>JAABUN010000030.1_pt1 | contig 228661 bp, 205 predicted proteins | sample 5559311 | NCBI WGS metagenome assembly JAABUN01 (sample SAMN10711877, study PRJNA513370) | rock metagenome | isolation source: Antarctica rocks | place: Antarctica: Victoria Land, Siegfried Peak sud | reverse complement strand
TCGCCGGAGCCGGCGTCCGGGTCGGCACCGGCTTCACCTTCGCGGTGGGCGGCCGGACCGTCACGGTGCCCGCCGGGCCGGCCGACCAGGGCGGCTACTGCAAGCTCGTCTACGGCTTCACCCGCGGGACGACCGTGCCCGTGACCGAGGCAGCGACCGCCGGGACGCACGTCTCCCGGATCCTCGTGCAGCCGACGGACCGCCGGATCTCTGGCAGCACTGACAAGCGCACCGTCAGCGTCCGCATCGCGGCCGGCGTCACCGTGGCGACCTTCACCAATACGGCGAACTAGCCGGACGACGGAACGGGCGGCCGGGGGCATCCGGTCCACCGTCCCCGCCCCACCGGGCAGCAGCAGCCGGGCCCCGCCGAGACACGGCGGGGCCCGGCTGCTGCCTGCCCGCCCGGTTCCACCGGGCAGGTCCCTGGTGAGCACCCGTCCTGACGTCAAGGACCGGCCCGGGCAGGTCGATGACCTCGGGGTAGCCGTCCCCGCAGGGGAGGCACCACAGAAGAAATCCAGCCATGGTCCACGTCCCGTCTCGCCTCACCGCTGGCCCTTCCCGAGGCCATCGAGCCCTGACCGCCACGATGCTGGCCGGGGCGCTGGTCACCGCCGGCGCCGTCGGCCTGACCCCGGCCCAGGCGTCGCTCAGCAGCGCGGCCGTCCAGACCGAGCCCGCGCAGCTCGCCAGCGCGGCGCCGTTCGGCGTTCTGGCGGCAACCACCGTCACCAGCACCGGTCCGACCAGGGTCACCGGCGACCTCGGGGTCAGCCCGGGCACAGCGGTGACCGGCTTCGGACCCGGGACGGTGAGCGGCAGCATCCACGCCGGTGACGCCGTCGCCGCGCGGGCGCAGTCCGACGTGGGCAGCGCCTACGGCGACCTGGCCGACCGGCCCGCCGACCGCAACCTGAGCGGCGAACCGCTCGGCGGCAAGACCCTTCGCCCCGGCGTCAAGAAGTTCAACACGTCCGCCGGGCTCGACGGCACGCTCACCCTCGACGCCCAGAACGACCCCGACGCGGTGTTCATCGTCCAGATCGGCTCGACGCTGACGACGAAGCCGGGCAGCCGGGTCGTGCTCAGAAACGGCGCGCAGGCCTGCCACGTGTTCTGGAACGTCGGCAGCTCGGCGACCCTGGGGACGGCCACCGCCTTCGCCGGCAACGTCCTGGCGAACACGTCGATCACTGCGCAGACCGGGGCCAGCGTCGACGGCCGGCTGCTGGCCCACAACGGCGCGGTCACGCTCGACTCCAACAGCATCACCCGGTCCGGCTGCACCCCGCCGGCTCCCACCGGCTACCTCGAGATCTGCAAGAAGGCCGCCAACTCCCGCGGCGCGGTGACCGGCGCCTACACCTTCACCGTCGCCGGCCGCACCGTGAGCGTGCCGGTCGGCACCTGCACCGGACCGCTCAAGGTCCGCAGCGGCGAGGTCACCGTCACCGAGGAGGCCAGGACCGGCATCCGCCTGAGTGCCTGCGACACCCGGCCGCTCCTCCGCCTGCGCAGCTGTGACCCGGTCGCCCGCAAGGCGGTCGTACGGGTTCCGGAGGGCGGCGTGTCGGACGAGACCGTGCTGACCATTACCAACCGGGTGGCTGACCCGGCGGACGACGTCGCCGTCAAGGTGTGCAAGGTCGCGGGAGCCGGCGTCACCGTCGGCACCAACTTCTCCTTCACGGTGGCCAGCAGGTCGGTCACCGTGCCGGCCGGACCGGCTGACCAGGGCGGCTACTGCAAGCTCCTGTACGGCTTCGAGCCCGGCACCGCCGTCACCGCCACCGAGGTCGCCGTCACCGGCACCCGCGTCGCCGGACTCACCGTGCAGCCCTCGGACCGGCGGATCTCCGCCAGCACCACCGAGCGCAAGGCCACGGTCCGCGTCGAGACCGGCGTCACCGTCGTCACCTTCACCAACGCCAAGACCTGAGCCCACGGTCTGCCGTCAGCCGAGCCCTCGCCCACCCCGGGCGGGGGCTCGGCTGCTGCGTGGGTGCGGCGGGTCTGCCGGGCCCGGCCGCGGTGCCGGCAGCCGTCAGTCGACCGCGGCCGGTTCGAGGATCTCGGTGTCGACCGCCTGCCGCTCGAACTGCGTGCGGTAGAGCTCGGCGTACAGGCCGTCGGCCGCGAGCAGCTCCTCGTGCCGGCCGTGCTCCACAACCCGGCCCTCGTCGAGGACGAGGATCTGGTCGGCCTCACGCACGGTCGACAGGCGGTGCGCGATGACGATCGAGGTGCGGCCGGTGAGCGCGGTCTTGAGGGCCTTCTGCACGGCCGCCTCGGACTCGGAGTCGAGGTGCGCGGTCGCCTCGTCGAGGACGACGACCCCCGGCGCCTTGAGCAGCAGCCGGGCGATCGCCATCCGTTGTTTCTCACCGCCGGACAGCCGGTAGCCGCGGTCCCCCACGACCGTCTCCAGGCCGTCGGGCAGGGCGTGCACGAGCGGCCCGACCTGCGCGGCCTCCAGTGCCGCCCACAGCTGGGCGTCCGAGGCGGACGGTGCGGCGTAGAGCAGGTTGGCCCGGATCGTGTCGTGGAACATGTGCGCGTCCTGGGTGACGACGCCGACGACATCACGCAGCGACTGCAGGGTCACGTCGCGCACGTCGCGGTCGGCGATGCGCACCGCTCCCCCGCGTACGTCGTACATCCGCGTGACGAGCTGACTGATGGTCGTCTTGCCTGCGCCGGAGGGGCCGACCAGGGCGACCAGCTCGCCGGGCTCGGCCCGGAAGGACACCCCGTGCAGCACCTCGGCCGGCAGGCTCTTGTCCAGCACGGCGACCGACTCCAGGGACGCCAGCGACACCTCCGCGGCCGTCGGGTAGCCGAAGCGGACGTCGTCGAGCTGAACCGACGCGGCCCCGGGCGGGAGCGGCTGCGCGCCCGGCTTCTCGGCGACCATCGGCTCGAGGTCGAGCACCTCGAACACCCGCTCGAAGCTGACCAGCGCGGTCATCACGTCGACGCGGACGTTGGACAGCGCGGTGAGCGGCCCGTAAAGCCTGGTGAGGTAGGCCGACAGCGCGACGACGGTGCCGACCTGCAGGGTGCCGTTGGCGGCGAACGTGCCTCCGACGCCGTAGACCAGCGCGGTGGCGAGCGCCGCCACGGTGGTGAGCGACACGAAGAAGATCCGGCCGTACATCGCGGAGGTGATGCCGATGTCGCGCACCCGGCCGGCCTTGTCGCGGAAGGACTGCTCCTCCCGCTCGGGCCGCCCGAAGAGCTTGACGAGCAGCGCACCCGAGACGTTGAAGCGCTCGGTCATGGTGGTGTTCATCTCGGCGTTGAGGGCGTAGCTCTCCCGGGTGAGCGCCTGCAGCTTGGTGCCGACCAGCCGGGCCGGGATGACGAACAGTGGGAGCAGGACCAGGGACAGCAGCGTGATCTGCCAGGACAGGATGAACATCGCGACGAGCGTCAGCACCACGCCGATGGCGTTGCTCACGACGTTGGACAGCGTGCCGGTGAACGCCTGCTGGGCGCCCAGGACGTCGTTGTTGAGCCGGGTGATGAGCGCGCCGGTCTGGGTGCGGGTGAAGAAGGCGATCGGCATCTTCTGCACGTGCCCGTAGACCTTGCTGCGCAGGTCGTAAATCAGCCCCTCGCCGATCCGGGCTGAGTAGTAGCGGTTGATGAGTGACAGGACCGCGTCGAACAGCGCGAGCCCGGCGACGAGCAAGGCCAGGGCGACGACCAACCCGGGGCGGCCGGTCGCCGGCGGGTTGCGCCCGATCCCCTCGTCGATGATCTTCTTGAAGATCAACGGCTGGGCCACCCCGATCACTGCGTCGACGACGATGACGGCGAGGAAGGCCAGGAGCTGGCGGTGGTAGGGCGCGGCGAAACGCACGATGCGCTTCCAGGTGCCCGGCGCGAGCTTCTGGCCCTTCACGTCGGGGTCACGCCGGAAGGACCGCATCATCGACATCTGGGCGACGTCCATGCGGCGGCCCCTGTCCTACGGCTAGAAGGCGGACACCCCCGTCAACGCGCGGCCGATGATGAGCTTCTGGATCTGGCTGGTGCCCTCGTACAGCGTCGTAACGCGAGCGTCGCGCAGGTACTTCCCACCGGGGTACTCGTCGACGTAGCCGTAGCCGCCGTAGGCCTGGATGCAGTTGTTGGCCGCGCGCACGGACGCCTCGGTGGCGAACAGCTTGGCCTTGCTCGCGGCAAGGGCGTAGTCCTGCCCCCGGCTCTTGAGGTCGGCGACGCGCCAGGTCAGCAGCCGGGAGCAGTCGAGGTCGACCGCGGTGTCGCAGACCAGCTCCTGCACCAGCTGGTGGGCGGCGATGACCTTGCCGAACTGCTGGCGCTGGGTGGTGTAGGTGACCATCGAGTCCAGTGCCGCCTGGGCGATGCCGGTGCAGGACGCGGCGATCGACATCCGGCCGTCGCCGAGCGCGGACAGCGCCGCCCGCATGCCGGTGCCCTCCTGGCCCCCGAGCAGCGCGTCGGCGCCGACGACGACGTCGTCGAGGACCAGCTCGGCGGTGTCGCAGGAGCGCAGGCCCAGCTTGCCGTGGATCTTGTTGGCGGTGAAGCCGGGAGTCCCGGTCGGGACGAGGAACGCGCTGACGCCCTTGCCGCCCGGGCCGCCGGTGCGGGCCATGACCAGCGCGAGGCCGGCGATCGTGCCGTTGGTGATGAAGATCTTGCGGCCGTTGAGCCGGTAGCCGCCCTCGGGCGTCTTGACCGCCGTCGCCTGCAGGTTGGCGGGGTCGCTGCCGTAGTCGGGCTCGGTGAGGCCGAAGCAGGCGAGGGCCTCCCCGGTCGCCATCAGCGGCAGCCAGTGCGTGCGCTGCTCCTCGGTGCCCATCCGCTCGATGACACCGGCGACCAGGCCGAGGTGCACCGAGACGATCGAGCGGACGTTGGCGTCGCCGCGGCCGAGCTCCTCGATGAACAGGACGTAGGACAGCGGGTCGGCGCCGCCACCGCCGTACTCCTCCGGGATCGTCAGCCCGATCAGGCCGGTCTGCAGGAGCCCGTCGAGCGCCTCCTGGGGAAAGCGCTCCTCGCGGTCGTTGGACAGCGACCTCGGTGCGACCACGTCATCGACCCAGTCCCGGGCCGTCTTGCGGAACGCCTCCTGCTCGGCGCTCAAGGTCATGTCCATCGCCGGCTCCTCCCGGTTACGCGCTCTTGCGACGGGTCGCTCCGCCGCGCCCGCGCAGCGTGACACCCGACTCCGACAGGATCCGGTGCACGAAGCCGTACGACCGGCCGGAGGACTGCGCGAGCAGCCGGATGCTCTGCCCCGACTCGTACTTCTCCTTGAGGTCGGCCGCCAGCTGGCCGCGCTCGTCGCCGGTCACCCGGCTGCCCTTCTTGAGATCTGCCACGTCGCACCCTCTTCTGCTGCCCTGGGGACCGTCCCTCGATGATCACCCACCTACCGCGAACCGGCCCACCCCAACCCCCGGAAGGCGCAGGGGCAGGCACGGCGCGGAACCTCGGGGACAGGGGTCAGTCGCAGCCGCAGACCCCGGAGGCGGCGCGCAGCTGGAAGCAGCGCGGGCAGGTCGAGCTCTTGAGCGCCGCCGACTCGACGGCCGCCTCGGCGGCGAGCGTCGCGGCCCGGGTGGCGGCGGCGCGGGAGGAGCGCTGCCGCGCCTTCGCCTCGGCGGCGTCGCGCTCCGCCGACAGCACCGCGGACCGCTCGAAGGCGTCGCTGTTCTCGGCCTCGAAGACCCGCTGCCGGATCGTGTCGGGCACGAACTGCATGGTCTGGCGGCACAGCTCCACCGCGACGTCCAGCTCGCACTCGAGCGCCACCATCTCGACCGCGTCGCCGTGCACGAGGTCGCCGTCGGCTGCCAGCATCGCGTCGACGCGACGCGCGGCCGCGTCGACCTTCGCCTGCACCCTCACGGGCACGTCCTCCGAGACACTGCTGTGCTCCACGGTGTGCCTGCCTTCCGGTCCTTGCGCGTGACGTGCCCGGGCCGCTCGTGCGGTCCCGGGACAGTCTCGCAGGCCCCCCGGGCCGGTGTCGGGCGCCCGGCTCCCGGAGGCCTACCGGCGCGAGCCCTGCACCGCCGCGCGCAGTGCCGGCCGGTCGACCTTGCCGTTGCGGTTGCGGGGCAGCTCGGGCAGCACCCGAAGCGGCCTCGGCACGGCGTGCGCGCCGAGCCGGTCGCGGACGGCCCGCTGCAGCGCGCCGAGGTCGACCTTCGCCCCGGGCAGCGCCACGACGGCCGCGGCGACGGTCTCGCCGGCGACCCGCGAGGGCACCCCGACGACGGCCGCGTCGGCGAGCACGCCGGTCGACAGCAGCGCCCGCTCGACCTCGGCGGGGTAGACGTTGACCCCACCCCGGATGATGAGGTCGACCACCCGGCCCCCGACGTAGAGGTAGCCCTCGTCGTCCAGCCGGCCGACGTCGCCGGTGCGCAGCCAGCCGTCCGGCAGCAGCGGGCTCGGCTCGTCGCCCCAGTAGCCGGGTGTGGTCGCCGGCGAGCGGACGTGCACCTCCCCGGGCTGTCCCCGCGCGACCTCCGCCCCGGCCGGGCCGACTAGGCGCACCTCGCTGTACGGCGCGGGGCGGCCGACGCTGCCGGGCCTGCGCAACGCCTCGACGTCGGGCAGGCAGGTCACCGGCGCGCAGGTCTCGGACAGCGCGTAGACGTCGAACAGCCGCAGCTGCGGGAGCCGCGCGCGCACCCGCTCCAGGGTGCCGGGGGGCGCGGGCGCCCCGCCGAAGACCGCGAGACGCACCCCGGACAGGCCCGGCAGGTCGAAACCGGGGGTGCGCAGCAGCATCTCGAAGACGCTCGGCACCACGTCGAGCCAGGTGACGGCGTGCTCGCGGACCGTGCTCACCAGCTCCGCGGCGCTGAACGTCGCCATGGTCACCGCCGAGCCGCCGGACAGCATCGCCGGTGCCAGCTGCGTGACGTGCCCGGAGACCCAGGCGAACGGCAGGTGGACGGCGGTGCGGTCGGCCGGCGCAAGCCCCAGGGTGCGGGCGTAGAAGGCGGCGGCGTGGCCGAGCATCCGGCCGGTGACCCGGACGGCCTTCGGGTGTCCGGTGGTGCCGCTGGTCGCGATCAGGCAGTACGTCGTGTCCTCGTCGGGCAGCGGCCGGCCCGGCTGCCAGGCGCGGGGGCCGCCGAGCAGGACGTCGGCGGCGTCGGCGACGGGCACGCCGCCGGCGGCCTCCCGGGCGACGGCGGCGAACCCGGGCTGGACGAGCAGCAGGCCGGGCGTGGTCAGCGCGAGCAGCGCGGCGACCCGGCCGGCCGGGGCGTCCGCGGGCAGCCCCACGTGCACCAGGCCCGCCCGGGCGCAGGCCCAGATGCCGACCGCCGCCTCGAGCCCGTTGCGCACCAGCAGCGCGACCCGGTCGCCGGGCACGAGGCCGCGGGCGAGCAGCGCGGCCGCGGCGCCCTCCACGTGGGCGGCGAAGGCGTCGTACGTCGTGGTGGCGCGAAGGGCCGGGTCGACGAGCAGCACGTCGGGGCCGGAGCGGGGTAGCGCCTCCTCCAGGAGATCGATGACGCTGCGCGGCCGGTGCGCGTAGCAGCGCTGCGGGACGCCCCGGACGACCTCGCAGACCAGGGCGTCCGGCCCGAGCTGGCGGGAGGTCACCGGCGCGCCTCGCGACAGGGTCACGGCCGGACGCTAGCCGACCGCGTGCGCTCCGCCGTCCACGTGCACGACCTCGCCCGTGGTCGCCGGGAACCAGTCCGACAGCAGGGCCACGGCGGCCCGGGCGACGGCCGTGCGGTCGCGGGCGTCCCAGCCCAGCGGCGCCCGGCGACCCCAGTCCTCGATGAGCGCGTCGTGCCCGGGCAGCGCCCTGGACAGCAGGGTGCGCTGCGGCCCGGCGGCGACGAGGTTGACGCGTACCCCGTGCGGCCCGAGGTCGCGGGCGAGGTAGCGGGCGCTGGCCTCCAGGGCTGCGCGGGCGACGCCGAGCCAGTCCTGCCCGCGCTCGGCGCGCCCGGGGTCGAGCTCCAGGCCCACGACCGAGGAGCCCGGGACGAGAAGGGGGCGGACGGCGGCGACGACCGCGGCCAGCGACCACGCCGCCGTCTGGAAGGTCTCCCCCACCGCGGCCCACGGCGTCGAGGCGAAGTCGCCGGGCCGGGCCGGCAAATAGGCGAGGGCGTGCAGGACCCCGTCGACCCGGTCCCAGCCGGCCCCCCGGATGGCGCCCGCGAGCGCGTCGAGGTCACCGGGAAGGGTGACGTCGAGCTCGAGCACCTTGCCCGTCACCCCGAGCCGGGGGGCGAGCCGGCTCGTCACCCGGTGCCCGCGGCACACCGGGCTGGTCAGCAGCACCTCCGCGCCCTGCTGCACGGCGAGCCGGACGACCGCGCTGGCGAGCGAGGCCTCGGTGAGCACGCCGGTGGCGAGCAGGCGCCGGCCGGCGAGCAACCCGCCCGGCGCGTCGACCCCCGTACCACCGACCTGCGTCACGCGAGGGAGACGAGGTCAGCCAGATCGTCGGACCACTGGTCCTCGACCCCGTCGGGGAGCATCAGCACCTTCTCCGGCTGCAGCGCCGTGACCGCGCCCTCGTCGTGGGTGACGAGCACCACCGCCCCCTTGTAGGTCGCCAGCGCGCCGAGGACCTCTTCGCGGCTCGCCGGATCCAGGTTGTTGGTGGGCTCGTCGAGCAGCAGCACGTTGGCCCCGCTGACCACGAGGGTGGCCAGGGCCAGCCGGGTCTTCTCCCCCCCGGACAGGGTGCCGGCCGGCTGGTGCACCACGTCCCCGCTGAACAGGAACGACCCGAGCACCCGCCGCGCCTCCGGCTCGGCCAGGTCGGGGCTGGAGGAGCGCATGTTCTCCAGCACGGTGCGGTCGGTGTCGAGCGTGTCGTGCTCCTGCGCGTAGTAGCCCAGGCGCAGGCCGTGGCCGGCAATGACCTCGCCGGTGTCCGGACCCTCGGTGCCCGACAGCACCCGCAGCAACGTGGTCTTGCCGGCGCCGTTGAGGCCGAGGACGACCACCCGGGCGCCCCGGTCGATGGCGAGGGTGACGTCGGTGAAGATCTCCAGGGAGCCGTACGACTTGGACAGCTCGTGGGCGGTCAGCGGCGTCTTGCCGCACGGCGCCGGCTCGGGGAAGCGCAGCTTGGCGACCCGGTCCTGCGCCCGGACGCCCTCCACGCCGGCCAGCAGCTTCTCGGCCCGCTTGAACATGCCCTGCGCGGCCTTGGCCTTGGTCGCCTTCGCCCGCATCCGCTCGGCCTGGGCGTTGAGGACACCGGCGGTCTTCTCCGCGTTGGCCCGCTCGCGCTTGCGGCGCTTCTCGTCGGTCTCCCGCTGCCTGAGGTAGGTCTTCCAGCCGACGTTGTACTGGTCGAGCTCGGCCCGGTTGGCGTCGAGGTGGAACACCTTGTTGACGACCGCGTCGAGCAGGTCGACGTCGTGGCTGATGACCACCAGACCGCCGGCGTGCCTGCCCAGGAAGCCGCGCAGCCAGCCGATCGAGTCGGCGTCGAGGTGGTTGGTGGGCTCGTCGAGCAGCAGCGTCGTGGCGTCGGAGAACAGGATGCGGGCCAGCTCGATGCGCCGGCGCTGGCCTCCGGACAGGGTGCCGATGCGCTGCTCGAGGGCGCGCTCCGGCAGGCCGAGGTTGCTGCAGATCCGGGCGGCGTCGGACTCCGCGCTGTAGCCGCCCAGGTTGCTGAACCGCTCCTCGAGGTTGCCGTAGCGACGCAGCAGATCCTCGTCGTCGGGCCGCTCCGTCAGCTGGACCTGCATCTTCTCCAGGCCGCGCAGCACCTCGTCGAGCCCCCGGGCCGACAGCACCCGATCGCGGGCGAGCACGTCGAGGTCACCGGTGCGCGGGTCCTGCGGCAGGTAGCCGATCTCACCGGCGCGGGCGATCGTGCCGCCGGCCGGCAACGTCTCGCCGGCGAGCGTCCTGGTCAGCGTGGTCTTGCCGGCGCCGTTGCGGCCGACGAGCCCGATCCGGTCGCCGGGCTGCACGCGGAAGGTGACGTGCTGCAGCAGCGCGCGGGCACCCGCGCGCAGCTCGAGATCCTGCACGGTGATCACGGGGGGTCCTCCGGGGACGGCGGGGTGGGGGGCAGATATCGGGACCTGCCGCTCACGGCGTCGTCACGGGCACGCCGATCAGCGTACGCGGCCCGGCCCGGCAGGGCCGCCGCCGAGCGCGTGCGCACACTAGGGGTGATCGTTCGTGCAGATGCTGTCACTGGCGCCGCGCCGCTGGCCGGAACGGCCCAGCCGTCGAGGACGTTGCCCCGGACGCAGCCGCACGACGGTCACGCACGTACCCAGCGCAGAGGAGATCCGGCACGTGGACGTCGAGGCAGAGCCCACGCCGGTGGAGAGCCCGGCGCCGTCGCGCGGCAGGCGCATGGACCCGCGTCGCGTGGTCGTGACGGGAGCTGCCGTGCTGGGACTGCTCGCCGCCGGGATCCTGGTCGGGCTAAGCCTCGGCAACGACGCGCAGCCCGGCACGGCGCCGTCGGTGGGGTCGGGCCAGGGCGCCGCGACCGGTGCCCCGTCCGCACCGCCTGCCGCGCGTCGTACCGGCCCTGCGTTGTTCGGTGTATCGGTCGCCCGGCTGCCGGGAGAAGGCCCCACGCAGGCGGTCACCCGGATCAAGCAGGAGTACGGGTCGCTGCCCGTCGCCCGGGTGTTCTCCAGCGACGCTCCGCCGGACAATTGGAACGACGACCCGACGCTGGCCGCACTCGGCGACGGCAGCGACGTCGTCTACTCCTTCAAGGCCGACGTCGAGGCAGCGGCGGGTGGGCAGTTCGACGAGCAGGTGAGGAGGTTCCTGTCCTCCAAGCCGGCCCGCGTCACCGCCTGGGTCGCCTTCTACCATGAGCCCGAGGACGACGTGATCCGCGGCACCTTCACGACCCAGCAGTTCCAGGCGGCGACCGAGCACCTCGCGCCGGTCATCCGGGACGCCGGTGGCATTCCGACGACGATCCTCATGCAGTACACGCTGGCGCCCGGCTCCGGACGTGACTGGCACGACTACTACAGCCCGGCCGTCGACGTCCTGGCCTGGGACGCCTACAACACCGCGCAGAAGCGCGCGCTGCCGTCGTACAAGCCCCCGCAGGACTTCGTCGACCCGGTGCTCGCCGTGGCCAAGGAGACCGGCAAGGCCTTCGGCTGGGCGGAGTTCGGCTCCCCGTGCATCACCACCGACCCCGACTGCACAGGGCGAGCGGCCTGGCTCGCCTCGATGGGGCAGGCCTTCCGCGACAGCGGCGCCCAGTTCGCGACCTACTGGAACCGGCCGGGGGTCAAGGCCGACCTCGACTTCAGCCTCAACGACCCGCCGTCGGTGGAGGCGTACCGCAAGCTCGTCGCCGGCTGACGGCCGGGTCCACAACTGCCCGAGCAGGACAGGTATCTGACCGACCCCTGGTTTCCCCGTCGTTCAGGTGCGCCATCCGGGCGTAGCGTCTCGAGCCGACTCGATTCATGGAGGCCGATTCGAGGACACCAAACCGCCAGCTGCCACGCCGCGGCCCTACCTGCGAAGACCGCGCCTCCAGGGCAGCGTGATGACCACGCGCCAGCACGAAGAACAAGACAATGGCAGCCGCCACGCGAGAAGGATGAGGAGGCCCGAGCTCCACTCGCGCAGCGTCCTTACCACGCCCGAAACATTCGTGACCGTCGTTGTCAGCCATGATGCGCACCGCCGGGCGCCACGAACTCATTTTGTCGCGGGCCCTAAGAGCTCCCGAGACAACCCCGCTCGATGAATCAGCGTTCAAGGTGGCCCTCATGTGGCTGTTGTCCGAGGGCTGCCGACCCCGCGGGACTGCGAGGCAGCCATAACGGTGCGCGGCAGAGCGAGAGCCACGAGGACGGGCCACCGTCACAGCTCGCTCGAGGATCGATCCCATCATGCGCCTCTCCGACGTGGGTTCATAGCGACTCCCAGCCAAGACCACTGTGCGCATTCATACACGCGCTCACGTGAAGGCGCGGACTGCTGGCCCAGACGAGAGAACAACGCGCACAGAGTGCCCGGGGGCGCCTCGATGTTCAGGTTGTGCCTGGCGAGCAGCAGCGGGCGGTGGTCGTCGAGGTAGAGGGTCCGGGGGTTGACGAAGTGCTGCGATCTCGGCGATCAGCGGCACCTCGCCGCCGTTGACGAGCACGTCGACGACGTCGCCGCCGGGCAGCAGGTCCTCGACCGTGAGTTCGTCACGCCCGCCCACGAGTAGCTGCTGGATCACCTTCAGCGCGGTGCGTTCGCGCTGCAGCATCCCGGACAGCGCGACGAGGACGTCGACCAGCGCCGGGGAGAACGGAGAGGTACGCCGGGAAGGCCCGCTGGTCGACGCCGCCGTGCCGTCGGTGTCCAGGCCCTGCAGCAGCACGTTCCAGACGTCACCGCGCCGGGCGGCGTGGCGAAGGCGGCGTCGATCGCCTCCTTGCCACCCGGTCCGGGCCAGGTCTGGGCCAGCAGCCGTCGCTCGACGACGACGGGCAGGTTGCGGTCCTCGAGCGTGACCTCGTTGAAAATCCTCCCGCCACCGGAAGTTCTCGCCGAAGGCGAGCTGCTCTGCCCCAGGCACGTGCTTGCCGAGGAAGTCCTTGCGGTCGCGCTGCCGCCACCCGCACCGCTTCGGTCGAAGAGCCGGGTCTCGGTCCTGGCCCGCCCCGCGCCACCCGCCTCCAAGTTGGGCGAAGGTACTGTTCAGCGGCTATTTCGTCTGCTAGACTCGAACACATGTTCGAGATCGGTGGTGGGCAGTCCGAGAGCCGCTCGACCCCTGACTCGGTGTCGGAGTGGGTGGTGCCGGGGGTGGACCGGCCGGGCACCGCGGAGCCGACGCAGCCGTCGCCGGAGCTGGTGGACCTGGCCGGGTCCGTGGCGGCGCTGTCGGGTCGGAACCTGTCGGTCCTGACCGGACCGCAGGTGCTGGCCGACACCCGGACGCTGCTGGTCGAGATGCAGAAGCTGGAGATGGTGCGGCTAGCGCACCTGGCGGCGATCGAGCGCGACCAGCTGTACCGGCTGGACGACGCCCGCTCCACCGGCGGCTGGATGGAGGCCAACCAGCTCGCTGCCGACCGCGGCCAGGTCGCGGTCGCCAAGCGGATGGACGCCTACCCCCGGATCGCCGCTCAGGTGCTGGCCGGCGCCCTGACGATCACCACCGCGCAGCGACTCCAAGCCTCCCCTGACCAAGCTCAAGGCGTTCCTGGACCGGCCGGACGGCCGCATCGACGGCCAGGACGGCGAGCAGGCCCTGTTCGGGGTGATCGTGCACGGCGTGCTCGGCCAGGTCTGCCAGGGCCGGGGCGGGTTCGCCGCCCAGGACGACCCGCAGCTGCTCGCGCTCCTCGGCCGGCTGCAGGCGATCTACCAGGGCAACCTCGACGCCGACAACCCCAGTCCCGGCGACGGTGACAGCCCCGGCGACGGCGGGGCGATCGAGCGTGGGCAGCTGGCCCGGCTGGAGGCGGCGCTGCTGGTGCTCGCCGAGCAGCTCGCCCCGGCGCTGCTGCCGGCCGCGCTCGGGGAGCTGGTCGACGCGCTGCTACCCGCCCAGCTCGAACGCCGCGGCCGGCACGGTGAGGACGAGGCGAACCTGAAGCTGACCAAGAACTACGACGGGACCGGCTGGCAGCTGACCGGTGAGCTGAGCCTGCAGTGCGGGGAACGGCTGCACACCGTGCTGCCGTCCGAGCTGCGCCGCGACCCGGTCACCCCGGTCGACACCACCGCCGCCGCCGCACTCCGCGAACGCGGCATCGACCCCTACGACCCGGACGGCACCGCCCTGCTCGGCACCCCCCGCCACCCCGACCCCAGCTTGGACAGCCAGCCCGGCGACGCGCTCGGCGACGCGCTCGGTGGCTGCGCGGTGCCGCGGTCCCGCGGGCAGCGGCTGCACGACGCGCTCGACCTCGCCCTGGGAGCCGCTACCTCGGCGCCGGCCTCGGCGGCGACCACGACAAGCAACCCGTTCAGGTCAACGTGCTGGTCCGCGCCGAGACCCCTGGAAGGCCAACCCGACGCGACCCCGGCCCGCGGCGGCTCCGGCGCCACCCTGCCGGCCGGCCTGGTCCGCCGGTGGGCCTGCGGCGGCGCGCTGACCCGGCTGGTGATGACCCTGGCCGGCAAGGTGCTGGAGGTCTCGCACACCGAACGCACCCTCAAGGCCAGCGAACGCCGGGCGCTGTACGCCCAGACCGGCGGTGTCTGCCAGGCCGCCGGCTGCCGATGCTCCGCCAGCAACCTCGGCGCGGTCCTACACCCCCACCACGTCGACCCGTGGGCCCGCACCGGCAGCACCAGCCTCACCAGCACCATCCTGCTCTGCGAACTCAACCCCGCCGACCTGCACGCCAGCCGCACCATCACCCTCAAGAACGGCCGACGACTCGACGCCAACGGCTGGCTGGAATGAGCACGCGCGCACCGCAGTGGGGTCAGGCGGCGCCGGGTGCGACCGCGGGGTACGGCCAGATGGCCACCGTGTCGTTCGTCAGCACCTGGGTGAGCAGGGCGTCCCGATGCAGCTCCAGAAGCTGAGGGCTGCCCCTGGTCGTACCCCTCGGTTGAGGTCCTAAGTGAGGGTAAGGTGCTCGCGTGCCTTCGGTTCCTGCCCGCCTGACCGAGGTCCCTGCCTGGCCCCGCGTGGGCCGGGAGGAGCGCGCCTGGACGCCCTCGGTCCCGCCCGAGCTGGTCCCGCGGGCCGTCCGAAAGCGGCACGACGGGCCCTACCAGGCCGCCGTGGTGCCGGAGATCGCCGACGCCGGTGTGCAGATTCCCGGGGAGGTAGCCGCGCTCGTCGCGGAGGCGACGGCCGAGATCGCGCGCTTCGACGTGGAGGTCGGCTCGGAGCTCGCGCCGTTCGCGGCCGTGCTGCTGCGCTCGGAGTCGGCCTCGTCGTCCAGGATCGAGAACCTCACCTCCGGCGCCAGGGCCATCATGCTGGCCGAGATGGGCAGCGGGGACAAGCGGAACGCACTCCAGATCGTCGGCAACGTCGCGGCGATGCAGGCGGCCCTGCACCTCGCCGACCGGCTCGACGAGAAGGCCATCCTGGCGATGCACAAGGCCCTCATGCGCGGCCACGACGACGAGGTCGCAGGGCGGTGGCGCGACCAACAGGTCTGGGTCGGCGGCGACTCCTTCGGCCCGCACGGCTCGGTGTTCGTTGCGCCGCATCCCGACCACGTGCCTGCCCTCATGGGTGACCTGGTGGGCTTCACCCGGCGGACCGACCTGCCGGTGCTGACCCAGGCGGCGCTCGCGCACGCCCAGTTCGAGACGATCCACCCGTTCCCGGACGGCAACGGCCGCACCGGCCGGGCGCTGATGCACGCGATGCTGCGCGGACACGGGCTGACCCGGACGGTGACCGTCCCTGTCTCGGCAGGGCTGCTCACCCATACCGGCGCCTACTTCGACACGCTCACCGCCTACCGCGCCGGCGATCCCGTCCCCATCGTCGCGATGGTCGCGCAGGCCTCCTTCGCCGCCATCGGCAACGGCCGGCAGCTCGTCGGGGACCTGCGCGACGTGCGAGCGGGCTGGGACAGCGCGGTGAGGGCCCGGCGGGGTGCGGCGACGTGGCGGCTGGCCGACCTGCTGCTGCGCCAGCCCGTGGTCGACGCGTCCGTCGTCGCCAGGGAGCTGGGCATCTCGCCCGGCAACGCCCTGCGCCCCATCGGCCCGCTGGTCGAGGCGGGCGTACTGACCGAGTTCACCGGCTTCGCCCGCAACCGCATGTGGCAGTCGCTTGAGGTCCTCGCAGCCCTCGACGAGTTCGCCGTGCGGGCTGGACGGCGCGTGACCGACTGACCCTTCACAGGCCACCGGGAGCGGTCCGACCAGGGACGGGGCGGGGTCGCCCCGTCCCGGTCAGGCGACGGGCACGACCGGTGCCAGCGCCGCCTCGACCTGCCGCAGATACGCGCCGAGGGCGGTACGCAGGCCGCCCGCCGGCGGTGGCGGTGGCGGTGAACGCTGCCGTCCGTCAGACGTTGAAGCCGAGCGCCCGGAGCTGGTCCCGCCCGTCGTCGGTGATCTTGTCGGGCCCCCACGGCGGCATCCAGACCCAGTTGATGCGCACGTCGTCGGTGTAGGGACCCAGTGCCGAGCGCGTCTGGTCCTCGATGACGTCGGTGAGCGGGCAGGCGGCGCTGGTCAGCGTCATGTCGAGGGTCACCGCGCCGTCCTCGTGCACCTGCGAGCCGTAGACCAGGCCCAGGTCGACGACGTTGATGCCGAGCTCGGGGTCGACGACGTCCTTCATGGCCTCGACGACGTCGTCCTCGGTGGCCACCGACACCCGGTCCGCCGCCGTCGGGGTGCCCAGCACCGGGGTCACCGCGGTCTCGTCCACGGTGGCCTCGCTCGTCACGTCGCTCATGCCGACTCCTTCTCCTGCGCGACCGCCTGTGCGGTCGCGTCCTTCCAGGCCATCCAGCCGAGCAGCGCGCACTTGACCCGGGCCGGGTAGCGCGACACGCCCGCGAAGGCGATCCCGTCCTCGAGCACGTCCTCGTCGGGCTCCAGCGCCCCCCGGCTCTGCATGAGCTCCAGGAACGCGTCGGCCTTCGCCAGCGCCTCGTCGACGCTTCGGCCGATGACGAGGTCGGTCATCACCGAGGTGCTGGCCTGGCTGATCGAGCAGCCCTGGCCGTCGTACGACACGTCGGTGACGGTGCCCGAGTCGACCTGCACGCGCACGGTCACCTCGTCACCGCACGTCGGGTTGACGTGGTGGACCTCGACGTCGTACGGGTCGCGCAGGCCCTTGTGGTGCGGGTGCCGGTAGTGGTCCAGGATGATCTCCTGGTACATCGACTCGCTCATGCTGACCAGAACGCCTGGACCTGCTGCAGACCTTCCAGCAGGCGGTCGATCTCGTCCTCGGTGTTGTAGAGGTACGACGAGGCGCGGGCGGTCGCCGGGACGCCGTAGCGGCGGCAGACCGGCGCGGCGCAGTGGTGACCGACCCGCACGGCGATGCCGAGGTCGTCGAGGGACTGGCCGACGTCGTGCGGGTGGACGCCCTCGACCACGAAGCTGACCGCCGAGCCGCGCATGTCGGTGGTGTCGGGCCCGAGCACGCTCAGCCCGTCGGCGCGCCGGAGGCCGTCGAGCAGTCGGGCGGTGAGGCGCTGCTCGTGGGCGGCGATCCGGTCCAGGCCGACGCCGGTCAGGTAGTCGCAGGCGGCGGCGAGGCCGACCGCCTGGCTGATGACGGGCGTGCCCGCCTCGAAGCGCTCGGGCGCTTTCGCGTACGTCGCCCCCGACATCTGCACCGACTCGATCATCGAGCCGCCGCCCATGAACGGCGGCATCGCGTCGAGCAGCTCCTTGCGGCCCCACAGCACCCCGACGCCGGACGGGCCCAGCATCTTGTGGCCGGTCGCGACGTAGAAATCGATGCCGAGCGCCGCCACGTCGACGCTCTGGTGCGGGGCGGACTGCGCACCGTCGAGCAGCACGAGCGCACCGACCTCCCGGGCCCGGCGGACCAGCACGTCGACCGGGTTCTCAGTGCCCAGCAGGTTGGAGACGTGCACGAACGCGAGCACCTTCGTACGCTCGTTGACGAGCTCGTCCAGCCCGGTGAGGTCGAGCCGGCCGTCGTCGGTCAGCCCGAACCAGCGCAGGGTGGCGCCGGTGCGCTCGCACAGCATCTGCCACGGCACGAGGTTGGAGTGGTGCTCCATCTCGGTGACGCAGACCTCGTCCCCCGGGCCGAGGTGGAACCGCTCCCCCGCCCTGGCGTTGCCGAAGGAGTAGGCGACGAGGTTGTAGGCCTCGGTGGCGTTCTTGGTGAACACGATCTCGTCGTGGTGACCGCCGAAGAAGGCGGCGACGGTGCTGCGGGCCTGCTCGTAGCCGTCGGTCGCCTCCTGGCTGAGGGTGTGCACGCCGCGGTGGACGTTGCTCCAGTGCTGGGCGATGAACTCGCGCTCCGCGTCGAGCACCTGCACGGGCCGGTGCGAGGAGGAGGCGTTGTCGAGGTAGACCAGCGGCTGCCCGTTGACCGTGCGCAACAGCACCGGGAAGTCGCGGCGGACCGCGGTCACGTCGTACGCCGTCTGCTCGAGGATCGCGGTCATGCGGTCGTCACCACCCCCGGCAGCACCGGGCCGGTCGGGAGCGGCCGCGCGTCCTCGGGGACGGCGCCGCCGGCCTCGTCGACGTACTTCGCGTAGCCGTGCGCCTCGAGCTCGTCGGCCAGCTCCGGCCCGCCCTCGTCGACGATCCTGCCGCGGACGAACACGTGCACGAAGTCCGGCTTGATGTAGTTGAGGATGCGCGTGTAGTGCGTGATGAGCACGACGCCGGTCGTGCCGGTGGCCCGCACCCGGTTGACGCCCTCCGACACGACCCGCAGCGCGTCGACGTCCAGGCCGGAGTCGGTCTCGTCGAGCACAGCAATCTTGGGCTTGAGCAGCTCCAGCTGCAGGATCTCGTGGCGCTTCTTCTCGCCGCCTGAGAAGCCCTCGTTGACGCTGCGCTCGGCGAACGCCGGGTCGACCTCCAGGCGCGCCATGGCCTGCTTCTGCTCCTTCACCCACAGCCGCAGCTTCGGGGCCTCGCCGCGGATGGCGGTCGCGGCGGAGCGCAGGAAGTTGCTCACGCTCACCCCCGGCACCTCCACGGGGTACTGCATGGCCAGGAAGATGCCGGCCCGGGCCCGCTCGTCGACGCTCATCGCGAGGACGTCCTCGCCGTCGAGGGTGACGGTGCCGCGGGTGACAGTGTACTTCGGGTGCCCGGCGATCGCGTAGGCCAGGGTCGACTTCCCCGAGCCGTTGGGGCCCATGATCGCGTGTGTTTCGCCGGCACGCAGGGTCAGGTCGACGCCGGTGAGGATCTCCCGGGGGGCGCCGTCGCCGTCGACCGTCACGTGCAGGTCACGGATGACCAGCGTGGTGGGGGTGCTGGGCCTGCTGGGCGTCGTGGGGGTGCTCACTGCTGGGACTCCATCTTCACGAGGACATCGTCACCCTCGACGGTCACGGGGTAGGTCGGGACAGGTCGGATCGCGGGCAGGCCCGACGGCTGGCCGGTGCGCAGGTCGAACAGCGACCCGTGCAGCCAGCACTCGATCTGGCCGTCCTCGACCTCCCCCTCCGACAGGGCCACGTCGGCGTGCGAGCAGACGTCGGACAGGGCGAACACCTCGCCCTGGCTGCGGGCGATGCACACCGGCCGGCCGGCGAGCTCGACGCGGATCGCGCCCTCCTCGGGCACGTCGGACAGGGCGCAGACCAGGATTCCGGTGCTCACGCGAAGGCCCTCTCCAGCTCGTTCTCCAGCGTCGCCATGAGCCGCTCCTGCAGGGCGGGGACGCCGATCGACTCGACGACCTCGGCGAAGAAGCCGCGTACGACCATCCGCCGGGCGGCGTCGGCGGGGATGCCGCGCGCCTGCAGGTAGAACAGCTGCTCGTCGTCGAACCGGCCGGTGGCGCTGGCGTGCCCGGCCCCGGTGATCTCGCCGGTCTCGATCTCCAGGTTGGGTACCGAGTCGGCCCGGGCTTCCGGCGTGAGCAGCAGGTTGCGGTTGAGCTCGTAGGTGTCGGTACCGCTGGCCGCGGCCCGGATCAGCACGTCGCCGATCCACACCGTGTGCGCCTGGTCGCCCTGCAGCGCCGACTTGTACCGCACCCGGCTTCGGCAGTGCGGGGCGCTGTGGTCGACGAGCAGCCGGTGCTCGAGGTGCTGGCCGTCGTCGGCGAACGACACCCCGCGCAGCTCGACGTCGCCGCCGGGACCGGTGAACTCCACGGTCTCGTTGACCCGGACGAGGTCGCCGCCGAGGGTGACCTGCGTGGACACCATCCGGGCGTCGCGGCCCAGCCGGCTGGCGACGTGCGCGCCGTGCACGGCGTCGGCGGCCCAGTCCTGCACCTGCACGAGCGCGAGCGTGGCGCCGTCGCCGACCAGCACGGATACGCAGGACGCGTAGAGCGCGCTGCCGGTGTGCTCCAGAACGACGGTGACCCGCGCCTGCTCGGCGACGTCGAGCACGACATGGCCCCAAACGACCGCCCCGAGGCCGGTGCCGGCCAGGCGCAGCACGACCGGCTCGTCGACCTCCAGCGCCTTGGGCACCCGCACGACCAGCGCGCCGCCGGAGCGGGCGAGCGCCAGCGCTGCGAGCCGGTCGACCGGCAGCGGGACGGCGATCTCGCCCGCCGGCACGGTCAGCAGCTCGACGCCGGCGGGCAGCTCGCTGGTCACCTCGAGGCGCGCGTCGGACGGCGCGCCGTCCAGCAGCGGGCGGACGCGCTCCAGGGGCGTGAAGCGCCACTCCTCCTCGCGTCCGGTGGGGGCGCCGAACACCTCGGGGTCGGCCGAGCGGACCCGCTCCGGCCGGACGTCGGCTGGGCTCCGCGGGGTGGAGGGCTTGACGCCCACCGCGACCGAGCCGTCCATGACGCCGCCGGTGTCCTTCAGGGCGGCGCGTTCAGTGGACAGCGCCGCGTCCATCAGGTTGTCAGCCGACTCCTCGCGGTTCTCAGCCAACAGAGCCCTCCATCTGCAGCTCGATGAGGCGGTTGAGCTCCAGCGCGTACTCCATCGGCAGCTCGCGGGCGATCGGCTCGACGAACCCGCGCACGACCATCGCCATGGCCTCCTGCTCGGTCATCCCGCGGCTCATCAGGTAGAAGAGCTGGTCGTCGCCGACCTTGCTCACCGTCGCCTCGTGGCCGAGGGAGACATCGTCCTCGCGGACGTCGACGTAAGGGTAGGTGTCGCTGCGGCTGATCGTGTCGACCAGCAGCGCGTCGCAGACCACGTTGCTCCGCGAGCCGGTCGCGCCCTCCTGCACCTGCACGAGGCCGCGGTAGGACGTCCGGCCCCCGCCCCGCGCGACCGACTTGCTGACGATGTTGCTCGTGGTGTGCGGCGCGGCGTGGACCATCTTCGCGCCGGCGTCCTGGTGCTGGCCCTCGCCGGCGAAGGCGATCGACAGCGTCTCGCCGGAGGCGCGCTCGCCGAGCAGGTAGCAGGCCGGGTACTTCATGGTGACCTTGGATCCGATGTTGCCGTCGATCCACTCCATCCGGCCGCCTTCGTGCACTGCGGTGCGCTTGGTGACGAGGTTGTAGACGTTGTTGGACCAGTTCTGGATCGTGGTGTAGCGGACGTGCGCGTCCTTCTTCACAATGATCTCGACGACGGCGCTGTGCAGGCTGTCGGAGCTGTAGATCGGCGCGGTGCAGCCCTCGACGTAGTGCACCGAGGAGCCCTCGTCGGCGATGATGAGGGTGCGCTCGAACTGGCCCATGTTCTCGGTGTTGATCCGGAAGTAGGCCTGCAGCGGGATGTCGACCTTAACGCCCTTGGGGACGTAGATGAACGACCCGCCGGACCACACCGCGGTGTTGAGCGCCGCGAACTTGTTGTCGCCGACCGGGATGACCGACCCGAAGTACTCCCGGAACAGGTCCTCGTGCTCGCGCAAGCCGGTGTCGGTGTCGACGAAGATGACGCCCTTGTCCTCCAGGTCCTCGCGGATCTGGTGGTACACGACCTCCGACTCGTACTGCGCGGCGACCCCGGCGACCAGGCGCTGCTTCTCCGCCTCGGGGATGCCGAGGCGGTCGTAGGTGTTCTTGATGTCGGCCGGCAGGTCGTCCCAGGTGGTCGCCTGCTTCTCCGTCGAGCGCACGAAGTACTTGATGTTGTCGAAGTGGATCCCGGACAGGTCCGAGCCCCAGGTCGGCATCGGCTTCTTCTCGAACAGCCGCAGGCCCTTGAGGCGCATGTCGAGCATCCACTGCGGCTCGGACTTGAGCTGCGAGATGTTGCGGACCACCTCGGTGTTGATGCCCCGCACGGCGGTCGAGCCGGCGACGTCGGAGTCGGCCCAGCCGAACTTGTAGGTGCCGATGCCCTCGAGCTGGGTGTCTACCGTCGTGGTCATGCGTGGGCCTTTCCTGTTGTCGCGACCCCGGTCGAGGTGCTGACGAGCGGGAGGTAGGTGGTGCACACGCCGTCGCCGTGGGCGATGGTCGCGAGGCGTTGTACGTGGACGTCGAGCAGACGGCCGATCGCGGCGGTCTCGGCCTCGCAGAGCTGCGGGAACTGCTCGGCGACGTGCTGCACCGGGCAGTGGTGCTGGCACAGCTGCACCCCGGGTCCCTGCTGCGAGGCGCCCGCGGCGTAGCCGTCGTCGGTGAGGGCCGAGGCGAGCGCCGCCGGGCGGTCGGCGGCCGGCAGTCCGGCGAGCCGGTCACGGTAGCGGCCCTCGAGTTCGCGCGCGCGGGCGTCGGCGAACGCCTCGACGGCTTCCTCGCCGCCCTGCTCGGCGAGGAAGCGCAGCGCGGTGACCGCGAGGTCGTCGTAGGCCGACGGCCCGGCGGCGTGACCGGCCTCGGTGAGCGCCCAGACCCGGGCCGGCCGGCCCCTGCCGCGCAACGAGGCGCGGACCCGGGGCTCGCGGGTGCTGACGGTGCCCTCGGCGAGCAACGCGTCGAGGTGCCGGCGCACCCCGGCGGCGGACACCCCGAGCCGCTCGGCCAGCGTCAGGGTGGTGGCCGGCCCCTGCTCGAGGAGCAACGCCAGCACGCGCTCACGCGTGGCCGGCTGCTCCCGGACGGCTCCCACGGTTTTCACAACGTCAGTGTGCCCTAATTGCTGCCCGGGCGCGAACCCGGCACCCCGCCCTACGCTGTGGAAGTGTCCGCTGCCGCGCTCGAGGTCGACGGGCTCGTCAAGCGCTACGGCGCGCGGACCGCCGTCGACGGGCTGTCGCTCACCGCCCGTACCGGCACGGTGCTCGCGCTGCTCGGCCCCAACGGCGCGGGCAAGACCTCCACTGTCGAGGTCTGCGAGGGTTTCCGGTCCGCCGACGGGGGCTCCGTCCGGGTGCTCGGCCTGGACCCGAGGGACGCCGGGCTGCGGCCCCGGGTCGGCGTCATGCCGCAGACCGGCGGCACCTACCCCGGCCTTCGCGCCGGCGAGGTGCTGCGGCTGTTCGCGTCCTACAGCCGCGAACCCCTGGACCCCGCCGACCTGCTGGAGCGGCTCGGCCTGGCCGGCGTGGAACGCACCCCCGTACGCCGGCTGTCCGGCGGGCAGGCCCAGCGGCTGTCGCTGGCGATGGCCGTCGTGGGCCGCCCCGAGCTGGTCTTCCTCGACGAGCCGACGGCCGGCCTCGACCCGCAGGCGCGCCTGGCCACCTGGGACCTGGTCGAGTCGCTACGCCGGGACGGGGCGACCGTGGTGCTCACCACGCACCTCATGGACGAGGCGGAGCGGCTCGCCGACGACGTGGTCATCGTGGACGCGGGCCGGGTCGTCGCCGCCAGCACCGTGGGGGAGCTCACCCGGACCGGCGCGACCGGCCAGCTGCGCTGGCGGGCCCGCCCGGGCCTCGACCTCGACCAGCTGTTGACGGCGCTGCCCGAGGGCTGCACCGCCAAGGAGTCGCCCGAGGGGCAGTACCTCGTCGAGGGGACCATCGACCCGCAGCTGCTCGCCGCCGTCACCTCGTGGTGCGCCGGGCACGGGGTGCTCGCCGAGGACCTGCGGCTGGAGCGGCGCACCCTGGAGGACGTCTTCCTCGAGACCACCGGGCGGGGGCTGCGGGCATGACCGGGTCGGCTCCCCCGACGAGCTGGGCACCGCTGGCGCTCGCGCCCAGGCCGGGCGCGGCCCCCCGCGCCGCGATGTGGGCGGCCCAGACCCGCACCGAGCTGACCCTGCTGCTGCGCAACGGCGAGCAGGTGCTGCTCAGCCTGGTCGTCCCCGTCGGGCTGCTCGTCGTGCTGTCCACCCTCGACTTCGTCGAGGTGAAGCGCGCCGGCGTCGCCCGCATCGACTTCTTCACCCCGGGCGTCATCGCGCTCGCCGTCCTGTCGACCGCCTTCACCGGGCAGGCGATCGCCACCGGCTTCGAGCGGCAGTACGGCGTGCTCAAGCGCCTCGGGGCCACCCCCCTGCCGCGGTCCACGCTGCTGCTGGCCAAGACCGCCAGCGTGCTCGCCGTCGAGCTCCTGCAGCTGCTGCTGATCGGCGGGGTGGCGTACGCCCTCGGGTGGCACCCGGCCGGCAACGTGCTGTCGGTGCTCGCGTTCGTCGTCGTCGGCACCGCCGCCTTCAGCGGGCTGGGGCTGCTGCTCGGCGGCACCCTGCGGGGCCTCACCTGCCTCGCCGTCGCCAACCTCGCGTGGCTGCTCCTGCTCGTGCTTGGCGGGATCATGTTCGGCCTCGACGCGTTCGGGCCGGCCGAGCCGGTGCTGCGGCTGCTCCCGAGCGCCGCCCTGTCCGACGGGTTGCGCTCGTCACTGGTGGACGGCCGCCTGGTGGGCAGTGACCTGGTGACCCTCGCGGTGTGGGCCGCGGCCGCCCTGGCCGCCGCCGGCCGCGCCTTCCGCTGGGAGTGACCGCATGACCCTTCGCCCGAGCGCCCTGCTCGCGGTACTGCTCGGGCTCGTGACCCTCGTGCTCGGGGCGCTCGGCCTGCGCCGAAGCCTGCGGGTGCCCGAGGTGCCGGCACCCGCAGGCCCTGACGTCGTCGTCGCCGACGACGGCGCCCGGCTGCACGCCGAGGTCGACGAGGTGCCCGGCTCCCCGGTCACCGTGGTGTTCGCGCACGGCTTCACGGCCCGGCTCGAGGAGTTCGACCTGCAGCGCGAGACGCTGCGCGGCCGCTGCCGGGTGGTGCTCTACGACCAGCGGGGCCACGGCCGCTCCGGCTGGGGCGGCCCGCGGCACGCCACCGTGGACCAGCTCGGCCGCGACCTCGCCGCGGTCCTCGACCGGCACGTCCCCAGCGGACCGGTCGTGCTGTTCGGGCACTCGATGGGCGGGATGACCGTGATGTCGCTCGCGCGGCAGCGGCCAGAGCTGTTCGGGCCGCGGGTCACCGGCGTCTTCCTGCTCGCGACCTCCGCCGGGGACCTCGCCACCAGCGGCCTGCTCGGGCTGTACACCCGGGTCGGCAGGCGGCTCGGGCTGCTCCCGGTCTGGCTGTGGTGGCTGGGGTTCACCGCCCCGCTCGCCGAGCGGCTGCGCCGCCGGGGCACCCGGCTGGGCTACGCGCTCATCCGGCACTACCTGTTCGGCCGGGACGACGCGGACCCCGCGACCGTCCGGTGGATGCAGGACCTGCTCGAGCAGACGCCGCTGACGATCAGCGCGGCGTTCTACCCGGCCATGCTGGCGTACGACGAGTTCGCCGCGCTGCCGGTGCTGGGGTCCGTGCCGGTCACGGTCCTCGTCGGTGACAGCGACCGGCTCACCCCGGCCCGGCACAGCCGCCGGCTGGCGCAGGAGATCGGCCGGAGCGCCGAGCTCGTCGTCGTGCCCGGCGCCGGCCACAGCGTCAACATCACCCGGCGGGCGGTCGTCGACGACGCCGTGCTGCGCCTGCTCGAGCGGTCGGCGACCCCCGCCGTCGCGTGACCCGGGTCGGCACCGTCGCCTGGTCGTCGGCGAGGTGGTGCTGCGCCCGCTGCACCCGTGCCGGCGGTGCACGAACTGCCGGGAGTGCTGGAGCGGGGCCGCCCGTGGAACTCGACTAGCGGGACACGAGGGCCTCGCGCGCCGCCACCCGGCGCTCGACGAGGAAGGACACGACGGGCACGGTGCCGCCGAGCGCGACGAGCACGATCCGCGTGACCGACCAGCGGTGCGCCCGCCCGAGCAGCACCACGCTGGCGACCAGCACGATGTACAGCGCGCCGTGGATCGGGCTCACGGTCTTGCTCAGCGCCGGGTGCCCGCCGAGGTAGCGCAGCGGCACCGCGACGAAAACGAGTACGAGGAGCACGACGCCGACGACGTTGGCCATGACGCGGTAGCGCAGCAGCGGGTCGCTCACGACGAGGTCTCGGCGTCCCGGCGGGCCAGCTCGGCGAACCGAGCGTTCCACGCGGCGAGCTCGGGGTCCTCCTCCGCCGACACCGGCTGGGCGACCCGCGGAAGGGGGGTCGCAGGGGCTGCCGGCTCCCGCTCGGCGGCTGCCGGGGCGGTCTCGTCCAGGCAGAACTTCACCCACCCGACCACGCTGAGGGCGGCGAAGGCCCACCACTCCAGCCCGTAGCTGTAGTTGCGGATCGAGCCGGTGGCCTCGCCCCGCCCCCACTGCCAGATGCCGAGCCGCACCATGCCGAGCACGGCGAGCACCAGCAGCACGTGCAGGAGCAGCCACGACGGGCGCAGCAGGCGGGACCTCACGTGATCGATCGTACGAGGTGCCGGCAGGCCCGGCCTGCTGCGCGGCCGTAGGCTCGCTCCGTGGACGTCCGTGGCCTTCTGCGCCCCGCCCCGGTCCTGGTGCTCCGGCTCGCGGTCGCAGCGCTGCTGCTCAACGTCCTGCTCGTCGCCACCGGCGCCGCCGTGCGGCTCACCGGCTCCGGGCTGGGCTGCCCCACCTGGCCGCGGTGCACCAGTGGTTCGCTCGTCAACACCCCCGAGCTGGGGGCGCACGGCTACATCGAGTTCGGCAACCGTCTGCTGGCTGTCGGCCTCGAGGTCGTCGGCGTCCTGCTGCTGCTGGCAGTCCGTCGGTCCTCGGTACGGCTGCCGCCCTCCTGGTCGCGGCTGGCCGCCGTACAGGTGCTCGTCGTCCCGCTCCAGGCGGTGATCGGCGGCATCCTCGTGCTCACCCACCTCAACCCGTACGTGCTCATCGGGCACTTCCTCGTGTCGTTCCCGCTGCTGCTCGCCGCCGCCGTCCTCGTTCGGCGGGCCCTCGACGGCCCCGGGCCGCGGGTCCTGCTGGCGCGTCCGGAGCTGCGGTGGCTGACCGGCGCCCTGCTGCTGAGCACCACGCTCGTCCTGGTCGCGGGCACCCTGGTCACCGGCACCGGCCCGCACGCCGGCAGCGTCGCGGTGCCGAGGCTGCCGTTCGACCCGCGCAGCGTCACGCAGCTGCACGCCGACGCGGTGTTCCTGCTCGTGGGGCTGACCCTGGCCACGGCGCTGGCCGCGCGCGGGCTAGGTGCCCCGCCCGCCGTACGCACGGCGGTCCGCGCCCTCGTCGTCCTCGAGGTGGCCCAGGCGGCGTTGGGCTACCTGCAGTACTTCACCGGCACGCCGCCCCTGCTCGCCGGCGTGCACGTCCTCACCGCCGCCGTGGTCTTCGCGACGGCCGCCTGGGCGTACCTGTCGACCTCCGGACGGGCGCCGCACGAGGCCGACGACGCTCCGCGAACGCCGTTGCTGATCTCGGACGACCTGGCCGACCGGCACGGGCACCGGGCTCCCCCGGCCCCGGTCACCACATCCGATCTCGCGGGGCTCTCGGCCCCAAGCTGATCTCGGCCTGACCGCCAGAGCCCGCGGGCGGAGGGACGGCAGGGGGCTACGGGCTCGCCGGCCCGGTCCGGGCCCTCGTAGCGGCCCGCACGCTCGCGCGGGCCCGCCCCGATGCGGACCTGGCGGCCCGAAACGCGCAGCTGTCATCACGTTCAGCCGGTGAGCGATCTCTCAGCGGGGGCGGTCACCACGGCGCTGGCCTTGCTTCGTAGGACGATCCCCTGCGGACGCCTCACTCTGGAGGACCTGCGGCCTGATCATGCCCGAGGGGCGGGCCGCCGTCAGACGAACTGGTCGACGGCCAGGGCGAGGAACAGCAGCGAAAGGTAGGTGATCGACCAGTGGAACAGCCGCATCGGGGCGGCGTCGCCGCCTGCGCGAGCCCGGCCGAGCAGCAGGTGCGCCTCGCGCAGGAAGACGGCGCCGGTGACCGCGGCGGTGAGGAGGTAGACCGCCCCGGACACGCCGAGCGGCCACACGAGCAGCAGCGAGAACGCGACCATGACCCAGCTGTACGCGACGATCCGCGCGGCGACGACACGACCGGAGGCGACGACCGGCAGCATCGGCACGTCGGCGCGGGCGTAGTCGTCGCGATAGCGCATCGCGAGCGGCCAGTAGTGCGGCGGGGTCCAGAAGAAGATCACCGCGAACAGGACGGCCGGCGCCCAGGCCAGGGATCCGGTCACCGCGGTCCAACCGATCAGCACCGGCATGCAGCCCGCAGCCCCGCCCCAGACGATGTTCTGCGAGGTGCGACGCTTGAGAAGCATGGTGTAGACGACGACGTAGAAGCTGATCGCCGCCACACCGAGCCCGGCGGCGAGCAGGTTGGTCGTGAGAGCGAGCTCGACGGTCGCGAACACGCCCAGGGCGAGCCCGAAGACCAGGGCGGCCCGGGGGGTGACCGCCGCGCGGGCGAGGGGCCGGCCCTCGGTTCGGTGCATCAGCACGTCGATGTCACGGTCGTACCAGCAGTTGAGGGCGTTGGCACTGGCTGCAGCCAGGGTGCCGCCCAGCAGGGTCGCCACGACGAGCCCGAGCGAGGGCAGGCCCCGGGCCGCCAGGATCATCGTCGGGACGGTTGTGACGAGCAGCAGCTCGATGATGCGGGGCTTAGTCAACGCCACGTAGGCACGGACGACCGCACGCGCGCGGCGCCGTGCCGCTGGAGCCGACGCGCCGGCCACACCCGGGTCGTGTGCCAGCGTCGTCACGCGCCGACTGTACCGGCGGCGCAGGCCCCGGGCCTGCCGGGGCACCAGGTCTCGGCCTGGAGAAGGGTGGACCGGAACAAGACGGGGAACTGCCCCGGACGAGGACCGCGAGGGCCGGCACCTGAGGTCCCGTCCCGGCGTCGCGATCTGGCGCAGCCGTCCCCCGCACCGCACCCCGGACGCCCTGACTGAAAGGCCCCGACGCCGCGTGAGCACTGAGCAGCAGCTGGACTGGACCGACCTCGACACCGCCGCCATCGACGTGTCGCGGGCCCTCGCCATGGATGCCGTTGAGGCCGCCGGCTCGGGCCACCCCGGCACGGCCATGAGCCTCGCCCCGGCCGCCTACCTGCTCTACCAGAAGCTGTTGCGCCACGACCCGACCGACCCGACGTGGCCCGGTCGGGACCGCTTCGTGCTGTCCTGCGGGCACAGCAGCCTCACGCTGTACGTGCAGTTGTTCCTGTCGGGCTACGGCCTGACCGCGGAGGACCTCGCGCACCTGCGGCAGTGGGGCTCCCTCACCCCCGGCCACCCCGAGCACGGCCACACCCCCGGCGTCGAGGTGACGACAGGGCCGCTCGGCCAGGGCGTCGGCAATGCGGTCGGCATGGCGATGGCGGCCCGCCGCGAGCGCGGCCTGCTCGACCCCGACGCCGCGCCGGGCACGAGCCCCTTCGACCACACCGTGTGGTGCGTCTGCTCCGACGGCGACCTCGAGGAGGGCGTGTCGGCGGAGGCCAGCTCGCTGGCCGGCCATCAGCGCCTGGGCAACCTCGTGATGCTCTACGACGACAACCACATCTCCATCGAGGGCGACACCGAGACGGCGTTCAGCGAGGACGTCGTCGCCCGTTACGCGGCGTACGGCTGGCACGTGCAGCGGGTCGAGGACGGCAACGACGTGCACCAGTTGCACGCCGCGCTCACCGCGGCGCAGGCCGAGACCGAGCGGCCGTCGTTCATCTCGATGCGGACGATCATCGGCTACCCGGCACCCAACCTGCAGAACACCGGGAAGGCGCACGGCTCCGCGCTGGGCGCCGACGAGGTGCGCCTCACCAAGGAGGCTCTCGGCTTCGACCCGGACACCAACTTCTTCGTCCCCGACGACGTCCTCGAGCACGCCCGGCAGGTCGTCGGGCGCGGCCGCACCGAGCACGCTGCCTGGGACAAGCGCTACGAGGCGTGGGCCGCCAAGCGCCCGGAGGGCAAGGCCCTGCACGACCGGCTCGCCACCCGCACGCTCGCCACCGGCTGGGAGGAGCACCTGCCGGTCTTCGAACCGAGCGAGAAGGGCGTGGCGAGCCGCGTCGCCAGCGGCAAGGTGCTCAGCGCCCTCGCCGACGTCCTGCCCGAGCTGTGGGGGGGCTCCGCGGACCTCGCCGGGAGCAACAACACCACGATGGACGGCGCCGACAGCTTCCTCCCGGTCGGCAACCCGTTGAAGGGGGCCCACCCCTACGGCCGCACCCTGCACTTCGGGATCCGCGAGCACGGCATGGGCGCCGTCATGAACGGCATCGCGCTGTCCGGCGGCACCCGTGTCTACGGCGGCACCTTCCTGGTCTTCAGCGACTACATGCGGGGGGCCGTACGTCTCGCCGCGCTGCAGCAGCTCCCGGTGACCTACGTGTGGACCCACGACTCCATCGGGCTGGGCGAGGACGGCCCGACCCACCAGCCGGTCGAGCAGCTCGCGGCGCTCCGCGCGCTCCCGGGCCTGGACGTCGTCCGGCCCGCCGACGCCAACGAGACGGTGGTGGCCTGGCGCACGATCCTCGAGCACAACGACCGCCCGGCCGGGCTCGTGCTCAGCCGGCAGAACCTGCCGACGTTCGACCGCAGCGTGTTCGGCGCCGCCGCCGGCACCGCCCGCGGCGGCTACGTGCTCGCGGACGCGGCGCAGGGCACCCCCCGAATCGTGCTGATGGCCACCGGCAGCGAGGTGCAGATCGCCGTCGCCGCCCGCGAGCGGCTCGAGGCGGAGGGGATCGGCACGCGGGTGGTGTCGATGCCCTGCGTCGAGTGGTTCCGCGAGCAGGACCTGGCGTACAAGAACACCGTGCTGCCGCCCGACGTCCTGGCCCGGGTCTCGGTGGAGGCCGCGGTGTCGCAGGGCTGGCACGAGTGGGTCGGCGCCTACGGCGAGTGCGTGTCCCTGGAGCACTTCGGGGCCTCGGCGCCCTACGACGTCCTCTACGAGCAGTTCGGCTTCACCGCGGAACGGGTCGTCGCCGCCGCCCGCGCGTCGCTGTCCAAGCTCGGCAAGACCTCCGGCTCGACCACCGGCAACTGAACGCCCCGCAACCCTAGGAGCCGTCATGACCGACGCACTCGCTGACCTGTCCGCCGCTGGCGTGGCGGTGTGGCTCGACGACCTGTCCCGCGAGCGCCTGCGCTCCGGGAACCTCGCCGATCTCGTCGAGACCCGCTCGGTCGTCGGAGTCACCACGAATCCGTCGATCTTTCAGAAGGCGCTGTCGGACGGCGCCGCGTACGACTGGCAGGTCCGGGACCTGGCGCTGCGCGGCACCGACGTCGGGGAGGCCGTCCGGGCGCTCACGACGTACGACGTCCGCTGGGCGTGCGACGTCCTGCAGCCGGTCTACGACCGCAGCGAGGGCGTCGACGGCCGGGTGTCGATCGAGGTCGACCCGCGGATCAGCCACGACGCCGACCGCACGGTGGCCGAGGCCAAGGCCCTGTGGTGGCTCGTCGACCGTCCCAACCTCTACATCAAGATCCCGGCGACGGTCGAGGGCCTCGATGCGATCACGCGCACGTTGGCCGAGGGGATCAGCGTCAACGTCACGCTGATCTTCTCGCTGCAGCGCTACGACGCGGTGATGGACGCCTTCCTGGCCGGCGTGGAGCAGGCGAAGGCCAACGGCCACGACCTGTCCCGGCTCGGCTCGGTCGCGTCGTTCTTCGTCTCCCGGGTCGACACGGAGATCGACACGCGCCTCGGCAAGGACTCCGACCTGCGTGGCAAGGCGGCCGTGGCCAACGCCCAGCTGGCCTATCAGCACTACGAGCGGGTGTTCGCCGGCGACCGCTGGAAGGTGCTCGAGAGCGCCGGGGCGATCCCGCAACGGCCGCTGTGGGCCTCCACCGGTGTCAAGGACCCGTCCTACGACGACACCCTCTACGTCGTCGAGCTCGTCGCGACCGGCACCGTCAACACCATGCCGGAGGCGACCCTGCAGGCGGTGTTCGACCACGGCAAGGTACGCGGCGACACCGTGACCAGCGCGTACGACTCGGCGCAGCAGGTCCTCGACGACCTCAAGAGCGCCGGGATCGACTACGACGACGTCGTGCAGGTGCTCGAGGACGAGGGGCTGGAGAAGTTCGAGCAGGCATGGGGAGACCTCATCGAGTCGGTGACCGACCAGCTGGAGAAGGCCGGCGCCGACGTCTCGTCCACCGGATCGACCACGCCGGCCGGAGAGGGCCCGGCGGCAGCGTCCCGCGAGGACAGCGGCCGGTGAGGCAGTGAGCGCCAACCCCCTGCGCGACCCCCGGGACCGGCGCCTGCCCCGTGTGCCGGCGCCGTGCGCCCTCGTCGTCTTCGGTGTCACGGGCGACCTCGCCCGCAAGAAGCTGATCCCGGCCGTCTACGACCTTGCCAACCGCGGCCTGCTGCCACCCGGCTTCGTGCTGCTCGGGTTCGCCCGGCGCGACTGGGGCCACGGGGACTTCGAGCAGGTCGCGAAGGAGGCCGCGCAGAAGGGCGCGCGCACCGAGTTCCGCGAGGAGACGTGGCAGCGGCTGTCCGAGGCGATCCGCTTCCTGCCCGGCTCCTTCGGCGACGACGACGCCTTCGACCAGCTCGCGTCCACGCTCACCGACCTCGACGCCAGCCACGGCACCCAGGGCAACGCGGCGTTCTACCTGTCGATCCCGCCCGCGGCCTTCCCGTCGGTGCTGTCGCAGATGCAGCGCACCGGGATGGCGGAAAACTCGCAGGCGGGCGGCTGGCGCCGGGTGGTGGTGGAGAAGCCGTTCGGCGAGGACCTGGCGTCGGCGAAGGAGCTGAACGCCCTCGTCGACCACGTCTTCACCGCCCAGGACGTCTTCCGGATCGACCACTACCTCGGCAAGGAGACGGTCCAGAACCTGCTGGCGCTGCGCTTCGCGAACGAACTGTTCGAGCCGATCTGGAACCGCCAGCACATCGACTCGGTGCAGATCACCATGGCCGAAGACGTCGGCATCGGCAGCCGCGCCGCCTTCTACGAGCAGACCGGCGCCGCGCGCGACGTTCTGCAGAATCACCTGATGCAGCTGCTCGCGCTCACCGCGATGGAGGAGCCGGGGAGCTTCGACGCCGAGAGTCTGCGCACCGAGAAGCGCAAGGTGCTCGGTGCGGTGATGCCGCCGACCGATCTGGCGCGCTACGCCGTCCGCGGCCAGTACGACCAGGGCTGGCTCGCCGGCGAGCGGGTGCAGGCCTACCGGGCGGAGAAGGACGTCGACCCGGCGAGCTGCACCGAGACCTACGCCGCGGTCCGTCTGGAGGTGGAGAGCCGCCGCTGGGCCGGTGTGCCCTTCTACCTGCGGACCGGCAAGCGCCTCCCCCGTCGGGTCACCGAGATCGCAGTGCTGTTCCGCAAGGCGCCGGTCCTGCCGTTCTCGCACACCGACACCGAGGAGCTCGGCAGCAACCAGCTCGTCGTGCGGGTGCAGCCCGACGAGGGGATGACGCTGCGCTTCGGCTCGAAGGTGCCGGGCACCCAGATGGAGGTCCGCGACGTCGCCATGGACTTCCTGTACGGCGAGGCGTTCACCGAGAGCAGCCCGGAGGCCTACGAGCGCCTGCTGCTCGACGTCCTGCTCGGCGACGCGTCGCTGTTCCCGCGCAACGAGGAGGTCGAGGAGAGCTGGCGGGTCATCGACCCGATCGAGGAGTACTGGGCGGAGCACAAGGGCGACGGCCCGCACCTCTACCGGGCCGGCGAGTGGGGTCCGCAGGCAGCCGACGAGATGCTCGCCCGCGACGGCCGCGCCTGGCGGCGACCGTGACGACGCTCTGGGACACCACCGGCACCGCTGTCGTCAAGGCGCTGGCCGCGGAGCGACGGCTGGCCGGAGCGGTGTCGTCTGGTCTGGCCCTGACCCTGGTCGTCGTGGTGGACGAGAAGCGGGTCGCCGAGGCTGAGGCCGCGGCGACCCGCGCCGCCGCGCAGCACCCGTGCCGGCTGCTGGTCGTGGTGCGCAGGCGGCCGGATGCCCCGGAGCCGCGGCTCGACGCGGAGGTGCTCATCGGCGGCCGGCTCGGCCCCGGCGAGGCCGTCGTCATGCGGATGTACGGCCGGCTCGCGCTGCACGCGGAGTCGGTCGTGCTGCCGCTGCTGGCACCGGACGCCCCCGTCGTCACGTGGTGGTACGGCGAGCCGCCGCAGCTGATCGCCCACGACCCGCTCGGGGTGTTCGCCGATCGGCGGATCACCGACAGCTCCCTCGGCGCCGACCCGTTGGCCGCCCTGCGACAGCGGGCGGTCGACTACGCCTCGGGCGACACCGACCTGACCTGGACCCGCACGACGCTCTGGCGGGCGCTGTGCGCCTCGGCGTTCGACTCCGCCGAGGGGCCGCCGTCCCAGGTCCGGGTGGCCGGGGAGGCCGGTGACGTGTCCCGGGAGCTGCTCGCGGGATGGCTGAGCAGCCGCCTGGGGATGCCCGTGTCGATCGACGACAGCCCCGGGCCGGGCGTCAGCGAGGTCGAGTTCACCCTCGACGGCACGCAGATCCGCCTGGCGCGGGGCGACGGCCGCACGGCGGTGCTGTCGCACACCGGCCAGCCCGACCGGACGCTGCCGCTGCCCCGCCGCGAGCTCGGCGACCTGCTGGCCGAGGAGCTGCAACGCCTCGACGCCGACGAGACCTACGCCGAGGCTCTCGCGGTCGTCACCGGCGCCCGCGACATCACCGACCGGCCGGCCAACCGCACGCACGTCTGGGTCGACCCGGCCGAGTCCAGCGCGGAGAGCAGCCTGGTGGAGGGCCTGCCCCGGGCCGACGAGCAGTCGTGAGCCGACCGGCGCCCACGGTCGTCGTCCTGCCCGACCCGGACGTCCTGGCCGCCGCCGTCGCGGCCCGCCTGGTCACCCGGCTCGTCGACGCCCAGGCGGAGCGGAGGACGGCGTCCGTCGTCCTGACCGGCGGTTCGGGGGGCATCAAGGCCCTGCGGGCGGTGCGCGACTCCCCGGCCCGGGCCGCCGTCGACTGGCGTCGGGTGGACCTCTGGTGGGGTGACGAGCGCTGGGTGCCGGCCGACTCCCCCGACCGCAACGACCGGCAGGCCGCGGAGGCGCTCCTGGACGCCCTCGACCTCGACCCCGCTCGCGTCCATGCCGTGTCGGCGGTCGACGGCCCGGACGGCGACGACCCGGAGGCGGCCGCCGCGCGCTACGCGGGCGAGCTGGCGGCTGCGGCGCCGACCGGCGCCGACGTGCCGGCCTTCGACGTCCTGCTGCTGGGCATGGGGCCGGAGGGGCACATCGCGTCGATCTTCCCCGAGTCGCCGGCCGCGCACGACGACCGCACGGTGGTCGTGGTGCACGGTTGCCCGAAGCCGCCGCCGATCAGGGTCAGCCTGGGTTTCGCCGCGCTCAACGCGGCCCGGGAGGTCTGGCTCGTGGTGGCTGGGCGGGAGAAGGCGCCGATGGTGGCGCTGGCGCTGTCCCGGCCCGGTCGGGTGCAGGTGCCGGCGGCCGGGGTGACCGGGCACCTGCAGACCCTGTGGCTGCTGGACGAGGCCGCCGCCGGCCAGCTCCCGCGGGACCTGCGCCGCCGGTAGCGCAGGCTACGGGGAGCGCAGCTTCGCGAGCGCCTCGGCGAGGATCGCCTCGCCGTCCTCGGGGTTGCGGCGCTCCCGGACGTAGGCCAGGTGCGTCTTGTACGGCTCGGTCTTGTGCGGCGCGGGGGGGTTGTCCTGGTCCTGACCGGCCGGGAAGCCGCACCGGGGGCAGTCCCAGGTCTCCGGGATGGCAGCCTCGTCCGCGAACGAAGGCCGCGTCTCGTGCTTGTTGGCGCAGAAGAACGGCACCCGCTTGCGGGGAGCCGCCTCGCCGCGCTCGGCCTCACCCATGGGTCCGGCGCCGACACGGCTTCCTCGGATCGCGTTGCCGCCTGCCACGGGAATGCTCCTGTTGTCGTTGCTACGGGTGTTGTCGATGCTACGGGTGTTGTCGTTGCTACGGGTGTTGTCGCGGTGCGGGGGTCTGCTGGTGCCGAGACTCGCTAGGGGGACAGTCCCGCTGCCGGTGCGCAGTCTAGGCCCCGGGGGCCGGCATCAGGTCTGCTTGAGCAGCAAGCCGATCGCGATCACGCAGACTGCCCACACCAGGCCGCAGATGATCGTGAGGCGATCGAGGTTCTTCTCCACCACCGCGCTGCCGCCCAGCGAGGACGACACCCCGCCACCGAACAGGGTCGACAGGCCGCCCCCCTTGCCGCGGTGCAGCAGCACGAGGACCACAAGCACCACACTCGTGATGATAAGCAGGATGTCCAGCAGGAGCACCACGGGCTCGGGTCCTTCCGTCCGTCGCGCGGCGGTCAGATGACCGCTTGCACTTCAGCGTAGTGGCAGGCCGTCGGGTGACCCTGCCCCCGGTCCACGAGCGCGGGCGGCTCCTGGACGCACTTCGCGCGCTCCGCCTCGCTCAGCTCGTTCGCGAACTTCTGGCACCGGGTGCGAAACCAGCAGCCGCTCGGCGGGTTGGCGGGGCTCGGCACGTCCCCAGTGATGATGATCCGCTTGCGCTCCTTCTCCTTGCGCGGGTCGGGCACCGGCACGGCGGAGATCAGCGCCTGCGTGTAGGGGTGCGCAGGGCGCTCGAACAGCGTGTCGCGGTCAGCGATCTCCACGATGTGGCCGAGGTACATCACCGCCACGTCGTCGGCGATGTGTCGCACGACCGACAGGTCGTGGGCGATGAACAGGTAGGTGAGGTCCCGGTCCGCCTGCAGGTCCTCGAGCAGGTTGAGCACCTGCGCCTGGATCGACACGTCGAGGGCCGAGACGGGTTCGTCGAGCACGACGAGCTTGGGGTTGAGCGCCATCGCCCGGGCTATGCCGACGCGCTGGCGCTGGCCGCCGGAGAACTCGTGCGGGTAGCGGGCGGCGTACTCCGCTGCGAGGCCGACCGAGTCGAGCAGTTCCTCGACCTTGTTGCCCTCGTCGACGCCGTGAATCTTGAACGCCTCGGCCAGTGTGTTGCGGATCGTCATCCGCGGGTTGAGCGAGGCGTACGGGTCCTGGAAGACGATCTGCATCTCCCGGCGCAGCGCCGTGAGCTCGCCGCGCTTGGCCCGGGCCACGTCGTGGCCGTCGAAGACGACGCTGCCCGAGGTGGGCTCGACGAGCCGCAGCACAGCCCGGGCGGTGGTCGACTTCCCGCAGCCGCTCTCCCCCACCAGCGCCAGCGTCCGCCCGGCCTGCACCGAGAACGACACCCCGTCGACGGCGCGCACCGCACCGATCTGCCGCCGGAACAGGATGCCCGAGGTGATCGGGTAGTGCTTGACAAGATCGGTCACCTCGAGCAGCGGCGTACCTGCGGGATCCACCAGACCTCCGGGGGAGGTGGTGGTGGCGGTCATCCGGCGCCACCGGGCACGGCCGGGCCGGTCGCGGCGTCGGCGCGGACGACAGCGTCGTCCTGCACCTCGGCCTCGGGGACCGGCACCCCCTGCTGCGTGGTACGGCTCGGCGCCCCGGCTCGCTCCACGGCCTCGGCGGCCGCGCGGCCGTTCGCGGCGAGCGCGACCTCGTTGCTGTGGTGGCAGCTGGCGAAGTGGCCGGGGTCGTCCTGCGCCACGAGCGCGGGGATGACCTCCCGGCACACCTCGGTCGCGAACGTGCAGCGTGGGTTGAACGGGCAGCCGGTCGGCACCCGGGACAGGCTCGGCGGCTGGCCGGGGATCGGGCGCAGCCGTTCGCTGCGGCGCTGGTCCAGGCGGGCCAAGCTGCTGAGCAGCCCGTGCGTGTAGGCGTGCCGGGGCCGGTAGAAGACCGTCTCGGTATCGGCGAGCTCGGCGACCCGCCCGGCGTACATGACCAGGACGCGGTCGGCGTGCGCCGCGACGAGACCGAGGTCGTGGGTTATCAGCACGATGGCAGTACCGCGCTGCTGCTGAAGATTGAGCAGCAGGTCCATGATCTGAGCCTGCACCGTCACGTCGAGGGCCGTCGTCGGCTCGTCGGCGAGCAGCAGGACGGGGTCGAGCGCCAGGGCCATGGCGATCATCGCTCGCTGGCGCATACCTCCGGAGAACTGGTGCGGGTACTCCTCGGCGCGCTGCTTCGGGTTGGGGATGCCTACCTCGGCGAGCAGGTCGACGGCCCGCTTGCGTGCCGGGAACCGGCCCATCTTCTCGTGGACCTGGATGACCTCCGCGATCTGGTGTCCGATCTTGAAGACCGGGTTCAGGGAGGTCAGTGGGTCCTGGAAGATCATGGAAATCTTCTGGCCGCGCAGGCTGCGCAGCGTCTTCTTGTCCGCGTGAAGCAGATCCTGGCCTTCGAACAGGATACGCCCCGAGGGGAAGGTCGCCGGCGGCTGAGGGACCAGCCCCATGACGCTCATGGCCGACACCGACTTGCCCGAGCCGGACTCCCCCACGATGCCGAGGGTCTCCCCGGGCCGCACGTACCAGCTCACCCCGTCCACGGCCTTGACCACGCCCGCGTCGGTCTGGAAGTGCACGCGCAGGTCCTCGACGGACAGCAGGGCATCGCCCGGGACGGGAGCACCAGGTATGGGTCCGGCGCCGAGATGGGGCACGGCGCTCGAGGCGCTGAGGCGGAAGGAGGACACGTGGACCTAACGCAGCTTGGGGTCGAGGGCGTCGCGCAGCCCGTCGCCGGCAAAGATGAAACCCAGCACCGTGAACACCACCGCCATGCTCGGGAAAAACCACAGGAAGTCCTTGAAGCCGACGAACCCGCGACCGACAGCGATCATGTTCCCCCACTCCGGCACATCCGGCTTCACCCCCACGCCCAGGAAGGACAGCGCGGCCTCGGCCACCACGGCGGTGCCGACGTTGAAGGTCGCGAAGACGAGGACCGGAGCGAGGCTGTTGGGCAGGATGTGCCGGGTGACGATCCGCCACCGGCTGGCACCCAGCGACCGCGCGGCCTCGACGTACTCCGCCTCCCGGATGGACAGGATCGACGAGCGGAGCAGCCGGGCGATCGTGGCCCACGAGAAGATCGCCAATGCCAGGATCACCGGCAGCACACCCTGGCCCACCACGGTGAGGATGAGGATGGCACCGATCAGCAGCGGGAACGCGAAGAAGACGTCGGCGGTGCGCATGATGACGGTGTCCCAGCTGCGGCCGAAGTAGCCGGCGAGGGCGCCGAGCAGGACGCCGATGAACACTGCCATGATGATCGACACCAGGCCGACGACGACGGCGATCCGCGAGCCGTAGATCACCCGGCTGAGCTGGTCACGGCCGACGAGGTCGACGCCGAACCAGTGCTTCGCGCTCGGCCCGGCCTGTGTCGCGTCGACGCCGGTGCCGAGCAGGTTCTGCTGGTACGGGTCGTAGGGCGCCAGGAGCGGCGCGAAGATCGCCGTGAGGAACAGCAGGCCGATCAGCACCAGCCCGAACACCGCCAGCCGGTTGCGCAGGAAGCGGCGGCCGATGTCGCGCAGCTGGCCCTGCGGCTTGGCCGTGCCCAGCGCCGCCGCGGCGGACTCGACGCCGGCGAACGCGTCGCCGCCGTCCGCGTGCAGCGAGGCGTCTCCCGCGGTGCCGGGCGTAGACCCACCCTGCGGGATGCTGCTCGTGACGGGGGGGACGGTCATCGGCTCTCTCCTCGGACCGGGTCGGGGCGGGCGGGGCGGGCGGCTACTCCAGCCGGATCCTCGGGTCCAGGTAGGCGTAGGCGATGTCGACGAGGAGGTTGAGCACGACGAAGATCGCTACACCGTAGGTCACGACCCCGACGATGATCGGTTGGTTCTGGGTGCCGATGGCCCGGATGAGGGCGGAGCCGATGCCGTCCCAGTTGAAGATCACCTCGGTGATGAGCGCGCCACCGAGCAGCGTGCCGAAGGAGATGCCCAGGTAGGTGACGACCGGGATGATCGAGTTGCGCAGGGCGTGCTTGAGGATGACGACCGAGGAGGACAGGCCCTTGGCGGTCGCCGTGCGGATGTAGTCGGCGCGCAGCACCTCGAGCATGGTGCCGCGCATCAGCCGGGCGACCAGGGCGGCGTCGACGATCGCCAGGGTGAACGCCGGCATGACGTAGGACTTCCAGCCCTCGTTCTGCCCGAAGATGGGAAGGAGATGGAACTTCAGGCCGAGGACGCTCTGCAGGAGCAGGCCGATGACGAAGGTGGGGAACCCGATTGCCAGCGTCGTCGTGACGGTGACGAGCACGTCCCAGAAGCTGTACCGGAACACCGCGGAGATCACCCCGGCGAACAGCCCGATGAGCACGTCGATGAGGATCGCGACGGTTGCGAGCTTGGCGGTGTTGACCAGCTTGGGCGCGAGCACCTCGTTGACGGACCGCCGCTGGGCGTAGTCCTCTCCGAGGTCGCCGTGCAGGACGACCCGTCCCACGTAGCGCACGTACTGCTCGGGGAGGGGCTTGTCCAGGCCGTACTTGACCCGCAGCTGCTGGATGACCGCCGGGTCACGGGCCTTCTCGCCGATGCTGCCGACCGGGTCGCCAGGGACGACGAACAGAGCCACGAACAGGATCATGCTCGCCCCGAGCAGGACGACGACCATCTGCAGCAGCCTGCGGATGATGAACTTGCCCACGGATCGACGCTCCACGGTCGGTGGTGCTGGGCGGTGACGAGCTGAGTCGGCCTGGCAGGTTGGCGCGCCGCGCAGGCCGGTGGGCCCGCACGGACCGTACAACGCGCCAGCCGGTTTGCGGCGGCAGACGCCCACGCGGACGACTGACGGGGCCGGGGAGCAGCGCTGCCCCGGCCCCGTCAGTCGCGTGGAGCCCTACTTGAGGCTGATCACGTTCAACGTCGGGTCCTCGAAGAAGTCCATGTCGACGTTGGTGAACTTCGACGAGTCGAAGACCCGGTACTGGGTGCGGTACCACAGCGGGATGAGCGCCAGGTCGTCACCGATTGCGAGCTTCTCAGCCTGCTTGATGATCGGCGCGCGGTCGGCGTCGGTCTTGGCAGCCCGCTCCTTGGCCAGCAGGTCGTCGAACGCCGGGTTGCTGTAGCGGGCGGCGTTGTCACCCTGCACGACGTTCTGCTCGTCGGGGTTGATGGCCTTCGTGCTCAGCAGCGGGAACAGGAAGTTGTCCGGCGTCGGGTAGTCGGCTCCCCATGCCGAGCGGAACAGGCCGCTGGCGTCCGGCTTCTTCTCGTTCTGCAGCAGCTCCTTGAAGGGGATGCCGCTGACGTTCACGTTGAGCCCCAGGACATCCTTGAGCTGGGCCGCCACCGCCTGGACCCACTCCTCGTGGCCGCCGCCGGTGTTGAACGCCAGGCTGATCGCCGTCCCGGGGGCGAGGCCGGCCTTGGCGGCCAGCTCCTTGGCCTTCGCGGGGTCCTGCTTGACGCAGGACTCGCACACGCCCTCCTGGTAGTACGGCTTGAAGGACGGCGGGACCAGCGAGGTCGCCTTGGTCTGGAAACCCTTGAACACCCCCGAGATGATCGCGTCTCGGTCGATGGCGTAGGACACCGCCTTGCGGGCATCGGGGTTGTTGAACGGCGGGTTCGTCCCGGACGGGAGGATGTAGTTGATGCCGGTCTTGACCTCGTTGAGGAACCCGCCCATGGGCTCGTACTGCGACTTCGCCTGCTGGAGCAGGGTCGGTGGGATCCGGGCGTAGTCGAACTGCCCCCCCTTGAGCCCGTTGTACTCCAGCGTCGCGGCGTTCTCGGAGTTGAGGATGGTCACCTCGACACGGTCGAGGTTGGCCTTCGTGCCGAAGTAGGAGTCGTTGCGGACCATCGTGATGGACTTGTCGTGCTGCCAGGGCTCATCGAGCTTGAACGGCCCGTTGCCGACCGGCAGGTCGTTGAAGGTCTTGTTGCTCGCCGGCCCGGCGTCCTTGGGGACCGGGCTCATCACCGGCTGCAGGGTCTTCTTGTCGAACTCGCAGTCCGGGGCGGACAGCTTGACGTCGAAGGTGTTCGGGTCGGGCGCCGACAGCCCGGAGAAGGTCGTCGCGGTACCACCGTTGAGCTCGTCGAAGCCGGCGACGCCGGCCATGTGATAGGCCACGTCGGAGGCGGCGTCCTTGCTGCCCGCCCGGGTCCAGCCGTCGATGAACGACTGGGCGGTGACGTCCTCGCCGTTGCTGAACTTGGCGCCAGGGACCAGGTTGAACGTCCACTGGGTGCAGTCCGCGTTGGGGGTGATCTTCTGCGCAGCCGCCGGGACGACCTTCTCGTCCTTGTCCAGACCGACGAGCTGCGTGAAGATGTTCTTGGTGACCAGGATGCCCTCGGACTCCTGGGAGTTGTACGGGTCGATGGCGGTCGGCTCGACGATGCCCAGGCGGAAGGTGCCCCCGGGCTTACCGGCGCTGGTCGGCTGGGAGCTGCTGCCGGAACCGGTGCTCGCGTCGTTGCTGTTGCCGCACGCAGCGGCGCCGAGCGCCAGCGCGAGCAGGGGTGCGACCATGCGCACCGACTTCTTGATGACCTGCACTCGCTGTGCCTCCTTCTCCCAGGTTGGACCGGGAGCTCAGACCGCCGGAAGGTCCGGGCGGGACGCGGACGTGACCGTCCCTCGCAGTGAATGCCGAACTATAGACACGCAGGGCGCGGCGCAGAACGACGCCATCACCAGATGGTCGCCAATCGTGACCCCCCCGTGACCGCCAGGGCGCTACTCCCGGCCGCCCCGGCAGATCCTGGCGAACTCGTCCGCGTCCAGGCTGGCGCCCCCGACGAGGGCGCCGTCCACGTCGGGCTGGGTCAGCAGCGCGGCGACGTTGCCCGCCTTGACCGAGCCGCCGTACAGCACGCGCACACCGTCGGCGAGCTCGCCCGGATACAGCTCCGCCAGCTCGGCCCGCAGCGCCGCGCAGACCTCCTGCGCGTCCTGCGGTGTGGCGACCTCGCCGGTGCCGATCGCCCACACCGGCTCGTACGCCACGACGAGGGTGCGGGCCGCCTCGGGCGCCAGGCCGCGCAGCGCGGCGCGCAGCTGCGCGGTGCAGTGCGCGACCTGGCCGCCGGCCCGCCGGACGTCGAGACCCTCCCCGACGCACAGGATCGGCACGAGCCCGGCGCGCACGGCCGCCTGCACCTTGCTGGCCACCACCTCGTCGGTCTCCCCGTGGTCGGCGCGCCGCTCGCTGTGCCCGACCACGACGTAGGTGCAGCCGAGCTTCGCGAGCATCGACCCGGACACGTCGCCGGTGTGCGCGCCGGAGTCGTGCGACGACAGGTCCTGCGCACCGTAGGACAGCCCCAGCCGATCGCCGTCGACGAGCGTCTGCACGCTGCGCAGGTCGACGAACGGCGGCAGCACGACGACCTCGACCGCCGCGAGGTCGTCCGCCGTCAGGCTGAACGCGAGCTTCTGGACGTGCGCGAGCGCCTCCAGGTGGTTCAGGTGCATCTTCCAGTTGCCCGCCATGAGCGGTCGCCGGGTCATCCGAGTCCCTCCAGGACGGCGATCCCGGGCAGGGTCTTGCCCTCGAGCTTCTCCAGGCTGGCGCCGCCACCCGTCGAGATGTGGGTGAAGCGCGCCTCGTCGATGCCGAGCGTGCGGACCGCGGCCGCGCTGTCGCCGCCGCCGACGACCGTGAGCGCGCCCTCGGCGGTCAGCGCCGCGACCGCCTCGGCGACCCCGCGGGTCCCCTCGGCGTAGGGCGCCAGCTCGAACACCCCCATCGGGCCGTTCCAGAACACGGTGCGGGCGCCGGCGAGCGCCGCCGCGAAGGCGCGCACGGTCTGCGGCCCGATGTCGAGGCCCATCCGGTCGGCCGGGATCGCGTCGGCGGCCACCACGTCGTGGGCGGCGTCAGCGGAGAACGCCTCTGCGGCGATGACGTCGACCGGCAGGACCACCTTCCCGGTGGCCAGGAAGGCCTTGCAGACCTCCACCTGGTCGGCCTCGAGCAGGCTCGAGCCCACGCCGTGGCCCTGCGCGGCGAGGAAGGTGAAGCACATGCCGCCACCGACCAGCAGGGTGTCGACGGTCGGCAGCAGCGCCTCGATGACCTTGAGCTTGTCGCTCACCTTGGAGCCGCCGAGCACGACGGCGTACGGCCGGGCCGGGTCGGTCGTCAGCCGGTCGAGCACGGCGACCTCGGCGGCGACCAGCGGGCCCGCGGCGTGCGGCAGGCGCTGCGCGACGTCGTAGACGCTGGCGTGCCGGCGGTGCACCGCGCCGAAGGCGTCGTCGACGTAGAGGTCGGCGAGCGCCGCCAGCCGGTCGGCGAGCTCACCGCGTACGGCCTCGTCCTTGCTCGTCTCGGCCGGGTCGAAGCGGACGTTCTCCAGCAGGACGACGTCACCGTCGGCCAGCTGCTCGACGAGCGCCCGGCTGGCCGGGCCGGCGACGTCGCCGGCGAGCGGCACCGGCCGACCGAGCAGCTCGGCCAGCCGCGCCGCGACGGGCGCGAGGGAGTAGGCCGGGTCGGCGGTGCCGTCGGGCCTGCCCAGGTGCGCGGTGACGACCACCCGGGCCCCGCGGGCGAGCAGGTCCTGCAGCAGCGGGACAGAGGCCCGGATCCGGCCATCGTCGGTGATCCGGCTGCCGTCGAGCGGGACGTTGAGGTCGCTGCGGACGAGGACCCGCCGGCCGGCCACGGCGAGGTCGGCCGCCACCGGCAGGCCGGACCCCGGCCTCACGCCGACAGCTTGCTGCCGACCAGGCTGATGAGGTCGACGAGCCGGTTGGAGTAGCCCCACTCGTTGTCGTACCAGCCGACGACCTTGACCTGGTTGCCCATCGCCATCGTCAGCTGGGCGTCGAAGGTGCAGGAGGCCGGGCTCGTCACGATGTCGGAGGAGACGATCGGGTCCTCGGTGTAGACCAGGAAGCCCTGCATGGGGCCCTGCGCGGCCTTGGCGTAGGCCGCGTTGACCTCGTCCTTGGTGGTCTCGCGGCCCAGGGTGACCACGAGGTCGGTGACCGACCCGGTCGGCACCGGAACGCGCATGGCGATGCCGTCGAGCTTGCCCTTGAGCTCGGGCAGCACGAGCGCGGTCGCCTTCGCCGCCCCGGTGCTCGTCGGGACGATGTTGAGGGCGGCGGCCCGCGCCCGGCGCAGGTCCTTGTGCGGCATGTCCTGCAGCTGCTGGTCGGCGGTGTAGGCGTGGATGGTGGTCATCATCCCGCGCTCGATGCCGAACGTGTCCTGCAGCACCTTCGCCATCGGTGCCACGCAGTTGGTGGTGCAGGAGGCGTTGGACAGCACGGTCTGCGAACCGTCGTACTGGTCCTGGTTGACGCCCATGACGACGGTCAGGTCCTCGCCGCTCGCCGGCGCGGAGATGATGACCTTCTTCGCGCCGCCCTTGTCGACGTGCTGCCGGGCGGCGTCGGCCTTGGTGAAGAAGCCCGTGGACTCCACGACGACGTCGACCCCGAGGTCGCCCCAGGGGAGGGCTCCCGGATCGCGCTCGGCGAGCGCCTTCACCGTGCGGCCGTCGACGTGCAGCCCCTCGGCGCCGGCCTCGACGGTGCCGGGGTAGCGGCCCAGGATCGAGTCGTACTTGAGCAGGTGCGCCATCGTCGTGACGTCGCCGAGGTCGTTGAAGGCCACGATCTCGACGTCCTGTCCGCTCGCCGCCACGGCCCGGAAGAAGTTGCGGCCGATGCGGCCGAAGCCGTTGATGCCTACGCGCACGCTCACGGGGTTCCTCTCGTCGGTCTTCGGATCGTCGGTCCTCGTGGCGGCGAACCTAGCGTCTCGCCGGCGCGGGCCGAACCGGGGCGGCCCGGTCAGCCGGTGCGGACCAGGCAGCCGGTGGCGGCCGACTCCCGCAGCGCCTGCAGGACCCGCGCCACCGCGAGCAGGTCGCCCAGGTCAGCCGGCCAGGGCCAGTCCGCGGCCGGCAGGTCGGCGCCGCCGACCCCGCGGAGCAGGGCGTACGCCGTCGCGACCAGCCCGGGGGCCGTGCCGGGCGGGACGGGCAGGGGGTGCGGGCGCCGGTCCGGGACCGGCAGCAGCGGCAGCTCGGCACCCCCGACCCAGCGGGCACCGAGCGGACCGGCCTCGAGCCGTGCGGTGGAGAAGGACAGCCGGGCCAGCGGCGGGCCATCGTCGTGGCTGACGAGGACGGTCGCGCCGGAGGCGGTGAGCAGCGCCCAGGCGACCTCGGCCCCGCCGGGCAGCGTTCGGGCGGGCAGCGCCCCGGGGGCGGCCACGACCGCGACGACCTCCCCGCACCACGACGAGACGAGGTCGACGAGCTCGGCGGCGGCCCCCTCCCCGGGCGGCCAGCCCCGCACGGTCACCTGCACCGGGGTGCCCCCCACGAGCGGCTGCGCCGCCGCCGCGGTCAGCGCCCACGGCTCCCAGCGCTGCACCAGCCCGACCGCGACCTCTGGGCCGGGAGCGGCGCGCGCGGCCCGCACCAGGTCGACGTCGAGCGGCGCGGGCGTGGTCAGCAGGACCAGCAGCCCGGCCTCCCGCAACGCCGGCAGGTCCCGCGCCGACCGGGCATCGGTGCCGTCCACGGCGACCGCGTCGACCCGGTCGTCGGCGAGCAGCTCGGCCAGATCGACGTAGGACGGCGCGTCGCGGGGGTCGTCGTACGGGGTGGCGGGTAGCCGTCCGGTGACCCGCCAGCCCGCCGCTCGCAGCACACCGGCGTCGACGGCGCCGGCGAGGGCGACCGTGGGCAGGTGAGCCGGGTGCCGGCTCCCCCGGCCGGCACCGGTCACCGGCCGGCGGCGGGACCGGCCACCGCTAGCTGAACGAGCCGTAGCCCTGCTGGGCGCGGCCACCGAGGACGGTGAAGGCGCCGCCGACGTGCAGCCGGCCGCCGACGGCAGCCAGGCCGTAGACGCCGAGCGAACTGTTGGCGCCGGGGTTCCAGCCGTCGGTGCCACCGGTCTGGGCGTCCACCGCGACGAGCTTGTGGCGTACGGCCTTGGTGCTCGGGCACTGGAAGCCGCTCGTGCCCCCGGCGGTGTCGCCGACGCAGACCTTGTCGAAGTGTCCGCCGATGTAGAGCACACCGTCCAGCAGCGCGATCGCCTGCACGCCGCCGTCGGTCTGGGTCACCCAACCGCGGACGCCGCCGGGCGAGTAGGAGCCGGCGTGGCCACCGGAGCCGTCGCCGCCGACGTAGACGCGGGTGGGAGTGACGACGAGCGCGCTGACGGGGTAGCCGGGGTGCGACGCCCAGGCCTGGACCCCGCCGCCCGACGCCGACAGCTTGACGAGGTTCTTCTGCGCGGAGGCACCGTTGATCGCGCCGAACTCGCCGCCGGCGTAGACGGACCCGCCGTCCGGCGACAGGGCGAGCACCCGCACGGTGTCGTTGGCGGCCGGCCGCCAGGTCGACACCAGCGCACCGGCCGTGGTGACGGCGGCAAGCCGGCTGCGCGGCTGGCCGTCGACGCTGGTGAAGGTGCCGCCCAGGTAGACCCGTCCGGCGGACACTGCCAGCGCCTTGACCTGGCCGACCGTGTCGGCGCGGAAGCCGGTGACCGTGCCGCCGCCGGCCGTCATCGCGGCCAGGTGCTTGCGGGGCTGGCCGCCTACCTGGGTGAAGTTGCCCCCCGCATAGATCGTGTTTCCGTCGGGCGAGGCGGCCAGCGTGTAGACGGGCCGGTCGGCCTTCGGGTTCCACGGCAGCAGCGCGCCCGTGGTGCTGTTGACCGCCGCCAGGTGCGCGCGCGGCACGGTCCGCGAACCGGCCGGCGCCCCTGGCGGGCGGACGGAGGTGAACTCGCCGGCGAGGTAGGTGGTGCCGCCGACGGTCAGGACGTCGGTGACCCGACCGTTGGTCTGATAGGTGGCGTTGCTGGTCTGCGACAGCCTCGACGCGGCCTGCGCCGACGGGGTGCCGGACAGGGCCACCGCCGCTGCCACAAGACCGACGAGCCCTGCCATTAGGGCGGCGCGTCCGGGCAGCTGGCGCATGGCGCGACTCCTTTGTTCGGGTGCGGGCACTGTACGGGACCAACTGTCCGGCCCTCGGACCGCGGGGCCCGCCCCTACGGGGCCTCGTCGTCCAGCATCTCGGCGGTGACGCTGTCCTCGGTGCCGCTCTCGCCGAGCTCCGCCGCCCGCTTGTCCGCCATGGCAAGCAGGCGGCGGATGCGGCCCGCGACGGCGTCCTTGGTCATCGGGGGGTCGGCGAGGGCGCCGAGCTCCTCCAGGCTGGCGTTGGCGTGCTCCCGGCGCAGCCGCCCGGCGACGAGCAGGTGCTCGGGCGCGTCGGCACCCAGGATCTCCAGGGCGCGCTCCACGCGGGCGCCGGCAGCGACCGCGGCCCGGGCCGAGCGGCGCAGGTTGGCGTCGTCGAAGTTGGCCAGCCGGTTGGCGGTGGCGCGCACCTCGCGGCGCATCCTCCGGTCCTCCCAGGCGAGGACGGCCTCATGCGCACCGAGGCGGGTGAGTAGCACGCCGATCGCGTCGCCGTCGCGGACCACGACCCGGTCGACCCCCCGCACCTCGCGGGCCTTGGCCTGCACACCCAGCCGGCGGGCCGCGCCGACCAGCGCGAGTGCGACCTCAGGGCCCGGACAGGTGATCTCCATCGAGCAGGAACGGCCGGGCTCGGTCAGCGAGCCGTGCGCGAGGAAGGCGCCGCGCCAGGCCGCCGCCGCGTCGCAGGTCGCGCCGCTCACCACCGACGGCGGCAGGCCGCGTACCGGCCGGCCCTGGCTGTCGACCAGCCCGGACCGGCGGGCCAGCCCGTCGCCGTCCTTGCTGATCCGAACCACGTAGCGGTTGCCCTTGCGAAGGCCGCCGGAGGCGATGACGTGCAGGTCGCTGGCGTGGCCGTAGACCTCCGCCACCTCCTTGCGCAGCCGGCGGGCGGTGGAGCCGGCATCCAGCTCGGCCTCCACCACGATCCGGCCGGCGACGAGGTGCAGCCCCCCGGCGAAGCGCAGCAGCGCCGCCATCTCCGCCTTGCGGCAGCACGCCCTGGGCACCACCAGCCGGGAGAGCTCGTCCTTGACCGCCGACGTCATCGCCATGCTGCTCCCGAGAAGATCGATGCGTACGCCGCCCCGAGCCGGAGCGGGTCGTGCCGTGCCGTGCCGTCCCCGACCGCGACCGGGGCCAGGACCAGGCGGGCCCCGGCGGCCTCGACAACGGACACGAGGGCACGACGGTCCCCGACGGTAGCCTCGTCTGCCAGCACAACGTCAATCTGTAGTGACGGTGCGTGCGCGACAAGGACGTCGAGGTGGGCCTGCGGGGAGAACCCGGCGGTCTCGTTGTCCTGAGGGGCGAGGTTGACGGCGACGAGCCGCCGGGCCGAGGTCTCCTGCAGGGCTGCCCGCAGCTCGGGCACGAGCAGGTGGGGAAGCACGCTGGTGAACCAGGAGCCGGGGCCCAGCACGACCCAGTCGGCCTCCAGGACGGCCTGCACAGCCTCCGCGCAGGCAGGTGGGTCCTGCGGTCGCAGCCACACCGCAGCGACCCTGCCGGGGGTGGTCGCGACCGCCACCTGACCGCGCACCTCGATGGCCTCGTCGGGGTCGCCGGTCAGTCCGGTCACGTGCGCGCAGATCTCCAGGGGCGTGCGGCTGGCCGGGAGCACCCGGCCGCGGGCGCCCAGCAGCCGGCCGACCAAGTCGAGCGCGGGCACCGGATCGCCCTCCGTGTCGGTGAGCCCGGCGAGCAGCAGGTTGCCGACGGCGTGGCCGCCGAGCGGGCCCTCCCCCGGGAACCGGTGCTGGAGCAGTCGCGACCACGCCCCGCCCCACGCGTCGTCGCCGGCCAGCGCCGCGAGCGCCATCCGCAGGTCACCGGGCGGCAGGATCCCGAGCTCACAGCGCAGCCGGCCGCTCGACCCGCCGTCGTCGGCGACGGTCACGACCGCGGTGACGTGGGGGGTGACCCGCCGCAGGGCCTGCAGCGACGCCGACAGCCCGTGGCCGCCGCCGAGCGCCACGACCCGGGGTTCCGAGGTCACTCGCGGCCCACGTCGCGGTGCACCACGCTGACGTCGACACCGGCGCCGGCCAGCCGACCGGCGAGCTGCTCGCTCATCGCCACGCTGCGGTGCTTGCCGCCCGTACAGCCGGCCGCCAGCAGCGCGTAGCGCTTCCCCTCGCGCAGATAGCCCTCGAACAGCAGCCGCAGCCACCCCTCGGTGCGCTCCAGGAACTCCTGCGCACCGGGCTGGGCCAGCACGTAGTCGCGCACCGCCGGGTCCTGCCCGGTGCGCGGGCGCAGCTCCGGGACCCAGTGCGGGTTGGGCAGGAAGCGGCAGTCGAGGACGAGGTCGGCGTCGACCGGCAGCCCGTACTTGTAGCCGAACGACAGCACCGTGAGCTTCAGCCCGGTGTCCAAGCCGTTCTCGGCGAACGCGCTGACGACCTTCGCCCGCAGCTCGTGGACGTTGAGCAGCGTCGTGTCGACGACCAGGTCGGCCTCGCCGCGCAGGTCGCGCAGCAGCGCCCGCTCGCGCTCGATGCCGTCGACCAGGCGTCCGTCGCCCTGCAGCGGGTGCGGCCGCCGCACGCTCTCGAAGCGCCGGACGAGCGCCTCGTCGGACGCCTCGAGGAACAGCACCCGCGGGTGCACCCCGAGCCGCTCGGTGTCGTCCAGCGCGGCCTGCAGGTCGGAGGTGAAGGCCCGGCTGCGTACGTCGGCGACCACGGCGATCCGGTCGACGGCGCCCTGCGAGCGCGAGCCGAGGTCGACCATCGTCGCCAGCAGCCCGGGCGGCAGGTTGTCGACGACGAACCAGCCGAGGTCCTCCAGGCACTTGGCCGCCGTGGACCGACCGGCCCCGGACAGCCCGGTGACCACGGCCAGCTGCAGCGGCCGCGTCACGCCATGACCTCCCCCGTCACCGGGTCGAAGGCCGGCACGGGCTCCTGTGGACCTGCCCCACCGACCGCGGCGACGACCGCCTCGGCGGTGCGCCGGCCGACCCCCGGGACCTCCAGGACCTCCTCCACGGTCGCCGCCTGGAGCCGCTTGAGCGACCCGAAGTGCCGCAGCAGGGCCTTACGCCGGGTCTCCCCCAGCCCGGCGACGCCGTCGAGCGCCGACGCGAGCATGGACGTCGACCGCTTCTGCCGGTGGTAGCCGATGGCGAACCGGTGCGCCTCGTCCCGGACCCGCTGCAGCAGGTACAGCGCCTCGGAGGTACGGGGCAGGATCACCGGGTCGTCCTGGCCGGGCAGCCACACCTCCTCCAGCCGCTTCGCGAGCCCGCACAGGGCGACGTCGGTGATGCCGAGCTCGGCCAGCGCCGCCCGGGCGGCGGCGACCTGAGGCTGGCCGCCGTCGACGACGACGAGCTGCGGCGGGTAGGCGAAGCGGCGGGGCCGCCCGGTGTCCGCGTCGATACCCGGCTGGCCGCCGAGGGCCGGCGCGCCGCCGACGTGCCGGTCGGCCTCGTCGGCCTGCAGATCGGCGCCGCTGCGCTCGTCGAGGTAGCGCGCGAACCGGCGCCGCACCACCTCGCGGATCGACGCGGTGTCATCGACCCCGTCCGCGCCACGCACCGCGAACCGGCGGTACTCCGACTTGCGGGCCAGGCCGTCCTCGAAGACGACCATGCTCGCGACGACGTTGGTGCCCTGCACGTGGGAGACGTCGAAGCACTCGATGCGCAGCGGCGCCTCGTCGAGCTCGAGCGCCTCCTGGATCTCCGACAGCGCCTTGGACCGCGCGGTGAGGTCGCTGGCCCGCCGGGTCTTGTGCAGCGCGAACGCCTGCTGGGCGTTCTTGTGGACCGTCTCGAGCAGCGCCTTCTTGTCGCCGCGCTGCGGCACCCGCAGGCTGACGTTGGTCCCGCGCAGGCCGCACAGCCACTCGGTCAGGGCCTCGGCATCCGGGGGCAGGGCGCTGACCAGCACCTCGCGCGGTACGTCGTCGGCGTCGCGCAGGGTCACCCCGGCGCCGGGGAGCCCGCGCCGCTGGACCGCTCCCCCGTCGTCGTCCGGGTCGTGATCGCCGTCCGGGTCGTCGTCGTCCGGGTGGTCGTCGCCGTACGCCTGGGCGAGGAACTGCCCGACGAGCTCACCGGTCGTCAGCTCCTCCACCTTGTCCACGACGAAGCCGCGCTGCCCGCGGACCCGGCCGCCCCGGACGTAGAAGACCTGGATCGCCGCCTCGAGTTGGTCCTCGGCGATCCCGATGACGTCGGCGTCGGTGGCGTCCGCGAGCACGACGGCCTGCTTCTCCATCGCCCGGGTCAGGGCGCCGATGTCGTCGCGCAGCCGGGCCGCCCGCTCGTACTGCTGGTCGCGGGCGGCCTCGGCCATCTCGCGCTCCATGCGACGCACGAACTTCCCGGACTGCCCGGCCATGAAGTCGCAGAAGTCGTCCACGATCGTCCGGTGCTGCTCCGCGCTGACCTTGCCGACACAGGGCGCGGAGCACTTGTCGATGTAGCCGAGCAGGCAGGGGCGACCGACCTGGCCGGCGCGGACGAAGACCCCCTTGCTGCAGGTGCGGGCAGGGAACACCCGCAGCAGCAGGTCGAGCGTCTCGCGGATCGCCCAGGCGTGGGCGTACGGCCCGAAGTAGCGCACCCCCTTCTTCTTCGGGCCGCGCATGACCTGCAGGCGGGGGAACTGTTCGCCCACCGTCACGGCCAGGCTCGGGTAGCTCTTGTCGTCGCGGTACTTGACGTTGAAGCGCGGGTCGTACTCCTTGATCCAGGAGTACTCGAGCTGCAGCGCCTCGACCTCGGTCGAGACCACCGTCCACTCCACGGACGCGGCGGTGGTGACCATCTGACGGGTCCTCGGGTGCAGCCCGTCGACGTCCTGGAAGTAGCTGTTCAGCCGGCTGCGCAGGCTCTTCGCCTTGCCGACGTAGATCACCCGGCGGCGCTCGTCGCGCCACCTGTAGACCCCCGGCGCGTCCGGGATCTCCCCCGGCGCAGGCCGGTAGGAGGAAGGGTCTGCCACCTCGCCAGCCTACGTGCGACCGCGACCCCGCGGCCCCGGACGAAGGGGGCGGGTGGCGGTGGCCAGGGGCGGATGTCACGCTTCGTGGTGGGGTCGGGCCACCGACCGGGAAAGGCGCCCACGTGCATCCGGACCGCGGTGCCGCGCCCCACGGGCTCGTGGTCGCACCCGACGGCGAGGTGACCCTGGACGTCGTCATCGAGGACGGCGGGCACAGCGGACGGGGTCGGCTGACCGTCCTGCGCTTCTCCTGGCGACCCGCCGACCCGCTCGCCGTCGGCCTGGTGCTGTCGGCGCAGCCCGACCATCCCGCGCTTCCGCGCGGCAGCTGGATCGTCCTGCGCGACTTCCTGCGCTACGGCCTGGACGAGCCCACCGGGGACGGCAGCGTCCGGATCCGGCCGGACGAGCTGCGCGACCGGGTGTGGTTCGAGCTCGAGCGGTACGGTCGCCCGGCGTGCGTCTCGGTGGCCCGCGACCGCGTCCGGCGCTTCCTCGACCACACCGAGGAGCAGGTGCCCTGCGGCGGCGAGCGCAGCGACGACGCCCTCGAGGAGCTGCTGGTGCGGCTCCTGCAGCGCTGACCGCGGTCAGACCGGCGCCGGGGTGCGGGCGCGGGCGGGGCGGACCGCGCCCGGGGCCTTCTCGGCCGTACGGCCGGTGAGCACGTCGCGCAGGAACCGCCCGGTGTGGCTCGCCTCGACCTTCGCCACCTGCTCGGGGGTGCCCTGCGCGACGACGGCGCCGCCGCCGGACCCGCCCTCGGGGCCCATGTCGATCACCCAATCGGCGGTCTTGATCACGTCGAGGTTGTGCTCGATGACGAGCACCGAGTTGCCCTGGTCGACGAGCCGGCCGAGCACGATGAGCAGCTTGCGGATGTCCTCGAAGTGCAGTCCGGTGGTGGGCTCGTCGAGGATGTAGACCGTCCGGCCGGTCTGCCGCTTCTGCAGCTCGGCGGCCAGCTTGACCCGCTGGGCCTCGCCGCCGGACAGGGCCGGGGCCGGCTGGCCGAGTCGGACGTAGCCCAGGCCGACGTCGACGAGGGTCCTGAGGTGTCGGCTGATCGCGGGGACGGCCTCGAAGAAGGACGCGGCCTCCTCGATCGGCATGTCGAGGACCTCGGCGATCGTCCGGCCCTTGAAGTGCACCTCGAGCGTCTCGCGGTTGTAGCGGGCGCCGTGGCAGATCTCGCAGGGCACGTAGACGTCGGGCAGGAAGTTCATCTCGATCTTGATGGTCCCGTCGCCGGCGCAGGCCTCGCAGCGGCCGCCCTTGACGTTGAAGGAGAACCGCCCGGGAAGGTAGCCGCGGACCTTCGCCTCGGTCGTCTCGGCGAACAGCTTGCGCATGTGGTCGAAGACGCCGGTGTAGGTGGCCGGGTTGGACCGCGGCGTGCGGCCGATCGGCGACTGGTCGACCCGGACCACCTTGTCCAGGTGCTCGAGGCCGGTGATGCGGGTGTGCCGTCCGGGGACCTGACGGCTGCCGTTGAGCTGGTTGACGAGCACCGCGGCGAGGATGTCGTTGACCAGCGTCGACTTCCCCGAGCCGGAGACGCCGGTGACCGCCACGAGCTGGCCCAGCGGGAACGTCACCGAGACGTCGCGCAGGTTGTGCTCGCGGGCCCCGACGACCTTGAGCTCCCGGCCGGGGGTGCGGGCGCGGCGGCTCGTCGGCACGGCCATCTGCCGGCGGCCGGAGAGGTACTGCCCGGTGATCGAGTCCTCGCTGGACAGCAGGTCCGCGACGGTGCCGCTGACGACGACCTGGCCGCCGTGCTCGCCGGCGCCCGGGCCGATGTCGACGACCCAGTCGGCCGCCCGCACGGTGTCCTCGTCGTGCTCCACGACGATGAGCGTGTTGCCGAGGTCGCGCAGCCGCACGAGGGTGTCGATGAGGCGACGGTTGTCGCGCTGGTGCAGCCCGATACTGGGCTCGTCGAGGACGTAGAGCACGCCGACCAGCCCGCTGCCGATCTGTGTCGCGAGCCGGATCCGCTGGGCCTCGCCGCCGGACAGCGAACCCGCGGGGCGGCCGAGCGACAGGTAGTCCAGGCCGACGTCGAGCAGGAACCCGAGCCGCGCGTTGACCTCCTTGAGCACCCGCTCGGCGATCATGGCCTGCCGGGCGTCGAGCTCCAGCCCGCGCAGGAACACCGCGCAGTCGGCGATCGACAGGTCGGCGACGTCGGAGATGGACCGCCCGCCGAGGGTGACGGCCAGGACCTCGGGCTTGAGCCGGGCGCCCTGGCAGGTCGGGCACGGCACCTCGCGCATGTAGCCCTCGAAACGGTCCCGGCTCGCGTCGCTCTCGGCCTCCGCGTGCCGCCGCTCCAGGAAGGGGATCACCCCCTCGTAGGCCGTGTAGTAGCTGCGCTCGCGGCCGTAGCGGTTGCGGTAGCGGACGTGGACCTCGGTCTCGTGCCCGTGCAGGACCGCCTTCTGCTGCGCCTTCGTCAGCCTCCCGAACGGCGTGCTGAGGGTGAAGCCCAGCGCGTCGCCGAGGGCCTGGACGAGCCGCCCGAAGTACTCCTGGTTGTGGCCGCTGCTCCAGGGCGCGATCGCGCCATCGGCGAAGCTCTTCTCCGGGTCGGTGACGACGAGCTCGGGGTCGACCTCCTGGCGGGTGCCGAGGCCGTGGCAGTCGGGGCAGGCGCCGTAGGGGGAGTTGAAGGAGAAGCTGCGCGGCTCCATCTCCTCGAAAGACAGGTCGTCGAACAGGCAGGCCAGGTGCTCGGAGAAGGTGCGCTCGCGGTGCGGGTCGTCCTCGGGTAGGTCGACGAAGTCCAGGATCACCAGGCCGGCGCCCAGCTGCAGCGCCGTCTCGACCGAGTCGGTGAGCCGGCGCTGCGCCGACGGCTTCACGCTCAGCCGGTCGACGACCACCTCGATCGTGTGCTTCTCCTGCTTCTTGAGCTTGGGCGGATCGGCCAGGCTGTGCACCACCCCGTCGACGCGGGCCCGGCTGTAGCCCTTGGTCTGCAGGTCGGCGAACAGGTCGACGTACTCCCCCTTGCGGCCGCGGATCACCGGCGCGAGGACCTGGAAGCGGCTGCCCTCCTCCAGGGCGAGGATCTGGTCGACGATCTGGCCGGGCTGCTGACGGGCGATGACCCGGCCACAGACCGGGCAGTGCGGGGTGCCGGCCCGCGCGAACAGCACCCGCAGGTAGTCGTAGACCTCGGTGACCGTGCCGACCGTCGACCGCGGGTTGCGGTTGGTGGACTTCTGGTCGATGGAGACCGCCGGCGACAGGCCCTCGATGAAGTCGACGTCGGGCTTGTCCATCTGCCCGAGGAACTGCCGGGCGTACGACGACAGCGACTCGACGTAGCGGCGCTGGCCCTCGGCGAAGATGGTGTCGAAGGCGAGGCTGGACTTCCCCGACCCGGACAGCCCGGTGAACACGACCAGCGCGTCACGCGGCAGGTCGACGGAGACGTCCTTGAGGTTGTGCTCGCGCGCACCGCGCACGACCAGGCGACCACCCGCAGGGGCGGAACTGTCGGCCATGGGGTCCTTTGCTCGGTGGCACGGGCACTGGTGGCGGGGGCGGGGAAGCCGCGGCGTCCAGGCTAACGTCGGGCACCGACAATCCGCTTCCGCGAGGAGTGCTGTGACGTACACGGGCGTGGTCGAACAGGGTGGTCCGGCGGACGTCCGGGAGGTGCCCGGGCTGTGGATCACCAAGGTCTGCACACCGCCGTTCACCAACAACTGCTACCTGCTGCGGTGCACGGCGACCGGGGACACCCTGCTCGTCGACGCGGCGGGCGACGCGCCGCGGCTGCTCGAGCTGGTAGGCGACGGCCGCCTGGTCGGGGTCGTGGAGACGCACGGCCACTGGGACCACGTGCAGGCCCTCGCCGAGGTCGTCGAGGCGACCGGCGCACCGGTGCTCGTCCACCAGCGCGACGCCGCCGACCTGCCGGTGCCGGCCGACCGGCTGCTCGCCGACGGCGACACCGTCGAGGTCGGCCAGGCCCGGCTGACCGTGGTGCACCTGCTCGGGCACACCCCCGGCTCGGTCGCGCTCGTGTACCAGGGCGACCCGGAGCGGCCGCACGTGTTCTCCGGCGACAGCCTGTTCCCCGGCGGCGTCGGCAACACCGAGAAGGACCCGGTGCGGTTCGGGACGCTGCTCGACGACGTGGAACGCAAGATCTTCGGGCCGCTGCCGGATGCCACCTGGGTCTACCCGGGGCACGGCCTGGACACCACGCTCGGCGCCGAGCGCCCGTCGCTGCCGGCCTGGCGCGAGCGCGGCTGGTAGGCCCGCGCCTGCTCAACGTCCGGTGAACACCGCCTCGCGGCGCTCCACGAAGCTGCGGACACCCTCGGCGGCGTCCTCGCTGCCGAGCAGGCCGGGAAGCAGCCCGGCCAGGTGGTCGCGGGCCGCGCCCGGGTCGCCGGCGGCGACCCGGGCGCTGGCCAGGGTGCCCTGCACGCCGAGCGGTGCCTGCGCGGCGATGACCCGGGCGAGCGCGACGGCCCGCTCCAGCTGCCGGCCGGGCGGGACGACCTCCTGCACCAGACCGATCCGCAGCGCCTCGGCAGCGCCGAACTCCTCCCCGGTCAGCAGGAAGCGCATCGCGTTCCCCCAGCCGAGCTGAGCGGGGGCACGCAGCGTCGCCCCGCCGAACGGCAGGATCCCTCGCCCCACCTCGAGCTGCCGCAGGCGCACGTCGTCGGCGGCGACGACGATGTCGCTGGCGAGCGCCAGCTCGATCGACAGCGTGAACGAGATGCCCTGCAGGGCCAGCACCACCGGCTTGGGCACCGGCTCCTTCCACAGGCCGAACGGGTCGTGGCGCCCCTCGCCGCTCACGACGCCGGCCCCGTGCGCCGCCATCGCCGGCAGCACCTCCGCCAGGTCGAGACCGGCGGAGAAGTGGGCGCCGTGCCCGTAGACGACTCCCACGCGTACCTCGTCGTCGTAGGCGAGTCGGTCGTACGCCTCCCCCACCCCGACGATCGTGGCGAGGTCCCAGGCGTTGCGCTTGGCGACCCGGTCGACGCCGATGAGGAGCACGTGCCCGTCGCGGTCCACGGTGACAGCCATGGCCGCGACCCTACGGCCGGGCGCCGCCCTGGGAGACTGCCCGGGTGACCCTGCCTGCCCCGTACGCTGCCGTCGCCGCCGCCACCAAGGGCTTCCTGCCGCCGGACGAGGGCGCCGCGCTGCACGCCGCTGCCGCCGACGCCGGCCCCGGCCTGTGGCTGGAGATCGGGACCTACTGTGGCAAGTCCACGGTGCATCTCGGCGCGGCGGCCCGGGCGGCCGGCGCCCACCTGGTCACCCTGGACCACCACCGCGGGTCGGAGGAGAACCAGCCCGGCTGGGAGTGGCACGACCCGTCGCTCGTCGACCCCTACACCGGGCGGCTGGAGACGCTGCCGAGCCTGCGGCACGCGCTCTGGGACGCCGGGCTCGACGAGGTCGTCAGCGTGCTCGTCGGCACCACCCAGCAGGTGGCCGGCTGGTGGACGAGCCAGCTGGCACTGCTGTTCCTCGACGGCAACCACACCGAGCAGGTCGCCCAGCACGACTACGCCGCCTTCGCCTCGCACGTCCGCCCCGGCGGCGTGCTGGCCGTCCACGACGTGTTCCCCGACCCGGCCGACGGCGGGCAGCCGCCGTGGCACGTCGTGCAGCGGGCGGTACGGGACGGGTTCGACCAGGTGTCGGTCACCGGCTCGCTGCGGGTGCTGCGCCGGTCGGCCGCCCGACCCGCGGAGGCCCGGCTCGAACCCGGCTCACCTGGTGCCCGGCTGCTGCTCGCGATCAGCGGCCACCCCGGGCTGTCAGCCGCCGAGCTGCGCCACCTCACCGGGCTGGACGTCGCCGCCGTCGGGCGGGGGCTCCTCGACGCCGGGCTCGTCACGTCCTCGCGGTTCGCGCGCGGCGACTGCTGGGTGCGGACGGGCAGCGGCGCGCGGGCGGTGGCGGCGCTACGGGGCTGACGCCGGGGCTGGGCCCGGTGCAGGCCGCGCCGGCCTCGAGGCAGGCGTCCACGGGCAGGACCAGGCCGGTCGGCAGGTCGTCGCCGGTGAACAGCGACCGGGTCGGGCCACCCGCCAGGGCGTCGTTCGCGAGCACGATCGCCGCCGCCGTCCACGCCGAGCGCTCCACCGGCCAGCGGACCCCCTCGTCGAAGACCAGGCCGGTCCAGTACGCCCCGTCGTCGTGGCGCAGGTGCTGCACGTCGGCGAGGAGCCGCCGGGCGGTCGGGAGCTCCCCCAGGGTGACCAGCGCCAGGATCAGTTCGGCGGTCTCCGCACCGGTCACCCACGGCCGGTCGGCGACGCACCGTACGCCCGTGCGCGGCACGACGAACTCGTCCCAGCGAGACCGAAGGTGCTCGCGGCCGGCCGGGCCGCGGACGGCTCCGCCGAGCACCGGGTAGTACCAGTCCATCGAGAACCGGCTCTTGTCGAGAAACACCTCGGGGTGGTGCGCCACGGCGTGCTGGAGCAGACCGGCGGCCACCTCCCACTGCGGCGCGGGCTCGCCCACCAGCTCGGCCAGCGCCACCCCGCAGCGCAGCGCCTGGTAGGTCGACGCTGAGCCGGTGAGCAGCGCGTCCCCGGAGACCTCGCCGGCCGGGCCGCGCGACCAGCTGATCTGACCGCCGGCGAGCTGGAGGCCGACGACGAAGTCCAGGGCCCGCCGCACCACCGGCCACATCTCGTCGACGAGCCGGCGCCGGCCCGTCACGAGCCACCACTGCCAGACGCCGACGGCGACGTAGGCGCACTGGTTGCTGTCAACGCTCCGGTCGAGGACCGCGGTCGCGTCCCAGGACGTCGCCCAGCTCCCGTCGTCGTCCTGGGTGGCCCGCAGCCAGGCGTACGCCGCCCGGGCCTCGGGCAGGCGCCCTCCCACGACGAGCGCCATGGCGCTCTCGACGTGGTCCCACGGGTCGGTGTGCCCGTCCGGCCAGGGCAGGGCGCCGCACGGCTGCTGCACGGTGGCGATCGAGGCGACGGTGCGCGCGACCTGCCCGGCGGCGAGCACGTCAAGCTGCAACGGCACGGGCCCGCTCCGGCTTGCGCAGGTAGACGACGAGGCTCTTGCCGATCACCGGGTCGAGGACCCGCTCGAGGGTCCGGGTGAGCAGCGGCCGGCGCATCAGGTCCCACACCAGGAAGCGGTGGTAGGCCTTGACCAGGCGGTTGTCTGCGTCGTCGACGCCGACGGCGCACTTGAGCCACCAGTACGGCGCGTGCAGCGCATGGGTGTGGCCGGTCCCCTCCGGCACGAGGCCGGCCCGGGTCAGCCGATCAGCGAGCTCGTCGCCGCGGTAGATGCGGACATGCCCGCCCTCGACCTCGTGGTAGGCGTCGGACAGCGCCCAGCAGAGCTTCTCCGGCCCCCAGCGCGGCACCGTCACGGCGATCCGACCCCCGGGCCGAAGGACCCGGAACAGCTCCGCCATCGCCTGCTCGTCGTGCGGCAGGTGCTCGAGGACCTCGGCCGCGACGACCGCGTCGAAGATGTCGTCGTCGAAGGGCAGGGCGTACGCATCCCCACGTACGGCGTGGGCCCGGACGCCGGTCGAGGTCTCACCCGCCAGGCGCATCGCCGCGAACATCGCCTGGACCTCCAGGAGGTCGCTGGCGCTCCGGTCGAGGGCCACCACGTCGCAGCCCCGGCGGTAGAGCGCGAAGGCGTGCCGGCCGCCGCCGCAGCCCATGTCGAGCACCCGGTCGCCCGGTCCGACGGGCAGCCGGTCGAAGTCGACGGTCAGCACTGCTCCTCCAGGGTGGTGCGGTACCAGGCGACGGTCTGCTCGGCGACCGCCCGCCACGTGAAGCGCTCGACGACCCGGGCCCGGCCGGCCGCGCCGATCCGGGCGGCGAGGGCGGGGTCGTCCATGAGCCGGGCGACGGCGGCCGCGAGCGCCCCCGGGTCGCCCGGGGCGACATGCAGGGCGGCGACGCCGTCCGGGCCGACGACCTCCGGCAGGGCGCCCGCCGTGGTCGCGACCAGCGGGGTGGCACAGGCCATCACCTCGACGGCCGGCAGGCTGAACCCCTCGTACAGGCTCGGGACCACCGCCACTTCGGCGGATCCGAACAGCGCGACCAGCTGCTGCTCGCTGACGCCGGTGACGAACCGGACGTGCCCGGCGAGGCCGAGCCGCTCGATGGTCGCCGCGGTGGTGCCGCCCGCGCGGGCCCGGCCGACGACGACGAGCTCGACCTCGCGCTCGGTCCGCAGCTTCGCCACCGCCTCCAGCAGCGGCACCAGACCCTTGAGCGGCACGTCGGCGCTGGCCGTGGCGACCACCCGACCTGGCACCCTGGCAGCCGTCGGCGGAACGAAGACGTCCGTCTCCACGCCGACCGGCACCACGCTGAGCCGGTCGGCCGGGACCCGGAAGTCGCGGCGGATGTCGTCGGCGGAGGACTGCGACACCGTGAGCACCGCCGGCAGTGCGCGCAGGACCCGGCCCTGCATGCGCAGGAAGGAGTACCAGCGGCGGGTGGCGAGGCGACGGCGCCAGCTGGTCGCCGCGGCCAGGTCGTGCCGGCAATCGACCGTGATCGGGTGGTGGCAGGTCGCCACGACGTGCTGGCCGGCCCGTTGCAGCCCGAGCAGGCCGTAGCCCAGCGTCTGGTTGTCGTGCACGACGTCGGGGCGCCCCGGCCGACCAGTCAGCTCCCGCCGGGCCCGCAGCGAGAACGTCAGCGGCTCGGGGAAGGCCGCCGTGCACATGAGCGCGAACTCCAGCACGTCGACCGCGGAGCGGAACTCCCGCCAGTGCGGCAACCGGAACGGGTCGGGGTCGCGGTAGAGGTCCAGGCTCGGCAGTCGCGTCAACCGCAGCCCGGGGACGTCGTCGAGGTCGGGGTAGGGCGGCCCCGACAGCACCTCGACCTCGTGGCCGAGCGCAGCGAGCTCGCGCGACAGATGCCGGACGTAGACGCCCTGGCCACCCGAGTGCGGCTTGCTGCGGTAGCTGAGCAGCGCGATGCGCAGGGGGTGGGGGCCGGGCACGGTGGGGGGCGGAGACGGACCCACCGGTAGACCTCCCCGAGCTGCACGACTGGAGAGGGCACCTTACCGGCGGTGACGGGCGGGCCCGTCCGGAGGGAGCGCCCGGCCGCGGCGGCGGTCCCGACCGACGCGTGCCCACGAGCCGCGCGGTCAGCGCACCCCGGCGGCGTCCATCCCCCGCAGCTCCTTCTTCAGCTCGTTGACCTCGTCGCGGAGCCGGGCGGCCAGCTCGAAAGACAGGCCGCGGGCCGCCTCGTGCATCTGGTCCGACAGCTGCTGGATGAGCTGGGACAGCTCGGCCCGCGGCATCCCGGCGAGCTCCTTCGCATGCTTGCCCACGCTGCTGCTCCGGCTAGACATCCCAGGCACCGGCGCCTTCCCGCGGGACTGCTGGCGGCCACCCCCGCCGACCAGCTCGCCGTCGACCCCCTCCCGGACGAGGTCGTCGAGGATGTCGGCCACCCGCTTGCGCAGCGGCTGCGGGTCGACCCCCCGCTCGGTGTTGTAGGCCACCTGCTTGGCCCGCCGGCGGGTCGTCTCGTCGATCGCCTTGGCCATCGAGGGGGTGATCGTGTCGGCGTACATGTGCACCTGGCCGGAGACGTTGCGGGCGGCCCGGCCGATGGTCTGGATCAGGCTGGTGCCGCTGCGCAGGAAGCCCTCCTTGTCGGCGTCGAGGATGCTCACCAGCGACACCTCGGGCAGGTCGAGCCCCTCGCGCAGCAGGTTGATGCCGACCAGCACGTCGTACTCACCCTGGCGCAGCTCCTTGAGCAACTCGATCCGCCGGATCGTGTCGACCTCGGAGTGCAGGTAGCGCACCCGGATGCTCAACTCGAGCAGGTAGTCGGTGAGGTCCTCGCTCATCTTCTTCGTCAGTGTCGTGACGAGGACGCGCTCGTCCCGCTCGGCCCGGACCCGGATCTCGTGGACGAGGTCGTCGATCTGGCCCTTGGTGGGCTTGACGACGATCTCGGGGTCGACCAGACCGGTCGGGCGGATGACCTGCTCGACCACGTCACTGCTGACCCGGCTCAGCTCGTAGGGGCCCGGGGTCGCCGACAGGTGCACGGTCTGGCCAACCCGCTCCAGGAACTCCTCCCACTTCAGCGGCCGGTTGTCCATGGCGCTCGGCAGCCGGAACCCGTGGTCGACGAGGGTGCGCTTGCGGCTGCGATCGCCCTCGTACATCGCCCCGATCTGCGGGACCGTCACGTGCGACTCGTCGATGACGAGCAGGAAGTCCTCGGGGAAGTAGTCGAGCAGGGTGTGCGGGGCGGTGCCCTGGGCGCGGCCGTCGATGTGCCGCGAGTAGTTCTCGATCCCGTTGCAGAACCCGACCTGGCGCATCATCTCGATGTCGTAGGTCGTGCGCATCCGCAGCCGCTGCGCCTCCAGCAGCTTGCCCTGCGCCTCCATCACGGCGAGCTGGTCGGTGAGCTCCAGCTCGATCCCCTTGACCGCGCGCTCCATCCGCTCGGGACCGGCCACGTAGTGCGTGGCCGGGAAGACGAACACCTCCTCGTGCTCCTCGACGACCTCGCCGGTCAGCGGGTGCAGCGTCATCACCCGCTCGATCTCGTCGCCGAACATCTCGACCCGGACCGCGAGCTCCTCGTAGACCGGGAACACCTCCACCGTGTCGCCGCGCACCCGGAAGGTGCCGCGGGTGAAGGCCAGGTCGTTGCGGGTGTACTGCACGTCGACGAAGCGCCGCAGCAGCTGGTCACGCTCGAGCGTGTCGCCGACCCGGAGCCGGACCATGCGGTCGACGTACTCCTGGGGGGTGCCGAGGCCGTAGATGCAGCTGACGGAGGCGACGACGACGACGTCGCGGCGGGTGATCAGGCTCATCGTCGCGCTGTGCCGCAGCCGCTCGACCTCCTCGTTGACCGAGGAGTCCTTCTCGATGTAGGTGTCGGTCTGCGGGACGTAGGCCTCGGGCTGGTAGTAGTCGTAGTAGGAGACGAAGTACTCCACGGCGTTGTGCGGCAGCAGCTCGCGGAACTCGTTGGCGAGCTGCGCAGCGAGCGTCTTGTTGGGCGCCATGACCAGCGTGGGCCGCTGCACCTGCTCGATCAGCCAGGCGGTCGTGGCGCTCTTGCCGGTGCCGGTGGCGCCGAGCAGCACGACGTCGGGCCGGCCCTGCTCGAGGCGCCGGGTGAGCTCGGTGATGGCGGCCGGCTGGTCCCCCGCCGGCTGGTAGTCGGACACGACCTGGAAGCGACGCGTGGAGCGGGCGAGGTCGGTCGCCAGCCGGGGAACCGTGGGCCGCGGACCGTGAGCCGGGGGGGCTGTCGTCGTCACTTCTCCACGGTACGTCCGGGGTGCGACACAACGGGGTCGCCCGCCGGTCCGCGCCCGCTGCCCGTTGTCAGACCCCGGGCGCACCATGGGCAGGCGCACGCATCGCCGAGACCGGGAGCCCACCGTGAGCCCTGCCCCCCGCCCAGCCGATCCGCCCAGCCGGTCCGGCCGGCCCCGGCCGCCCCGAGCCGTCCGCTGCGGCATCCTCCCGCCACACCTGTTGCGCACCGTCGCGGAGCGCGGCACCCTCCCGCAGCGCGCGCGGGCGCTGCGGACGCTCGCGCTCGACGACACGCTCCGGGGGCTGCGCGCCACCGGCGAGCACGCGAGGGCCGTGGGAGGCGACGGGGGCCGCCGCCCGGTCCGCACCATCGCGGACGCCGGGCACCTCGAGCAGCTCCCCGGCCGCACCGTCCGGTCCGAGGGCGACCCGCCGGTCGGCGACGCCGCGGCCGACGAGGCGTACGACGGCCTCGGGCTGACCTGGGAGCTCTACGACCAGGTCTACGGTCGCGACTCCCTCGACGGCCACGGGCTGCCCCTGCTGGGCTCCGTGCACTACTCCAGCGACTACGACAACGCGTTCTGGGACGGCACCCAGATGGTGTTCGGTGACGGCGACGGCGAGCTGTTCGGCCGCTTCACCAGGTCGGTCGACGTCATCGGCCACGAGCTCACGCACGGGGTCACCGAGCTGGAGGCCGCGTTGACCTACTCCGGTCAGACCGGTGCGCTCAACGAGTCGATCAGCGACGTCTTCGGCTCGCTGGTCAAGCAGCGGTCCCTCGGCCAGAGCGTCGAGCAGGCCGACTGGCTGATCGGCGCAGAACTGCTCCTGCCCGGAGTCCAGGGCGTGGCGCTGCGGTCCCTGCGTGCCCCCGGCACGGCCTACGACGACCCGGTCCTCGGCAGGGACCCCCAGCCGGCCACGATGGACGGCTACGTCGTGACGTCCGACGACGACGGCGGCGTGCACCTCAACTCGGGGATCCCCAACCACGCCTTCTACCTCGCCAGCGACGCCGCCGGCGGCAAGGCGTGGGAGACGACCGGGCAGGTGTGGTACGACGCGCTGCTCGACCCGGCGCTGTCCGCCCGCGCCGACTTCGCGATGTTCGCCGCGGTCACCGTCCGGGTCGCTGCCGCCGCTGACCTCGATGACGTGGTCCGGTCCGCCTGGCAGCAGGTGGGGGTGGCGGTGCCGGCGTGAGGTCAGGATGAGGCTGGAGGTGGAGCGGACCGGCGGCTTCGCCGGTCGCACCGTGCGTTGGGCGCTCGACGTCGACGACCTCGATCCCGACGTGCAGGCTGAGGTGCACCAGCTGCTCACCGAGGCGCCCGGTTGGCCGGCCAGCTCCGGCGCCGACCGGTTCTCCTACCGCCTGACCACCACCTCGGCCGGAGCCGACGCCCTGGACATGCGGTTCGGGGAGCCGCTGCCCGAGCCGGCCCGCCGGCTGCTGTCCGTCGTCAGGTCCGCCACGACCTGAAGGTCGCGTGAGGGGCTGCCTGCGAGGCAGCACTCAGCCGTCGGCCAGCGCGAGCAGGTCGCGCCACACCGTCGCCACCTGTGGCTCCAGGTCGGCGAGTCGGCCGTCGTTGTGCACGACATGAGTCGCCACCGCGAGCTTGTCCGGGAGCGGCGCCTGCGCCTCGATCCGGGACTGCGCCTCCTGCTCCGACATCCCCCGCAGCCGCACCAGCCGGTCGAGCTGGGTCCGGGGGCTCGCCGCGACGACGACCACCGCGTCGTAGGCCGGCGCCAGACCGTTCTCCACCAGCAACGGCACGTCGTGCACCACCAGCCGGGCCCCGGCCCGTTCGGCCTGCTCGAACAGTCGGCCGGTGCGCTCGCCCACGAGGGGGTGAACGATCGCGTTGAGGGCCGCGAGCGCCTCCGGGTCGGGGAAGACCCGCCGGCCCAGCGCCGGCCGGTCAAGCGAGCCGTCCGGCAGCAGCAGCTGCTCGCCGAACGTCGCCACCACCTGCGCCAGGCCGGGCGTCCCCGGCGCGACGACCTCGCGGGCCACGAGGTCGGCGTCCACGACCACCGCGCCGTACGACGCCAGCAGCGCACTGACCGCGGACTTCCCCGACCCGATGCCCCCGGTGAGGCCGACCTTGCGCACGCGGCGACGGTAGCCCGACGCGCCGACGCGCGGCAGGACCCGGCCGGCGGCGCGCGACCAGGTGGCGGTCGCGGGTGCGCGGCTGACCGACAGGACGCTTGGTAGCCCGCGGGACAAGGCGCCTCCACCTCGGCGCCCGCGAGGGGGCCTCAGGCGGCGGCGCCGGCCTGGTCGTTGGAGGTGGAGGTGTCGTGTCCCGGCTCGAGCGCGGCCCGGACCTGCCGGACCACCTCACGGTGGTCGTGGACGACCTCCGCCCACGGGAAGCGCAGCACCCGCCAGCCGAGCTCGGCGAGCGTGTTGTCGGTGCGACGATCGCGGTCCGGGTCGCGGTGCCAGCGCGCCCCGTCGACCTCCACTACCAGCCGGGCGACGGGGAAGCAGAAGTCGACGCGCAGGACGTGCCGGCCGTGCCGGTCGCACAGGCTCACCTGCGTCTGCAGGCCCGTGATGCCGGCCAGCGTCAGCCGCAGCCGCAGCACCGACTCGAGGACCGAGCCGGCTACCGGGTCGCACGACGCCAGCACCCGGCGCACCCGAGCAGCCGCCCGCACGCCCTGCAGCCGCCCCGCGGCGCGGGTCAGCTCCTCCACGGTGACCGCCCTGGAGCGCAGCGCACTGTCGCAGACCACGACGGCCTCCAGCAGCGACAGCTGCAGGCAGCAGCGGACCACGGTCGTCACCACGTCCGTCACCGGCAGCGCGGCCGTGCCCGGCAGCACCACGACGTGCTCCACTGTCATCCGCCGCAGCTGCACGGCTCGCACCCGCGCCCCTGCGCAGTGGCTGCGGCCGTGCGGTACGGCGACCTCGACGGCACGCCCGGGCTCCACGAGCAGTCCCCACCCGCGTAGGGCGGCAGCGGTGCGCCCAGAAGCGGCGCTCGACGACAGTGAGAGCAGGGTCGCCCGGACGTGAGCCACCCAGGCCGGCGCCGGCCCCTCGTCGGTGACGATCTGGCGCGGTGCCCCCGGTAGCGCAGCGAGTGCGTAGACCCGAGGCTGTACCTGGACCACGCGCCCGGCCTGCAGGGCCCGGGACAGGCTCGACCTGCTGACGCAGCGCGCGAGGTCGGCTGCCGGCACCAGGCCCTGCCGGCGCTGACCCAGGAGCTCGACTGCCTGCTCGACCCGCACCGCGCAAGGGTGCCGCGGTGACACGCGGCGGACGGGGGGCCTGTGGATGACTGCCCGCACGGGACAGGACGCCTCCACCTAGCCGGCAGCGGCGAGGGCGCACCCGGTCGCGGGCACCGGGCGGGCAGAGGTGGAGGCATCCTGTCCCACGGACGCGGCCCCGAACGCGGCTCCGGACGCGCCTCGACAGCCGGGTGAGGGGTGGAGGGTGAGGAGTGAAGCCCTCCTACCCGGAGGTGCCCCGGACGCGCAGGAGCCCCTCGCGCGCAGGAGCCCCTCGACCCCGAAGGGAGAGGGGCTCCTGGACGAGCGAGGGACTACGCGCCGCCGCCCGAGAGCTTCTCGCGCAGGGCCTGCAGGGCCTCGTCGGAGGCCAGCGTGCCGCCGGTCGGGGCGGGAGCCGCCGGGGGGCGGGCAGCCGGAGCGGCGGCCGCCGGGGCAGCAGCCTCGCCGTCCTCGCCCTCGCCCTCGCCCTCGCCGCCGGTCGCGGAGGTGTAGGAGGTCGGCAGGGCCGCCTCCAGGTCCGCGGCGGCCATCCGCGCGATCTGCTCCTGGTGGGCCTCGAAGCGCTTCTGCGCGTCGGCGTACTGCTTCTCCCAGGCGTCGCGCTGCGTCTCGAAGCCCGGCAGCCACTCGCCGGTGTCGGCGTCGAAGCCCTCCGGGTAGATGTAGTTACCCGTCTCGTCGTACGACGCGGCCATGCCGTACTGCGCCGGGTCGAACTCGGCGACGTTGGTGACGCCGTTCTCGTTGGCCTGCTTGAGCGACAGGCTGATGCGGCGGCGCTCCAGGTCGATGTCGATGACCTTGACGAGCAGCTCGTCGCCGACGTTGACGACCTGCTCCGGGATCTCGACGTGCCGCTCGGCCAGCTCGGAGATGTGCACCAGGCCCTCGATGCCCTCGTCGACGCGCACGAACGCACCGAACGGCACCAGCTTGGTGACCTTGCCCGGCACGACCTGCGCGATCGCGTGGGTGCGTGCGAACTGCTGCCAGGGGTCCTCCTGCGTCGCCTTCAGCGACAGCGAGACGCGCTCGCGGTCGAGGTCGACGTCGAGGACCTCGACGGTGACCTCCTGGCCGACCTCGACAACCTCGCTCGGGTGGTCGATGTGCTTCCAGGACAGCTCGGAGACGTGCACCAGGCCGTCGACGCCGCCGAGGTCGACGAACGCCCCGAAGTTGACGATGCTCGACACCACACCGGAACGGACCTGCGACTTCTGCAGGGTCGCGAGGAACGTGCTGCGGACCTCGCTCTGGGTCTGCTCGAGCCACTGCCGGCGGGACAGCACCACATTGTTGCGGTTCTTGTCCAGCTCGATGATCTTCGCCTCGAGCTCCTTGCCGACGTACGGCTGCAGGTCGCGCACCCGGCGCATCTCGACGAGTGAGGCGGGCAGGAAGCCGCGCAGCCCGATGTCGAGGATCAACCCGCCCTTGACGACCTCGATCACCGTGCCGGTGACGATGCCGTCCTCCTCCTTGATCTTCTCGATCGTGCCCCACGCGCGCTCGTACTGCGCGCGCTTCTTGGACAGGATCAGCCGTCCCTCCTTGTCCTCCTTCTGGAGGACAAGCGCCTCGACCCGGTCGCCGACCGTCACGACCTCGTTGGGGTCGACGTCGTGCTTGATGCTCAGCTCGCGCGAGGGGATGACGCCCTCGGTCTTGTAGCCGATGTCCAGCAGAACCTCGTCACGGTCGACCTTGACGATGGTGCCTTCGACGATGTCGCCGTCGTTGAAGTATTTGATCGTCTCGTCGATGGCGGCGAGGAAGTCCTCCATCGACCCGATGTCGTTGATCGCGACCTGCGGGGTCGTGGGGGCATCGGTCGGGGAGGGGGCGAGAGTGGACGTCAAGGGAGGGGCTCCGGAGCGGGTGGGGTTCGGGACGGGCCAGGCAGGCCGTCCGGGAGGGGCGGGCAGGGTCCAGCAAGAGGGCGTACGCGTGTGCGCCGAGACTAGCCGCATGAGCGCACCCCCGTCGAACGCCACCGCCGTCGTCCACCGCGACGCGGGCCCCGGGGAGAGCGCCCGGGCCAACCGCCGGTGGTGGGACGCCTCGGCGCAGGACTACCAGGACGAGCACGGCGCGTTCCTCGGCGACGCCGACCTGCTGTGGTGCCCGGAGGGGCTGCGGGAGGCCGACGCGCGCCTGCTCGGCGACGTCGCCGGCCGGGACGTGCTGGAGGTCGGCTGTGGTGCCGCCCAGGGCGCCCGGTGGCTGGTTCGGGCCGGCGCGCGCGTGACGGCGTTCGACGTGTCGTACGGCCAGCTGCGGCAGGCCCGCGCACTCGACGCCCGCAGCGGCACGCAGGTGGCTCGCCTGGTGCAGGCCGACGCCCAGGCCCTGCCGTTCCGGGACGCCTGCTTCGACGTGGTGGCGTCGGCCTTCGGCGCGGTCCCGTTCGTCGCCGACTCGGCGGGCACCATGCGCGAGCTGGCCCGGGTGTTGCGGCCCGGCGGCCGGCTGGTCTTCTCGGTCACGCACCCGACCCGTTGGGCCTTCCCGGACGATCCCGGCCCGGCGGGTCTGAGGGTCGCCCAGAGCTACTTCGACCGGACGCCGTACGTCGAGCAGGGCGAGGACGGGCAGGCGGTGTACGTCGAGCACCACCGCACCCTCGGCGACCGGGTGCGCGACCTGGCCGGGGCCGGGCTCGTCCTCGACGACCTCGTCGAGCCGGAGTGGCCCCGAGGGCACGACCGCGAGTGGGGCCAGTGGTCACCGCTGCGCGGGGCCCTCATGCCCGGCACCGCCATCTTCGTCGCGGACAAGCCGTAGGGCTCAGGCCCGTGGCGCGGGCTCCCAGTGCACGACCTTGACCCGGGTCAGCTCGTCGAGCAGCTCCGGCCCGTAGCCGAGGCCCTGCCCGCTGCCGCGCCCCGGGGTCGCGGCGCCGCCCGGCGCCCCCCCGAACACCGCGTTGACCTTCACGGTGCCGACCGGCAGCTCACGGGCGGCCTGCTGGGCGTGCCCGAAGTCGGCGGTGAGCACGGTGGCGGCCAGGCCGTACGACGACCGCGCCGCGGCCGCCAGCCCCTCGTCGAACGAGCCGACCACCCGCACCGCGGCGACCGGGCCGAAGGTCTCCTCGCGCATCACGGCCATGTCATCGGTGCAGCCGGTGAGCACGGTCGCGGGGTAGAACGCGCCGGGGCCGTCAGGGACACGGCCGCCGCTGAGCGCGGTCGCGCCCGCCGAGACGGCGGCCTGCACGTGCCGGTCGACGACCTCGCGCTGCCGGCCGTCCACGAGCGGCTGCGGGTCGGCCGCCCGCCGCCCGGCCTCGGCGACGAGGGCCGCGACGAACGGCTCGGCGAGCTCGGCGTGCACGTACACCCGCTCCACCGAGACGCAGATCTGGCCGGCGTTGGCGAACGCCCCCAGCGCGACCTGGGCCGCCGCCCAGACCGGGTCGACGCCGGCGTCGACGACGACGGCGTCCTTGCCGCCGCCCTCGAGCACGGCGTGCGCGCCGGTGCGGGCGCAGGCCAGGGCGATCGAGCGGCCGGTGACCGAGGACCCGACGTGGTAGACGGCGTCGACCGAAGGGCTGTCGACGAGCAGCGCGCCGGTGCGGCCGTCGCCGTGCAGCACCTGCAGCACCCCGGGCGGCAGGTGCTCGGCGAGCACCGCCGCGACGAGGGCACCGCACAGGGGGGTGCGCTCGGTCGGCTTGTAGACGACGGTGTTGCCGGTCACGAGCGCCGCGGCAAGGCCCTGCAGGGCGATGGCCACCGGGTCGTTCCAGGGGGTGAGGACCACCACGACGCCGCGGGGCTCGAAGCGCATGACGTCGGTGGCGTCCCAGCCGCCCTGCAGGGCCCGGCCGCGGTGCAGCGGGCCGAGCTCGGCGTACTGCTCGAGCGAGCCGAGGCCGGCCTCGACCCCGCCGAGGCTGTCGCCGGCGGCCTTGCCGCTCTCCCGGGCCTGCAGCGAGGCGATCTCCCCGGCCCGGTCGCGCAGGGCGCGGGCGGCCGCTTTGAGCATCGCCGACCGCTCGCCGGGACTGGTACGGGCCCAGCCGGCGGCGGCCTTGGCGGCCCCGGCGACGGCGGCGTCGACCTCCGGCTGCCCGCACAGCGAAACCCGGCCGACGAGGTCGCCGGTGCGCGGGTCGCGGACCTCGAGCAGCTCCTCGGGCCCGGGCACCTGCCTGCCGTCGAGCAGGAGCGGGGCGGGGTCGAGCTGCACGGCGGGCCTCCGGGGCGGCGGGGGTGTCGACCCGCGGCTACCCGCGTGCTCCGCGGGCCACACCCCGGGACGGGGCGCCCGCGGGGCATGCGGCACAGTGCTGGCCCGGGTCGGAGCAGGAGGTGCGTGAGCCTGAGCGTCGAGGTCCGGCGGGCCCGGACGGCCGACGTCCCCCAGATGCGCGAGCTCGTCGACTCCTGGACCGCGGACCGCCGGCTGCTCGGCAAGGCGACGGTCACGCTGTACGAGGACGTGCAGGAGTTCTTCGTCGCGGTCGACGGCGCCCGGGTGATCGGCTGTGGGGCGTTGCACGTGTTGTGGGCCGACCTCGCGGAGGTCCGCACCCTCGCGGTGGACTCGGCGCTGCGCGGCTCGGGCGTCGGTTCCCTGCTGCTCGAGCGGCTGCTCGCCCAGGCCCGCCGGCTCGGGGTGGCCCGGGTGTTCTGCCTGACCTTCGAGACGGAGTTCTTCGGCCGGCACGGGTTCGCGCCGGTGCAGCACGTGCCGGTCGACGCCGGGGCGCTGGAAGAGCTGCTGCAGTCGCCCGACGAGGGGGTGGCGGAGTTCCTGGACCTCGCCCGGGTGCGGCCGAACACCCTCGGCAACACCCGCATGCTGCTCACCCTCGACGCACCATCCGGCTGACCGCCGCGTGCGGCTCGGCTCAGTGACCGGCGTCGTCCCAGGTGCGGCCGACGCCGACACTGACGTCGAGCGCGACGTCCAGCGGGTAGGCGCCCCCCATCTCCCGGTGTACCAGCACCTCGAGCGCCGCGCGCTCCCCCTCAGCGACCTCGAGCACGAGCTCGTCGTGCACCTGCAGCAGCAGCCGGCTGCGCAGGCCCTCGGCGTGCAGGGCCCGGGACACGCCGAGCATCGCCAGCTTGATGATGTCGGCGGCGCTGCCCTGGATCGGCGCGTTGAGCGCCATCCGCTCGGCCATCGACCGGCGCTGACCGTTGTCGCTCTGCAGGTCCGGCAGGTAGCGCCGGCGGTCGAGGATGGTGGAGGTGTAGCCGTCCCTGCGGGCCTGGTCGACGACGTCGCGCAGATAGTCGCGGATGCCGCCGAACCGCTCGAAGTAGGAGGTCATCTGCTCCTTGGCCTCGTCGGTCGAGATCCGCAGCTGGGTGGCGAGGCCGAAGGCCGACAGGCCGTACGCCAGGCCGTACGACATGGCCTTGACCCGTCGGCGCAGCTCCGGGTCGACCTGCCCCACCGGCACGCCGAAGGCCCTGGACGCCACGAAGGTGTGCAGGTCCTCCCCGGTCGTGAAGGCCTCCAGCAGGCCGGCGTCGCGCGACAGGTGCGCCATGATCCGCATCTCGATCTGCGAGTAGTCGGCGGTCATCAGCGCCTCGAAGCCCGCTCCGGCGACGAAGCCCTGCCTGATCTCGCGGCCCTGGGCGGTGCGGACCGGGACGTTCTGCAGGTTGGGGTTGTCGCTGGAGAGGCGGCCGGTGGCGGCCACCATCTGCTTGTAGGTGGTGTGGATGCGACCGTCGTCGGCGACCGTCGGGAGCAGCTGCTTCTCCACCACCATGAGCAGCCGGGTCATCTCGCGGTGGTGCAGCAGCCGCTCGATGACCGGGTGGGTGCCCAGCAGCTGGGTCTGCAGCGCGTCGGCGTCGGTGGTCCACCCGGTCTTGATCTTCTTCGTCTTCGGCAGGCCGAGCTCGACGAACAGCAGCTCCTGCAACTGCTTGGGTGAGCCGAGGTGGAACTCGTGCCCGACGCTCTCGTACGCCGACTCGGCCGCGGCCTTGACCAGGTCGCGGAGCTTGGTCTCCAGCGCCACGAAGTGGTCGACGTCGGCCGCGATGCCGGTGCGCTCGCAGTCGGCGAGCACCCGGACCAGCGGCAGCTCGAGGTCGCGCAGCAGCGCGGTGCCGCCGCGGCGCTCGAGGTCGGCGTCGAGGGCGACGGCGAGGTCGGCGACGGCGCGGGCGTGCAGCACCGTGCCCGCCGCGGCGGCGTCGTCCTCGGCCTCCGCACCGCCGTCGAGCGTCAGCTGGCCGTCGGTGCCCGCCACCGGCTCCGCCCGGAGCTCGCGGCGCAGGTAGCGCAGCGCGAGGTCGCCCAGGTCGAAGCTGCCCTGCCCGGGCAGCGCGAGGTAGGCCGCCAGCGCCGTGTCGCTGGTCAGGCCCAGGACCTGCCAGCCGCGCGCCTCGAGCGCGAGCAGCGGGCCCTTGGCGTCGTGCATCGCCTTGACCGCCGACGGCTCGGCCAGCCAGGCGCCGAGGGCCGCCTCGTCGTCGGGCAGCAGGCGGGTGAGGTCGGCGTAGGCGGCGTCGTCGGCGCGTTGCGGCTCGCCCTCGGGCGGCGAGACGCAGGCCAACCCCAGCCCGGTGGCGTCGCCCGTGCCACGGCCCCACGAGCCCCGCACGTGCAGCCCGACCCGGACCCCGACGGGCAGGGCCTCGAGGAACAGGCGCACCTCCCCCGGCTGCAGCACCCGCGCATCGACCTCGAAACCCTGGTCGGCCTCCGGCTCGACGGCCGACAGGGTGGCGTAGAGCCGCTCGCGCAGCACCCGGAACTGCAGCGCGTCGAAGACCTTGTGCACCTCGTCGCGGTCCCACTGGCCCAGGCGCAGGTCGTGCGGCCCGACCTCGAGCGGCACGTCGCGGTCGAGCTCGGTCAGCTGGCGGTTGCGCAGGACGTTCGCCGCGTGCGCCCGCAGGCTGTCCCCGATCTTGCCCTTGACCTCGTGGACGCTGTCGATGAGCGCGCCCACGTCGCCGTACTGCTGGATGAGCTTGGTGGCGGTCTTCTCCCCCAGACCCGGCACGTTGGGCAGGTTGTCGCTGGGGTCGCCCCGCAGGGCGGCGAACTCGGGGTACTGCTCGGGGCTCAGGCCGTACTTGTCCTGCACCGCCTCGGGTGTCATGCGGCGCATGTCCGACACGCCACGGCTGTTGTAGAGCACGGTGACCCGGTCGCTCACCAGCTGGAACGCGTCGCGGTCACCGGTGACGACGAGCACGTCCATGCCGTCGGCCGCCGCCTGCGTCGCGAGGGTCGCGATGACGTCGTCGGCCTCGAAACCGGGCTTGCTCACCCGCGGCACGCGCAGCGCGTCCAGCACCTCCTTGACCAGGCTGACCTGGCCCCGGAAGTCGGTGGGCGTCTCCGCGCGACCCGCCTTGTAGTCGGCGTAGGCCTCGTGCCGGAAGGTCGGTGCGCTCTCGTCGAACGCCACCGCGAGGTGGGTCGGCTGCTCGTCGCGCAGGACGTTGATGAGCATGGCGGTGAAGCCGTAGACGGCGTTGGTCGGCTGCCCGTCGGTCGTCGAGAAGTTCTCGACCGGGAGCGCGAAGAAGGCCCGGTAGGCCAGCGAGTGGCCGTCGAGCAGCAGCAGCCGCGGGCGGGGAGGGGCATCCTCTGCAGCGGCCACGCGGTCAGTCTAGGAGCGGACCGCTGCCGGAGCGGCGCTCGGCGAGCCCGTCCGGGACCGGGCTCAGGGGCAGGATCCCCCGGACCGCCCGCCCAGGCCGCCGCCGCCGGCGTACGACGTGCTCCACCGGGTGCACCTCACCGGCGCTGAGCCGTCGGCGTACGGCCAGGACGGAGGCCGTACGGCGCACGGCCAGCGGTGCGAAGCCCAGGCGGGCGAAGAAGCGGTTGGCCTCCCGTGACGCGGGGTGCACCGAGACGACGAGCTGGTCGAGGCCGCGCTCCTCGGCGAAGGTCGCGGCCGCGGCGACCAGCGCCCGGCCCGCACCGCGCCGGCGGTGCCGGTCCGCCACCACGGCATGGTTCAGGTGGACGGCGGGCTGGTCGAGCAGCGCGGTGGCGGGGCCGACGGTCAGCAGCGCCATGCCGAGCACCTCCTCGCCGTCGGGCTCGCCGTCGACGACAACCACCAGGTGCCGCCGCCGGTCGGCGAGGGCCTCGCCGTAGCGCGCCTGGAGGGCCAGCCGGGCCGCGGCACCCGAGCCGCGGGAGCGGACGCCCTCGCCGGGCAGGAGCTGCTCGCGCAGCTCGCCGCCGAGGGCGAGCAGGGCGGGCAGGTCGGCCTCGGTCGCGGGCCGGACGCGGAGCGAGGGCCGGGCCACGAGACTCCCGAGGTCGAGGGGATGGTTGCGCCCGGTCGCTGGGCGCGTCCGGGGAGACCTCCTAGGCTCCCCCCGGACCTGCCGCAAGACGGTACTGCGCACCTGGCCGGAAGACGAGGCGGGATGTCCAGGTGTCGCGCGCGACAGGGCTCGGGCACGTTGCGTCACGGGTGTCCGGTTCGGCTCGGCTCCGCCTCACCCGACACGCGACGTTGACGGACGGTCCACAGTGGGTAACCTGTCGCCGGCAGGGCCCGGGGACGCCGAGTAGGAAACGTGCAGGGTCGGGGAAGACCTGTGCGGCGCCAAAGTCGACCCCGGGCCCGCCTTTCTTCGTGGCCGGCCGCGACGCGGCACCGGCGGACTTGTCGTCGTGGTGTCTGACCGACAATGCGCCGTGGTTGCATGTCCACGCCCTGTTCAGCTGATCGCCGGACCGCCGTACGCCCGTGCGCCGAGGCCGACCCGAAGGAGCTCCGAGTGCGCGAGCAGCACATCGGCCCGCCGCCGGGACCCCGGCGCGGCCGCCGCGCCGCCCTGCTGAACCTGCCGCTGCTGGGGTTGCTCGCGCTGGGGTCGCTGGCCCTGCTGCTCACGCTGGCCGGCGCGGCGCCGGCAGCCGCGCAGCAGCCCGGCGCCGAGGCGGTCCGGGGCACGCTGAGCAACGCCGGCAAGCGGGTGCCCGGGGTGACCATCCGGGTGTCCCAGGACGGCCGACCGGTCGCCGAGGGGGTCACCGACCAGCAGGGCGCGTTCCGCATCGAAATCCCCACCGGCCCCGGCGACTACACCGTCACACTGGACGTGGGCACGCTGCCCGAAGGGGTGGCCCTGCGGGAGAAGGGCGGCGAGGTGCGGACGGTGTCCGTGCGGCCCGGCGCCACGGCGCCGGCCCTGTTCGTGCTGGGCGAGTCCACGACGAAGACGACGGGCAAGGCCGCCCAGGCCGCCCAGCTGCTCGTCAACGGCGTGCAGTTCGGCCTGGTCATCGCGATGGCCGCCATCGGCCTGTCCCTGATCTTCGGAACCACCGGGCTGACGAACTTCGCCCACGGGGAGCTGGTCACCGGCGGCGCCCTGCTCGCCTACCTGTTCAACGCCGGGCTGGGCCTGAACCTCATCCCTGCCGCCCTGCTCGCCGTCCTGCTCGCCGCCGGGCTCGGGGCCCTGCTCGACCGGGGGCTGTGGCGACCGCTGCGCCGGCGCGGCACCGGGCTGATCGCCGCGCTCGTCGTCTCCATCGGGCTGTCCCTGGTCCTGCGCTACGTCTACCTCTACCTGTTCGGCGGCAGCTCGCGGTCCTTCCGGCAGTACGCCGTCCAGGGGCCGATCGTCCTCGGTCCCGTCTCGCTCACCCCCCGCGATCTGGTGGTGATGGCGGTGTCCGTTGCCGTCCTCGTGGCCGTGGGCCTCGGGCTGCAGCGCACCCGGCTCGGCAAGGCGACCCGCGCCGTCGCCGACAACCCGTCGCTCGCCGCGTCCTCGGGCATCGACGTCGAGCGCGTCATCAACGTGGTGTGGGCGGTCGGCGCGGGGCTTGCCGCGCTGGGCGGCGTGTTCCTGTCGCTGACCCAGCAGGTCAACTTCATCAACGGCTTCAACCTGCTGCTGCTGATGTTCGCCGGGGTCACCCTCGGCGGCCTGGGCACGGCGTTCGGAGCGCTCGTCGGCAGTCTGGTCATCGGCATCTTCACCCAGCTGTCGACGCTGGTGATCCCCAGCGAGCTGCAGCAGGTCGGGGCGCTCGCCATCCTCATCCTCGTGCTCATCGTGCGGCCGCAGGGCATCCTCGGACGCGCCGAGCGGGTCGGATAGGGGGACGGTCGCATGGACGTCGGGCTGATCGTCGACAACAGCCTCAAGGCGGCGTTCGGGGTGGAGGCCTGCTACTTCGCGCTCGCCGCCATCGGCCTCAACGTGCACTTCGGCTACACCGGGCTGCTGAACTTCGGGCAGGTCGGCTTCCTGGCCGTCGGTGCGTACGGCATCGGGGTGAGCGTTGCGACCTTCAACCTGCCGTTCGGGGTCGGGCTGCTGGTCGGGCTGCTGGCCGCAGTGGTGCTCGCCCTGCTGCTCGGCATCCCCACGTTGCGACTGCGGGCCGACTACCTGGCCATCGTGACGATCGCCAGCTCGGAGATCCTGCGCCTCACCGCGCGGTCGGCGGCGCTGCGCGACCTGACCGGCGGCTCGTCGGGCCTGTCCAGCTTCGCCAACGGCTTCTACGGGCTCAACCCCCTGTCGCCCGGCACCTACGGGATCGGCCCGGTCAGCTACAACGAGCGGGTCAGCTGGGTGCTGCTGTGCGGCTGGACGATGGTGGCGCTCGCCAGCCTGCTGGTCTTCCTGCTCATGCGGGCCCCCTGGGGCCGGGTGCTCAAGGCCATCCGCGAGGACGAGGACGCCGCGCGGAGCCTGGGCAAGAACGTCTACGCCTACAAGATGCAGGCGCTGGTGCTCGGCGGCGTGTTCGGGGCGCTGGGCGGCTTCGTCTTCTCGGTGTCGACGCAGTCGATCCAGCCCGACTCGTACGGCACCCCAACGACGTTCTTCGCCTACACCGCCCTGCTCATGGGGGGCGCGGCACGCATCTTCGGCCCGGTCGTCGGCTCGATGATCTTCTGGGTGCTGCTGGTCGGGATCGAGAACACCCTCGTGCAGGCCGTGAACACCGGGTACATCCCGGAGTCAATCATGGACGGCAGCCAGGTGGGGCAGGTGCGGTTCATCCTCGTCGGGCTCGGCTTGATGGCGCTGATGATCTACCGGCCACAGGGACTGTTCGGTGACCGGAAGGAGCTGGCGCTCGATGCCCGCTGACCCCGCCGACGCCCGGCGCCGTGCCGGCTCCGTGCCGGTGGAGCCGGTCGAGCCGGTCGTCCAGGTGGCCCGCCCCGACGCCGCCCCGACCGGGGGTGCCGCACGCACCGGCGCCGCGGCGCTCGCCGGCGTCGAGGCGCGTCCCGGCGTCCCCAAGCCCGACCCGGTCCTCGTGGCCGACGGCGTCCTGCGCCGGTTCGGCGGCCTGGTGGCTGTCGAGGTCGAGCACCTGGAGGTGCAGCGCGGGGCCATCACGGCGCTGATCGGTCCCAACGGCGCCGGCAAGACGACCTTCTTCAACCTGCTCACCGGCTTCGACCGGCCGGACCGGGGCCGGTGGTCCTTCGACGGCCGCAACCTGGCCGGGGTGCCCGCGCACCGCGTCGCCCGGCAGGGGATGGTCCGCACCTTCCAGCTCACCAAGGCGCTGTCCCGCATGACGGTCATGGAGAACATGCGCCTCGGGGCCGCCGGACAGCGCGGCGAGAACTTCTTCCGGGCGCTGCTGCCGGGCACCTGGCGCGGGCAGCAGGGCGGTTTCGACGAGCGCGCCGTGTCGCTGCTGCGCCGCTTCCGACTGGACGAGAAGCGCGACGACTTCGCCGGAAGCCTGTCCGGGGGGCAGCGCAAGCTGCTGGAGATGGCCCGGGCCCTCATGGTCGAGCCCCGGCTGGTGATGCTCGACGAGCCGATGGCGGGTGTGAACCCGGCGCTGACCCAGTCGCTGCTCGGGCACGTCAAGGACCTGCGCGAGCAGGGCATGACCGTGCTGTTCGTGGAGCACGACATGGACATGGTGCGCGACATCAGCGACTGGGTCGTCGTCATGGCGCAGGGCCGGATCGTCGCCGAGGGCCCGCCCGAGACCGTCATGGCCGACCCGGCCGTCATCGACGCCTACCTCGGGTCGCACCACGACGCCCCGCTCGACCTCGCGGAGGAGCAGGCGCAACTGCAGGCCGCGGAGGCGGAGCTGGACAGCCTGGCTCAGGCCCGCGGGACCGAACGAGGACAGCCATGAGCACACCGCTGAGCAGGGCCAAGGCCGAGGCGGAGCAGACCCGCGCGGCCGCCACGAAGCAGGCGCGCGCGCAGCACCTGGCGGCCGCCGAGGGCGCCCTCGTCCGGGTCGACGACGTGGTCGCCGGCTACGTGCCCGGCGTCGACATCCTCAACGGCTGCGACCTGCACTGCGCCGAGGGCGAGCTCGTCGGGATCATCGGCCCCAACGGCGCCGGCAAGTCCACCCTGCTCAAGGCGCTGTTCGGCCTGGTCTCCGTGCGCAGCGGCACCGTGTCGCTGCGCGGCCAGGACATCACCGGCCGCAAGGCGCACGAGCTGGTCGGGCAGGGCGTCGGCTTCGTCCCGCAGACCAACAACGTCTTCCCACGGCTGACCATCGAGGAGAACCTGCAGATGGGGCTCTACCACGACGCGAAGCGCTTCCCGGAGCGCTTCGACTACGTCGTGGAGCTGTTCCCGGCGCTGGGCAGCCGGCGCAAGCAGCGGGCGGGGTCGCTGTCGGGCGGCGAGCGGCAGATGGTCGCGATGGGCCGCGCCCTCATGCCCGGGCCGTCGGTCCTCCTGCTCGACGAGCCCTCCGCCGGCCTGTCCCCCGCCCTGCAGGACGAGGTGTTCATCCGCTGCCGGCAGATCAACGCCACCGGCGTGTCGATCATCATGGTGGAGCAGAACGCCCGCCGCTGCCTGCAGATCTGCGACCGCGGCTACGTGCTCGACCAGGGTCGCAACGCCTACACCGCGTCCGGGCGCGACCTCATGGACGACCCGAAGGTGATCGAGCTCTACCTCGGCACCCTCGCCCGGGCCTGAGTCCCCGGCGCGAGCGGCTCAGCCCCCGCTGGGCGCTTCGAGCCGGTTGATCTCCACCTGCACGCCTTCCGGCATCGGCGGCTGGCTGACGCCGTTGCGGGTGTTGCTGCCGTCGGAGGTCTCGGCACCCGCCGTCACCGCCCCGAAGACGATGACGCTGAACGCGAGGATGACGGCGGCGGCAACACCCAGGTCCTTCATGTGCGGAGCATAACCCGGGGCCGCGGACGGGACCGGGACCGGGACCGGACACCACTGACGGGCCCGGCGCCGCGCTCCGGGCCCGTCAGTCGGGCGGGCTAGGAGTCGAGCTTTCCGGTCACGAACTCGGTCTTGCCGCCGTCGTACTTGTTCGCGGCGTCGAAGGTGTAGACACCGATGCTGGCCTGCGTCGGGTCGCCCTTGTCGCTGAACTCGATCGGGCCGCTCGCGCCGTCGTAGTCGATGTCGGTGGTGCCCTTCTTGAGCAGGTCGGTGCACGTGACGAAGCTGGTGCACTTGGTGCCGCCGCGCGTCACGTCGGGCAGTGCCTTCGCGATGTCGGCACCGGCGTCGCTCTTGGCCACGGTGGCCGCGAGCGCGATGGTGGTGACGGCGTCGTAGGACTCCGGCGCGTAGCTGAACGACGTGAGCGGGCCGTAGGCGGACACCAGCTTCTGCCGGAGGTCCGCGGACAGGTCGAGCGCGGGTTGGGTGCCGCGCGCGCCGTCGAGGGTGCCCGGCGGCAGCGCCGCGAGGTTGGTGGAGGTGAGGTTGCCGTCGACGAAGTACAGCTGCTTGGTTCCCTGGCCGATGCCGGCCGCCTGCAGGGCCTGCACGACCGACGCCGACTCGTCGAACCCGAGGACGACGATGGCCTCGGGGTCGGCGGCCTTGATGGCGTTGACGTAGGAGGTGAAGTTCTTCTCGCCCTCCGGGTAGTAGACCGGCTCGCCCGGGGTCACCGAGCCGCCGCCGGCCTCGATCGCCTTCTTGATGTTGGCGGCCAGGCCGACCCCGTAGGGGTCCTGCTTGGCGAGGATGCCGACGGAGGTGAAGCCGTCGGCGAGGATCGTCTCGCCGAGCACGCGGCCCTGCAGCACGTCGGACGGCGCGGTGCGGAAGTACAGGCCCTTGTCCGGGTAGTCGGTGAAGTCCGGGGCGGTGTTGGCCGGCGAGAACTGGATGACGCCGGCATTCACAATCTTGTCGATGATGTTCTTCGACACCCCGCTGGACGCCGCCCCGATGATCGCGTCGACCTTCTGCGACAGGAGGCGGTCGACCGTCGGGTTGGCGATGTCCTGCGTCGTGTCGCCGGAGTCACCCTCGATGTAGGCAACCGGCTTGCCGAGCACGCCGCCCGCATTGTTGATCTCAGTGAGCGCCAGCTTGATGCCGGCGAACTCGGGCGGCCCGAGGGTCTGTAGAGAACCGGTCTGGGGCAGCACGCTGCCGATGGTCAGGACCCCGTCGGCCGTGTCTCCCCCGGTGGGCGCGGAGGAGCCAGCCGAGGACGACGAGGACGAGGACGGCGCCGCGGTGCCGGCGCTGTCGTTGCTGCCGCAGGCGGCCAGGGCGAGGGCGCCCGCACCGACCACTGCCAGGGTGCGCCAGGTGCGCGAGGGCTGAGCCATCCATCATCTCCCGTAGGTGAGCGTGGGCCGCACGGGCGCGCGACCGTTAGGACTAGGACGGAACGTACGACAGGCAGGTGACGTCCGGGCACCTGACGCGCGCCCGTTGCGGTGTCGTGACCTCGGTGGATCGTCGAGCGTGCGGAACGCCCGCGATCCGTCACAGAGGGTGGGCGGCGGGATCAGGACGGCGCGGCGGGAGCGGACGGGGCGGCGCGTCCCGCAAGGACGTCCTCCGCCACCGCGCGCATCGTCCGCCGCTCGTCCATCGAGGTCCGCTGGATCCAGCGGAACGCGTCGGCCTCGCCCAGCCCGCGCTCGGCCTGCAGGCGCGCCTTGGCCCGGTCGACGAGCTTGCGGGCCTCCAGCCGGCCGGCGAGGTCGGAGACCTCGCCCTCGAGGGTCACGACCTCGGCGAAGCGCGCCACGGCCATCTCCACGGCCGGCAGGATGTCGTGCTTCTGGAACGGCTTCACCAGATAGGTCATGACTCCGGCCTCGCGCGCCCGCTCGATCAGGTCGCGTTGGCTGAAGGCCGTCAGGAGCACGACAGGGGCGATCCGGGCGAGGACGATCTGCTCGGCGGCCGCGATGCCGTCGAGGACGGGCATCTTCACGTCGAGGATCACGACGTCGGGGCGTAGCTCGCCGGCGAGCCGGACGGCGGTGGCGCCGTCGCCCGCCTGCCCGACGACGTCATAGCCCTCCTCGCCGAGCATCTCCACCAGGTCGAGCCGGATGAGCGCCTCGTCCTCAGCGACGAGCACCCGACGGCCAGACCCCTCGCCAGGGGACACCGGCTCCGCAGTGGACACCGGCCGGGCAGCCCACACGGGCTCTGCTGGGGACACGGGCTCTCCTCCGGCGCTCGGCGAGCGGACAGCGTAGCGGTCTACGCTCGGCCGGCGCCCCCGTCGCGCAACCGGCAGACGCACGGTGCTCAAACCACCGACAGTGTGGGTTCGAATCCCACCGGGGGCACCTGTCCTGCCAACGGTTCAGACCGGGGTGATCGGCCCGGCTGCCACGAAGCCGCCGAGGCGGTGCACCCGCAGCGCGTTGGTCGAGCCCGCGGTCGAGGGGGGGCTGCCCGCCACGATCGTGACGAGCTCGCCGGGCTGCATACGGCCGAGGTCGAGCATCGCCCGCTCGACCTGCCGGACCATCTCGTCGGTGTGCAGGACGGTGGGCACGAGAAAGGTCTCGACCCCCCACACCAGGGCCAGCTGGCTGCGCACGTCGGGGGTGGGGGTGAAGGCGAGCAGCGGGATCGGTGAGCGGTGCTCGGCGAGGCGGCGCGCGGTGTCCCCGGACTGCGTGAAGGCCACGATGGCGCTGGCCCCCACGGTGGCCGCGACGGAGGCGGCCGCCCGGGCGATGGCGCCGCCGATGGAGGTGGGCTGGGCGGCGACCAGCGGCACCTTGCCGAGTTCCTCCTCCGCGGCGACGACGATGCGGGACATCGTCGCGACCGCCTCGACCGGGTAGGCGCCGACGCTGGTCTCGCCGGAGAGCATCACCGCGTCGGCGCCGTCGAGCACCGCGTTGGCGACGTCGCTCGCCTCGGCGCGGGTCGGCCGTGGGGCGCTGATCATCGAGTCGAGCATCTGGGTCGCGACGATGACCGGCTTGGCCTGCTCGCGGGCGACCTGCACGGCGCGCTTCTGCACCAGCGGCACCCGCTCCAGCGGCATCTCCACGCCGAGGTCGCCGCGAGCCACCATCAATCCGTCGAACGCCTCGGTGATGGCGTCGAGGTTGGCTACCGCCTGCGGCTTCTCGATCTTGGCGAGGACCGGCACGCGTACGCCCATCTCCTCCATGATGCGCCGGACGTCCACGACGTCGTCGGGTGAGCGCACGAAGGACAGGGCGACCATGTCGACCCGCAGCCCGAGCGCGAAGCGCAGGTCGGCCTCGTCCTTGTCCGACATCGCCGGTACGCTCACCCCGACCCCCGGCAGCGACAGGCCCTTGTTGTTGGAGACCGGCCCGCCCTCGGTGACCAGCAGGCGGACCCTCGGCCCGGCGACGTCGACGACCCGCAGGCCGACCCGGCCGTCGTCGACGAGCAGGCGGTCGCCACCGCTGACGTCCCCGGCCAGCCCGTCGTAGGTCGTCGACACCAGGTCGTGCGAGCCGGGCACGTCCTCGGTGGTGATGGTGACGGTCTCCCCTGTCGCCCACACCACCGGGCCGTCGGCGAACGTCCCCAGTCGGATCTTGGGACCCTGCAGGTCGGCCAGTACGCCGACTCCGCGGCCGGACTCGTCGCTGGCCTGCCGCACCCACCGGTAGTTCTGCGCGTGGTCGGCGTGGCTGCCGTGCGAAAAGTTCAGGCGCGCCACGTCCATCCCGGCGAAGACGAGGGAGCGGATGCCCTCGTACGACCCCACAGCCGGACCGAGCGTGCAGACGATCTTTGCGCGACGCATCACCGGGCCAGGGTAAGGCGCGCACCGCAGGGAGCGCCGCCGCCGTGCGGGCGACGCCCCCGGGGCCAGGGCCGTTCCTAGCGGACCGCCCGCACGGCGCTGACGATGCCCTCGCCGTAGAAGCCGTTGCGGTCGTCGGTCCCGCCGCAGTGGTGCGTGAAGGTCTCCGGACCGGTGCTGCGCACCAGCCGGTACTGGTAGCTGCCGCCGGGCGGGCAGCCGTGGTCGGTCGCGGTGCCGGCCACGACGCCCTGGGTGGTCCCTGGCGGGAGCGTCAACCCGGCCTTGTGCCCGCCGACGGTGTCGCGGGTGCCGTAGCGGCTCACGACGAGGGCGGCGACGCCGACGGCGTGCGGGGAAGCCATCGACGTCCCCTGCAGGTACTGGTAGTAGGCGCAGGGGCCGCCGGAGCAGTCACGCACGACGAAGTCGTTCGTCGGCCGGCCGGCGGCGTCGATGTCGCCGTTGCGCTTGGCGACGTACTTCGGGTAGGCCGCGAGCACCAGGCGCCGGACGTCGCCGCGGTTGTCGGGGGTGTCGTAGTAGTCGCCGCCGGGGGCGGCGACGTCGGACTGCTCGACGCCGTAGTTGGAGAAGTACGACTTGCGCTCGCTGATTCCGGTCGCGTTGACCGTCAGGACGCCGTCGCTCTCCGCGGGGACGGAGATGCAGTCGTTGCTGACCGTCCTGGTCTTCTCGGTGCCGACCGGGTAGTCGGGGCTGCTGGTGTCCACCTTCCGCGGCGCCCCCAGGTCGGTGGCGCCGTTGCCTGAGGCCGCGACCGGCAGCACGCCCTGGTTGCGCGCGTAGTCGAGGGCCCGCTGGACGGCTTGGCGGATGGTGCGCTGCTCCTGCTGCTCGGCGCGGCTGTCGCGCGGGTTGGCGACGCAGTTGTAGAGCCACGGGTCGACGTAGAAGCTCATGTTGATGACGTCGACGCCGAGGTCACCGGCGTAGGACAGGGCATCCAGGGTCGGCTGCAGGAAGAAGTAGCCGCTGTCCTGGCCGGCCCGGATGTTGACCAGCGTCACGTTGGGGGCGACACCGGCGATGCCCTGGCCGTTGATGGGCGAGGCGATCGTGCTCGCGACGTGGGTGCCGTGCCCGTCGTCGTCGACGTCGGCCGGATCGACGCAGCCCTTGAACTCGCACGGCTCGTCGCCGACGCCGTCGCCGTTGTCGTCAGGACCGTTGTCGATGTCGCGCATGTCGACGGTGAAGTTGCGGCTGTCGGCAGCGTCGAAGTTGGGCGCGATGTCGGGGTGGGTGCCGTCGATGCCGGTGTCGATGATGCCGACGAGGACCTGCTTGGAGCCGCGGTTGGTGGCGTAGGAGCCGCGTGGGGTCGCGCCGATCTGGCGCATGTCCCACTGCCGTCCGGCGAGCGGCTCGCCGTCGACGACCTCCTCCGCGATCGCCTCCGGGGCGGCCGCGCCCGGGCCGGCCGCCTTCGCCGCGGCGCGCTCGGCGGGGAGGCGCTCGACGTCGGACGGGCGGCGCGGCGCGCTCGGCGCCTGACCGATGCTCCGGTTGCGCGCGGCCCCGACGAGCAGCGGCGAACCCGAGGCCCGCAGACCGAAGTCGGAGGCTCGGCTGTCGGCGATGGCGTAGCCGACCTTGGGATTGCTGCTGCGGACCGTGCCGCCGGCGGCGGCGATGGCGGCACGGGCCGCGGCGTCGGCGGCGCCGGGCCGGTAGAGCACGACGTAGGACTGTGGGGCGCCGGTCAGCGCGTCCTGGGCAGTCGTGGCGTCGGCACTACCGGCCGGCCCCCCGACGAGTACGGCCGCGACGAGCGCGGCGGTGGCCGCGGCGCCGGCCAGGGCAGGTGTACGCAAGGGATCCTCCTCCTCGGCGGCGGGGTCGCCGCCCGAGGAGGCGCACGCTAGGGCGAAAGGCGGCAAAGCACCATCCCTCGGGCTCCCGCCGCTACCGGCTGGTCGGGAGCACCGGCGCCGGCAGCCGGGTCTGTCCCGACAGCGCCCGGTCGACCGCCGCGGCGGCGGCGCGCCCCTCCGCGATCGCCCAGACGATGAGCGACTGGCCGCGGCCCATGTCGCCGGCGACGTAGACGCCGGGCACGCTGGTGACCCACCCGCCGTCGCGCGTCACGTTGCCGCGGCCGTCGAGCTCGACGCCGAGGGCCTCGAGCAGGCCGGTGCGTTCCGGCCCGGTGAAGCCCATCGCGAGCAGCACCAGGTCGGCGGGCAGGGTGCGCTCGGTGCCCGCCACCGGGACGAACCGGCCGTCGGCGTTCTCGACGTCGACCAGGTCGATGCTGCGTACGTGCCCGTCGACGTCCCCCGTGAAGCGCTGGGTGTTGACCGCGAACAGCCGCTCGCCGCCCTCCTCGTGAGCGCTGGAGGTGCGGTACTGCAGCGGCCAGGTCGGCCAGGGCGTCGTGTCGGCCCGGGTCTCCGGCGGCCGCGGCATGATCTCCAGCTGGGTCACCGACAGCGCGCCCTGCCGGTGCGCGGTGCCCAGGCAGTCGGCCCCGGTGTCCCCACCACCGATGATCACGACGTGCTTGCCCTCGGCGGTGATCGGCGGCCGCTGCAGGTCGCCCTCCTGCACCCGGTTGGCCGGCACGAGGTAGTCCATCGCCAGGTGGATGCCGGCCAGGTCGCGGCCCGGCGCGGGCAGGTCGCGGCCCAGGGTCGCGCCGCCCGCGAGCACCACGGCCTCGTATTCCCCGCGCAGCTGCTCGACGGTGACGTCGGCCCCCACGTCGACACCGGTGCGGAACTCGGTGCCCTCGGCGCGCATCTGCTCCAGCCGCCGCTCCAGGACCCGCTTCTCCATCTTGAACTCCGGGATGCCGTAGCGCAGCAGCCCGCCGATCCGGTCGGCCCGCTCCAGCACGACGACCTCGTGCCCCGCCCGGGTGAGCTGCTGGGCGGCCGCGAGGCCCGCCGGCCCGGAGCCGACGACGGCGACCCGCTTGCCGGTGCGCTCGTTCGCCGGCAGCGGGATCACCCAGCCCTCCGCCCACGCCCGGTCGATGATCTCGACCTCGACCTGCTTGATGGTCACCGGGTCCTCGTTGATGCCCAGGACGCAGGCCGCCTCGCAGGGCGCCGGGCACAGCCGGCCGGTGAACTCCGGGAAGTTGTTGGTGGCGTGCAGGCGCTCGATCGCCTCGTGCCAGTCGTCGGTGCGGACCAGGTCGTTCCACTCCGGGATGAGGTTGCCCAGCGGGCAGCCGTTGTGGCAGAACGGGATGCCGCAGTCCATGCAGCGGGCGGCCTGGTCGTGCAGGGCCGTAGCGGGGAACGGCTCGTAGACCTCCCGCCAGTCCCGGATGCGGACGTCGACGGGGCGCCGGGTGGGCGTCTTGCGGTCATTCTTCAGGAACCCGGTGGGGTCGGCCATCTGCTGCTCCCTCAGACCTTGGCGGCGGCCATGACGGCCGCGTCGACGTCGGTGCCGCTCTCGCGGGCCTGCTCCATGGCGGCCAGCACCCGCTTGTAGTCGCGCGGCATGACCTTGGTGAACCGGGCCGCCCAAGCGTCGGTGAGCGCGGCGCTGTCGACCAGCGCCTGCGCCAGCGGCGACCCGGTCTCGGTGGCGTGCTCGGCGAGCATCTGGCGCAGCGTCTCGCGGTCACCGTCGTCGAGCGGCTCGAGGTCGACCATGTCCGCGTTGACCTTGCCGGTGTCGAGGTCGAGGACGTACGCCGTGCCGCCGCTCATGCCGGCGGCGACGTTGCGCCCGGTCGGCCCGAGGATCGCGACCCGCCCGCCGGTCATGTACTCCAGCGCGTGGTCGCCGACCCCCTCGACGACGGCGGTCGCGCCGGAGTTGCGCACGCAGAACCGCTCCCCGACCACGCCGCGGACGAACAGCTTGCCGCCGGTCGCGCCGTAGGCGAGGACATTGCCGGCGATCACGTCCTCGGCGTTGGTGACGAGGGCCTGCCGGGACGGCCGGACGATGACCGTGCCGCCCGACAGACCCTTGCCGACGTAGTCGTTGGCGTCACCCTCGAGCCGCAGCGTGATCCCGCGCGGCAGGAACGCCCCGAACGACTGCCCGGCGCTGCCGTGGAAGCTCACGTCGATGGTGCCCTCGGGCAGGCCGCGACCGCCGTGCCGGCGGGTGAGCTCGGCGCCGAGCATCGTGCCGACGGTGCGGTTGACGTTGCGGACCGGCAGCTCGAGCCGCACCGGGTCGCCGCCGTCGAGGGCGCCCTCGCACAGCTGCAGCAAAGTGTTGTCCAGGGCGTGCTGCAGGCCGTGGTCCTGGGCGGTCGTGCGGGTCAGCGCGGCGCCCACCGGCAGGTCGGGCACGTGCAGCACCGGCGCCAGGTCGAGCCCGGCGGCCTTCCAGTGCTCGACGGCCGTCCGGGTGTCGAGGACCTCCGCGTGGCCGATCGCCTCCTCCAGCGTACGGAATCCCAGCGCCGCCAACTGCTCGCGGACCTCCTGTGCGACGTACTCGAAGAAGGTGATGACGTACTCCGCCTTGCCCGAGTAGTTCCTGCGCAGCTCGGGCCGCTGGGTCGCGACACCTACCGGGCAGGTGTCGAGGTGGCAGACCCGCATCATGATGCAGCCGCTGACCACCAGAGGGGCGGTGGCGAAGCCGTACTCCTCGGCGCCCAGCAGCGCGGCGATGATGACGTCGCGGCCGGTCTTGAGCTGGCCGTCGACCTGCACGGTGATCCGGTCGCGCAGGCCGTTGAGCAGCAGTGTCTGCTGGGTCTCGGCCAGGCCGAGCTCCCAGGGCGAGCCGGCGTGCTTCAGGCTGGTCAGCGGGGAGGCCCCGGTGCCGCCGTCGTGGCCGGAGACCAGCACGACGTCCGCGTGCGCCTTGGACACGCCCGCGGCGACCGTGCCGATGCCCACCTCGGCGACGAGCTTGACGTGCACCCGGGCCTGCGCGTTGGCGTTCTTGAGGTCGTGGATGAGCTGGGCGAGGTCCTCGATGGAGTAGATGTCGTGATGCGGCGGGGGGCTGATCAGCCCGACCCCCGGTGTGGAGTAGCGGGTCTTGGCGATGTACGGGTTGACCTTCAACCCGGGCAGCTGGCCGCCCTCGCCGGGCTTGGCCCCCTGCGCCATCTTGATCTGGATGTCGGTGGACTGGACGAGGTACTCGCTCGTCACCCCGAACCGGCCGCTCGCCACCTGCTTGATGGCGCTGCGCCGGCTGAGGTCGTAGAGCCGCTCCGGGTCCTCGCCGCCCTCACCGGTGTTGGAGCGGCCGCCGAGGGCGTTCATCGCCACGGCGAGGGTCTCGTGGGCCTCGGGCGAGATGGAGCCGAGCGACATCGCGCCGGTGTTGAACCGCTTCACGATCTCGCTGACCGGCTCGACCTCGTCGAGGTCGACCGCCGGGCGCAGCCCCTCGCGCAGCCGGAACAGCCCGCGCAGCGTGCCCGCCTTCGCCGACAGCGCGTCAACCTTGGCGGTGTAGTCCTGGAACAGGTCGTACTTCTGGGTCCGGGTGGAGTGCTGCAGCGCGAAGACGGTCTCCGGGTTGAACAGATGCACCTCGCCCTCCCGGCGCCACTGGTACTCCCCGCCGACCTCCAGCGCGCGGTGCGCCCGCTCGGCCGGGTTGGGGGGGTAGGCCCGCCGGTGCCGGGCGGCGGTCTCCTCCGCGATGACGTCGAGGCCGATGCCGCCGAGCCGGCTCGTCGTGCCGGTGAAGTACTCCTCGACCAGGTCCTGCGACAGCCCGAGCGCCTCGAAGACCTGCGCGCCGGTGTAGGAGGCGATCGTGCTGATCCCCATCTTGCTCATCACCTTGAGCACACCCTTGCCGAGCGCCTTGACGTAGTTGCGCAGGGCGGTGTCGAGCGAGACGCCGGGCAGCTCACCGCGTACGACGAGGTCCTCGATCGTCTCGAAGCCGAGGTAAGGGTTGACGGCCGCGGCGCCGTAGCCGATCAGCAGCGCGACGTGGTGGACCTCGCGGGCGTCGCCGGCCTCCACGACGAGCCCGACCCGGGTGCGGCTCTTCTCCCGGATCAGGTGGTGGTGCACCGCGGACGTGAGCAGCAGCGACGGGATCGGTGCCATGTGCTCGGTGGAGTCGCGGTCGGACAGCACGAGGATCCGGGCGCCGGCGGCGATCGCCGACGAGACCTCGCGGCGTACCCGGTCGAGCGCGTCGCGCAGCGCCTCCCCGCCGCCGTTGACCGGGTAGAGGCCGTGCACCTTGACCGCCGCGAGCCCGGGGCGGTCGCCGTCGGCGTTGACGTGCACGATCTTGGCGAGCTCGTCGTTGTCGAGCACCGGGAAGGGCAGCACGATCTGCCGGCAGCTCGCCGCGGACGGCTCGAGCAGGTTCTCCTCGGGCCCGAGCGAGCTCGACAGGCTGGTGACGAGCTCCTCGCGGATCGCGTCGAGCGGCGGGTTGGTCACCTGGGCGAACAGCTGGCTGAAGTAGTCGAACAACACCCGCGGCCGCTCCGACAGCACGGCGACCGGGGTGTCGGTGCCCATGGAGCCGAGCGGCTCGGTCCCGCTGCCGGCCATCGGCCGCATGAGGATGCGGACCTCCTCCTCGGTGTAGCCGAAGGTCTGCTGGCGGCGCAGCACGCTCTCGTGCGACGGGGTGTGGTGCTCGCGGGACGGGAGGTCGGCGAGCTGGGTGAGCCCGCCGTGCAGCCAGTCGGCGTACGGGTGCTCGGCGGCGAGCTCGGCCTTGACCTCCTCGTCGTCGACGACGCGGCCCTGCGCGGTGTCGACGAGGAACATCTTCCCGGGCTGCAGCCGGCCGCGGCGTACGACCTGGTCGGCCGGGATGTCGAGGACGCCGACCTCGCTGGCCAGCACGATCCGCCCGTCGACGGTCTCCCACCAGCGGGCGGGGCGCAGGCCGTTGCGGTCCAGGACCGCGCCGATGAGGCTGCCGTCGGTGAACGTGACGCACGCCGGGCCGTCCCACGGCTCGAGCAGTGCCGCGTGGAACTCGTAGAAGGCGCGCTTGGCCGGGTCCATCAGCGGCGCGTTCTCCCACGCCTCCGGCACCATCATGAGCACGGCGTGCGGTAGCGGCCGGCCGGCCATGTGCAGCAGCTCGAGCACCTCGTCGAAGCTGGCGCTGTCGGAGGCCCCGGGGGTGCACACCGGGAACAGCCGGGAGAGCTCGTCGGGCAGGTCGGCGGGGCCGCGCAGCAGCGCCTCCCGGGCCCGCATCCAGTTGCGGTTGCCCCGGACGGTGTTGATCTCGCCGTTGTGCGCGATGTAGCGGTAGGGGTGGGCCAGCGGCCAGCTCGGGAAGGTGTTGGTGGAGAACCGGCTGTGCACCAGCGCCAGCGCGCTGACGAAGCGCGGGTCGGCCAGGTCGGGGAAGAACGGCTGCAGCTGCCCGGTGGTGAGCATGCCCTTGTAGACGACGGTGCGGGTCGACAGCGACGGGAAGTACAACCCGGCCTCGTGCTCGGCGCGCTTTCGGGTGACGTAGGCCCGGCGCTCCAGGGCGTACGGGGTGAGCTCGGCGCAGTCACTGCTGCAGCCGAGGAACACCTGGCGGAAGATCGGCATGACCCCGGCGGCGGTCGCGCCGACCCCGGCACCCTTCGGGTCGACGGGCAGGTCGCGCCAGCACAGCACCGCCAGGCCCTCCTCGGCGGCGATCCGCTCCAGCGCGACCTGGGCGTCCACGGCGGCGCGCGGGTTGGTCGGCAGGAACGCGGTGCCGACCGCGTAGTGCCCGGGCTCGGGCAGCTCCACCGGGGCGACCGCACGGTAGAACGCGTCGGGGACCTGCACGAGGATCCCGGCGCCGTCCCCGGAGTCGGGCTCCTGACCGGAGGCCCCGCGGTGCTCCATGTTGACCAGCGCGGTGAGGCCCTGCTCGACGATGTCGTGGCTGGCGCGGCCCGGCACGTCGACGACGAAGGCCACGCCGCACGCGTCGTGCTCGTACGCCGGGTCGTACAGGCCCTGGGCGGGGGTGGGGACGCCCGGGTAGCCCGAGACGTCGGAGGAGAGGGACATCGCGCTGGCCTTCCGTCGGGTGGTGGTGCGTCGTGCTGGCTGCTCACCCGGGACGTCACTGGCCCTGCTGCAGATGACGGCAAGGTTACACACCCGCCCGCCGCTAACATGTGTGGGGGGCGTACCCCGTACGGCGACGATGACCCGATTGGGCCATGGCGTAGCGGCCCCCGGTGCCGCAGCATGGGTGGGTGTCACCTGCCCCCGCCCTGACCGCGCAGCACCCGCCCAGCAGGCGATGGCGCCTGCCCGAGGGGCGGGAGCTGCAGCCTTGCGACTTCGCCTGGCGGCACCGCTGCGTGTGCCTGCTCGTCGCCGCCCACCTCCCCGTCCTCGTGCTGGTCTCGGTGCTGCGCGGCCACGGGCTGGGGCAGGGCCTGGCCGCCGCTGCGCCGGTCGCCCTCCTGCTGGCCGCGGCCGTCGTGCGCGGCCGCCGGCAGCTGCGGGCCGGCGCCGCCACCCTCGCGCTGCTGACCTGCTCGACGATGCTCGTGCACCTGTTCGACGGCCAGCCCGAGCTGCACTACCACTACTTCGTCGCGGTCGCGGTCATTGCGCTCTACCAGGACTGGACGGTCTACGCCCTGGCGGTCGGGGTCGTCGCCCTGCAGAACGGTGTGGCCGCCGGGCTCAGCGAGTGGCGCTGGGCGCTGCTGCACGCCGGCTTCGTGTTCGCGGAGGCGGCGGTGCTCGTGGTGTTCTGGCACGCCAACGAGGTGGGCCAGAAGGAGCAGGAGCACATGCGGGACGCGCTGCTGCTGGGCCAGACGAGCGTGCGGGCCCGACTGGAGGAGACCGACCGCATGCGCGCCGACCTCATCGGCACCGTCAGCCACGAGTTCCGCACGCCGTTGACCGGCATCCGCGGCGCCGCCCTCACCTTGCTCAAGCACGGCGAGCGGCTCGATGCGGCCGGCCGGGCACAGCTCCTGCACGCCGTCCTCGACAAGCAGGAGCGGCTGTCCCGGCTGCTGGAGAACATGCTCACCGCCGCGCAGGCCACCGCGGCCGACCCGTCCGCCGCGGCGGAGGTCGACGCGGTGGCCGCGGAGGTCGCCATGCTGGCCGGGGCCGCCCGGCCGGACTGCCCACCGGTCTCGGTGCTCGTCGAGCCGGGCACCACCGCCCGGATCGACCGGCAAGCGATGCATCAGGTCCTCGCCAACCTGCTCGACAACGCCCAGCAGCACGGCGCGGACGGAGCCGTGCCGCTGGTGGCCGGCGGCCGCGACGAGCGCGGCGTGTGGATCACGGTCAGCAACGAGGGCACGACCCTGGACAGCGAGACCGCCCGGCGACTGTTCGAGCCGTTCACCCAGGTCGACAGCGGCCCCACCCGGCAGCGCGAGGGGCTCGGGATGGGGCTCTACGTCGTGCGCCGGCTCGTCGAGGTCTACGGCGGTTCGGTCGTGCTGCGCAGTGAGAGCGGCTGGACGACGGTCGAGCTGCGGCTGGCCGGTGCCGAGCTGAGCGCCCTGCCGCAGCCTCGGGTCTCCGTCTGAGTGTCTCCGTCTGAGTAACGCCAGGCCTGCTCAGACCCCGGAGGCGCCGACGAGGCTGCCCACGCCGTAGGTGAGCAGGGCGGCGAGGGCGCCCAGCAGCAGCTGGCGGCCGCCGCTGTAGAGCACGCCGCGGTCGGTGAAGCGGCTGACCAGGGCGCCGGCAGCGAACAGCGCCAGCAACGCCAGGAGCACGGGGAGCAGCAGCGCCGTGCCGCCGAGCAGGTAGGGCAGCACCGGCACCAGCGCGCCGGCGACGAAGGCGGCGAACGACGAGCCGGCGGCGACCCAGGGCGAGGGCAGGTCGTCGGGGTCGACCCCCAGCTCCTCGCGGGCGTGCACCCGCCACACCTGCTCGGGGTCGGCCGACAGCTGACGCGCCACCTCGCGGGCGGTGTCGGGGTCGACGCCGCGGCTGCGGAAGATGCCGGCCAGCTCGGCCTCCTCGGCGACCGGCACCCGTCGGATCTCGGCCTTCTCGATCTCGATCTCGGCCCTGGTGAGCTCGGTCTGGGAGGAGACGGAGACGTACTCCCCGGTCGCCATCGAGAAGGCGCCGGCGGCCAGACCTGCCAGGCCGGCGAGCAGCACGGTGCGGGGCGCCGCGCCGCCGCCGGCGACCCCGGCGACCAGAGCGGTGTTGCTCACCAGCCCGTCCATCACGCCGAACACCGCCGGCCGCAGCCAGCCGCCGGTCACGTCACGGTGGTCGTGGTGATGCTCCGGCAGGGTGCGCGAGGACTCCGCGGAGGACGTCGTCATGCCGACGAGGGTACGTCCGCAGCGGCCTCGGGAGCCGTCTGGACGACCTGCTCGCGGCGGTGCCCGCGGCGGGCGACGAGGTAGCCGACCGACCCGGCGAGCACGACCGCCATGACGTAGTCGTTGAGCCGCAGGCCGAACAGCGTCGCCGCCTCGTCGACCCGCAGCGCCTCGATCCAGCCCCGGCCGACGGCGTACAGCGCGAGGTAGAGCGCGAACGCCCGGCCGCCGGACAGCTTCCACCGGCGGTCCGCCCACAGCACGACCAGGGCGACCCCGACGTTCCACAGCGACTCGTAGAGGAAGGTCGGGTGAAAGGTCTGGACGTCGGCGTAGCGAGCCGGCCGGTGCTGCGCGTCGATCTCGAGCGCCCAGGGCAGCGTGGTGGGGCGCCCGAACAGCTCCTGGTTGAACCAGTTGCCGAACCGGCCGACGGCCTGGGCGAGGGCGACCCCCGGGGCGATGGCGTCGGCGAAGGCACCCGGGCGGATCCCGCGGCGGCGGCACACCACGTAGCCCGCGAGCACGCCGCCGAGGATGCCGCCGGGGATGCCGAGGCCGCCCTGCCAGACGTACAGCGCCCGCACCGGGTCCTCGAGGTAGGGCGCAGGGCTCGTCACGACGTGGTAGATGCGGGCGCCGAGCAGGCCGAAGGGCACCGCGAAGGTGGCCACGTCGGCGACGGCGCCGGGCCGGCCGCCGCGGGCGACGAAGCGCCGGTTGCCCATCACCACCGCCACGACGACGCCGAGCAGGATGCACGCGGCATAGGCGCGCAGCGGCAGCGGCCCGAGGTGCACGACGCCCGTCGACGGGCTCGGCAGGAAGGCCAGGGTCACCTCTGCACAGTAGGCCGCGGCCGGCGCCGGCTGCGACACGTCCGGCCGCCCAACTCGTCCCGCCGCGTCGGTCAGACCCGACCCCGCGAAGCGGGGTGCCTGCCGGCACAGGGGGCAGTGTGCCCTCGCCCGGCGCGTCGCCCCGGCACTTCTGCCCCGCCCCGGGGCACCGACGGACCAGGAGAGCGCATGACTGCCGACCCGACTGCGGCCGCTGCCGTGGAGGTCGTGCTGCACGAGCAGCACCTGCAGGTCGGCACGGTCCAGGTGCCCGTGGAGCGGGTCGTGCTGCGCCGGCGCGTCACGACGCAGGTCCGTCAGGTCGAGGTCACCGTGCGCCGCGAGGAGCTCGAGGTGCACCGCCTCCCGGTCCAGGGCGACGGGACTGCCGGCCCGCACGGGTCGGGCCCGCCGGTGGTCATCGTGCTGTCCGAGGAGGTGCCGGTCGTGCATCTGCACACCAGGCCGTACGAGCGGGTGACGGTCCGGGTCGACGCGGTCCGCGATGCGCAGGAGGTCACGGCGATCCTGGCCCGGGAACGTGCCGAGGTGACCACCGACACCGCACCCGGGAACCGGCCGTGACGGGGTGGACCAGCCCGCGGCGGACGGGGCACGCCTGCCTGGCAGCCGCCGACCGGCGTGGGCGCGCGCCGGGCCGCCCGGCGCCCGTGGTTCTCGTCGCCTCGGTCCGACAGGTCCGCCGCGCCCTCGACCGTCTCGTCGTCGACGGCCCGTTCCTGCACGGCGCCGTCGTCGCGGACACCGCCCGCGGGCGCTACCGACCCCCCGGCACCCGGCCGGGCGTTTCTCACCCACCCCCTTTCCCCCGAGACGGAGACAGATCATGACCACCCCCCACGATGGCTCACGACGCATCAGCGGATCCGAGTCCGACAGCCCGACCCGCGTCTCCTCCGACAGGCAGGTGTTCCGCGAGGACCCGACGCCGGTCCGCCCCGCCCAGCCGGTCAGCGTCACGACCCACGAGCAGCACCGGACGACCCATGACCAGTCCCTGCCGGAGACCCGGCCGGCGCGGCCGGCCAAGACCAGTGCCGCCGCGGTCTTCGCGCTGGTGTTCGGGCTGGCCGCGCTGTTCTGCGCCCTCACCGCGATCCTGTCCCCGGCCGCCATCCTGTTCGGGGTGGTCGGCCTGGTGCTGGCCGTCGTCGGACTCAAGATGGCCAAGCGGCAGGGCGTCACCGGCAAGGGTGTCGCGATCGGCGGACTGGTCACCTCGCTGCTCGGGCTGATCCTGGGTGGCGTGGTCCTGGGTGGCCTGGCGGCAGTGGTCAACAACCCGGCCCAGCTGGACCGGATCCAGCGCTACATCGACGACGCCCGCGCGGACCTGCCGTCGACGCAGGAGGTGCGCGACAAGGTCCCCGGCCAGTAGGCCGGGCCCGACGTCACCGGCCGGACGTCAAGATCGACGTACGCCCTCCGCCAGCTCGACGGTGAGGGCACGGACCGCCTCGGGACCCGAGTCGGCCAGCGCCTTCACCAGGGCAGAGCCGACCACGACCCCGTCGGCGAACCCGGCGACCTCGGCGGCCTGGGCGCCGGTGCTGACCCCGAGGCCCACGGCGACCGGAAGGTGGGTGTGGGAGCGCACCCGGTCGACGAGCGCCTTCGCCCGGCTGCCGACCTCGGCCCGGGCGCCGGTGACGCCCATGACCGCGGCGGCGTAGACGAAGCCGCGGTTGGTGCGGCCGACGACGGCGATCCGCTCGTCGGTCGAGCTGGGGGCGACGAGGAAGACCGGGGCGAGGTCGTGCTCCAGGGTGGCCGCCAGCCACTCGGGCGCCTCCTCCGGGATCAGGTCGGGGGTGATGGCGCCGACCGCGCCGGCGGCCTTGAGGGCGGCAGCCCAGCGCGCGAAGCCGTAGCGGTGCACCGGGTTCCAGTAGCCCATGACGAGGGTGGGCGTGCCGGTGTCGGCGACCGCCCGCACGGTGCGCAGGACGTCGGCGGTGCGGGTGCCGCCGGCCAGTGCTGCCTGGTGGGCGGCCTGGATGACCGGGCCCTCCATGAGCGGGTCGCTGTAGGGCATCCCGACCTCGATCGCGTCGACGCCGCCCTCGACCATGGCCAGCAGGCCCTCGACCGCGCCGTCATAGCTGGGGTAGCCGGCGGGAAGGTAGCCGACGAGGGCCGCCCGGCCCTGCTCGCGGCACCGCTCGAACAGCACGTCGAGGGCGCTCAGGGCTGCTCGCCCTCGTGGGCGCGCACGAGCTCGGACTCGGCGAGCTGTTCACCGGTGACCAGGCCGAACCAGCGGGCGGCCGTGTCGACGTCCTTGTCGCCGCGGCCCGACGTGTTGACGATGATGACCAGGTCGCGGGCGGCACGGCCGGCCAGCACCTGCGCCCGGCCCCAGTCGCAGGCGCCGGCGAAGGCGTGGGCGGTCTCGATCGCGCACAGGATGCCCTCGCTCTTGGCGAGCTTGTCCAGGGCCTGCATCGCCCAGCCGTCGGAGATCCCGGAGTACGTCGCCCGGCCGGTGTCGCGCAACCAGGAGTGCTCGGGGCCGACGCCCGGGTAGTCCAGCCCGGCGCTGATCGAGGTGGTGTCGAGCGTCTGCCCGTCGTCGTCCTGCATGAGGTAGGACCGGGAGCCGTGCAGGACGCCGGGACTGCCGGCGGTGAGCGGCGCGGCGTGCCGGCCGGTCTCGACGCCGTCGCCGCCGGCCTCGCAGCCGACGAGCGCGACCTCGGGGTCCGGGATGAAGGCGTGGAACAGCCCCATCGCGTTGCTGCCGCCGCCGACGCAGGCGACGAGGGCGTCGGGGAGCCGACCGACGAGCTCGAGGCACTGCTGGCGCGCCTCGACGCCGATGATGCGCTGGAAGTCGCGGACCATCGCGGGGAACGGGTGCGGGCCGGCGACCGAGCCGATGACGTAGTGGGTCGTCTCCACGTTGGTGACCCAGTCGCGCATCGCCTCGTTCATGGCGTCCTTGAGGGTGCGGGTGCCGCTCCTGACCGGGACGACCTCGGCGCCGAGCAGGCGCATCCGGGCGACGTTCAGGGCCTGCCGCCGGGTGTCCTCCTCCCCCATGTAGACCGTGCAGTCGAAGCCGAACAGCGCGCAGGCGGTCGCCGTCGCGACGCCGTGCTGGCCGGCGCCGGTCTCGGCGATCACCCGCTGCTTGCCCATCCGCTGGGTGAGCAGCGCCTGCCCCAGCACATTGTTGATCTTGTGGCTGCCGGTGTGCGCGAGGTCCTCGCGCTTGAGCAGGATCCGGGCTCCCCCGGCGTGCTCGGACAACCGCCGTGCGTCGGTCAGCGGGGTGGGCCGGCCGGCGTACGTCGAGAGCAACCGGTCGAGCTCGGCCTGGAAGACCGGGTCGTGCTTGGCCGCCTGGTGCGCGGCGGTGAGCTCGTCGAGTGCGGCGACGAGGGCCTCGGGGACGAAGCGGCCGCCGTACGGGCCGAAGTGGCCTGCGGCGTCGGGCAGCTCCGCGGCCGTCCCCGGGGCCTGCAGGCTGGTCATACCAGGTCTCCGCTCTCGTGGTCCCCGCGTGCGGAGGGGTGGTTGCCTGCGGTGACCAGCTCCGCGACGGCGTGCCGCGGGTCGCCGCCGATGACCACACCCTCCCCCACGAGCACCGCGTCGGCACCCGCAGCCGCGTAGGCCAGCAGGTCGTGCGGACCGCGGACCCCGGACTCGGCGACCTTCACCACCGTCGGGGGGATGCGCGGGGCGAGGCGGGCGAACACTCCCCGGTCGACCTGCAGGGAGCGCAGGTCACGCGCGTTGACACCGACGACCCGGCTGCCGGCGGCCAGGGCCCGGTCGAGCTCGGCCTCGTCGTGCACCTCCACGAGCGCCGTCATGCCGAGCGACTCGACCCGCTCGAGGAGCGAGACGAGGGCGTCCTGGCCGAGCGCGGCGACGATGAGCAGCACGAGGTCGGCGCCGTGCGCCCGGGCCTCCCAGACCTGGTAGCTCGACACCACGAAGTCCTTGCGCAGCACGGGCACTGACACCCGCGCGCGGACGAGGTCGAGGTCGCCGAGGCTGCCGCCGAACCGCCGGCCCTCGGTGAGCACGCTGATGACGCTGGCCCCGCCGGCCTCGTAGTCGGCGGCCAGCCCGGCGGGGTCGGCGATGAGGGCCAGCGCGCCCTTGCTGGGGCTGCAGCGCTTGACCTCGGCGATGACGGCGACGCCGGATCCGCGCAGCACGCCCGCGCCGTCGAGGGCCGCGGGCCGGGCCGCCGCGCGCTCCTTGACCGCGTCGAGAGGTAGGCGCGCCTGGCGGCCGGCGAGGTCCTCCCGGACCCCCACGAGGATCTCGTCGAGCACGCTGGCGGTCACCCAGCGAGACTAGAGGCGGTCACCCCGGGCGTCCCGTTCGGGGTCGCGGGTCGGGTCCTCCCCCCGGTCCAGCGCCTCCCACGCCGCGACCTCCGGGCCCGCGGGCGGGCGTGCCGCGCGGGCGGCAGGCGGGTCGTAGCGCGCCGACAGGGCCGCCCACCGGCCGCCGCGGGCGGCGACGACGAGGCCGCCGAGCGCGAGCAGCAGGCCGCCGGCGAGGGCGGCGTGCGGCCAGGCCGTAAACCCCTGCGTCGTCGCCAGCGACCCCTCGACGCCTCGCGCGGGGTCCTCGAGCGCCGCCGTGACGCCGGCCGAGACCGTCGCGACCGTCGTGGCGCAGGCCGCGACCCCCGCCCCGAGCAGCAGCAGGCCAACCGGCACCCGACCCCGCCCGCGGGTCGCCGCAAGCGCCGCGACCCCGGCCAGACCGAGCAGCCCCAGCGGGGACAGGGCGGGGACGAGGTCGCTGCCGGTGCGGACCACGGTCCGGGCCGGGAGCGGCGGGGCCTGCGGGACGACGAGGTCGATCCAGGGCCGGCCGGCCGCGAACAGCACGAGGGTGGCACCGGCCAGCACGAGCAGCAGGGAGAGTCGCAGCTCGCGGTTGACCCCGGGGGCCGGGCGGCTCGTCACACGCCGCGCAGGGTGGCCGCGGCGGCCACCGCCCGCAGCACCGCGGCCGCCTTGCTGCGGCATTCCTCGTACTCGGTGCGCGGGTCGCTGTCGGCGACCAGGCCCGCCCCGGCCTGGACGTACGCGGTGCCGCCGTGCAGCACGGCGGTGCGGATCGCGATCGCCATGTCCATGTCGCCGGCCGCGTCGAGGTAGCCGACCGTGCCGGCGTACAGCGCCCGCCGGGTCGGCTCCAGCGACTCGATGATCTCCATCGCCCGGGGCTTGGGGGCACCGCTGACGGTGCCTGCGGGGAAGGTCGCGGTGAGCACGTCGAGCGCGTCGCGGCCGTCCTGCAGCTCGCCGAAGACGGTCGAGACGAGGTGCATGACGTGGCTGTAGCGCTCGACCCGCATGAAGTCGACGACGTCGACCGTGCCGGGCCGGCACACCCGGCCGAGGTCGTTGCGGGCGAGGTCGACGAGCATGACGTGCTCGCTGCGCTCCTTGGGGTCCGCGCGCAGCTCGGCGGCGAGCCGCGCGTCCTGCTCGGGCGTCGCCCCGCGGGGGCGGGTGCCGGCCGGCGGGTGCACGACCGCGCGGCTGCCGGTGACGGTCACCAGCGCCTCCGGGGAGGACCCGACGACGTCGTACGGGCTGTCGCGGCCGGCGAACCGGAGCAGGTACATGTACGGCGACGGGTTGGTGGCCCGCAGCACCCGGTAGACGTCGAGGGCGTCGACGTCGGTCGTCGTCTCGAACCGCTGGCTGAGCACGACCTGGAAGGCGTCCCCGTCGCGGATGTGCTCGCGCACCCGCTCGACACCGGCCAGGTAGGCCTCGGGGCTGGTGCCGCTGCGGACCTCCGGCTCGGCCCCGAGGTCGAGGGTCGCGACGCTGGGCTCCGCCGCCTTGGCGAGGTCGGCCGCCATCGCGTCGAGCCGGGCCACCGCGTCGTCGTAGGACGCGTCGGCGCTGCGCTGCCCCTCGAGGACCCGGACGACGTTGGCGATCAGCAGGACGGTGCCGTCGGCGTGGTCGAGGACCGCGAGGTCGGTGGCGAGCATCATCGCCAGCTCGGGCATGCCGAGGTCGTCGACGCTGGTCTCGGGCAACCGCTCCAGGCGGCGCACCACGTCGTACGACAGGTAGCCCACCAAGCCGCCGGTCAGCGGCGGGAGGTCGTCGCGGCGGGGGCTGCGCAGGCTCCGGGACAGGGCCAGCACCGCCTGCAGCGGGTCCTCGCCCACCGCCAGCGAAGGCTCGCCCAGCCACAGCGCCCGGCCGTCGCGCTCGGTGAGGGTGCCCGCGCAGCGCACACCGACGAACGACCACCGCGACCACTGCCGGCCCTGCTCGGCGGACTCCAGCAGGAACGTGCCGGGGCGATTGCCGGCGAGCTTGCGGTAGACCCCGACCGGCGTCTCGCCGTCGGCCAGCAGCCGTCGGGTGACGGCGACGACCGGCGACGGGTCGGCGGCGAAGTCCGCGCGTCCCGGGCTGGTCTGCCCCATGCTCGGCCCGGCCGGGCTCACGAGGGCCCTGCGGCCTCGGGGTCGGCCGACGGCGTCGGGGCCACCGGTAGCCCGACGACTGCGGGCAGGGCGCCCGCGTCGAAGCAGGTGCGGTCCCCGGTGTGGCAGGCCCCGCTGCCGCCCTGGTCGACCCGCACCAGCAGCGTGTCGCCGTCGCAGTCCAGCGCCACCGACTTCACCCACTGCTGGGCGCCGGAGGTGTCGCCCTTCACCCAGTACTCCTGGCGGCTGCGCGACCAGTAGGTGCAGCGGCCGCTGGTGAGCGTGCGGTGCAGCGCCTCGTCGTCCATCCACCCGACCATGAGGACCTCGCCGGTGTCGTGCTGCTGCGCCACCGCGACGACCAACCCGGCAGCGTCCCTCTTGAGGCGGGCGGCGACGGCCGGGTCGAGGTCGGACGGACGGACGGCCTGGCTCAGCGACATGCACCCATCCTGCCAGCGGGCACTGCCGGGCCGTGCGCCCCGCCTGCGGGGGGGGCAGGGGCGCGTACGCCGGCTCTCCGGGGGCCAGTTGCCCACAGCTGACCTTGCCCGACCCGGCGCCCGGAGAGCGGGCCCGCGGGCCACACAGCTGACCAACAGGTCCGCCCGGCAAGGTCAAAGGTCAGCTGTGGGGATCGGGGGCATCAGCGCGGCTGGCCGCCCTTGCGCTGCACCCTGGACACCAGCTGGTTGATCTTCGCGCGGTTCTTGGGGTCCCCCGCGGCGGTCTTGGCCTTGGCGATGGCCCGCTGCCCCTGCGGGGAGCTCGCGAACTTCGCCACCTTGCCGAACAGCCCTGCCATGTCAGCCTCCTCATCGTGGCCGGCGTGACGCCGGTGCTGTCAGCCTGCCCCGCCCACCGGCAGCGATGCGCGGGACCGGGCGCGCAGCCGCACCGGCCACCGACCGCGAGGGCGGCGACCAGCGACAGCACGATGCGCGGCGCTCCTGACCCCCGCCGACCCGACCCCCGAAGCCGCCCGACCCCGAAGCCGCTAGGCCGGTCACCGGGACTGCACCCGCCAGGACGCGTGCAGATCGGCGTACGCGCCGGGCACCCGGACCAGCTCGGTGTGCGGGCCGCGCTGCACGACGACGCCCCGCTCGACGACGAGCACCTCGTCGGCGGCCTCGGCGGTCGACAGCCGGTGCGCGATGGCGATGCTCGTACGGCCCCGGGTCAGCGAGTCGAGGGCGCGCTGCAGCCGGACCTCGGTCGCCGGGTCGACGGCACTGGTCGCCTCGTCGAGGACGAGCAGGTCGGGGTCGGCGACGTAGGCGCGGGCGACGGCGACCAGCTGGCGCTCCCCGACCGACAGCGACTCGCCGCGCTCGCCGACGCGGGAGGCGGGGCCCTGCGGCAGCCCCGCCAGCCAGTCGGCGAGACCGAGCTCGGTGAACGCCAGCTCGACCTCGGCGTCGGACATGCCGGGCCGGCCGTACCGCACGTTGTCGGCGACGGAGGCGTCGAACAGGAAGCCGTCCTGCGGCACCATGACGACCCGGCTGCGCAGCGAGGCGAACGCGACCTCGGCCAGCGGCACGCCGGACAGCAGCACCCGCCCGCGGGTCGGGTCCATCAGCCGGGTGAGGAGCTTGGCGAACGTCGTCTTGCCGCTGCCGGTCTCCCCGACGACCGCGACGCGGGTCTGCGGGTCGATCTCGAGGTCGACGCCGTGCAGCACCTCGGGCCCGCCGGGGTAGGCGTAGCCGACCTGCTGGAAGGCCACCGATACCGGGCCGGCTGGGAGCGGCAGGCCGGGCTCGGGGTCGGCGACGTCGGTGGCGGTGTCGAGCACCCCGAGGACGCGGCGCAGACCGGCGACGGCGTTCTGCGCCTCGTTGAGCACCTCGGTGGCCACCTGCACCGGCTGCACGAACAGCGTGACGAGGAACAGGAACCCGACCAGCCGGCCGGTGGTGATCTGGCCGTCGATGCCCAGCAGCACGCCGGCGACGACGACCGCGCCGTTGGCGAGGGCGGCGGTGAGCTCGCCGGAGGAGTAGGTGAAGGCCGCGATCGTCTGCGCCCAGACCTGCGCGGTCTTGGCGCGGTCGACGGCGCCGTCGATCCGGGCCGCCGTACGCGCCTCGACGCCGTGCGCCCGGATGACCGGGGCGCCGACGACCGACTCGGCGACCGCGCCGAGCAGCTCACCGACCCGCTCCCGGACCAGCCGGTAGGCCGCCTGCAGGCGCTGCTGGAGGTGCCGCACGGCGAGGAACAGCGGCAGGAAGCAGACGTAGACCAGCAGGGTGAGCTGCCACGACCAGAACAGCATGAGCCCGGTCGCCAGCAGCATCTGCGCGCTCGAGACGACGATGAGCAGCCCGCCCCATTGCATGAAGGTGCTGATCGTGTCGACGTCGCCGGTCACCCGGGACACCAGCGAGCCGCGGCGCTCGGCGGCCTGGTGCAGCACCGACAGGTCGTGCACCCGCCGGAAGGCGCTGACCCGCAGGGCTGCCAGGCCGTTCTCGGTGGTGCGGTAGAGCCGGACGTTCATCCGGTAGTTGGCGTAGGCGGTGACGAGCACCGCGACGCCGGCGAGCAGCACCGCGGTGCGCACCAGCCGGGTGTCGGGCGCCGGGCCGGACAGGCCCTTGTCGATCGTCTGCTGCACGGCGACGGGGACCACCACCCGCCCGGCCGTGGCGAGCAGCGCGAGCAGCAGGGTGACGGCGAGCCCCTCGCGGAACTCCGGCGCGAGCCGCAGCCCGTGCAGCAGGGTCGCGACCGCGCCGCGCTCGCCGGCGCCCCCGCCGTCGACGGCCCCGGCCGGGCTGCCGCCCGCCAGGCCCGTCGCCGTCATGCCACCACCCCCGCATCCGACTCGAGCGCGGCGCGCTCGGCCTCGGCACGGGCGTACGCCGTCACGAGATCCTGGTAGCCGGGCGAGCGGGCGGTCAGCTCCTCGTGCGTCCCCCGGTCGGCCACCCGGCCGTGCTCGAGGAAGACGACCTCGTCGGCGAGTGCGATGGTCGCCCGGCGGTACGCGACGACGACGACGGTGCTGGCGCTGCCCCGCAGCCCGGCGAGGATCCGCTGCTCCACCGTCGGGTCCACGGCGCTGGTGGCGTCGTCGAGCACGAGCAGTCGCGGGCGCCGTACGACGGCGCGGGCCAGCGCGAGGCGCTGCCGCTGGCCGCCGGACAGCGTGGTGCCGCGCTCGCCGACGACGGTGTCCAGCCCGGCGGGCAGGCCCGCCACGAACCCGTCGGCCTGCGCGGTGCGCAGCGCCGCCCAGACCTGCTCGTCCGGCAACTCCGCGCCCAGCGTGACGTTGCCGCGGACGCTGTCGTCGAACAGGAACGCCGTCTGCGGCACCAGCGCCGCGACCTCCGCGAGCGCGCCGGGTGCCAGCCGGCGCAGGTCGACGCCGTCGTAGGACACGCCGCCGCCGGTAGGGTCGACGAGGCGGACGAGCAGCGTCGCCAGCGTCGACTTGCCCGAGCCGGTCGGCCCGACGACGGCGACCGTACGGCCCGGGGCCACCTCGAACGACACCTCGTGCAGCACCTCCCCCGCGCCGTACGAGAACCCGACGCGGTCGACGCCCAGCGCCGTCGGGCCGCCGCCCGTCAGCCGCTGCGGGCCGTAGGTCTGGCGCCCGTCCGCGGTGAGCACCCGCTGCACCCGGTCCCACCCGACCACGCTGCGGGGGAGCTCGTTGAGCACCCAGCCGATCGCCCGCACCGGGAAGGCCAGCAGGGTGAACAGGTAGGCCACCCGGACGAGCTGCCCGGCGTCGATGTCGCCGCTGCCGACCCGGCCGGTGCCGACCAGCAGCACGACGAGCACGCCGAGGGTCGGCAGCGCCTCCATCACCGGGTCGAACAGGCCGCGCACCCGCCCCACCGCGATGTTGGTCTCGCGCAACTGGTGGGCGACCGACCGGAAGCGCTCTGTCTCGTCGGCCTCCCGCCCCAGGGTCTTGACGACCAGCGCGCCGTCGAAGCTCTCGTGCGCGATGCCGCTGACCTCACCGCGCAGGTGCTGGGCGCGGGTCATGAGCGGCGACATGCGCCGGCTGTACACGACGGTGAGCGCCGCGATGGACGGGAAGACGACCGAGCCCACCAGGGCGAGCACCGGGTCGGTGACGAACAGCAGCCCCAGGGTGACGACCAGCATGAGGACGACCCCGGCCGCGAACGGGAACGGCGCGATCGGCGACCAGGTCGCCTCGACGTCGGAGTTGGCGTTGCTCAGCAGCTCGCCGGTGGAGTGCTGCTGGTGCCAGGAGAACGGCAGCTCGAGGTAGCGCCGGGTGACCCGCTGCCGGTAGGTCGCCTGCAGCCGGTACTGCATCACCCCGGCGCCGAGCCGGCGGGCGACGATGCCCGCCACCTTGAGGACGGCGGTAAACATGATGGCCAGGAAGGCCAGCGCCAGCGCGCCCGCCACCGCCCGGCCCTCCCGGATCGAGGGCACGATCACCCGGTCGGTCACCGCGCCGAAGACGTACGCCTGACCGATCGTGGTGACCGCGAACAGCACGCTGCCGATCGCGGAGACCGCGAAGACCCGCGGCTCCTCCCGTACGGCGACGCCCAGAACCTTCGCGCCCCGGGTGAGCACGCCCCTGCCGACAGGCGGGGGGCCGGGGCGGGTCACGGTGCTCCAGGGTGGCGGGACGCGGTCGTCCCTGAGGAGGACACCGCCGTGCCGGTCGGTGTTCCCGGGAACAGCCGGCGACCGCTCACGTCCGGTCAGGCAGTACGCACCGCTCGTGTTTCCCCCATTCGGGGCCTTGTCGCTCGGCCAGGATGGCGACAGGGTGCGGTCGACGGCGGGTGCGGGCCGTCGCGGGCGGGCCGTCCGGTGCGTGGCGGTGGGCCGGGAGGGGGCGGGAGGGCGCGTGGCGCGCGCCCTCCCGGGTCGGCCGCTCAGCGCACCGGGTGGCCGGCTGCCCGCAGCGCGTCCTTGACCTGACCGATCCGCAGCTGCCCGAAGTGGAACACGCTTGCCGCCAGCACCGCATCGGCGCCGGCCGCCACCGCCGGGGGGAAGTCGGCCAGCGCCCCGGCGCCGCCGCTCGCCACCACCGGCACCGAGACCGCGGCGCGCACCGCGCGCAGCATGTCGACGTCGAAGCCCCGGCGGGTGCCGTCGGCGTCCATCGAGTTGAGCAGCACCTCGCCGATCCCGAGCTCCTCGCCGCGGGCCGCCCACTGCACGGCGTCGATGCCGGTGCCCGTGCGGCCACCGTGGGTCGTGACCTCGTAGCCGCTGGGGATGCCGGCCGCCCGCCGGGCGTCGACGGACAGCACGAGGACCTGGCTGCCGAACCGCTGCGCGATCTCCCGGAGCAGCTCGGGGCGGGCGATGGCCGCGGTGTTGACCCCGACCTTGTCCGCGCCGGCGCGTAGCAGCCGGTCGACGTCCTGCACCGCCCGGACGCCGCCTCCGACGGTCAGCGGGATGAAGACCTGCTCCGCGGTGCGGCGCACCACGTCGTACGTCGTCTCCCGGCTGCCGCTGCTGGCGGTGATGTCGAGGAAGACCAGCTCGTCGGCGCCCTCGGCGTCGTAGACCCGGGCCATTTCCACGGGGTCGCCCGCGTCGACCAGTCCGACGAAGTTGACGCCTTTCACGACGCGGCCCGCATCGACGTCCAGGCAAGGGATGACTCGGACGGCGCGGGGCATGGACGGCGACGCTACCGAACGCGGCGCCGGAACAGACCCAGGTGTGCAAACGTTGAGATGGACACCAGACATCGAGACCGGCGAGAGCCGGACGAGGACCCGCATGAGCACCTGCCCCCACAGCCCACGCTGTCCTGCCGCCGACGCACCCGACGCCGCGGCCGCCAAGATCGTCGCCGAGCACCTGCAGGAGTGCGGCTACGCCCTGCTCTGCAACGGCCGGGTGCTCATGGAGCACGGCGGCCTGCTGCCGGTGCCAGGGAGAACGCCCGCACCGGTCGGCTGACCGGTCAGCGCACCGCGGCCAGCGCCTCCGGCAGCGTGAACTGCCCGGCGTACAGCGCCTTGCCGACGATGGCGCCCTCGACCCCGGCCACCCCCGCGATCGCCCGCAGGTCGGCCAGCGACGACACGCCGCCGCTGGCCACCACCGGCCGGTCGGTGCGGGCGCACACCTGCGCGAGCAGCTCGAGGTTGGGGCCGGTGAGCGTGCCGTCCCGGCGTACGTCGGTGACGACGTAGCGGGCGCAGCCCTCCGCGTCGAGCCGGGCCAGCACGTCCCACAGGTCCCCGCCGTCCTGGGTCCAGCCGCGGGCCGACAGCGTCGTGCCGCGCACGTCGAGGCCGACCGCGATCCGGTCGCCGTGCTCGGCGATCACCCGGGCGCACCACTGCGGTTGCTCGAGCGCGGCGGTGCCCAGGTTGACCCGGGCGCAGCCGGTGGCCAGCGCCGCCGCCAGCGACGCGTCGTCCCGGATGCCGCCGCTCAGCTCGACCTGCACGTCGAGGGCGCCGACCACCCGGGAGAGCAGCTCGCGGTTGGAGCCGCGCCCGAACGCGGCGTCGAGGTCGACGAGGTGCACCCACTGCGCGCCGCCCTCCTGCCAGGCCAGGGCGGCCTGCAGCGGGTCGCCGTATGACGTCTGGCTGCCGGCCTCGCCCTGGACGAGGCGCACAGCCTGGCCGCCGGAGACGTCGACGGCGGGCAGCAGGACCAGGCTCATGCCGGCACGCTCCTTCGGGGGCTGCTCACAGCGTGCGCAGCCAGTTGGCCAGCAGGGCGGCCCCGGCGTCGCCGCTCTTCTCCGGGTGGAACTGCGTCACCGACAGCGGCCCGCGCTCGACCGCGGCGGCGAACGGCTCGCCGTGCTCGGTCGTGGTGGTGAGCGTGCCGGGGACGGCGCCGGCCTCGGCGCCGCGGGCGGCGTAGGAGTGCACGAAGTAGAAGCGCTCCTGCTCCAGCCCGGCGAACAGCGCCGAGCCGGCCGGCACCGCGACGGTGTTCCAGCCCATGTGCGGCACGATGCCCGCCTGCAGCCGGGTGACCTCCCCCGGCAACGCCCCGATACCCTCGGTCGTCTCCCCGTGCTCGGTGCCCCGCTCGTACATCACCTGCATGCCGACGCAGATGCCGAGCACCGGCCGGTCCGCGGCGAGCCGCTCGCGCACCACCTCGTCGCCGCCGACGGCGCGCAGCGCCGCCATGCAGGCGGCGTAGGCCCCGACCCCCGGCACCACCAGCCCGGCGGCCTCGCGCGCGGCGTGCAGGTCGGCGGTGACCTCCACCTCGGCGCCGGCACGGAGCAGCGCCCGCTCGGCGCTGCGCAGGTTGCCCGACCCGTGGTCGAGGACGACGACCCGGGTCACCGGTGGTCCTGGGTCACAGGCTGCCCTTGGTGCTGGGTACGCCGACCACCTTCGGGTCCAGGGCGGTGGCGACCCGCAGCGCCCGGGCGACGGCCTTGAACTGCGCCTCCACCACGTGGTGGGCGTTGCGCCCCGACAGCACGCGTACGTGCAGGGCGATCTGCGAGGTCGCGACGAACGACTCCCAGATGTGCCGGACGAGGCTGGTGTCGAAGCTGCCGATGAGCGCGACGAGCTCCGGCTCGTCGTGCACGAGGTAGGGCCGCCCGGACAGGTCGACCGCGGCCTGCACGAGGCACTCGTCGAGCGGGACGAGCGCGTCGCCGAACCGGCGCAGGCCGGCCTTGTCGCCCAGCGCCTCCCGCAGCGCCTGGCCGAGGGCGAGGCTGGTGTCCTCGACGGTGTGGTGCGCGTCGACCTCGAGGTCGCCCCGGGTCAGCACCGTCAGGTCGAAGCCGCCGTGCCGGCCGAGCTGGGAGACCATGTGGTCGAAGAACGGGACGCCGGTGTCGCTGCCGACCTGGCCGGTGCCGTCGAGGTCGAGCTCGACGCGGACGTCGCTCTCCTTGGTCCGGCGCTCCACGAGCGCGCGGCGGGGGGCGCTCACGGCAGGACCCGCAGGGCGTCGAGGAACCGGGTGGTCTCGTCCTGCGTGCCGGCGCACACCCGCAGCCAGCCGGCCAGGCCGGGACCGCCGGACACGTCGCGGACCAGCACGCCCGCCGTCAGCAGGGCCTGCCAGGCCGCCGGCGGGTCGGCGAACGGGCCGAACAGCAGGAAGTTGGCGTCGGTGGGGACGACCGTCAGGCCGCGGGCCCGCAGGCCGGCGACCATCCGGTCGCGCTGCCGCTTGACCTGCTCGACGGTCCCGAGCAGCTCGGCGGTGTGCGCGAGGGCGGTGCGGGCGGCGACCTGGGTCAGCGCGGACAGGTGGTAGGGCAGGCGCACCAGGCGCAGGGCGTCGACGACCGCGTGGCTCGCGGCGAGGTAGCCGACCCGGGCGCCGGCCATCGCGAACGCCTTGCTCATCGTCCGGCTGACCAGCAGCCGCGGGTGGCGCTCCAGCAGGGTGACCGCGCTCGGCGCCTCGGCGAACTCGGCGTACGCCTCGTCGACCACGACGATCCCCGGCGCGGCCGCGCAGACTGCCTCGACCACCGCGAGCGGCGTGGCGGTGCCGGTCGGGTTGTTGGGCGTGGTGACGAACACCACGTCGGGGCGGTGCTCCCGCACGGCCGCGACGGCGGCCTCGGCGCTCAGCGTAAAGTCGGCCGCCCTGGCCGATGCCACCCAGCCGGTGCCGGTGCCGGCCGCCAGCAACGGGTGCATGGAGTAGGACGGCTCGAAGCCCAGGGCGGTGCGGCCGGTTCCACCGAACGCCTGCAGGACCTGCTGGAGCACCTCATTCGAGCCGTTGGCGGCCCAGACCTGCTCGACCTTGAGGTCGACGCCGGTGCGGCCGGACAGGTAGGCCGTGAGGTCGGTGCGCAGGGCGACGGCCTCCCGGTCGGGGTAGCGGTGCAGCGTCGGCGCGACCGCCCCGACCGCCCGCTGCAGGTCGGCGACGAGCGAGGGCGAGGGGCCGTACGGGTTCTCGTTGACGTTGAGCTGCACCGCGTCCGCCAGTTGCGGGGCGCCGTAGGGCTGCTTGCCGCGCAGGTCGTCACGCACCGGCAGTTCGTCGAGCGCGGTCACGGCGCGCCCCCCGCTCGGGTCCGGACCGCGACGGCCTCGACGTGCGCGACGAGGTCCTCCGCGCCGCCGAGCGCCGCCACCAGCGGGGCGACCTCGGCGAGCGCCTCGCGGGAGTAGTCCACCAGCGACATCCGCTTGAGGAAGCTCTGCGCGGACAGCCCCGAGCTGAAGCGGGCGGTGCCGCCGGTCGGCAGCACGTGGTTGGACCCGGCGAGGTAGTCACCCAGGCTCACCGGGGTCCAGCCGCCGACGAAGACCGCCCCGGCGTTGCGGACCCGGCGGGCCCGCTCGGCGGCGTCGGCGGTGAGCACCTCCAGGTGCTCGGGGGCCCAGGCGTCGAGGACCTCCAGCCCGTGGTCGAGATCGTCGACGAGCACGTACGCGCTCTGCTCGGCGAACGCCGTCTCGACCCGCTCGCGGTGCCGGGTCGCCGGCACCTGCTTGCCCAGCTCGACGTCGACCGCGTCGAGCAGCTCCGGGTTGTCGGTGACCAGCAGGCAGGCGGCCTGCGGGTCGTGCTCGGCCTGGGCGACGAGGTCGGCCGCCACGTGCCCGGCGACGGCGCCCGCGTCGGCCAGGATGCCGATCTCGGTGGGGCCGGCCTCGGAGTCGATCGCGCAGCGGCCCTGCACCAGCCGCTTGGCGGCGGCGACGTAGACGTTGCCGGGGCCGGTGATGACGTCGACCGGCGGGCACTGCGGCGTGCCGTAGGCGAGCATCGCGACGGCCTGCGCCCCGCCGACCGCCCAGACCTCCTCGACGCCGAGCAGCGCGCAGGCCGCCAGGATCACCGGGTGCGGCAGCCCGTCGGCCTGCGGTGGGCTGGCGACGGCCAGGCTGCGCACCCCGGCGACCTGGGCGGGCACGACGTTCATGACGACGCTGCTGGGGTAGGCGACCCGGCCGCCCGGGACGTACAGCCCGACCCGGTCGACGGGCACCCACCGCTCGGTGACGGTGGCGCCCGGGGCGACCTGGACCACCTCGTCGCCGCGCAGCTGGGCCTCGCTGACGGTGCGCGCGCGCCGCGCCGCCTCCTCGAGCGCCGCGCGCACCTCGGGGGGCAGCGCCGCGAGCGCCGCCGCCAGCGCCTCGGCCGGCACCCGCAGCTCGGCCGGCCGCACCCCGTCGAACCGCTCGGTGGCGTCGAGGACCGCGGCCGCCCCGCGCAGGCGGACGTCCTCGACGACCGGCCGGACGAGCTCGACGGCGTCGCCGACCTCGACGGCCGCACGCGGCAGGACGGCCCGCAGATCGACGTCGCGGCGCCCGCGCAGGTCGATGCGGGTGAGCACGGCGACGCTCCCTGGGTGGCTGAGGACGGGGGGCCACAGTAGCGGCCGGCCGCTTCGCCGACCGGGCGCCGGTCGCGCGCGGAGGCGGCGGGGCGGCGCCCGCCGTACGCTCGCGCGGTGTCCGACCGGCTGCCGCTGTTCCCGCTGGGCGCCGTGCTGTTCCCCGGGTTGGTGCTGCCGCTACACGTGTTCGAGGAGCGCTACCGCGACCTCGTCCGCGACCTGCTGGCGCTGCCGGAGGACGAGCGGCGCTTCGGGGTGGTGGCGATCCGGGAGGGCCGGGAGGTGGGTGCCGACGGGGTGACCGCGCTGCACGACGTCGGCTGCACCGCGGCGCTGCGGGGCCTGGAGGCGCACCCCGACGGGACCTACGACGTCGTGACGGTCGGCGCGCAGCGGTTCGCGCTCGACGCCCTCGTGCACGACCGGTCCTATCTGGTGGGGGAGGTGACCTGGCTGCCCGACGGCGTGGGAGACGCCGCCGAGGCCTCGGTGCTCGACCCGGCGGTGCGGCGCGCCTTCGGCGAGTACGTGGCCGCCCTGGCGGCGGCCGGCAACGGCACGGTCGACCTGCCCGAGCTGCCCGACGACCCGGTCGTGCTGAGCCACCTCGTCGCCGCCACCCTCTCCCTCGACCTCGACGAGCGGCAGGCGCTGCTCGCCGAGCCCGACGGCCGGGCCCGCCTGCGCACCGAGCTGCACCTGCTGCGCCGCGAGGCGGTGCTGCTGCGGGTGCTGCGGGCGGTGCCCTCCCCGCTGCTGACCCGCGGGCCGGTCAGCCCGAACTAGCCGGCGGTCCGAGCTCGTCCGGCCGCCGCAGCGCCAGGACGGCGAAGGTGAGCGCGGCGGCACCGGGCCAGCCGAGCAGCACCGACCGTGCCCGCAGCCGCAGCGGCAGGTCGACGTGGCCGGTGAGCCGGCCGGCCCGGGCGGCGGCCAGCACCGCGCTGCGGTCCTCGCCGAGCACCCCGGTGCGCGACGCCACCCAGCCGGCGAGACCGGCCCCGACGACGAGCCCGAGCAGCGCCCCCAGGGGCCGGCGCCGGGCGAACCGCCAGACGACCGCCCCGGCGACCACCCCGGCGGCCAGGCACAGCAGGAACAGGTAGGCGTCGGCGGTGATGAAGTCCTTGGTCTCGGTGTCGGCGAAGTCGAGACCGCCCGCGGCCGTCGGCACGACGTCAGGTCGCGGGGCGAGCAGCGACCAGAGCAACCCGACCGGGGCGCCGAGCAGGGCCACCCCCACAGCGCAGGCGAGCCCGGTCCACGCCTGCGCCCGCCAGCGCCCCCGTTGCGGGACCGATTCGCCGCTCAGTGCCAGGCCTCCGCCGTCCGCCAGACCAGGATGTCGAGCACCCGCAGCCGGCTCAGCGGCGCCCCCGCGCCGTCGGCGACAGCCAGCAGGGCGTCGAAGGCCAGTGCCTCGCGCTGCAGGTCGGCACGCATCTCGCGCAGCAGCAGGGTCATCGAGTCGCGCCAGCTGCGGTGCGTCGAGCGCGCGATCGCGCCCGGTGCGGTGTAGCTCTCAAAGATCCGCGAGTCGTAGAGCGGCACCAGGTCGGGCCGCTTGCGGTGCAAGACCTTGGACAGGATCGTGCCGCGGACCCCCCGGCCGGCGTAGGGCGCCTCGTCGAGGACCGCGAACAGCGCGGCGACCTCCGCGACCACGTCGTCCCCCGCGTCCTGCAGCGCCACCGGCGGCAGGTCGGCGATGCCGCTGATGCGGGGCAGCAGCTCGCGTAGCAGCAGGAACCGACCCCGGTCGACCTCGGCGCCGATGAGGTTGGGCGCGAGCAGGTCACCGTCGACGAGCACCGGGCTGCCATTGGTGACGAGCCGGTCGTAGGCCGGGTAACTCCAGCTGTTCCGGCTGTCGAGGTGGTCCAGCAGCACCTGCTCGGGGTGCTCCACCTCGAGCGTGCCGGCGCACAGCCGCACCGGCACCAGGCCGTCGGACGCCGCGGCGGGGCCAGGCATCAGCCGCTCACGGGCAGGCAGCCCACCCCGAGCAGGGCCTTGAGGTCGGCGAACAGCCCGCCGCCCGCGCGCACCCGCAGCCGGTCGTCCAGCTTGACCACCGTGGTCCTGCCGCTGCTGACGAGCTGCAGGTGCACCTCGGTGGTGCCCGGGTGGGCGCCCAGCACCTCCTTGAAGCGCTCGACCACCGGCGGGGTGCAGCGGGCCGTCGGGATGCTCACCACGACCGGCCCACGCGGCCCGACCGACAGGTCTGGGACGAGAACCTCGCTGGCGACGACCTTGGGGGTGTCCTCGCGCTTGTCGACCCTCCCCCGGATCAGCACCACGGCGTCCTCGACGAGCTGCACCGCGGCGGCCTGGTAGCTCTGCGGGAAGAACATCACCTCCACCGCCCCCTCGAGGTCCTCGAGCGTCACCAGCGCCCACGCGTCGCCCTTCTTCGTCACCTTGCGCACCACGCTCGACAGGATGCCGCCGATCATGATCTGGGAGCCGTCGTCGCGGTCGGCGATGCCCGAGACGGCGCAGTCGACCGCTCCGGCGATGATGTGCTCCACCCCGAGCAGCGGGTGGTCCGAGACGTACAGCCCGAGCATCTCGCGCTCGTGGGCGAGCAGCAGCGCCTTGTCCCACTCGCCCACCGGGATGCGGACGTCGAACACGCCCGGCCCCTCGTCGGCTCCCTCGTCGCCCATGCTGCCGAACAGGTCGAACTGGCCGATCGCCTCGGCCCGCTTGGTGTCCATCACCGCCTCGACCGCGTCCACGTGCACCGCGTGCAGCCCCTTCCGCGTGGCGCCGAGCGAGTCGAACGCGCCCGCCTTGACCAGCGACTCGACGGTCTTCTTGCCGCAGCAGGCCGCCGGCACCTTGCGCAGGAAGTCGGCGAAGTCGGCGTAGCGGCCCCGGTCCTGCCGGGTGCGCACGATGCCCGCAACGACGCTGGCTCCCACGTTGCGGATCGCCGCCAGGCCGAAGCGGATGTCGGTGCCCCGTGGCGTGAAATCGCCGTCGGAGTCGTTGACGTCGGGCGGCAGCACCTTGATTCCCATCCGCCGGCACTCGGCGAGGTAGAGGGCGCTCTTGTCCTTGTCGTCACGCACGCTGGTCAGCAGCGCCGCCATGTACTCGGCCGGGTAGTTGGCCTTGAGGTAGGCGGTCCAGAAGCTCACCAACCCGTAGCCGGCGGTGTGCGCCCGGTTGAAGGCGTAGTCGGAGAACGGGACGAGGATGTCCCAGAGCGTCTTGATCGCTTGCGGCGAATATCCGTTGGCCTTCATCCCGTCGCTGAACGGGACGTACTCCTTGTCGAGGATCTCCTTCTTCTTCTTGCCCATCGCACGCCGCAGCAGATCGGCGGCGCCGAGGGTGTAGCCGGCCAGCTTCTGCGCGATCGCCATGACCTGCTCCTGGTAGACGATCAACCCGTAGGTGTCGCCCAGGATGTCCTCCAGCGGCTCTTCCAGCTCCGGGTGGATCGGCACGATGGGCTTGCGCCCGGTCTTGCGGTCGGCGTAGTCGTTGTGGGCGTTGGCGCCCATCGGGCCGGGCCGGTAGAGCGCGAGCACGGCGGAGATGGTCTCGAAGCTGTCGGGCTGCATGGAGCGGAGCAGCGCCCGCATGGGACCGCCGTCGAGCTGGAAGACGCCGAGGGTGTCGCCGCGCGACAGCAGCTCGTAGGTCGCCGGATCGGGGGTCATGACGTCGAGCTCCTCGAGCACGACGGTCTCGCCGCGGTTGGCCCTGATGTGGGTGAGGCAGTCGTCGAGGACGGTGAGGTTGCGCAGCCCCAGGAAGTCCATCTTGAGCAGGCCGAGCATCTCGCAGGCACCCATGTCGAACTGGGTGATGATGGCGCCGTCCTGCTCGCGGCGCTGGATGGGGATCACGTCGAGCAGCGGCTCGCGGCACAGGATGACGCCGGCGGCGTGCACGCCCCACTGCCGCTTGAGCCCCTCGAGCCCGAGCGCGGTGTCGACGACGGCCTTGGTGTCGGCGTCGCTGTCGTAGAGCGCGCGGAACTCGCCGGCCTCGCCGTAGCGCTTGTGGGTCGGATCGAAGATCCCCTTGAGCGGGATGTCCTTGCCCATGACCGCGGCCGGCATCGCCTTGGTGATCTTGTCGCCGGTGGCGAACGGGTAGCCGAGCACGCGGGCGGAGTCCTTGACGGCCTGCTTCGCCTTGATCGTGCCGTACGTGATGATCTGCGAGACCCGCTCCTCGCCGTACTTCTCCGTCGCGTAACGGATCATGTCGCCCCGGCGACGCTCGTCGAAGTCGAGGTCGATGTCGGGCATGGACACGCGCTCGGGGTTGAGGAACCGCTCGAACAGCAGCTTGTGCTCGATCGGATCGAGCTCGGTGATCTTCAGGGCGTACGCGACGAGCGACCCGGCCGCCGAGCCGCGACCCGGGCCGACCCGGATGCCGCTGTCCTTGGCGTGCCGGCACAGGTCGGCGGTGACGAGGAAGTAGCCCGGGAAGCCCATCGCGAGGATGACGTCGACCTCGTAGTCGGCCTGCCTGACGTGACCCTCGGGGACTCCCGCCGGGAAGCGCTCGCGCAGCCCGGCGTGGACCTGCTCGCGCAGCCAGGTGTCCTCGGTGTAGCCGTCGGGGACCGGGACGCGCGGCATGAGGTCGGCGCCCTCGTGGAACGTCACGTCGCAGCGCTCCGCGAGCAGCAGGGTGTTGTCACAGGCCTCGGGGAGCTCGCGCCACAGGTGCCGCATCTCCTGCGGCGTCTTGAGGTAGAAGTCCTGCGCGTCGAACTTGAACCGCCCGGGGTCGGCCATCGTCTTGCCCGACTGCACGCACAGCAGCACCTCGTGCGCCGTGGCGTCCTCGGCCGAGGTGTAGTGCAGGTCGTTGGTCGCCAGCAGCGGCAGGCCGATGTCCCTGGCGAGCCGGAGCAGGTCCTTCTGGGCCCGGCGCTCGATCCCGATGCCGTGGTCCATGAGCTCGCAGAAGAAGTTGTCCGCGCCGAAGATGTCGCGGAACTCCCCGGCCGAGCGCTTGGCCTTGTCGTACTCGCCCATCCGCAGGTAGGTCTGGATCTCGCCGGACGGGCAGCCGGTGGTCGCCACGATGTCCTTGGCGTGCTCGGCGAGCAGCTCCTTATCCATGCGGGGCTTGTAGTAGTAGCCCTCCAGGCTCGCCAGGCTGGAGAGCTTGAACAGCCGGTGCATGCCCTCGGTGGAGGTCGACAGCATCGTCATGTGAGTGTAGGCGCCACCCCCGGAGACGTCGTCGTCGCCGCCCGCGCCCCAGCGGTGCCGGGTCTTGTCGAACCGGCTACCGGGGGCGAGGTAGGCCTCGGTGCCGATGATCGGCTTGATGCCGTGGGCCGTCGCCTTCTTCCAGAAGTCGTAGGCCCCGAAGACGTTGCCGTGGTCGGTCATGGCCAGCGCGGGCATCCCGAGCTCCGCGGCCTTGGCGAACAGGTCGTCGAGGCGCGCGGCGCCGTCGAGCATGGAGTACTCGGTGTGCACATGCAGGTGCACGAAGGAGTCGCTCGCGCTCGTGCGGGACCGGGCAGCGGTCATGGAGCGGTCTTCTCCTTGCGGGTACGCCGGTGGGGCAGCGTCGGTCCGAGGGGAAGGCGGGCCGTGCTGTGCGGGACCAGCTGTGCGGGGTTCGTCGGGTCCGCAGTCTCCCACGCAGCACCGACAGGACCGGGCCGACACGCCCCGCGGCCGCCCGGCCCTCACCCGCCCGCCCCGTCCCCGCACGGCAGCCCGCGGCCCGGGCCCCTGCGAGGGGCCCGGGGGCACAGGTGGAGCTGCGGTGGCCGTCAGCCGTTGGGGAACGCAGGGCTGGTGTAGTTCAGGTGCAGCAGCAACCGGCTCGGGGCGGGCACCTGCCAGACGCCGGCGGCGCCGTCCGGGTCGGTGACCTGGCCTGTGCGGAAGAAGTCGACGACCTGGTTCTGGCCCTGCACCGCCGCCTGGGGGAACTCCGCGAGGTTGAGCAGGAAGGTGTGCGGGTTCAGGTCCTTCACGGTCGCGACCCGGTCGTTGCGGTAGAGCGCGGTCCGGCTGAACAGGCCGCCCGCCTCGACGATCGTGTAGGACGTCGGGTTGGGGACCGTCTGGTCGCCGAACGCGAACTGGAACAGCACGTCCGGCTTGCGGACGAGCGGTGCGAACGTCTCCGGGCTCCCGGACCGGTCGAGCCAGGTGTTGGTGGCGAGGAAGTCCTGGATCGCGAGCGCTCCGGGGGCGGGGTCGAGCACCGGCGGCTGGCCGCGCAGCGGCAGGGACTCCTCGAAGAACCCCTTGTCCTGCGAGGGGCTGTTGAGCAGCCCGGCGATCTGCAGAGACTGGGTGAGCAGCGGCCGGAACGCCGGTGACAGCCGGACGATCTCGTTGATCGGGCCACCCGCGACGTTGAGCACCGCGCGGTCGATTTTCGGGTCGGCGCCGGCGACCATGGTGCCGTAGATACCGCCGAAGCTCTGCCCGAAGTAGTCGACGCCGGTGGCACGCAGGTCGTCGCCGGCAGCGCCGTCGACGTCGAGGCCGCCGTGCCCGATCGCGCGCCGCAGCGCCATCACGTCCAGGGCGGTCTGGCGCAGCCCGTCCCGGTTGCGCACGCCCGCGGCCGGCCCGGTGGGCAGCGTGGAGCTGCCCTCGGTGCTGCCGATCGTGCCGTCGCCGTCGAGGTCGATGCCCCGGGCATGGGCCGGGACGGTCCTGGTCGTGCCGTTGCGGGTGAAGCTCCACGTGCTGCGTGGCCCGAAGCCGTGCCCCACGACGTCGGTGCCGACCGTCGCGACCCCTCGGGTGGAGCTGGCGAGCGACGCGAGCAGCACGTTGGCGTCCGAGCCGGTGAACCCGTGGCCGTAGATCGCCGTAGGAGAGCCGGCCACCGGGGCCTTCGCGCTGGGCAGCACGAGCACGAACGGCAGCCGCTCGGCGCGCAGCGCCTTCGGGCCGTGATTCCCGGTCGGCACCTGCGTGATCGTGCGGTCCTCGCGCAGCCACGACGGCGCGAGGTAGGAGCCGAAGACGACCTTCCCGGCCGCGAGCGACGGCACCGGCACCGTGTTGAGACCGCCCTTGGGCCCGAGATCCTGGGTGTAGGAGAACGTCGTCCCGTCCGTGGGCACGACCGCGTCGACCCGCAGGCCGCGCTGCTCGGGAGAGATCCCCGCGGCGGCGTAGGCGGCGCCGGTGTCGAGCTGCTGACGCAGATCGGTCAGGCCGTCGGTCGCCGACATCGTGGTGAACGTCGTCGCGGCTTCGGGCAGGCCGCGGTCGGACGAGACCGTCAGGCGGTAGGTGGTGGCCGGGTCGAGCTGGTGCTGCGGGTGGGCGTAGACGGTGCCGCTGGTCTTGTCGTAGACGACCCGGCCGATGCGGACGGCCGGCCCGCCGCCGAGGCGGACCAGGCGGGTGGAGGCGATCACGTCGGAGACGTCGACGTCGGTCCCGAAGCGCAGGGACAGCCGTGGATCGAGGTCGAAGCCGTCGAGCTCGTTGATCCGCTGGAGCGCCCCGCACACGGTGACCTTGTCGCCGCACGCGGCGGTGGGCAGCGCGACCCGCCGGCCGGTGAGCTGCGCGTCGTCGCGCACCGTGAGCGCGTCGGTGGGGAAGAGCGTCACGGACGTCGGCGCAGCCGAGGCGGGGGCCGCGGGAAGGCCTCCAACCGCGGCGAGGGTCAGCGCCGCCGTTGCGAGGGCGGCGGCCTTGCGGGGCGTGCGGGTGGACGGGGTGCCTCGTTGCACGGGGGTCCTCCGGTCATGGGGTGGACCGCGTTCCTACCGCGCACGTGCGACATCCGACACTCGGGACGCGCAGGTCCGGGCGGTCGGGGTCAACGCCCGGCGGGGTCGAGGGCCGGCGCCGAGCGCGCGACGGTCTCCACGACGGTCCGTGCCACCTCCTGCGCCGTCAGCCCGATCTCCGCCTTGACCTGTGCGATCGTGCCGTGGTCGAGGAACCGGGGTGGGATGCCGACGTCACGGCAGGGCACCACCACCCCGGCGTCCCGCAGCGCCTGCGAGACCGCGGTGCCCACCCCGCCGACCCGGCCGCTGTCCTCGACGGTGACGACGAGGTCGTAGGACGCCGCGAGCGCGACGATCTCGGCCGGGACGGGGGTGACCCAGCGCGGGTCGACGACCGTGACGCCGATGCCCTGCGCGGCGCACCGGTCGGCGACCTCCAGCCCGAGGCGTGCGGTGGCGCCCACGGCGACGAGCAGGACGCCGTCACCGGGCGCGCGGCGCAGCACGTCGACGGTCCCCCGGCGCTCGACCGCCGGCACGTCCTCGCCGACCGACCCCTTCGGGAAGCGCACGACGGTCGGGCCGTCGGCGACCCCCAGCGCCTCCCGCAGCTGCTCGCGCAGGGTGGCCCCGTCGCGGGGCGCGGCGATCCGGATGCCCGGCACCAGCTGCAGGAGCGACAGGTCCCACATCCCGTTGTGGCTCGCGCCGTCCTCGCCGGTCACCCCGGCCCGGTCGAGCACGAACGTCACCGGCAGCCGGTGCAGGGCCACGTCCATCAGCACCTGGTCGAAGGCCCGGTTGAGGAAGGTGGCGTAGAGGCACACGACCGGGTGCAACCCGCCGATGGCCAGCCCCGCCGCGGAGGTCACCGCGTGCTGCTCGGCGATGCCGACGTCGAAGGTGCGGTCGGGGAAGGCGGCGCTGAACGCGTGCAGCCCGACCGGCTGGAGCATCGCCGCGGTGATGGCGACGACGTCCGGGCGCTCGGCGCCGATCCGTACCATCTCGTCGGAGAAGACGCTGGTGAAGCCGACGGCCTTCGCGCCCATCGGCTTGCCGGTGACCGGGTCGATGATGCCCACGCTGTGCAGGCAGTCGGCCTCGTCGTCGACGGCCGGCTGGTAGCCGAACCCCTTGACGGTGACGGCGTGCACGATCACCGGCCCGCCGAACTCCTTCGCCCGGCGCAGCGCCGCCTCCATCGCCCCGGTGTCGTGCCCGTCGATCGGACCGACGTACTTCAGGCCCAGGTCCTCGAAGAGCACCTGCGGCTGGAGGAAGTCCTTGATCCCCCGTTTGAGGCCGTGCAGTGCCTCGTAGACCGGCGGTCCGACGACCGGGGTGCGTTCCAGCGTGGTGCGCACCGTGTCCAGCGCCCGCTCGTAGCCCTGCGTCATCCGCAGGCGGGCCAGGTGCTCGGCGAGGCCGCCGACCGTGCGGTCGTAGGACCGGCCGTTGTCGTTGACGACGATGACGATGGGCAGGTCGTCGCCGGCGATGTTGTTGAGGGCCTCCCAGCACATGCCGCCGGTGAGGGCGCCGTCGCCGACGACGGCCACCACGTGGCGGTCCTCGCCGCGGATCCGGTAGGCCTTGGCGAGGCCGTCGGCGTAGGACAGCGCCGTCGAGGCGTGGCTGTTCTCGATGACGTCGTGCTCGGACTCGGCGCGGCTCGGGTAGCCCGACAGCCCACCTCGCTGGCGCAACGTGCCGAACAGGCCCTGGCGGCCCGTCACGATCTTGTGGACGTATGCCTGGTGACCGGTGTCCCACACGATCCGGTCGCACGGCGAGTCGAACACCCGGTGCAGCGCAAGGGTGATCTCGACGACGCCGAGGCTGGGCCCGAGATGACCACCGGTGCGCGACACGGCGTCGATGAGGAAGTCGCGGACCTCGGCGGCGAGTATCGGCAGCTGCGCAGGCGCGAGCCGCTTCAAATCTCCCGGACCCTGGACGGTCTCCAGCAGGCTCAACGTCGTCTCCTTGCAGCGGGACACTGAGGGTACGTGGCGGCCGTCCAGCCCACCGGTCGGCGCGCAGCCGGTCACAGCCGCGGGACGTGCCGTTCGCCACGCAGGGCGGCGTCGACGAGGGCGACCTGCCGGCCGGCCGCGACCAGGCGCCGGCCTTCCCGGTCGTACGCGGCGACGGCCGCCTCGATGACCTCCGGGGCGACGACGCCGCGCAGGTCGGCGCGCACCGTGCGCAGACCGGCGCGGGCCGCGTCGACGGCCGACGCCACGTGCCCGGCGGCGAACCGCGCGAGCACCACGGGGTGTCGTCGCAGCACCTCGTGAGCCCGGTAGTCGGCGGGGCACAGGTCGAACAACCAGGCGACCGCGCTGCGCTCCCAGTCGGGGGCGTGCGGCGGCGACACCTCCTCGGGCCAGCCTGGGGGCGTACGTGTGTCGCGCACCGCTCCCCCGTCCCGGCCGCGGCGCGGCCGTCCCCGCCATGGTGTCCCGTCCCGCCATGGTGACCGATCCCGCAGGTGGCGTCCTGCAGGGACGCGCGGCGGACCTTGCGCACGCGTCCCGGATCACGCGTCCCATGTCACGCGCCCGGATGGCGGTGCCAGGATGGCGCTGCCCGCGGGGCACCCGCCGCGGCCGCGCGGCGAACCCGGCCATGACCCGACCAAGGCTATGAGCTGACAAGGCTAGGACCCGAGGAGGAGACCCGGTGCCGCGGCGCCTCTTGCTGGTCGTCAACCCGGCTGCGGGCGGGGGGCGGTCGCTCCGGCTGCTGCCGGCGGTACGGGCGCGGCTCGCCGCCGACGGCCACGACGTCGTCGCCGCCCGGACCGACTCCCTGCCGCACTGCGACGAGCTCGTCGCCGACGCGCTCACCGACGACCGGGTGGTCGTGGCGATGGGCGGCGACGGCCTCCTGGGGCGGGCGGCGGGGGCGGTCGCGGCCGGAGGCGGCCTGCTCGCGGTGCTTCCGGGCGGTCGCGGCAACGACTTCGCCCGCGCCGTCGGCATCCCCCGCGACCCCGTGGTGGCGTGCGCGCTGTTGACGTCGGGGGTGGAGCGCCCCGTCGACCTCGGCGACGTCGACGGCACGGCCTTCCTCGGCATCGCCTCGGTCGGCTTCGACAGCGCGGTGCAGGAGCGCGTGCTGGCCAGCCGGGTGCCGCTCGGCGGGGCGGTCTACGTGTGGGGCGCGGTCGCCACCGTCGCCTCCTGGCAGCCCGCCCGGTTCACCGGGTCGCTCGACGGGGCGCCGCTGGCGGTCCGCGGCTGGTCGGTGGCCGTCGCCAACTCCGGCGTGTACGGCGGGGGGATGCGCCTTGCGCCCGACGCCTCGGTGCACGACGGATTGCTCGACGTCGTCATGACCTCCGCCACCTCGCGGGTGGCCTTCCTGCGGGCGCTGCCGGGCGTGTTCCGCGGCACCCACGTGCGCCGGCCCAGCGTCGAGGTGCGGCGGGCGCGCAGCGTGACCCTGGCGGCCGACCGGGCGTTCCGGGTCTTCGCCGACGGTGACCCCATCGGCTCGCTGCCGTGCACGGTGTCGGTGCGTCCGGGCGCGCTGCGGGTGCTGCTCCCCGGCGCAGGCTCCGCCTGAGGGTCAGCGCGGTCCGCCGTCCGAGCCGGCGCCTGGCAGGGTCGTGGGGAGCGGGCCGCACCGTCCGCCATCCGAGCACCAGGAGGGCTGCATGACCAGCATCGAGGACGAGGGTGTCCGTCGCCTGTTCGACCAGGGCAACCACGCGGTCGTCTCCACCCGGAACGACGACGGGTCGATCCACAGCACCGTCGTGTGGGTCGACGTGCTCGACGGCAAACCGGCCGTCAACAGCGCCGTCGGCCGCACGTGGCCGAGCAACCTCCAGCGCGACCCGGCCGTGACGTTGCTGGTCTACGACGAGAGCAACCCCTACGACTACGTCGAGGTGCGCGGGACCGCGACCGGACGCACGGAGGGCGCCGACGAGCACATCGACCGGCTCGCCAAGAAGTACCTCGACGCCGACCGCTATCCGTTCCACGCCGAGGGCGAGCAGCGGATCACCTACCTCATCGAGCCGACGCGGGTGCGCCACCAGAAGCAGCGCTGACCCGGCGCGGCGCTGACCCGGCCCGGCTCAGCGCCGGCGGGCCAGCAGGTCGTGCGCCGGCCGACCGGCGGCCCGCCCCTGCCGCTCGAAACGGGTGACGGGGCGGGCCGTCGGTCGGGCGGTGGCCGCGACCTCCAGGTCAGGGCAGGCCTCGAGCGCCGCGGCCACCTGCCCGGCGTAGGGCGCCCAGTCGGTCGCGACGTGCAGCAGGCCACCCGGCCGCAGCCGGGAGGCGACGAGCCGCAGGAAAGCCGGGCTGACCAGCCGGCGCTTGGCGTGCCGGGCCTTCGGCCACGGGTCGGGGAACCAGATCCGCACCTCGTCGAGCGAGCCGGGCCCGAGCATGCCGGTGAGCAGGACCCGGGCGTCGCCGTCGGCCACCCGCACGTTGGCCAGCCCCCGCGACTCGGCGAGCCGAAGCAGGTTGCCGTGGCCGGGGGTGTGGACGTCGACCGCGAGCAGCCCGCGACCGGGGTCGGCGGCCGCTGCGGCGGCGGTTGCCTCGCCCATCCCGCTGCCGACGTCGAGCACGACCGGCACGTCGGGCCCGAACAGCGCCGCGAGGTCGAGGGGCCGGCCGTCGACGTCTATGCCCCACCGCGGCCAGAGCCGGGCGAGCGCGTCGGCCTGCGTCGCGCTGACCCGGCCGCGGCGCAGCTTGAAGGTCTGCAGCGGCGCGTGCGGCACGACCCGCTGCGGCACGGGCTGGCGCATGGCCGGCGCGACTCAGCCGGCCGGCGGCTCGAAGACCGCCAGCAGCTCGACGTGCTCGGTCATCGGGTAGAGGTCGAAGGCGCGCAGGGACGGCATCGTCCAACCGGCATCGAGCAGCACCTTGGCGTCCCGGGCGAACGAGGCCGGCTCGCAGGAGACGTAGGCGAGGCGGCGGGGGCGGAGAGCGGCGAGCGCCGCGGTGACGGCGAGCCCGGCGCCGGCCCGCGGCGGGTCGAGCACGACGAGGTCCGGCGGGGCCTGGCCGGCCGGGCCGGGCGCCGACAGCCGGGCCAGCAGGCCCGGCTCGACGTCGGCGGTCCGCACCCGTACGTGCGGGGAGCCGGCGGTGTTGCGGGCGGCGTCGGCGCAGGCCCGCGGGTCGGCCTCGACGGCCAGCACCGACCCGGTGGGCCCGACCGCGTCGGCCAGCAGCGCCGCGAACAGGCCGACGCCCGCGTAGAGGTCGACGACGCTGTCGCCGGGCCGCGGGTCGAGGGCCAGGAGGACCGCCGTGGCCAGCGCCGGCGCGGCCCCCACGTGCACCTGCCAGAAGCCGCCGCCGGCGACCTCGAAGCGGCGGCCGAGCACCTCGTGCCGCAGGCCGTGCGGCACGGCGGCGGGCAGTCCGTCGACGACGACCCCGGCGTCGAGGTCGGCCGGCACCCGCGGCCGGCCCCGGCCGCCGCGGGCGACGTTGACCACGCACTGGTCGCCGGTCGCCGTCGTCGCCACCTCCACGGACGCGGCGGCGTACCAGCGCTGCCGCTGCGCGCCGACCCGCTCCACCCCGGGCGCCGCGATGAGGCAACGGTCGACCGGCTGCAGGTCGTGGGAGCGGTGCCGGCGCAGCCCCGGCCGGCCGTCGTGCGCGACGGAGAAGGTCACCCGGGTCCGCCAGCCGAGCCCGTCCGGCGCGCCCGGCACCTCTTCGACGACGACCTCGCGCTCGACCTTCGCGGTGCGCCGGAGCTGCTCGGCGACCAGCCCGGCCTTGAGCAGGCGCTGACGGGGCAACCCGACGTGCTGCCAGTCGCAGCCACCGCACAGGCCGGGGCGGGCGTACGGACAGGGCGGCTCGACCCGGTCGGGCGAGGCCTCCAGCACCTCGACGGCGTCGGCCCGCAGGAACGTGGCGGTCGTCGAGGTGACCCGGGCGCGCAGCCGCTCGCCGGGCAGCGCGTGCCGGACGAACACCACGCGGCCGTCGGGCGCCCGGGCGACGCACGCCCCGCCGGCCGCGGCCGACCCCGTCTGGAGCTCGAGCTCGGCGCCCACCTCCACCGGGCTCACTCGCGGGCCCGGGCCGCGTCGGCGTTGCGGCGGGCGTCGGCCGGCGTGAGGTCGGTCTCGGCGTCCCGCCGGCGGTCGGAGGACTGCAGCTGGTAGGGCACGCTCGTCACCATCACCCCGGGCTGGAACAGCAGCCGGCCCTTGAGCCGCAGCGCGCTCTGGTTGTGCAACAGCTGCTCCCACCAGTGCCCGACGACGTACTCCGGGATGTAGACCGAGACGACGTCGCGCGGGCTCTTGATGCGGTAGTCGCGGACGTACTCCAGGACCGGCCGGGTCACCTCACGGTAGGGCGAGGCGATGATCGTCAACGGGATGTCGAGGCCGCGGGCGTCCCACTGCTCCTGCAGGGCGTGCGCCTCCTCGGGGTCCACCGCGACGGTGAGGGCGGTGAGGTCGTGCGGCCGGGTCGCCTTCGCGTACGCCAGTGCCCGCAGCGTCGGCGCGTGGATCTTCGACACGAGCACGATCGCGTGGTTGCGCGAGGGCAGCGGCGGGTTGGCGTCCTCCGGCTCGAGCTCCAGGCGGACCCGGTCGTAGTGCCCCCGGATCGCCCGCATGAGCACGAACAGCACCGCCATGGCGATGAGCGCGATGTAGGCGCCGCGGGTGAACTTGGTGATCAGCACGATCACCAGCACGGTGCCGGTGAGCACCAGCCCGAAGGCGTTGATGGCCCGGGAGCGCACCATGCGCGCCCGAACCTTCGGGTCGGTCTCCGTGCCGAGCAGCCGCGTCCAGTGCCGCACCATACCGGTCTGGCTCAGGGTGAAGGAGATGAAGACCCCGACGATGTACAGCTGGATGAGCTGGGTGACCTTGGCGTCGTAGGTGACGATGAGCACGCAGGCGAAGCCGGCCAGCAGCACGATGCCGTTGCTGTAGGCCAGCCGGTCGCCGCGGGTGTGCAGCTGGCGTGGCAGGTAGCCGTCCCTGGCCAGGATCGAGCCCAGCACCGGGAAGCCGTTGAACGCGGTGTTGGCCGCCAGGATGAGGATGACGCCGGTGAAGGCGACGGTGAGGTAGAAGGCCGGCGCGAACCCGCTGTAGACCGCCTGGGCGAGCTGGCTGATCACGGTGTGCTGGGTGTAGCTGTCGCCGACCGGCACCCCGCCGCGCAGCAGCTGCTCGCCGGGGAACTCCGCGAACCGCAGGTGGGTGAGGTTGCCCAGGGTGAGGATCCCCATGAGCATGGTGACGGCGATGGTGCCCATGAGCAGCAGCGTCGTGGCGGCGTTCTTGCTCTTGGGCTTCTGGAAGGCGGGCACGCCGTTGCTGATCGCCTCGACGCCGGTCAGCGCCGCGCAACCCGAGGAGAAGGTGCGCAGCAGCAGGAAGCCGGCCGCGAGGCCGGTGAACGCGCCCTGGGCGGTGTCTTCCGGCGCGATCGTGAACTGCGCGCTCTCGACGTCCGGCAGGTCCCCCAGGGCGTAGCGCACCAGCCCGAACACCGTCATCCCGAGGATCGCCAGCATGAAGCCGTACGTCGGGACGGCGAAGGCGGCACCCGATTCCTTGACCCCGCGCAGGTTGATCGCCATGAGCAGGGCGACGAGCCCGACCGCGACGGCCGCCTCGTGCCCCTCGACGGCCGGGATCGCGGAGGCGGCGTTCTGGACGCCGGACGAGACCGACACCGCCACGGTGAGCACGTAGTCCACGAGCAGTGCGGCGGCGACCGACACCCCGTAGGTCCGGCCCAGGTTGACCGTGGCGACCTCGTAGTCCCCCCCGCCGCTCGGGTAGGCGTGCACGTTCTGCCGGTAGCTCGCGACGACGGTGAGCATGACCAGGACGACGACCAGCCCGACCTTCCAGGAGTAGCCGTAGGCGGCCAGGCCGGCGATCGACAGCGTCAGGAAGATCTCGTCGGGCGCGTAGGCCACCGACGACAGCGCGTCGCTGGCGAAGACCGGGAGCGCGATCCGCTTGGGCAGCAGCGTCTCGCCCAGCCGGTCGCTGCGCAGGGCGCGCCCGAGGACGAGGCGCTTGAGCAGGTCGCTGGCCACGGGCACGCCGGCGAGCGTACGGGTCGGCCCCGACATCCCCAGGGACGCGCGCGTGTAGCGTTCGCGCGGGCTCCGGCGGGCGCTGGACCGGCACCGGAGGGACTTCGCGTGCACGTTGTGATCATGGGGTGCGGCCGGGTGGGGTCGGCCCTCGCCAAGGGCCTGGAGCGCCAGGACCACTCGGTCGCGGTCATCGACCGCGACGCCGTCGCCTTCCGGCGGCTGCACGCCGACTTCGCCGGCCAGCGGGTGACCGGCATCGGGTTCGACCGCGACACGCTCATCGAGGCCGGCATCGAGCGGGCCAACGCCTTCGCCGCCGTGAGCAGCGGCGACAACAGCAACATCATCTCCGCCCGGGTGGCGCGCGAGACGTTCGGCGTGGAGAACGTCGTCGCGCGGATCTACGACGCCCGGCGGGCCGAGGTCTACCAGAAGCTGGGCATCCCGTCGGTCGCCACCGTGCGCTGGACCGCCGACCAGGTGATCCGGCGGATGCTGCCCGAGGGCCTGCTCAGCGAGTGGCGCGACCCGAGCGGGCACGTCCTGCTCGCCGAGGTGGCCTACTCACCCGCCTGGGTCGGCCACCGCCTGCGTGACCTGGAGGCGGCCGCCGGCGCGCGCGTCGCCCTCATCACCCGGCTCGGCGAGGGGCAGCTGCCGCACGCGCAGACCGTCGTCCAGGAGGGCGACCTCGTGCACGTGATGATGACCGAGGAGCAGCGCGACCAGGTCGTGCGGGCCTTCGCCGCCGAGCCGCAGGAGCGCGCGTGAGGGTCGCGATCGCCGGAGCCGGCAACGTCGGGCGCTCCATCGCGCTGGAGCTGCTGGGCAACGGGCACCGGGTGCTGCTCATCGAGCGCGAGATGCGGGCGCTCAAGGTCGACAGCGTGCCCGACGCCGAGTGGCTGCAGGCCGACGCCTGCGAGCTCGACAGCCTCGTCCAGGCCTCGCTGCAGGACTGCGACGTCGTCGTGGCGGCCACCGGGGACGACAAGGTCAACCTCGTCGTCTCGCTGCTGGCCAAGACGGAGTTCGGCGTCGACCGGGTCGTGGCGCGGGTTAACCACCCGAAGAACGAGTGGCTGTTCAACGAGTCGTGGGGCGTGGACGTGTCGGTCTCCTCGCCCCGGCTGCTCGCCGCCGTGGTCGAGGAAGCGGTGTCGGTGGGCGACCTGGTGCGCCTGCTCACCTTCCGGCAGGGGCAGGCCAACCTCGTCGAGCTCACCCTCGCCGAGGACGCCCACATCGTCGGCAAGACCATCGGCAGCATCGCGTGGCCGACCGATGCGGCGCTGGTCGCCGTGCTGCGCGACGGGCGGGTCCTCGTGCCGACACCCGACGCCGCTCTCGAGGGTGGCGACGAGCTGCTGCTGGTCGCCACCGTCGAGGTCGAGGACGAGCTGGATGCCCTGCTCGGCGGCCACCGGGTCCACCGGGCGCCCGGGGCGGGCGAATCACGACCGTGACGCGCACCCCGGAGGACAGGCGTCAGGCCGGGTCGGGCTGCTCGCGGCCCCCCGCCGGGACCCCCTCGCGGTAGCCCGAGCGGCGCACGAGCACGACGGTGAGCAGCGCGGCCCCGACGATCAGCGGCCACTTCACGGCGTTGATGACCACGAGCAGCAGCCCGTCGCGGTCGCCGGGCAGCCGGTAGACCCAGTAGGCGACGCCGGCCCGCACGAAGAAGGTCGCCGCCCAGACGGCGGTGGCGATCTGGCAGGCGCGACGCAGGCCGGGGTGCGCGGCCCACCCGGCGTACTTCGCGTCGTAGGCCGCGAGCACCAGCCCGACGGCCGGCCGGCGCACGGCCAGCGAGGCGACGAAGGCGACCCCGGTGCCGGCGGTGGTGAGGATGCCCGGCAGGAAGAAGCCCTTGCCGGTGCCGGTGGCGCGGGCGACGAACACCGCGAGCACGAGCCCGAAGAAGCCACCGGCGACCTGCTGCAGCGGCTCGCCGCGACGTAGGCGCAGGCCCAGCAGCAGCAGCCCGGTGCCGAGCGCCACCGCGATCGCCGCGCCGAGCGAGTCGGTGACGAGCCGGACGAGCACGAACACCGTCGCCGGCAGCGCGCTGTCGAGCAGGCCGCGCCCGCCACCGATCGCCTCCATGAGCGCCGTCGGCGGCAGCTCGTCGGCCGCTGTCGCGCCGGCCCGGCTTCCCCGCTCCGCCTCGGGCACCCGCTCCGCGTCAGGCACCCGACGGCCGCAGCTCGTACGCCGGGTTGTAGAGCGTCGGCCGGCCGTCGTGCCTGGTGAGGCGGCCGTGGGCGACCAGCGCCCGGCCGGGCTCGACCCCGCGGATGCGGCGACGGCCGAGGAAGACGAGCAGCACGCTGCCGGTGCCGTCGTACAGCTCGGCCTCGAGGGTGGGGACGCCGGCGAGCGGGCGCAGCACGACGGCCCTGAGCGTGCCGGCGATGCAGACCTCGCCGCCGAGCCGGCAGCGCGACACGGCGGTCGCGCCGGCCTGCTCCGCCTCGTCCTGCAGGTCCTCGGCCTCGAGCTCGACCTCGTCGGCGGTCAGCCGGTGCAGCAAGCGGCGCAGCCGCCCCGGCTTGTCGGTGCTGGTGCTCACGACCCGAGCCTAGGCGCTGACCGCGCCGCGGTCAGCCGCTCGGCGCCGCGCCGCGACCGGGCGGGCAAAGTCAGCGGGTCTCGGTGATCTCCGGGCCCCGCTCGGCCAGGCCGAGCGGCTCGTCGTGCTCGTTGTCCGGCTCGGCGGCTGCCTGCTGGGCGTCTGCCTGCTGGGCGTCGGGCGGCAGCCGCAGCGGCAACGGGTCGCGGACGGCCATCGGGTCGGCGCCGCGGACGACGACGACGGCACGGACGGCGTGCTCGAGTGGGGCCGCGGCGGCGCTGTCGGTGGCGGCGGTGCCGGTGTAGAGCGCCCGCAGGAACCAACGGGGCCCGTCGACGCCGACGAACCGGGCCGGCGCCATCACGATGCCCTGCTCGGCAGCTCCCGGCACCGTCGGCGCCTGGGTCGGGACGGTGGCCCGCAGCTCACGGCCGTGCGGGCCGTCCACCCGCTCGACCTGTCCGCCGGTGCCGACGAGGGACTCCGCGATCTCGTCGAGGACCTCCGCCCAGATGCCTTCGCTGCGCGGCGCGGCGAAGGCGTTGACCTGCACCGCCGCGCCGCCCTGCACCAGGGTCGCGGCCACGACCGCACCGTCGGGACCCACGTCGACCCGAACCTCGGTGTCGGGCGGCACCGGGACGAGCAGCCCACCGAGGTCGATCCGCGGGACCTGGTCCTGCGGTGCGTCGGCGGCATCCCACGGGCCCTGGGGGCGCGGCGGGACCGGCTTGGTCTCCTGCTCCTCGAGCTCGGCGAGCAGGAGGGCGTCCTCGTAGGCGCGGTCCTCGTCGTCGAGGTCGTCGACGAACTCCTCGGGCAAGGCGGCGGGAACCGCCTCGGCCTTGCCGCGCTTGCGCCTGCCGAACATCGCCTACGCACCTCCCGCGTCGTCGCCGGAGGCACCGAAGCCCCCGGTCGATCCGTACCCGCCCTCGCCGCGGGCCGAGCCCGGCAGCTCCGCGGTCTCGCGCCACACGACCTGCTCTACCCGCTGCACCACGAGCTGTGCGACCCGGTCCAGCCGGCGTAGCCGAACGACCTGGCGCGGGTCGTGGTTGACCAGGACGACCTGGATCTCACCTCGGTAGCCGGCGTCGATCGTGCCAGGGGCGTTGACGAGGGAGACCCCGTGCTGCGCCGCGAGCCCGGAGCGCGGGTGCAGGAAGGCCGCGTAGCCCACCGGGAGCGCGATCGCGAGGCCGGTCGGCAGCAGCGCCCGTTCCCCCGGCGCGAGCTCGACGTCGACGGTCGTCACGAGGTCGCACCCCGCGTCGCCCTCGTGCGCGTAGACCGGCAGCGGCACCCCCGGGTCGAGCCGGCGCAGCAGGAGCTCCAGCACGCCGCCCTCCCTCTCCGTCGGTTCACCCGGCCCGCACAACGGGCAAGGACGCTACCTGCGGCCCGCCGCAGCCTCGTTCGCCCCGGCCCAGCAACCCCACGCAGCACAGGAGCCCTCCGTGCCCCACTCCGTCCTCGTCACCGGTGCCAGCAGCGGGATCGGGCTGGCCACCGCGCTCGAGCTCGCCGGGGCCGGCTGGGAGGTGTACGGCTCGGTGCGAGGCTCGGACAAGGCCGAGCTGGTCACCCAGGCCGCGCAGGAGCGTGGGGTGACCGTACGGACCGTGGAGCTGGACGTCGACGACGCCGCCTCCTGCGCGCAGGGGGTCGCGGAGGTGGAGGAGCGCGCCGGCGGTCTGTACGCGCTGGTCAACAACGCCGGCTTCGCCCAGTCCGGCGCCGTGGAGGACGTCCCCGACGAGCTCGTGCGCCGGCAGCTGGAGACCAACCTCGTCGCGCCTGCCCGCCTCGCCCGCCTCGTCCTGCCCGGCATGCGCGCCCGTGGCCGGGGCCGGATCATCAACATCACCTCGGTCGCCGGCCGGCTGTCGACGCCGCTCATGGGCTGGTACTGCGCGAGCAAGCACGCCCTCGAGGCGATCTCCGACGCGCTGCGCATGGAGGTCGAGGGGGACGGCATCCGGGTCGTGATCGTCGAGCCGGGGATGTTCGGCACGGACCTCTGGTCGGCGGCGAAGGAGGGTGGCTTCCCGACGCCGACCAACGCCAAGTACGCGGCGGCGTACGCCCGGGCCGAGTCGCTGGCCGACCGCAGCGACCGGCTCCCCGACCCGGTGTGGGTCGCCCGGACGGTGCGGCTCGCCCTGTCCAACCCGGTGCCGCTGGCCCGCTACGTCGTCGGCGTCGACGCGGTGAGCGGGCTGCTGGCCGAGACGTTCGTGCCGACGGCGCTCACCGACTACCTGAAGACCGTCACCTCAGGGCTGCGCCGGACCCGGCTGAAGGTCCCGTTCCTGCCGCGGTAGCGGCGCGGGTCACTCCTTGCTGAGCGCGCCGGGCTTGTGGACCGCCTCCCCGCCGCTCTTGTCGCTCCTGACGAGGTACTGCGGGTCGTCCTTGCTGGCCTTGACGTGCCGGCCACCCGCCTCGGTCTCCGACGTGATCTCCGCGACGACCTCGCCGACGGCCTCGCCGCCGTGACTGCGCCAGGAGACGTGGTCGCCCTTGTCGAACTCGCTCATCCGGACCTCCGGGTCAGGGGGTGCACCTGCCCGAGGGCTACCCACCCGGAGGGGGTGTGCACCCGCGGCGACGGGGCACCAGTGCGGCATGTCTGGAGTCGGTAAGGTCGTCTACAAGGTCATTGGCATCGGCAGCGGGCTGCTGGCCGCCAAGGCCGCACGTGCGGCACTGGACAAGGGGTGGGCCAAGACCAAGGGCGGTGAGCCGCCGCGCAACCCCGCCGTGCCGGGGACGTCCTGGGGCGAGGCCCTCACCTGGGCGGTCGCCAGTGGCATCACGGTGGCGGTCGCCCGGCTGCTGGCGACCAAGGGCGTGGCGAGCACCTGGGCCAAGGCGACCGGCCAGCTCCCGCCCGGGGTCGAGGATGTGGGCAACTAGGCCGGCGGCCCCGCCAGCCTCCGCACCCCACCCACCCCCGCTGGGTAGCGTGACGGGGTGAGCGCAGCGCCGTGGGACGGGAGCCCGGTCCCCTACCCGCGCGAACGCCGGCGCCGCCCGCGCATCCCTCCGGCCGTAGGGGCCGACCTGGACGTCCTGTTCGCCGAGCGGATGCGCCGCAGCCTCGCCGGCACCGTGCTGGCCGGCCGCACCGCGACCGTGCTGTTCGACGGCGGCCAGGGTGACCTGTGGACCGTCGAGCTCGGCGGCGGACGCGTACGCGCCCGGCGCGGAACCTCGCCCTCGCCCACCCTGACGGTCCGCGGCACCACCGGCACGCTCGCCGACATCGTGTCCGGCCGCGTGTCGGGCGTCGACGCGTTCCTCGACGGCCGCGTCGTGGTGCGCGGCGACCTCGCGTTGTCCCTGCAGATGGACGGCTTGTTCACCGAGCTGGCGGACCGTCCGGTCCAGCACCCGCGGGCCCACGCGACCGTCGCCATGGGCGTGCGCACCTCCTGGCTCGAGGCCGGTGACCCCGCCGCACCGCCCGTCATCCTGCTGCACGGTCTCGGCGCGACGAACGCCTCGATGCTCCCCCTGCTCGCCGACCTCGCCCGCGACCACCGCGTGCTGGCACCCGACGCCCCCGGGTTCGGGGCCTCCGACGCGCCCGCCGCGGCCTACAGCTCCGCGTGGTTCGCAGCCTGGCTCGAGGCGTTCCAGGCGCGGACGGGCAGCCGCCGGGCCATCGTCATCGGCAACTCCATGGGCGGCCGGATCGCGCTGGAGGCGGGCCTGACGCACCCCGGCTCGGTCCGCGCCCTGGTGCTGCTCGCGCCGTCCCCCGCCTTCCGGCGGCTGCGGCAGTACGTCCCGGTGGTCCGGGTGATGAGCCCGCAGGTGGGCCGGTTGCCGATGCTGCCGATGTCGCACCGGCTGGTCGTCGAGGGCCTCAAGGGGATGATGAGCGTCCCGGACCGACTGCCTTCGGCGTGGTACGACGCCGCCGCCGACGAGGCCGTCCGGGTCTCCCGCTCCCGCGCCCACCGGGTGGCGCTGCTGTCCTGCGCCCGGCAGATCTACCTGGAGGAGGCACACGGCCGGCACGGCTTCTGGGACCGGCTGCCCGGCCTGCTGCCGCCCGCGCTGTTCGTCTGGGGCGACCGCGACCGGCTGGTGCCCTCCTCGTTCGCCCGGCACGTCTGCGACGCCCTGCCCAGCGCGGCGTCGATCGTGCTGGAGGACTGCGGGCACATCCCGCACTACGAGCACCCGACGGAGACGCTGGCCGTGGTGCGGGGGTTCCTCGAGACAGTCCCCGGCTGATCCCGGGGCGGCCGGCCGGACAGCTCCGGGCAGTCAACTCGGCCGCGGCGCCGTACCGTCCGCGGGTGACCGCCCAGATCTCCCGGCCGGCGCACGCCGACGGCCGGGTGCGCGCCGGCCACCCGCACGTCGTGCTCGCCATCGTGCTCACCGCGGTGTTCGTCCAGCTCCTCGACGTGTCGATCGTCAACGTTGCCGTACCGTCCATCCAGAGCGATCTGGGGGCGTCGTTCTCCGCGGTGCAGCTCGTGCTGTCGGGCTACCAACTGGCCTTCGCGTGCACCCTGATCACCGCGGCCCGGCTCGGCGACATCCACGGCCGCAAGCGGCTGTTCATGACCGGGATGCTGGTGTTCACCGTCGCCTCCGCGCTGTGCGGGCTCGCCCCCGGCGCCACGACCCTCGTGCTGGCCCGGGTGCTGCAGGGCTTCGGCAGCGGCCTGATGTTTCCGCAGGTCCTGGCGGTCATCCAGGTCACCTTCACCCCCCGCGAACGCGGCAGGGCCTTCGGCGTCCTCGGCGCCACGATCGGCCTCGCGACGATCCTCGGCCCGCTGGTCGGCGGCGTGCTCATCCAGGCCGACCTGTTCGGCACCAACTGGCGAATGATCTTCCTGGTCAACATCCCGGTCGGGCTTGCCGCCCTCGTGCTGGCGGCGCGGGAGGTGCCCGAGTCGCGCGCCCCCGACGCCCCGCGGCTGGACCTGCCCGGCGCCGCGCTCGTCTCGGCCGGGCTGTTCCTGCTCGTCTATCCGCTCACCGAGGGCCGGACGAGAGGCTGGCCGCTGTGGCTCGTCGGCATGCTGGCCGCCGCGCTGCCGGTGCTGGCCGCCTTCGTCGCCCTGCAACGCCGCAAGACGAGCTACGACGCGGACCCCCTGGTGCTCATGACGCTGTTCGGGAACCGCTCGTTCCGCGCGGGGGTCCTGCTGTCGACGGTCTTCTTCCTCGGCGTCGCGCCGTTCTTCTTCGCGTTCTCCCTCTACCTGCAGGTCGGCCTCGGCTTCGACGCCCTGCACGCCGGGCTGACGACCTTCCCGTTCGCCATCGGCTCCGGGTTGGCCTCGGCCTGGAGCGACCGAATCGCGCGAAGGCTCGGGCGCGACGTGCTCAGCATCGGCTGCGGGCTGCTCGCCGCCAGCGTGGCGACGCTGATCCTGGTGCTGCACGTCGCCGGGACCGGGCTGCACAGCTGGCAGGTGACTCCCGTCCTGGTCGTGGCCGGCCTGGGGCTGGGTCTTTTCATCGCACCCCTCACCACCCTGGTCCTGGCCGGCGTCCAGGGCCGCGAGGCGGGGTCGGCCTCCGGGGTGCTGTCGACCGTCCAGCAGGTCGGTGGCGCCCTCGGCGTCGCGGTGCTCGGCGTCGTGCTGTTCGGCCTCGTCGGCGGCGGAGCCGGCGCGAGCGTGCTCGAGGCCACCCGCTCGGTGCCGGACCGGCTCGTCGCCGCCGGTCTTCCCCGGGGGCAGGCCGAGCAGGCCACCGCGGGCTTCCGGGACTGCTTCACCCGGCAGGCCAACGCCACCGACCCGACGCGTACGCCCCCGGGCTGCGCGGCCCGGCCCGGCCCGGCGGCACCGGTGTTCGCCGCAGCCGCAGGCTCCGCCAGAGCGCACACGTGGCTGCGGGCGGTGCAGCGCACCCTGGTGCTCGAAGTGGTGGTGTTCCTGGTCGCCCTGGGGCTCAGCCGCCTGCTGCCCCGCCTCCCTGTCCCGCCGGCCAGGAAAGCGCCGGTGCAGGGCTGATGACCGGGGTGGGGCTGACCGGGGTGGGGCTGACCCGGGTGCGGCTGACCCTGGTGCGGCTGACCCTGGTGCGGCTGACCCTGGTGGGGCTGTCGCTGGTGGGGCGGGTCACCCGCGGCCGGGCAGCTGCCGCCGCAGGTCGGCGCGCACCGCGTCGCCGAGCGAACGGGTCTCGCGCCGGTTGAGCTCCGCGCCCGCGACCGCCCCGGCGAGGAACGGAGCCAGCGTGGACAGGTTGCGCCCGAACCGCCGGACCAGCCGGCCGCGCAGCTGCTGGCGCGCCGCGGTCTTCAGCACCGCGGACAGTCCGGGGGCTCCGGCGGCGTCCAGGCCCCGCTTGCTCACCCAGGCCTGCAGGTAGGCGGCGCCCTGCTGCGCCGGGCTCCCCGGCGCGACGACCCCGTGCACGACGTGCAGCTCGGCGACCATCTTGAGCTCGACGAGGACGACCGCGACGGTCTCGGCCGCCACCTGCAGCGGTGACACGAGCAGCGACGGCGGGGCCGTGAGCTGCGCGGCCGCGAGCGCGCCGCCGGCCGCCCCGATCCCCGCGGAGGTGCGCGCGGCGCCAGTGACCAGGGCCTCGGCCAGGGCGTCGTCGGTCGCCCCGCCGTGCTGGGCCTGCAGGGTCGCCAGGTCGCGCACCGGCACCAGGGGAGCGAGCTCGGCGACGGCGTCGGCGAGCGCCCGGCCGGTGAGCACGGCCCGGGCGCCGGCCGCCCGCGCGCGCCCGGCGAGGGCGGCGGCCAGTCTCGCGAGCAGCCGGCCCCGCTCCGTACGCCCGACGTCGTCCGCACCCAGCCGGTCGACGATCTCGCCGACCTCGATCTGCCGGGCGAGCTCCTTGGACGGCTCCGGGTGCGTCACCGGTCCCCCTCGCCCGGGTCGCCGTCGTCCGGACCCGACCGGTCGGGGTGGCGCAGGACTCCCTCGGTGAGCCAGCAGCCGGCCTGCCGGGTCAGCACCCAGGTGAAGCCGATCGCACGGTCCTCGGCGGTGAGCACGAGCACCTCCTGCTGCGCCTGGTCGCCGGACTCCAGCAGCGGCCCGAGCTGCGCCGCCCGGTGCTCCAGCAGCCCCCGGTAGAGCGGGGACCGCAGGATCGCCGCGAACGCGTCGAGGGGCCCGGTGGCGGCGCGGTTGCCGGGGCTGGAGAACGCCCAGACCGTCTGGACGCCCGGTCCCGCGCCGTCGCCGTGCCGGGGCTCGCGGCGCATCCCCGCCAGCTGCGCGACAACCACGTCGCTCGGGCACAGGGCCGGCGACGGTGCGGCGGCGGCTTCGGGGACGCCCTGCTCGCTCACGGCGGACAGCTCAGGCGGCGCACTCGCGGCAGACCAGCCGGCCGCCCTTGTCCGACGCGAGCTGGCTGCGGTGGTGCACCAGGAAGCATGACGAGCAGGTGAACTCGTCGCTCTGCTTCGGAAGGACGCGGACGGTGAGTTCCTCCCCCGACAGGTCGGCGCCCGGCAGCTCGAGCGCCTCGTTGAGGTCGGCCTCGTCGACGTCGACGCTGCTGGCCTGCGCCTCGGCGCGGCGGGCCTTCAGCTCCTCGAGGCTGTCCTCGCCGAGGTCGTCGGCCTCGTTGCGGCGTGGCTGGTCGTAGTCGGTGGCCATGCTCTCGGCCCCTCTCAGTTCGTCTCCGGCGCGGGGACAACGCACGGGAGCGCGGTTGTGTGCCCGCGGGCGCGACGCGGGTGCGCGCGCCCGGGTGGGAGCGCCAGAGGGTAGCGGCACCGGCCCGGAGTAGCCGTGCTTTCTGCCGAGCGGGCTACAGCTGCGCCAGCGCGGGCCCGAGCTCGCGCTCCCAGAAGCCGACGAAGCCCTCCTGGTCGCGGCCGATCTGGCTGAGGTAGATCTCGTCGAATCCGGCCTCGACGTAGGGCCGGATGCCCTCGACGAAGGCCTCGACGTCGGGGCCGGTCGCCGCCACCGCGCCCGCCGCCATCTCCTCGGTGACGATGCTGCTGATCTGCTCGAACTGGTGCGGGCTGTACAGCACCTGCGCGGCCTCGCCCGGCACGGCCTGGTGCGCCCAGAGCCGGGGTACCGTCCGCCGGGCCACGGCGGGGTCCTGCGCCCAGCAGACCTTCACCCCGGCGTGGGTGGGACCGGCGCCGCCACTGGCGCGGTAGAGCGCCACGAGATCGGCGTCCGGCGCCACGTTGAGGTAGCCGTCGCCGATCCGCGCGGCGAGCCTGGTCGCCTTGGGTCCGAACCCGCTGACGAGCACGGGGACCGGCTGCTCGGGCAAGGAGTAGATCCGGGCCGCGTCGACCGTGTAGTGCCGGCCCCGGTGGTTGACGGTCTTGCCCTCCCACAGCGCACGCATGACCTCGACGGCCTCCTCGAGCATCTCCAGCCGTACGTCGGTGTGCGGCCACGCATCGCCGAAGATGTGCTCGTTGAGCGCCTCGCCGCTGCCGACCCCGAGCTGGAAGCGCCCGTCGAACAGCACCTGGGTGGTCGCCGCGGCCTGGGCCAGCACCGCGGGGTGGATGCGTACGGTCGGACAGGTCACCCCGGTCGTGACCACCAGGCGCTCGGTGCGGGCGGCGATCGCGCCGAGCACCGCCCAGACGAAGGCCGACTGGCCCTGCGCGTCGTTCCACGGGTGGTAGTGGTCGCTGATCCAGAGCCGGTCGAACCCGGCGCGCTTGCCCCGTACCGCGGACTCGACGAGCTCGCGGGGGGCGAGCTCCTCGCTGGACAGGAACAGGCCGAAGGTCGTCACGCCGGCGGGCTACCCGGCTCCGTGGCGCTCGAAGCAGGCGCGCACGGCCCCGCGCCCGTCCCGGGGGGCGCGGGCTACCGTCGCCGCGACCCGCCGCGTCCGCGGCGGCCGACGACGAGGAGCCCGATGAAGGTCTTGTACACAGCCGGTGCCACCGCCCGCGGCGGCCGCGAGGGGGAGGTGGTCAGCGATGACGGCGTGATCGACCTGACGCTGACCCTGCCAAAGGAACTCGGCGGTCCGGGTGGCGACCACTCCAACCCGGAGCAGCTGTTCGCGGCCGGCTACGCCGCGTGCTTCCACTCAGCGCTCAAGCGCGTCGCCGGCACGCAGAAGGTCGACGTGACGGGCTCGACCATCACCGCCGAGGTCGGCCTCGGCGTCGACGGGGAGGCGTTCGGCCTCGTCGTGACCCTCACCGGCACCCTCCCGACCCTCGACGCCGAGGCGGGGCGGCGCCTGATGCACGACGCCCACGAGGTGTGCCCCTACAGCCGGGCGACCCGCGGCAACATCGACGTCTCCCTCGAGGTCAGCTGACCATCAGCCGCACCGGCAAGGTCAGCTGTGCGAAGTCGGAGCCACCGGCAGCCCCCGTACCGACCAGCAGGAGGCAGACGCTTCCAGATCGGCAGACCCGCACCCGCCCGGCCAGAGCGCGACGGCCAGCCGGCACCGGTCCGCGCGGGGCTGGTCACAACCGGCTCAGCACCTGCGTGAGCAGCTCGCCGACGTGGGCCGCGGAGGCCGCGCCGGCGGCGAGCACCTCCTCGTGCGACAGCGGCGCCCCCGTCATGCCGGCCGCCAGGTTGGTGACCAGGGAGATCCCCAGCACCTCCATCCCCTCCGCCCGCGCGGCGATGGCCTCGAGCGCAGTGGACATCCCGACCAGGTCGGCGCCGAGGCCACGCAGCATCCGCACCTCGGCGGGGGTCTCGTAGTGCGGCCCCGACAGCGCGGCGTAGACGCCCTCGACCAGCGCCGGGTCGACCGTGCGCACCAGCTCGCGCAGCCGCGGGGAGTACAGGTCGACGAGGTCCACGAACCGCGGCCCGGTCAGCGGCGAGCGGCCGGTGAGGTTGAGGTGGTCGCAGATGAGGACCGGCTGGCCGACCTGGAGGCCCTGCCGCACGCCGCCCGCGGCGTTGGTCAGCACGGTCGTACGGCAGCCCGCGGCGGCAGCGACCCGCACCCCGTGCACCACCGGGTCGGTGCCGCGCCCCTCGTAGAGGTGGGTGCGCCCCAGCAGCACGAGTACCCGCTGCCCCCCGACCTGCAGCGAGCGGACCCGGCCGGCGTGGCCGGCAGCGGCGGGCGGCAGGAAGCCGGGCAGGTCGGTGACCGGCGCCTCGACGTCGGGCTCGCCCAGCCGGTCCGCGGCCGGGGCCCAGCCGCTGCCGAGCACGACGGCCACGTCGTGGCGGGCGGCGCCGGTGACTTCGGCCAGTCGGTCGGCAGCGGCTGCAGCCAGGTCCGCGGCGCCCGCGCCGCCCGCCTCGTCAGGGCATACGCCGTCCCCGCCCGCGCCCTCCCCCCCGGCCGGGCCACTCAGGCGACGACCTCGTCGCCCTTGCCGAGGACGGTGACGCCGCCGTCGGTGACCGTGAAGCCCCGCTCCCGGTCGGCCGCCTGGTCGATGCCGACCGAGGCGCCGGGCCACACCGCGACGTTCTTGTCGAGGATCGCCCGGCCGACCCGGGCACCGCGGCCGACGTCGACGCCGTGCATGAGCACCGCGCCGGTGACGTCCGCGCCGGAGTGCACCCGCACGCCGGGCGACAGGATCGAGTTGCGCACGCAGCTGCCGGAGACGATGACCCCCGGGCTGACGAGGCTGTTGATGGCCTGCCCGACCCGGCCCGGCTCGTCGTGCACGAACTTCGCGGGGGGATGGGGGCCGCCGCTGGTGAGGATCGGCCACTGCCGGTTGTACAGGTTGAACACCGGGTGCACCGAGATCAGGTCCATGTGCGCGTCGTAGTAGCTGTCGAGCGTGCCGACGTCGCGCCAGTAGCCGCGGTCGCGGTCGGTGGACCCCGGTACGACGTTGTCCCGGAAGTCGTAGACCTCGGCCCGGCCCTGCCCCACCAGCATCGGGATGATGTTGCCACCCATGTCATGGACGGAGCCCTCGTCGCCGGCGTCGAGCTTGACGGCCTCGAGCAGCGCCTCGGTGCTGAACACGTAGTTGCCCATCGAGGCGTACGTCATCGACGGCTCGTCGGGCAGGCCCGGCGGGTCCGCGGGCTTCTCGAGGAAGGCGTCGATGCGGCGGCCGTCGGAGGTCTGGATGACGCCGAACCCGGTGGCCTCCTCGCGCGGCACCCGGATCCCCGCCACGGAGACGCCGGCCCCGCCGGCGATGTGCTGCTCGACCATCTGCCGCGGGTCCATGCGGTAGACGTGGTCGGCGCCGAAGACGACGACGTGGTCAGGCTCGTCGTCGTAGACCAGGTTGAGGCTCTGGTGGATCGCGTCGGCGGAGCCGCGGAACCACTGCGGCCCGAGGCGCTGCTGCGCCGGCACGGGGGTGATGTAGTTGCCGAGCAGCGTCGACATCCGCCAGGTGGTCGTGATGTGCCGGTCGAGCGAGTGCGACTTGTACTGCGTCAGCACCACGATCTTGAGGTATCCGGCGTTGACCAGGTTGGACAGCACGAAGTCCACGAGCCGGTAGATCCCGCCGAACGGCACCGCCGGTTTGGCCCGGTCGGCGGTCAGGGGCGCGAGGCGCTTGCCCTCGCCGCCGGCGAGCACGATTCCGAGCACCCGGGGCTTCACGAGCACAGCCCGCACAGCGTCACGACGGCCCTCCGCATGGCGGCATCCTGTCCCACTACCTTCCCTTGCATGCGCGACCCCTTGCGAATCGGCGTCCTCACCCGCGAGTGGCCACCGGAGATCTACGGCGGAGCGGGGGTGCACGTTGACCAGCTGGTCCCGCAGCTGCGGGCCGTCGGTCTCGACGTCGACGTCCACTGCTTCGGCCCGCTGCGGCCCGACGCGACGGCGCACTCCCCCGACCCGCGGCTGGCCGGCGCCAACGCCGCGCTGCAGACCCTGTCGGTCGACCTGTCGATCGCCGCGTCCACCGCCGGCTGCGACGTCGTGCACTCCCACACCTGGTACGCCGACATGGCCGGCCACCTCGCCGCGCTGCTGCACGGCGTGCCGCACGTGCTGACGACGCACTCCCTCGAGCCGCACCGGCCCTGGAAGGCCGAGCAGCTCGGCGGCGGCTACCGGGTGTCCAGCTGGGTGGAGAAGGCCTGCGTGGAGGCCGCCGCCGCCGTGATCGCGGTCAGCGAGGGGATGCGCCGAGACGTGCTCGACGTCTACCCGGCGCTCGACCCGGCGCGGGTGCACGTCGTGCACAACGGCATCGACCCGCAGGTCTACGCCCCCGTCACCGCCACCGACGTGCTGGAGCGGCACGGCGTCGACCCGTCGCAGCCGTACGCCGTGTTCGTCGGGCGCATCACCCGGCAGAAGGGCCTCGCCCACCTGCTGCGGGCCGCCGCCGACCTGCCGGGGCAGCTCGTGCTGTGCGCCGGCGCGCCCGACACCCCGGAGATCGCCGCCGAGGCGGAGGCGCTCGTCGCCGACCTGCAGTCCCGGCGTACGGGCGTGGTGTGGGTGCGCGACATGCTCCCCAAGGGCGACGTCGTGCAGCTGCTGTCGCACGCCACCGTCTTCGTCTGCCCGTCGGTCTACGAGCCGCTCGGCATCGTCAACCTGGAGGCGATGGCCTGCGGCACCGCGGTGGTCGCCTCGGCCGTCGGCGGCATCCCGGAGGTCGTCGTCGACGGCCGGACCGGGCTGCTGGTGGCGTACGACGAGGCCGACCCGCGGGGTTTCGAGGCCGGCCTCGCGGCCCGCACCGCCGAGCTGCTCGCCGACCCGGCGCGCGCCGCCCGGATGGGCGCGGCCGGCCGGGAACGGGCGGTGCAGCACTTCGGCTGGGACGCCATCGCCCAGCGCACCCGCGAGGTCTACGAGCGCGCACTCACCGTCTGACGGCCGCACCAGGACCGGCCCGCAGCCCTGCTCAGGCGGCTGCCCGCTCCAGGCCGGCGCGGAAGCGCTGGTGCGCCGCCCGCTGCTCGGCCAGCGGCGCCAGCAGCTCGGTCTCCGCCACCTCGGCGATGCTGTCCCGCAGCCGGGCGCGGGCCTGTCTGCCGCGTCGGCGGGCGCTGCGGGCCACCAGCGGCCGGCAGAGCACGGCCAGCAGCAGGCCGGCGAGCAGCCCGAGCAGCAGCAGCGCCGTCGGCAGCGGCAGGATCCCGACGTCCGGCGTCGGCAGCACGGTGTCCAGCTGCAGCGCCCCGAGCAGGACCAGCGCGAGCAGCCACAGCGCGCCGACCAGGGCGACCCCGAGCAGCACCTTCTGGGAGAGGCCGACCAGCGACCACCAGGCCGGCGCCTTCTCGGCGCCCAGCGCCGTGCCGGCGACGGCCCGGTCGAGGCGGCCGGGCAGCTCGTCCTCGCGGACCTCGAGCTCCCGCCGCAGGCTGTCCCGCCACGCCGGCGACAGGTCGCCGCCCGCGCTGTCGCGCACCTGCCGCAGCGCGGTCGCGACCCGGGCGGTCGACACGCTCGAGGCGGCGGCCAGCGAGGTGCGCCCGCGGGTCTCGGCGGGCCCGGACAGGTGCAGCCGCTTGAGCGGGTCGACCCGCAGCCCGGCGGTCCACCGCAGCACCGGCCAGCCGGTGCTCGCCGAGCCGGTGCGCCGCACCGAGCCCTCGACGGCCGCCACCACCGCCGGCACCCCGGCGGCGTCGCCCAGCGCGTCGACGAGCGCCCGGTGGTCCTCCCGCGCGACGTCGCGGGACGCGCCGCACTCCCGCACCAGGCTGCGGGCCACCGCCCGAGCGTCGGCCGCCAGCCGGTCGCTCGCCGCCCGCCGGGCCGCGACGCGGCGCTCGAGCTCGGTGCGCAGCTCCGACACCCCCGCGCCGGTGCGCGCCGACACCGCGAGCAGCGGTACGGCCTCCAGCCCCTCCCGGTCGAGCAGCCCGCGCAGGTCGGCCAGGCACGCCGCCCGCGCGTCCGGGTCGAGCCGGTCGACCTGGTTGAGCACGACGAGCAGGACGCCGGCGTGCGAGGCGTACGGCTTCAGGTAACGCTCGTGGACCGCCGCGTCGGCGTACTTCTGCGGGTCGAGGACCCAGACGACCACGTCGACGAGTTCGACCAGCCGGTCGACCTCGATCCGGTGCTCGACCGCCGTCGAGTCGTGGTCGGGCAGGTCCAGCAGCACGAGCCCGTCGAGCGTACGGGCCGGGCTGGTGATGAGGTGACGGCGGGGCGCGCCGAGCCAGTCGAGCAGCGGCGCGCGGTCCTCCGCGGCCGACCAGACGGCCGCGTGGGCGGTGCCGGTGGTGGGACGGCGGACGCCCGGCGGCGACACCTGCTCGCCGATGAAGGCGTTGAACAGCGACGACTTGCCGCTCCCGGTCGCCCCGGCGAGGGCCACCACCGTGGCATCACCCAGGGCGGTACGGGCGCCGGCCTTGGCGAGCAGGTCGCGGGCCGGGGCGACGGTCTCCGCCGGCAGGTGCCCGTCGGCGGCCTCCACCGCCTCCCGCAGGCCCGTCAGCCGCTCGGCCAGCGGCACCGGCCGGGCCCTCACCGGCGCACCGATGCTGCGCCCTCGTCGGCCCGCCGGGCGACCGCCAGCCCGGCGAGCCCGACCCGCAGGGCCGCGGCGGTGTCGGGCGCGGGAACCGCGGCCTCGACGAGCCCGGTGAAGCGGGCCTGCTCGGCCCCGAGCAGCCGCTCGGTGCGCTCCGCGAGGTCCTGGCGGGCGCGGGCAGCGAGGCCGCGCACGGCGGCGTCGCCGAAGACCGCCTCGAGCACCTTCTGCGCCGCCGCGCTGGTGCCGCCGGCCACCGCCACCTCCGCGCCCGTCAGGCCGCCGGTCTGCGCGAACACCGCCACCATGACGGCCAGACCGGCCCCGTTGACGCCGAACGACAGCGCCCGCGCGGCCGAGCGCTTGTCCTGGCCCTCGTCCTGGACGAGCTCGAGCACCCGGCCCTGCCAGGCCCGCACCTCGCGGGCCGCGTCCCCGGCGAATCCGGCCGAGGCCCGCTCCAGCTCGCGCTCCCGACCGGCGAGTAGCGCGGCGCCGCCGGCCGTTCCCCGCCACGCGGTGGTCGTCCGCTCGGCGGCCCGGTCGGCGGCCGCACGCAGCAGCGACTCGACGCTGGTCTCGAGCGCGCCGGTGATCTCCTGGGCCGCGGCGGTGCGCCCGGTCAGCGCCGCGCTCACCCGGTCGCGCAGCCGCCCGACGCGCGACTCCAGCCCGCGCATCCACTCGCCGGTGCCGACGAAGTCCTGCCAGCGCGCGAGCACCTCGCCGCGTAGCAGCGTGCCGGACCGCACCCCGTCGTCGACGTCGGCGCGGGCCGCCCCGTAGGCGGCGCCGGACGCGGCGACCAGCGCCTGAGCGCTGGCTTCCTGCACCGCGACGGCGTCGACCAGCGCGCCGACCCGGCCGGTGAGGCTGTCGAGCGCGCCGTCGAGGGTCTGTCGTACGACGGCGACGCGCGCCTCGGCGTCGGCCGCCAACCCGTGCAGCCACTCGCTCAGCGGCGCCACCTGGTCGTCCGGCAGGCGGCCGGCGACGAGCCGGCGCTCCTCGACGACGAACAGCCGCGCGCCGGCGAGCCCGGCCCGGGCCAGCATCCCGCGCAGGTCGCCCTCGACCTCGGTGACGGCCTCCGGCGGCACCCGATCGAGCACGATCGCCAGCGCGGTCGCCCGCTCCTGCGCGGTGCGCAGCAGGTCCCAGGGGACCGCGTCGGCGTAACGCGCGGCGGTCGTGACGAACACCCACAGGTCGGCCGCGGCGAGCAGCTGTGCGGCCAGGTCACGGTTGGAGGTGACGACGCTGTCGACGTCGGGCGCGTCGAGCAGCGCCAGGCCGGCCGGTAGCGACGGCACGTCGACCAGGCGCAGCGCGCCCGCGCCCGCGTCGCCGCCGGCGCCGGTGACCCGGGCGAGCGAGGGCAGCACCCGGTCGCCGGCGAACCACGCCCGGTCGGCCGTCGCGCAGACGAGCACCGGCGCGCGGGTGGTGGGGCGCAGCACCCCGGCCGGCGACACGTCGGCCCCCAGCAGGGTGTTGACCAGCGTCGACTTGCCGGCGCCGGTCGAGCCGCCGACGACCGCCAGCAGCGGGGCGTCCAGTTGCAGGAGCCGGGGCAGCAGGTAGTCGTCGACCTGGGCCACCACGGCCCGGGCGGTCTGCGCGGCCTCGGCGGACCCCGGGGTCACCAAGCCGAGGCGGACGTCCGCCACCGCGTCGCGCAGGCCCTGCAGGGCGACGGGCACCGGTGCGGCCCGCTTGTCCAGGTCGGTCATCCGCTGAGCCTGCCCGTACCGGCGGCACTCGACGCAGCAGTCGGCACGCGGCCGCGGCCGGGCCGCCTCACCAGTCGAACGGGTCGGGCCAGCGGAAGTCGCCGACCGGGTCGGCGTCGGCGTCGTGTGCCCCGAGCAGGTCGTGCAGCGCCTGGAAGACGCCGGGTGAGCTGGCCAGGACCATCGGGAAGCCCGCCGGCCGGCCGCCCAGACCGCCCACCCGGGCGCCGGCCTCGGTCGCGACCAGCCCGCCGGCCGACAGGTCCCACGGCGACAGGCCCTGCTCGTAGTAGGCGTCGACCCGACCGGCGGCGACGCCGCACAGGTCGAGCGCGCCGGCGCCGAGCCGCCGTAGGTCGCGGACCGCGGGGAGCAGCGCGGGCAGCAGGGCGGCCTGCGCCGCCCGGCGCCGGGCGTCGTAGCCGAAGCCGGTTGCCACCAGGGTCTGGGCCAGGTCCTCGACCCGGTTGCAGGTCAGCCGGTCACCGTTGAGGAAGCTGCCGCCGCCGTGCACGGCCTGGAACAGTTCGTCCTTCGCCGGGTCGAAGACGACCCCGACCACCGTGTGCCGTTCGCGGCCGGCGCCGGCCTCCACACCGATCGAGACGGCCCACTGCGGCAGGCCGTACAGGTAGTTGACGGTGCCGTCGACCGGGTCGAACACCCAGCGCAGGCCGGTGGTGCCCGCGCGGCCGGCGCCCTCCTCGCCGAGCAGCCCGTCCTGCGGGCGGGCCGCCGTGATGCCCTCGACCAGCAGCCGCTCCACCGCCCGGTCGGCGGCGGTCACGACGTCGGTGGGGCTGGACTTGGTGCTCTCGGTCCGGATGCCGGCGCGCATGGACAGCGCAAGGGAGCCGGCCTGCCGCGCCAGGTCGGTGGCGAGCTCCAGCAGGACGTCCGGCTCAGGGTGCACCCGTCCAGTGTCCGGCAGGCCGGTGCGCGACGCCGGCGCCGGGTCGGCCCGGTGCGGGACGGCGGGAGGGGCGTCACCCCTTCGAGGTCACGTGCACCACGGCGCCGGCCGAGGCGGTCCAGGTGATGTAGCCGTGCTCGAAGTCGGACCGCTGGCCGTCCGCGGAGGCGTACTCGTCGCTGGTCGGGAAACCCAGCACGGAGTTCTCCCGGCCCAGCTCGAACCACTTCCCGCGGATCGCCCCGTGCACCTCCCAGGCGCCGGTGGCCGGTGACCAGAAGACCGAGCCGCCCTGGAAGTGGTGGTAGGCGCCGGGCTTGACCGGCGTGCCGGTCTCGTCGGTTGTGGGGTAGCCCAGGAAGCCGGCGTCCCAGCCGAGCCGGGCCCAGGTGCCCCGGATCGCCCCGTGCGTCTCGAAGGCACCGGTGACCGGCGACCAGTGGATCGAGCCAGCCTGGAAGTGCTGGTAGCGGCCGACAGCGTCGCGGGCGGGCAGCTCACCGGTCACCGGGAAGCCGAGGTGGCCGGCGCTGTCCGCGTGCCGCGCGTAGGCGCCCAGGATGGCGCCGTACACCTCCCACGCACCTGTGGCCGCAGACCAGTAGATGCGGCCGACGTCGAACCACTGCACCTGGCCGGTGCCGGCCGGCAGCTCGAGCGTGCGGGGGGCCCCGAGGAAGTGGCTCCCGTCGTAGCGCCCGCGGACTGCGCCGTACGTCAGCGTCCGCGAGGGGTCGGTGAAGCGGTAACCCATGCCGCGCAGCGTGCGGATGACGTCCGGCAGCGCCTCGGCGTCCGTCGACGCCGCCCCCACGTGACCGAGGACGATCGTTCCGGGCCGGGTGTAGGTGCGGACCCGGGACAGGATCGTCGACACCGACGCACCGGTGTAGCCGGTGGTGTCGTACGTCCAGTCCACGTTGAGGTAGAAGCCGCGCAGCGCCAGGTCCCGGTTGAGACCGGGGTCGGCGTAGCCGGCCTTATAGGGGGCGCGGAACCATCCGGCTGTCCGCAGCCCGGCCGCCCGGAACGCCGCCTCGGTGCGGTCCAGCTCGGCGAACCGCTGCGCCTGCGTCAGGGTGGTGAAGTCGGGATGGCTGTAGCTGTGATTGAAGATCGTGTGGCCACCCGCGGCGATCGCCCGGGCGGAGGCCGGGAACTGCTCGACGAACCGTCCGGTGAGCCCGAAGCCCGCCGGAACCCGCTCGGCCCGCAGCACGTCGAGGATCCGGGCGACGTCACCGTCGTCGGAGCCGGCGTCGAAGGTCAGCGTGACGACGTTCTCGCTCTCGAAGCCGGAGGTCCGGACCGAGGCGGCGCCCGGGGCGCCGTCCGACGCAACGGCCGGGGTCGCCGGCACCCAGCTGGCAACAGCGAGCAGCACTGCGAGCGCCACGCGTCGCCAACGCGTCCTACCTTCGCTTCGCTCCACGACGCGCCTCCCGCAGGGCCCGGCTGTCGCTGATTGTCGCAGAAGACAGCGCCTGCGTCGCGGGTTTCACCTCGCCCCCTGCATGGCAAAGCGCGACGTGGGCGAATGTCCGTGGGTTCGTGAGTTACCCTCCGTGAGACGCGGGAACTCTGTGGACTACCCGGGCCTACGGGTCTGCTCGGGCTCTGCTCGGGCTCTGCTCGGGCCAGAGTCCCACCTCTGACCTCGGTCGTGCGGGACCGACGTGAAGCGTGAGGAGGGAGACCGTGTCGCGTACCCGCACGCAAGACCGCCCCTGTTCACCGAGCGGTGCGTCCTGGTGACGGCCGCACCACCCACCCCGCTGACCCGGCTCCCGGCTGGCCGAGGTTGGTGGACTTCGCCGCAACGGCCACGGCCATCCTGGGCGACCTGCGCGAGCGGGTCGGGCTGGAGACCTGGCTGCTGCTTCGGCGCAGTGGAGAGGACGCGGAGGTCCTGTGTGCCCTTGACCCCCACTTCGGGATCCGGACGGGGCAGGTACAGCCGTGGGCCGACCTGTTCTGCGCCCGGCTGGCTCGCGACGCACCCCAGGTGGTGCCGGACTCCGGGGCCGAACCGCTCTCCGACACGATGCGGGAGCTGTGCAGCCGGCAGGTCGGCGCCTGCCTGACGGTCCCGATCCGCAGTTCGGAAGGTGAGGAGCTCGGCTGATCTGCGGCGCCAGCACGAGCCGGCAGCCCCAGCTGGCGAACATGGTTCTCGTCGTGCAGCTGCAGGCCGAGATCCTTGCCGCGCTGCTGGGCTACGACCGCAGGGTTGCGTTCGAGGCCAGCCGAGCAGAGCAGGCGGCGCGCCTGGCCGTCACCGACGCCATGACCGGAGTGCACAACCGGCGCGCCTGGGAGGCGGCGCTCACGGCTGCCGAGGCCAGTTCGGACGACCTTCACCCTGCCGGGATCGTCGTGGTGAACCTGCAGGAGCTGCACGCCATCTACGCCACGGTCGGGCACGCCGCCGCGGACGCGTTGCTGTTCACCGCCGCCGTCGTGTTGACCGAGGCGGTCCGCAAGGACGACCTGCTGGCAGATCTCGGCTCCGGCGGCTTCGCCGTCCTGCTCGCCGACACCGAGGATCTCGCCGGCCGCGCCCTCGCCCGCCGGTTGGAGCAGGCCCTGACCGGCGCCGGGGTGGCTGCCTCCATCGGCCTTGGCACCTGCAGGTCGTCGGCGGGTCTGCGGCAGGCCTGGCAGGACGCTCACCGCGCCGCTCACGCCCCGCAGCCCGACCACGAGGGCGCGCCCGAGGCCGAGGTGGCCCCTCCACCCGTCCCGGTCGCGCCGATCGGCGCAGCCGTTAGCCGCCCGGCCGCGGCCATGCCCGTCGGGCTCAGCAGCATCGACGCGCTGCTCGAGCTCGCGCGGGCACAGCTGGGGATGGACGTGGCCTTCGTCGGCGAGTTCCGCGGCGACGACAGGGTGGTCAGGCACGCCGCGAGCGGCATCGACCTGCCGGTCGGGGCCGGCCTCGTGCAACCCCGCGACCAGACGCACTGTCAGCTGCTGGTCGACGGCCGCATCCCCGAGGTGATCGCTGACACCAGCGCGGACCCGGTGTTCACCGGTGTCCCGATGACCCAGGCCCTGGGTATGAACGCCTATGTCGGAGTGGCCCTGCACCGGGACAGCGGAGAGCTCTACGGGACGCTGTGCGCCTTCGGCGAGGAGGCGGAACCGAGCCTGCGTGCCCGGGATGCCGGGGTGCTGCGGGTGCTGGGCGGCATCGTCATGCAGATGGTCGAGCAGGACGAGCTGGCCGGCCGTGAGCACCGGCAGACCCTGGCCAGACTGGAGCAGCTGTACACCGCTCGCGGCCCGGCCATCGTCTACCAACCGGTCATGAGGCTCGACGGGGGCGGCGCCGTCGGGGCAGAGGCGCTCAGCCGATTCCCTGACGGGACGCCTGACCAGTGGTTTCGGGCGGCCGCCGCGGCGGGGGCAGAGGTGGGGGTGGGGCTGGAGCTCCGGGCAGCGGCCAACGCGGTAGCGGCGCTGCCGGAGCTCGAGGGCTTTCTGGCCCTCAACCTGTCCCCGACCGCTGTGCTCGACGCCGCGCTGCCGGACCTCCTGCGGTCGCTGCCCCTGGACCGCATCGTCATCGAGATCACCGAGCACCACGAGGTGCACGACTACCTCGAGCTCACCGGCATCCTTGCCCCCTTGCGGGCTCGTGGGCTGCGCATCGCCGTGGACGACGCGGGAGCCGGGTTCGCCAGCATGCGCCACATCACCCGGCTGCACCCGGACATCATCAAGCTCGATGTCAGCCTCGTGCGGGACATCGATGTCGACACCGCCGCGCAGGCGCTGACCAGCGCGCTGCTGACGTTCGCCTCGAGCACCGCCGCGCAGGTTCTGGCCGAGGGCGTCGAGACCCGCGCCGAGTTGGCGTGCCTGCGCCGTCTCGGCGTCCCGCTCGGGCAGGGCTACTACCTGGGCCGTCCCACTCCCCACCCGTACGCCGGCCCGGCGTCCCGGCCGCTGACCGGCTCACATCGTCTTCGGGTAGTACTCCCCCTCGCCGAGCAGTGACACATCGGAGGAGAAGTCCGAGGCGAACGGCCAGGCCTCCTCCTCCCCCTGGACCGGGCCCTGGACGTAGCGGCCGTACTCGCCGCCGGCCCGTTCGTTGCCGACGAGCGACCACGCCTGGCGCTTGTACGTCCAGTTGTCGGGCTGGAGCCGGTGGCTGTCGTTGAAGTGCAGGAGTGCGCGGTCGCGTCGACCCGCCCGCCACAGGTGGTTGGCCAGCTCGAAGTGGGCGGCGGCTTCCGACGTGCTGAGCGGCCGCGGCTGCGACCGGGCGACGACCTCGTCGGGCGGCAGGACGTACGCGCTGTCGGCCCCCTTCCGCACCCAGTCCCGTACGGCGTCGGGGTAGGACAGCCGGTCCTGGCCGGAGGTCAGGACAGCGTGCTGGTCCAGGGCGCCGGCGGGCGGTCCCGGCGCGTTCCGCGCCCGCCCGAGCCTGGCCGCGGCCTCGCCGATCTGCGCCGGAAGCGCCTTCCGCACCCCCGGCCAGCCCGGCTCGGCCGGCCGCACGATCGTGCCCTGCTCGTCGATCCACACCACGTTCGGGATGTTGACGACGCCGAACAGCGTGTCCATCTGATGGCTGGGGTCCAGCAGCGAGGGGTGCTCGGGACGTGCCGCCTCGATGTACGGCCGCGAGGCCTGCGGCCCGCTCAGCTCGAGCGAGACGGTCACGACCTCCAGACCCTGGGGATGGAGCTCCCTGCGCAACCCCTGCACCCGGGCAGGTCGAAGGCGCAGCCTCAATAGGGCGCCCAGGACACCAGGACGACCTTCTGGCCGCGCAGCGAACCCAACCGGAAGGCCTGCCCGTCCAGGTCCTCGAGCACCAGGTCAGGCGCCTCGGCGCTCACCAGCGCCCGGTCGCCCAACGACTCCGGGCCGACCGCCCAGATCCCCGCCTGCTCGTCGGGCACCAGTGCCATCCGCAGCCGCCCGGCGGTGGCGACGAGGTCGAAGCCGGCCGAGGGCGGGAGCGGCACGCACACCTCGGCCTTGCAGGCGCCCTCGGGCTTGATCGTCCAACCGGTGCCAGCGGCGAACTGCTCGGCGCTGATGTCCAGCGAGGTGACGATCACGGGTCAGGCTAACCCGGCGGGGCAATTCCTCCGCTGACCCGGGCGGCGGGGTCGTCTGCCGGGCACCCGAGCGGCCGAGCACTCAAGTATCTCCCCGCCTCGTCCGAGGTGATGGGCTATGGGTCACGCGTCTCAGGGGGAGCCGCAGGCGCGACCTGCCCGCCGGCGGGTGACCGGGTCGGCGCTCAACGATCTGGGTCTGGTCATGGCGGCGGTCGGGCTGGCCATCGGCGTCAGCTTTCCCTGGGCCATGGCAGTCCTGGGTGTTCCGGGACGGGTGGCGTACGCCGGGAACTTCCGGGCCGCGTGCGTGGTGGCGGGGCTCGTCCTGGCCCTGTGCAACTGGCTGCTGGCCCGACGGGTCATCGGCCGGAGAACGGCCGTGCTGACCGGCGCGCTCCTACGGGTGGCCGCCGGGTTGCGGGACGCCGGTGCCGGCCGTTCGCTGACCCTCGTGGAGCCGCCCGCCCGGCTTGCCGTGGACTCCGCCGACGAGCTGGGCGCCGCCTACGGTGCCGTCAACGAACTCGTCGACGCCCTTGCCGTCGCGCACCGCTACCAGTCGCTCGTGCAGGCCACCTCGGACGTGATCACGCTGGTGCACGAGGACGGCGTGATCCGCTTCAGCTCCCCGTCGCTGCGTTCGGTGCTGGGCTACGACCCGGCGCGGATCACCGACCAGCAGGTCCGGGACCTGGTGCACCCGGCTGACGCGGTGCGGGTGGAGGCGTTCCTGACCGGTCTGGTCGACGGCGCCGCTCCCGCGCCGATCGTGACGCGGATCCGGCACCGCGACGGGCGCTGGCGGGCGGTCGAGACCGCCGGCGTCAACAGCCTGCACGTGCCAGAGCTGAGAGCCCTGGTCCTGACCTCCCGGGACATCACCGAGCGGCAGGAGCTCGCCGACGAGCTGAGCCATCAGGCGCTGCACGACGCGCTGACCGGGTTGCCGAACCGTACGTTGCTGGCCGACCGGTTCGGTCAGGCGCTGCGCACCGCAGAACGGACCGGGACCAGCACCGGGTTGCTGCTGATCGACCTGGACCGCTTCAAGGAGATCAACGACACCTTCGGCCACCACTACGGCGACGAGCTGCTCCGCCAGATCGGGCCCCGCCTGTCGGTCGTCCTGCGCGAGGCCGACACGGTCGCGCGCCTCGGCGGGGACGAGTTCGCGGTCCTGCTCCCCGATGTGCGCAGCGTCGACAACGCGGTCGCGGTCGAGCTCCGGGACGCCCTGGAGATGCCGTTCCGCGTCGAGAACGTCGAGCTCGACGTGGAAGCCAGCATCGGGGTCGTGACCTCCGGCGAGCACGGCCTGGACGCCACCACCCTGCTGCAGCACGCCGACATCGCGATGTACGTCGCCAAGACCCAGAACCTCGGGGTGTCCGCCTACGACCCGGCCGCCGACCGGCACTCCCCCGCCAAGCTCGCGCTGCTCGGGGACCTTCGCCGCGCCCTGGACCGCGGCGAGCTGATCCTGCACTACCAGCCCAAGGTGAGCATCAGCACCGGCGACGTGGTCGGGGCCGAGGCCGAGGCCCTCGTACGCTGGCAGCACCCCGAACACGGGCTGCTGTCTCCCGACGCGTTCGTCCCGCTCGCCGAACACACCGGCCTGATCGGTCCGCTCACCCGTCACGTCCTGGCCACCGCCCTCGCCCAGGCCCGCACCTGGGCCGAGGCCGGCCGGCCCGTGATGGTCTCGGTGAACCTGTCCGCGCGCAACCTGCTCGACGAGGACCTGCCCGGGCAGGTCGCCTCGCTCCTCGTCACCCACGGCGTCCCCGCCACCCTTCTCGAGCTCGAGGTCACCGAGTCGGCGATCATGACCGAGCCGACCCGCGCACGCCGGCTGCTCGAGCAGCTCTCGGCCCTCGGCGTGCGCATCTCGATCGACGACTTCGGCGCCGGCTACACCAGCCTCGGCCAGCTCAAGACGCTGCCCGTCGCCGAGCTGAAGATCGACAAGTCGTTCGTGCTGACGATGACCGAGGACAGCAGCAGCGGCCTGATCGTGCGCAGCGTCGTCGAGCTGGGACACAACCTCGGCCTGACCCTGGTCGCGGAGGGCGTCGAGACCGGCGAGGCCCTGACCGCCCTCGCCGGGTACGGGTGCGACGTCGCGCAGGGCTACCACCTGTGCCGGCCGGTCGATGCCGCGGCCTTCGACACCTGGTGCGCCGAGCGCCGCACCGCTGGCCCATATCCCGCAGGCACGCTCACCTCGTGACGCCGACGGACCGACCCGGCGCCCGCCCCGCCTGGCGGCCGGCCGACTGCTCGTAGTAGAACGGCGTTCGGTTCGTCATCCCTGCCGCCCGCTCGAGGAGACGTCGTGGACCTGCGCTACAGCCCGGAGGACGAGGACTTCCGACGCGAGCTGCGCTCCTGGCTGGACGCCGCGCTGCCCCTGGAGATGCGCGAGCCGGCGTTCTGGGCGGGGATGAGCGACGACGAGCGGTTCCAGGTGCGCCGTGAGTGGGAGGCCGGCAAGGCCGCTGCCGGCTTCGCCGGCATCGTCTGGCCGACGGAGTACGGCGGCCGCGGCGGCAGCCCGACGATGAAGGCGATCTACGACCGGGAGATGGCGTTGGCCAACGCGCCGACCACCGTCAACCCGCTCGGTCTCACGTTCCTCGCCCCGACCGTCATGGCCCTCGGCACCGAGCAGCAGAAGCGTTCGATCATCAAGCCGCTGCTGCACAACGAGGTCATCTGGTGCCAGGGCTTCTCCGAGCCCGGCGCCGGCTCCGACCTCGCCGCGCTGCAGATGAAGGCCGAGCGGCACGGTGACGAGTACGTGCTCAACGGCCAGAAGATCTGGACGACGAACGCCATGCACGGCGACAAGATCTTCGCCATGGCCCGCACCGGGTCGGCCGAGGGCAGCCGGCACGCCGGGATCTCCATGCTCCTGGTGGACATGCATCAGAGCGGCGTCGAGGCCCGCCCGCTCAGGCAGATGACGGGCGCGAGCGAGTTCGGCGAGGTGTTCTTCACCGACGCCACCAGCCCGGTCGAGGACGTCCTCGGCGGCGAGGGCAACGGCTGGCAGACCGCCATGCTGCTGCTGTCGTTCGAGCGCGGCAGCTCCGCGATCGGTCAGTACACCGAGTTCCACAAGCAGTGGGAGAAGGTGGTGGGTCTCGCCCACGAGATCGACCGCGACGCCGCCACCGGGGTCGGGAAGGCCGCCGACGACCCTGTCCTGCGCCAGCAGCTCGCCGGCGCCCTCATCGACCTGGAGTGTCTGAAGTACCACTCCTGGCACATCCTCACCCAGACCTCGAAGGGCAAGGACCTCGGCTTCGAGGCGTCGATGACCAAGATCATGTGGTCGGAGGCGTTCCGCCGGGTCAGCGACAGCTACGAGGCCGTGCTCGGCACCGGCTTCCAGGTCCCGGACCCCCGGCCCGGCCTGTCGGTGGCGGAGCTCACCACCATGGCCATGTGGTCGCGCTCCTGCACCATCTGGGGCGGCTCGACGCAGGTGCAGCGCAACATCGTCGCCGAGCGCGTGCTCGGCCTCCCCCGCTAGAGAGGTCCGGCACATGGAGTTCGCCCTCGACGACGAGCAGCGCGCCCTGCAGGACGCCGTCCGCTCCTACCTGCGCGACCGCTTCGGTCCGGCGCAGGTCCGGGCGCTGTACGACGACGCCACCGGCGACGGCGTCCCCGCCGCCCTGTGGAAGGCGATCGGCGAGCAGGGCTGGCTGGCCGTGCTCGTACCGGAGGAGCACGACGGCATCGGCCTCGGACTGCTCGACGCAAGCGTCATCGCCCGGGCCTTCGGCGCCGGCACGGTTCCCGGGCCGTGGCTCGGCACCGTCCTCGTGGGCGAGGCCGTACGCCTGGCAGGGAGCAAGGAGCAGCAGGCCGAGCTGCTCCCCCTGCTCGCAGCGGGCGAGGTCAAGGGCGCGGTGGCGCTGCTGCGCGCCGGCTCGGCCGTCGCCCCGCCGGCCACCGCCGCCGGCGACACCCTGACCGGCGATCTCGGCCTCGTGGAGTACGCCTCGGTCGCCGACACGCTCGTGGTGGCCGCGGCCTCCTCGCGGGGCGGCACCGCCCTCTACCTCGTCGACCCCAGCGGGCCCGGTGTCACGGTAACCGGGCACGACGTGCTCGACCGGACCACCCGGCTGCAGACCGTCGTGCTCGACGGCGCCCCCGGCGAGCTGCTCGACGCCGGCACCGACGACGTGCACCGCGACCTGCTCGACCGCGCCGCGGTGCTGGCCGCCAGCGACCTCGTGGGCACCGCCCGCAAGGCCCTCACCGACACGGTCGCGTACGACAAGACCCGGGTGCAGTTCGGCAAGCCGGTCGGGTCGTTCCAGGCGATCAAGCACGACCTCGCCGACCTGCACATCGCGGTGACGATGGCCGAGCACGCCTGCCTCTACGCGGCCCACGCACAGGACTGCGGCGCCGACGACAGGCAGCTCGCGGCCTCGATCGCGAAGGCCAAGGCGAGCGACACCGCCAACGCCACCACCGCAGCCATGATCCAGTACCACGGCGGCATCGGTTACACCTGGGAGCATGACGCGCACTTCTCCTTCAAGCGCGCCAAGCGCCTGGAGTTCACGTACGGCGACGCCTCGCAGCACCGCGAGCGCATCGCGCAGCTCGCCGTCGACCGGCTGCGCTCGGCCGACCTGGTGACCGGCGTGAGCCCCGGCGGGTCGTCCGGTGTGCAGGGCACCGGGGTGGCGGCGGGTGCGGCATGACCGGCCAGGTCGCCCTCATCACGGGTGGGGCGTCGGGCTTCGGCGCCGAGGTCGCCCGTCAACTCGTACGCCGCGGTGACGCCGTCGTGCTCGTCGACGTCGACGAGGCGGGCGGGCGGGCGGTCGCGGACGAGGTCGGCGGCCACTTCCTGCGCTGCGACGTCTCGTCCTACGACGAGGTGCTGGCGACCACGGACGCCGCTGAGCAGGTGCACGGCGGGCTCGACCTCGTCTTCCTCAATGCCGGCGTCTCGACCGGCTGCGGCCTCGGTGACGACTTCGACCTCGTCCGCTACCGCCGCGCCCTGGGCGTCAACCTCGACGGTGTGGTGTTCGGGGCGCACGCCGCGATCCCGGCCCTGCGCCGCCGGGGCGGCGGGTCGATCGTGGCGACGGCCTCGATGGCGGGACTGACCGGCATGCCCTCCGACCCGGTCTACGGGGCCAACAAGCACGCCGTCGTCGGCCTGGTCCGCGCCCTCGGACCCGCGCTCGCTCCCGAGGGCATCCGGGTCAACGCCTTCTGCCCCGGCTTCGCCGAGACGCAGATCATCACCGACATCAAGGACCACCTGGAGACCAGCGGGGTGCCGATCATCCCGGTGGACGTGGCCGGTCGCGCGGTGCTGCAGGCCTTCGACTCCCCCGACACCGGCCAGGCCTGGCTGTTGCAGGCCGGCCGGGAGGCGATGCCGTACCGCTTCCGCGGCGTCCCAGGACCGCTCGACGCGTCCGGCAACCCGGTCCGCCCCATCGACCCGACCGGCGTCCCCACAGGCAGGGGATAGCCGGGGCCCGCCTACCGCGCGCGCCTCCGCTGAGAGCCTGTCGGGGAGAAGGCGTGCCGCCCGACGTACGGGAGGGGCCGCCGACCCGCCGCTGCCCCGCACCCGCCCAGAGCTGACGGAGGAACCCATGACAGCCGCACCCACCCGACGCCCGCCCCGTGGCACCGGACGCACGAGAACGCCGACGCTGGCCGTGCCGCTCGTCCTGGTGTCCCTGGTCTCCGCCTGCGGGGGCGACGACGCCGGCAGCGCTGCCACCACGACGACCACGACGGCCCCGCCGGCGGCGTCGTCCCCAGGCGCCGCGCCCTCGGGCCCCGCCCCCGCTGCCAAGGTCCTGACCGGGACGGTCGGGATGGATGACGCCTTCACGATCACCCTCGCGGACAGCGCGGGCGCACCGGTGAACAGCCTGCCGGCAGGCGACTACCAGATCGACGTCCAGGACCTCTCGAAGATCCACAACTTCCATCTCACCGGGCCCGGGGTCGACGAGAAGACGGCCGTCCCGGCCGTCACCGCCACGGCCTGGACGGTCACCCTGCAGGCCGGCGCCTACACCTACACCTGCGATCCCCACCCCGACATGAGGGGCACCTTCACCGTCACCTGACCGGCAGCACACCCGTGCGCGGACGGCCGCGCCCGTGCCGGCGCCACCCGCGCGCGAGGGCCTCCCGGTCCGCCAGGGCGGTGTCCTCCGGGCCCGGCCGAGCTGTAACCGATTGCCGACGGTGACAGGACGGCGTACCCCGCGTCGCGGACCTTCCGCCAGCCGAGGGGCCGGGTCGGCTGTCCGCCGGTCAGCCCGGTGAGGTAGACCTGGTTCCGGTGGCCCGCCAACTGCGACGATGCGACGAGGTGCCAGGTGATCGACCCGACGGGGCGCGACCTCAAGCGTTACCTCGCCGAGGACCCGGGCGGCCCGGTGGTGATGCTCAACCTGGTGCGGTTCCGGCCGGACGGCGGGCGGGAGCGCTACGCCGACTACGTCGCGCACTTCCGCCGGACCAGCGCCCCGTTCGGCGCCGAGGTGCTGTACGTCGGCGACGGTCGCACCCCGCTCGTCGCCGAGCCCGGCCAGGCCTGGGACGCGGTGCTGCTCGTGCGCTACCCGAGCCGGCGGGCGTTCAGCGAGATGGTCCGCGACCCTGCCTACCAGCAGGGCGCGCACCTGCGCACCGAGGCGCTCAGCGAAGCCGTGCTGCAGGCCACCGAGCCCTGGCCGCAGACCTGACCGGGTGACGGGCAGCTGGTCCGAGCGGCTCTGGGACGTCGCGGTCGTCGGCACCGGACCGGCCGGCGCAGCGGCGGCGCGGGCCGCCGCGGGCACCGGGGCGGCGGTGCTGCTGCTCGAACGGGCCATCCTGCCGCGCTACAAGCGCTGCGGCGGCGGGCTGATCGGCGCGTCGCAGCGCGCCGTCCGGGCGACCGGCCTCGACCTGCCTGCGCTCGCCCGCGACGATGTCGGACGGGTCACCTTCACCTCCGCCGGACGGCGCCGCTTCACCCGCACGGCCCCGGCGTTCCTGCCCATGGTGCTGCGCTCGGAGCTCGACGCCGCGCTCGTCGACGCCGCCGTCACCGCCGGCGCGCAGCTGCGCACGGGCGTGACCGTGTCCTCGTACGCCCAGGCCGGCGGCCTGGTCGCCCTCGCCACCTCGGTCGGGCCGGTGCGGGCCAGGGCCGTCGTCGGAGCGGACGGCTCGCAGGGCCGCGCCGCCGCCTACGTGGGCGTGGTGTGCGACCAGGTCGACCTCGGGCTGGAGGCGGAGCTCCCGACGCCCGCCGGCTCGGACTGGGACAGCCACGTGCTGCTCGACTGGGGCCCGGTGCCCGGGTCGTACGGCTGGGTCTTCCCCAAAGGCGACACGCTGACCGTCGGGGTGATCGGCGCCCGCGGCCGCGGGGAGGCTGTCCGGACCTACTACCGGGCTTTCCTCGCCCGGCTGGGGCTGGACCCCGCGGGCGCCCTGCACGACGGCGGGCACCTGACGCGGGTGCGCGCTCCCGGCTCGCCGCTGCGTCGCGGCGGCGTGCTCGTCGCAGGGGACGCCGCGGGGCTGCTCGAGCCGTGGACCCGTGAGGGCATCTCTTTCGCGCTGCGCTCGGGCGCCCTCGCCGGTGCCGCCGCCGCCGGCGACCTCGAGGCCTACGACGCAGCGGTGCAGCGTCACCTCGGCCCGGAGATGGCGGCGGGCCGCGACGCGCTACGGGTGTTCACCAAGCACCCGGGGACGGTGCACACGGTCCTGCGCGGCCTGCCCGGGATGTGGGACCTGTTCGTGCGCCTGGTCTCCGGCGAGACGTCGCTGCCCGAGCAGCTCGCCCGGCGCCGGATCCGCACGCTCGTGCGCGTGCTCGGCTGACCGGAACCACCGCTCAGCGGAAGCCGGCGACCCGCTGCTCGGTGTCGGGGATCGGGTAGTCGGTGGCCGCCTCGTAGGCCAGGCCCTGCGGCAGCAGCTCGCGCTCGGCGGCCCGGTACAGGTCCTTGTACGCCCGCAGCGAACCCGGGCTGGCGGCCGTCACCGCCGCGACCAGGTCGTCGACCAGCGCGTCGAGCTCGGCCAGGGGGCAGGCCTGTGCGGCCAGCCCCCAGGCGGCAGCCTCCGCACCGGTGAAGGTGCGCGCCGTGTAGGACAGCCAGCGCGCCCTCGCCGGCCCGACCAGCCACGGCAGCCGCTGGCTCATGCCCCACGTCGGCCGCAGCCCGAACTTCGCATGGGTGTCGCCCAGCTTGGCCTCCTGCGCGACCAGCACGATGTCGCAGGCGAGGGCGAGCTCCAGGGCACCGGTGAAGCACGCGCCGTTGACCTTCGCGACCACCACGGCCGGCAGCCGCCGGATCCGCTCGATCACCCCCCGGGCCGGCAGGTCGAGGATGTCGCCGACCTTGCCGTCGACCAGCGTGCGGTCGCCCAGCGCCTTGAGGTCCACCCCCGCGCTGAAGGCGCGGCCCTCCCCGGTCAGCACCACGATGACGACGCTCCGGTCAGACGCCAGGCGGTCGAAGGCGTCGTCGAGCTCGGCCAGCATCTGCGGCGTGATGGCGTTGAGGGCGGCCGGGCGGCGCAGCGTCACCGTCGCCCGGGGCGCCTCGACCTCGACGCGTAGGGTTTCGTAGGGGGGATGCACGCCGGCGACCGTACCGCTCCGCCAAGCGGCGGCCACCGGTTGGCAATCGGCCCCATCGACGTCGTCCGGGACGCGCGTCACGCCGATTCAGCGGGAACGTGGGCCCCGGATGTGGTGTTGTGGGTGGCATGACCGGCACCGTGACCCCCACCGCCCCCTCCCCCACCCTGTCCGCTGCCGACCGCTGCGACCGTTGCGGCGCCCAGGCCCGGGTCCGCGTCGTCCTCGTGAGCGGCGACCTGCTGTTCTGCGCACACCACGCGCACGCCTACCAGGACAAGCTCCGGGCGACGGCGGTCGACTGGGTCGACGAGACAGCGACCCTGCAGGGCTGACCCGGCACACGTCCCGACGGCCGCCCGCGCACCGCGCGGGCGGCCGTCGTCGTTCCGCCTCTCGTCACTAGGGTCGGGCCATGACGTCGCTGGACCCGGAGACGCTGGCCTTCGCGCACAGCCTGTTCGATCTGGCCCGGGAGGGACAGACCGCGCAGCTTGCGGACTACGTCGACGCCGGGCTGAGCCCGGATCTCACCAACGACAAGGGCGACACCCTGCTCATCCTGGCCGCCTACCACCAGCACGAGGACACCGTCCGGGCGCTGCTGGCGCGGGGCGCCGACCACGGTCGGACCAACGACCGGGGCCAGACCGCGCTCGGCAGCGCGGTCTTCCGGCAGAGCGCGGACACCGTGGGCGCGCTGCTCGACGCGGGTGCCGATCCCCACGCGGGCGGGCCGTCGGCGGTCGAGCTGGCGCGGTTCTTCGAGCTGCCGGAGATGATCGCGCTGCTGGCGTCCCGCTCAGGCGGCGCGGGCGGTGAACCGGCCGCCTGACCGCTCGACCACCAGCGGCAGTCCGAACGCCCGGGACAGCAGCGGAGCGGTCAGCACCTCCACGACGGGGCCCGAGGCGATCGAGCGTCCCCGGGCCAGCAGCAGCGCGTGCGTGGTGCCGACCGGCACCTCCTCGACGTGGTGGGTGACCAGCACCACCGGCGGCCCCGCCGCGTCGGCCCACAGCCGGGCGAGCAGCCGCAGCAGCGCCTCGCGGGCACCGAGATCGAGCCCGGCGGCCGGCTCGTCGAGCAGCAGCAGCTCCGGGTCGGTCATGAGCGCGCGCGCCAACAGCACCCGCTTGCGCTCGCCCTCCGACAACGAGCCGAACCGGCGGTCGGCGAACTGCCGCAGCCCGACCCGGGCGAGCAGGTCAGTTGCCCGGTCCACGTCGGCGGTGTCGTAACGCTCGCTCCACCGGCCGACGACGCCGTACGACGCGGTGACGACCACGTCCAGCGCCCGTTCGTGCGGCGGCACCCGGTCGGCCAGCGCGGCGCTGGACAGCCCGACCCGGGTGCGCAGCTCCCCGAGGTCGGCGTCGCCGTAGCGCTCCCCCAGCAGCTCCACCTGGCCCCGACTGGGGAACAGCGACGCCCCCGCCACCTGCAGCAGCGTCGTCTTGCCGGCGCCGTTGGGGCCGAGCACGACCCAGCGCTCGCCCTCGCGCACCGTCCAGTCCACGTCGGCCAGCAGCGTGGCCCGCTCGCGGACGATGGCCACGCCGGTCATGGACAGGACGGTGTCGGGCACGGCACGAACCTAGCCGGGCCCGCCCGTACGCTCCGGCGCATGCCCTACACGTGCTTCGAGGTCGACGTCAGCGACCGGGTCGCGCACGTCCGCCTCTGCCGGCCGGACGACCTCAACACGATGACCCCGGCGTTCTGGCGCGAGCTGCCGGAGATCGTCACAGGCATCAGCGACGCGGCGAGCGCCCGGGTGGTGGTGATCAGCAGCACCGGCCGGCACTTCAGTGCCGGGATGGACCTGTCGGTGTTCACCGGCGACGACGTGCTGGGCGACGCCGAGCCCGGCCGGCGACACGCCCGGCTGCGGTCCCACGCCCAGGTGCTGCAGGAGTCGTTCACCGCGCTGGAGAAGGCGCGGCTGCCGGTGATCGCGGCCGTGCAGGGCGGGGTGATCGGCGGCGCCGTCGATTTCGTCACAGCCTGCGACCTGCGCTACGCCACCAGCGACGCGTTCTTCTGCGTACAGGAGATCAACATCGGGATCACTGCCGACGTGGGGACGCTGCAGCGCCTCGGCGGCATCGTCGGCGAGGGCTTCGCCCGCGAGATGGCCTACACCGGGCGACGGGTCCCGGCGTCCCGCGCCTACGAGGTCGGGCTCGTCCAGGACGTCTACACCGACCAGGAGTCGCTGCTGGAGGGCGTGCTCGACACCGCCCGGGAGATCGCGGAGAAGTCGCCGCTGGCGGTGTGGGGCACCAAGGTGGCGCTCAACTACGCCCGCGACCACGGCGTCGACGCCTCGCTGGAGCAGGTCGCGACCTGGCAGGCCGGGATGTTCCAGCCGCGGGACATGGCGGAGGCATTCACGGCGAAGGCCGAGAAGCGCACGCCGGTGTTCGACGAGCTCCTGCCGCAGCCGAGAGGGCTCTGACCGGCCGGCCGGTGCTCACCGCGGGGCGTACGCCGCCACCCGCACCGACAGCGTCACCTCGCCCGCGAGGTCGGGCAGCGCGGTGAGGTCGACGTGCCGGGCGCTCGGGCCCATCGCGACCGCGTCGCGGACGGCGGGGTCGTCCAGTACGAGCGTGCGCTCGACCGGCTCGGCCGACAGCCGGCGGAAGCCGGCGAGCTGTCGGCCGAGCCGCTCGTCCTTGTCGGGGTCGACGGTGACCAGACCCAGCGGCCCGACGAGCTCGGCCAGGTGCCGGGGCGTCGGCGTGACCACGACGAGCCGGCCGCCGGGGCCGAGCACCCGCAGCGCCTCCGCGGGCCCCCGCGGCGCGAAGACGCTCAGCACCGCCCCGGCCACCCCGTCGCGCACGGGCAGGGTCCGCCAGGCGTCCGCGACCACGGCGCCGATCCGGTCGTGGGCCCGGGCCGCCCGGCGGGCGGCGTGGCGCGACAGGTCGAGCGCGAGGCCCGGCCCGGCGTGGGCGCCGAGCACCCGGGCGAGGTGGTGGCCGGTGCCGGCGCCCACGTCGACGACCGGACCGCGGCCGACCGCGCCGGCCAGCGCCTCGCCGACCGCGTCGTAGTGCCCCGCCGACAGGAACCGGTCGCGGGCCGCCACCATCTGCGCGGTGTCGGCCGTCCCCGCCCCACCCGGTAGCAGGCTCAGGTAGCCCTGCCGGGCCACGTCGAAGCTGTGCCCCGCCGGGCAGCGCACCGCAGCCCCCTCGCGCCGCAGGGGCTGGGAGCAGTGCGGGCACCGCAGCAGCGGCAGGACGTCGTCGAGCACCGCTAGTGCGTGGTCCGGCCCGGCCGGGAGTGCCGCAGGGTGACCGACATCCGGGCGCCGGAGGCGCTGCGCTCGCGCGGGACGGTGTGCACCCACTCGTGCTGGCACGCGCCGCCCATGACGACGAGGTCGCCGCCACCGGGTGCGTAGCGCCGGGCGACCGGGCCGCCGGCGGTCGGTCGAAGCAGGAACGACCGGGACGCGCCCAGCGAGACGGTGGCGACCAGCGGGTTCGTGAGCACCTTGCCGGACCGTGTCGGCGTGCCAGGCGACCGCGTCGGACCCGTCGCGGTAGAGGTTGACCAGGCAGGAGTCGAAGTCGACGCCGTACCGCTGCGACAGCACGTCGGTCAGCTCGGTGACCAGCGGCGGCAGCTGCCCGCCGGCCGGCCAGACCGCCACCAGCCGCGGCTCCAGCACCCGCCTGTCCCACATCTCGCGGGTGCGCTGCTGCCACGGCGCGTGCGCCAGCAGCCAGTCGAACAGCACCACGTGGTCGGGCACCCAGCCGGGCACCAGGTCGATCCAGGACCGGGCGTCCAGCGGGTCGCGGCGCAGGCCGTCGAAGGACAGCCGGCCGCCCGCCGGCTCCTGCTCGAACAGCGCGCCCTGCCACGCGACCTGCGGCTCCACGCCGACCAGTGTGCTCCACCACACCGCCCCGGCTCGCGCGGTGAGGACGCCACGGGGGCCGCAGACTGTTGTACGAGGCAGACACCCAACCCATCCAGCGAGCGGAGCCCAGGTCGATGACCGAGCAGTCCACCGGACGCCACGAGCCGGTCGTCACGGTGACCACCGCCCGGATGAGCCACAGCGACGACATCACCCTGCGCGAGCGGCGGTACATCAAGACCCAGCTGGTCCGGGTCGTCTGCGTCGTGCTGGGCGTGGCGCTGCCGGTGCCGGTGGCGTTGCGGCTGCTGCTGTTCGTCGGAGCGGTCTGCCTGCCGTGGTTCGGTGTCGTCATGGCCAACGCCGGCCCGGTGGTGAGCCGCAGGCGGGCGACCGCGATCGTCGAAGGCGGCCTCGCCGAGACGCTTCCCGAGCCGCCCCTTCGGCTCGCCATCGAGCCCGGCCGGGTCGTCGACGCGGAGCGCTGAGGGGTTCAGGCCTTCTTGGCGGCGGCCTTGACGGCCTGCTTGTAGGCGCGCACCTCGAGCAGTGTCTGGTTGCTCACCACGTCGGCGACGCTCTTGAGGGCGCCCTCGGCCCCGTAGTCGCCGGCCGCCTCCCGCCAGCCCGGCGGCTGCACGCCGTACTGCTTGCCCAGCAGCGCGACGAAGATCTTGGCCTTCTGCTCCCCGAACCCGGGCAGCGCCTTCATCCGCCGCAGCAGCTCCCTGCCGTCCGGGGCGCCCGCCCAGACGTGGTCCGCACGCCCGCCGTAGTCCTCGACGAGCACCCGGCACAGCTGCTGCACGCGGGTCGCCATCGAGCCCGGGAAGCGGTGCACCGCCGGCGGTTGGGCCATCACCGTTCCGAGGTCGGGGTGCCCGGCGATCGCCGCGGCGTCGAGGCCGCCCAGCCGCTCGGCCAGGACGTACGGTCCCCGGAACGCCTTCTCCATCGGGATCTGCTGGTCCAGCAGCATCCCGGTGAGCAGGGCGAGCGGATCGTGGCTGAGCAGCGCGTCGGCCTGCTCGTCACCGGTGAGGTGGAGGTCGGGCATGCGGCCAGCGTCCCACCGCTGGGCCGGAACGGCCCCTGTGCCGGCCCGCGCGGTCTGCGCCTGCCGACCGTCGTCGCATCAGCGCGCGGGCGGCAGTGGCCCCCATCTGTCCGGGGCCACCGGCAGCCCCAGGGCGCCCGCCCAGAGCTGGGTCAGCGTGCGCACGAGCAGCTCGCCCTCGAAGGGCTCGCGGACCACGAGCCAGTGGTGCATGATGCTGTTCACCATCGACACCAGGATGCTCGCCGAGTAGTGGGCGTCCAGGGCGGTCGAGACCTGACCGTCCTCCTGCATCTTCCGGATGCTGCTGGTCACCCGGTCGACCATCCGCCGGCGTACCCGCATCCGCAGCACCCGCACCTCATCGTCGAAGCTGGTCACCTGCTCGAACAGCCCGAGCAGGGCGGTGTTCTGCTGGTACATCTCCAGGAAGCGCCGGTTCGCGCCCTCGATGCCGTCGACCAGTTCCTCGACGGTCCGCCACGGTCCGCCGGGCGCCCTCGGCTCCCCTCGGGTCGTCTCCTGGTCGGTCCCGGTGCTCGCAGCCGTGCCCAGCGTCCTGTACAGGCCCTCCATCTCGTCCGCGACGAGGCATCGGAAGATCTCGGTCTTGGACTCGAAGTACGTGTAGAAGCTGCCGTGCGAGGCGCCCGCGGCCGCCGCGATGTCGGCCACGCGCGCGTTCAGGTACCCGTCGCGCTCGAACACCTTGCGCGCGGCCAGAAGCAGCTGGCTCCGCATGCGGCGCCCCTTCTCGGTGCCCGGCGAGGACCCGATCGCGGCCCGTCGCGCGCTGCCGATGCCGACGGTCGCGCCTCTGGTCGGCGCCGCCGCTGCTGTCGGCGGACCGGTCAGGATGACGGTCGCGGCCGCGCAGGGGACGGCGGTCTTGTCGAGATCGAGTTCGTCCATCACGCCGTCCGGAGGTAGGGGGCCGCCGCGGAGCGTCATCGTGAGGCGTGGTGGGCGGCCACCGGCCTCGACCGCGCTCCAGCGTAACGACTTCGACATCGGTGTCGACTCGGGCGTTGACTCGACATCGATGTCGACTTAGGTTCCGGGTGTGGCCCACCTCACAGCCGCCGTCGTGACCCTCACTCCCCCCTCCAGGCGCTCAGGCGCCGACGTGCCCGGAACGCCCGGCCTGACCAACGACGCCGACCCGTCTGCGGACGCCGTCGGCCGGATGCTGAGGCCCCGCGGCGTGGCGCTCCTGGGCGTGTCGGGCCGGCCGGACAACCCCATGGCCCGGCCGCTTCGCTACCTGCGCGAGCACGGCTTCGCCGGCGGCATCTACCCGGTCAACCCCAGCTACGCCGAGCTCGAAGGCCTGCCCTGCTACCCCTCCCTGTCGCACGTGCCCGGTCCCGTGGACCTCGTGCTCGTGCTCCTACCGGCCGAGCTCGTGGTGGAGGCGGTGCTGCAGGCTGGTGCCGTCGGCGCCGCCGCAGCCGTGGTCTTCGCCTCCGGCTTCGCGGAGACCGGCGCGGCGGGGGCGGTCGCGCAGCAGGCCCTGGTCGACGCCGGACGTGCTGCAGGCGTGCGCGTGCTCGGCCCCAACTGCCAGGGCCTGGTGCACGCGCCGAGCGGCCTGGTCGCCACGTTCACCGCCGCGGCCGACCGGGCCCTGCCGGCCGGACGCGGCGTGGCCTACGTCGGCCAGAGCGGTGCGGTCGGTGGCTCGATCCTCGACCTGGCGACCGAGATGGGGCTCGGGCTCACGGCGTGGGTGAGCACCGGCAACCAGGCCGACCTCGACCTCGTCGAGGTCTCGGCCGCGCTCCTGGCAGACCCCGAGGTCCGGCTCGTCATGCTCTACGTCGAGGCGATCGGGGACGGCGCCGCGTACACCGCCCTTGCCCGACAGGCCCGGGACGCGGGCAAGCACCTGGTCGTGCTGCGGTCGGGCCGGTCCACGGCCGGGCAGCGGGCAGCCGCCTCCCACACCGGGTCGATGCTCGGCGACGACGCCGGCTTCCTGCTCACCTCCCTCGCCCACGGCGTGGTGCTCGTGGACGACATCGGGGAGCTGCTCTCGGTGGCCGCGACGCTGAGGGCGATGCGCCCGGCCCAGGGCAGGCGCGTGGCGGTCGTGACCACGTCCGGCGGCGCGGGGAGCCTTGCTGCGGACCGGTGCGAGGACGTCGACCTCGAGCTGCCCGAGCTGGCCACCGCGACACAGGACCGGCTCCGTCCGCTGATCCCCTCCTTCGGGGCGCTGGCCAACCCGGTCGACGTGACCGCCCAGCTGTTCAACCGGGGTGCGCACGCCTTCGGCGACGTCTGCCGCATCGTCGCCGACGACCCGGACGTGGACGTCGTGGCCGTCCTGCTCACGATGGTGGTCGGCGAGCCCGGAGCGCGGCTTGCCGAGGACCTGGTGGCCACGGCCGCCACCCTGTCCAAGCCGCTGCTCGTCGCCTGGCTCGCCGGGCAGGAGCTCACCCACGAGGGTCGCGCCGTGTTCCGGGAGGCCGGCCTCCCGGTCTTCGGCTCCGTCGGCGAGCTGGCGCGGACCGCCGCCCTGCTCGCCCCGCCACCGGGCTCCGGCTGCCCGCCGACCGCGCTGGCCTCCCCACCCGCCTTCGACGAGGACCGGCTGCGCGAGGTGCTGGACGACGGAGCCGAACTGCTCGAGACGATCGGGGTGCGGCAGCCACGGAGCGCTCTCGTGCGCACCGGTTCCTCGGCGCGCGAGGAGGTCGCCCGGCTCGGCGGCTCCGCCGTGCTGAAGCTGCACGCACCCGGGCTGGCCCACAAGTCCGAGGTGGGCGGCGTCCGCCTCGGCGTCGCTGCGGCGGACGCGGAAGCGGTGTTCGACGAGCTGCTCGCCGCGGCGGCGACGCAGGGGGTGCCGGACGTCGCCGGGGTCCTCGTCCAGGAGGTCGTGCCGCCTGGGGTCGAGCTGATCCTCGGGGCGACCGCCGGCAGGGACGGCTTCCCGCCCCTCGTGACGGTCGGCCTGGGCGGCGTGACGACCGAGCTGTATCAGGACGTCACCTCCGAGCTCGCGCCCGTCACACCGGCCGCTGCCTACGCGATGGTGCGCCGGCTCCGGGCCTGGCCGCTGCTGGCGGGCTTCCGCGGCGCGCCGCCCGCGGACGTCGAGGCCGCCGTCGACGCCCTGGTGCGCATGAGCCGGGCCGTGGTCGCCGCCCCCCGCCTCGTCGAGCTGGAGGTCAACCCGCTGATCGTCGCAGCGGTGGGCCGCGGCGCGCTCGCCGTCGACGTGCTCGTGCGGACCGTCGACGAGTCGCCGGGCCCGCCTTGACGCTCCCGGAGCCGCGCCGTCCCCGAGACCAACCCCACCCGACAGAGAGGCCCTGCGACATGGGAGAGATCCAGCTCGAGCGACGGGACGGCGTCGCCGTTCTCACCGTCGACTCGGTCGAGGTCAAGAACGGCCTGACGCCCGAGATGGGCCGGCAGCTCGCCGCACTGTGCGACGAGATCGACGCCGACCCCGAGATCGGGGCCGCCGTCATCCGCGGTGCGGGGGGCACCTTCTGCTCGGGAGCCGACCGGCGGCGCTGGCAGCCCGGCTCGGACCAGGCCGAGGATGCCACCTACAAGGAGTCCGGCGCGGTCTACAGCGCCTTCATGCGGGTGGGCTCCCTGCAGGTTCCCACGATCGCGGCCGTCCGTGGCGCCGCGGTCGGGGCCGGCATCAACCTCATGCTCGCGACCGACCTGCGGATCGTCGCCAGCAACGCCCGCATCCTCGCCGGCTTCCTGCGCATCGGGCTGCACCCCGGCGGCGGTTTCTTCACCATCGCCGGGCGCAGCGCCGGCCGTGAAGCCACCGCCGCGATGGGGCTGTTCAGCGAGGAGATCGACGGCGCGCGGGCAGAGGCCATCGGGCTGGCGTGGCGCGCCGTCGACGACGCCGAGGTCGAGGATCTCGCCTTCTCCCTCGCCGCCCGGCCGGGCAAGGACCCCGAGCTCTCCCGGGCCGCCGTCCGCTCCTTCCGCACCGAGCTCGGGCCGCCCGGGATCGGCTGGGAAACCGCGCTGCACTTCGAACGGGCCACGCAGATGTGGTCGCAGCGTCGCCGCAACACCTCCTGACCACCGCAGGTCCCCCTCACCCCAGCCGCAAGGAGACCCAGATGAACAACAAGGCCAGGTGCGCGGCTCTCGCCGGTGCGCTGCTGCTCACCGCCGCCTGCGGCGGGGGCGGCGGCAGCGGCGGAGGGGGCGCCAGCACGCAGGACCGGGTGGCGGCGACCAGCGCCTGCCCGCCGGCGACCCCGACGATGGACCCGAACGCCACGCTGACCTGGATGTACACGGTCGACACCACCAGCTTCGACCCGGACAAGATCACCACGAACAACAGCCAGATGTACCTCTACCCGGTCTACGACAGCCTGATCCGCGTGAATGCGGGCGGGAAGCCGGAGCCGATGCTGGCGAAGTCCTGGAAGCTCACGGACGGGGGGGCGACGCTCGAGCTCTCCCTCATCGACAACTGGAAGTACCAGGACGGGACACCGTTCGACGCGGCCTCCGTCAAGGCGAACCTGGACCGCAAGAAGACGCTGCCGAGGTCTTTCAACGCCAAGGCCCTGACCTCCCTCACCAGCGCCGAGGTCGTCGACCCGAGCACCGTCCGACTGAGGACGGCCGGTGGCGCCGGCGCGCTGATCGGCATCCTCGGCGGCTCCGCCGGGATGATGATGTCGCCCGCGGCCTTCGACAAGCCGGGCGAGGACATAAACCCCACCGGCGGCTCAGGTGCCTTCCGGATGAGCCGGTACGTGCCGGGCAGCCGGGTCGAGTACACCGCCGTCCCCGGCTACTGGGACCCGGCCGCGGTCAAGGTCGAGCAGCTCGTCTTCCTGATCTCCGGCGACGACAACGCCCGCCTCAACGCGGTCACCACGGGCGCCGCCGACGTCACATTCCTGCGGGCTGCGATGTACCAGCCGGCCAAGGACGCCGGCCTGGTGGTGTGCGAGGCACCGAGCCTGTCCAGCTACGACATGAACCTCAACACCAAGCGCTCGGAGTTCGGCAAGAAGGAGGTCCGGCAGGCCCTCAACTACGCGATCAACCGAGAGTCCGTCAAACAGGTCACCAACGGTTTCTGCGCGCCGTCCGTGCAGCTGTTCCCGAACTTCTACTTCGCCTCCAACCCGGACATCACGGCTGAGCGCTACCCCTACGACCCGGAGAAGGCCAAGCAGCTGCTCGCGCAGGTCGGTCTCCCGAACGGCTTCTCGTTCAACCTCGAGGTGATCAACCTCGGCCTGTACCAGCAGATCGCCGAGGTGGTCCAGGCCAACCTGGCGCAGGTGGGGATCAAGATGTCGATCACCCCGGTGGAGATCGCCAAACTGGCCGAGGACTTCTCGGTCAACAAGACCGCCGACGCGATCCTGTTCGAGCAGAAGGCCGAGTCCGACCCGAGCATCCTCACCTCCGCCTACTACCTGCCAGACGGGTTCAACAACCCGGGCGGGTTCAGCGACCCGGACTTCATCCGGCTCAACAAGGAGGCCATGACGGGTGCGACCGCCGCCGACCGGGCGCCGGCCTACGCCAAGCTCTTCGAGGCCGTCGTCGAGCAGGCGGCGCCCAACGTCGTGCTCTGCAACCTCACGACGCCGTTCGCCATGAACAAGACCGTGAAGGGCGTGGAGATCTACGCCGACGCCTCCCGACAGTTCCGAGGCGCCGGAATCGACCCCACCGCGAAGTAGTGCCCGGCCCCGGCCGCCGGGGCCCGGCCCTCTCAACCCAGGCGAAGGAGTGTCGTGCTCGGTCTGTTCCTGCGTCGTCTGCTGGTCAGCGTCCCGCTGCTCCTCGTCGTCAGCTTCCTCGTCTTCAGCCTCATCGTCCTGGTGCCCGGCGACCCGGCCGTGGCACTCGCCGGCCCGAACCCCGGGCCGGAGCAGATCGCCGCGGTCCGGGAGAGCCTCGGCCTGAACGACCCGTTCCTCGTGCAGTACTGGCGCTGGCTCACCGCCGCCCTGCACGGTGACCTGGGCGTCTCGCTGTTCACGAGCCAGACCGTCTGGTCGGCGATCACCTCCCGGCTGCCGACGACGCTGTCGCTCGCCGGCTTCGCGCTGGTCCTGGCGATCGTGCTGGGGGTCGCCGTCGGGTCGATCGCCGGTCTGCGTCCGGGGACCTGGATCGACCGGGTGGCGACGACCACCGCCAGCATCGGCGTCGCGGTGCCGTACTTCTGGGTGGGGATGATCCTCGTCCTGCTGCTCTCGATCGACCACAGCGTGCTGCCAGCCGTCGGCTACGTGCCCCTGACCACGGACCCGGTGGAGTGGCTGCGGCACCTGGTCCTGCCCGGCACGGCCCTGGCGCTGGCGCCGGCTGCGGTCATCGCCCGCCAGACCCGGGCGGCGGTCGCCACCGTGATGACCGAGGACTACGTCCGCACCGCCAAGGCGAAGGGCCTCGCCCCGTGGCGGGTCGTGGGCAAGCACGCCCTGAAGAACGCCGCGCTGCCGGTCGTGACCGTCTTCGGCATCGAGGCGAACCGGCTGATCGGCGGCACCGTGGTGATCGAGCAGCTGTTCGCCCTGCCCGGCATCGGACAGCTCGCCTACCAGGGCGTGTTCAGCCGGGACTTCCCGGTCGTGCAGGGGGTGGTGCTGTTCGCCGCCCTGATGGTGCTGCTCATCAACATTTTCGTCGACGTCTCCTACGGCTACTTCAACCCGAGGATCAGGCAGTCGTGACGCTCAGCTCACCGGCGCAGCCGGGCATGACAGACCCCCTGGCAGACGCCTCCGCGCCCGGCGAAGAACCGCCCCGCCGATCGGCCGGCTCCCCCGGGCTGCGCCGGTTCGTCCGGCGGTTCCTGTCCAACCGGCTTGCCGTGGTGGCGCTGGTCGTGCTGGCGCTGCTGGTCGGGTCGGCCGCGGCAGCCCCGCTGCTCGCGCCCTACCGGCCGGAGACCATCGACGTGGTCAACCGGCTGGCGGGGCCGTCGGCGGAGCACTGGCTGGGCACCGACAGCCTCGGCCGTGACACCCTGAGCCGGCTGTTGTTCGCCGGCCGGGCCTCGTTGTTTGCCGCGGGGATGGCGGTCGTCATCGCCGCGGGGATCGGCGTCCCCAGCGGTCTGGTGGCCGGCTACGTCGGCGGTGCGGTCGACTGGTTCCTGGGACGGGCCGCGGACGTCCTGATGACGTTCCCGGCGATCATCCTGGCGATCGCCATCATCGCGGCCACCGGCCCCGGCCTCACCAACGCGATGATCGCGCTGGGCATCGTGTACTCGCCGCGGCTGTTCCGGGTGGTGCGCAGCGCGACGTTGGCGGTGCGCGCGGAGACCTACATCGAGGCGTCGGTGAGCATCGGGACACCGGCCCACAGCATCATCGCCCGCCGCGTCCTGCCCAACATCCTCAGCCCGCTGCTGGTGCAGATCTCGCTGTTGCTCGCCGCGGCGCTGCTGGCAGAGGCTGCGCTCAGCCTGCTGGGGCTGGGCGTGGTCCCGCCGACGGCCAGCTGGGGCAACATGCTCGGCCGCGGCTTCGCCGAGATCCGGAGCAGCCCGCTGCTCGTGTGGTGGCCGGGCCTCGCCATCGCCCTGGCGACGCTGTCCTTCAACCTCATCGGCGACGGCCTACGCGACGCCCTGGGGCGCGAGATCCGCAAGGGGGAGTGACATGAGGACAGGCACCTCTCCGGCCCCGTCCGCACCGGCGCAGGACACCGGGCTGCTGCTCCAGGTCGAGGACCTCAGCGTCGACTTCGCCACCGCCCATGGCTGGGCCAACGTCGTGGACCGGGTGTCCTTCGGAGTGGGCGCGGGCGAGATCGTGGGCCTGGTCGGGGAGTCGGGGTCGGGCAAGACCGTGACCGGCCTGTCCGTCCTCGGGCTGGTGCCCTCGCCGCCGGGACGGCAGAGCGGCGGCCACATCTGGTTCGACGGTCGGGACCTGACCGCCCTGCGGGAGCGGGAGATGCGCGACGTCCGTGGCAACGACATCTCCATGATCTTCCAGGAGCCGATGACGAGCCTCAACCCGGCGTTCACGCTCGGTGACCAGATCGCCGAGACGGTGCGACGGCACCGGGGCGGCAGCCGGCGCGCGGCGTGGGCCAGGGCCGCGGAGGTGCTGAGCATGGTGGGGATCCCGCATGCCGGACGGCGCGTGCGGGACTACCCGCACGAGTTCTCCGGCGGGATGCGGCAGCGTGCCATGATCGCCATGTCGCTCGCCTGTGACCCCAAGATCGTCATCGCCGACGAGCCGACCACCGCGCTCGACGTCACGATCCAGGCGCAGATCCTCGAGCTGCTGGCCTCGATGCGTGACGACATCGGCACCGGGATCCTGTTCATCACGCACGATCTGGGCGTTGTCGCCGAGGTCTGCGACCGGGTGGTCGTCATGTACGCCGGGCAGGTGGTCGAGCAGGCACCGGTCCGGGACCTGTTCTCGCGGCCGCAGAACCCGTACGCGGAGGGCCTGCTCACCGCGATGCCACAGCTGGGCGCGAGGACCGCTCGCCTCGCGTCCATCCCCGGCAGGACCCCCGAGCCGTGGGCCATGCCGACGGGCTGCCGCTTCGGACCCAGGTGCCCGCACAGCGTGGCCGCCTGCCACGAGCAGCCGATACCCCTGCTGCCCGTCGGGCCGGAGCGGACCAGCCGCTGCATCCGGGTCGACGAGATCGAGCTGCGAGGAGCCACGTGAACGCGTCGGCGCAGGGAGAGGGGAGCACCGTGGGAGCTCCCCCGCTGCTGGAGGTCCGCGGGTTGAACGTCTCCTTCGGGAAGAAGTCGGTGCTGGGCCGCGGCCGCGTCGTGCGTGCTGTCAACGACGTCGGCCTGCAGATCGCGAGCGGCGAGACCCTCGGCCTGGTCGGGGAGTCGGGGTCGGGGAAGTCCACGACCGGGCGCGCGGTCCTGCAGCTGGTGCCTGCCGACTCCGGCAGCATCCGCCTCGACGGCCGGGAGATCATGGGGGTCCGGGGCAAGGCGCTGCGCGGCCTGCGCCGGCAGATGCAGATGGTCTTCCAGGACCCCTACTCCTCCCTCGACCCGTCGACGACGGTCGGGGCCAGCATCACCGAGCCGCTGCGCGTCCACGAGGGGCTGTCCGGGCGGGCGAGCCGGGAGCGGGTCGCCGAGCTGCTCGACCTGGTGGGGCTGCGGCCCAGCCACGCCGACCGCTACCCGTACGAATTCTCCGGCGGCCAGCGCCAGCGGGTCGCGATCGCCCGGGCCCTGTCGATCAACCCCCAGCTGGTGGTGTGCGACGAGGCGGTGTCGGCGCTGGACGTCTCCACGCAGAACCAGGTGATCAACCTGCTGGAGGACCTGCGGGAGAGCCTGAGGCTGTCCTACCTCTTCATTGCCCACGACCTGGCCGTCGTGCGCCACATCTCGCACCGGGTGGCGGTGATGTACCTGGGCCACATCGTCGAGACGGGCCCCATCGAGCGCGTCTACGAGAGCCCCGCCCACCCGTACACGCAGGCGCTGCTCTCGGCGATCCCCGTTCCCAACCCGGACCGCAAGGATCGCGGACGCCGGATCCTGCTACAGGGCGACCTGCCCGACCCTGCCGACCCGCCGGCCGGGTGCCCGTTCTCGACCCGCTGCGCCTACGTCATGCCGGTCTGTCGCGTGGAGATGCCCGCCACGACGGCGGTCGACGGCGGCGGCGGGGTCGCCTGCCACCTGCAGACCGCGGGTCCGGTCCTGGCCGGCCGCTCGCTCAGCCACCTGGGCATGCCTGCCGTGCCCGACGGCCGGACCGCCCGCGGACGTCTGCAGCCCGCTGCGGAGGGCCCGCAGACGTCCGCGGTCAACACGTGAGCGGCCCCTTCGAGGGCGTCACCGTCGTCGAGTTCGGGCAGTTCGTCGTCGTGCCGTTCTGCGCCCAGCTGATGGCCGATGCCGGCGCGCGGGTCATCAAGGTGGAGCCGCCCACCGGCGACTCCTACCGGTCCGGGCCGGCGCAGCTGGCGCCCGGGGAGACCCGGCAGTTCATCGTCAAGAACCGCGGCAAGGAGAGCGTCTCGCTGGACCTGGGCCACCCCGACACCGCCCCGGTCGTCCGCCGGCTCGTCGACCTGGCCGACGTCGTGCTGGTCAACCTCAGCCCGGCGGCCGTGCTGCGCCGGGGTCTGGACTACGACAGCCTCGCCCGGATCAACCCGGCCGTCGTCTACGGCGCGGTCAGCGCGTACGGCTCGCGCGGTCCGGAGGCCGGCCTGCCCGGCATGGACGTCGTGGTGCAGGCCCGGTCCGGCCTGATGACCTCCCTGGCTGCGGAGCAGGCCGGGGTCGCGCACCACAGCGAGGTGCAGGTCGCCGACTACAGCAGCGCGCTGCTGCTGTTCGCCGGGATCGCCTCCGCGCTGTACGTGCGGGAGCGGACGGGGGCCGGGCAACGCGTCGACGTGTCGCTGCTGGGCGGCGCGCTCGCGGTGCAGAACAACTCCCTCGCCCACGTCTACGGCAGCGACGACTGGCGGCACGAGTTCGTCGCGCAGCTGCCCGAGCTGCGCCGCCAGGGCGCGTCGCACGCGGTGATCGAGGCGGTGCGCCGGGACCTGCGCCCGGACCCGCCCAGCCACACCGCGCACTACCGGGCCTTTCGCACCGCCGACGGCGACATCGCGCTGGGAGCCGGCAGCCCCGCGGCCCGCCGCCGCCTGAGCGAGGTGACCGGGCTGGACGAGTCGCTCGCGGTCTCCGACCCCGAGCAGTTCGGCCGGCTGCTGCAGGACCTGCTGCGTCAGCAGCCCAGCGCCCACTGGGTGGCGCTGCTGCAGGCCCGCGACGTACCGGTGGCGCAGGTCCGGCACATCGACGAGGTGCTGTTCGACCCGCACGTGGAGGCCGAGCAGCTCGTGGCGGACTACGAGCACCCCACCGTGGGCCGCTACCGCGGGCTCGGGACGCCGCTGCGGATGAGCGCGACCCCGCTGGCCCGGGGACAGGCCTCGCCGCCGTTCGCCCGGCACACCGCGGCCGTCCTGGGCGAGCTCGGGTTCGACGAGGACGCCGTCCGGACGCTGCGCGAGGCAGGCGCTGTCGTCACCGACGGCCCGCCGCCCTCCGCCACACCGACAACCCCTGCCACGACGAGCCCAAGGAGCCACTGATGCAGTTCACCGCCACCGTGCTGTCAGCGGACGAGGAGAAGCTACGGACCGAGGTCCGGGAGTTCCTCGCCGCCGAGCTGCCGCCCGGGTTCCGGCCCGGCCTGGGCCTGGCGGCCCGCCACGACCCGGAGTTCTCCCGCAAGCTCGCCGCCCGCGGCTGGGTCGGCATGGCGATCCCGCCCGAGTACGGCGGCCAGGGCCGCTCGGCGGTCGACCGCTTCCTGGTCACCGAGGAGCTGCTGGCCGCGGGCGCGCCGGTCGGCGCCCACTTCGTCGCCGACCGGCAGACCGGCCCGACGCTGCTGCACTACGGGACGGAGGAGCAGCGCCGCCGCTTCCTGCCCTCGATCTGCGCCGGGACCTGCTGGTTCTCCCTCGGCATGAGCGAGCCCGACTCCGGCTCCGACCTCGCCTCGGTGCGCATGTCCGCCACCCGCATCAGCGGGGGCTGGACGGTGAACGGCACCAAGATCTGGACGAGCGGCGCCCACCTCAACCACTACTTCGCCGTGCTGTGCCGCACGTCCCCCGCTGACGGTGACCGGCACAACGGGCTGAGCCAGCTCATCGTCGACCTGAGCTCGCCCGGAGTGAAGGTGTCCCCGATCCCCTACCTGGACGGCAGCCACCACTTCAACGAGGTCGTGCTGGAGGACGTGTTCGTCCCCGACGACCTGGTGCTCGGCGAGGTCGGGTCCGGCTGGCGCCAGATCACCTCGGAGCTGGCGTACGAGCGGTCCGGTCCGGACCGGTACCTCAGCACCTTCAACGTCCTGCGGGAGTTCATCCGGGAACGGTCGGGCCAGGACCTCGATGCCGACGCCGCGCGGGTCGTGGGCCGGCTGGCGGCCCGCTTCTGGACGATCCGGCAGCTCTCGCTGTCCGTGGCGCGCTCCATCGACGCGCACCAGTCGCCGGCGCTGGAGGCGGCCCTGGTCAAGGACATCGGCACCGTCTTCGAGCAGGACTCGATCGAGGCGCTGCGCTCGGCTGCCGACACCGAGGTGGATCCGGCACGGGGCAGCCTGTTCCAGCTGCTGCTGGCCGAGGCGGTCCTGACCGGGCCGGCCTTCACCCTGCGGGGCGGCACGACCGAGGTGCTGCGCTCCATCGTCGCGAAGGGACTGGGCCGATGAACAACGAGCGCACCATGCTGGTCGACGCCGCGACCGACCTGTTCGGCGACCTGTGCCCGCCCGCCGTCGTGGTCGCCGCCGAGGAGACCGGCTGGGCAGGTGCGCTGTGGTCGGCGCTGGCCGAGGCCGGCTTCCCGTGGGTCGGCGTGCCCGAGCAGGCGGGTGGCTCGGGAGGCAGCCTGGCCGACGCCTGCGCGCTGCTGCAGGTGGTCGGGCGCTACGCGGCCCCGGTGCCGCTCGCCGAGACCGGCGTGCTCGCGGGCTGGGCGCTCGCCTCCGCCGGTCTCGCGCTGCCGTCCGGCCCTGCCACCGTCGGGGTGGGACGCCCGGACGACGTCGTCGAGCTCGCCGGCGGCCCGGGCTCCTGGCGCCTGAGCGCCCGGGTCGGTCGGGTGCCTTGGGGCGGCGAGTGCGAGCGACTCGTGCTGCTCGCAGACCTCGACCGGCAACGCTTCGTGGTCTCGGTGCCGCGCGAGGGCCTGACGGTCACCCCTGGCCGCAACCTCGCCGGTGAGCCTCGCGACGCGCTCGCCTGCGACGACACGGCCCTGCCCGACGACGCGGTGGCACCGGCGTCCGACCACGTGACGGTGCAGACCCTGGCGGTGCGGGGGGCACTGACGCGGGCGGCCCTGATCGCCGGTGCGCTCAGTCGGGTGAGCGACCTGACCGTCACCTACACCGAGCAGCGCCAGCAGTTCGGCCGACCCATCGCCCGCTTCCAGGCCGTGCAGCAGCACCTCGTCCAGCTCGCCGAGCAGGCGCAGTCGGCCCGAATGGCGGTGCTGGTGGCCGCGCAGAACGCCGACCCGGAGCCGGCCGTCTTCGACGTCGCCGCGGCCAAGGTGGTGGCGAGCGAGGCCGCGACGTCGGCGACCAGGGCCGCCCACCAGGCCCACGGCGCGATCGGCATGACCAAGGAGTACGAGCTCGGCCAGCTGACCCGCCGTCTGTGGTCGTGGCGGGAGGAGTTCGGCAGCGACCGGTACTGGAGCCGGGAGCTGGGCGACCGGCTGGCCGACGCGGACGCCCTGTGGCCCCGGATCGCCGTCGGCCTCGTCCGCGGCTGACCACCTACCCGTCCCGTCCTTCCTGGAGGTCCTTGCCGTGCGTACCGAGAACGGGCTCGTCGTCGATGTCGTCGACCGGGTCGCCCAGGTCACCCTCGACCGGCCGGAGCGGCTCAACGCGCTGAGCTCCGGCCTGATCCTCGACATCGTCGCCACCTTCGACCGGCTGGGGCTGGACGACGACGTCTGGGCGGTTCTGCTCACCGGAAGCGGAGAGCGCGCGTTCTGCGCCGGCATCGACCTCAAGGAGGTGCACGGCGAGGACCGGCCGCCGTCCCTGCCGATGTTCGGAACCGGCCGCAACGTCTTCGAGGCCGTCCTCGAGTGCGCGAAGCCGGTCGTGGTGGCGCTGAACGGCGTCGCAGCCGGCGGCGGCTGTGAGATCGCCCTCGCGGGCGACGTCCGCCTGGCCGCCGACCATGTCCGCATCGGGCTGCCCGAGGCCAAGCGGGGCATGGGTGCCAACTTCGGCAGCCAGCTGCTGCCGCGCCTGGTCCCGCGGGGGATCGCCTACGAGTGGCTCTACACCGGTGAGCTCGTCACCGCGCAGGAGGCGCACCGCTGGGGGCTGGTCAACCGCGTGGTGCCCGGGGCCGCCCTGGCGCAGGAGGCCCACGACCTGTGCCGACGGCTCGTGGCCAACGCCCCGCTCACGCTCCGGCGCTACAAAGCGATGATCGGCCGCGGTGCCGAGCTGCCCGTGGCCGCGGCGCTGCGCCTCGCTGTCGGGCCGAACCCGTACCACAGTGAGGACCGCGTCGAGGGGGTCGCGGCCTTCCTGGAGAAGCGCGAGCCGGTGTGGCGGGCGCGCTGACAGGCTCTTCGTCACGGCACCGGACGGCGCCGGCCGCAGCGCCGGCGGACACCGGAACCCGGTCGGTGGCTGCGGCCAGCGCGGGCGCGGTCTCCGTGGCGACCGTCACGATCCTGCCGCTGTCGCTGGCCGGAGCCCTCGCCGTGCAGGTCAGCGGGGACCTCGGGGTCTCCACCAGCGCGCTGGGCGCAGCGTCGTCGGCGTTCTTCGGCGCCGCAACCCTGGTGTCACCGCTGGCCGGTGCGGTGGTCGCCCGCGTCGGGGCGCGGGCGGCGATGCGGCTGTCGCTCGTGCTGGTGGGGCTGGTCCTGGTCGCCATCGGTCTCACGGCCCGGTCCCTGCCCGTCCTGCTGTGCCTGCTCGCCCTCGGCGGCGCCGGGAACGGACTCGCTCAGCCGGCCACCAACCAGTACCTGGCGCAGCGCGTCGTCCCCGGCAGGCAGGGCACGGCGTACGGCATCAAGCAGTCGGCGATCCCCGCCGCCGGCCTGCTCGCCGGCCTCGCCGTCCCTCTGGTCGGCCTGACGGTCGGCTGGCGCTGGGCGTTCGCGTTCTTCGCGCTGCCCGCGCTCGTGCTCGCGGTGCGCACGCCGGCCGGGGACGAACGGCCCGGCTGGTCCGAGCCGAGCGCCCGGACCGGGCAGTTGCCGCGCAAGGTGCTGGTCGTCGTCGCACTGGGAGCCGGTCTGGCGGCCGCCTGCGCGACGACCCTGGGCATCTTCCTCGTGGCGGGTGCGGTCGAAGCCGGCTGGGGCGAGGCCCAGGCCGGGATCATGTTTGCTGCGGCCAGCGCGACGGGTGTCCTGGTCCGGCTGTTCTGCGGAGTCCGGGCGGACCGCAGGGGCGAGCGCCACCTGGAAGTGATCGCCGTGATGCTGCTGGTCGGCGCGCTCGGCTTCGCCGCCCTGGCCTCCGGGCAGCACGTGCTGTACGCGGTGGGCAGCCTCGTGGCGTTCGGGGTCGGGTGGGGGTGGCCAGGGCTGCTCATCCTGTCCGTCGTGCAGCTCAGCCCCGCCTCGCCCGCCGCCGCGACCGCTGTGACGCAGACCGGAACCTCTGCGGGAGCGGTCATCGGCCCGCTGGCCTTCGGACTGCTCGTCGAGCGGTCCTCGTACGCCCTGGCCTGGGGCCTGGCGGCCGTCGGACTGGTGCTCGCGGCCGGGGTCATCCTCGCCGCGCGCGGCCTGGTGGCACCCGACCGGCGTCGGCCTGCCCGACCTCCCTCCCCTTCCCCGCCCCCCGTGCATCTGGAGGTGCTCGTGACCACGAGCCGAGAACTCGTCCTGCGTTACTTCGCGGCCTGCAGCCGCGGCGACACAGCGGGCATCACGGCGTCCTTCTGCGACGACGCCGTCGTCTACGACACCAACCACCGGCCGGTGTCGGGCGCCGCGGAGATCGGCCGCTTCTACACCAAGGTGCGGCAGGACCTGGAGTGCGCGTCCTGGCACGTCGACACCTTCCTCGGCGACGAGGACCATGCCGCCACGGAATGGACGATGCTCGACCGCCGGGCGGGCGGACCCGTGGCGGTGCGCGGGTCGGAGCACTACGAGTTCCGCGACGGGCGGATCAGCCAGATCCGGCAGTACTGGAGGCACGACCCGGACCGGCCCGGGTCCGGGCTGCGCGACTACCCCTACAGCGAGGACGCCCGCTTCACCCGCGTCGGAACGAGCGACGTGACCGGGGACCGGCGATGAGCGTGCAGCTGACCAAGGACTCGATCGATCAGTGACCATCGCCATGGTGGAGGACCCGGACGGCACCTGGGTGGAGCTGCTCGAGACGTCCAACGGCTGACGGCTCGTCCTCGCCTCGGCTGCTGCGGGATGAAGACCGGGTCCACGCGGCATGCTGCCCGGGTGACCGACGGCGCCGACGTCCTCGCCCCCCGGCCGGGCGCGTCGGCACCGCACGCCCGGGAGCGACGCCCGGCCGCGCTGGCTGCACTCTGCGTCACGCAGATCACCAGCTGGGGCGTCCTGTACTACGCATTCCCGGTCGCGCTCGCGTCGGTGACCGCGGACACCGGCTGGACGAGCACGCAGGCGACTGCGGCGTACTCGACCGGGCTGGTCGTCTCGGCCCTCGCCGGTGTCCCCACCGGGCGGCTCCTGGACGAGCACGGGCCGCGCCGCGTGATGACCGCAGGCTCAGTGCTCGCGACCTTCGCGACCCTCGGCATCGCGCTGGCGCCGACGCTGCCGTGGTTCTTCGCCGCCTGGGTCGTCGCGGGAGTCGCGATGTCGGCGGTGTTCTACCAGCCGGCGTTCGCCGCACTGACCCGCTGGTACGGGCCGCAGCGGGTCCGCGCGCTGACGACGCTCACGCTCGTCGCCGGCCTGTCCAGCACGATCTTCGCGCCGGCGACCGACGCGCTGCTCGGCTCTCTCGGCTGGCGCGCCACCTACCTGGTCCTGGCCGGCGTGCTCGCCGTCGTGACGGTCCCGCTGCACGCGCTGTACCTGCGACCCGCCTGGGCCCGCGCCCCGAGCTCCTCCCCGGGGACCCCCTCCCCAGGCACTCCGGCCGGCGACGGCGTGACGGTGCGGTCCGTCGTCCGCAGCCGCGGCTTCCTCGTGCTGAGCGCCAGCCTGACTCTCGCGTCGTTCAGCCTGTACGGGGCGAGCCTCACCCTGATCCCGCTGCTGGTCGGCCGGGGGCTCTCGCACTCGCTGGCCGCCCTCTGCCTGGGCCTGCTCGGCGCCGGCCAGCTCCTCGGCCGGCTCGGGTACGGCTGGCTCGCCGCCCGCACCGGCCCGGTGGCGCGGGCCGTCGTCCTCAACGCGGCCGGGGCCGCGGCAGTCGCGGTGCTCGCGGTGCTGTCCGGCCCGCCGGCGCTGCTCGTCGTCGCGTCCGTCGCACTCGGCGCGGCGCGCGGCGCCGGCACGCTGCTGCAGGCGACCGTCGTCGCGGACCGGTGGGGCGTCGCCAACTACGCCTCGCTCGCCGGGGTGTTCGCCGCGCCCATCACGCTGGCGGTCGCGCTCTCGCCGTGGACGGCGACCACGCTGGCACACGCCACCGGCAGCTACCCCGTCATGTTCGGCCTGCTCGTCGCCCTCGCGTTGCTGAGCGCAGCGACAGCGGCCCTCGCCGGACCTGGGCCCCGGCTGCCACGCCCGCCGGGCCCCTCGCCGAGACACCCGCCGCAACCGAGATCCGGTCGCCGTCCCACGCCTACTGTGCCAGGGTGAGTGCTGTGCTGGCCGCCGCGCAGCGGCTGCGCGACGAGGGGCGGAGGCAGGCTCTCGGTGACCTCTGCCGGCGGTACGACGTGTCGCTGCTGGTGCTGTTCGGCAGCGCGGCCGCGGGTGCTCACCGGGCGCGCGACGTCGACGTCGCCGCGCGCTTCGACCCGTACGACCCCGGTGTGGTGCTGACGTTCCTCGACGAGCTCGCCGGGGTGGCGGGGACCGGCCAGGTGGACCTGCTGGTGCTCAACACCGCCGGGCCGGTCGCCCGGGAGCAGGCTCTGGTGTTCGGGGAGCCGCTGTTCATGGCCTCGCCCAACCTGTTCGCCGAAACACAGATCGCCGCGACGATGGAGCGGCTCGACACCGACGTCCTCCGGCGCCAGCAGCTCGAGATGCTCAGGTCGACGTGACGCCACGGGACTTCCGTGCCGCCGTCGTCCAGGCTCGGCTCGCCCAGATGCGCGAGCTGCTGGGTGACCTCGACCGTCTCGGGGACGTCAGCGCCGAGCAGCTCAGGAGTGACCGGTTCCTACGGCACGTCGTTCAGCACGTCCTCGTGCAGCTCGTGCAGCTGGCCGTCGCCATCAACAGCCACGTCGCGGCGACGCTGGCCGGGGAGGCCGTGACGGACTACCGGGCGTCCTTCGACGCCGCGGTCGGTGCCGGGCTCCTCGACGCCGAGCTCGCCGCGGCCCTCAAGCCCTCGGTCGGCCTGCGCAACGTGGTGGTGCACGAGTACGTAGACATCGACCACGCCGTCGTCGCCGCGGCCCTGCCCCAGGCCCGGCGGGGCTACGGCCGCTACGTGCGCACGGTCGCCGAGTGGCTCATCGCCCGGTAGACCGCCAGACCTGCGGCCCGTGGGACGGTGGCGGCGCGACCGGGCGGGTGGACTCCCAGGTGCGCCGCCACGACGAGGTCGGCGGGCCCTGCAGCGCGGGCTGCGTGCCCTGGGCGGCGCGGCGCAGCGAGCCCCACCAGTCGGTCGCGTCCTCGTCGAGCAGCCGGGCGACCTCGGCCTGCACCCGCTGGGTCAGCGTCACGGCGGTCTCCCCCGGCCGGCCCCGCAGCGGGTCGCCGAACAGCACCCGGACGCGCGGACGGCCGGGCGCCGGCCAGGACCGCCCGCGCGGCATCGCCTCGTACGATCCGCGGACCGCGACCGGCACGACCGGCGCGCCGCAGGACAGCGCGAGCGCCGCGGCGCCCGGCCGGAAGCGCGCGGTCCACCCGTCGGGCGAGCGGGTGCCCTCGGGGTAGACGACGACGTGCCAGCCCTCCCCGAGCAGCCGGGCGGGGGTGGTGGTCGGCGCGCCGCCGCGCCGCTCGATGGGGACGGTGCCGAACACCAGGGCGGTGCCGGCCGCCTTCCACCAGGAGGTGAAGAAGTAGTCGGCGGCCGCGGCGACCACCGTGCGGGCGCGTACGGCCGGCGGCAGCACGGTGAGCAGGGCGGCGGTGTCCAGGTGCGACACGTGGTTCATGACGAGCACCGCCGCCTCGTCGCCGAGCGCGGTCAGCCGCTCGAGCCCGGCGACGCCCAGGCGCACCTCGGCGCGCACCAGCGGGGCCAGCGCCCCGGCCTGGGCGACGGCCCGCACGCCCCGCGCCAGAGGGGTGCGCGCCCAGGCCGTGGAGGTTTCCCGGGTCGGTGCGGCCTCGGCGCGCGGCGCCGTCGCGGGGACCGCCCGCGGGTGGCCCCAGCGGAAGTCCCGGGCCAGCCGGACGAGCGAGCTCACCGCACGTCCGCGACCGAGTGCGGCGGGTTGTGCTGGTAGGTGATGGTCGGCGAGCTGCCCACCGTGCCGCTGACCATCTGCAGCGCGTCGGCGAGGGTCGAGGCGCTCCGGAAGCCCATCCGCTCCACGGCCCGGCGGTCGCCGCCGACCCACACCACGTCGCCGAGGTGCTCCAGCGCGTGCGCCCCCCAGTACCACATGTAGAACGGGTGGACGCCGTGGTAGGCGTGCGAGGTCCGGTAGAGGTGGGCGTACCACGGGTCGGTGGCGTACTGCTTCTCGAAGCGCTCCTCGATGACCGCGGGGTCGGTCGACTCGGCGAGCACCTCCTCGAAGAAGTCGACGTAGGACGGGTGGTGCAGCTGGTCGAAGGCGTGGGGCACCGGGTGGTAGAGGATCAGCGCGCCGCCCTTGCGCACCAGCGGCCGGCCCCGGTACATGTTGAAGAAGTAGCCGAGCCCCAAACACATCGCGAGCACCGGGTTCATCACCGAGCTGTTGACGTTGTACGGGCACAGGTAGGGCAGCCCGAACACCAGCACGTCGGTCTGGCCCTGCACCTCGACGAGTTGCTGGCGATGGACGTTCGCGATCGTGAGCTCGTGCACCGGCTCCACCGCGCCGGCCTGCACCGAGGTGACCTCGTAGTCCGCGACGAGGTCGCTGAACGCCTTGCGCCGCAGCCGGCCGGGTGCGCGGTCGAGCCCGTTCTTCAGCGCCCAGAACATCGCCTGGTCGCGGGGGGACCACTCCCACTCGCGCTTGGTGAGGAAGCCGTACGACCTCGGGAACGCCTGGTTGTTGAGCGTCGTCTCGATCTGGAACACCCGGACGTGCTCGCCCAGCAGCCGCCCCATCCGCCAGGCGCTGGAGTGCAGGGCGCTGGCCTTGGAGTCCATGAACGAGCGGGAGTGACGCATCGTGCGGCTGTTGTGGTGGTGGCGCAGGGAGGCGTAGGACGCCAGCCCGATCGCGGTGCTCTTCCAGCCGCCGTCCATCGCGACCAGGTTGACGTTGACGTAGACCAGCAGGTCGGACGTGCCGGCCCGCTTGTTGACCTCGACGTCCTCACCCTCGTCGGTGAGCCCGAGGTGCACGAGGTTGTCGCGGTCCTCGGCGTCGTGGTTGGTCAGCGCGTGCGGCCAGAAGCTGCGGTAGACCCGGTCGCCGACGATCCGGCGGATCTCCGGTCCGGTCATCCGCCGGTGCAGCGCGTTGGCCACGACCAGCTCGACGTCGTCGACGCCCGCCGCGGCGGCCAGCTCGAGCACCTGCTCGATCACCTGCTGCCGGATGTCGGGGCTGCGCATGGGCGGCAGCGGCAGCGAGATGTCGTCGAACGCGATGGTCAGGCGCATCCCTGGCCGCAGCAGCACCCGCAGCGGCTCGCTGTCAGTCGGCTGCTCCAGCGCCTGCGCGATCGCCGCCCGGACGTCCGGCAGCCCGGGCAACGGCTCCGGCGGGTAGACCACCCGGGTGCCCAGCGGGAACCGCTCCAGCCCGAAGCCCTCCCCGCGGTGCACCAGCAGCGGCGGCGTGCGCTCGTCGACCTCCAGCACGAACCCCGGTCTCATGCACTCTCCTCCGTGAGGTCGAAGCCGACCTTGGCCAGTCCGAGCCGACCGGCGTCGCCGGCCTCGTCGAGCGCCTCGCGGTAGCGCGACAGCGGGTGCCACGACGTACGCAGGGCGGCCAGGCGCGGGTCCGCGAGCAGCTCGAGCGCGACCGCGACGTCGTCGCCGCCGCTGGCGTAGGAGCCGACCAGCTCCAGCTCGCGGAACCACGCCGGTGCCAGGTCGGCGGAGGCGGGCATGCCGGCGAGCACCACGCGGCCGCCCGCCCGGGTCGTCCGCAGCGCCTGCGCCAGGCCGGCCGCCGACCCGACGCACTCCACGGCGACGTCGACGCCGCCGAGCAGCAGGTCCCCGCCTCGCTCTGGGGACAGCCGCACGGCCGAGGTGGACCGGCGTACGGCGGTCAGCGCCGCCTGGGGCGCGACGACCTCGTCCGCGCCGAGGTCGCGGGCGAGCTGCGCCTGCCGCGGGTGCTTGGCGACGACGGTGACCCGGCCGGCCGGGGTGAGCGCCCGCAGCGCATGCAGCACCAGCAGCCCGACGACGCCGGCGCCGACGACCAGCACCGCCGAACCGGGTGAGGCGTCCGCGCGGCGGGCGGCGTGCACGGCGCAGGCCAGCGGCTCGGCGAGCACCGCCCGCTCGTCGGGCAGCGCGTCCGGGACCGCGTGCAGCTGCGACACGTGGGCGACCAGGCCGCCGGACCAGCCGCCGCCGGTGTCGCGGCAGTAACCGGTCTGCAGCCCCGGGGCGACGTGGCCGAGGGTCACCCGGGCGCAGCGGTTGGTCGAGCCCTCGGCACAGGCGGCGCAGTCCGGCAGCCCGCGGGCCCGGCAGGACAGGACCGGGTCGAGGACGACCCGGCTGCCGGCCGGCAGGCCCGGGGCGTCGTCGAGCAGGTCGCCCACCACCTCGTGGCCGGGGGTGAACGGCCAGGAGACCAGCGGCGAGAAGTACAGCGACGACGTGCCGTTCACCGTCGCCAGGTCGCTGCCGCAGATCCCGGACAGCCGGGGCCGCACCCGCACCCAGCCGGCACCGGGCAGGGCCGGGGCCGGCCGTTCGGCGAGCCGCACCGGCGCCAGCCCGGCCGCCGCGACCGCCGGCAGCCGGCCCGACGCGGCCCGGGAGGCGAGGTAGCGCGGCAGCGAGCGGTAAAGCTCGACCGCCTTCACGGGCGCGCCCTCAACGGCCGGCCCCGGCGAGGGCGAACCGCGACCGCCCGGGCGTCGAGGCCCAGTGCACGACCGGCCACCGCTCGCGGCGGGCGAGCCGGGCCAGTGCCACGTCCGGGTTGACCACGACCGGATGGCCGACGGCCCGCAGCATCGGCAGGTCGGACAGGCTGTCGGCGTAGGCGGTCGAGGCCGGCAGGTCCCAGCCGTGCTCGGCCGCGCGCCGCCCGAGCCATGCCGCCCGGGCCTCCCCGACGACCGGGGACTCGGCCAGCCCGCCGGTCGCCCGGCCGTCCGGCGCCACCTGCAGCCGGGCGGCCAGCACCTCGTCGAACAGCGGGGCGAGCGGGCGGGTGAACACGTCGAGCGCCCCGGTGACCAGGACCGTGCGGTGCCCGACCGCGCGGTGCTCGCGGACCGCGCGCACCGCCGCCGGCGCCAGCCGCGACAGCACCTCAGCCGACACCCGCTCGTCGACGAGCGCCGCCAGCGCCTCGACGTCGGCGCCCTCGTAGCGCTCGGTCACGGCGCGGACGACCGTCGCCCTGGAATGCCGCTCCGCCGACAGCAGGCGCGGCAGGTCCGCGGCCAGCCGGAGCAGCTCGCGGGGCCAGCGGCCGCGCGGGGCGTCCGCGAGGCGCACCCACAGCAGCGCCTCCACCACCGTCGAGGGCAGCAGCGTGCCGTCCATGTCGAAGGCGGCGACGACCTGCCGCGCCGCGTCCGGCTCGGGCGGGCGGCGGCTGGGCCGGGCGCGCGGCGGCAGCGCCGCCGACCAGCGCAGCAGGCCGGTGACGGCCGGGCAGTGCAGCTCGACAAGGTAGTGCTCCCAGTCCACGACGGCCACGTCGCAGCCGAACACCTCCCGGTCCTCGGGGGACAGGGCCCGGTGCAGGGCGAGGGTGTTGCCGTCGGCGTAGACCAGCTCGGCCTGGGTGTAGGCCCGGTACAGGTCGGACAGCCGGCGCACCGCGCGCAGCCGGCGCCCGGCGCGGTCGAGCCGGCCGGCGACGTCGCGGCCGGCCGCCGACGGCGGCAGCGCGGCCACCGCCCGGTCGGCCAGCCGGTGGCCGCGCTCGGCGAACCGCAGCCGCCGCTCCAGCCGGGTCTCGCCCGCGAAGTCCCACACCGGCACGGCGTGGCTGCCCCGGCCGCGCTGCGGCAGCGGGTGGGCGGTGAAGTACGTGCGCACGTGCCCGTACAGGTCACGGAAGCGCAGCGGGTTGCGGGCACTGGAGCCCACCTGGTACCACGCCGGCTCGCCGGGCGGCGGCGGCGAGGCGGCGGCCGCGACCAGCGCGCCGACGACGAGGTCGACCGGCACGATGTCGATCGCCGCCTCGGGGGCGGCCGGGAAGTCCGGCAGCATCCCCTGCCCGTACGCCAGGATCACCGGCTCCGCCATCTTGAAGCCCTCGATCCAGCCGGGGGCCGGCCGCACCAGGGCGCTCTCGATGATGGTGGGGCGCACCACCGACAGCGGCACCCCCCAGTCCGCGCAGGCCTGCTCGACAGCCCGCTCCGCCAGCGCCTTCGTCAACGTGTAGCAGTCGGCCCAGCCCAAGCTCAGTGCGCGCTGCCGGCCGGCCTCGACCAGCCGGGTGCGGACCCACCGGCGGCGCAGCCGCTCGGCCTCGACGGCGACCTCCTGCGGCCCGGCGGCGCGCCGGGCCCGGCGCGCCTGACCCAGCAGCTCGGCCAGGACGTCCGGGGCGCGGCTGTCGGCGTCGGCCCGCTCGCCCAGCGCGTGGGCCGCGGCCGCCTCCGCGCGCCAGTCCACCGTGTGCGGGTGACGGTCCTCGGGCACCCAGCCCGAGCGCAGGCCGCCGACGTACGCGGTGGACACGTGCACGACGTGCGGCCGCGAGCCGGTCGCCCGCACGGCGTCCAGCAGCGCCAGGGTGCCGGTGAGGTTGGCCCGGAACCCCTCGTCGATGGGCGGGTCGAAGCTGACCTCGCCAGCGCAGTGCACGAGCACGTCGACGCCGGCCGGCAGCGCGCCGACCGGGCCGCCGAGCTCGCCCTCGACGACCTGCACCCGGGTCCCGACCAGCGCCGCCACCGCCGCGGCGCCGTCCCGCTCGCGCAGCGCGGCGAAGGCGGGCTTGGTGAGCAGGGTGCGGACCCGGTCGGGCGCGGGCTCGCCGGGTCGGCCGCGCACGAGCAGCGTCACCCGGGTGTCCGGCAGGTCGGCCAGGACCCGTTCTAGCAAGGCCTCCCCGACGAAACCGGTCGCCCCGGTGACGAGGAGGTGAACGCCCGCGAGCCGTTCCGCGAGCCGCATGCGGGCGACCCTAGCCGGGACCGGCCCGACCGGGCACGCCGGGCTCAGCGGGCGGTCTGCGCCCCGAGCGCCTTGACGGCCGCGCTGGCCGCGGCCTCGTCCTGCTCACCGGTGCCGCCGCTCGCTCCGATCGCGCCGAGCAGCACCCCGTCGCGGTAGACCGGGACGGCGCCGGTCTGTGGCGTGTAGGAGCCATGCGTCATCGTCGTGAGCGCGCCGGCGAAGTTGGGCATCGCGGCCATCTTCTCCTTCTGCGCCGCGCTCGGCGTGCCGTACGCCGCGGACGTCCAGGCCTTGCCCTGCGCGACGGTCGCGGTGATCCACGGCGCGCCGTCCATCCGGCTGAGCGCCACGAGGTGCCCGCCGGGGTCCATGACCGCGAACGCCATCGGCACCCCCAGCTCGGTGGCGGCGGCGCGGGCGGCGGCGCACAGCGCCAGGGCTTCCTCGGAGGTCAGCATCTGACCATCCTGCCCCGCGGCGCCGCTCGCCGTCGCGCAGGGCCGTGGAAGGCTGCCGGCATGCAGCTCGAGGCGCAGACCACGTCCGGCACCGTGCGGGGACAGGGCGGCGGCGGGGTGGTGGCCTTCAAGGGCATCCCCTACGCCGCGCCGCCGTTCGGCGTCCTGCGGTTCGCCGCGCCGGCGCCCGCCGCGCCCTGGGAGGGCGTGCGCGAGTGCACGGCGTACGGCCCCACGGCGCTCAAGCCGCCGTACGCCGCCCCCGTCGACCTGCTGCTGCCCGAGCCGGTCGTGCCGGGCGAGGACGTCCTCAACCTCAACGTCTGGACCCCGGACCCGGGCGCCGCCGGCCTGCCGGTGCTGGTGTGGATCCACGGCGGCGCGTTCGTCAACGGGTCGGGCGGGGTGCCGCAGTACGACGGGACGGCCTTCGCCCGGGACGGCGTCGTCGCAGTGACGATCAACTATCGGCTGGGTGTCGACGGCTTCCTGCACTTCGGTGACGACGGCCCCGCCAACCGCGGGCTGCTCGACCAGGTGGCGGCCCTGTCCTGGGTGCGCGACAACATCGCGGCCTTCGGCGGCGACCCGCAGCGGGTGACGATCGCCGGCGAGTCCGCCGGGGCCATGAGCGTGACGTCCCTGCTGAGCATGCCGCGGGCGGCCGGGCTGTTCTCGCGCGCCGTGGCGCAGAGCGGTGCGGGCCACTACGCGCTGACCCCCGGCACCGCCTCGACGGTCGCCGCCGCGCTCGCCGAGCGGCTCGGCGTGCCGCTCACCCGCGAGGCGTTCGCCGCAGTCGAGCCGGCGCGCCTCGTCGCCGCGCAGCAGGCCCTGTCCCAGCAGATCGCACTCGCCCCCGACCCGGCGCGGTGGGCCGAGATCACGCTCAACCTCATGGCGTTCGAGCCGGTCATCGACGGCGACGTGCTGCCGGTGCTGCCCGTCCGCGCCGTCCAGGCCGGCGCCGGCGCCGAGGTCGACCTGCTCGTGGGGACCAACTCCGACGAGCACACGCTGTTCCTCGTCCCCAACGGGTTCGTGGACTTCATCGACGACAACGTGCTCGGCAGGGTCCTGGCCGGCTACGGCTTGCCCGCCGAGGCGCTGGCGGCCTACCGCAGCGACCTGCCGACCGCCTCCCCGGGCGAGCTGCTCATCGCGGTCGCGTCCGACTGGTTCTTCCGGATGCCCGCGCTGCGCCTGGCGGAGGCGCGCAACGGCGCGCCGGGCAGCACGCACGTCTACGAGTTCGCCTGGCCGAGCCCGCAGTTCGGGGGCCGGCTCGGGGCCTGCCACGCGCTGGAGATCGCCTTCGTGTTCGACACCCTGCGGGCGCCGGGCGGGCAGCCCCTGCAGGGCGACGCGGCGCCGCAGGAGCTCGCCGACGTCGTGCACCGGGCGTGGGTCGACTTCGTCACGACCGGCGACCCGGGCTGGCCGGCGTACGACCTGGCGACCCGGCCGGTGCAGGTCTTCGGGACCCTCACCTCGGTCGTCCCGGACCCCCGGTCCGCGCAGCGCCAGGTCTGGGAGGGCGTGCGGGTCTGAGGTCCGCTGCGGCGGTAGGTCATGGTGTCGGGCGCTGTCCAGCGGGTGTCCGGCGACGCCGCGGGGTAGGTCCCGGCCATGACCGAGACGAACCCTTCCCCCAGCGACCCGAGCGGCGCGTCCGCCCCCGGCAACCCTGTCGAGGGCAGCGGCGAGCAGCTCCTCGACGGCGGCGCCACCGGCACCGAGGAGGGGCCGGCCGGGATCCCGACGGCCCTCGTCGGGCACGACCGCGACGGCGACGAGGTGGCGGCCCCGCCGGCCGCCCGCGGCGACGAACCCGACACCGGCGCGGCCGCCCAGGCCGACGCGCTGTCGCCCACCGACAGCGCCCCCCAGCAGTCGTCGGAGGGCCGGAGCGAGAGCACGACCTGACGCCCCGGCAGGACGGGACGAACGGCCGGGCGACCCGTGCTCGGCACCCCCCGATAGCGTCGTGTCCGCACCACCGACCGCCCAGGAGGCAGCACATGGCCAGCACTGACAGCTTCGGAGCCAAGGGCACGCTCGACGTCGCCGGTACCTCCTACGAGGTGTTCCGGCTGTCCGCCGTGGAGGGCGCAGCCGACCTGCCGTACTCCCTCAAGGTGCTGCTGGAGAACCTGCTGCGCACCGAGGACGGCGCCGACATCACCGCCGACCACGTGCGGGCGCTGGCCGGCTGGGACCCGGCGGTCGAGCCCGACACCGAGATCCAGTACACGCCGGCCCGGGTGCTCATGCAGGACTTCACCGGGGTGCCCTGCGTGGTCGACCTGGCGGCGATGCGCGAGGCGATGGCCGACCTCGGCGGCGACCCGAAGAAGATCAACCCGCTGGCGCCGGCCGAGCTGGTCATCGACCACTCCGTCGTCGCCGACTTCTTCGGCAGCAAGGAGGCCCTCGGCCTCAACGGCGCGCTGGAGTACGACCGCAACCGCGAGCGCTACGAGTTCCTCAAGTGGGGCCAGACGGCGTTCAGCGACTTCGCCGTCGTGCCGCCCAACACCGGCATCGTGCACCAGGTCAACCTCGAGCGGCTGGCCCGCGTCGTGTTCACCCGGGACAGGGACGGCGTGACGCAGGCCTACCCCGACACCCTCGTCGGCACCGACAGCCACACCACGATGATCAACGGCCTGGGGGTGCTCGGCTGGGGCGTCGGCGGCATCGAGGCGGAGGCCGCGATGCTCGGCCAGCCCGTGTCGATGCTCATCCCGAAGGTGGTCGGCTTCAAACTGGTCGGCGCCCTGCCGGCGGGCGCGACCGCCACCGACCTCGTCCTCACCGTCACCGAGCTGCTGCGCCAGACCGGCGTCGTCGGCAAGTTCGTGGAGTTCTACGGCCCCGGCGTCGCCAACGTCCCGCTGGCCGACCGGGCCACCATCGGCAACATGAGCCCGGAGTACGGCTCGACCTGCGCGATCTTCCCGGTCGACGACGAGACGCTGGCCTACCTGCGCCTGACCGGCCGGCCGGCCGAGCTCGTCGCGCTCGTGGAGGCGTACGCCAAGGAGCAGGGCATGTGGCACGACCCTTCGCACGAGCCGCGCTTCTCTCAGACGGTCGAGCTCGACCTGTCGATCGTCGTCCCGTCGCTGGCGGGGCCCAAGCGCCCGCAGGACCGCGTTCCGCTCACCGACGCGAAGGCAATGTTCCGCACCTCGCTGGCCGACTACGCCTCCACCACCCCGGTCGAGCAGGACCGCCAGCCCGGCGTCCCGCCGGCGGCGGCTGCGGCCACGAACGGACGGGGCATCGATGAGGCCTCCGCGGAGTCGTTCCCGGCCTCCGACCCCGCCTCCCCGTCGCGCGAGCTCGAAAGCGACAAGCCGGTGAGCGTCAACATCGGCGACGTCTCGGAGCGGCCGAGCAACCCGGTGCACGCCGTGCTCGCCAACGGCGACCGGGTCGAGCTCGACCACGGCGCGGTGGCCATCGCCGCGATCACCAGCTGCACCAACACCTCCAACCCGTACGTCATGGTCGGCGCCGGCCTGCTCGCCAAGGCCGCCGTCGAGAAGGGGCTGACCGCCAAGCCGTGGGTCAAGACCACCCTCGCGCCCGGCTCCAAGGTTGTCACCGACTACTACGAGAAGGCCGGCCTCACGCCCTACCTCGACAAGCTCGGCTTCCAGACCGTCGGATACGGCTGCACGACCTGCATCGGCAACAGCGGCCCGCTGCCCGAGGAGGTGAGCGCGGCGGTCAATGAGGGCGATCTCGCCGTCGTGTCCGTGCTGTCGGGCAACCGCAACTTCGAGGGGCGCATCAATCCCGACATCAAGATGAACTATCTGGCGTCGCCGCCGCTCGTCGTGGCGTACGCGCTCGCCGGCACGATGGACCTCGACCTGACCAGCGAGCCGCTGGGCACCGGCAGCGACGGGCAGCCGGTCTACCTCGCCGACATCTGGCCTTCGCCGAAGGCGGTGTCGGACATCGTCGGCACCTCGGTGACCGGTGACATGTACGCCTCCTCCTACGCTGACGTCTTCGCCGGTGACGAGCGCTGGCAGGCGATCCAGGTGCCGGCGGGTGACGCGTTCGCCTGGGACCCGGACAGCACCTACGTCCGCAAGCCGCCGTACTTCGAGGGCATGGCCCGCGAGCCGGCGCCGCTCACCGACATCACGGGCGCCAAGGTCCTCGCGGTGCTCGGCGACTCGGTGACGACCGACCACATCTCGCCGGCCGGGTCGATCAAGGTCGACTCCCCTGCCGGGCGCTACCTTGCCGAGCACGGCGTCGCCCCGAAGGACTTCAACAGCTACGGCAGCCGCCGAGGCAACCACGAGGTCATGATTCGCGGAACGTTCGCCAACATCCGGCTGCGCAACCAGCTCGCGCCCGGCACCGAGGGCGGCGTGACGAAGAAGGACGGCGAGGTCACGACGATCTACGACGCGTCGCAGGCCTACCAGGCCGAGGGCACCCCGCTGGTGGTCCTCGCCGGCAAGGAGTACGGGTCGGGCTCCTCGCGCGACTGGGCGGCCAAGGGCACCGCGCTGCTCGGCGTACGGGCCGTCATCGCCGAGTCCTACGAGCGGATCCACCGCTCCAACCTGATCGGGATGGGCGTGCTGCCGTTGCAGTTCACCGGCGGCGACAACGCCGCCTCGCTCGGCCTGACCGGCACGGAGACCTTCACGATCGAGGGGGTCGCCGCCGGCGACGCGGTGCCACGCGAGCTGACGGTTCGGGCAGACGACAGCACGTTTGTCGTGACGGTGCGCATCGACACGCCGGGGGAGCAGGCGTACTACCGCAACGGGGGCATCATGCCGTACGTGCTGCGCACGCTGCTGTAACGCCGGACGTGACAGGGGCGATACTGGGTCGTGCACACCTTCGCGACGGGCGCGCGCGGTCCGGGCCCTCCCTTGCGGGTCGTCGGTCGCGTGCGCACCGGCCCGCCGCCGGACTCAGCACCACCTGACCCGGGAACACCCGCTGTCCTGCCGGCCGGCGACTGCCGGCCCGCAGCACGCGCAGGCTCAACCAGCACCCGCCCGCTGACGAAGGACTACGTGTGACACCGCCCCGCACCGCCCACACCCGCGTGGACGCCACCGTCGAGGCCTCGCCTTCTTCCCCGCAGCCGGCGAAGAAGGCGGGGCCGGCGGCGAGGAAGCCGGCCTCGGCGTCGCCCGCCGCCAAGCGCGTGGCGCTACCGGACTCCCCGGTCGGCGAGGAGCCGGCGCCAGAGGACCTCGAGGCGCTCGATCCCGATCTCGGCTCTGTCGAGCTCGACGCGGACGTGCTCGTCGACCCCACCGCGGCCACCCCCGACACCGTGGTCGACCCCGCCGTCGTCGCTGCCGCCGACCCGGTGCTGGCCGCCGTCACCGCTTCGGAGGACGAGGACGACGAGGACGACGACGAGACGCCCAAGCCGGCGTCGGACGACGACGACGAGGACGACAAGAAGCCGCTCGCCGCGGAGGGCGAGGTCGGGATCAGCACCGACCTGGTGCGCGCCTACCTCAAGGAGATCGGCAAGGTTCCGCTGCTCACCGCCGAGATGGAGGTCGAGCTGGCGCAGCGCATCGAGGCCGGCCTGTTCGCGGCCGAGAAGATCCGCCAGGCCGACGAGGGCGAGGCGGCGAAGCTGTCGGCGGCGCTGCGCCGCGACCTCGACTGGCTGGTCCAGGATGGCCAGAAGGCCAAGCGCCATCTGCTCGAGGCCAACCTGCGCCTGGTCGTCAGCATCGCCAAGCGCTACCTGGGCCGCGGGATGCTGTTCCTCGACCTCATCCAGGAGGGCAACCTCGGCCTGATCCGGGCGGTCGAGAAGTTCGACTACACCAAGGGCTACAAGTTCTCCACGTACGCGACGTGGTGGATCCGGCAGGCGATCACCCGCGCGATGGCCGACCAGGCCCGCACTATCCGCATCCCGGTGCACATGGTCGAGCAGATCAACAAGCTCACCCGGGTGCAGCGCGAGATGCTCCAGGAGCTCGGTCGGGAGCCGACGCCCGAGGAGCTCGCCAAGGAGCTCGACATGACCCCGGAGAAGGTCGTCGAGATCCAGGGCTACGCCCGTGAGCCGGTCAGCCTCGAGACGACGATCGGCGACGACCAGGACTCCAACCTGGGCGACTTCATCGAGGACGCCGACGCGCCGATCGCCGCCGACGTCGTGTCCTACGGCCTCATGCAGGAGCAGCTCAACGAGGTGCTGCGCACCCTCACCGACCGCGAGGCGGCCGTGGTCAAGATGCGCTTCGGCCTGGTCGACGGCCAGCCGCGCACCCTCGACGAGATCGGCCGGGAGTTCGGGCTGACCCGCGAGCGGATCCGCCAGATCGAGAGCAAGACGCTGTCCAAGCTGCGGCACCCCAGCCGGTCGCAGAAGCTGCGCGACTACCTGGACTGACGGGGCCGCGCGGTGCAGCCGGTCTCGCCGGCGGAGTTCGAGGACCTCGTCGCCGGTGCCCTGGACGACCTGCCGCCGGCGATGGTCGAGCACTTCCGCAACGTCGTGGTGGTTGTGGAGCACGAGCACCCCGACGACCCGGATCTGTTCGGGCTCTACGAGGGCGTCCCGCTGACCGAACGCGAGGTCTACTCCGGCGCGCTACCGGACCGCATCACCCTCTACCGGGTGCCGCTGTGCCTGCTCGCCCACGACCTCGACCACCTCGCGGAGGAGGTGCGCGTGACGGTGGTGCACGAGTTCGCGCACCACGTCGGCCTCGACGACGACCGGCTGCACCAGCTCGGCTGGGCGTGACGGTGTAGCGCAGATTCGGTCGCCCTCCGACGGGTAGGTGTGAGCAGGTTCACCCACCCAGACGCTCGCGGAACACCTGATGTGGGTGAGACGTTCATGTGACGCGAGGACGTCCCGCACGTCCTCCCCGGAACCTCGCGGTCCTCCCGGCCGCGTGCGCCGTCGTCCCGCGCGGAACCGGCCCCGCCGCACCGTCAAGAGCAGGAGATCCACGTTGTCCACCGCTGCCCGCCCCGCCGACGTCGTCGAGGCGCTGGTCGAGCGTGCCCAGTCCGAGGGCGCCCTGTCCCTCGAGCAGCTGCGCGCCAGCTTCGACCAGGCCGGGATCGGCCCGTCCGAAGCCGGCGCCGTCCTGCGCCGCCTCACCGACGCGGGAGCCGTTCTCGGGAGCGGCGACCGCCCTGCCCGTCGGCGCACCGCCGCCGCGCGCCCGGCTGCCCGGCCCACCGCCAAGCAGGCCACCCGCCCTGCCGGCCGGACCGTCGAGGCCGCCGCCCCTGAGCACGTTCTCAACCTGACCGAGGCCACTGTGACCACATCCGTCCTTCCCGCACCGGCCCCCGCCCCCGCCCGCCGCCCGGCCAGCCGCAAGGCTGCCGAAGAGGCCGCCGCCCCCACCGAGACGCCGCTCGACCCGGCCCTGGTCCCGGTGCCGGACGACGAGGAGGAGACCCTGACGCCGGCCGCGACGCCGGTGCCGGCCGCCACCGTCGTCCCCGAGGACGACAAGCCCCTCGCCCTCGACGAGCCCCCGCCCGGCATCGACCTCGTCAAGGCCTACCTCCGGGAGATCGGCAAGGTCGCGCTGCTCACCGCCGTCGAGGAGGTCGAGCTCTCCAAGCGCATCGAGGCCGGCCTGTTCGCCGCCGAGAAGCTGCGCCAGCACACCGTCGGCGAGGTGAAGATCCCGGCTGCACTGCGCCGCGACCTCGGCGAGGTCGAGCGGGACGGCGAGCGCGCCAAGCGCCACCTGCTCGAGGCCAACCTCCGGCTCGTCGTCTCGCTGGCCAAGCGCTACCAGGGCCGCGGCCTGGACCTGCTGGACCTGGTGCAGGAGGGCAACCTGGGTCTGGTCCGCGCCGTCGAGAAGTTCGACTACGCCAAGGGCTACAAGTTCTCGACCTACGCGACCTGGTGGATCCGGCAGGCGCTGCAGCGCGCGCTGGCCGACCAGGGTCGCACCATCCGGGTCCCCGTCCACATGGCGGAGCTGATCACCAAGGTCACCCGGGTACGGCGTGAGCTCACCCAGAGCCTGGGCCGCGATCCGCTGCCCGAGGAGATCGGCGAGCCGCTGGAGATGACCGCCGCCAAGGTCGAGGAGATCCTCGGCTACGGCCGCGACACCCTCTCCCTGGAGAGCCCCGTCGGTGACGACGAGGCCGTCCTCGGCGACTTCATCACCGACTCCGACAGCCCCGACCCGGTCGCGGCCGTCGAGATGCAGATGCTGCAGGGTCAGCTCGGCGACGTCCTCGCCAGCCTCCCGGCCCGCTCGGCGACCGTGGTCCGGATGCGCTTCGGCCTCGACGACGGCCGGGCGCGCACCCTCGACGAGGTCGGTCGCCACCTGGGGTTGACCCGCGAGCGGATCCGCCAGATCGAGCGCGACACCCTCGCCGAGCTGCGTGCGGGCGGCCGCGCCGAGGCGCTGCGGGAGTTCGTGGCGTAGCAGGCAACTGGCTGGCCGGGGCCCGGGCACGAGACCTACGCGGACGGGGACCCGCCGCCCTCCCCGGCGGCCAGCCGTCAGCCCGCCCTCGTGAGCTGCCGACCGCGCGGCCTGGCCGGCGACCACGGGCCGCCGGAGCGGGGGACGCAGCAACGGCCAACGCAGGCCCGGTGCGACAGTAGGGTCTCGCTCCCCCTGCCCCGAGAGGCTCACCGGTGACTGAAGACAGCCCCGCCCGCCAGAACACGACCTTCCCGAGCGGCTCAGGGCAGGCGCACGGCTACCTCGCCCTGCCGGCGTCCGGCTCGGGCCCCGGCGTCATCGTCATCCAGGAGTGGTGGGGGCTCACCGAGCACATCGCCGGCGTCGCCGACCGGCTCGCCGCCGAGGGGTTCGTGGCGCTCGCACCCGACCTGTACGGCGGCCAGACGGCCCACGACGCCGATGAGGCCGGCCGGCTCATGTCCGCGCTGCCGGTCGAGCAGAGCGCGGCGGAGCTCGGCGGCGCCGTCGACTTCCTGCTCGCACACGAGGCCGTCACGAGCAGCACCGTCGGTGCCGTCGGCTTCTGCATGGGCGGCGGCTTCGTGCTGCTGCTCGCCGCGCAGCAGGGCGACAAGATCGGGGCGGCCGTCCCGTTCTACGGCGTCGGTCCGGCCGTACCCGAGGCGTACGCCGGGATCACCGCAGCCGTACAGGGCCACTACGGCGAGCGCGACGACTTCTACCCGGTCGACCAGGCCCGCGCCCAGGAGGAGCAGATCCGCGGCGAGTCGGGAGCGCCGGTGGAGTTCCACTACTACAACGCCGGACACGCCTTCCACAACGACACCGACGCCCTCGGCACCTACTCCCCGGGCGACGCGACGACGGCCTGGAACCGCACCGTCGCGTTCCTCAAGGCCAACCTGGCGTAGCCAGCCGCCCCTCGCCGGCGCAATGGCTGCGGCAAGCCAGTCGACCGGCAGCAGTCAGGCGTCCGAGCGCACCCAGGCCGTCGTGCTCCGGCTGCGCTTGGGCTCCGGGCGCCGCTCCTCGCCTGCCGAGCCGGCCGGCGCCCCGGCCTGCGACAGCCACTGCCGCTGGGTCGCCAGCGAGGCCTCGAGCTCCTCGGTGGGACGGCCGGCGGCCTGTGCCTTGGCGAGCTTGGCCTCCAGCTCGGCGACCTTCTCGCGCAGCCGCACGACGAACGGCGACTCGTTGGCCTGCGCGAACCGCTGATCGCTGACCTTGCGGAACCGCTCCTCGACCTTGGCCATCCGGTCCTCCAGCGAACGCATGACGTCGCGGGGCACCTTGCCCGCGGCCTCCCAGCGCTCCTGCAGCTCACGCAGCCGCCTGGTGGCCTTGTCGCGGCCCTGGCCCCCCTCCCCGACGCCGGCGAGAGCCTCCGCCTCCACGAGGATCGCCTCCTTGACCTCCTGGTTGCCGCGCAGCTCGACGTCCTGCTCGGCGTACTGCGCCGAGCGGGCCTGGAAGAACACGTCCTGGGCACCCTTAAAACGCGCCCACAGGCCGTCCTCAACCTCGCGGGGCGCGCGGCCCGCGCTCTTCCAGTCGGCCATGAGCTGCTTGTAGCGGTCGGCGGTGGACTTCCAGTCGGTGGAGGACGACAGCTCCTCCGCCTGCTCGATGATCCGCTCCTTGCGGCTCTTGCTCACCTCCCGCTGCTGCTCCAGCGCCTCGAAGTGCGCGGTACGCCGCTCGGCGAAGCGCTTGCGGGCCGCGGCGACGCGCTCCCACAGCTCCTGGTCGGTCTTCTTGTCGACGCCGGTGATGCGCTTCCAGTCGTCACCCAGGCTCCGCAGACGCTCGCCCGCGGTCTTCCAGTCGGACGAGCCGGCGAGCGACTCGGCCTCCTCGGCGAGCCCGGTCTTCGCGGCCACCGCCGCCACGCGCTGCTCCGCCCGGGCGGCCTTCGCCGCCTCGACGCCGGCCGCGGTGCGCTCGAGGAGCCCGTCGACGCGCTTCTCCAGCCGGACGAGGTCACCCACCGCGGCGGCGGTCGGCACCGTGGTCTTGAGCCGCTTCGCGCTCGCCGCCACCTGCGTCGGGTCGCCCGCGCCGCTGGCCAGCCGCTGCTCGAGCAGCGTCACCTCGGTGGCGAGCTGTTCGTAGCGCCGGGTGAAGTGCGCGAGCCCGTCCTCGGGGCTGCCGGCCTTCCACGACCCGACCTCTCGCTCGCCGTCGGCGGTTGTCACGAAGACGGTGCCGTCCTCCGTGACGCGTCCCCAGTCGCTCATCCGGTCTCCTCGCTCCTGCCGCTGCTCGCACGCTGTGCGCCCAGTCTGCCCTGCGGCGGCGCGGGCGGGCGGCCTGAGCCACACTGCGCCGTGACCGCCGCCCGCCCCGACCTCGCGGCCCTGCCCGGCGCGCCCGAGTCGCGACTGAGCGACGCGGTCCGGGCCCGCCTGCCGGCCGCCTCCCCTCCGCCGCCCTGGCCATGCCGGGTCGAGGCCGTCGTCTGGTGGCACCGCGCCTCCCCCGCCGCCCTCGCCGTCCTGCCGGCCGCGCTCACCGACCGCTGCCGCCTGCCGCGCGTCGTCGGCGCCTTCGTCCGCTACCTCGACAGCCCCGTCGGCCCGTACGAGGAGGTGATCGGCGCCGTCATGGACCGGCCGCTGCACGTACACGTGCCGTTCCTCGCCGTGGACTCGCTCGCCTCGCTGCACGGCGGCCGGACGCACTGGGCGCTGCCGAAGGCGCTGGCGGCGTTCACCCGCCCGGCCGGGTCGCGCGGCGAGGTCGTGGCGGAGGGCGACGGGTGGCGGGTCGCCGCCCGCGCCCGGCCGGCCGGCCCGCGCCTGCCCGTCGTTGCCCGACTGCGCGGCATGCAGGTCCGCGCCGACGGACACCCGCTCTCGAACACCTGCACCGGGTACGGCCGGGCCCGGTTCGCCCGGGTCGACGTCCAGGCCGGCACCGACCTCGCCGGGCAGCCCGGCAGCATCGCCGGCTGGCTGCGGCCGGGCGACCACCTCGGCCTGGTGATGTCCGCCCGGCTCCGGGTGGGGGCACGGCGCGGATGAGGCGCGGTAGATGAGACGGGGAGACGTCGTTGCCGCGGTAGTCGTCTACGTCCTGCCGCTGCTGCTGGTCAGCGGCCTGCTCGCCGTGGTCGGCCTCGGCGGCCTGGCCCTCGCGCTCCTGGGCGTCGAGGCGTGCGTCGTCGCGTTGACCGTCCTGGCGAAGCGCCGCCCTGGACGCCCCGTCCCCTTGGCCCCCTCGACGCGACCGTGGCTCGTTCCCGTGGGCATGGTCGCGGTTCTCGCCGGCGTCGTCGGGATCGCGGTGGTCGCCGCCTCCGGCGGCTGACGTGGCAGGTGGCAACCATCCGGCCCGCTCCGGCGTCTGCCTGACAGGGGTCGCTGCGCGCCGTGTGGCACGCCACACGGGGCGCAGCCCCTCGCCCCTGACAGAACCTCTCCGTCAGGGGATGATGAGCGGGCCGGCGGACGCGCCGACCGGTGGAGGAGACACGTCGTGACCAGCCAGAACCTCGGCTCCGCCACCGTCAGCACCTCCGGCGGGGCCGTGGCCGGGCGCAGCGGGGACGACGGGACGGTCACCGCCGTGCTCCCGGTCCAGCCGGCTGCACCCGCAGGGGCACAGGCGACGGGGGCTCCCGCGGGGACGCAGGTGATGGAGGTGCCGGCGGCTGCCCATGCCGGCCGCCGCCCCTGGCGCCGCGGCCTGCTCGTCATCGGCGGCCTCCTGACGGCCGGCTCGATCGTCGCCGCCTCGACCGTCTATGCCCGCTCGACCGACGGCTCCGGCTCCTCCACCGCGCCGTCCGCCGCCCGGGCAGCCGCCTCCGTCGCGGCACCGGCCGTCGCGGTCGCCGGACGGGGCAGCGACGGCACCGTGCCCTGGCAGGCTCCGCTCAGCGTCACGGTCACGGGCGGCACGCTGACTTCGGTCTCCGGCCGCGACCCCGACGGCAAGGCGCTGCAGGGCGCGGTCGGCCCCGACGGCCGCTGGACGTCGGCGGTGGGCCTGATCCCCGCCTCGACCTACTCGCTGATGGCCTCGGTCCGGGACACCAGCGGTGAGATCCACGACCTGCCGTTGTCGGCCACGACCAGTCCGCCCGGCAAGACGGTCGGACTGACCATCGCCCCCGGCGACGGCGCGGTCGTCGGCGTCGGCCAGGCCATCTCGGTGCGGCTCGCCAAACCGGTCAAGGACAAGGCGACAAGGGCCGAGGTCGAGAAGCGGCTGGCGGTGACCACCGTGCCCGCGGTGGTGGGTGCCTGGCGTTGGATCAGCTCGTCGGAGGTGCGTTACCGCGGCCCCGAGCTGTGGCCGGCCGGGACCAAGGTCAGCGTCGGCGCGGCACTGGACCACGTGCAGGTGGTGCCGGGTATGTGGGGCAGCAGCCGCAGCGCCAGCTTCACCGTCGGCGACGCGCTGACCAGCGTCGTGGACACCAAGGCCCACACCATGACCGTGTCGAAGAACGGCAGTGTCCTGAGGGTCATGAAGGCCTCAATGGGCAAACCGCAGTTCCCCACCCGCAACGGCACCTTCGTGGTGCTGGAGAAGTTCGCCGACCGGATCATGGACTCCGCGACGGTCGACCTCCCGCCGGGGACACCGGCATACCGGACCGCCGTCAAGGACGCCGTACGGATCACCAACAGCGGCACGTTCACCCACGGCGCGCCCTGGTCGGTGCGCAGCCAGGGCAAGACCAACGTCAGCCACGGCTGCATCAACCTAGCGCCGGCCGACGCGCACTGGTACTACCTGCAGGCCACGCGGGGTGACGTCGTGACGGTCGTCAACAGCACGACGGGACCCAACCTGTCCGACGCCGGCAGCCAGGACTGGAACATGACCTTCGACAAGTGGAAGTCCGGCAGCGCGCTGGCGTGACCCGGCCAGCCTGAGTCGCGGGGATTGGGGTAGCCAGCCGGCATGACCGGCTCGCTCAGCGTCCTCGGCACCGCCACCACCCTGCTGTCGTACGGCGGCATCACCGTCCTCACCGACCCCAACTTCCTGCACCGCGGGCAGCGGGCCTACCTCGGCAAGGGACTGTGGTCGACGCGGCGCACCGAGCCCGCCCTGCAGCCGCCGGAGCTGCCGCCGCTCGACGCCGTCGTGCTCTCCCACCTGCACGGCGACCACTTCGACCGGGTCGCCCGGCGGGCCCTGCCCAAGGACCTGCCGGTCGTCACCACCCGGCATGCGGCCCGCCGGCTGCGGCTGCAGGGGTTCTCCGCCGCCGTCGCCCTCGGCACCTGGCAGAGCCACGAGATCGCCAAGGACGGCGCCCGGCTGCGGGTGACCGCCGCCCCCGGTCGGCACGCCCGCGGTCCGCTGCGGGCGGCGCTGCCCGAGGTGATGGGCAGCGTCCTGGAGTTCTCGGCGCCCGGCGAGCCCGACCTCACCGTCTACGTCACCGGCGACACCCTGCTCATCGACGAGCTGCGCGAGGTCCCGCGGCGGTACCCGCACCTCGACCTCGGGCTCTGGCACCTCGGCGGCACCCGGATCCCCTTCGGCCGCGGCGTGCTCGTGACGATGGACGCCCGGATGGGGGCCGACCTGCTGGAGCTGGTGCACCCGGTCCGCACCGTACCCATCCACAACGACGACTACGGCGTGTTCACCAGCCCACGCAGCGCGTTCCTCGCCGAGGCCGAGCGGCGGGGGCTGGCCGGCGTACGGGCGGTCGACCGGGGCGAGACCGTCCCGCTCCCGCTGCCCTGACCCGCGAGCAGCGGACGCTCCCCCTGCGGAGACCGGCCACGGGTCTGGCAGCGTGGGGGCGTGAGCGAGGCGACACGCAACGAGGCCGAGCACGCGCTGCGGCTGCTCGCCGGGCCGGGGGCCCGGCTGCGCGAGGACCAGTGGACGGCCATCGAGGCGCTCGTGACCAGCCGCCGGCGGGCCCTCGTCGTGCAGCGCACCGGGTGGGGCAAGTCGGCCGTCTACTTCGTCGCGACGGCCCTGCTGCGCGCCCGCGGCGCCGGCCCCACGGTGATCGTCAGTCCGCTGCTCGCGCTCATGCGCAATCAGGTCGCCGCCGCCGCCCGTGCCGGAACCCAGGCCGTCACCGTCAACTCCAGCAACGTCGACGAGTGGTCGACGGTCTACGACGCGGTGCGGGCCGGCGAGGTCGACGTCCTGCTCGTCAGCCCCGAGCGGCTCAACAACCCGGGCTTCCGCGACAGCGTCCTGCCCCGGCTGGCCGCGACGACCGGCCTGCTCGTCGTCGACGAGGCGCACTGCATCTCCGACTGGGGCCACGACTTCCGCCCCGACTACCGGCGCATCGCCACCCTGCTCGGCGACCTGCCCGAAGGCACGCCGGTGCTCGCGACCACGGCGACCGCGAACGCCCGGGTCGTCGCCGACGTCGCCGAGCAGCTGTCCGGCGACACGCTCGTCCTTCGCGGGCCCCTGGACCGGGCGTCCCTGCACCTGTCGGTGGCCCGGCTGCCGAGCCCGGCCCACCGGCTCGCCTGGCTCGCCGACCACCTCGAGGCGATCCCGGGCTCGGGGATCGTCTACACCCTCACCGTCGCGGCGACGGAGGAGGTGGCGTCCTTCCTGCGCAGCCGGGGCGTCGCGGCAGCTGCCTACTCCGGGCGGACCGACGACGCCGAGCGCCGGCAGGCCGAGGATGACCTGCTCGCCAACCGGATCAAGGCGCTGGTGGCGACCTCCGCTCTCGGCATGGGCTTCGACAAGCCCGACCTCGGCTTCGTCGTGCACCTGGGCGCCCCCGCCTCGCCCATCGCCTACTACCAGCAGGTCGGGCGGGCCGGCCGCGGCGTCGACACCGCGCAGGTGGTGCTGCTGCCCGGCGCGGAGGACGAGGCGATCTGGCGCTACTTCGCCTCGCTCGGCTTCCCGAGCCAGGACCAGGTGCGCACGACGCTGGCGGCCCTGGGCGAGGCGCCCCTGTCCACGGCGGCGCTGGAGGCACGGGTCGACCTGCGCCGCACCCGCCTCGAGACGATGCTCAAGGTCCTCGACGTGGACGGGGCGGTACGCCGGGTGCCGGGCGGCTGGACCGCAACCGGCCGTCCGTGGTCCTACGACGCCGACCGCTACGCGCGGGTCGCCGCCGACCGGGCCGCCGAGCAGCAGGCGATGCGCGAGTACACGGCGACGCACTGCTGCCGCATGGAGTTCCTGCGCCGGCAGCTCGATGACCCGGAGGTGACCGGGCCGGGCAGCGCGGCGTGCGGTCGCTGCGACAACTGCACCGGCCGGCCACTCGACGAGAGCGTCACGGCTGCCTCGCTCGAGGCGGCTTCGGCCGCGCTGGGCCGCCCCGGCGTGCAGGTCGAGCCGCGCCGGCTGTGGCCGACCGGGATGGCCGCGGTCGGTGTCGCGCTGTCCGGCCGGATCCCGGCCGACCGGCAGGCCGAGCCCGGCCGCGCGCTGAGCCGGCTGTCCGACCTCGGGTGGGGCACCCGGCTGCGGGCGCTGCTCGCCGGCCCGGACGCACCGGTGCCCGACGACGTCCTGGCGGCCGTGGTGCAGGTGCTGGCGGGCTGGGGCTGGGCGGCCCGGCCGACCGGGGTGGTGGCGCTGCCGAGCCGGCGCCGCCCGCAGCTGGTCGCCAGCCTCGCCGCCCGCCTCGGCGAGGTCGGCCGGCTGCCCCTGCTGGGCACCCTCGAGCGCACCCGTGACGAGCCAGGAGCCGCCCGCAGCAACAGCGCACAGCGGCTGCGCGAGGTCGCCGGGTCACTGCGTACGCCCGCCGGCCTCGTCCTGCCCGAGGGCCCCGTGCTGCTCGTCGACGACCTCGTCGACACCGGCTGGACGCTGACCGAGGCCGCCCGGCTGCTGCGGGAGGCCGGCGCCGGCCCGGTGCTGCCGTTCGTGCTCGCCGTCGACGGCTGACCTGCCGGACGCGCGCTACCCCACCCCGGCCAGGGTGCGGGTCATGTAGGACTGGTTCGAGGCGCGGGCCCACGCGTCGACCGCCGCCGGCGACGTCGCGACCCGCATCTTGCAGTCCTTGTTGCCGGTCCCGGCCGGCGTGAAGTTGAACCAGGAGACCGCCTTGACCTTGGGCCACTTCGCCAGCGACGCGGGGATCTCGGCGATCCAGCGGGCCTTGCGCTGCGGGTCCGCCCGGTCCTCGGTGGACGCCATCTCGGCGATGAGGATCGGCTGCGGGTGCTTGGCGCTCCAGGTGCGGAAGTCGGCGAAGACGTTGTCGAAGGAACGCCACGGGTCGTCCTTGCAGACGTTGTACCAGTTGTAGCCGTCGACCCCGAGCCAGTCGACGACGTCGTCGCCCGGGAAGAAGGCGTCGGCGGCGAACTTGAACTTCGAGAAGCTGGCCGCCATGAGGATCCAGGTGAAGCTCACGTTGGTCGCCCCCCGGTTGCGGTAGATCTGCACCCAGTGCCGCCAGGCCGCCCGGTACTGCGCGGGCGTCCCCAGCCGGGGCGAGTCCACCTCCGGCTCGTGGTTGAGCGAGAGCAGCAGCGGGTGGCCGAACGCCTTGAACGCGTCGGCCTGCCTGATGATGTCGGCGTCATGGGTCCCACTGGCGATCGAGGCCCATGAGGGCGAGGAGATCGACACCACCGGGATGTGGCCGTTCGCGACGTCCCACTTCGTCAGGCCGCTGATCGGGGCGGAGTCCCAGGTCTGGTAGGTCCGGTGCAGGGCCAGCTGGCGCTTGCTGGTGCTCTCGAAGCTGTTGAAGGCCTCCTGCCAGGTCTGGTGCGTCGAGCCGTTGACCGCCGCGCCGGTGTAGACCCCCGAAGCGGGCAGCGCCACCTTGCCGTTGGTGAGCGCACCTGCGGCAGGCGCGCTGGCCTGCGCGCCCGAGCCCGGGCCCTCGGCACCGACCTGGCTCGCGGCCGCGGCGGGACCGGACAGGCAGATGCCCATCACGACTGCGCCGCTGAGCAGGGACGTGGTGAACGAGGGTCTCATGGTGCGCTCTCCCGTGGTCAGGTACGGACCGGCCTGACGGCCCGGTCGCTTCGCGCTGCGTGACGGCGATGGCGCCACCCCTTCTGTATCGACGGGCCGTAACCCGCGCTGAACGACACGGCCGCTCCAATTCGCGGCATTTCCCGACGCCTGAATTCGCGGCATTCCCGGCGGGTGGATTCGCGGCATTTCAGGTGGTGCTGCCGTGCAGGCCGTACGGGCGGGCACGCAGACGGGCCGAGCTGCCTGCGCAACTCGGCCCGTCGGAGGGGGCGGGGTCGTCGGTCAGCCGGTGATACCGGTGACGTCCGCGCCGATCGCCTTGCCGGCGGCGTTCTCGGCGACGAGCCGGTAGTGGTAGGTCGTCTTCGAGGCCAGACCGGCCAGCCGGGCCTCCACCTTGATCGGTGCGTAGCCGCTGGTGCTCACCGCGGCGCTGCTCGAGCCGTAACTCGACGTGCGGCCGTACTCGAAGCGGTAGGTCGTGGCGATGCCGTTGGCGTCCACCGAACCGTGCACGGTCATGCCGGTGGTCGTCTGGGCGCCGTTCCAGGTGGTGGTGACGGTCGGCACCGGCGCGGTGGTGAACACGACGTCGGCGCCGTTGACCGTGCCGGCGGCGTTGGTGGCGGTCATCCGCACGTGGTAGGTCGTGCCCGGCAGCAGGCCGGTCACCGGGACGACCACCGGGACGGCCGCCAAGCCGGCCGCCACCGTGACCGCCGTGGTCTTCCGGGCGTACGTGGTCGTGGTGCCCAGGGCGAAGGTGACCTTGGTCGCCAACCCGCCCGGGGCGACGGTGCCGGCCAGCGAGGCGGCGTAGCCCTCGATCTTCTGGGGGATCTGAGTGGTCGGCGTCGGGGCGCCCTGCGTCTGCAGGACCGCGTCCGGGGAGCTGGCCGTGCCTGCCTCGTTCGTCACGACCACCCGATAGTGGTAGGTCGACCCGGGGGCCAGCCCGGACGGGAACCCGGTCGCGGTGGTCGGCGTCGACGAGGACGGCACCGTGGTGAGCGGTGCGCTCGACCCGTAGGCGTCCGTCGTCCCGTAGTCGACCCGCATGCTGGCGGTGTCACCGTAGGTCGTGACCTGCGCGGCGACGGCGGCGCTCTGCTGGCCGGCCGTGGCGGTCGTGGCGTCGCCGACGCTCGGTGCCACCGTGGCGGCCTGTGCGTCAGCCGGTGAGCGCAGCAAGTAGGGCTGGTTGACCGCGCCGGCCCACGCGTTGGAGGACTGAGGAGAGCTGGCCACGCGCATCTGGCAGTCGTTGGTGCCGGGCGGCGCCGTGAAGTTGAACCAGGAGACGGCCTTGACCTGCGGCCACGCGGCGAGCGATGCCGGGATGTCGGCGATCCAGCGGGCCTTGTGCTGCGGGTCGGCCTTGTCCTCGGCCGACCCGACCTCGGCGATGAGGATCGGCTGGGGGTGCCGGGCGGCCCAGGTGCGGAAATCGGCGAAGACGTTGTCGAACGAGCGCCACGGGTCGTCCTTGCACACGTCGAACCAGTTGTAGCCGTCGACCCCGAGCCAGTCGACGACGTCGTCGCCGGGGAAGTAGTCGTCGGCGACGTACTTGTACTTCGAGAAGCTTGCGGCCGTGAGGATCCAGGTGAAGCTCACGTTGGTCGCTTCGCGGGCGCGGTAGATGCCCACCCAGCGCTGCCAAGCCGCGCGGTACTCGGCGGGGGTGCCGAGCCCGGGGGCGTCCAGCTCCGGCTCGTGGTTGAGCGAGAGCAGCAGCGGGGCGCCGAACGCCTTGAAGGCGTCGGCCTGCTTGGCGATGTCGGCGTCCAGGGAGCCGTTGGCGATCGCGGCCCACGAGGACGCGGAGGCCGGCGCGGAGATGGACACCACCGGAATGTGGCCGTTCGCGACGTCCCACTTGGTCAGGCCGCTGATCGTGGCGGAGTCCCACGCCTGGTAGGTGCGGTGCAGGGCCAGCTGGCGGCCGCTCGCCTGCTCGAAGCTGTTGAAGGCGTCCTGCCAGGTCTGGGTGGCCGAGCCGTTCACCGCCGCGCCGGTGTAGGCGCCGAAGTCGGGGACCGGCACGGTGTTGGCAGCCGACGCGGTAGCCACCGCGCTGCTGGGACCGGACACTGCGGATGGGCCCGTGGCGCTGCCTTCGGCCGCACCGGCCGGGTTCGCCATGCAGACGCCGAGAAGCACGGCGCCGGCGAGCACGGCTCGGGATTGGGGCAGCCTCACGGCTATCTCCTGACAGGTCAGGCGCAGCCGGGGTCACGAGCGGCTGCAGCGAAGAGGTGACGTGCGACGTTGTCGTCGCCTCTTCTGCCTCGACCGCGCGCGTGTCCGGCCTGGTCACCCGATCAGGCGAAGCGCCCGTGGAGCACCCGTTACGGGAAGATCGCCGTGGCGTCGTCACCGACTGACCGGCCGGCGGCGTTCTCGGCCACGATCCGGTAGTGGTAGGTCCCCGTGCTGAGGTCGGTGATCCGCGCCTGGACCTCGACGGGCGCTGCGCCGCCGGTTGTCGCGGTGGCGCTCGTCGAGCCGTAGCTCGCTGTGCGGCCGTACTCGAAGGTGTACACCGTGGGCAGGCCGTTGGCGTCGACCGCGCCGTGCAGGGTCATCGCGGTGGCCGTCTTGCCGCCGTTCCACCGGGTGGTCGTCGTCGGCACGGGGGCCGTCGTGAAGGCGACGTCGTCGCCGCTGGCGGTGCCGCCGGCGTTGCGGGCGGTCATGCGTACGTGGTAGGTCGTCCCCGGGCGCAGGCCGGTCACGGGCACGGTCACGGCCGTCGCGAACCCGTCCCCGGCCACCGTGACGGGCGCCGTGGTCGTGCCATAGGCGGGGGCGGTGCCGTAGGCGAAGGTGACCTCGGTGACCAGACCGCCGGGGTCGACGACCCCGGTCAGTGTCGCCCCGAAGCCCTCGACCTGCTGGGGCGGCTGGGTGGTCACCGCCGGCCCACCCGGCGTCTGGAACACACCGGCCGGTGAGCTGGCGCTGCCGGCCTCGTTGGTCACCACGACCCGATAGTGGTAGGTCGAGCTCGGCGCCAGCCCCCTGAGACGGGCCGTCGCGGCGGTCGGCGTGGACGAGGACAGCACCCTGGTGGGCGGCGAGCTCGAGCCGTAGGCGTCGGTCGTGCCGTACTCCACCCGCATCGTGGCGCTGGCACCGTAGGTCGTGACGTCCGCGGTGACCTCCGCCGACCTTGCGTCGTCGACCACGACTCTCGCGGCGCCCACCTCGGGCGCCGCGGCCGCCGGCCGGGCGTCGCTCAGCGTGCGCGTCATGTAGGCGTCGTTGGCAGCACGGGTCCACGCGCCGGCCGCTGCTGGGGAGGTTTCCACGCGCATCTGGCAGTCGCTGGTCTCACGGGGCGTGACGTTGAACCAGGAGATCCCCTTGACCTGCGGCCACGCCTGGAGCGCGGCCGGGATGTCCGCGATCCAGCGGGCCTTGCGCGCCGGGTCGGCCCGGTCCTCCGCGGAGCCGACCTCGGCGATGAGGACCGGCTGGGGGTGCCGGGCGGCCCAGGTGCGAAAGTCGGCGAACACGTTGTCGAACGGCCGCCACGGGTCGTCCTTGCACACGTCGAACCAGTTGTAACCGTCGGCCCCGAGCCAGTCGACGACGTCGTCACCGGGGAAGTAGTCGTCGGCGACGTACTTGAACCTGGAGAAGCTGGCCGCCATGAGGATCCAAGTAAAGCTCACGTTGGTCACCCCCCGGGCGCGGTAGATCCCGACCCAGTGCCGCCATGCCGCGCGGTACTCCTCGGGGGTGCCGAGCCCGGGTGCATCCCGCTCCGGCTCGTGGTTGAGCGACAGCAGCAGCGGGGCGCCGAACGCCTTGAACGCGTCGGCCTGCCGCACGATCTCGGCGTCCCGGGCACCGCTGGCGATCGAGGCCCACGAGGGCGAGGACAGCGACACGGCCGGGATGTGTCCGTTCGCGACGTCCCAGCGGGTCAGGCCGCTGACCGGGTCGGCCTCCCACGTCTGGTAGGTCCGGTGCAGGGCCAGCCCGCGACCGCTCGTGCGCTCGAAGCTGCTGAACGCCTCCTGCCAGGTCTCGTCCGCTGAACCGTTGACCGTCGCGCCGGTGTAGACGCCGGAGGCGGGGACCGGAACTCCCTCGCCGCCCGGCGTCCCGGGCGCGGCGGGCGCGGCGGGCGCGGCGCCCGGGCGGTGCGCACCCGCCGGGCCCGCCGCGGCGGCAGAGCCGGCCAGGCTGACGGTCAGCAGGACCGCCGTGCTGAGCACGGCAGGGGTAGCGGGCAGCCTCAAGGCACGCTCCAGTCTGTCGGGGGCGGCCAGGCGTCAGAGCCGGCTGCACCAGGGGTCGACGCGTCGGCGCCGCGGTTACCCTAAGTGCATGAGAGGCTTCCTAGCGTATGTCGACTGGAAGATCGTCATCTGATCGGGTGATACCGGGACCTTCTGCAGTCTCCGGCAGGGGCGGGAGTGGCCGGGCACGACAACGGCCCCGGTGCGCGCGCACCGGGGCCGTTGTCGTGCAGGGGCTAGACGCTGACGCCGAAGTCCTGGGCGATGCCCTTGAGACCGCTGGCGTAGCCCTGCCCGACGGCGCGGAACTTCCAGTCCGCGCCGTTGCGGTAGAGCTCACCGAAGACCATCGCGGTCTCCGTCGAGGCGTCCTCGGTGAGGTCGTAGCGGGCGATCTCGGCGCCCCCGGCCTGGTTGACCACCCGGATGAAGGCGTTGCGTACCTGGCCGAACGACTGACTGCGCTGCTCACCCTCGTAGATCGACACCGGGAAGACGACCTTGTCGACGTTGGCCGGCACGGCCGCGAGATCGACGTTGACCTGCTCGTCGTCGCCCTCGCCCTCGCCGGTGAGGTTGTCGCCGAGGTGCTTCACGGAGCCGTCGGAGCTCGCCAGGTTGTTGAAGAAGACGAAGTCCTTGTCCCCGGTGACCTTGCCGGACGCGTCGACGAGGATCGCGGACGCGTCCAGGTCGAAATCGGTGCCTGTGGTACTGCGCACGTCCCAGCCGAGACCGACGGTGACGGCGGTCAGGCCCGGCGCCTCCTTGGTCAGCGAGACGTTGCCACCCTTGCTCAGCGAGACGCCCATGGGGGTGCTGCTCCTTCGCGTCGGTCGGCGCACGGTGCGCCGCTCATGTTCCGGTCTCCCCGTACGACGCCCGGGCACGCCTCGACGTGCCCGGGCGACGGGTCGCGGGCAGGATCCCCGGCGTGCCGACGATCGGGACACGCCGGGGAAGCGACCCGGGGGTCCTGGTGTTGCGGCAGGTATGAGCCTGAAGGTCGAGATCTGGTCCGATGTCGTCTGCCCCTGGTGCTATGTCGGCAAGCGCCGCTTCGAGGCGGCCCTGGCGCGCTTCGCGCACCGCGACGAGGTGGAGCTGCTGTGGCGCAGCTTCGAGCTCGACGCGGCGGCGCCGCCCAGCACCGCCGAGCAGGGGAGCTACGCCGAGCGGCTCGCGACGAAGTACCGCTGCTCGCCGGCCGAGGCCCAGGCGATGATCAACACCATGACGGCGACGGCCGCTCAGGAGGGGCTGGACTTCCGCTTCGACCTCGCCCGGCCCGGCAACACCTTCGACGCGCACCGGCTGCTGCACCTGGCGCTCGAGCACGGCCGGCAGGACGCGCTCAAGGAGCGGCTGGACCGGGCGACGTTCACCGAGGGCTCCCCGGCGTCCGACCACGCCGCGCTGCGCGCCTTCGCCGTCGAGGTGGGCCTGCCTGCGACGGAGGTCGACGCGGTGCTCGCCTCCGACCGTTACGCCGACGCCGTCCGCGCCGACGAGGCGCAGGCCCGGGCGTACGGCATCTCCGGCGTCCCGTTCTTCGTCGTCGACGGCAGGTACGGCATCTCCGGCGCCCAGCCGGCCGACGTCGTCCTGCAGGCGCTCGAGCAGGCCTGGGCGGAGCGGTCCCCGCTGACCCTCGTCGCCTCCGGCGGCGGCGCCCCGGGCTGCGACGGCGACTCCTGCGCGGTCTGAGGACCGCGACCAGGCCCTAGCGTCGGGGCATGGAGCCCCGCCTGCGCGCCCTCGCCGACCTGGCCGTCCCCGAGGCACGCGAGTACGCCGGGCGGCACGAGTACGACGGTCGGGTGCAGGACCTGTCCCCCTCCGGTGTGGCCGCCGGCCTCGCCCGGCTGGGCGGGGACCGGCTCGCCGACGCGCACGACGAGGCGCACCTGGCGGCGTTCGAGGCCGGGGCGCGGCTGGCGTACGGCGAGCTGGAGATGCACCGGTGCAACCCCGCCGCGCACCTGGCCAACCTGGACCTCGCCTGCTACGACCGCGACTACGCGCCGCGGCCCGAGCGCGACGACGCCCGCCGCCGGCACCTCGCCGCCTGGCCGGACACGGTCCAGGCGGCCGTCGAGTCCCTGGACCGGGTGCCGCGCGACGTCGCCCTCGGCCTGCTGCCCGGGGTGCGGGGCCTCGCCCAGGGGGTGACGGACCCGGCTGCGCTGGCCGCGCACGCCCGGCTGGTCGGCCACGTCGAGCGGGCGGCCGCCGACGGCGACCCCGACCCGGCGCTCGGCGGGCCGCGGCTGTCCCGGTTGATGGGCGTCCCGGAGGCGCTGGAGGTCGACCTCGGGGCGCTGGCCCGGGCCGCCGAGGCGGAGCGGGACCGGCTGCGGGTGTTGCTCGCCGAGGCGTGCGAGCGGATCGCCCCCGGCCGGCCGGTCGCCGAGACCCGCACGGCCCTGGAGCACGACCACCCGGACGCCGCCGGAGTGCTCGTCGCGGCGCGCGCGCAGACCGCGGAGGTCATGGCCTGGTGCGCGGCGACCGGGGTCGTTCCCTACACCGACGGGGAGTGCCGGGTGGGGCCCGCCCCAGGGTCGCGGTCGGCGGCAATGGCGTCGCTGTCGTGGTCCGCGCCCGGCGAGGCGGAGGGCCCGTCCTGGTACTACGTCACGCCGCCCGACCCGGCCTGGCCGCAGGAGGAGCAGGAGCAGTGGCTGGCGGTGTTCAGCCGCGCGACGCTGCCCGCGGTCTGCCTGCACGAGGTGGCGCCCGGGCACTTCTCGCACGGGCGGGCGATGCGGCGCGTCGGCTCGCCGGTGCGGCAGCTGCTCATGAGCCCGTCGTTCGTCGAGGGCTGGGCGCACTACGCCGAGGAGATGGCGCTGCAGGAGGGCTTTCGCGACGGCGACCCGCTGCTGCAGGCCGGGGTGGCGATCGAGGCCCTCGTCCGGGTGACCCGCCTGGTGGCCGCGCTCGGCGTCCACGACGGGTCCATGACGGTGCCGGAGGCGGCCCGGCGGTTCACCGACGACGCCGGCCTGCAGGGGCCGGCCGCCCTGTCGGAGGCCCGCCGGGCCGCCTGGGACCCGACGTACGGCCGCTACACCTGGGGCAAGTTGGCCATCCTCCGGCTGCGCGAGCAGGCCCGGGCGCGCGCCGGCTTCGACCTCGGCGGCTTCCACCGCGACCTGCTCGCCCTCGGCGCGCCGCCGCTCGGGCTGCTCGACGCCGCGCTGGCGTGACCGGCCTCGCCGACGCCCGCCGCCAGCTGCGGCTGGCCGCCCTGCCCGCCGGCGCGCTCGCTCTGGCCGCGACCGGCGCGGTACGAAGGGCCCGGGGCGAGGACCCCGACATCGTCCGTCGCGACCTTCGGGCCCGCAATGCCGAGCGCACCCGGCGCACGCTCGGAACGCTCAAGGGCGGCGCGCTCAAGGCCGGCCAGCTGCTGTCCACCGTCGAGGCGCTGTTCCCCTCCGACCCGGAGGACACCTGGCGCACGGCGCTGACGGCCATGCAGGAGGGCAACGCGGCCCTGCCGTTCGGCGAGGTCGAGCCGGTGCTGCGGGCCGAGCTCGGGCCGTCGTGGCGCGCGCTGTTCGACGGGTTCGACGAGCGGGCCGTCGCGGCGGCCTCGCTCGGTCAGGTGCACCGCGCGGTCTGGCAAGGCCGGCCGGCCGCGGTGAAGGTGCAGTACCCCGGGGTGCGGGAGGCGCTCGCGGCCGACGTCCGGACGATCTCCGCGGTCTCCCGGGTGGCGGCGCTGGTCGCCCGCGGCCTCGCCCTGCCGCCGCTGGTCGCCGAGCTGCGCGACCGGCTCACCGAGGAACTCGACTACGAGCACGAGGCGCGCACCCAGGAGCGCTTCGCCACGTCGTACGACGGCGACCCCGACATCGTCGTGCCGCACGTGCTCCGGGCGACGCCCAGGTTGCTGGTCATGCAGTGGCTCGACGGCACGCCGCTGGCCGAGGTCGCCCGTACCGGCGGGCAGGGAGAGCGCGACCGGGCCGCCGCGCTCTACCAGCGCTTCCTCGTCAGTGGGCCGGAGCGGGTCGGGCTGCTGCACACCGACCCGCACCCCGGCAACTTCCGGGTGCTGGCGGACGGCCGGCTCGGCGTGCTCGACTTCGGCTCCTCGCTGGCGCTGCCCGGCATGCCGGCTACCTTCGGGCGGCTGATCAGCGCGCTGCTGGGCGACGACCCCGCGGTCGTGCTCGCCCGGCTGCGCGAGGAGGGCTTCGTACGGCCGGGAGTCGAGCTCGACGTGCGCAAGCTCGTCGACTACATGGCGCCGTTCAGCGTGCCGGCGCGGCACGAGCAGTTCCGGTTCTCCCGGTCTTGGCTGCGGGCGGAGTTCGGGCGGGTCAACGACCCGCGCGACCCCGACTTCGCCGTGGCGCTGCAGCTCACCCTGCCGGCCGAGCACCTGTTCACCCACCGGGTCTGGCTGAGCATGGTGGGCGTCCTGTGCCAGCTCGAGGCGACCGTTCCCGTACGGCCGGTGCTGCAGCGGTGGTTGCCGGGCTTCGCCTGAGGCGCGCAGCGAGCTGCCGGCCCCCGCGAGCGGGCCCTCCACGCGGGCGAGTAGGTCGCCGGCAGCGGGTAGTAACCGCCGACACCTGGAGGTCAACCGTGCGCCTGCCCCTGCCCCCGGGCCCCGTCGACGTCGCCCGGGCCGTCCGCGACCTGGCGGAGGGCGCGGCCGCGCTCGCCCACGCCGCCACCGGCGCCATCGCGCTCGTCCCCCAGCTCGAGAAGGCGCTGGACCGCGTCGAGGGGCTGCTCGACCGGGCTGAGTTCGCCGTCCTGCGCCTGGAGGAGGTGACGGAGCGGGCCGATGTCGCGCTCGCCGCCGTGCCCCCCGTCCTGACGCACGCCGAGCAGTCGCTGCAGCTGGCGGACGCGGTGCTGGGCCGGGCCGACGCCGTGCTGGGCCGGGCCGACGGTTCGGTGACCCTCGTCGAAGCCGTCGTCGTCCGCGGCTCGGAGGTGATCGAGGAGGTCGACGCCGTCGTCCGCCAAACCGCCAGGTCGGTCCACCGGATCGACACCGTCGCGCACGCCGGGGCGCAGTCGGTGGCCCGGGTGGACGCCGTCGTCGCCCGCGCCGGCGGCTCGGTGGACCGGGTCGACGCTGTCGCGCACGCCGGAGCGCAGTCGGTGGAGCGGGTCGATGCCGTGGTCAGCCACGCTGAGGAGGCGGTGACCGGCGCCGACACCGCCGTGGCCCGGGGCCTTGCCACGTTCGCCGGGGCAGACGGTCTCCTGACCGGCGCCGAAGGCCTGCTGGCCCGCGCAACCGGGCCCGTGGACCTCCTGCTGCCCGTCGTCCAGCGGCTGGCCGACACCTTGAGTCCCCAGGAGGTCGAGGCGGCCGTCGTGCTCCTCGACCGGCTGCCCGTGCTCCTGGACGCGGTCGACAGCGACGTGCTCCCGCTGCTGAAGACCCTCGAGGACGTGGCGCCCGACCTGCACGGCGTCCTCGAGCTGGTCACCGACCTGCACCGCCTGGCGTCGGGACTGCCCGGCGTGAAGCTCTTGCGCCGGCGCGGTGAGGACGACCCCGTCCAGCGGCACGCGGAGGAGCCGTGACAGCCGCGTCGAGGGCCGCCTGATGGCGCGTGCCCGGATCGAGCCCGGCGGTGGGCGGCACCCGGTCGACGGCGGCACCGCCGAGCTGCTCCGCGACTGGGACCGGCCGGGGGGGTGGGAGTTGTCGATCGACGGCGTCCCCCAGTCCTACGTCGACCTCGACGACCCGACCTACCTCGACTTCGCGTACGTACGTCTGCTCGGCGACCTGCTCGACCTGCTCGCCGAGGACGGCAGGCCGCTCACCGTCCTGCACCTGGGCGGGGGAGCCTGCACGCTCCCCCGCTACGTCGCGGCGACCCGCCCCGGTTCCACGCAGCTTGTGGTGGAGGTCGACGCACCCCTCGTCGCGCTGGTCCGAGCCGAGCTAGGCACCTCCGGGTTCAAGCTGCGCATCGGCGACGCTCGTCTCGAGCTGGCACGGCTGGCCGCCGGCAGCAGCGACGTGGTGATCGGCGACGTCTTCGACGAGGCACGGGTACCCGTACACCTGACGACCGTGGAGTACGTCCGCGAGGTGGCACGGGTGCTGCGCCCCGGGGGCACGTACGCGACGAACGTCGGTGACGGCGGGGCGCTCGCCTTCACCCGCGGGCAGCTGGCGACGCTGCGCGCGGTCTTCACACACGTCCTGCTCCTGGGCGACCCCGGTGTGCTGCGCGGCCGGCGTTTCGGCAACCTCGTGCTCGTCGGGTCCGACACCCCCCTGCCCGTGCCGGGCCTGTCCCGCAACGCCGCCCGGGCCGCCGGCACCGCTCGGGTGGTGGCCGGCGAGGACCTCGAGGCGTTCCTGGGCGGGGCGGTGGTCGTCACCGACGCCACCGCCGGGCCGCCGCCGGTTCCCCCGGCCGACCTGTTCGGCTGAGCCGCGACGAGCGCGGTCAGCCGGCGGACCGGCACCCGCGGAAGTCCGGCGCCCGCTTGGCGAGGAACGCGGCGACGCCCTCGGCGTACTCCGGACCGGTGAGGGACTGCCGGTAGGTCTCGTGCACCGCGGCGTCCTCCTCCCGCTGCCCGCGCGCGACCCGGGCGAGCAGGGACTTCGCCCCCACCTGCGACACCCGGGCCCGCGACGCCAGCACGCCGGCGAGCTCGTACGCCCGGGCCTCGACCACCGCCGCGGTGTGCACCTCGTGCACCAGGCCGATGCGCAGCGCCGTGTCGGCGTCGACCAGCTCGCCGGTCAGCAGGAACCACGAGGCCCACGAGGGCCCGACCACGTCGACGAGCCGCGCGGTCGACGGCAGCGCGTAGACGATGCCGAGCTTGGCCGGGGTGACGCCGAAGCGTGCGGTGCTGTCGCAGACCCGCAGGTCGCAGGCGGCCGCGAGCTGCGTGCCGCCGCCGACCGCCCAGCCCTGCACCAGCGCGACCGTCGGCTTGGGGAAGTCGAGGAGCGCCCGCTCGCCGCCGGTGACCGCCCCGCCGTACGCCGCCGCCGACTCCGGCGTCGAGCGCAGCTCCCCGAACTCGGAGATGTCGGCGCCGGCCGAGAACGGCCCACCCGGCGAGCCGCGGAGCACCACGACGTCGACGGCATCGTCGGCGGCGAGCACCGGCAGCAGCCGGCCGAGGGCCGCCCACATCGCGTAGGTGACCGCGTTGCGGCGCTCCGGCCGGTGCAGCTCGACCGTGACGACGCCCTCCTCGTCGGTGACGAGCAGGGCGCCGCGGGCATCGGCGAGGGCATCGGCGATCAGGTCCACCCGGACAGCCTGTCAGGAGCGGCTGGCCGACAACGGTGCCCCTTCGTCCGCTCAGCCGGGCGGCGTCACCCGGCGGGCGGCTTCGAAGGGAAGGCGGTCGAAGATGATCCGGATGTGGGTGATCTTGCCGTCGGTGACGGTGAGGCACTCCGCGCCGGGGGCGTCGCTGACCGGCACCGTGTGGGTGTCGTACACGAGCACGACCGTGGCGTCGTCGCCGAAGGCAGCGAGCAGCTGGGAGCTGATGAGGATGTCCGCGAAGGGTCCGATGAAGCCTCGGAACGCCTCGGCGCCGTCCAGTCGGCCGGAAGGGGCCTGGCACACGATGGCGGGGTCGACGTAGGTCATCGCCCGCTCGACGTCCTGCCCGGTCCACGCCCGGTGGTAGGCCAGCGCCGTCTGCAGGGCGCTGTCGTCGGTCTCGGTCATGCCCGTTCCTCCTTGAGTTGTCGATGCCGGTTGAGACACCAGCGACCCCGGGAACGGAACGCGAGCAGCCTGGAAACGGCGGAGCGACAGCGAACGAGGTGGCAGCATCGGCTGGTGACCGGTTCCATGCTCGACCGGGCCCGCGCCGGCGACGAGACGGCGTTCGTCGAGATCGCCGAGCGGTACCGCCGCGAGCTGCACCTGCACTGCTATCGCATGCTCGGCTCGATCACCGACGCCGAGGATCTCCTGCAGGAGACGATGACCGCCGCCTGGCTCGGCCTCGGCGGCTTCGCCGGGCGCTCATCGGTGCGGACCTGGCTGTATCGCATCGCCACGAATCGCTGCCTCAACGCCATCCGGGACGCCAAGCGACGCCCGCCGCCGGCGCCGGTGGCCCCGTTCGCCCCACCCGAACCTTCCCGGCGGGGAGAGGTCACCTGGCTGCAGCCCTACCCCGACGGCTGGCTCGAGCAAGCCGCCGACCGATCACCGGGACCCGCTGAGCGCTACCAGGCCCGAGAGGCCGTCGAGCTGGCGTTCATCGCCGCCTTACAGCGGCTCCCGCCCCGACAGACCGCCGTCATGCTCCTGTGCGACGTGCTCGAGTTCCCGGTCGCCGACGTCGCGGCCATGCTGCAGACCACCCCCACGTCGGTCAAGGGTCTGCTGCAGCGGGCCCGAGCAGCAGGCGGCCAGCGGCTCGCTGCCGTGCCCGCCGCCACCGTGCCCGACTCGGGCCGGGACGCGGACCTGGCGCGGCGCTTCGCCGAGGCCCTCGTGAGCGACGACATCGACGGAATCGTCGCGCTGCTCACCGACAGCGCCTGGCTGGCCATGCCCCCGGCGCCGCACGAGTACCACGGGGCCGAGGCCATCGCGGGCTTCCTGCGCACGAGCGCCGCATGGCGCGGACCGCGCCGGCTTGCGCTCATCGCGACCCGAGCCAACACCCAGCCGGCCTTCGGCTGCTACCTCACCGAACCCGACGGCCTCGTCGGCCATCCCACCGGACTCGTGGTCCTCACCCTTGCCAGGGACCGGATCAGCGCCATCACCCGGTTCCTCGACCCTGCGCTGCCTTCCATCTTCGACCTCCCCGACGTGCTTGCGGACATGTCCTGCTTCGGATAGTGCTCGTCCTGCGGACGCCGTCCTGCTCCGTACGGTTAGCGCGCCTGCAGCGCTCGCGCGACGGTGCCGTAGCCGAGCCCGGCGCCGCGCCGCCCGACGACGAGGCCACTCGGGCGCTCGCCATCACGCTGCAGACGCCACGATCGGCATCGTGGTCTCGCGGGCGGGTCCGTGCTGTCGCGACAGAGGACCGAGAACGGGGTCACCGGCCCGGTCGGACCGCGCACGAGGAAGCGGCGTACGCCCGGCAGTGCACGACCTGGGCGCCGACCGGGCAGCCGGCGATCAACCGGGTGCGGCGCGGCGGGCCGCCGCGGTCCGGCGCTGGGCGGGCGGTGGGCCGACCGGGCGCACCGGCGGCGCGCCGGCGTCGATCGCCCGCAGCGAGGCGAGGACCGCCTCCAGGGACCGCGCGCGGTAGAAGTCGGGCAGGGTCGCGAGCAGGACGGGCGCGTACGACGCGGTCGCCAGCCGCGGGTCGAGCACCGCGACGACCCCCCGGTCGCCGGCGGCCCGGACGAGCCGGCCGGCGCCCTGCGCGAGCAGCACCGCCGCGGGCGGCAGCGTCACCGAGCGGAAGCCGCTGGCGCCGGCGGCCCCCAGCCGGGCCTGCACCAGCGGGTCGTCGACGTGGGCGAACGGGATGCGGTCGATGACGACGAGCTGGCAGGCGCTGCCGGGGGTGTCGACGCCCTGCCAGAACGAGCGGGTCCCGAACAGGCAGGTACGCGCGTCGGCGGCGAACCGGTGCGCCAGTGCTCCCGGCGAGTCCTCGCCCTGCAGCAGCACCGGGACGTCGGGCAGCGCGGCGCGCACCGCGGCGGCCGCCCGGGCGGCTGCCGCCGTCGAGCTGAACAGCCCGAGCGTGCGCCCCCCGGCGGCCCGGACCAGCTCCGCGAGCAGGGCGTCGACCGCGGGCGCCCAGCCGGGCGCGGACGGCGACGGCAGGTCGCCGGCCACCCACAGCTGACCTTGCCGGCGGTAGTCGAAGGGGCTGCCGACGTCGAGGTGCCGCCAGCGCAGCGGCGGCTCGTCGCCGTCGGCCTCGGCGACCGGCGGGAATCGGTCGCCGACCCGGGCACCCGCCTCGACCCGCAGCCCCAGCGCGGCGGCGGTGTACCCGAACGACCCGCCCAGGGTCAGCGTCGCGGAGGTGGCGACGACGGTCGTCTCCCCGAACAGCCGGCCGGCCAGCGGGCCACCGACCGACAGCGGCGACACCCGCAGGCGCATCGACCCCGGCTCGCCCACGGCGTACGCCGCGCTCGGCACCGTCGGGGCCCGGAGTTCCCCGGCCGCCTCGGCGACGTCGGTGAGGGTCTGCCGGGCCCGCTCGCGCTGCGCCCTGGCCGCGTCGTCGAGCTCGCCGAGACCGCGGCCCACCTCACCCGCCGCGCTGCCGCACGCCGACTCGACGAGGGCGAGCACGTCCAGGGCGTGCGGCGGCAGGGACCGGACCCAGCCCGTCTGCAGCGTCGACAGCAGACCCTCGAGGGCGTCCGCGGCGTCCTGCAGCCGCTCGCGGCCGGTCACGGGCAGCGCCTCGCCTGCAGCCGTCACGGCCCGGCGCAGGTCGGTGCGGCTGAGCTCGTGGGTGAGCGCCTCCGTCGCCGAGGCGACGAACTCGTGCGCCTCGTCGAGCACGACCGCGTCGTGCTCGGGCAGCACGCTGACGCCCGTGAAGGCGTGCAGGGCCAGCAGCGCGTGGTTGGCGACGACGACGTCGGCCTCCTTCGCCGCCTCGCGGGCCTGCTCGGCGAAGCAGTCGGCGAGGTCGGGGCAGCGCCGTCCCAGGCAGTCGCGGGCCGAGACCGACACCTGCCGCCAGGCCCGCTCGACGACCGGGAACGGCACCTCGTCGCGGTCGCCGGTGGCCGTCTCCTCGGCCCAGGACCGCAGCCGCAGCACCTGCTGGGCGAGCCCGGACTGCGCGGCCTCGAACAGCCCATCGGGCTCGGGCACCGCCCCCGGGCCGCCGTGCACCTGCTGCAGGCACAGGTAGTTGCCGCGCCCCTTCGCCAGCGCGAAGGTCGGGGTGCGGCCCAGCGGGCCGGCGAGGGCGGCGACCAGCCGCGGAAGGTCCTTGTCGACGAGCTGCGCCTGCAGCGCCTTCGTGGCCGTGGCGACCACCACCCGGCGCCCGCTGGCCAGGGCCGGTACGAGGTAGGCGAGCGACTTGCCGGTGCCCGTGCCGGCCTGCACGAGCAGGTGCTCGCGGCCGCGCAGGGCCGCGTCGACGGCCACTGCCATGGCACGCTGCCCGCTGCGCTCCTGCGCGCCGGGCACGGCCGCGACGGCGGCGTCGAGCAGCCGCAGCACCCGGTCCGCCAGCGTCGCCACCTGCCCAGTATCGGGCTGCCGCGGGGCCACCGGGCCGCCGTACACACCCGCCGGCGCGGGTCAGGCCCGCTCGGCGGGCCCGCCGCTCAGTCGTTCGAGGGGCCCTCGTCGGCGCGTGCTTGGGTCTGGGTCACGACCTCCACGCTGCCGAACGCCCCGACGCCGTCCACCTCGATCTTCGGGCCGGTGCCCGGGCCGTCGACCCGCGACTGTGAGCTGCCGAAGACGACCACGCCGCCCAGGGACACCTGCGCGTCGTCGGGCACGACGACCTGCACGCTGCCGAACAACGTCCCGACCCGCACGTGCGTCTCGCCTGGGACGACCTCATGTTCGGTGCTGCCGAAGACCGCGGCACCGTCCCCCTGCGAGGCGACGTACGCGCCGCCGCCCAGCGCGGCGAGCAGGGCCAGCGTCGCCACCCTGCGGCCGCTCCGGTCGCGTCGATGCCGTCGAGCCCGGACGGTCACCGCCGACTGCGCCACGTCGTCCCGCTGCGCGGGCTTGCTCGGCTCGGCCTCGCGGCCGTGTCCGATCTCGACCCCGCCCATCACGGCGTACGCCTGGACGTGCACCGTCGGCGCCCCTGGTCGGGGCGGATCCAGGTGATGCAGGTTGCGGCCACCCATCAGCGACAGGCCGGACAGGTGCACGCTGACGCCCCGCGGCACGAGCACCTCGACGCCCCCCATGACGGCGACGGCCCGCACCCGCACCTGCGCGGGCAGGTCGTCGCGCCGCAGGTCGATCGAGGCGCCGCCCATGACGGCGTACGCCTCCACCCCCTGCCCGGGGGCAACGGGACCGGACAGCTCGTCGCCGGACATCACCGCGAGGGCGCGGCGGGTGCGGATTCGCCGCCCGATCTCGGGTACGGCCGGGGCGGGCGGCGGCGCCGGCGCCGGCAGGTCGCGGGTGGTGACGTCGAGCTCGCCCCGGGTGCGGGCCCGCCACACCTCGCCCGCCCGCTCCTCGTACTCCGCCAGCGTCAGCTGGCCGTCACCGACCGCCTGCTGCAGCCGCGCGTCGACGGCCCACCGCTCGCTGTCCCCGACCCGCACCGCCGGCTCGTCCACCCCGGCATCGTGTCCCAGCCCGGCGCCCCGGGGAAGTGCCCGCGCGCGCCGCGGGTTCTCCCCGTCGTGAGCCACCTGTCCCGCGTACCCCTGTCCGTGCTGGACCTGTCACCGGTGCCCTCCGGCGCGACCACGGCCTCGGCGCTCGCTGACAGCCTCGCCCTCGTCCGGCACGCCGAGGAGTTCGGCTACGTCCGCTACTGGGTCGCCGAGCACCACGGGATGCCCGGCATCGCCAGCTCCGCACCGGCCGTGCTCATCGGCGCGCTGGCGTCCGCCACCTCGCGGATCCGGGTGGGGTCCGGCGGGGTCATGCTGCCCAACCACGCACCGCTGGTCGTCGCGGAGCAGTTCGGCATGCTCGAGGCGCTGCACCCGGGCCGCATCGACCTGGGCATCGGGCGCGCCCCGGGCACCGACCCACGGACGGCCGCGGCGCTGCGGCGCAGCGTGGAGGGGCTGTCGGCCGAGGAGTTCCCGGAGCAGCTCGCCGCGCTCCGCGGGTTCTTCCGCGGGCCGGTCGCGGGCGTCACCGCCGTCCCGGCGCAGGGCAACGAGCCGCCGCTGTGGTTGCTGGGCTCCAGCGGCTACAGCGCGCAGGTCGCCGGCCTGCTCGGACTGCCCTTCGCCTTCGCCCACCACTTCAGCGGGCACAACACGCTGCCGGCGCTCGCGCTCTACCGGGAGAGCTTCCGGCCGTCGGAGATGCTGACCGAGCCGTACGCGATGGTCTGCGTGTCCGTCCTCGTCGCCGACGACGACCCGACCGCCCGCCGGCTCGCCCTGCCGGGCGGCCTGTCGTTCCTGCGGCTGCGCAGCGGCCGGCCAGGGCCGGTGCCGACGGTGGCCGAGGCGGAGAGCTACCCGTACGCCCCGCACGAGCTGGCGTTCGTCCAGGACCGGCTCGACAGCCAGGTGATCGGCGGACCGGAGACGGTCCGGCAGGGTCTGGCGGACCTGCTCGAGGACACCGGCGCCGACGAGCTGATGATCACCACGCTGGTGCACGACCCGGCCGACCGGCTCCGGTCGTACGCGTTGCTGTCCGACCTGGTGGCCCGCGTCCCGGCCTGATCCGGCTCAAGCAGCCGCCGCCAACCGCCGCCAGCCGCCGTCAGCCGCAGCAGCCGCCGCCGCAGCACCCGCCGGCGCGGGCCGGTGTCGGCGCACTGCCTCCCACGGCCACGGACACGGACACCGCGGAGAACACCCGGGTGGTGTCCGGGTGGCCGCGCGGGCACGGCTCGGCCGTCGGCTCCTGCGTCAGCAGGCGGCGGACCTCGAACGTGGTGTCACACGTCCGGCAGCGGTAGTCGTACGCGGGCATGCTGGAAGCCTACGGCGGCGTTGCTAGGCAAAGACGAAGGAGGACGGCATGCGCAGACCCGATCCCCGCGACCTGTACGAGCTCGAGCCGGACCGCCCCGACCTGGGCGGTCCGGTCCTGGTTCAGGCGCTCGACGGGTTCCTCGACGCCGGCTCGGCCACCAAGCTCGCCCGCGCCCACCTGCTGGCGTCCTTCGACTCGAAGGTGGTCGTCCGGTTCGACGTCGACCAGCTGCACGACTACCGCGCCCGCCGGCCACCGATGCTGTTCGTCGAGGACCACTGGGAGTCCTACGAGGATCCCGAGCTCGCGATCCACCTGCTGCACGACGAGGCGGGCACGCCCTTCCTGCTGCTCGCCGGTCCGGAGCCCGACGTGCAGTGGGAGCGGTTCATCGAGGCCGTCCAGCTCGTCATCACCCAGCTCGGCGTTCGGCTCGTGGTCGGCCTCAACGCGATCCCGATGTCGCTGCCGCACACCCGGCCGGTCGGGGTGATCACGCACGGCAGCCGCAAGGAGCTGCTCCGGGGGGCGGAGCCCTGGGTCGGCACGGTCACCGTGCCGGCGAGCGCCGGTCACCTGCTCGAGCACCGGCTCGGCCAGGCCGGGCTGGACGCCGTCGGCTTCGCCGCGCACGTGCCGCACTACGTCGCGCAGGCCGAGTTCCCGGCCGCCGCGGCCGCACTCGTCCGCGAGGTGGGCGCCGTCACCGGCCTCGTCCTGCCGACCAAAGCGCTCGATGAGGCCGCCGCGCAGACCCGCCTCGCCATCGACGAGCAGGTCGCCCAGTCCACCGACGTGCAGGCCGTCGTCGCCGCCCTCGAGGAGCAGTACGACTCCTTCGTCGCGGGCCGCGGCCGGTCGCTGCTGGCCGGGGACACGCCGATGCCGTCCGCCGACGAGCTCGGCGCGGAGCTCGAGCGCTTCCTCGCCGAGCAGCCGCACCGCGGCGACGGCTTGTGACGGCGCCCCGGAGCAGCCCGCGCAACTGCGCCTGACACCCGCCGGCAGCCGGCGCGGAGGAGGTCGGGTAGGAAGAGCCATGCAGCGCACCGCGGACCCCGACAAACTGGGCTTCGACCCCGACCGTCTCGCCCGGATCGACAAGCACTTCGCGCGCTACGTCGACGACGGCCGGCTCGCCGGCTGGCAGATCGCCGTGACCCGGCGGGGCGAGACCGTGCACGCTTCGACGTACGGCCTGCGCGACCGGGAGGCGGGGCTGCCGGTCGAGCCGGACACGCTCTGGCGCATCTACTCGATGACCAAGCCGCTCACCTCGGTGGCGGTCATGCAGCTGTGGGAGCAGGGCCGCTTCGAGCTCACCGACGAGATCAGCCGCTACCTGCCGGCGTTCGCCGACGTGCGGGTGTACGACAAGGGCTCGGCGCAGAAGCCGTGGACGGTGCCGGCGGTCGAGCCGGTACGGATCTGGCACCTGCTGACCCACACCGCCGGTCTGACGTACGGCTTCATGCACACCGCCGTGCCCGACGCCATCTACCGGGCCCGTGGCTACGAGTGGGGCGTGCCGCCCGGCACCGACCTCGCCACCGCGTGCGACGCCTGGGCGGCGATGCCGCTGCTGTTCCAGCCCGGCTCGCGGTGGGGCTACTCGGTGGCGACCGACGTCCTCGGCCGGCTCGTCGAGGTCGTGTCGGGGCAGCGCCTGGACGCCTACCTCGCCGAGCACGTCACCGGCCCGCTCGGCATGGTCGACACGACCTTCTGGGTGGAGCCGGAGCGTGCCGAGCGGCTCGCGACGCTCTACACGCCGAACCCGGCCGACGGCCGCGCCGTACGCCTGGACTCCTTCGGGGCGGCCGCGCTGCAGGAGCCGACGTTCCTGTCCGGCGGCGGGGGGCTGGTGTCGACCGCTGCCGACTACGGCCGCTTCACCGCGGCGCTGCTGGCCGACGGCGAGCTCGACGGCCACCGGCTGCTGGGCACCCGCACCCTGGCCTGGATGGCGCGCAACCACCTGCCCGGCGGCCGTGACCTCGGTGCCCTGTCGGTCGGCGGCTTCGCCGAGACGACGTTCGACGGGATCGGCTTTGGGTTGGGGTTCGCGACGGTGGAGAACCCGCTGCCGGCGAAGACGCTCATGAGCAGGGGCGAGTTCTTCTGGGGTGGGGCGGCATCGACGGCGTTCTGGGTCGACCCGGCCGAGGAGATCACCGCGCTGCTCATGACGCAGTTGCTGCCGAGCTCGACCTACCCGCTGCGCCCGCAACTGCGCCAGCTGGTCTACTCCTCGCTCGTCGACTGAGCCGCCCGGCGACGCGAGCCCCGGCAGGCCGTCAGCCGGTGTGTGGCATGAGGGCGCCGGCCGGGATCTGGCCGAACCGGCCGACCTGGAAGTCCTCGACCGCCTGCTGCAGCTGGGCACGGGTGTTCATGACGAACGGCCCGTACTGCGCGACCGGCTCCCGGATCGGTTCGCCGCCGAGCACGAGGAGCTCGAGCGCGCTGTGCCGGCTGTCCTGCCGGGCGTCGGCCGTGACCGTGATCCGGTCCCCGGCCCCGAACACCGCCGTCCGGCCGGTGTGGATCGCGGTGCCCTCCGCGCCCGCGGTGCCGTCGCCGGACAGGACGTAGACGAGGCTGTTGTAGCCCGGGTCCCACGGCAACGACAGCTGCGCGCCCGGGGTGACGCTGGCGTGCAGCATCGTGATCGGGGTGCGCGTCGAGCCCGGCCCCCGGGTGCCGGCGAGGTCGCCGGCGATCAGGCGCAGCAGCGAGCCGCCGTCGGCCGAGGCGAGCAGCACCACGTCCGAGCCCTCGAGGTTCTGGTAGGCCGGGGTCGTCATCTTGTCCCGGCCGGGCAGGTTGACCCACAGCTGGATGCCGTGGAAGGTCCCGCCGCTGCGGACCAGCTCCACCGGGGGCGTCTCGATGTGCAGGATGCCGCCGCCCGCGGTCATCCACTGGGTGGCACCGTCGGTGATCAGGCCGCCGCCCCCGTGGCTGTCCTGGTGCTGGAAGGCCCCGTCCAGGATGTACGTG
>JAABUN010000067.1_pt1 | contig 230534 bp, 217 predicted proteins | sample 5559311 | NCBI WGS metagenome assembly JAABUN01 (sample SAMN10711877, study PRJNA513370) | rock metagenome | isolation source: Antarctica rocks | place: Antarctica: Victoria Land, Siegfried Peak sud | reverse complement strand
CTGTGGCCGTAGGACGAGGTGTGCTTGTTGGTACCGTCGTTGCGGTTGGTTCCGTGGTGGCCGTGGCGGTTGGACGAGGTGTGCTCGTTGGTTCCGTGGTGGCCGTGGCTGTTGGGCGAGGCGTGCTTGTTGGTACCGTCGTTGCCGTCGCGGTCGGGCGAGGCGTGCTCGTTGGACGCGGTGTGCTTGTTGGCTCGGTAGTTGGCGTAGCAGTCGGCAGCGGTGTACTCGTTGGCGCAGTTGTCGCCGTGGCGGTCGGCTCGGTGGTCGCAGTGGCGGTTGGCTCAGTCGTGGCTGTGGCCGTAGGACGAGGTGTGCTCGTTGGTTCAGTCGTAGCCGTGGCGGTCGGTTCTGTTGTCGCTGTCGCAGTCGGCTCGGTTGTCGCTGTCGCCGTTGGAACAGTCGTCGCGGTCGCAGTCGGCTCAGTCGTGGCTGTGGCCGTAGGACGAGGCGTGGCTGTCGGTTCTGTTGTCGCTGTCGCCGTTGGTTCCGTGGTCGCTGTGGCCGTAGGTCGAGGCGTGCTCGTTGGCTCGATCGTCGCCGTGGCGGTCGGTTCGGTCGTCGCCATGCTGGTCGCTGCCTTGGTCGCGGCCGGTGTCTTGGTCGCGGCTATCGTTGCTGTTGGCGTGGCCGTCGGCACACCCACGCTGATGAAGATATCAGAGATGAATCCGGGACGATCGAAGCACGTCACCGGAAACCACCCGAATTCGGAAGGCCCGGTAAGCACGACCGGCTGGGTGTCCTGCAGGGCGCCGATGATTTCCCCATCGAGACTTGGAGTGGTGCGGCAGTTCACGCCCAACCCGCCCGTGCCAATGATCACTCCCGTGCCGCCACTCGCACCGGGTGTTGCTGCCTGTTGCCCGAGGACGCTCCCGGCACCCATCGTTCCGATCACCAGTGCCAGACCGACACTTGTACTGGCGAGCGCGCGCTTGTAACCCCATTTGTGCATGGGTCCATAAAACGTCGACATCGTTCTCTCCCTTGGCCGGCACGACCGTCCATAACGCATGTGGTTCGTACGTGCACCCGGCAAACGTCCCGAATCCTCCTACATCATAGGTATCGAACGACGAAGTATCAACGGAAAACACATTCAGAAAGTTTCAACATTGTGACTGACAGACAATCGAACCGACGAATGCTTTCGCATCCGCCCGTTCGTTCTGCACAAAAAGCATTGATGGCGTCTGCCGGTCAGTCGGCTGCACCCTCTTCCTTTTCCGTTTCCGCCTGCAACAGCGCGAGTTCCAGAATCGCCTTCGGCACCACGCGCCAGAACTGGCCAACCGTCTCCTGCCAACGATCGAGGATGTCCTGAGCGTGGGCGCTTCCGGTCGCCTGAACGTGACGCTCGACAAGCGATCGCAATTCGGCCGCGTTGGCATCGTCTGCGCGGCGGAGTTCAACCGACTCGGCGTTGATGCGCGACTCGAAGCGATCGAGTGGATCGAAGATGTAGCCGATCCCGTTCGACATCCCGGCGCCGAAGTTGCCGCCGGTTGGACCCAGGATGACGACGGTGCCGCCGGTCATGTATTCCAGACCATGCTCGCCAACACCCTCGACCACGGCACTCGCTCCACTGTTGCGTACCGCAAATCGCTCACCGACCTTGCCGGCGATGAAGAGCATGCCGCCCGTGGCACCGTAGAGAATCGTGTTGCCGGCGATCGCCTGGGGCGTATCGAACGACGCATCCTTCAAGGGGAAGATGGAGATCTCGCCGCCGCTCATGCCCTTGCCGACGTAGTCGTTAGCCTCTCCCTCAAGCGTCAGGGACAACCCTGGCACCGCGAACGCACCAAAACTCTGCCCGGCGCTACCGGTGAAGTGAAGCGACACGCGCTCGAGCGGAGTCGGACTCTTCTCGTGCCGTTGCTCGCGCAACACGGACATCCGACCCGCGATCCGTGCCCCGACCGAACGATTCTCGGTGTGAATCCGCTCGTGAACCTCAACGACTTCACCGCGCGCCAGCTTCGGCTCGATCACCTTCAGAATGCGATCATCGAGCGTCTCTTCGGCGTTGTGGTCGATGTCGATCGACTTCCGGCGCTCCTGTTCCGCCGCAGGTGAGGCGAGAAGTGACGACAGGTCGAGCATGCCGGCCCGACCGCCGACATCGGCGACCTCCAGCAGATCGGTCCGCCCGATCAGTTCTTCGATCGTGCGAACGCCAAGCGATGCCATCAACTCGCGCAGCGCGGCGGTCAGTTGCTCGAAATAGGCGATGACCATCTCGGGGGTGCCAACGAACTTGGCACGCAAGTCTTCACGCTGCGTCGCGATCCCGGTCGGGCAGGTGTTGAGATGACACTGACGAGCCATGTCACACCCGATCGCAACGAGGATCGACGTCCCGAAACCGAACTCGTCGGCCCCGAAGATCGCACCGAAAAGAACATCCTCGGGGGTCTTGATGCCACCATCGGTTCGCAACCGGAGACGGGACCGCAGACCGTTCAGCACCAGTGTCTGCTGGGTCTCCGCCAGACCGAGCTCCCACGGCACACCGGCATGCTTGATCGAAGCCAGCGGTGCGGCGCCCGTACCACCGGAGTGACCGCTGACGAGGATGTAGTCGGCGCGAGCCTTTGCAACACCCGCCGCAACGGTTCCGATACCAGCTTCCGACACCAGCTTGACCCCGATTCTGGCGCGCGGGTTGACCTGGCGCAGGTCGTAGATGAGCTGGGCGAGATCCTCGATACTATAGATATCGTGGTGAGGCGGGGGCGAGATGAGCGGCAACCCGGGAACCGCATGACGCATGCGCGCCACGAAGGCCGTCACCTTGAATCCCGGCAACTGTCCACCCTCGCCCGGCTTCGCACCCTGGGCGACCTTGATCTCGAGTTCCTCCGCGTTCGACAGATAGCGGGTCGTGACACCAAAGCGACCGGACGCAACCTGCTTCACCTTGTTGTGGCGAATATCGGGTCCGTCACCGTCATACCAGTGCGGATCCTCGCCACCCTCGCCCGAGTTGGAGCGTCCGCCGATCCGGTTCATGGCGATCGCAAGGGTCTGATGCGCTTCCGGACTGAGTGATCCCAACGACATCGCCGTGACGACGAAGCGTTTCGTGATCTCCGTGGCGGATTCGACCTCGTCGATCGGCACCTCGTCGCGAAGCGGCCTGATTCGCAGCAGGTCGCGGATGGTCGTCATCGGCTGGTCACGGACCAGTTCGCGATATTCCTCATAGGCGGCACGGTCGTTGCCGGACGATGCCTTCTGGATCGCCTTCACGATCGTCGGGCTGTAGGCGTGCGACTCGCCATCCTTCTTGAACTTGATCAGACCCTGATCCGGGAGGCGTGCCGACATCTCCGTGAATGCGGCACCGTGCCGACGCCGGACATCAGCCTCGAGCTCGGCGAAGCCGATTCCGCCGAGCCGGGATGGCGTGCCCCGGAAGCAGCGATCGATGATCACCTGGCTCAACCCCAGGGCCTCGAAGATCTGCGCCCCGCGATAACTGCTGGCGGTCGAGATCCCCATCTTGGAGGTCACCTTGAGAAAGCCGTACTCCATGGAATAGATGTAGTTGCGTTGCAGTTCGAGCGGCCGGGTGGTTTCGTACCCGCGTGTGCCCGCCAGGGCGGCTCCGGCTTCCAGCGCCAGGTAGGGGGAGACCGCCGAAGCGCCGTAACCGATCAGGATCGCGAGTTGATGAACATCCCAGACCTCGCCGGATTCGCACAGGATATCGGCGCGATCGCGCAAGGCCACTTCGATCAGGTGATGATGAACGCCACCAACCACCAGCGCCATGGGAACGACCGCATGATCGGCATCAAGGGCGCGGTCGCTGAAGATGAGGACCTGCGTGCCGTCGCGAACGGCCGCTTCAGCCTCCGCGATAATGCGCGTCAGTTCGACTTCCATCGTTCCGGGACCATCGGCAACCGCGAACAGCGTGCCAATCACGCGGTTCGTGAGCACGCCGACGTTACGAATGGCGTCCAACTCGTTGCCAGCCAGAACAATGCTTTTCAGGTGAATCAGCTTTGCCTGATCGGGAGATTCGGTCAGGACGTTGCCACGAGGACCGATAAAGGTATCGAGCGCCATGACCTTGCGTTCGCGCAGCGAGTCGATCGCCGGGTTGGTGACCTGCGCAAAGCGTTGACGGAAATAGGCGGTCAGTGGTCGTGGAACATCGGAGAGGACCGCCAGCGGCGCATCGTCCCCCATCGACCAGGTTGGCTCCTTGCGCTCCCCGGCCATCGGCATGACGATCAGGCGCAGATCCTCGGCGGTGTAGCCAAAGGCGCGTTGGCGAGCGACGACGGACGGATCGGTTTTGGTCATGGCGGCACGCGTCTTGGCATCCGCATCGATCGGCACGATCGACGGGAGGTCCTGCTCCGGCCGGATATCGAGTCGGATGCGGTGCTCAGCAAGCCACTGGGAATACGGTGCGCTTTTCGCAATCCCGTTCTTGAGCTCATCGTTTCGAATGACCACACCCTTGTCGGTGTCGACAAGAATCATCTGGCCGGGCCCAAGCCGTCCCTTCTCGATCACCGTGAGTTGATCGATTTCTACCGTACCAGCTTCGGAACCGCCGATGAAAAGGCCATCGGACGTGATGGCGTAGCGGAATGGACGGAGACCATTCCGGTCGAGCGTCGCGCCGGCAAGCACGCCATCGCTAAACCCGAGTGCCGCTGGGCCGTCCCATTGCTCCAGCAGGCCGGCATTGAAATCGTAGAAGGCGCGGCGAGCAGGATCCATGTCGAGATACTGCTCCCAGGGTTCCGGGACGCACATCATGAGGGCGCGTGGCAGCGATCTCCCGCTCAGGTGAAGCAACTCGATGGCATTGTCGAGCGAGAGCGAATCGCTCCCGGACATGCTTACAACCGGACAAAGTTCCTCCGAGGTGGTTCCATCCGCAAGTGCCAGCGATGGCGTGCGGGCCTGCATCCATGTCCTGTTGCCTTGAACAGTATTGATCTCCCCGTTGTGGGCAAGGAACCGGAACGGCTGCGCCAACCCCCACGTCGGGAAGGTGTTCGTGCTGTAGCGCTGGTGGAAGAGGACGATCGCACTCTCGACGATCGGATTGCGCAGATCGTCGTAGAAGGTCGCGAGGTCCTTTGGAAGGCAGAAGCCCTTGTAGATGATGGTTCGCGACGAACACGAGGCCACGAAGAGATCGGCATCCGTCAATCCTGCCGCGAGCGCGGCGCGTTCGATCGCACGGCGGAAGAGAACCAACACGCTCTCGAATCTGGCCTGATCGATCCCCTCGGGCCGGCGAACCAGCAACTGCATGATGATCGGCCGGGACGCCTCGGCGGTCACGCTCAGCACCGACGCATCGGTCGGGACATCGCGCCAGCCGATGATCTCGAGACCGCGGTCGGCGGCGATCGCGGAGATCGTGGAACGAACGTTCAACGCCGCGGCCTCTTCGCGAGGCAGGAACAGCATGGCGACGCCGTACTCGCCGGCAACGAGCCCCGCGAACTCCGCGGCGAACAGCGCATGAGGAACCTGCAACAGAATGCCGGCACCGTCACCCGTTCGCGGATCCGCCCCCACACCACCGCGGTGGGTCAGGTTCACCAGCCCGGCAAGGGCCTTTTCAACGATCAGGCGGGAAGGGCGGCCAGCGATATCGACGACCAGGCCGACTCCGCACGAATCGCGTTCATAGGAAGGGGAGTAGAGCGGAGCCTGTCGTTCGGCTGCGTTTTGCTCTGTCTGCGGGCGTGCAGAGTCGGTCATTCGTGCAATCCTTCGTTGCTGCTGCAACTGCGCTGATGATGCGACCTTCCGTTTGGGTTTCCGGAACGCCACGTGTCGTCTGTCGTGTCCACCCACCGGTGTACATATCGGATGGAACGTCTTGCCGGGATCATTCCCTCATCGACGGCCGGTGTCACCTCTTATTCGTCCGCACGGAACCCTGGTTCCAACATACGGGTGTCGCTCAATCCCTCGTTTGTGAATTACCGCACAATTATTCGGGCCGCAGCTATGGTGAAGGAGAGGATAAAAGGCGAATCTCACCGCTATCTCTCATGTCACCCGGCTGCATTCCACGACATTGTGGGAAATTTCAGTTTATCTCCTACACGTCCAATGATGAAAGGTACGGAACGCCAAGAGAATGGTGCGTACTTTTTGGACGCAATGCCTAAATGTTTTCTCAGGCTGCACAACTCGGAAATCAAAGTGATCCTTGCCGAAGCACCGTTCGTGGAAAGCCGGATTACGATCGAACAGAAAGTCAAGGTGCAAGGGGGTACGCAAGCTCCGTTCAATTTGTCCAGCCATTTGGATTCTGAGTACATATTGAGCACAATACGTGAAGCAGCACTCGCGACGATGACGAGTCGATGTTGGTATCAGGAGCTAAACCATGACCGGATTCGACTATGCATCCCTGCCGACGGAACTTTCGCAGGATGCCGTCCGGGAATCGATCGAGCGCGTGGCTGAAAGCAATGTCACGATTGTCGACCTGCAATTCAGTGATATTGCGGGTGGCATGAAAGCGCTGACGATCCCAAGCAATCTGCTCGAGTACACGTTCAAGCACGGATATCGGTTCGATGGAGCCGCCCTGACCGGAGGTGAACGCCAGGTCGAACTCGATCTCTATCTCTCCCCAGATCCGGCAACGCTGGTCATCGCACCTCAGCGGAACGATGACCCGAGACGCGCCCAGTTTTTTTGCTGGGTCGTGCGGCGCGACGGCCAGCCGTTCGCCGGAGATCCTCGCTCCGCCCTGCAGGTGCAGTTGAAGCGGGCCGCCGATCTCGGATTCGACTATCAAGTCGGCGTCGAGATGGAATTCTATCTCATGAAGGGACGGCAGACCGACAGCACCTTCCTGCAAGCGACGGACGCCGCCGGATATTTCGATATCGGCGAGGATCTGCTGTCCGCCACCCGCGACGAGATCGTCGCCACGCTCCAGGAAATCGGCGTCGGCGTCGGTGGTGCCCATCACGAGACAGGTCCCGGCCAGCAGGAACTCGACCTGATCCCGGCTGGCGGCATCCGGATCGCCGATCAGATCACGACCACCCGCCAGGTAATTCGCTCGATCGCCCAACGCCGGGGCCTGCGAGCGACGTTCATGGCCAAACCGTTCTCGGACGCCCCCGGTTCCGGCATGCATCTTTTCCAACGACTGCTGAGCTTCCCGGGAGGCAACGATCTCCTGCGCGAATCCTCCTCCAGCGACGGCCTCTCAACGACCGCTCGCCACTTCATCGGAGGTCAGCTCGCCCACGCGCAGGGCATGAGTGCCATCGTCTGTACAACTGTCAATTCCTACAAACGGCTGGCCGACGGCCATCGGGCCCCGCGACACGCAACCTGGGCGCGAGTCAGCCAGGCATCGCTGATTCGCGTACCTTCCGCAAGCGACGGCATGATGACCGACATCGAACTGCGCAGTCCCGACGCGACCGCCAATCCCTATCTCCTGATCGCGGCAACACTGGGAACTGCGGTCGACGGCATTCGGCAGGGCGAGGAACCACCCGCACCCGTCGATGAAAACCTCGTGACGTACGACGAGGACGAGCTGAATCGTCTCGGGGTGCCTCGACTTCCCAGCACATTGGGGGAAGCGCTCGAAGCCTTCGCTGCCGACGATTCGATTCGCAATGCGATCGGGCCCTACATTTTCGATCAGTTGCTCACCGTCAAACGGGCGGAATGGGCCGATTACCGTCGCCACGTCAGCCCCTGGGAACATCTTCGTTATGGTGATCTCTAACGTGCCGCACGGTCGCGGAGGGCGATTCATGATCAGCTCGGGCACACACCAACCTGACACGCTGGCTACTTCGCACGCCTGTCGGAACAACGCGGAGGGCCGTCCAGATGATCTCGGTTAGCGACATTCTACGAAAGGCTCTCCCCGAACATACGATCGTCGTCGCTGGAGAGGTCGGACTTGGCCGTGAGGTTACCTGGGCGACACGGCTTCGGCCAGCGCCGCCTGCCTTCGAGCATCTGAGCGGTGGCGAGATCGTTCTCCTGCCGCCCAACGTCCTCGAGATGCTGGACGAGCGCCTGACACTCGATCAGGCCATTCGTCAGCTCTCGGGATTCGGCGTCGCCGCCGTCGCGCTGTCGGACGCGGTCGAAGAAAGCGCAAAGCGGACCTCGAACGAAACTGGCGTGCCGCTCCTGATCCTGCCTCAAGGCATCGATTTCAGTGCGCTTGAGCGCAACGCGTCCCGGTATATCACCGAGCGTCGCCGCGAGATTCAACGCCGGGGCCAGGAAGTCGGTCGCCAGCTGATGGAGATCGCGATCGGCGGCGAATCGCTTGATACTCTCGTAAGCGAGCTTGCAACGCTTTCCGGTCGAGCCGCCGCCATCGAAAGCCGTGACGGGCGTCTGCTGGCATTCAGCCCCGCCCCCAAGCGGGAGGGCAGCGCGGACATCGAAGCCATCCTGAGCCAGACGCGGGGAACGGTTCAGAACTGGTTGCGCAGCGTCGCCGCAACGAGCCCGGCGGAACCACCAACGGCGTCCTATCCAAGCGGCGCTGGCATCGGCAGTGACAACCCCGGCAGCAAGGGATGGTTGCGGATTGTCGCCCCGGTGATCGGCCGCGACGGTTTGCTCGGCAGCGTGTCGCTCTTTGCGCGGGACGATGACGAAGTGGTCGAGGACGGAATGCTCGCCTCCCGCGGCGCGGCGGCCTCGGCGGTGACACTATCCCGCGAACAGGCGGCAGCCAGTGCTCGTCAGGAAATCGAGCTCAATGTACTCGACGAGATCCTCGATGGCGCGCTGCGCAGCGAGGTCTCCCTCATCCAGCAATCACAACGCCTCGGACACAACCTGCTCGATTCCTATTGCGCGCTGATCGCACGGGTGGATCCGATCGCCGGCTCGAACGCACGCGCCCGGGAAGGTCGCTGGTCGATTCTTGAGGACGGCCTGCAACGCGCGGGCCGTGATCTCAACGCGCGCATCCTGTGGCGAATCCGCAACGCGAGCGCGGAGATCATCTGGCCGGTAGAGGACGAGGCCGAGGTCGCCACCATCATCGAGACCCTGCGGGCGGAACTGATCGCCGCCTTGGCGGTTCACGCGTCGACGGAGGTGGTCTCGCTCGGCATCGGCCGGCTCGGCAAGGGCATCGACGGCATTCGGCAATCGCATCAGGAAGCGCGCCAGGCGCTCACGCTCGGTCGCCGTCTGCATGGTTCCGGTCATGTCACATCGTTCGACCAGCTGGGCGTCTATCGGCTCATCTACGCCGCCGAGCAATTGCCCGAGTTGCAGACGTTCCAGGAGGAAGCCCTCTTCTCACTACTTGCCTACGACAAGACTCATGGCGCCGAGCTGATCAAGACGCTTGAGGCGTTCTTCTCGGCAAACTGCAGCCCCAAGGAAGCCGCCGCGATCCTGCACGTACACCGCAATACGGTGCTCTACCGGCTGGAACGCATCGCCGAAATTACCGGCCACGATCTCAACGATTCGGAGATCCGGCTTCGACTGCATCTGGCCCTGCACGTCCGGCTCGCCTTCTCCGCCTGATCCCTGCAACTCTTCACCTCCTGAACTCTTGCGCCCGAGACGTGGTCCGCCTCACCCCGCCACAACGACGTGGTTTCCGGCTTTCCCAGGCTTCAGGATGTTGCCGCACCCCATCGTCATCGCCAGTCTGGCATAGCACGATTGGATGGCGGTTCACGCGTCATCGAGCGTTGGCCCACCCATATCGCACCCAAACCAGAACCGACCTGAGATTCACCGTTTGCACATCGCCAGTTCCAAGGTATTCTCCTGCCCGAAACACCGATGGACCCAATTGTCATGAGCCGGTTGAAGGTGCCAGGACGACGCCGATGGCGAGTGCCTTCCTCCACATGCCATCCGTTTGGCAGGAGCGCGATACGTCCGGGGGATCGACGTTCGTCTGTTTCGTCTATGATGGAGCGATCGACGTTGCGTCAAGGAGCACACTCCATCATGAGCACCATCCAGGCCGTTCCCGTCGTCTCCGCGACACCGACTGCCCGTGCGGCATTCGTCCGCCAAACCTACGTCCATGTCGCAATCGCGATCCTGCTGTTCGCCGGGGTCGAATGGCTCCTGCTGCGGTGGCCGGGCGCGCGCGATCTCGCGAATCGGATGACCGGGGGCTATGCGTGGCTGCTGACCCTGCTTGCGTTCATGATCGTGTCGTCATTTGCGGACCGTTGGGCGCGATCCCCCGGTTCGACGGCCAAGCAGTATGCGGGGTTCGGGATTTTCATCCTGGCGGAGGCGGTGCTCTTCCTGCCGATGATGCTTGGCGTATCCAACCAGGCAGATGACGTGCTGGGGACCGCCGCGCTGATCACACTGCTGATGGTCGCTGGTTTGACGGCGGTTGTGGTGGTAACGCGCACGGATTTCTCGTTCCTGCGCGTGAGTCTGACGATCGGCGGCTTCGTCGCGTTGGGTGCGATCGTGGCGAGCATCGTGTTCGGCTTCAGCCTGGGGTTGGTGTTCTCGCTGGCAATGGTGGTGTTCGCGTCCGGTTCGGTGCTCTACAACACATCCAACATCATGCGGACCTATCGGACCGATCAACCGGTGGCCGCTGCACTCTCGCTCTTCGCCTCGATCGCGCTGCTGTTCTAGTACGTGGTGCGGATCGTTTCCGGGCAGCGCCGGTAGCGACGTCCATAGTCCATAGTCCATAGTCCAGACAGAAGCATGGCTGCCCTCAGCGTGCAGGTCATTCTGAACAATGAGCCGACGCATGTCGTCATGACGACAAGGGAGTATCGCCGGATAATGGATCGTCCCAGCCTTTGCCGAAGGACGATAGTAGTCAGGCTGGTCGGGCACGCAGTTCCCGGGCGGCCTGCTCGATGCGACCGAGCGCCTTGATCAGGTTCGCCTCGGAATTGGCGGTGGAGAGACGGAGGTAGCCTTCTCCCGCCGCTCCGAAGCTGGTTCCCGCCAGCGCCGCGACGCCATATTCCTGCAACAGCGCATCGGCGAATTCGCGACTCGTCTTGCCAAGCCCACTGATATTCGGAAAGACGTAGAAGGCGCCCTTCGGGCGCAAGCAGGTAATCCCCGGAATCGCGTTCAGGCCATCGACGACCAGATCGCGGCGAGCGCGGAAGGCCTCCCGGAACTCGGAGACCTTGTCCTGCGGACCGGTCAGTGCTTCCAGCCCCGCCTGCTGCACAGCCACCGACGTGCAGGACACGCTGTTCACCATCAGCTTCGAGATCAGCGGCGCGAGGTCTTTCGGAAAGAGTCCGTATCCCAAGCGCCAGCCGGTCATCGCATAGGTCTTCGAGAACCCATCGAGGATGACGGTTCGATCGGCCATTCCCGGGAAGGTCGCGATCGAGACATGCTCGCCTTCGTACAGCAGCTCACTGTAGATCTCGTCCGACAGCATGATCAGGTCATGCTCGACCGCGATTTTCGCGATCGCCTCGATGTCCGATCGTTCCAGCACCCCGCCGGTCGGGTTGGCAGGGCTATTGATGATCAGGAGGCGGGTACGATCCGTCACGAGCGATTTCAATTCTTCGACATCGAGACGGAACTCGTTCTCCTCACGCAATGGAATCGGAACCGCCTTCGCACCGGAGAAGTCGATCATCGACTGATAGATCGGGAAGCCAGGATCCGGGAAGATCGCCTCGTCACCTTCCTCCAGCAACGCCAGCATCAGGAAGAACATCACCGGCTTGCCGCCAGGCGTGACCACCACCTGGTCAGCCGAGAACGAGGTCCCGCGCGACGAATTGATGTAGGAGGCAATCGCCTCCCGCAGGTTGGGATCACCGTTCGCGGGTCCGTAGTGGGTCCATCCGGATCGAAGGGCACTGGCACCCGCCTCGATGATGTTCTCCGGAGTATCGAAATCCGGCTCTCCGATTTCGAGATGCACGATGTCCTTGCCCTGCGCTTCCAGCGCGCGAGCCCGAACCAGCACTTCAAACGCGGTCTCGGTTCCGAGTCGTCCCATTCTCGATGCGAGTCTCACCGACATGTGTCTTCCTCTCTGCCTTGTGACTGAATGTGGTTGCGTCAGCGCGTGCGACATCTTCCCAAAAGCGGAGGCGGTTTGACGATCCGCACATGCGTCATCTTGAATGTACGTCAGCATACCCCGTCTTGGTACGTTTGCGGGTATCGGCCAGATACCTGAGAGAAGGCACGAATACCCGTGACGTCCCGATCGTGTTTTGTATACAATCATGGTGCATGGAATAATCGAAGGCAGGATCGGGTCAGACGACTGTTGCCACGAGGGCATGCCAGTGCGCATCGTGTGGATGTTCTCCATCCCGGCCGTGGCCCGTCGTTCGGTGGCCGAGATGCATGAGCAGGTGGAGAGAATCACGACATGAGCGAATCGTCACCACCTCACCGCGATCAGTCACGGCCAGTGCCCGGGCTGATCCAGCGTCGCAACCTGGGATCGGATGTCTACAGCATCCTGTGGGATCGCATTCTCAATCGAGAATTGCATCCGGGCGAAAAGCTGTCCGATTTGCGCCTGAGCGAGGAGTTGGGTGTAAGCCGCACTCCCGTCCGTGAAGCGCTGCATCGCCTCGTCCAGGATGGAGTGGTGATCGCGGAACCGAATCGCGGGTTCTTCGTGGCATCGTACGATCCCACCGATATCACGGAAATCTACGAATTGCGGGCAGCGCTGGAGTCGTTCGGTTTGCGGACCGCTGCGACATCGGTGTCGCCTGCCCAATTCAAGTGGGCGCTCGATGAACTCGATCGCGTCGAGCACCTGATCCAGTCGGCCGATGCCGATGCAGACCGGACAGACGCGGCGTTCGCGTTCCTCGAGGTCGACCGTGGATTTCACACGCTGTTGATCGAGAATTCCGGAAACCGCAGGCTGATCGCGATTCTCAGCGGACTGTGGGGCCAGATCGCCGTGTTCCAGAAAGCGGGCCTGATGATTACGGGCTGGATCGAGTTTGCGCTCGAGGAACACCGGGTTATCCTGAACCACCTGATCGTGGGAAACATCGATGCGGCTTCCAGCGCCCTCGAACATCACATCCTGAGCATTCGCGACCGTGTGCTTGCGGATTTCGCGCTGGAACTCGATGACGATGGCGCCACAACGATCGAGGACGAGGACGACGGGAACGCCAATACCGGGGAAGAAGAGGAATCCATCGCATGAGTGGAGCAACGGGCCGCTGGGAATATCACGTCGAAAACCTCTATGGGCAGCTAAGCGCGGAGCATCTGAATGCGCTCGGCAACGAGCGCTGGGAACTCGCGTCCACGATCAGTGGAATCGATAACCAGCCAGTGCTGATCTTCAAACGACCGAGCCCCACGCTGGCCGAACAGATCACGCTGGATCAGCGCGCGCGCGTCGAAGGGGAGCAGCGCATCGAGCAAGACAACGGTCAGGACAAGGGCGTGCAGTCATGAAACGGGGAGGCATTCTTCACCCGGGCATCAGTCATTTGCTGGCGAGCACCGGTCATACCGCGTATTTCACGATCTGCGATCGTGGCTTTCCGGTTCCGGATGAACCCGAGCGAATTGATCTTGCACTCGTCGATGGCATTCCGACAGTGCTGGACGTGCTCCGGGGTGTGCACGACGAGTTCGTGATCGATCGCGTGCTCATGGCTGAAGAAGCGCTCACCGTGAGTCCTGATTGGATCGCATCCCTGCGCGAGGTACTCGGCGACGTGCCCCTGATGACAGTCTCCCACCTCGAACTCAAGCGCCTGAGTCACGAGGGTCGAGCCACCATTCGCACCGGCGACACGGCACTCTATGCCAATCTCATCATCGTCTCTGGATGAGCAAGGATGAGCTCACGACTTCCCTTGTCACCCGAGTAACGCGAGGGACCACCATTCCATACGTCCCGGATTCCCGCCTTCCCGCCCCGCCAACAACCTCGTTCCCGCCAGTCCACAACGTCATTCGAGCAAGACCCTACAAGGACGGAGCAACCCGCGAAAATGCACGCCACCCAATCGGTCCTCCTCGTCTGCGCAGCAGATGCGGCCGTGGCCCATACCCGCGCGAATCCGGCATAAGCTGCCGTATGGCGACTGCCGATGACCTGGGACAATGGAACCCCCTCTCGCCGCCGGAGATCGGATCGCTCTTCGCCGGATACGCTGGCATCTGGTGCATTGCCGGTGGGTGGTCGCTCGATCTCTCCTGCAGCGGGACGTCTCGTCCGCACGACGACATCGACGTGCTAGTTCTCCGTCGCGACCTCGCGCTGCTCCACGATGCAATACCCGGTTGGGAGCTTCATGCCGCGGATGGATCGCTGACTCCATGGCTTGTGGGAACGCCTCTGCCGGATGCAGTTCACGACATCTGGTGCCGTATGGCGAAGGAAACGATTGAGAAGGACAAGGCAGGGCGTGCAAGCGTCATCAATCAGACCGGAGATGAGCCTCCATGGCGGTTCCAGCTGATGGTGCTGGACACGGATGGCGACGACTGGCTGTTTCGCCGGGACGATCGAATCCGGGGATCACTCCGCGACCTGCCGCACCAATGCGATGGGTTGCCGGTTCTGGCACCGGAGATCCAACTCCTTTACAAGGCACGTCTGCCAAATCGTCCCAAGGATGAAGCGGATTTCACCATGGCTGTTCCACATCTGACCGATCCTCAACGCCGCTGGCTCCGAGATACGATCTCCCTGCTCTATCCGGGGTCCGCCCAGCAGCCGGAACATCCATGGCTCGAGACATTGCGAGATGTGCAACAGGGGTAGCGGCTATCGATCCCCCGGCGGCAGGAAGTTCGCCAGATAGCTCGCGCTCACGCTCCTGGGATCATGGACAAGATCGGTCGGTGACCCGACCGCCATGACCAGACCACCCTTGTCACCTCCACCAGGTCCGAGTTCGATCACCCAATCCGACGCCGCAACGACCGCCATGTTGTGCTCGACCACGATGACGGTGCTTCCGGCGTCGACCAGGCGCCGGAAGACGCCGATCAGATCGCGAGCGTTCGCCGGGTGAAGCCCCCCGGTCGGCTCGTCAAGCACGAAGATCGCGCCGCCCCGAAGCATCCGCTGCAGTTCGGTCGCCAGTTTGATGCGCTGCGCCTCGCCACCGGAAAGCTCGGTGGCGGGTTGACCGAGTGTCAGATAACCAAGCCCGACATCCATCAGGGCATCCAATGCACGCCTCACCATCGGCACGCCGGAGAAAAACTCCACGGCGCGCTCGACCGGCAGATCGAGAACATCGGCGATGCTCAGCCCACGGTACTGAATCTCCAGGGTTTCCGGGTTCTACCGCCGACGGTGGCAGGTTGGACAGGGTGAATAGTCGCGCGGCAGGAAAAGCAATTCGACCTCGATGTATCCCTCGCCCTGGCAGGTTTCGCAGCGTCCTCCCTTCATGTTGAAGGAGAAACGGCTGGCGGTATAGCGCCGCGCCTTCGCCTCGGGAAGATCGGCGAAGAGCTTGCGAACACCGTCGAACAAGCCGGTGTAGGTTGCGAGATTCGAGCGCGGAGAACGGCCGATCGGTTTCTGGTCAATCGAGATGATTCTCGAAGGCGCGAAGCCTACCTCCTCTCCCGAATCATTCGGCTGCATGACGCCCACTCCGTCTGCACCCGCGTCCATATCCTCTCGGCTGCCAGAGTTTCCGGGAAGAGCGAGGCTCAGGATCTCCTGGAGCAGCGAGGTCTTGCCAGATCCGGAGACGCCGATGATCGCCGTCATCACCCCGAGCGGGATCTCGACGCTGATATCCTGCAAGTTGTTACGGATGAGACCTGCGAGTTTCAGCCAGGAATGGGCAGATCGAGATTGATGTCGATGTGGGTCGCTGGCAGGAAACATGAAGCTCGACGTGACAGAGGATTCAACCACTGCCAACCCGGCGGGCGGACCGCTGTAGACGATCTCGCCACCGCCGATGCCCGCTCCCAACCCAATATCCACGATCCAGTCCGCACGTCGGGCGATCGCGAGATCATGTTCGACGACGAACAGCGAGTTTCCAGCAGCGAGCAGCTGGCGCAATGCCGCGTAGAGAGATTCGGTGTCTGCGGGATGCAGACCGGCGGAGGGTTCGTCGAGCACATAGACCACGCCGAACAACCCCGAGCGCAGTTGGGTGGCCAATCGCAATCGTTGCAGTTCACCGGAGGACAACTCCGTGCTGGCGCGGGTCATGGTGAGGTATCCGAGCCCGAGCCCGATCACGACATCCAGCCGGGCAATCATGTCCCCACCAACCGCGGCGGCAACAGATGCCTGGGACCCGCGTCGCTCATGGGCGCCGTGGCCACGATCTGCAACCGCCGCAACGAGCACTCGACGCGTGTCATCGAGCGACATGCCGGCCAGTTCGATGATGTCATGACCTTCGAATGTGACCGCCAACGCTTCCGGGCGCAATCGCTTGCCGTGGCAGGCAGGGCATGGGCCGATGATGAAGAAGGGTTCGAGGCGCTTCTGCTGTGATTCCGATTGTGTTTTTGCATAGGTCGTGAAGAGATATTTCTGGACCGAAATCCACTGCCCCTTGTACGTTGCGGGGGATTTGTGCGGCTCGCGAACCGGATGCACGACAAGATTGGGTTCCTCGTCAGTGAAAAGAATCCAGTCACGATCCGCCCGGACCAGGTCGTGCCACGGCACATCGATATCGTATCCAAGCTCCACCAGAATCTCGCGATAGTTCTTGCTCAACCATGCTCCCGGCCAGACCGCTATCGCGCCATCGCGAATCGAGCGCGAGGCATCCGGAACCAGCAACTTCTCGGTGGTGGTACGCGCCATGCCCAACCCGTGACAGGTGGGACACGCCCCGGCAACGGTATTCGGCGAGAACGCATCCGAATCGAGACGCGGTGAATCGGGGTCCGGATAGTTTCCAGCCCGGCTGAAGAGCATTCGCAGCACGTTCGAGAGGGAGGTGATCGTTCCAACCGACGAACGGGAACTCGTTCCCGCCCGGGACTGACGCAATGCCACCGCCGGTGGCAATCCCTCGATCGAATCGATATTGGGGGCGCCAACCTGATCGAGCAGGCGTCCCGCATATGGGGCGACCGACTCGAAATAGCGCCGTTGGGCTTCGGCATAGATGGTGCCGAACGCCAGGGAGGACTTGCCCGATCCGGAGACGCCGGTGAACACCACGAACGAATCGCGCGGGATATCGATATCGATGTCGCGCAGGTTGTGCTCGCGTGCCCCGCGCACCTTGACCCACCCCGATGACCGCGCAGGTAACGTCGATGCCGATCCTGTTCCGACACCGTCACGGTCGGTTCGCAGATGTGCGATGCCATCATCTCGTCGTTCAGTCATGATTTTCCGATCATCCTCTGGATACACGTCTTGTGGTTTGGCATGCAGAAATGCGAACCGCGTGATTCACGCGTTCGATCTCTCCTGATCGCGCAACCGATACCCTGCGGGAATTGCCCGGTGCGACGGGAGAAACCCGTCGATGCATATGTTCGCAACTTCGTCTCCGTCTCCCACCTCGTCGCTCTCGGTGGGATGGTCTGGTGAAGAGTGAACGCCATCAGCGGCAATTTCCCGTATCGCCCCGTCAGAGCGTTTGTAGCGTTCGTATACTAGGCATGATGCGCAGACGGGTTTTCGACAGTGCCCTGGACGGCACGGTAAAAAAACAAGGAAGTTCGCTAACGGGAAGGGACGTCTGTCACCGCTTCGCCCTTATGTCATTCGGCAGATGATCGTTGGGTCCGCTGCTCAACATCGATGCGAGCGATCGCGACTGCCTGCCGCCCCATCCCATCAACCGGGGTCATGCCGCCACGTCGGCTGCCAACCTCACGACCATGATATCGAAGCGTCCCATGCCATTGCGGACCTCCACATTGCATGACGCGCGTTCCTGAGCAGGGATTCTTCATGCCTACATCGCTTACTCCGTTACACGCCGGAACCGCGGCTCCGGATTTCACATTGCACAGCACGCCAGATCAGACGGTGTCGCTGAACGAGTTTCGAGGACAACCGGTAATTCTCGCGTTCTACCCGGCTGATTGGAGCCCGGTGTGCGGCGACCAATTAGCCCTCTATCAGCAGTTGTTGCCTGAATTTCAGCGGTATCACGCGGAGCTGATTGGCATCTCGGTCGATGGCATCTGGTCGCACCTGGCGTTTGCGAAAGATCGCAACCTGCACTTCCCGCTTTTGTCAGACTTCGAACCGAAGGGGCAAACCGGCAGGGACTATGGCGTATACCACGAAGAAGAGGGTCAGAATGCGCGGGCGCTTTTCGTGATCGACGGCGAGGGTGTCATCAGCTGGAGTTACGTATCGCCCACTGGCGTCAACCCCGGTGCCGACGGAATCCTCAACGCGCTTGACGCGCTCCAACAGAAAGCGGCGACGTCATGAGTCAGTTTGCTCCCACGCTCACGCAGGCGGTCGATGATCGAGACCATGTCTCCGGACCAGAGGATGCGCCCGTCACGCTTGTGGAATATGGCGATTACCAATGCTCCTACTGCGGCCAGGCCTACCCGATCGTCAAGGCCGTCCAGGAGCAGATGGGAGACCGGCTCCGATTCGTGTTCCGGAATTTCCCGATCTCCACAATGCACCCACAGGCCGAACATGCGGCGGAAGCTGCAGAAGCCGCCGCTGTCCAGGGAAAGTTCTGGGAGATGCACGATCTCCTCTACGAACACCAGGACATGCTCGATGACGAGCACCTTATGGATCTCGCCGAAGAACTCGATCTCGATCTCAAGAAATTCGAAGCAGATATGGTCGGGCACGAGCATGCCGACCGTGTGCGCGAGGAATTCATGAGCGGAGTGCGTAGCGGCGTCAACGGCACGCCATCGTTCTTCATCAACGGCGCTCGTTTCGATGAGAGCTGGGATCAGGACTCGCTTGGCGAGGCGCTCGAGGCGGCGGCGCGCTAAGCTCGGCAGCCTTCAGGGATGCCGTGCTGCCAGCCTCCCCAGGAAGAGGACGCGCCCCTCCTCTGCGAGAGGGAGGGCGCGTTCACGGCACTTGCCCCGGATCAATGCACCGAACCATCGGGTACGGTCTGTTGCGTCGGCGATACGGGATCATGCCCGAAGCGATCCCGTATCGTCCGTGCCCACCCGCGAGCAAACTGCCAAAACCTGTCATATTGGAGAGTTCGGCCCACCCCTGCCCTGCAGACGCCTCGACGAGTCCTGAAACCAGGTGCTTCGCGTGGCTGCTCGCATCGTCGGCAAGCGCTCGAACGAACCAGCCTCGATACCGTCCGCAATCACTCTCGCCACATCGCGCGGATCGTTCTTCGTCACCCCAAGGTCCACGATCATGTCCGTTGTTCGTGAATCCGAGATGGACACCGATGACGAGCGTATGCTGCTTCCCGAGCTCCAGCCGCAGGAATTGGCAAGCGGCCAGAAGGCGGCCTTGGACCCGCCGTGGGCGCCGCAACCTGCCATCCACGAAACCGCTGAATGGATGTCGACGAGGTCCCCTCACCGTTGACCGCCAGAACCGGCACGAACGCCTGCGCGATCTGTAGCGGCGCGATGGCATTGATTTCAACCACCGATCGCACATCACCGAGTTGCGCGCTCAGGTGCAGCCCGAATTCTCTGCATATCCAAGCGTTGTTGATGACGATCGAGACGTTGGAGGCCCGCGCCGCAGCCGCCGCAATCGATGCCGGTAACAAACGCGACCGCACCGTTGATTGTTGCCATGGTTCCCATCCGCCTGCTCACAATGACAATGACCGGATCGCTCGGAAGAACCGAACCCGGAAGCCTCACGGGGAACCTCGGCCCTGTCCAGGATGTCCGGAACACGCGCCCGATCGTGCCGTACGGACAGGGAGACCCGCTCGACGATCCGGGATCGGCATAGCAATGGCGAACGGAGTCGATTGTGAGATGGACAATGGTGCGGAATCGGCCCCTGCCGGTGATCGCGCTGACGGCATTCGACCTCAGGCAGCTTCACAGGCTACGCACCCCTCTCGTTTCTGCGCTCCGCTCAAGCATGCCAGTATTCTCGATGAGGAAGCGATCAGGATACTCACCACCCCGCGCCCGGGTTTAGCTTGGGTGAATGCAAGCGGGATGGTCGAGATCCAGCCGGGCGGAAATGGCTGAGATGGCGGAGATGGCTTGCGATGGAGAGCATGTACCGTGTCGGGGTGATCTTCATCGCCCAGAGCCAGAGCAGGTGAGCGCCTGAGCACCTGGAAGCCTTGTCCCGACCTGCCATGCAGGTCTCCCTTCCACGACACGTCAAAGACGTGTGTCGCGGTCTGGCAAGATATCCACTTCTGTCATAGCGAAGCGGAACCTGTGTGCCCTGCACTACAAAGCCACTCGTGCAGCTGCACGGGCGGCTGCATGGGAGACCGCCTCGTCCGGCCCCGGCCCTGCCTGAGCCCGACGATCCTCCTCCAGATGACACCTGTTTCCATCTGCCGGAAATTGTATACAATGGTCTCCCAGACAATCGCGTCCGATCTTGCCGAGTGGCCCGAGCGGATTGCGCCCATACATCCATCGCGCTTGGGGAGGCATTGTGTTCAGACTCGACGGCAAAACCGCTCTTATCACCGGTGCGGGTTCCGGCATCGGTCGCCAGATCGCGCTTCTCTTCGCCAAACAGGGTGCCCACATCACCATCGGTGAACTCAATGACGCCGCCGCCCAGAGTGTCGTCGATGAGATCATCGCCGCAGGCGGCGCGGCCGCTGCCCACCACCTCGATGTCACCAGCATCGATTCTGCCAGCGCCGTCGTCCAGGCAATCGCCGGTGAGCAGGGTCATCTCGACATTCTCGTCAACAACGCAGGCATCGGGATGGTCGGTTCGCTGACCGAAACCGACCCTGAAGGATTCGCCCGCCTTGTCTCCGTCAATGTCTATGGTGTCTACAACTGCTCGTTTGCCGCCGTGACGCAGATGATCGACCAGGAACCCAAAGGCGGCTCGATCGTCAATATCGCGTCGATCGCGGGTCAGGTCGCGGTGCCACGTCGCTTCGCGTATGGCACGACCAAGGGCGCCGTCATCTCGATGACGCAATCCACCGCCATGGATTATGTCGATCAGGGAATTCGCTGCAATTGCATCTGCCCGGGCACGGTCGAAACCCCGTTCGTGGATGCCTATCTCTCCCGCTATCATGCCGGGGAAGAAGAGGAAACCCGCAAGCAGCTTCACGCGCGGCAACCGATCGGCCGAATGGGACATCCCGACGAGATCGCGCCGCTCGCACTGTATCTTGCATCCGACGAAGCCGCCTACGTGACCGGCGCGCAGATGGTGATCGACGGTGGTCTCACCGCCCGCTGATCGCATTCGATCCCACGTCTCTCGTCCCGCAACCTATAAAAGGACTCACCCAATGGCCACATCCTCCCCATCTCCACTTCTCGGCCACGCGCAACGCGGCAAGGTTCGGCAGAACGATGTCTCCGTTCTGCTCAACGTCGCCGACAACCTGCTGATTGCCAAACAACCACTCTTGCCGCGCACCACGATCGGGATGGGCGATGGTTCCGAACTCGTCGTTGTGCAGATGATCCCGCCCGGCCACAAGGTTGCCCTCCGCGACATCCCACTGGGTGAGGCAGTTCGTCGATATGGTCAGATCATCGGGTTCGCATCCGTACCGATCAGGGCCGGTCAGCATATCCATACGCAGAACGTCGTCGTGCACCAGGGCGAACTCGACCTCGACTACGCCTTCTGCGCCGACTACACCCCGGTCGAGATGCTTCCCGAGTCGGAACGTCGCACATTCAGGGGATTCAAGCGCGCGGACGGACGGGTTGGCACACGCAACTACGTCGCGCTGCTGGCATCGGTGAACTGCTCGTCGTCCGCCACCCGTCGTGTTGCGGATCATTTCCGGGACAACCCGATCATGGATCAGTTTCCAAATGTCGACGGCGTGATCGGACTGGCGACCAAGGGCGGATGCGGCGCGCATTACGGCTCCAACTATCTCGGTCAACTGCAGAAGACAATGGCGGGGATCGTCGATCATCCAAATGTTGGCGGCTACATCATCCTCAGCCTCGGATGCGAGACCAACCAGCCGGATGACATGATCGCGAACACGACGCTCGGCGAAGGCCATCAGCCTCAGATCCTGACGATCCAGCAGGATGGAGGATTCCAGAAGACCGTCGAACGCGCGATCGAGGCCGTGATGCAGATGCTGCCGGAAGCCAACAAGGCTGTCCGCGAACCGGTCCCTGCCTCGGAACTGGTGCTGGCACTGCAATGCGGAGGGTCCGATGGATGGTCCGGTGTCACCGCGAACCCGGCTCTCGGCCGCGCTGCCGACGAGATCGTCCGTCAGGGTGGAACGATCGTACTGGGGGAGACCAGCGAAGTCTATGGCGGCGAACACCTGTTGACACGTCGGGCCGTCTCACCCGAAGTCGCCCAGAAAATGGTCGACAGGATTCACTGGTGGGAAGATTATACGGCGATGTTTGGCGCCTCGATCGACAACAATCCCTCGCCTGGAAACAAGCTGGGTGGCCTCACGACAATCTATGAGAAATCGCTGGGAGCAATCGCCAAGGCCGGAACCACACCCATGAACGATGTGCTTGGGTATGCCGATCGGATCACGACGCGCGGCTTTGTCCATATGGATACACCTGGCTACGACCCGGTCTCCGCCACCGGCCAGGTTGCCGGCGGCTGCAACATCATCGCCTTCACGACCGGTCGCGGCTCCGCTTTCGGCTTCAAACCGGCACCTTCGATCAAGCTCGCGACCAACAGCGATCTGTTCGCGAAGCAGGAACCCGACATGGACATCAATTGTGGCCGGATGCTTGATGGTATCTCCCTGGACGAGATGGGCATGGAGATCTTCGAGAAGATCCTTGCCGTCGCGTCCGGAGAAGAGAGCAAGAGCGAAATCGCCGATATCGGTGAGGAAGAGTTCAACCCGTGGATCATCGGCGCGACGTTGTAGTTGTAATGTCTTCCCCTGCGATCCTGAGCGTGTCATGCCGAATGGATGTGAGGAACCAAGGATCTTTTGAGGAGCGCACCGCACTGGCCCGTAGGCCGACGAAACGTGTCGATCCCGGGGAGACTCCTCGATGATCGCGACTGATTTCGAAACGCTTTACCCCCGTTTCGCAGAGCGATTGGCGGCGGCGGGTGGACACGCGACACAGGCCAGTGGCACGGATGCCCTGGTCGCCGCGATTGTGGAGCGGTATCCCACGCAACCAGACGATGCGCCCTCCGAACGTGTCGTCTGGATTGCCGAGGAAACCGCCAGCAATGCTCCCGGACTGCTGGCGGCGCTCGCCGCGCGAGGACTCACACCACGCATCTCGAAAGGGCCGAGTGAGGTCCGCGATCAGCCCCTCGGCCTGGCGATTGCCCACGCGACGATTGCCGAGACGGGCTCTTCCCTGTTGGTCGAACCAACCGTCGCGGGCCGTTCCGTGACCCTGATGACCGAAACCTTGATCGTGCTCTGCCGGCAGGCGACACTGGTCGCAGATTTGACGGTTGCCGCCGGCATCCTGCGCGATGTGTCGGCGACCGGCGCATCCTGCGCGACGTTCGTTACCGGCCCAAGCCGGACCGCCGACATCGAGCGGACGCTCGCGGTCGGGGTACAAGGTCCTGGTATCCTGCACGTCATCTTCACCGATAAGATCTCGTAGGGGGCGACTCCAAGGCTTGCTCTGGCAGCGACATCGGGCAGCGGCGCTGAACACCGCCAAATGGGTAGACCCTCCACCCGTCCTGGTGGTCTGTCAACCACTTGGCGCCGGGTGTCGCCCCCGCCCTTTACTCGTCATTTCGAGCGTGTGCGGCCTTGCCTTTTACGAGTCGTTTCGAGCGTGTGCGGCCTTGCTTTTTCTGCGTGTCATTCCAAGCGTGTACAGCCTTGCTTTTTACGTGTCATTTCGAGCTTGTCGAGAAATCTCTCGCAGCCGCCCACAGGCGGCAAGATCCCGAAAGGTCGTTCGTCGCCTCATGGCTCTTCCATCGATCAAGATTCCGGAATCTGTCGAGAACGCACCCGGCCACGTCGCCGCCGATTCCGCTGGACCAGCGGATCACGGCGAACCCAAGTATCCCTTCGAGGAGCGCTACGCCAGCGCGATCGGTGATGCTCAGCTTGCCCGCAACCTGACCAACTTTCAGCAGGGCTGGAAGACGTCGCGTCAGCCCCTCGTCGACGAGATCGACTTCGAGCACCTGCGCAAGCAGATGAAAGCCGCCAAGACCGACGCGATCGACAACATCGAGTTCTACCTCGATCAGTTCGTGCGCGAGATCGAGAAGACCGGCACGATCGTGCATTTTGCGGAAGATGCCGACGCAGCCACGGCAATCATTCGGGACATCGCCGAGCAGCACGACGTCAAGCTCGTCGCCAAGTCGAAATCGATGGTGTCGGAGGAGATCGAACTGAATCACCGGTTCGAGGAAGATGGGATCGAGGTAGTCGAGACCGATCTTGGCGAATGGATCGTGCAGCTTCGCGGCGAACGACCCAGCCACATGGTGATGCCGGCGATCCACCTTGCCCGCGAGCAGGTGGGAGACATCTTCACGGCAAAACTCGGTCGCGAGATCTCTCGAACCAACGTCGAGGAACAGGTGCACGCCGCCAAGGATGCCTTGCGAGACGTTTTCTTCAGGGCCGGTATGGGGATCACGGGCGCGAATGCGATGATCGCCGAGGCCGGGACGGTGATGATGGTCACCAACGAGGGCAACGGCCGTCTTACATCGTCTATCCCGCCTGTCCATGTCATTCTGGCGGGGATCGAGAAACTGGTGCCCACCTACGAAGATGCGATGACCCAGCTGCGCTTGCTCGCCCGCAGTGCCACCGCGCAGCGACTGACGGTCTACACGACATTCATTCACGGCCCCAGCCCCGGCCAGGAACAGCATCTGGTGCTGGTCGACAACGGTCGCCGCGCGATGCGTGACCGGCCCGAATTCCGCGAGGCGCTCCATTGCATTCGATGTGCCGCCTGCGCGAATGTTTGTCCACCCTATCGCGAGCTCGGTGGCCATGTCTTCGGACACATCTACACCGGCGCGATCGGCCTCGTGGTGACGCCGTTCTTCCACGGGATCGATGCGGTTGCCGGTCCGCAGTCACTCTGCCTCTCGTGCAATGCCTGCGAGATGGTGTGCCCGGTGAAGATCCCGTTGCCTCGCCAGATCCTCGATGTCCGCAAGATGGTGGTCGAGCAAAAGGGGCTGAAGCCAACCAAGAAGGTCGTCTTGGCGGGCTACTCCCACCCGCAACTCGTGAAACTCATGCTGAAGATCGGTCGCCGTGCCCAGCTTCCACTCACGCGAGGCACGCCGTTCGTGCGCGGCAAGCGCATCCCGATCCTCAACCGGCAGACACGCTGGCGGAGCTTGCCGGCGATCGCGCCGGCTCGCCGCCCGCTGCAGACCAAACCCGAGGTGACCCATGCGGACGATCGCTGATCGGATCAAAAAGCGAAGCACCCGCCAGGTGCCTCCCGTCGCACCCGGCGCCAGTCCCGCCCTCATCCCGAACGCGGCGGATGGACTGCGCGTGGCGCTCTATCCGGGCTGCATGACCACCATGCTCTACCCCGAACAGGGCGAGGCGGTCGGCATCGTGCTGCACGCCCTCGGCGTCACCATGATCTCGCCCCAGGATCTGCATTGCTGCGGGCTCATCCCGCACAACTCAGGTGACACCCCTCATGCACTGCCGATGGTGAAACGGACGATCGAACGGATGGAGGCGATTCCCGCCGATTACATCATCTCCGGCAGTGCGAGCTGCGTCGCGATGATGACGCAGGACTATCTGCACCTGCTTCGAGACGATCCCGCATGGCTGCCGCGCGCCGAGCGGCTCGCTGGCCGGATTCAGGATTTCACGTCGTTCCTCGTCAATGTTGCCAACCTGCCGGTTGGCTCGCTGACGGCACTCGATGGCGGCCGGCGAACGCTGACCTACCACGACTCCTGCCAGGGATTGAACGCGCTGGGATTGGAATCCGAGCCGCGCTACCTGCTCGAGGATGTGATGGGCGATGACCTGCGCGAACTCAGCGAGACCTTCTGCTGCGGCTTCGGTGGATCATTCAGCCTCGAATATCCCGTGATCTCGGAACGACTCATGAACCGCAAGCTCGTCAACGCCGACACTACCGAGGCGACGATCCTCGTCAGCGACAACCAGGGGTGCCTCATGCATCTGCGCGGTGGAGCCGATGCGTCCGGCCGCAAGCTGGACGTTCGCCATATCGCCGAGCTCCTCGCCGAGCGGGTCCGCGAGCGAACCACAGCGACCGGATAATCAGGGCGCAAGGCAGGAGACAGTTGATGTGAAGCGGGAGCGGCCCGACTGCCTGAGAACAGGTGGCCGAACTCGTCCCACCTGGAGCTGGCGCTGCGGGCAGTTACCTGGGCAGGGATGAGGCCTGGACCCCTTGCCCATCCCGATGCGCACCGCACTTTCCATCGCTTTCGTATCGAGATCGACGCAGCAGCTTCCCAGTCCCGCCGTCCCGCGCGTGGAGCATGGATTGGGGATCGGTCTGCACGATCCCCAATCTTCGTTGTATTTTATGACAAGTTAAATGGGGTTACTCGCTTCAATGCGATCTCTTCCCTGGGCACCTCCGCTTGCCTAGCCCGGATTATTCACGAACAACGTCCGCGTGTTACCCGTCATTTCGAGCAACGAGCCTGCCCTGAGCGAAGCCGAATGGGTCGAGAAATCTCTCCCATGGCTGGGTTTCCCAATGCGAGATGTCTCGACGGAGTTTTTCCTCGCCACGCGGCGGAGCGAAGCCGAAGGGCTCGACATGACGAACATAGGCAGTGGTGGCACCCCGACGAACGAACCCCATGTTTGGCTTGCTCGACCCACGTGATTCACTGGAACAGGAACTTCTCAAGACGCGTGCGCCGTCCCTGGCGCCACCGGCCTGCTCGGAGGGCTTGTCATCGACGAGCTGCTGAAGACCAAGTCCCCCCTCGATCGTCGCCATCATCCGTAATCCGGACAAGGCAGCCTCGCTCGCCGGCAAGGGTGTGCAGGTTCGTGTTGCCTCATATTCCGACCCGGCTGCGCTCGAACATGCCCTCGAAGGCGGTTGGAGTCGCGCATATCATCTATACGAGCGCTCCTCATGCCGACACCTGGTCACTTGTTCTGGCGCCTGATCACAAGGCAACAGAAGAGGCGATCATCCAGTCCGGCATTCCCTACACCATTCTGCGCAACAACTGGTACACCGAAAATTACGTCTCCGCGGTGGAGCTGCCACGACAAAGCGGCGAAGTCGTGGCAGCCTCCGGAAGCGGCCGAATCGCCAGCGCAAGCCGTGCCGACTTCGCGGCTGGTGCGGCGGCGGCTCGCACCGGAGAAGGTCACGAGGGCAAGACGTATGAACTGAGCGGTGATGTTCCACGGGATTTCAACGATCTCGCGGCGGCAATCAGCGAGATCATCGGGCGACCGGTGACGTACAGTGCGGTCACTCCAGATGAACTCATCTCGACTCTGACAGGTCAAGGTTTGCCAGAGGGTACAGCCCGGTTTGTAGCCGCCCTTGATGCCAACGTCGCCGACGGTCTGCGGGGAGATGCGTCAGACGATCTCCAGTGGCTGATCGGACGTCCGACAACGCCACTTCTCGACGGTCTTTACAGTTGTGGGCGGTTCCTGATTCCGCCAGCATCGGCACAGCGTATCCTTCCGCGACGGGTTCGACTCGCAGCAGGGAACAACAGCGAACTTCCACGATCTCGGGTAGCATTCCCGCAGGTATGACCGATGCGGAGAACGACCCAGTCGATTCGGATTACGACTCACCCGGAGGAATACGCTCGTGCCACTCATTCGTTTCCTGACCGAAGATAGCCAGACCCCGCGCCTTGGCGTGCTCGATGGGGAGGAGGTGTTCGAACTCAGCGATACCAGTGGTCCGACCACTCCGACCACCCTCAACGCCGCATTGCAGATGCCGCTCGCGGACCTGCAGGCTGCCATCAAGAACGTGCTCGACAACACTCGCAGCCCACTCCACGTCCAGCAGATCAGCCTGCTGGCGCCGATCGATACCCAGGAAGTCTGGGCCTGTGGCGTCACCTATTCCCGCAGCCGCGACGCCCGGATGGAAGAATCAACCCAGAAGGACATCTACGATCTCGTCTACGAGGCCGAACGCCCGGAGCTGTTCTTCAAGGCGACCGCCGACCGCGTCTCCGGCCCGGACGGAAGTGTCGGGATTCGCGGAGACTCCACATGGGATGTCCCGGAGCCGGAACTCGCGATCGTGGTGAACAGCCACAAGGAGATCGTCGGCTACACGATCGGCAACGATGTCTCCTCTCGTTCGATCGAAGGCGAGAATCCGCTTTATCTGCCCCAGGCCAAGGTCTATAGTGGCTGCGCCGCGGTCGGTCCCGCCATCGTTCTCGTCAACGAACTCGACGATCCGAACAACCTCGATATCTCACTGGTCATCGAGCGCGATGGTGCGATCCACTTCGAGGGCAAGACGTCTACAAGTCAGATCCATCGTCCACTGACCGAACTCGTGGATTACCTCCATCGCTACAATGCGTTCTTGACCGGCGCGATCCTGATGACCGGAACTGGCATCATCCCGCCCGCGGAGTTCACGCTTCAGGATGGCGATGTCGTCAACATCACGATCGACAAGATCGGCATGCTTCGCAACACGGTCGTTCGGCTCACCGAGTAGTCACACCGGGATATCGACTATTCACGTACGGGCGCTCCTTGCCCGCAGCTTGAAACGCTGGCATGCGGGAAGCCCTCTTTGCCGGGATATCGAAAGGATATCCTTCGACAGACTCAGGATGGCAGGCAAGGGGCAGGCGCGGAGGCGATGGGATGGATGCAGCCCACGTCGTTAGGAAGGATTTACGGATACGTATCGCGGGCAAAAGCTGTACTCCACGGGACGACATTGGATGCGCATTCGTGTAAGCAATGTGACTCATGAGCGCGTCCAAGTCCTCCCCTACGGAAGCCTTAACCGGTCTCGGGGATGCCTCCGTAGGGGAGGACTTGCGGGCGCCAAATGACCGATTCCGGGACGACTCGGCCGCAGTAGCCTGCCCTGGCAGCGGCAGCGAGTGAAGACGAATGGGTCATCCCTGCTGGGCCGCACGAACACTCGCGCCCTCCGGAACGCATCGGAGGGGAAGGTCGCGCAGCACGCTTCTCGGGAAACGGGAGACGCTCACGTACTATCCGGAGGCCGTATAGGCTGGTCCGCTCTTGTTCAGTATTGCAGGCGATGGCAAGCACAGCATGCGCGTTCGCCTGGTTCTCTTATGCTCACGAGCGCTTCGCCCGCACAAATGTCACGACAAACGCAAGTATCCCGAGGGCGATGGATATCGCCAGATTGCGCCCACTCGCGCCACTGAAGATCAGCAACGCCAACGACGCCACCATGGCAACCACCACCGCATTGACCAATGCCTGCCAACCTTCGGACACAATGCCTCCCCATGCATGAGATTATCTGCCACTACCGGATCGTCGAAAATTTCCTGCGTTCAAGATCGACCATCATCGCATCGGGCAGACGAAGCGATTTCCAAATGGCGAACGCGTCCTCGCCTGTCAATCTCGAAAGAAACGACGCCAGAATCCTGCCGTGCGTCACGACAATCGGCGGTCCGTTGGACGAGGGGGGTTGAAAGAATCCGATCGAGCGCATCCTCGAGACGCCTTGCAGCGGCGTCACTGGACTCATCGCCGAGCACCGCCTGGAGGGGTTCATGATAGTGGTCTCGAACCGCCGCCTCGAATGCCGCCGGAACCGGACGGAGCCAAAGCCCTGCTCCTGAAGATCGTCGTTGGTGGTGACACCGAGGTCGAGCACTGCCGACATCTCATTGCCGGTTTCCAGCGCCTTCCGCTCGGGGCTCGCCACAATCGGCCCCGGCGACCAGCGCCCGAGATCGAACGCCAGCGCACGTGCCGACTGCTGGCGGGCATGAGGGATCAACCTCTGGCTGCGCGTGCCGGACGATAAAAAGCCTGTTCGTGGGAAACGTCGCGCGACCTTTCTGCTGCAACGGCCTTGCGTGCTGACATACTCACATGCTGAACGATGTCCGAAGATGACTCCTATCAAGTGTAGTCATCTGGAGCCGGGGTGGTCACGCGGTGGTCACAGGATGCGTTGCGGGAACTGGCAATTCCACCATGGCACAATGGACATCAAACTGTCGCCACCGTGCGCGACCGGTCGTTGCTGTTCAGCACACCGGTCCGCCTGAATCCTGAGGAATCCACCACCATCATGACCGATCCTGAACCCAATCACGGAAGCGACTCACCTGCGCTCCTCCCCGCTGATGATCACGCCCCTGTCGACGCTCCCGCCCCCGGCGGCCTGACACACTTCGATGCGTCGGGTCGGGCGCACATGGTCGATGTGGGCGAGAAGGCCGAGACGCACAGGATCGCCGTCGCACGCGGTCGCATCCGGATGAACCGGGAGACGGCCACGGTCATTCGTGAAGGACGGGCCGCCAAGGGTGATGTCCTCGCCGTTGCCCAGATCGCCGCAATCATGGCCGCCAAGAAGACCTCCGAGATCATTCCGATGTGTCATCCACTCCTCTTGACCCGGATCGACATCAGCTTCGAGATCACCGAAGACACCGTCGAGATCGAGGCTCGTGTCGACACCAAGGGTCAAACCGGCGTCGAGATGGAAGCACTGACAGCGGTCAGCGCTGCCGGCCTCACGATTTACGACATGGTGAAGGCGATCGATCGGGGGATGATGATCGGTGCGATCCGGGTCGAAAAGAAACAGGGCGGTCGCTCAGGCGACTGGCAGCGCGCCGAACAGCACGGGAAGTCTCACGTGCAGCTGCACGAGCAGAACAAGGAATAAAATCATGACCACGTCGACCATCGACCCATTTCCCGTCCCGATCGTGCGACGCGCCACATCAGACGATCTTCCGGCAATCATCGCGTTGCTGGCCGACGACGAGTTGGGAGCCACGCGTGAAAATCCCGCGGACGAAGCCCCGTATCGGCAGACATTCGCGCTGATCGAGGCCGATCCGAACCAGCTACTGGCAGTGATGGAACGAAACGGCCAGATCGTCGGAACGCTCCAGCTGACGATCATTCCGGGTCTCTCGCTCCAGGGCGCCGTCCGTGCCCAGATCGAGGCCGTGCGGGTCGCATCAAGTAAACGCGGCGAGGGGCGGGGAAAGCAGCTCATCATGTGGGCGATCGAACAAGCAACCCAGCGCGGGGCGGCGATGGTGCAGCTCTCTTCCAACACGAGCCGGACCGATGCCCATCGCTTCTATCGAGGCCTGGGATTTGACCAATCACACGTCGGGTTCAAGCTCGCGATCACATCAGCCACGACAGCCACGACAGCCGCGTCAGCCACGCCAGTGACGCCAGCCCTCGACGTGGCGGCGATGCCAGCCGGTGTTACGTGCGATCCAGAGCTGGGAATCTGTTCATTTGAGGGCGATACGTTGCCTGAAACGACGCTGGCATCCCCGAACCTCTCGGCACTCAGCGGTCTGGGACTATTGCGCGGTATTGCTGGCAGCGGGCAATCATAAATCATTTCATCCCGAATCTTCGGCAGTCCGGCAATTGGGCATCTCGAATGGACGGCGCCTCGGGCAGCGCACCTGAACGCAGTTGCCGACCGCCAATACGTCGGCCCGCCTGCCATCGCATCGCGTCAAGGCGAAAATGATTCGCGGATTGTGCATTCCGATCGCCCACGAACAGGATCGAGCGCGTACAATACTCGCCAGAATATGATCGGACGATCGACCCGCACCTGACGCGACGGAGTGTCGAGGTTACGCGGGATCGGACGAGTGCTATCAGACATCGACGGTCGATGTGCCTGGTCGGACGACTCACCGGACGGGGAGGATGCGGGAGACATGGAGTACGTATCGAAAGAGCCAAGTGGTTCCAGTCTCGGGTCGACGGAAAGCCCAGGCACCGAACGACTGATGTGGTACTTTCTCCGCGTCTCCGGACTGGCATTGGTCTTTCTTGCCGGTGGCCACCTCTTCATCACGCATTACCTGAACGTGCCCTCAGACACCACGTTCGACTTCGTGTCGAAGCGGTGGTCGAATCCATTGTGGCGATCCTTCGACACCTTGCTGCTGTTCGCGGCACTCTGGCATGGCCTTATCGGATTGCGCTTCTCGGTCAAGGATTTTCTGCGCAAACCCCTCGCCAGGCAGATCGGTTTCAGCCTGATCTGGGTCTTCGGAATCGTCTTCTCCGTCATCGGTCTGATCACGATCGTGACCTTCGATGAGCAGATGTCGCGCGACAATACCGGACCACTCTCTGGACAGATGTGGATCGCGCAAGCGCTGGGTGCGCTTCTTTTCCTGCTTGCGATCGGCACCTATGTGTCGGTGATGGCCCTCGCAATCTGGGTCGGCAAGAACCTCAAGGACGGCCGCACGCCAGTCTATGCGGGTGATGCCGGCCAGTACGCATGGGTGCTCCATCGTGCCACTGGCATCGGTATCCTGTTTTTCCTCCTGATCCATATCATCGACATCATGCTGATCGGGCTCGGGCGTGACGTTTACAATCATTCGGTCGAGTTTTATGGCAACTGGTTTATCATCCCGATGGAGATCTTGCTCGTCGGTGCGGTGATCTATCACACGTTGAACGGCCTGCGGATCATCGCCATCAACTTTACGACCAACGGCCCAAGCAGGGAGAAAAAATACTTCTGGTGGGTGCTGATCGGATCCGCGCTGCTGACGCTTCCGAGCGCGATCATCATCCTCATCAGCGAGTTTTAGACACGTCGTACGTCGTCATACGCAATCCACTTCGGTCGACGTCACGCAGGGATGTCCGTCCGCAGTCCGCAGTCCGCAGTCCGCAGTCCGCAGTCCGCAGTCCGCAGTCCGCAGTCCGCAGTCCGCAGTCCGCAGTCCGCAGTCCGCAGTCCGCAGTCCGCAGTCCGCAGTCCGCAGTCCGCAGTCCGCAGTCCATTGTGATTGGCTCCTGCGGCGTCGGTTTGCCCGCCATTCAACCTGATACCGTCTCAGGCCAAAACCATGAAGACGCCCCGGCGCTTGAGCGCCGGGGCGTCTTCATGCCTGAATTTCCGGCAGACCAAACGGAACCTGCCCTGAAGCTTGGAAAGACGCGGAAACCGCATGCTGGGAGATGTCAGGATTTTCCTGCTCAATCCGATCACCGCTGGCGCCCTGAAAGGCGATGTATCCGTACACCTTTGGACCTGCCATTTCCTGCCAACGTGGCATCCGCCCTGCATAACAGATGCATGAAAACCAGCGACATCGTGTAAGTCCGCTTGCACGCATGCGTTCGTCGAACCTGGAACCTCCGTTTATCGCCAATGCATGCCGAGGCTCGAACTTCCATGGAAACGTCTCCTGCCACGCTAGCTACTCCTGTCATCGTCGACCCCGCGCTTGTCGCAAAAGAGGCGGGACTCAGCTACTCCCATGTTGACCGGCCCGCTATCACCCGGCATCGGGCAGGAAAGGGATTCTCCTACCGCGACCCCAAGGGAACTCGAATCTCGGATCTAAAAACCCTTGCCAGGATCAAGGCGCTCGTGATTCCACCCGCCTGGCGGGATGTGTGGATCAGCACGCACGCAAACGGCCACATCCAGGCAACAGGACACGATGCGCGCGGTCGCAAGCAGTACCGCTATCACGAGCGTTGGCGTGAGGTTCGCGACGAGTCCAAGTACGAGCGGATGGTGATGTTCGGCCGCGCACTTCCAGGTATTCGCGAGCGTGTCGATCGAGACATGCGCCAGCAGGGGCTGCCCCGCACCAAAGTGATAGCCACACTCGTCAGGCTGCTCGAAACGACGCTGATTCGCGTCGGCAACGAGCGCTATGCCAAGGAGAACAACTCATTCGGACTCACGACGATGAGGAATCGCCATGTCGATGTCTCGTCGACGATGCTGAGGTTCACGTTCAAGGGCAAATCGGGCGTGGAACACGAGATCGAGCTGAAGGATCGTCGTCTTGCCGCAGTCGTGAAGCGGTTGCAGGAGCTTCCGGGGCAGGAACTCTTTCGGTATATCGACAGCGACGGGACACCCGAGACGATCGATTCAAACGACGTCAATGCCTACCTTCATGAGATCAGTGGGGAAGATTTTACCGCCAAGGATTTCCGGACATGGGCGGGGACTGTCCTTGCAGCTCAGGCGTTGGCGGCGTTCGACGAATTCGATTCCGATGCTCGGGCGAAGACGAATATCGTCAACGCGATCGAGACGGTCGCCGCACGTCTCGGCAATACCCGTACGGTCTGCCGCAAGTGCTACGTGCACCCCGCCGTGATCGATGCCTATTTGGAAGGTGAAACCGTGGAAACGATTCGCCAACGCGCGGATCGCGAGATCGCCGATTCACTGACCGAGCTTCCGCCAGAAGAAGCCGCCGTCCTCATGCTGCTCCACGAGCGACTTGGAGTCCTCGCCAAGGACTCTGCTGCATGAGACGACGGGGGTGACGGGTTCACCCAACGTCCGTTATTCTGCGGTTGCGCTGGAACCGGGCCGGAGGGTAGGCAGATAAGATAGCGGGCATCGCCACCCTTAACCTCACCCTTCCACCCGGAGCGGCGGACCTTGTGTCTGCCATCGGCGGCGAGGTCGATTCCTAGGATTGCGCCTCGCCATATCGGCAGAGCAATCTGCATGGGTTTTGCCAGCTCTCAATCCCGAATCGGGAGAGACGCACACGTTCTCCACGCTCGACTCAAGGCACGATATGGATCGTCCTCATACCGCCTAGCAGGCAAGAGCCAGAAGTATGGTCTTCTCGATCCCATGCCCCCTTGTCTGCTGCCCCAATCAAGGGATGCACGCAGCTCAGTCGTCGCCGATGACGACGAAAAGTGCATAGATGAGCCCCGGAACATATCCGAGGATCGTGAGGAGGATGCTGAGAAGGAACGAGAAGCCCAGACCCCGCTTGAGAAACACACCTATCGGCGGGATGATCACGGAGGCGATGATGCGAATGATAGTCATTGCACGTCCTTTTCCTCTTGCAGATTGAAGACACGTGCCACATGCTCGTGTCTTTAATGGTTCGATCTGAATCCCCAAATGCGGTCAGGGGCGATCACCTGTCCGCTTCGGTGTTGAAGGGTTCTTGCCCCACTCCGCCCATGATCCCGTGTAAAGCGCCACCTGGTCGAATCCGAGCAGCCAGAGGGTAAAGAATGTCACCGCGGAGCGGACGCCCGTCGAACAATACGGAACGATCGTCTTGTTCGGCGTCACTCCGATTGCCGCATACATCGCCGAGAGTTCGGCTGCCGGTTTCCAGCGAGGCGGCGAGCCTTCCTCTGCGTTCAGCGTATAAGAAAGATTGACCGCTCCGGGAACATGCCCGGCGACGTATTCATCCTTTGCCCTTACATCCAACAGGATAACATCGGATGTTCCAATGGCACCTTCGACATCACGCAACGTCGCCAGTGAACCGCGACGCACAGCGGGTGCGGCTGGAGCAGCTGAGGCGGATGGCTTAGCGCCAAGCGTGGCAGAGGTGGAAGGATTGACGCCCTTGACGACCGCATCACCTGATGATGTCCACGCGGCAAGGCCACCGTTGAGGACCTGCGCTTCGGGGTATCCGAGATAGAAGAGCACCCACCACAGCCTTGCCGCGAACAGCGTTCCCCCGTCATAGGCGATGATACTTCCGGTTGATGCCTCGAATGACGACGCGATGTCTCGCATCGAAGCTGCCCACTGGGCGATCGATTCGTCGGACGTGTCGGTGACCTCGAGCTCGGGCCAGTCGAGCTGGATCGCGCCAGGAAGATGGGCAGTGCCGAAGTCGCGGGCGGGCGTCAACGCGACGATCTGATGTCCTGCCGCAATCGAGCCGGGATCGACCAGCAACGACGGGCGGCCATACGCACGCGACGCCACCGCCAGAGGACTTGCGGAAGGCGTCGAGAATTGGGAGCCGACACGAGCATTCGCCGGGCGAGAGAGGTTGGGTGCAATAGTTGCCACGGCAGCTGACAGCATCCCAGCAACTGCGATGTGCCTGCGCGAGAGCTTTCTTTCTGTGTTCATGACACGTCTCCCGATAGAGGACCAGGCTTCAGGTGCGCAGCTTGCCGGCCCATTCCTGAAGATTGATCAGCAGTTGCCGGGTCTGATCGAGCGATGTCTGATCGGTCAACTCGCCCAGGGTATTGAACTTGTCACGAGCGAACGAGACATAGATCTCTGGTTCGGGAATGACGATCGCACCGATCTGCACGAATATCTGCCGCAGATGCAGCTGTGCACGCATCGTGCCGGATCGACCGCCAGACGCGCCCATGATTGCGATCGGCTTGCCACGCAGCACGGAATGACCATTCGGCCGCGACGCCCAATCAAGGGCGTTCTTGAGGACCCCCGGGATGGAATACGAGTATTCGGGTGTCACGATCAGTAAACCATCGGCGTGATTCAAGGCACGCTTCAGATCGCGGACGGTTGGCGGCTCCCCCTGTTGTTCGAGGTCCTCGTCATAAAAGGGGACGCCGGCAATCGGCACTTCGAAGATATGCATGCCGTCCGGCTGGGTCAGCATGGCACTTCGCAGCAGGCCGCGATTGTAGGATCGACGACGCAAACTGCCAACAATGGCGGCGACTTCAGTTCCATTGTGGGTCAAAGTGGTCGATTCCTCTCCGGAGACAGCGATTGTTCGCAGGCCGAGTGGTTATCACCATGACCCCAACTGATTCATACTCTACACCGCTTGTCGGATGTCGTGCGTTCAGGCAGCTGCAGATTCGAAAACGACACCTGCTTGTACTACCATCTGTGCTGCCTGTGCTACATACCCGCCACGACGCTACGCGACTGAGAGCTGGTTCGATCCTTGCGCGGCGTACAATCTGCTCGCGGCTGCCTGCCGCGATCTTGATCTGCCACACGATACCCCACGCCCGCTGTTCCGGATGTGGGGTATCGTCGCGCGAATGTCAGGCAAGCAAGTCAGGTGAGGCAGGTAACGGCGGGTGACGTCCTGGTTCTCTGTCACGCCTGATTCGCCGGGAAGGCTCGCTACAGATAGACGATCCCTTCCCGTCATTTCAGCAGCCGCATCGGGCAGCCGCGCCGGCAACCTCGGTGGAGCGCAGCCGAGAGATCTCTCCTCCGTCGACTCGGCGATTAATGCGTCACACCACTAGTTCTCCATCAGACGACGCAGAACCGTTGGCAGGATGCCACCGTTCCGGTAGTACCGAACATCGACATTACTGTCGATACGCGCCACCGTCTCGAAAGCGAACGACGAGCCGTCCTGTCGAACAGCGGTGACCGTCATCGTGGCTCGTGGCGCCAGCCGCTCGTCGATGTCGACAATGGTGAAGCTTTCCTCGCCGGTGATGCCAAGCGATTCCGCGTTCTCGCCCGGGAAGAACTGCAACGGCAGAACCCCCATCCCGACCAGATTCGAACGGTGGATACGCTCGAAGCTCTCGGCGATGACCGCCTTGACGCCAAGCAGCAAGGTACCCTTGGCTGCCCAGTCTCGCGACGAACCTGTCCCATATTCCTTGCCGACGATCACGATCAGATCGGTTCCATCAGCCTGGTAGCGCTCCGCAGCATCGTAGATGGTGGTGACCTCACCGCTTGGCAGGTGTCTGGTCCAGTTCCCTTCCTTGCCCGGCGTCAACTGATTGCGCAGGCGAATATTGGCGAAGGTGCCTCGAATCATCACCTCGTGGTTGCCACGGCGCGATCCGTAGGAATTGAAGTCAAGCGGCTTGACATCATTCTCCTGCAGGAACTTGCCGGCCGGGCTGTTATAGGCAATCGAGCCCGCCGGCGAGATGTGATCGGTCGTCACGGAATCACCTAGCAACGCGAGCACGCGAGCGTCATGGATATCGGTCACGCCGGTCGGTTGCGATGAGAGATTCTGGAAGAACGGTGGTTCCTGAACGTAGGTGGATTCAAGATCCCACTCGTAGAGATCCCCTTCCGGCACCGGCAGTGCCTGCCACTGCTCGTCACCCTCGAACACTGTCTCGTATTCCTCGCGAAACATCTGGGGATCGATCGAGCTGGAGATTGCATCCTGAACCTCCTGCTCGCTCGGCCAGATCTCGCTCAGGAAGACGGGGTCACCATTGGGGTCGTACCCGATCGGCTCGGTGGTGAGATCGGTATCGACCGTTCCGGCAAGAGCATATGCAACGACGAGTGGAGGTGATGCCAGGAAGGACGCGCGGACCTGCGGGTGAACACGTCCCTCGAAGTTCCGATTGCCCGACAGGACCGATGCGACGACGAGTTCATGCTCGTCGATCGCCTGCGCGACCGCTTCCGGGAGCGGTCCCGAATTGCCGATGCAGGTGGTGCACCCGTAGCCAACGGTCTGAAAACCGAGCGCATCGAGATACGGCGACACGCCCGCCTTGTCGAGATAACGCGTCACGACCTGGGAGCCCGGAGCGAGACTGGTCTTCACATAGGGAGGAACGCTCAGACCGCGTTCGACCGCCTTCTTCGCCAGCAGCCCGGCACCCAGCATGACCGATGGGTTGGACGTATTGGTGCACGAAGTGATCGCGGCAATCGCTACCGCACCATGGTGCAGGGACGCGTTCATGCCATCGATATGCACCGACACCTCACCGAACCGGCTCACCTGCTTCGGCCTGGCTGCAATCGCCACGGTCCCGGCAGCCACGGCAGCGGCATCTGCGCCATTGCCCATTGCCGTTGGCGGATCGCTCGCTGGGAAGGATTCGGCTGATTGCTCGTCGTACCCAACCAGCACGTCCGGAATGGTCTCCGGGAAGCTGGCATCGTAGGTTGCATGCAGAATGCGCTGAACGTCGCCAAGCGCAACCCGATCCTGGGGACGGCGAGGGCCGGCCATGCTCGGCTCGATCGTCGCCAGATCGAGTTCCAGGAGTTCGTTGAATTGCGGATCAGGCGTCTGGTCTGTCCGGAAGAGTCCCTGCTCCTTGGCATAGCGCTCGACGAGATCGACCTGATCCTCGCCACGACCGGTCAGCCGCAGGTAGCGAATCGTCTCGTCATCGATCGGAAACAAACCGGCTGTGGCGCCGTATTCCGGTGCCATGTTGGAGATCGTGGCGCGATCGGCGAGACTGAGATTGCTCAAGCCGGTGCCGCAATATTCCACGAAGCGGCCAACGACACCATGCTTGCGGAGCAGTTGTGTCACGGAGAGCACGAGGTCGGTCGCAGTTGTGCCAGGACGCAAGGCACCGACGAACTTCATGCCAACGACTTCAGGCGCGAGTTGGTAGAGCGGCTGTCCGAGCATCACGGCCTCGGCCTCGATGCCACCAACTCCCCAACCAAGCACGCCGAGCGCGTTGATCATCGTGGTGTGACTGTCGGTTCCAACAAGCGTGTCCGGGAACGCGACCAGACCATCTGCACCCTCACGAGTCGCAACGACTGGCGCAAGATATTCGAGATTGACCTGATGGATGATCCCGGTTCCCGGGGGCACCGCGCGAAAGTTCTGGAACGCCCGTTGTCCCCACCGGAGCAGCATGTAGCGCTCGCGGTTGCGCTCGTATTCGAACTCGACGTTGCGTGCAAACGCAAGCGACGTGCCGAAGCGATCAACCTGGACCGAGTGATCGATTACGAGATCGACCGGCACGAAAGGATTGATCCTGGTGACATCCCCGCCGAGCCGATGCATCGCGGATCGCATCGCGGCGAGATCGACAACACACGGCACGCCGGTGAAATCCTGCAAGATTACGCGCGCAGGCAGGAATGGAAACTCGAAGTCCGATCCGGCAGGATTGGAGACCGGCTGCCAGTTGGCCAGCCCCTCGAGATGATCTCCGTCGGTGAACTCGCCGCCGGCGTTGCGGAGGACATTCTCCAGCAGAACACGGATCGTGAATGGCAGGCGATCGAGCGAATCAAGCAACCCTTCGTCCACCAGGCGCTGCAGCTTGTAATAGGTAACGGTTGTTCCTTGCGTCGTCGTCAGGCGAGCACGGGCGCCGAGCGGATCATTGATCGGCTGTGCAAAATCACTCATGGAAGAAGGTCCTTTCCGGATCGGGGCGGGCGACGTGGCAGGGCGGTGTTTGCCGATCCCGCCGTTGTGCCTGTCGCGAATAACTCTCAGTATTCTACGGCACTCCTGCCACTCTGGCGCGTCCGGACTTGGCCATATCAGGGTGGGAAACCCTGTAGAATGCCTGCCCTAGTGTCGGCGATGAACGCAGACGGGTTTTCATCACCTGGCATTCGCGTCCGATTCGGGCACGTACGCCTCGCGTGCTATTCTCCCGACATGGAGCACAACGATACGGACACGTCGGAGAACACCATGAACCCAGTCAAGGCGATTCTGCTCGATCTCGATGAAACGATTCTCTTCGATGACGCGGCGACCGAGACCGCCTTCGCGGCGACGGCAGCCCATGCCGCCGAAGCGTTCGCAATCGAGCCAGTTCAATTGATTGCAGCTGTCCAGGCACAGGCGGATGACCTGTGGGCATCGGGACCCGATCCCGCATGGTGTGATGATCTCGGCACCAGTTCGGTCGAGGGGTTGCGGTCACGGTTTCCCGGAGATGATCCCCGAATGGTGTCGATGCGGGCATGGGGACCGGGCTTCCGCTTCCAGAGTTGGCGACGGGGTCTGCAGGCGCGCGGGATCGATAACGATCACTTGGCGCGTGAACTGGACACCCTCTTTGCGACCCAGCGAAAGCACACAAACCCATTCATCCCGGGCGCCGAGGCGGCCCTTGTCGAGCTTGGTTCGACGTTTCGCCTGGCGATGGTCACGAACGGCCTCTCCGACGTGCAGCGAGACAAGATCGCGCAGAGCGGCATCGGCTCGCTGTTCGAGGTGATCGTGGTGTCGGCCGAGCTGGGATTCGGCAAGCCCAACCCGGAGATCTACCACTACACGCTGAAGAGGTTGGGGATCGCGCCGGACGAAGCCGTGATGGTCGGCGACAACATCCTGCGCGATGTACAGGGCGCGCAGGATGTCGGTATCCAGGGCGTCTGGATCGGCGAGGGCCGATCGCCAGCGGGATCGGACGTTGTGCCCGACCTTTCGATTCGGACGCTCGCCGAGTTGCCCGCGTTGCTTTAGATTCTGCTGACGTGGTCGCAGGTTGCCGGAATGTACTATGTGATGAGGACACACCGGCAGGAGGTACTCCATGGCAGATGTCAAAATCGCGAAGCTTTCTCGAACCACTACCGGGCAGGTGGTCCAGTTACCGGAGGGCTTTGCCTTCGACGACGATGAGGTCTACGCGACCCACGACGAAGATACCGGCAACGTGACCTTGTCGACCAAACAGAACCAGCATTATTGGCAAGATTTGTTCGCGCATCGATTCCCTCAGAATTTCCGATGAGGATTCCGACGCCTTTGGCAAGATCATGGACGATACCGTCGCCGAGCGGTCCAATCACATTCCCGACGCGCGGGGTGTCTTCGCCGACGAACTGGATTTGGATCTCGAGAACTGAACGATTGCCAAGGCGTAGCCTACGTAACAAGCCCCGTTCCCTGGGCAGTCCGATACTCCCCCGTGTCGATGATGGCGCGCAGTTCCTGCACGGTTCGCCACAACTCGCGATAGGTCGTGTACAGCGCGATCGGGGCAATCCGAACGACATCCGGCGGTCGAAAATCGACGATGATGCCCCGTGCCTTCAGCGCATGCGAAATCCTCGCGCCATCGTCATGCTCGACGGCGACGTGACCACCTCGCTGCCCATGATTGCGAGGCGTCCCGATTCGATAGCCATACGGCTTGTCACACAGCCCCGACTGCTCGATCAGCCAGATCAGGTAGTCGGTTTGAGACAGCGACTTCGCTCGAATCGCATCGATACCGGCCTCCTCATGGACGGCCAGCGTTCCCAGCAAAGCCGACGTCGAGAGCAGCGGGATGGTGCTGATCTGCCACGCACCTGACCCGGACGCGCCCTCCCAATGATTGGCCATGTCGAACTGACGGTCCTTGCGGTAGCCCCACCATCCTGCGAGCGCCGGTTCCGTCCCGAAATGGCGCGGGTTGACATAGAGCGCACCGACCGCGCCGGGCCCGGCATTCAGATACTTGTAGGTACACCAGATCGCAAAATCGATATCCCATTCGTCGAAGGCATGCGGCAAGACGCCAACCGAATGCGCGCAATCGAGCCCGATCAGGGCGCCGCGATCGTGAGCGACCTTGGCGAGCCGGGGAATATCAAGCAATTGTCCAGAGCGATAAAGGACGGATGGCAGCAGGACAAGTGCCGTCTGATCGGTGATGGCGTCGACGATGTCACCTTCAGGAATCGTGCGCCCGTCACGACTCTCGACCTGCACGAGATCAACATCAGGATCACCTCCGCGAAGGCGGATCTGGGTTTGGAGTGCGTAGAGATCCGATGGAAAATCGAGCCCGGTGGCGAGGATCTGGCGCCGTTCACCTTCCGGTCGATAGAAGGTGCCGACCATCTGATGGAGGTTGACCGTGGTTGTGCCGGTCACGACCACGGATGACGGCGTCGCGCCGACCATCGCCGCCATTCTGGCGCCAAGCGTCTCACCGAGCGTGAACCATGGCGGATCGGCTGCGAGCCATCCATCAATGCCGCGCGTCTTCCATGATTCAAGCGCGGCGAGGACGGCGGTTTCGGCGTCGCGAGAAAGCAAACCAAGCGAATTGCCATCGAGATAGGCGACGCCCGGCTGCGTATAGAAGCGATCGCGGTACTGCGCGAGCGGATCGGCGGCGTCGAGCGCCCTTGCATGCGCTTCACTGAATGAGTCAGGCGGATCGGAATCGGACATCGTTGGTCTCCAGATGTGCTGCCTTCGTGAATGACCTGTCACGAACATGATGCACGATCCGGGACGCATGAGCGACCGGCAGGCGAATTTGCACATGTGGGTGTGATTTAATCCGCCTGCGTTTTAATGCGAAATGCCCGGAGCTCCGGGCATTTCGGTCCGATTACATCGCAGAACCGTCATTTCACCCTGCGATTTAATCAGTCTTATGTCTCATCACCGCGCGTTCCTGAATCGAAACCGGAGATGGGTCACGCCCGCGACTTGCTTCCCACCCGTGAATTCGAGCTCGCGTGGCGAGACGCCCAGATGATCGAAGAGCCGGACGCCACCACCCAGGAAGACGGGGACGAGGTGAATGCTGACCTCGTCCAGCAGACCCGCCTGGATGAATTGCTGGGCAACGTTCCCGCCGGCGATGCCGATATTCTTGTCGCTGGCGGCCGCCTTCGCCTGGGCAAGCGCGCTCTCGATCCCATCGTTGATGAAGACGAACGCGGTCTTCCCCTTCGTGACAGGCTCCCGCACCTCATGCGTGAGCACGAAGACCGGCCAAGTGAACTGGTAGCCGTTCGGCGCGACCCACCCGTCCGGGTTGTCGATCATCTCGAACATGCGCTTGCCCATGATGACGGCTCCGGTCTCGTCCAGCGAACCGCCAATCACGTCGTCGTAGGCTTCGCTCAGCATCCCGGTGTCGCCGGTGCTCCCATCGCGATGAGCTTCCGGCCCGGTCATCATCCAGGCGAAGATGCGCTCGCCGCCCTCACCCAGTGGAATGCCGGGGCCAGGGTTCGGCCCGGTGATGAATCCGTCGAGTGAGACCGACTTGTCCAGTCCGACCAGGCTTATGCTGAAATCCTTCCCTTTGGTCGTGGCGATGCATTGATCCTGTCTGTCCGGCGCGATCCCCGGGGATACCCTGCTCAGGCGCTGGCGTTAGGACATGCGATCATCCGGTACTGGCTGGGCGCTCCTGGAGGACCCAGCCGTTGCCGTCGGGATCGCTGAAAAGGACGAACGAGTTCCAGGCCCCGCCTTTGCCGTCGATCCAGGTGCCGTTCTCCATGTGCTGAACCGGTCCCGGCTTGACGCCACGCTCGACGAGCTGACTACGGGCAGCGTCGATGTCGTCGACGATCAGCTGCAACCCTTCCAGCATGCCCGGCGAGACCTTGGTCAGTCCTGTCTTCAGCTGGATCGAGCAGCCGGAGCCGGGTGGCGTGAGCTGGACGAACCGAACCTCGCCGCCGATTTGGGTGTCGAGGTCGACGAAGAAACCGAGCTGTTCGCTGTAGAAGCGCTTTGCGCGGTCAACGTCGGTGACCGGAATCGGTACCACTTCGAGCTTCCAATCCATGATCCTTCGTCCTTTCTCGCTATCGGCTATCGATCGTCGGAGGCGAATGTGCCGGGGTGCAATGCCCTGCGAATGGCGTCCCAGCCATACCCCGTTTTCGAGGTGCTGGACCGGACCAACCTCCACGGCCCGCTCAACCAGTTCGGCCCGCGCTGCCTCAATGTAGAGTTGGATGGTGATCCGGTCGCTGATGCCGGCGCCGCCCGGCCCCGGGGCGTCGAAGGTGATGCCGAAGTCGCGCCGGTTGAGTATTTCGGTAGCGGTGACCCAGGGGTAGCTGCGTCACCCAGCGCACCATGCAGGCCTCAGGAGAAGTCTGCGGCGGTGACGCCGTCGGCATGTCCGGGCGGCCACTCCACCAACTCGATCGGGTAACCGTCCGGGTCGGTGAGCCGCGACGTTTTGGGACCGTCGGGGCCAGCCGGGTACTGAAGAGGTTCCGGCTCCAGGCCGGATTCGGTCAGGATCTCCAGGGTGGCAGCAAGCGTTTCCACCTGGATGGCAAGGTGGTCGAAACCGCTGCCCACGTCGACGCGTCCATCGCCGGGACGGTGGACCAGCTCGAGCGTGGCTACCGGTTCGTCGGAGAACTTGAGAATGACGAGACGAGCCCCGTCGTCGAGTGCGACCTGACCTACCTCGATGTAGCCCAGAGTGGAATAGAAGGCGAGCGAGCGGTGCAGGTTGGTGACCCGGTAAGCGACGTAGAGTGTTTTCATGCTGCCTCGCGAGGGAGTTGGTCTCCAGGGAGCTCCTGTTGACTTCGGAGTGGCCGTCATGGAGGCGATGCCCGTTGGTGCCGACTTGCCGACTTGCCGACTGGGTGGCCGAGCCGCTCCGCTTCCCGCAACTGCAACGGTGGATTGCGGCCGTGAGCCAGAAGACGCTGACGCAGATCCCGAGGGCTCTGGAGCGGGACGGACCGGTGTCGCGAACGGTGACGCCGATCGTCCCAGTGACGGTCCACTAGCAGCCCACGTCCATGGGTTTCACGCTCCTTGCCGACATCGGCCCCCTCAGGGAGTGGGTGGAGGGCACTGCAACCAGGTGAAAGAAGCTCAGCGCCGCTACGACTCCGCCTTGTTCCCGGGCTATGGCTGAAGATCATTTCAGTACGCGATAGGTCAGGTGGGTCACACCGGAGTTCACCGCGACCGAGGTGCATTCGAGGTGGATCGCGTCGGGCAGTTCGTGGAAAAACGAGTGCCCGCCGCCGAGCAGCACCGGTCGCTGGTTGATGATGATCTCGTCCAGTAATCCGGCCTTCAACGCCTCGGTGGTGGTCACGCCACCCATCAGCGCGACATCCTTGCCGAGTTCATCGGCGACGCAAATCGCCTGCCTGATCGCGGACTCGATCCCGTCGGTGACGATGGTCTGCCGCGGGTCGGCGTCGGCGATCGGCTCGTGGCTGAGCACGAACAGCTTCGCGGTCGGGTGGGGCCCGGCGCCGCCCCAGCGGTCGGCGTGTTCGTAGGTCGTCCGGCCGGACACGACTGATCCCGTTCGAGCGGTGTTGAAGTCCATCACTGCTGCATTCGGTGGGGTCATCCGTGTCCACCGTTCATCTCCCTGATAGTTGGGAGGGCAGAACCAGTCGAAGATCTGGCCGCCGTCGCCGAGCCCGGCCCCGGGGCGAGCTCCTCTGCCGGAGATGTAGCCGTCGACCGATGCCGACAACATGCTGAAGACGAGTGCCATGGTCCAGTTCCTCCCATAAGATGATCAAGGTCAGCGTACAATACGATTGATTTCCATCCTGAGGACGTTCCGGGCGACGGCGGTGCGCCACCACCGGGCCGACATGTCCCGAGGATGAACGAAGGTCCGGGCGGCGGCGGTGACTGAGCGGCGGTGAGGAGATCATGCGGCCTGCTCCATGGCAACGCGGCGGATCCGCATCGGTCGAGATTGATGATTTCGGTGGGCGCTCGTTCGGTCATCTCTTCACCTCCCGTGTCTGCTGGACCATCAGCTGACCGTGGTCGTCCGGGCGATCAGTTCGTCCAGGCGCTCATAGCCTTCGCTGACTCCGGTTTCCATGCCACTCTCCAACATGCCGTCCCGATCCTCGACGGATTGAAAAACAGAGACTACTTGCAGGCGCGTTCGACCTTCATCCTCCTCGAATCTCAGCGTATCAAGCGAAACGTGACCCGGCGCACCTTCGAACTCGAAGGTCTGGACGATACCGTCCGGCGATGGAGTTCCGTGGAATACGCCATGAAACCCGTACTCGGTACCGTCGGTGTCTCGATGAATGTAGCGCCAGATGCCCCCATTCTGAACGTCGTAGCGTTCGATCGTCATGGTCAACCGGCGTGGGCCGAGCCATTTCACGAGGAGTTCCGGATCGACATGGGCTCGGAAAACGAGGTCGCGCGGGGCGGCGAATTCCCGGGTAATCGCGATCTGCTGGCTTCCTGGTTCGGCGATGATCTCGGTCGTTCCCATGATTGGCTCCTTTCGGCTGGTCGTCTGATGCAGTACCGCGTCGCTAAGCGTCAATGTGTGAGTTGGTCGGGTCGATCCTCCTGAAGTGCCGTAAGCAGCTCGTCGAGCCGGTCGTAACTCTCGTCCCAGTACTCCCGGTAGCGGGCCAGCCACGCCGTCGCCTCCCGGAGCGGCTCCGCCTCGAGATGGCTGAGGCGGGCGGTCGCCCGGCGCTTACGCGAAATGAGGCCAGCCTGCTCGAGCACCTTCAGATGCCGGGAAATGGCCGGCTGCGACATCCTGAAGGGCGCCGCGATCTCCGCGACACTCGCGTCACTTTCGGTCAACCGCGTGAGAATCGCGCGGCGGGTGGGATCGGCGAGTGCACCGAAAACAGTGTCGAGATGATCGACAGACATGTGAAACCACTTTCATAATCAACGTATTATATAACCACTATGTTATATAATACCCATCTGCATGAGCGTGTCAAGCGGTCGAAGACGCTTCGTGACTGGATGGGGCGATCCACGCAGATGAGCCATGAGGGAAGAAGCACGGTTTCGACGGTGATCCTTGGCGGCGCTACCTATGCGCTGCTGCATGTCTTCGAAGCATGGACCGTTTTCACCTCGCCAATGAACATTACCCTCTCGCTGATCTTCATCTTCCTGCAATACTTCGGACCGGGAATGTTCAAGACGGTGCTCACCCTGAGGACAGGCAATGCCTGGGTGCATGTATGGGCGTATCACGCGATCGCACCCCATGTGATCATCGATGCACCGTTGATGGTCAAGATCTTCCATATCCGGTGATGCGATCCGTGAAGTGGTTGTGGTTGGCAGTTGCAGCGAAGAAAGGATTGCGCGTGACAGGGAGCAGGATCATGAAGACGGACGATATGACGACGGCAGCGCGGCTCTCCGCCGCGCTGCTCGGATCCGCAGTGGATGCAGATTGGGACACAAAGGCGAGGGATCTCGACTGGTCGTGCCGGCGGACGCTCGACCACATCATCGACACGATGCTGCTCTACGCCAGCGCGGTCGCGATCCGCGCCACCGGGCGATCGCACTGGATACCTCCACGCAACGGGGATCCGGGCGCCTCGATCAGCGAGTTGCTGGCAACGCTGGAGTCGTCAGCGGCGATGCTCGAACTGGTCTGCGCGGCATCGCCACCTCCCGTCCGCGCGTTTCATCCTTCCGGTCTCTCGGATGCGGACGGTTTCCGGGCGATGGCATGCTCGGAGATACTGACGCACACGGACGATATCGCGCGGGGACTCGGCCTGGATTGGCGGCCCCCCGACGATATCTGCGAACGGATCCTGCAACGGGTCTTCCCCTGGGCTCCGGATGCGACCGAATGCTCCAATCGCTGGGAGGTGGTGCGTTGGTGCTGCGGACGCGCAGCGTTGCCGACTCGTGCGCCGCTCAACAAAAAATGGTGGTGGCATGCCGCGCCGATCGCCGAGTGGGATGGCACCCGCAAACAACGCACTGCACCGCCAGCCTGGGCGTAAGGAGAAGCTATGTCGTCGCAACAACGCGTGATCCATGGAAAACTCGTGCGGGACCGGATCCCGGAGATCATCACCGCTGCCAGTCAGACGCCGGTGGTGCGGACACTTTCGCCCGATGCCTACCGTAGCGCGTTGGTCGTCAAACTGCGCGAGGAACTCGACGAGTTCGTTGCCAGTCAGGACGTCGCAGAACTCGTCGATCTGGTGGAGGTGATCCAGGCGATCGTGGAGGAGCGCGATCTGGAATGGGACGAGTTCGAGACGCTACGGGCGAGGAAGCGTCTCGAACGCGGAGGCTTTCGGGATCACGTCTGGCTGGAATCTGTCGAACATCAGGAATAACCGGTAACGACATCCGCATCATAGCGGACACCGCAATGAAGTCCATTCGAGACCTCATTGCGGTTCGGGGTCGAGGTCGAGGACCTCAGGCATACGACCAGCCTGCGGCTTCATCTGTGACCCGCATCACGCGTGTGTCCTTCACCTGGAAGACGTTGTACATGCCCATGGCGGCGTGCGGCATGCCGGTTTTCTTGTCCGGGAAGAAGCAGAGCGCGGCATAGGTCCCCGGTTCCAAATCGACCGACACCCACGTACTGGTGCCCGAGGATTGGGTGCCTGTAATGAAGACAGTCATAAAGTCCTTTTCTGGATCGATGCCGGATGCGACGGGAGTCCCGGTCATGTCGGCCTCGAGCACCGCCTTGAGATCATCCTTCGTGAGTCCGTCCGGTCCCTTCTGCAATTCGAGGAAGTGCGGCTGGGCACCAGCATTCTCGATCCTGATGGTGTTCGTGCCGGGAGCAAGGTTGCCTTCCGTCAGGTCGATCGCAAAATCATCGAACGTGACCGTCGCGTTCGTGGCGGGAGCGGAAAGGTTTGCCGGCATCTGCCCGGTTACTGTGAAGACGAGTGGCTTCTGGGACGCTGCCGGGTCTTCGCCCCACACGACCCAGTCACCCGGCGGCAGATCGAGCACTATCTGGTTTGCCTGTCCCGGTATGACCCAGACGCCCCCTGCAAACAGGAAATCATAGATGGCGGCAGGCGGCGGACCGGAATCGTCGCCACCGGATGCCGGGGTTCCACCCGCAGGTGGGGCTTGGCCAAGGCTTTGCAGGAAGTTCAGGAAGTCATCTACGGACATGCCGGTCGGCTGCAGGAATCCAATGGCCGTCTCTGGCTCACCTGTCGCCGTGATGAGGTAGCGACCGGCCTTCAGCGAGGCGGGGATGCCATCGTATCCCGTTTTCGTCACCGTGACCGTGAGCTCGGGGAGCCCAAGCTGGTCGAGTCCGGCCGCCGGTGTTCCTGGCGTTCCTGCCTGGGCAGCAACTTCCCGGGTGAGAACCGGAATCAAAAGCGCCGCCGTCATAGTCGACGCGATGAAGGTACGACGGGTAATGGGCTGAGACATGGGTGCGTTCCTTTTAGGGAGGATGGTTTCTGTCACAGGACTGGTTCGCACCATCCACCCCGGCCAGCGTCGGTCAGGATGGTTGGTGTCTATTTATCTTGGGCTGGCGGGAGTGACGGGGCATCGTGTGATTGACGTATTTCACCCCACGACGAACCGCCTGATCGTCTACGTCAATTGACGTAGACGATCAGGCGGACAGGTGGCAACCCCAATGGACGACTGACCGAATCGGGAACGCTAGACGATACCGAGACGCAGCGCAAGACCGACGGCGGCGGTCCGGCTAGAAACCTCGAGCTTGCTGAGGATGTTCATGGCGTGGGTCGAGGCGGTGCGTGGACTGATGAAGAGCGCGGCGGCGATCTCCTGCGTGGTGTGGCCTTCCGAGAGCAAGCGGAGCACCTCCAACTCCCGTTCGGTCAGGCGGTAGCGGTGTTCGTGTGGTGGAGGAGCGGCTGCCAATGTCGATGCGATAGGCAGTTGGTCGTGCTCGTGAGAACGATCGCTTCGCTCCGGGGGTCGCCGAATTCGCGGAAGAGCGCGAGGGCCTCAGCGTAGAACTCCCTGGCGACCAAGAAGTCATCGCATCGAAACCAGACCTCACCCAGATTGGTGAGTGTGAAGGCCATCGAGCGCTTGTCTCCCAATTGACGTTGCAGGGTCAGCGTGCGCGTGAGCGACTCGCGGGCGCGTTCCAGATCTCCGCGGTCGAGTATCAGCGTGCCGAGATTGCCGGCGATCATTGCCTCCCCCCGCACGTCGCCCAGCCCCCTCAGGATCCTGATGCCCTCGGTCCAGCACGCCTCACACTGGTCATAATTTGCCTGAAAATAATGAACGTTTCCCATGTTGCCGAGCGCGACCGCGATCTCATGGTCATCACCGGCATCCTCAGAGAGCGATTTTGCGCGTGTGTGCAGAGCAAGCGCTCGTGGATACTCGCTGCGATCGAGAGCAATCGTGCCCATTCCGACCACCGCCCGCGCCGCGCCGCGCGTGTCGTCAATTGCTTCCGCCAGATCGAGCGAGCGTTGGAAACAGCCGAATGCAGCATCCAGATCGTTCTGGTCCTCGGCCAGGTACCCGGCTCCGAACAGGGCGGCGACACGATCGCGCGATCGATTGCCCACGTTGGCGGCCAAGGCCCGTGCCGTCCAGCCCCGGCCTTCGGTCGCAAGCCCGCGAATCGACCAGAATCGCCAGATGCTCGCGCAGATGTGCAGCGCAATCTCCTCATGACCTGATGAGAGCGACCAGCTCAGGGCCGCGCGCAGGTTATCCCACTCAGCCTCGAGACGATCGAGCCAGCCATACTGTCCCTGCCCTGTTATGTGCGTTGCCGCATCGGCTGCCAACTGCTCGAACCAGGCGGCGTGGGCAGCTCGGGCAGCGCTTTCATTTCCGCTCAGATTTAGCTGCTCGAGCCCGAAGTCCCGGAGTGTTTCCAGGATGAGGAAGCGCGGCTCACCGGTGGGGGACGGGATCGATCGCACCAGGCTTTGATCGACGAGACGCCCAAGAAGATCGAGCGTCGTCCCCTCGCCCGTTCTCCCCGGAATGCCGGTGGTCTCTACCGCCTCAATCGGGATACCGCCGGAGAAGACGGAGAGCCAGCGAAAGAGCGTCTGTTCTTCAGGGGTCAGCAGTTCGTAGCTCCAGGCGATCGCCCGGCGCATCGTGCGCAAGCGATCGGGCACATCCCGTCGCTCACCGGTCAGCATCTGCAACCGGTTGCTGAGCCGCGCGAGGAGCGCCTTCGGAGAGAGGATGTTCGTCCGGGCGGCGGCGAGCTCGATCGCGAGCGGCAGGCCATCCAGCTGGCGACAGATCGTGGCGATGACGGCGGCCTTGTCGTCATCGAGGATGAGATTGGGGGAAACAGCACGCGCGCGCTGGACGAACAATTCAACCGCGTCGAATCGCAGGATCTCCTCCGTTGTCATGCCGGCGGTTTCTGGCGTTGGCAGCGGCAGTACGGGGACCTGCTGCTCGCCTGCGATGCCGAGGGCGGATTGGCTCGTGATCAGGAAGGTGAGGTGGGGACATGCAGAGAGAATCCGGGCGATCGATACCGCTGCCGGCATCACCTGCTCGAAGTTGTCGAGCACCAGCAAGAGGTGCTGGTCGCCCAGCAGATCGGCGAGGCGCTGGTCGAATGTCCCATCGACGATGTCACGAATGTCAAGCGCCTGTCCAATCGTGGGAAGCACCAAGGCAGGATCGCGGATCGGAGAGAGCGGGACGAACACCACCCCATCAACGAAGTCGTCTGTCAACTCCATGGCGAGGTGGAGGGCCAACCGCGTCTTGCCCACCCCACCGGGACCGGTCAGCGTGACGAGCCGGTGCCCGGCGGTGCGGAGAAGCGATTCAACGTACTCCACATCGAGCGTTCGGCCAACAAGCGGTGTCAGCGGATAGGGAAGCGTCGAACGATGCCACGAGGGAAATGTTTTCAGGCTCATGATTTGTTGGCGCCTTCAGGATTCATCTTATGGTGTGGTGCTATGTGTAGGCTACGGCGGCGGCGTCCAAAGCACAAGGCCCGGCGTGGCAGATCGTGTCCTCGCGCTGACGGTGGCGAGTCATAAACGAGTGATAAATCAGAAGGGAAGTGGCGGAGCAGGTTCCGACCATGAATGCGGAGGAATGTGTGACAGGCAACTTTTGGCAGTGAAAATCTGTTTGTCTGATGGAACCGCGGCGGACAGGGATTGCCAGTCCCGACGCGTCGCTGGCCCGAAAACAGATTGCATGCATCGTGTCCACTATCAGCAGGTACCCCAGCAGGTGTGGAAAATTCGGTGAGATTTCCCGTCTTGCTCAACACCATCCTGCATATGCACCACTCAACGACCCTGATACACTTCTTTCCTATTGATAGTTGCTTTCGCTTCAGGAGTATCGATACCGTGGTACGCATAGGAACGTCAGATCTGGATGTCTTCCCGCTTTCGCTCGGTGGCAATGTCTTCGGCTGGACCTCCAATGAGGAGACATCGTTTGCCGTGCTGGACGCATTCACGGCGGGCGGCGGCAACTTCGTCGATACCGCCGACGTGTATTCGGCCTGGGTGCCGGGCAATACGGGCGGAGAATCGGAAACGATCATCGGCAACTGGGTCGCAGCTCGCAACAACCGGGACAAGGTCGTGATCGCGACCAAGGTCGGGTCGCATGCCGACGCGCCGGGCGCGTCCCGGGAGAGCGTGCGGAAAGGCGTCGAGGCCTCGCTTCGCCGCTTGCAAACCGACTACATCGATCTCTATTACATTCACAGCGATGACCTGAAGACGCCGCTGGAAGAGACCATCGCTGTTCTCAACGAACTCGTGACCGAGGGCAAGGTTCGCGCGATCGCGGCGTCGAACTTCGAGGCGGATCGTCTGGCGGAAGCGCTGCGGATTTCGGACGAAACAGGTGCTGCCCGCTTCGTGGCCCTCCAGCCACACTACAACCTGGTCTATCGCACCGAATACGAGGGTGCCCTAGAGCAGGTGGTCGCGGAAAACGGTCTCGGAACGGCACCGTATTCATCGCTGGCCAGCGGTTTCCTGACCGGAAAGTACCGGGATGGCGGAGAAAAGGGCGATAGCCCTCGGGCGGACGGCGCGGTGAAGCACCTCGACGAGCGCGGCCGACGCGTGCTGGCGGCGCTCGATCAGGCAGCCGAGGCGCGCAATACGTCGGTGACCTCGATCTCACTGGCATGGCTGGCAGCACAGCCGACGGTCGTTGCGCCGATCGCCAGCGCCCGGAACGTCGAGCAGGTTCCGGATCTGCTCGCGAGCGCCAGCATTACGCTGAGTGATGACGAGATCACCCTGCTCAACGAAGCGTCCGCCTAGCGTCGTTGTGGTGGCCATGTTGCGTCCGCGTGACGCATGTTCGGCGATCACAACTGCGCTGGCAGAGAGCAAGCCTGCAGATGGACGCCACCCCGGTCGCATCGACCGGGGTGGCGTCCATGCCATGTGCACCAAGCGGTTTCGGAAGCGACCTAGCCTTCCAGCAGCAGCGACTCCGGATCCTCGAGGAGTTCCTTGATCCGGACGAGGAACTGGACCGCCTCGCGGCCGTCGACGACCCGGTGATCGTAGGACAGCGCGACGTACATCATCGGGCGAATCACGATCTCGCCGTCGCGTACGACGGGGCGCTGCTGAATGGTGTGCATCCCGAGAATGGCAACCTGTGGAGCGTTCAGGATAGGGGTCGACAGGAGCGACCCAAAGACGCCGCCGTTCGTGATCGTGAACGTGCCGCCCTGCAGATCCGCAAGCGAGATTGTATTGTTCCGCGCCCTGGTCGCCAGATCGACGATTTCCTGCTCGATCTGGGCGAAGCTCTTGCGGTCGGCATTGCGCACAACCGGGACGACCAGCCCTTCCTCGACTCCGACCGCAACTCCGATATCGTAGTAGTGCTTCAGCACGAGCTCGTTGCCCTGCAACTCGCCGTTGACCGGCGGGAACGCTTTCAGCGCTCCAATCGCCGCTTTCGTGAAGAACGACATGAAGCCGAGATTGACGCCGTTCTTCTCCTTGAACGCATCCTTGCGGCGCTTGCGAACATCCATGATCGCCGACATGTCGATCTCGTTGAACGTCGTCAGCATCGCCGCGTTGTGCTGCGCCTCGACGAGCCGGGTGGCGATCGTCTGGCGACGGCGAGAGAGCCGAACACGTTCTTCTTCGGCGGCGCGAGGTCCGACCACGGGTGCGGCCACGGGTGGTGTGGCGCTGGATTGCGACGTCACGACAGGCGCAGGCGAAGGCATGGCAGACGTGGTGGCAGCAGAGGCAGGAACTGGCGTCGGGGCGACCGCTGGCGCACTGGTGGAGGTACCACCCTTACCCCCCTGCTGGGCGATGTAGGCAAAGAGATCATCGCGGGTGATGCGGCCACCGCCCGCCGACCCATGGACCTTGCCGAGGTCGATCTCGTGCTCTTCGGCGAGTCGCCTGACAGCAGGAGCGGCTCGACCTCCGACATCGTCACTGTTGACTGGAGCGGCAGGTTCCGACGCTGGTGCCGAGGATGCCGCCGGTTCGTTCGATGTCGGGACAACCTCGGGCGGGACCTCCACGGCGGCGGTAGCGGATGCGGACTCGGTGGCAGCCGGGGCGGCACCGTTGGCGCCAGCCGACGCAGCACCCGCTTCGAGCATGCCGAGGACTTCGCCAACGGTGACCGTGTCACCTTCCTGATGATGGATCGCACTCAGGACACCATCTTCTTCGGCGGTCACTTCGAGATTGACCTTGTCTGTTTCCAGTTCAAGAATCGTCTCGCCACGACTGATCTCGTCGCCTTCGCCCTTCAACCACGTGCCAACGACCGCGTCGACGAGCGACTCACCCAGCGGCGGAACCTTGATCTCGATTGCCATACGTTTCTTCGCTCTCCCGAATGCGCCGTTGCCTCGCGTCATGTGACGCTCGGCGACGGCGGCTCTTTCCAAATGCGTGCATCATCCATGTGTGGCGGTCCGCGCGTCGATCACGATCGTGCCAGAATCACTCCTCGGACGATGCGGTTGCCGGCTGCTTCGTTCCGCGCGCAGGTGTGCTTTTCATCGCCCCGTTGCTGCGACCATTCGAGCTCGTGGCCCGCTCCGTGTTGACGGTGGGAGGATCGGCAAAGGCAGCGGCGACAATCGCGGCCTGCTCCTGATTGTGCCGGTCGAGCGATCCCACGGCCGGACTCGAACGCTCGAGGCGGCCGATGTACCGCACCGGCATCTCGGCGCCGACCAGTTCCTGAATGCGGGGACCGATGAAGGACCACGCCCCCATGTTCTTCGGTTCCTCCTGCAGCCAGACGATCTCCTGCAGATTCGGATACTCGCCGATCACATTGTTGATCGCCGTTCGCTGGAATGGTGCGAGTTGCTCCACCCGCGCGATCGCGACGGCGGCCGTCTCGTCACGCTGGGGGCTGGAATCGAGATCAACCGTCACTCGACCGCTGCAGAGGACCAGACGTGTAATCGCTTGCCGGCGCTCGACCGCACGGGGATCGTCGATCACCGGGCGGAACGTGCCCGATGTCAACTCCTCGGCAGACGAGGCTGCCATCGGATGACGGAGCAAACTTTTCGGCGTCATCAGGATCAATGGGCGCGGATCGCTGTCGAGCCGGGCTGCCTGACGCCGAAGCAGATGAAAGTACTGTGCGGCGGTCGAGCAGTTCGCAACACGAATGTTGTCCTCCGCCGAAAGCTGCAGGAAGCGCTCGAGACGGGCGCTGGAATGCTCCGGTCCCTGCCCCTCGTAGCCGTGAGGAAGGAGCATCACCAGCGACGGTTCCTGCGCCCATTTTGCGCGGGCGGCGGAGAGGAATTGGTCGATGATGACCTGTGCGCCATTCGAGAAATCGCCGAACTGACCTTCCCAAAGGACAAGCGCATCCGGTGCGTGCACGCTGTAGCCGTACTCGAAGCCGAGGCAGGCATTCTCGGAGAGCGGGCTGTTGTAGACGGCAAATGATGCCCTCGCTTCAGGCAAGACATGCAACGGGTTGAAGATCTGCCCCGTCTTGCTGTCATGCAGGACGAGATGGCGCTGACTGAACGTGCCCCGCTCGGCATCCTGGCCAGTCAGCCGAATGGGATGGCTGTCGGCGATGATGGCGGCGAACGCCAACGCCTCGGCGTGAGCCCAGTCGATCTTGCCATCGGGATCGTCGAGCACGGCGGCACGCTTTTCCCACTGCCGCTTCAGCTTGCCGTTCGGCACAAAGCCTTCCGGAAGCGCATGCAACCCCGTCTGCAGCTTGCGCAGCAGTTCCGGCGAGACGGCGGTTTCGACTTCGCGGCGTTCGGTATGGAGGACAACCGGCTCGTCTTCGAAAGACTCGGTGCCTTCGGTCACGCCCTTCCGGATCTTGGCGAGACGATCGAGCACACGTTGCTCCATCGCGCTCGCGTCATCCTTGGTGACGACCCCTTCGGCGACCAGCGTCTCCGCCCATTGCTTGCGGATGGTGGGATGACGGGTGATTTTGGCATACAGCAGCGGTTGGGTGAAGGCGGGTTCGTCTCCCTCGTTATGTCCCCACCGCCGATAGCCGACAACGTCGATCAGGAAATCCTTGGCGAACTTTCGCCGATACGCCGCCGCGAAACGCGATGCCATGAGGCAGGCCAGCGCATCATCGGCATTGACGTGGATGACCGGAATCTCGAACCCCTTGGCGAGGTCACCCGCATAGAGCGTCGAGCGGGAATCCTCCCAATCGGTCGTGTAGCCGATCTGGTTGTTGACGATGATGTGGATCGTGCCACCGACGGTGTAGCCCTTCAACCCGGACAGGTTGAGGGTCTCGCCATTGATGCCCTGACCGGGGAACGCGGCATCGCCATGCAACAGGATCGGCAAGGTGCGCGCGCCGTCGTGGGTTGGCGAACCAGGCTTCGTCCGATCATCCTGCGCGGCGCGGGCCATGCCCAGCACGACCGGATTCACGAACTCGAGATGGCTCGGGTTGGGCGCGAGCACGACAGGTACCTTGAGGCGTTCGCCCGTCTCGGGATTGCGGGAGAGCCGTGCACCGAGGTGGTACTTGACGTCGCCGGTTCGGATATCCTCGCCGGTTTCGGTCTCGGAATTCGTTCGCTTCTGCCCACCCTCGAAGGCCGCGATGATCGCACCGTAGGGTTTGCTCAGAATGTGCGCCATCACGTTGAGACGCCCACGGTGAGCCATCCCCATCAGCACTTCGACGGCGCCGGCAGATGTCGCATCATCAATGATACGGTCGAGCATCGGGATCAGGATGTCGTTTCCCTCAACCGAAAACCGCTTCTGGCCGAGATAGGTTTGATGGAGGAAACGCTCGAACACCTCAACCTGGGTGAGCCGCTCGAGCAGCTTGCGCTTGGCACCGGCGTCCAGCTCGCCGCTGAACTGACCGGACTCGACCGCTTCTCGCAGCCAAACCCGCTCTTCGGCGATCTGGACGTGATCGAAATCGAAGCCGGCTGTTTTGGTGTAGGCATCACGGAGGCGGGCGATCGCGTCGGCAGCGTTGGCCGCGCCATCGGCGATGGTGCCACCAATCACGCTTGCCGGGATTCGCTCGAGATCATCCTGCGTGATGCCGTAGGCTTCGGCCTGCAACTCGGGTGCTCCATGTGGCGCACTGCCGAGCGGATCGAGCTGGACGGCGAGATGTCCATACTCGCGAATGCCGTTGGCAAGACCGACGGCCGCCGCAATCCTGGTCACATCGGCTTCGCTGAGGGCACCAGAAACTGGCGGTGCCTCGACGGCTACTCCGGCGGACGCCAGATCGGTGGGAGTGAATGATTCAAAGTACTGCCGGGTATCAGCATCGACCGTCGTGGGGTCTGCCACGTACCGGTCGTAGAGCTCCAGCACGTAGCCTGCGTTTGGCCCGTAAAACGCGCTCAGGTCGCTCATTGGTTTGTCCGTTGGCTCCTTGGATGAGCGTGCATCACGGAGATGAACACAGACATCCTGTTCACGAGCATCGCCGTCACATCGACGGTGCGACAGTCGGGGAATGGGAGATTTGCACGCGAACGAGAACCACAACGGGGGCTCTGCCGACCACATTGTCCCGGCCCAATCGTCAGGCAAAGCATAGCATAATCGCCGATCTTTCTGGCATCGTTTTTGGCGTCATTGCGGCCCAAACTGGCCCATTCCATGGTGAGTCAAGCGTGATCATTTTCACAATGGCACCACCAGAATGAAGGGTCCATGAATGGCGGTAAATGCACCTTCGTCCTCGCTTGCGCCTCGCCCCTGCCGAAGGTGACGAGCATCATGTCTTGTCTATCGGCCGGCGTGAGTCGTGAGGGTTCCCTGTAATCAACCACTTGCTACAATCACTGCATGACGTGGTCCCGGGCAGGCGAAGGAATTTACCCATGGCAGAGACGAGAACGATCACATTCGTCATCAATAGCGAGATTGACGATGAACTGGACCAGTTGGCCGCCACGACAGGACAGAGCAAGCCGGACCTGGCTCGCAACGCCCTGATCGAGTGGCTGGAAGACCAGGAAGACATCCGCGATGCCGAGGCGATTATCGCCCAAAATGAAGCGACGGTGAGCCTTGACGAGGTGAGGCGGGAACTTGGCTTGGCAGGTTAGGTTCAAACCTTCGGCGATCAAGGAACTACGCAAGATCGATCGAACATGGCAAGCGCATATCCTGGATTACCTACAGGATGTTGCCGATCAGGACGATCCTCACATGAGAGGCAAACCGCTTACGAACGATCTGGCTGGTCTCTGGCGATACCGGGTGGGAGATTACCGAATCATTTGTCAATTGCATGATGACATACTCCTGATCCAGGTTATCAAGGTTGGGCACCGGCGAGATGTGTATCGATGAGTTTCGGCCGAATCCGCCAGTGCGGCCCAGGTGATCCATCCCACCGCCATTCCTGAAGCACTCAACCATAGACTTCCGGCAGTGCACGTCGGATCATCGCAACTGTCTCTGCAACAGTGAGATCACCGTTGTCGATTCGCGTATACCGGTAATCGGAGGCGTGTTGCCCCAGCGTCGAATCTTCCGGATCCGCCAGATCGACCATGTCGCGCCACTCCTGGCTCGATGGCTTTGCGCGCTCGATCCGACGCACATCGCGAACGCGCTTGGCTGCGCAGAGGTGTATGACATACACATCCGCTGGATGATCGAGCCGCGTCATGAAATGCTCATAACGCGTGTAATTGCTCAGGAAACTGGCGGCGATGACGGTACGGTACCCAGCCTCCCAGAAGTTGCTCGTCAATGCCGCCACATTGGCGTGCAACAGATCGATGTAGGCGTCATCCATCTTCCAGGGATTGACGGCTCCCACATCTTCCGCATCAATCCGGGCAGCAGACGGGGTGGTCTCGAGAAGGGCGCGCACGGTCGTGGATTTGCCACTGCCCTCCTGGCCAACGATGATGATCAGGTTCGAGTCCGGCATATGTCACCTCTTTCTTGCCTTTCGGCTGGCTCGCACGCCCATCACCGATGAGCATAGCTGTATCGGCACTGCCGAGCACGAGATCCGTGACATCTCAGATCCAGGAGTGATGTTCCCATGACGAATCCTCTCTCCATCCCATCTCTTCGCGGCGACCGAATTACGCTCCGGCCGTTCACGATGGACGATGCGCTGGCGGTCTACGACTATCTTGCGACGCCCGAGATCGCGTCGACGACGCTGCATGTCCCCTACCCCTACCCGGCAGGATCGGCCGAGGGGTGGATCGCGACGCATCGGGTGGAAGCCGAGAAAGGAACCGCACTCACCTGGGCGATCACCCTTGATGACGGCCGGCGCCTGATCGGTGCGATCGGCGTGCATCTCACCCCAACGCACGCCCGGGGCGAGATCGGGTACTGGCTCGGCGTGCCGCACTGGAACCAGGGGTTCACCACCGAAGCGGCCCGGCTCATCGTGAGCTACGGCGTCGAAGCGCTCGACCTCCATCGCATCCAGGCAACCTGTCTGCCGCACAACGTGGGATCGTCCCGCGTGATGGAGAAGGCAGGCCTTACGTTCGAAGGCATCCTCCGAGGCTACATTCAGCGTGACGGTATCTTCGAGGACATCGCGATGTATGCAAGGATCGCGGACTACTGACCGTCCACCGGTCGCCATCCATACAGCGAGCATCGACCAGGAAGCGATGGCCGGCGCCTACCGCGCAACGAGCAGCCCAAGCTCCTTCTTTCTTCCTGATTGCATGAACCGAGGAATGGTCGCGCACGAGTTGTGTGTCACGGCTCAAATGCTGGGTTGGCGTAGACGATGCCGGTCGTTGCCCGATGTGCCGCTTCGCCGCACGGCACCCATCGACCGCAGCTGCGAAGGGTGCAGCTACGGGTCTCCTGAACAGACGCAGTTGCCAGCGAAACCTGCGTGACAGACCACAAGTGGTCTGTCACGGCTCAAGTGCTGGGCTGCTGCGGCAGAGATGTCTCGACTGCGCTCGACATGACGGGAACACCGACGCGCTGCCCGGTGAGGCTTCCGACGCGCTGCCCGACACGCTGCCCGACGCGCTGCTGAAATGACGCACGGGCCATGCACCGGGACTGGAAGGAAGGAACCCGCATATGCGGTGGTGAACCTCACTACCCAGGACATTTCATTTCGGTGGCTTCCTGACATACTGATCGAAGATGCGCTCCGGATGGGTGAGGGCACGATGCATCGTGGATGGACCAACGCGTTGGCGGAAACTTCCAAACATTCGACTCACGAGGAAACGACAGAGGTGGCCTCGATGCCGCCTCCTGCGGCGGCCCACCACGAGGACGATCAGCACGACGCGCCGCGCTCCGAACGCGCAAGCTTTCGGCCGATCGCGATTGCGCTCGGTATCTCCGCCGGATTCATGGTTGTCGAGGCGATCGGCGGTTACCTGACCAATTCGCTCGCCCTCCTGGCCGATGCCGGACACATGCTGACCGACGTTGCAGCCCTCGCCTTCTCGCTGGTCGCGATCTGGCTTGCCCGCCGACCGGCGACCGCACAACGCTCGTACGGGTATTTCCGTGCGGAGGTGCTGGCCGCAGTCGTCAACTCCGCGGCGCTGATCGCGATCTCGATCTACATCTTCTGGGAAGCGATTCAACGTCTGAGCGCGCCGCCGGATGTTCGCAGCGGTCCGATGCTGGTTGTCGCGATCGCCGGACTCGGCGCGAACCTCGTCTCCGCATGGGTACTCTCCCGCGGAGGCGGGCATCAGCACAACCTCAACACGCGCGGTGCTTATCTGCACGTCATAAGCGATGCGCTGGGCTCGGTCGGCGCCATTCTGGCTGCCGCGATCATGCTCGCGACGGGCTGGTATCTCGCCGATCCCCTGCTCTCGGGAGGTATCGGCCTGCTCATCGTCTGGAGTTCGTGGCGACTTCTGCGGGAATCGGTCGACGTCCTGATGGAATCAACGCCAGAGGAGATCGACCCACGTAATGTTGCGTCGGCGGCGCGGACCGTCGCCGGGGTCACGAATCTCCACGACCTCCATATCTGGACGGTCACGTCCGGGCTGATCGCGATGAGCGCACACGTCGGGGTGGTCGATCTCGACGAGTGGCCGGCGACATTACGCTCGCTGTCCGGCCTCCTGCTGGAACGCTTCGGGATCTCTCACATCACGCTCCAGCCCGAGCCGCCGGGAGGTGAATTCGAGACGGACGACGCATTCCCGCAGTGCTCGCTCGATACCGAAGAGGGGCGAAATGCCTGCCTTGTCGCATCGAAGGGATCACGGGCGACCGCCGGATCTCATGCCCACCAGGGACCTGGCATCATGTCATTCCGGGTCGCTGACGGTCGAGCGCATGTTGCTGGCGGTGCCGGTCACTTTCACCAGATGGATATCCACTCCGTCGACAAGGCGCATCACTTCGACCGCCAGGTCGAGATTCGGGCTGGATGTGCCAAACCACCGCGACCGGCGTTTCGGCCTCACACCGACGACGAGGATCGTGGCGCGTGTCGCTCTCAAGGCGCGAACAATCGCCTCTGCATCATCGCGCAACCCGGTCCCCTCACTTGAAACGAGGTCGACCCGCGCACCGAGATCCTCCGCCAGCTCCTGAAAGCGGCGAATGCGATTGGCCTGATCCGAGGGCAGCTCGCTCAGCAATCCGAGTGGCGCGAGTGTAAGCGCGATCAGTTCCGCTCTCATCCCGCTTGCCATCCGCCATGCGTTGCGCAACACGTCTCCCCATTCCGGATCGTCCATCAGCAACACGATCACGCGCTCGTTGGGAGTGACGAGATCGCCGGACCTGCCTGCCGATTCGCCGAGCATCATGCCGGCAAGCCGGGCATCGACGCCTTCTGCGGTCCGCCGCAACGCCATCTCGCGCAAGGCGGTCAGGTTTCCCGGTTGAAAGAAGTGCTGGAGGGCGCGGGTCGAGCGTTCGGGAGGATAGACCTTGCCCTGCTCGATACGCTCGATCAGGGCCTCGACCGGAACATCGACGAGCTGGATATCCGTGGCGGCGACGAGCACATGATCGGGCACGAGCTCTCGGACGTCGATCCCGGTGATGCCGGCAACGACATCCTGCAGGCTCGCGACATGCTGGATGTTCAGGGTGCTGATGACATTGATGCCCTGATCGCGGAGCTGATCGACGTCCTGATATCGCTTGGCGTGTGACGAGCCGGGAGCGTTGGTGTGGGCAAGCTCGTCTACCAGCACGATCTCCGGGTGGCGGCGGACGATCGCCTCGACGTCCATCTCGTCGATCGCAACCCCCTGATAGGTCACCGACTGCCGGGGCACGAGTTCCAGATTGCCGATCTGCGCTTCGGTATCCGCCCGGCCATGCGTTTCGATGAAGCCGATGACAACATCATGCCCCTCGTCGCGAAGCCGGTGCGCATCCCGCAGCATCGCATAGGTCTTGCCGACGCCCGGTGCGGCGCCGAGGAGAATGCGAAGATCTCCCCGGTGACCGGGACGAGGCACTGCTCGCCCACCTGTTCCATCGACATGAGGGTACTGGCCATCCATCCCGGCAACCGGGGGACGATCGGATGGAGTCGTCATGGGCGGTCCCCCCGGATTCCTCGTACGGATGGTGCGTCGAGCACTGCGAGATCGAACTCCCCTCGAAGGATCATCAGGAACCGAGCGCGTCCAGCGCCAGATTGAGCTTCAGGACATTGACGCGCGGCTCGCCGAGGAGGCCAAGCGTGCGGTCGGAGGTATTCTCCTTGACCAGCTCACGGACCTTGTCCTCCGAGAGGGAACGCTCCCTGGCGACGCGTGCGACCTGAAGATCAGCCGATGCCGGGCTGATGTCCGGGTCGAGACCGGACCCAGAAGCGGTGATGAGATCGACCGGAATCGCCGCATTGGCGGGCAGGTTATTTTCTTCGCGAACGATCCTGGCATCGGCGGCGACGCGGTCGATCAATACCTTGTTGGTTGGACCCAGGTTCGATCCGGACGAGAGAGAGGCATCATAGCCGGTTCCCGCCGCCGACGGTCGGCTCCGAAAATAGCCGGTGACGGTCTTGCCGGTTGTTGGATCGATGAAGCTCTGGCCGATCAGCGAGGAACCGATAACCGTGTCACCCTCTTCGATCATCGAGCCGTTGGCCTTGTCGCGGAATGCGACCTGGGCAACCCCGGTCATGACGAGTGGATACGCCACTCCGGTGATCGCGGTCATCACCACGATCATGAGTACGGCAGTACGTAATTGCTTGAGCATTGTCTTTTCCTCTGGTGCGCAGATCCGCGCACCGCGCACCCTGTGCGTGAATGTTATGTGAGGCCAACGACGGTCAGAAGCATGTCGAGGATCTTGATGCCGATGAACGGAGCAATGATGCCACCGCCTCCGTAGATCAGGATGTTGCGCTTCAGCAGCGCGGCGGCATTCATCGGACGGTAGGCGACACCGCGCAACGCCAGTGGAATGAGCGCCACGATGATCAGTGCGTTGAAGATGATCGCCGAGAGAATTGCGCTCTCCGGACTCGTCAGCTGCATGATGTTGAGGAACCCGAGGCCACTCGACCTGTCGACGCCATAGGCGATGCCGAACATCGCGGGGATGATCGCAAAGTACTTGGCGACATCGTTGGCGATGCTGAAGGTCGTCAGTGATCCACGCGTCATCAGCAGTTGCTTGCCGATCGAGACGACCGAGATCAGCTTGGTAGGATCGGAATCGAGATCGACCATGTTGCCGGCTTCCTTCGCCGCCGCGGTGCCCGTGTTCATTGCCACGCCAACATCGGCCTGAGCCAAGGCTGGAGCGTCGTTGGTGCCGTCTCCGGTCATCGCGACGAGCCGGCCCTCGGCCTGCTGCTCGCGGATGAGGCGAATCTTGTCTTCCGGCTTCGCCTCGGCAATGAAATCGTCGACTCCCGCTTCGGCCGCGATCGATTTCGCGGTCAGCGGATTGTCACCGGTGATCATGATGGTTCTGATGCCCATGCGGCGAAGTTCTTCGAACCGCTCCTTCATGCCCGGCTTGACGGTGTCCTTCAGCGCGATGATCCCGAGCGGCCGACCGTTCTCCATGACCGCCAATGGCGTTGCACCCTGGGATGCGATCGCGTTCGATGATTCGATCATCGCCTGCGGCATGTTGGTGACGACCTGCCGGATCGAATCGATCGCGCCCTTCCTGGTTTCGACCCCGTTCAACCGCACGCCACTCATTCGCGTTTCGGCGGTGAAGGGAATCAGCTCCGCACCGGTCATGGCGACCCGATCGACCTTGAAGCCCATCTGCTCGGCCAGGATGACGATCGACTTGCCTTCCGGTGTCTCATCGGCGAGCGATGAGCGGAGTGCGGCGTCCGCCAACTCGGCGATGGAGACTCCCGGTGCCGGAATGAACTCGCTTGCCATCCGGTTGCCATAGGTAATCGTGCCCATTTTGTCGAGCAGAAGGACATCGACATCGCCAGCGGCCTCGACCGCCCGCCCACTCATGGCGAGGATGTTGTGCTGTACGAGGCGGTCCATGCCCGCGATCCCGATTGCGGAGAGCAATGCCCCGATCGTGGTCGGGATCAGGGTCACGAGCAGCGCGATCAGCACGGTGATCGAGACGGTCGCCTTGGCATAGCTGGCGATCGGGGCGAGCGTCATGACCACGATCAGGAAGATGATGGTGAGTCCCGCCAGCAGGATGTTGAGCGCGATCTCGTTCGGCGTCTTCTGGCGGGATGCGCCTTCCACCAGCGCGATCATGCGGTCGAGAAACGTGTTGCCGGGCTCCGCCGTGATCCGAATTCGAAGGGAATCCGACACGATCTGCGTACCGCCCGTCACCGAGGATGACGTATCGGTTCCTGGCTCCTTGAGAACCGGCGCGGATTCGCCGGTGATGGCCGCTTCGGAGACGAAGGCAACCCCCTGAACCACTTCACCGTCGCTGGGAATCACGTCCCCGGCTTCGACGAGGACAAGATCTCCGAGGTGCAACTCATTGGCCGCGCGGAGTTCGATGCCCGCGCTGGTGACCACCTTCGCCATCGTATCGACCCGCGTCTTGCGCAGCGAGTTGGCCTGCGCCTTGCCGCGGCCTTCGGCCATGGCCTCCGCGAAGTTCGCGAAGATCACCGTAAACCAGAGCCAGGATGTGATCCACGAGACAAACCAGCGTTGTCCGTGCTGGATCCCGACGCCGATCGAATCGGCGACGCCAACCAGATCCGCGAAGAGAATCAGGGTCGTGATCAGGGCACCGATCTCGACCAGCAGCATGACCGGGTTCTTTGCCATGTTGCGGGGATCGAGCTTGCGAAACGCATCCTTCAACGCGGGACCGGCAATCTGCGGATCGAACAGGCTGCGCTTCGCCGAACGACTCGGTGCATCGCCGCTCGTCGGCAGGTTATCCGTTGGTGCGACCCTTGCCGCTGGCTGCTTGCCAGCGATTGCTTGACGATCGAGTGCGTCTGGATGCTCGCCAGTCTGCACGAATGCTTGTTCCAATGATCGGAACATCGAGGTGTCCTTCCATGAGATCGTCCCGGGGACGACATGATGTCGGACCCCTGAGGTGAATACCGTCTTGCCCAGGCGCCCAAGAGCGCCTGGAGCATCGACCGCTACGTGGTTCGTGCCTTCCGACCTTTATGGAGCGACAGACTGAGCCTGCGGTGCCGCGGTCGGTACCACTTCATAGGCACCACCACCGTTCGGATCCATCTGGAACGTCACGCCCTCGACCATGTGCTTCTGCTCGACGATCGGTCCCAGCGCGTAGGCCGGGAAGTAGGTCAGGGCACCGACGATAAGCACCACGCCAGCGAGCAACCCGACCCAGAGCGGGCCGGTGGTCGGAAACGTTCCGGCGTTCGCGGTCAGGCGTTTCTTGGCAGCCAGCGATCCGGCGAGCGCGAGGATCGGCACAATCATCATGAAGCGTCCGATCACCGTCGCAATGCCGATCGCGGTGTTGTAGAAGGGCGTATTGGCGCCCAGACCGGCAAACGCCGACCCGTTGTTGGCGGTACCCGAGGTGAATGCGTACAGGATCTCCGAGAACCCGTGCGGCCCCGGATTGAAGACCGTGTTGAGGCCATATCCACTGATCGCCGCAACTCCGGTGAATCCCAGGATGGAGAGCGGCAGGACCAGCATCGTCAGCATCGCCATTTTTACGTCATATGGTTCGATCTTCTTGCCGATGTATTCCGGCGTGCGTCCAACCATCAGGCCGGCCACGAACACCGCGATGACGGCGAAGATCAGCATGCCGTAGAGACCTGCGCCGACACCGCCAAAGATGATCTCACCGACTCCCATATCGATCATCGGGATCAGACCACCCAGCGGCGTGAAGGAATCGAGCATGCCGTTGACCGCACCACAGGATGCCGCCGTCGTTATGACCGCAAAGAGCGATGTGGCATTGATCCCAAACCGAAGTTCCTTGCCTTCCATATTTCCGCCAGGTGCGGATTGGGACGCGATTTCCGTGCTCTGGCTGGCACCGGCGGTGGTCAGCAAGTCATTGCCACGTTGCTCCGATACCGTGGTGACGCCCACGCCGATCGCGAAGAGGATCGCCATCGTGGTGAAGATCGCCCATCCCTGTCGCGTGTTGCCGACCTTCTTGCCGAAGGTGTAGGTCAAACCGGCCGGGATCGCGAAGATCGCGAGCATCTGGATGAAGTTGGTCAGAGGTGTCGGGTTCTCGAACGGATGCGCGGAGTTGGCATTGAAAAAGCCACCGCCATTCGTGCCGAGCATCTTGATCGCTTCCTGCGATGCGACGGGTCCCATTCCAATCGTCTGCTTGAAGCCACCGAGACCGGTCGCATCGACATAGGAACTGAAGTTCTGGGGAACGCCGCGCGCCACGAAGACGATCGTCATGACGATCGAGATCGGCAGCAGCACATAGAGCGTTGCCCGGGTGATGTCGACCCAGAAGTTGCCAACCTGGCCAGCCGAGCGACGGGAGAATCCACGGATCAACGCGATCGCGATCGCGATCCCGGTCGCCGCCGACATGAAGTTCTGGACTGTGAGGCCTCCCATCTGAGAGAGATAGCTCATGGTCGACTCGCCGGCATACCCCTGCCAGTTCGTGTTGGTGACGAACGATACGGCGGTATTGAAGGCGGATCGCGGCTCGACATTCGCGAGATGTTGCGGGTTGAACGGCAACCCGTGCTGGAACCGCTGTACCAGATAGACGGCAACGAAGCCAACGACCTGAAGGAGCAGCATGGCCACCGCATAGGTGGTCCACCGCATTTCGCGTCGTTCTTCAACGCCGGTGGCGCGATAGATAACGCGCTCGACCGGTTTCAGGATGGGAGAGAGGAAGACCCGTTCTCCGTCAAACACCCCCGTCATGTACAAGCCAAGTGGCTTGGTGATGGCGATCAGGATCGCGAGAAAGATGAGGAGTTGTACCACTCCAAGCGTTGTCACGGACGTACCCCTCCAGGTTCTAGAACCGCTCTGGTCGTAACAGGGCGTAGATCAGATAGACAAGCAACACGATGCCGATTACCAGCACAATCCACTCACCGACGCTCATCGGACTCCCTCCGTCGACAGCATGAATTCATGAAGCCACAGCCGTGCGTGAGATCCCGGAGCCAGTGCCGGCAAGAAGTTGGCGTCTGGCCGGTCAAGAGTCGGCGACGGTTCCGAGTGTTTTCTGAAGGCAATGCCACCATTCGAGATGACGGTCAGGCTGAGGTCGAGTTCCTGCTCGCAATCGCGAAAGCGAGCGAGCTGGCGATACCCCGGTCGTTCCGGCAGTACGACATACGCCGCCGTCACCTCGTCGTCCCGCCATACCGTGTGTGCCGCAGAGAGCACCACCGTTTCCCATTGCTTCTGGCGCTGCTGCTGTTGAATGTTCATCGCTTGCATCCTTCTGACCGACCGATTTCCTTCATTACGCCCTGCCCACCTACAGCTTTTCGCAGGCGTAGACATAGGCAATCAACAACGAGAACGACACCAGGCCGACCGCAACCATCACGATGTCCCACATGAGCAACTCTCCTCGTTTCCTTGGTATGACCACGAGACGTACGTCCCGCAGGCGTATCAATCCGCTTCCGTGCCGATCACGCTGGCTGGATCCCCGCTCTCCACGTTCCGCACCAATCGGTGCAGCGCCTCGATCGGAAAGGGTTTGTGGAGAATGCCGAAGGGCCGAAACTCGCGTAGCCGCGAGACGCTCGGCGGCGCCGCCGAGATCACGATCACGGGCGTGCGGGCGCACGGCGTGGAGGGCAATCCCATCAGGACATCCCACCCGGTCGCGTCCGGCAGATTGATATCGAGGATGAGCACGTCGTAGTGGCTGGTCTTAACGGCCGTCAGTGCAGCACGGACCGTCAACTGCTCGACAACCTGGTAGCCCCAGGCAGTCAGGGTGCGACTCAGCGCAAACCGCACATGTGGCTCGTCTTCGATCAGCAGGATCTTCATGCAACTCCCTCTATATCCACAGAACGAGATCCGAACCCAAAGGGGTTCTCGATCGATCCGTTCGGATACGGCAAGAGTAGGGATCTTGCCGTTAGCGCCACGTTAGGAACGGCAGGGGGGATATTAGAAAGCTGTAAGAATGCTGTTTGGGGGTGGGATGCGGTGCGAACGACGAGCGAGCGGGGCGCCGTGCAAGCAACCCGCGCGGCACCCGCCGTCTTGCTGGACGAGGTCGACGGCGTTGGCGCGTTCCTGCGCTTCGCGATCTGATCGCCGCTCAGACATGACATGGCAGCGGGGCCGAGCGACAACCCGGTCCGGCTGCTGTCGTTTCCACCAAGGACCTCATCATTCCCACCAGCTTGCAAGCCGACGCGCAACCCGAACGGGATGCGTCGCGCCAACAAGCTCGCTCTGCCGGACGGTAAAGGGTGGGCCATGTTGACCGATCCGAAGGTGGCAGTTCACAGTCATCCCCGGAGGCGATACCCAATCCCGGGCTCGGTCACGATTATCCGCGGATGGGCGGGATCGGCTTCCAGCTTGCGACGCAGGTAGTTGATGTAGACGCGCAACTGCTGTGCGTTCTCCGCGGCGTATCCACCCCAGACCCGCTCCAGCAGTTGACGATGCGTCAGGACTTTCCCCAGATGCATGGCAAGCACCCGCAGCAGATCGAATTCGGTGGGCGTGAGATGAACTTCCTCACCATCCCGGGTGACGACATGGCGGGCGAGATCGATCGTGATCCTTCCGAGCGAGATCGTCTGTTCGGTTGGGCCAGCCGACCGGCGCATGACGGCACGCAACCGAGCCAGCAGTTCCTGGACGCTGAACGGCTTGGTCAGATAGTCGTCGGCGCCGAGATCGAGGGCGCGAATCTTGTCCGGCTCCTGCCCCCGCGCAGAGAGCACGATGATCGGTACCTGCGACCACGAACGCGTCTCGCGCAGAACGTCGAACCCGTCCTGCCCAGGCATCACGAGATCGAGCACGATCACGTCTGGCGACCAAGTCGCGATCTGGATGAGGCCTTCGGCGCCATCCTCGGCGGTTTCGACCTCGTAGTCGTGACCTCCCAGGGCGGTGCGCAGGGCACGCCGGATCTGAGGCTCGTCATCGATGATCAGCACTCGTCCATTACTCACCGTGCCCACCATCGCCATCTCGTTGTCGACCCTGTTTCATGGCCACCTCATGTTCTTGCAGCTGGGGATCGATGGGCAGTGAAAAGGTGACCGTGGTTCCCTGCCCCTGTTGACTCGTCGCCCAGATCCGCCCTCCGTGCGCCTCGACGAGACCCTTGCAGATGGCGAGTCCGATTCCAGATCCGGCAACCGGCCCCTGTTCGTGCGCACGATAGAACGTCTCGAAAACATGGGGCAGGCGGTGGGCAGGGATCCCCATGCCGTGATCCTGCACACTGATACGCACTTCATCGCCATGCCGCCATGCCGTCAAGATGATCGGCGTGGCGATCGGTGAATATTTGATCGCGTTTCCTACGAGGTTGATGACCACCTGCACGATCTCGACATAGTCCAGCGAGATGACCGGAAGATGCTCGTCCACCACGATTCGAACGTCATGCTCGGCCGTCTGACGGGCCATGCGCAGCCGCACGTCCTCCAACAATTCCCCGATATCCTGCCAGTCCAGGTTCGGCTTCAATGCGCCACCCTCGATCCGGGAAAGGTCCAGCAGATTGCTGACCATCAGCGTCAGGCGATCGGTTTCCTCGTCGATCGCGACCAGCAATTCGTCCCGGGTTTCCACATTCCAGGTAACCGATGGGTCGAGCAGCGCCGAGGATGATGCCTTGATCGCCGCGAGCGGAGTTCGCAGATCGTGAGACACCGCAGCGAGCAGGGCAGATTTCAATTCGTTGGTCTGTTCGAGAATGATCGCCCGGGCCTCTTCCTCCACCAGCCTGGTTCGTTCAACCGCGAGCGCAGCCTGATCCGCGAAGCTTCGGAGCATCCGCTCGTCGTCCTCGCCGAACCGGCCGCCACCCGGCTTGCCCATCACCTCGAGCACGCCGAAGACACGGTCTTCAGTGGAAATCGGCACATACAGCATATCGTGCTGCGAACGTGTGTACGGCTCGCGGGGCGGCAGGCCGGCACCGTGCGGTTGGCGGATGCGACGCCCCGCCGAACTGAGCCCTGCCAATTCGCGATGCTCGATCACCCATGTTGCCATGAACGCCGTCTGGCGATCCACCGCGTCGTTCGCGGTTGCGTCGGATCCGGACGTGGATGTCGCTCGCACCCTCAGCGCGCCGCGATCGGCATCGGCCACCAGCAATCGACATCCCTCTGACCCGTAGATCACCACGACATTCTCCACAATCGTCTGCAGGATCTGATCGAGTGTGACACCACCCACAAGGGCACGATTCAGGTCGTACAGGAGGGTGGTGCGCCTGCTCTCGCGACGAGCCTCTTCCGTCCGGGCGCGGACGCGAGCGACAAGCACGCTGGTCACGATCGAGATCGTCAGATAGACGACAAGCGCGAACGCATGATCGCGGTTAGCGACATCGAGGGTGTAATATGGCGGGATGAAGAGATAATCGAAGGCGAAAAACGCGACGATCGCTCCCAGCGAGGCAGGTCCTGCTCCCGCAAAGAGTCCGAGCCCGAGCGCAAGCGCCACAAACATCAGCAGGATGTTGATGACCCCAAGAAAATCACGCAGGGGCAACATGGCGGCCGAGAGCAGACCTACCGCCGCGAGTGCCATGGCATAGCCCCGCCACGCCCTGATGGCGTCCTCCAACAGGAGACGAAGACGCGACAGGATCATCTCTCCGTAGCCATCATGAACGTCTTGTTGATCTTTTCCGCTCATCGTCCCGTCGCTACCCGTCGTTGCCTATTCGCACCTGCTGGTCACATTGCACCCCAGGTTTTTGGAGCGTTCCCGCCGTTCCTGTCCAAGATGGGAACATGGTTTTTGGTTTCCACGCCCTTGTTGCGTGGTTCACGAAATTGACAGGTATCTTCAGCCTCTGCTAGCCTCAGTGGCGAGAACTCATTCAGCATACGCGGCGTCCGGAGAATCCGAACCAAGGCATCGACGACGTATACGTTGTTGCAGGACGTTCAGTAAACGCTCTGCGATTCGATTCCCGAATTCATCGATCAGCGGCGACGGGACCATATCGACACCGGTCGTTCTTCATTGTATTTGCGGCAGCCTCGGTCACCATACCGAAGCGGGAGGATCCATGACGACGTTTCAAGATGATGATCATCAGAAATTCCAGGTAGTCAGCCATCGCACATTGCGATTCGTAAGCAATCGCCGTCGTCTGCTGGGCGCTGCCGCGGCAGGTCTCGGCGGCGCCTTTGCGCTGGGAGGGACGGCGGCTGCCAGCGGAGTTCAAGGATCGAGGACCTCTCACACCGAGCACCAGGACGCATTGGAAATCATCATCGGCACGCTCGGCGAGGCGGACCAGATCAATCCGTTCCGAACGTCGGATTCGGAAGGAGACTGGCGAGCGGCCCAACTCTTCGACGAACTGATTCGGGTCGACCCGGTCAGCTACGCCCCGAAGCCGGGTATTGCCAGCGAATTCACGGTCAAGGATCTGACGATCGATCTCAAGCTGCAGCCGAACGCCATGTTCTCGGATGGCAGTGATCTTACCGCCGAAGATGTCGCCTTCACGATCATGGGCCATCTGATCCCGGAAACCGGTTCGATCCGGGCCAGCAAATACCTCTCGATCGCCGGCGCCCAGGAGTTCGCCGATGGCAAGGCGAAGGATGTCACAGGAATCAGGATTGTCGATCCTAAGACGCTACAATTGACCCTCGTCAAGCCCGACGCCGCGATCTTCTACAACCTTCGCTACATCCGGGTCGTCCCCAAAGCGCAGCTCGAAGGCAAGAGTCTCAACAACGATCCCTGGTTCCAGAATCCGGTCGGTGCCGGGCCGTTCAAGTTCGAATCTTGGACCACCGACGCCGATTTTGTGATGACCCGCAACGAGCATTTCTGGGAAACCGGCAAGCCGGCAATCTCCAAGGTGACCCATCGCGTCATCGCCGATGCCCAGAGCCTAGTGCTGGCGCTGCTCGGCAACGAGATCGACGGATCGAATTACCCGTCCCCAACCGGCAAGGCCGAGTTGGAGAAGAACACCAATCTCGTCGTGCTGGTGCCGCCTTTCAGTTCTCCCAATGGCTGGGCCTTCAACTGCCGGCAGGGTCCGCTGGCGAAGCCGGAGGTTCGCAAGGCAATCGCGATGGCGCTCGACAACGAGCAATTCGCGGCAGACTCCCTGCTCGGTCTCGGCAAGGCCGGTCTCGGTCCGATTGCTCCCGGTCTGTGGGCCTTCGACAAGACCTTGAAGCCGATTCCGTTCGATGTCGAAGCCGCCAAGAAACTCGTCCAGGACGCGGGAGCCGAAGGGGCAAAGATCAGATTCACCGTCAACGCCGGCAATATTCAGCGTGAGGACTGGCTGACCTACACCCAACAGCAATTGCAGACGATTGGTATCGAGGTCGTGCCGGAAGCAATCGAATACGCGACGCTGGTCGACCGGGCGACAAAGGTCTACGACTATGACGCGATCAACGGCGATATCGCCGGAGTAAGCGCCGAACCGAGTGAACTCTACGATCAGTTCCATTCGAAGGGTGCCTCGAACCACACGGGGTTCCACACGCCGGAGCTGGACAAACTGCTCGAGCAGGTTCAGGTCACCCTCGATCTCGAAGCGGCCAAGCCGATGTACGCCGAGATCCAGAAGATCCTGATGGACCAGGTTCCGGTCGACTGGGCATGGTATCGGCCATTCCTTCACACCGTCGCGAAGAAGTGGACCGGATACACGGACAGCGGCAACGAAGGTCTCTTCTACACGCTGAGCGAGTGGACCGCTGCTACGTAATCCCATTGCCGTATCTTCGGATCACGACGGCGTGATTGTGCTTGTCGACGCGTGAACGTTCGGTTTGTCAGAAGATGAAAGCCGGGAACCTCCGGTTCCCGGCTTTCAAAGCAGGAGGTGGTCATCTCGCACCAACCACCTCCCCTCACTGGAGCCCCCCATGCAGCCAGGTATTTGGGCATACGCGGCCAGACGCATCCTCTTCCTGATTCCGCTGCTTGTGGGTCTCACGCTCGTCATGTTCCTGCTTATTCACCTCGCGCCGGGCGATCCCATCACGGCCATGCTCGGACCGCAGGCGGTCGCCAATCCGGCCTATCTCGAGCAGGCGCGCAAGAACTTCGGACTGGATCAGCCACTACCGGTCCAATATCTGAAGTGGCTTGGCAACGTCGTGCAAGGCGACCTCGGCAACGCCTATTCGTTCAACGGCAAGCCGGTGCTCGGGTTGATCGGTGAACGCCTGTGGGGAACCGTTCAGCTGCAGGGGATCTCACTCCTGCTCGGCATTCTGATCGCCGTACCAGTAGGCATTCTGTCCGCCACCCGCCAATACTCGGCGCTGGACAACGGTGTGACGATCGGATCCTTCATCGGGTTGGCACTTCCCAACTTCTGGCTCGCGCTCCTCCTCCAGTTCTGGCTCGGCGTGCAGCTTGGCTGGGTCAAAACAATCAGCACCGGCCAGGCAGATGCCGCGTGGTCGGAACGCTGGCGCTTCTGGCTCCTGCCCGTGCTCGTGCTGACGCTTCCCAACATCGCCTATTTCGCGCGGTTCATGCGCTCGTCGATGCTGGAAGTGATCCATCAGGACTACATCACGACTGCTCGGGCCAAGGGTCTTGACGGCCGAAACATCCTCTACGGGCATGCGTTTCGCAACGCGCTGATTCCGATGGTGACGGTGATCGGGTTGCAGCTGCCCCGCATCCTCGGCGGGGCGGTCATCATCGAGCAGATCTTCGCGTGGCCGGGGATCGGGTTGCTGGCCTGGAATGCGATCGGCAAGCGCGACTACCCGGTCATTCTCGGCATCACCTTGCTGACCGGAGCCGCGATCATGATCGTGAACGTGCTGGTGGACATCGTCTATGCGCTCGTCGATCCGCGTGTATCCGTTTCCGACCAGCGGGCGACCGCCTGATGAAGACATTCGCCATCGGCACCGCTGCCCGGCACGCTGCTCGACACGCTGTTCGACACGCTGTTCGATCGAAGGAACGTTCCCATGACTGAGCGACCCGTGGATGGACCGGCGAACACGACCACTACCACGACGACACCGCTTGCCGCGAACGCCGGGTCAACCCTCGGTTACGGGCCGCTGCCACCACGCAAACGGTTTCCGGTCGTTGGGCGCTTCCTGGAGAACAGGCTGGCCGTCATTGGACTGGTGGTGATTGTCTTCCTGTACGCGGCGGCGCTGGCGGAACCACTGATTGCCACCCACCCGTACGACCAGATAACCTCCGGCAACCGCACCAAACCGCCATCCAGCGAGCACTGGATGGGCACCGATCGATCGGGCCGCGATGTCTATTCGCGGCTGATCAAGGGTGGTCAGGTATCGCTGGCGGCAGGGTTCGCGGCGGTCGTGATCGTGATGCTGATCGGGACGACGCTGGGCGCGCTGGCCGGATTCTTCGGGGGGTTCGTGGATAGCGCGATCATGCGAACCACCGATATCCTTCTCGCGATCCCGCTCATCCTGCTGCTGATCACGGCCGCCTCGCTGTTCAGGCCAAGCCTGCAGACGACGATTGTCGTGATTGGTGTCTCATCATGGCCGGGAGCGGCGCGGCTGGTGCGCGGTCAGTTCATGCAACTGAAGGGGCAGGAATACATCACGGCAGCGAAGGCGGTCGGCGCCAGCCCGTTCCGCCTGATGACGCGACATCTGTTCCCGAATGCGTTGGCGATCATCATCGTCGAGACAACGCTCTGGTTGTCATACGCGATCCTGCTGGAAGCGAGCCTGAGTTATCTCGGCCTCGGCGTGCAGATTCCCACACCGTCGTGGGGAAACATGCTGCAGGACGGCCAGCGGGAACTGCTCTTCGGCGCGTGGTGGCTCACCCTGTTCCCGGGTCTCGCCATCTTCATCACGGTCCTCGCCTTCAACATGCTGGGTGACGGGCTGCGTGACGCCTTCGACCCCCGCCACCGTCGCCGCTAATGCATTGAGAGTTCACGGATTTATCTCGAGAGACCACGGGCAAACGTATGCCGGTCTTTGACGCTATCATTTATTCATGACACGCACGAGAGCGGATGAAGCAGCGCCGCATCGCCGCCAAGGATGTGGAATTGACGCTTCGTATCGGAGAAGGCCGTCCCGGAGACGACCAGACATGGATTTATGAACTCGACGATATACGGGTTATCGTCGTGGAAGATGAGTTGATTGCGCATATCGTGACCGTCATTCGCTTGAGGAGTCGCACATGAAATCCCCGATAGTAACCTACGATCCCAAGGTGAAGGCACTGTATCTGAAGTTCTCGGAGACAGAGATCGCGGAGACGCTGGAACTCTCCAGCACGGTATACGTGGATATCGATGCGCACGGCCAACTTGTGGGGTTCGAGATTCTCAACGCCGATTCCGGTTTGACGGCCTCACTTCCGTCAGTTCCTGACAGTACCGAGTTGCGAGCACTTCTCGGGACGAATGCAGCATAAAGCCAAGCCACCTCTTCGGCAACTTCCCACTCCCGTAGCGGCCGACCTCGTGTCGGCCATCGAGCGACGCTCGATATCGGGACTCCCATGCACGCCCTCCATCAAGGAAACCGCGGACGTGAATTCCAAGTCCCATCGCTATTCCCACACAATTTCGTGTCACATATGATAGAAATTTGCACCATAGCATCATGAATCGAGGGGATTATGTCCGGAACATATGCCCGTCCCACTATGCGCCTTCGATAATTCGACTATACGCATCCAGGGCCTTATTTCGTAACCATCTGCCTAGATGTACGCTACCCGCGCTTCGGGACCGTTCGTGACAGTCACCTCGAACTCAATGATGCTGGGCAAATGATCCAAGACGTTTGGTGGGCGCTTCCCACTCGGTTCCCATCCGTCGTTCTTGATGAATTCATCGTCATGCCCGATCACCTGCACGGCCTCCTCACCTTGAACGACGGAGTCGATTCTGAGGCTACTCCGCATTTGTCCACGGTCATGCAGGTGCTCAAAAGTGTGACAACGACGCAGTACATCGTAGGTATCAAACAAGGACTCTGGCCCCGATTCGAGAAGCATCTGTGGCAACCCAATTACCAAGACCACATCATTCGAGACGAACGAGATCTGGAGACCAGAAGACGATATATCGAGGGCAATCCCACGCGATGGTCCGAGAAGCACGACCAATAAAGTTCTGTGAAGCAAACGGCATGGCGGGATCCCAATATCGGCCTTTGGCCGATGGCAGAGACCAGCTCTGCCGCTACGGGTGAAGGGGTCCGCAAATGGACGTGAGCTACCGTTGGTGCAGATAAAGATCGCGGAGCAACTGGATCTCCGCAGCATGGTGAATGAACTCGCGGTTGATGTGCAGCACCAGGGCCGCAACCGGGGCCTCTGCATACGATCCCTCGGTGGGACCACACGGTCGACTCAACCCATCCTCGCCGAGCGATTCGACCCCCGCGTGCCAGAGATCGTACTGCTCGCGGACACATGCCAATCCACCCTCGGCAGTGAGCGGCAGGTCCATGTTGGCGAGATCGAACGAGCCATCCCCAAACTGATTGCTTGCGCGCGGGCCAAAGACATCGGCGATATGAATCAGACGCCAGGCGATCGTCGTGACGGGAGCGGTTTTCGGCTCCGGCACCACGTCCTCGAACCGAACGACCCCGGCTGCATCTCGTCGCAATGACCAGCAATCGGCCACAGGTTCCCAGAGATATTCTTCGTCGGTCAGCCCTTCCACACGCGGCAGGAACTGGAAGTTCCACGCGAAGTCGAGCTGATCCAACAGTTCATGGTTCCAGACGATCTTTGGCATCTCATTCATTTCCTTGCGTACCAGTGTCGAATGTCAAACCCGGATGCTCATCCATGTATCGCAGACATATCGGACAGTTCACGTCCTCGTTGGCCATTCGTTCGCGGAGATCGCAGAGTTCGCAGGCATGCCACGTCAGCACCGACGACTTTTCGGATCCGGCATTTTCAGATAGGGTAAGGGATGCAACGCTTCGATCGATCAGAGAGGTCTCCTCATGACATCACCAGCAATCCCCAATTCGGCCACTGTCGACGTGCTCGACTGGACAATCCACCAGGATGAATACGACGAACGCGTGCGGCGCGTGCAGGCGACCCTCTCCAGTCGCGGTCTCGACGGGATCGTCCTGTTTCATCCGATCAGAATGGCCTATCTGTCGGGGTTTTATCATCTCAGCACCGAGCGGCCGATGGCGATCGTCGTCAGCACGAGGCAGGACGGTCTCGGTGCACTCGTTCCCTGGCTCGAACAGGAGCATATCGGCAAGGCCACGGGCGTGACCAACGTCCGTGTCTACCCGGAATATCCGTCCGGTGGGACGAAGCACCCGCTTCTCCATCTCGTCGATCTGCTCGAAGAACTGCAATTGACGAAACCCGGCATCAGACTGGGATTCGATTCCAACGGCTACCTCGATATCAATGGGTACGACGGCCCAACGCTCGCCGATGCGCTCGGTCCGGATGTGTCGACCGTCCCTGCGCGAGACCTGGTCGACCGGATGCGGCAGGTGAAAAGCCCGGCCGAGGTGCGCCTGATCGAGATGAGCTCACTATGGGGCAATTTTGCTCATCGTATGATGCAGGATCAGATAGCTCTCGGCCGGAATGCGCGGGACATTTCAAGCGAGGCGTCGACCGCAGCCAGCCGTGCGATGGTCGCCGCGCTTGGGCCAACCTACGCCCCGTTGACCGCGCCCTATGGCGTGACACCGGCAGTCGTGTCGTTCACCGCCGGAGCGAACACGGCGTTTCCGCACGGTCTGGGAAACGCCGCCGGTCTGCGACGTGGGGATGTCCTCGTGACCTATGCCGGGGCCGATGTCGGCGGTTACCAGTCGGAACTCGAACGCACGATGATCATCGGCGAACCTGACGATGCCTTCATCCGACATTTCACGAACATGTTGCAGCTTCAGCAAGCGGCCTTCGCCGCGCTGAAAGTGGGCCGAACCCTCGCCGAGGCAGAGACCGAAGTCTCCAGCATGTACCAGGATATGGGGCTGGGCGACCTGCAGCGACACCATTCCGGGCATGGGATCGGGTTGGAAGGACACGAATCCCCGTTCATCGACAAGGGAGACGAGACCGTGATTCAGGAAGGGATGGTGTTTTCAGTCGAGCCAGGACTCTACGTGCCGGGTCTGGCGGGATTCCGGCACTCGGATACGGTGGTCGTCACTGCGACCGGTGTGACACGACTGACCATCTATCCTCGCGATCTCGAAAGCATGACGATCCTGCTCTAGATCTCGCGCTCGGGCTTGGCCTCTGCATCTCGCATCTCGATCCGGGACTCTAAAGCATCCGACTGAATGCCAAGTAGTCGGGAGGCGCTGACTCCCTGTGGGTCCCGTGTGGCCCGACTCCTCGCAGATCTGCATGGGCCGACTTCCCGCAAGAATGTCAGCCCACCAGAGAGCCTGCCCTGGCAGCGCCACGGGCAGCGCCACGGGCAGCGCCACCGAATAGGTCGATACCCCACCCTACGATCGACACCCGCAGCGCCGGTTCATTGCGGCAAGGGACGGGCAGGGTCGACAAGGCGTGTGCGGAACGCGATGCTGGCAGCCGCGCCGCGCCGGCTGACGCCGAGTTTGGCGAGAACGCTCCCGACGTGGTTCATAGCCGTGCGAGGGCTGATCGAGAGCTGATCCGCGATCTCCTTGTCACTCAGACCGTGCATCAGGCAGGCGAGGATGTCGCGTTCGCGATGCGTGAGCGCGAGGCGGCCAAGCGCCTCGTCGTCAACGAACGTCGCGGCGTCATCGGCCACGACACTGTCGGTGGCCATTGCTTCCTGGGCGCGGACCTCATCCAGCAGTCCGAGCGCCTCCTCGAAGAGGGTATCGTGCACGTGCCGGCGACCGTGCTCGAACTGGATACGAAAGGCATCCTCACCCAACCACTGTCCGAGCTTCGCGCGGAGGGCATCCAGCTCCTTGCGGTTACGGGTCGTAAAGGTGATTGCCTCCTCCTCCCGCAACATCTCGCCACCTCCGAGCAAGCGAGCGGCCAGCTCGAACCGGTGAGCGAGCATCGCCGCCTCCGCCATGCCATCGAGACCCTCTGACATCATCCGGCGCAACCCTATCTGACGGACGGCGCGCAATGCGGCCGTGATCATTTCCAGGGCCGGAATCAGATGTTGGCGAGCGGTCTCGACCATCCCGAGGTCGACCTGGAGCACGGCGGTGCTATAGGCATCGGTGCTCTGCGAAGCGAAATCCATGCCCTCCCGAAACCAGCGTTCGGCACCATCGAGATCACCCCGGTAATGCGCCACCAATCCCAGCCCGTGGCAACAGAAGGAGAGCCCGCGCTGATTGCCTGCCTCCTTGCGGATGACATACGCTTCGGTGAAGAACCGCTCGGCGCTATCGTAATCGGCCCCCAGGGTGGCGATGTCGCCGAGGTTGCAGAGGGTGGAGGGCAGTGAGAAGCGATCCTCGAGACTCCGGCGAATTTCGAGACTCTCGGTCAGAATCCGGCGGGCGTTGACGAGATTGCCACGCAAGAGTTCGATCAGACCCAGATTGTTCAGTTCGTCGGCGATCCCTTCGGCATGCCCCAAGCGCACGAACACCTCATGGCTGCGAACATAGCAGGCGTGTGCCTGGGCAAGATGACCGAGATCGAGATAGAGATTTCCGAGATTGTTGCTGGCATCGGCCTCGAGCCGTGGAGCCACCGGTCGCGGCAAGTCCAGCATGCGTTCCAGCCAGCCAGCGCCTTCATTCATCTGCCCCCGAACCAGCCAGTACCTCCACAGGCCGGAAGCGATCTCCAACCCTTCGGAGCCTTCTGCGTCTTTCTGGCCTGGCTGGTCTGGCTGACTTGCAATCTCCAGGGCACGCCGGAAATTGGCGTGCTCGTCATCCAGCCGTTGCATCCACAGCGCCTGGGCGGAGCCAACCAGCGCCTCGGACGCATCCTTCGCCATTGCCGCGTAGAAGGTCAGGAAACGCCGATGTATCTCCTGTTCTTCGCCGGCGATCCGCAGCTTGCCAATGCCGAATTCTCGAATCGTTTCCAGCAACCGGAACCGGGGGTTTCCATCCTCGCGCTCGCTGCGACCGATCAGGCTCTTGTCGATCAGGGACGAGATGCCCTCGACCACTTCGACCGGCCCGTCAAACCCGCTCGCACCTGTCACGAGGGCGGGCCCGGCCAGCTTGGTCGCCGCGTCGAGCGAGAACGACCCGCGAAAGATCGCCAGCCGACGAAACAGCGCCTGTTCCCCGGGCGAGAGCAGATCGTAGCTCCACTGAATGGCGTCGCGCATCGTCTGCAGCCGGGACGGGAGGTCGCGCGGCCCTCCGGTCAGCAGCGCCATGCGATCGGACAATCGTTCCAGCAATGCGGCCGGGGAAAACACCTTCGTTCGCGCAGCGGCAAGTTCGATCGCGAGCGGCAAGCCGTCGAGCCGGGTACAGATCCCGGCGATGGCCGGGGCATTCTGCGGTGTCAACGCGAAATCGGAGCGGCTTGCCTGCGCACGCTGGACGAAGAGCCTGACGGCATCGTTCCGGGCGATCTCCGGCAGCGACAGCGACATGTCCCATGGCAATCCCAGCGTCGGAACGGCCATTTCCTGTTCGCCCTGGATACGAAGGGGCATTCGGCTCGTTGCCAGGATCTTGAGGTCGGGACACTGCGCAAGCAATGCCGAGAGTTGGACGCTGGCGGCGATCACATGTTCCACGTTGTCCAGAACCAGCAGGAGATGATGGCCTCCGATCGTCTGCACGAGACGCGTCACGAGCGTCGCACTATCCCCGGCAGCGACGCCTACAGCGACGGCAATCGCTGGCAGCACCATCGCTGGATCCGTGATCGGCGCGAGACTCACGAAGGCCGTCGCAAAGGAAAGATCTCGCTGAAACTCGATCGCCACCGCGAGCGAGAGACGTGTCTTCCCGACGCCGCCCGGTCCGGTAAAGGTCAGGAGCCGAAGATCAGGGCGACGGAGCAACGCGAGGGCGACTTCTCGTTCGTGCTGGCGACCGATCAGCGGTGTCATAGGGTGCGGTAGACGACGCAGCACCAGGGCGGCCGCCAGCGGGGCGAGCGATGCACCCTCCCCCTTCTGGCCATCATCTTCTGGAAGATCCGGGATCACCATGCGGCTCGACATGCTGCCTTCTTTCCTGGTTGCCGACATTCTAGCGATGCGGCAGAGGAGCGGAAGGATCGACGAGTTGATCGCGCAACGCGACAGCCGCTGCCGCGGCACGCTTGTTGACACCAAGCTTGTTCATGACATTTCCCACGTGCGTCATCGCCGTGCGTGGACTTATGTAGAGCTGATCGGCGATATCCTTGTCGCTGAAGCCATGGAAAAGCAGCGCCAGAATATCACGTTCGCGCGGGGTGAGTCCCAACCGATCGAGTTCCTCGAAGTTGACCGGCGTCGCGGCATCATCGATCTCGTTGTCCGCAAGCGCCGGTACGCCATTCTCCCGCACGTCCGCGAGTAATCCAAGCGCTTCATCGAACAGCGTGTCGTACGATGCCTGGCGCCCAGCTTCGATCTGGGCGAGCAGCATGTCTTCTCCCAGCCAGCGTGAGAGGCGTGCACTCAGCAGCGTATAGTCCTTGCGCGTGCGGGTGGTGATCGCAATCAGGTGCTGTTCCCGCAACATCTTGCTGCCACCAAGAAGGCGAGCGGCGAGCTCATGCCGACGTGCGAGAATGGCGGCTTCCGCCATTGCATCCAATGCCTCCGCCATCATCCGGCGCGAGCCCATCTGGCGGAGTGTCTTCAGAGCCAGCGATGTGAGTTCCAGCGCTGGGATCAGGTTCTTGCGGGCGGTTGCGACGAGGCCAGAATCGACCTGCAGAATTGCCTTGCTGTAGGCGTCGGAGAGTTCGTTGGCGTATACCATGCCCTCGGCAAACCACCGTTCCGCCGCTTCCAGATCGCTGCGATAGTAAGCGATCAAGCCAAGACTGTTGCATGAGAGGGCCAGGCCGCGCCGGTTTCCGATCTCGATCCGAATCTCGTAGGCCTCCGTATGGTAGCGCTCGGCCAGATCGTAATCTTCTTCGAACGTTGCGATATCGCCCAGATTGCAGAGCGTGACAGGCAATGCGAGCCGATCCGGAAACTGGCGACGAATCGCCAGGCTCTCTTCGAGAATCCGCCGGGCGTCCGTAAAATTGCCGCCGATCAACTCGACGAGCCCGAGGTTGTTCAATTCGTCCGCGATACCGTAGGTATCATCCTCGCTGGCGTACAGATCCTTGCTGCGAACGTAATGGTCGCGGGCCGTCGCGAGTTGTCCAAGCTCGAGAAAGAGGTTGCCGAGATTGTTGGTCGCGGGGGCGAGCAAGCTGGCAGGAAATGCAACGCTCAATCCAAGCATGCGTTCCAGCCAGAGCGATCCCTCGGTCAGTTGCCCACGAACCAGCCAGTATCGCCACAATCCGGAGGCGATCTGGAGTCCGTCGACCCCACCTTCCACCGGCAGATCGAGCGCGATCTGCAGCGCGAGACGAAGGTTTGCCAGCTCTTCATCCAACTGCTGCATCCAAATCGCCTGTTCCGGCCCGATCAGGGCAGCGTCCGCGTCATGAGCGAGGTTGGCGTAGAACCTGACGAAACGGAGGGAGACCTCCTCGTCTTCCCGGGCAACTCGCAGCTGGCTCAGGCCAAACTCCCGGATCGTCTCCAGCATGCGGAACCGCGATTCACCGTCCTCACGCTCGATGCGATTGATCAGGCTCTTGTCGATCAGCGAGGAAATGCCCTCGAGAACGTCAACCGGTTCACCGACGTCACTCGGATCGATCTTCACCCCGGTACGAACAATCGCCGTGGCCGCCGGAAAGGAGAAGGACCTCCTGAAGATCGAGAGTTGTCGAAACAGGGCCTGTTCCTCTGTCGAGAGCAGATCGTAGCTCCACTGGATCGCCTCGCGCATCGTCTGCAACCGCGATGGCAGGTCGCGGGCGCCACCGGTCAGCAACATCATGCGATCGGACAGACGGTCCAGAAGCAAGCTGGGCGAATAGACCTTCATGCGGGCGGCAGCAAGTTCGATCGCGAGTGGCAAACCATCCAGCCGGGTACAGATCTCGGCGATGACGGGGGCATTGTGCGCTGTCAATGCGAAGTCGCGACGACTGGCCTGGGCACGCAGAACGAAGAGGGTCACGGCGTCATTGTGAATGACCACCTGCATGTCGTGCGCATCAGTCGGATCAGGCGTCGCGAGTGGGGGTACCACCATCTCCTGTTCGCCCTGGATGCGGAGCGGCATCCGGCTGGTCACGAGCGCCTTGACACCAGGACAATGCGACAGGAGCTGGGAGACGAGCACGCCTGCAGAGATGACCTGCTCGAAATTGTCCAGCACAAGCAACACGTGGCGCGCGCCGATCGCTTGCGCCAGACGCGCGATCAGCATCGTGTTGTCGGTGGCTGTCATGCCGAGCGCAAGCGCTATGGCGGGCGGAACCAGAGCCGGATCGGTGATCGGCGCCAGACTGACGAAACCGATGCCGTCCGCCATCTCGCCCCGGAAGGAGTTCGCGACTTCCAGCGCAAGACGTGTCTTTCCTACACCTCCGGGCCCGGTCAGCGTCAGCAGACGCAACTCCGGTTCGCGGAGCAAGTCGGACGCATCCCGCACTTCACGCTGACGACCGATGAGCGCGGTGAGTGGTCTCGGAAACGGACGCAAGGCAAGCACCGGAACTGGTTCTCGCATGACGGGAAGGTCATGCGGCTCTTTAATTTCGGAACCATCGAGATCGCTGGACATAACAGCCCTAATTGATGGGCGCCAGCACGCCTCCGACGCTCCCCAACCCTCGTGTCATGGTACTTCAAATCTCGCCGCCACGGCGGACTTTGCGGGTGTTCGAGCGGGGCACATCTCCACCTTGCGATGAGGATCCAGTGCGTGACTCGTTCCCACCGGGCGACGCGCATCTTCACGGCGCGAGATTGAACGTTGCCACTCCACCTGCGACGTGCGTGCTATACAACAAGCAGCATGACCGACCGTCCCAAGTCAAGGAACAGTATCGTGGACAGGAAACACATCGAACGCAACCGTCAGATCTCGCGGCGCCATCTTCTCGGCGTGAGCGCAGTTGCGGCCAGCGCTGTTTCGATGGGCATGCACAGTGACGCGGCGGCAATCACCGCCGCAGTGGCGCAAACTCCATCGACGGTGACCCTGGACGGAACGTCGCTTCGAATCCTGAAGTGGGAGCATGTCGTTCCCGAATACGACATGTGGTTCGGACAATTCGCCTCGGAGTGGGGCCAGCAACATGGAGTGGCCGTTTCGGTCGACCTTGTGGACACGACGATGATCCCCAATGCCGTGCAAACGGAACTCGCCGCGGGTTCCGGCCACGACCTGATCGAACATATCGCCCCACTGACGATGTTCGCCGGTGGGATGACCGACCTGACCGATCTCCTCCTTGAGGCAACGAGACGTCATGGTCCGCAGCAGGATTTCTGTCGTCAGGATGCGCTGGATGTCGCCACGGGCCGGATGTATGGCTTCACCCACGGATACGCGCCGACCGCCCTCAACTACCGGCCAACCTTGTGGCAGGCGTCCGGCATGCCACAGGGGCCACGTCAGTGGGACGACCTGGCATCGGGCGGTGCCAACATCTGGAACAAGCAGGGCATCGAACTTGGTCTCGGCATGTCCGACGATCTCGATTCCAACACCACGGTGCTGATCGCGCTGTGGGCATATGGAGCCAGCCTGCAGGACGAGAACGGGGCGATCACGATCAACAGCCCGGAGACGATCGAGGTCGTCAATCTCTACAAGAAGCTGTATGAAACGTATCTGACCCCTGGCGTTTTCCGTTGGGATGTCCTCTCCAATAACACCAAGATGGCCAATGGCCAGGCATCGGCGATCGTAAATGCGTTGTCAGCGTTCCGCGCAGCCGAAGCTCAGAAGCCGGAGGTTGCGGCGGATTTCATGCTCCAACCGCCGTTGCAGGGACCGGCAGGTCCCGATCACGCCATGGCACCGGCGCATGCCCGGTTTGTTTCGATCATCCCGGCGTTCTCACGGAATCAGGAGACCGCCAGGGAGTTCCTGCTGGCGCTCGTTGCCAACTACCCGCAAGCCGTAACCGCCAGCAAAAGCTACAACTTCCCGGCATTCGCGAGCACGGTGCCGGGTCTCAAGCAAGCCGGTGGGCTGCTCGATTTCGACGCCGCATTCCCCGATCAGAAAGGAACCCTCACCGCACTCAAGCAATCCAACAGGTGGACCGTTCAGCTTGGGTGGCCGGGACCGACAACACCGGTGGTCGCGAGTGCGATCGATGAGGCGGTGATCTCCACCATGATGGCTCGTGCCGCCAGAGGCGAACTCTCTCCCCAGGACGCGGTCACCGAAGCGGAAAGTCGATTGAAGGCGATCGCCGCGCGTCGCTGAACCCGGGGAGCGGTTCAAGAGCGGGCTGATTTCATCAGAAGCTGTTCGACGATTGAAAACGGGCGGGGATGGAAGCGGGCGGTGGGCGCCATGGGAAACACTGGCACCAGGTCACTCATCGATCCCGGCCCATGTCTTTGCTTCACCGATTCCCGTTCTATTATGTCTCGCTTTTCTAATTGGTCAGGACATTGTGCCCCATACAGATCTTTTCTCGGCTGGCAGAGTACGTATTGAACTGGCGATTGATCGACACGAGTACATCGATAGAGAGCTGGATAGCTGCGATTCGGTGAGCTATCGGGTCTCAACACATCGGACTCACCTACCGACGTAGCTCTTGGGTGCGAGCAAAGACATGCATCCAGGATGAGATCAATCACCAGCATCATGCATCATGGATGTTTCCTGCTCACGATCGTTCTGGGGTGTACGTTATGCAACGGCAAAGTATCTGCCATGCATGCGCAATCCCGATGCGGCGTGAGGGGGCACGCTGCTTCCACAGGCGATCATGTCGAGCTAAGGCGCTCGACGGATCGCGCGATGGCGTGGCGGAGTGCCGTGAGATCATTGGTCGCATCGGGATCGATCGATCCGGAGAACGGATTGATGACGGTCCAGGCGGACGCGAGCGCCGTTATGACCGTGAACAGGAATGCCGGTGTGAACGCCGGTCCGACCAGGCCGTCGTTCTGCAATGCGGCCAGCGCCGCCAGTTTGCCGCTCATTGACTCCGGTGGAATTTCTGGTTCCTCCCGGTTTCGCTCCAGGCCGTACCATGCCATCAGCCGCACCAGATCAGGATGGCCCATCGCGTAGTCGAAGAAGCGCACGGCGAAGCTTGGCAAGTCCTCAGGCGTGAATTGCACCTCGCTATAGACACGCTGCAGGTGGCGCTCCAGGACCGCGCCGAAGAGGTTGTCCTTGCTTTTAAAATAGCGGTAGATCGAGTTCTTATTCGCGGACGCGGCGAGTGCGATCCGGTCGACGCGAGCACCGGCCAGTCCATACGCCGCGAACTCTGCCGTGGCGGCTTCGAGGATGCGTTCGCGCGTGGCTTCTGAATCCTTCACGGGCCCTCCTGATAAGCACGGCATGTCGTCAGTGGATTGTACCCCACACAGAGATGTTGACAAACTGGTTAGTTACACGCTAGGATGTAACCATCCGGTTATTTAGACCGGTATTCCGACTAAGCAGCGTTCGTGTTGGGGACCGATTGCAGGATCATCCCGGTTCGAGCGTCTGGACTTCATGAACAGGGCACATACCATGACGAATTTGACCGTTGCAGACATACCTGACCAACGCGGACGGACCGCGATCGTGACCGGAGGCACAGAGGGACTTGGATTTCAAAGCTCGCTCGCCCTTGCCAGAGCGGGCGCCGAGGTCGTCCTGGCGGCCCGCAATGCCGAGAAGGGCGCCCTCGCCGTCGACCAGATGCACGCCGAAATGCCGAATGCATCAGTACGGTTCGAACAGCTCGATCTTGCGAGCCTGGCGTCCGTGGCGGATTTTGCCACGCGGATGAACGTGCAGTTTCAGAAGCTCGATCTGCTGATCAACAATGCCGGAATCATGACACCTCCGGAGCGCCGGGAGACGGCGGACGGATTCGAGCTCCAGCTCGGCACGAACTTCCTGGGACATTTTGCCCTGACGGCCCAATTGATCCCGTTGCTGCAAAACGGAGATCGATCACGCGTGGTCACACTCAGCAGCTTTGCGAATCGAAGAGGGGCGATTGCCTTCGACGACCTGCAATCAGTGCGGACGTACCAGGGGATGACCGCGTACGCCCAGTCGAAGCTCGCTGACCTGATGTTCGCCTTCGAGCTTGAGCGACGGAGCAGGGAGGCAGGGTGGGGCGTGACGAGTCTTTCGGCGCATCCCGGCTTGTCGCGTACAAGCCTGATTTCGAGCGGACCAGGGGCCAATAGCCCGCTGGGGTTGCTTCGACGTCTTCTCGGTGGAGTCGTGTTCCAGTCATCTGCCCAAGGAGCCGTGCCGGCGTTGTTCGCTGCCACGTCTCCGGATGCACTGCCAGGTGCCTATTACGGTCCCGACCGTTTTGGAGAGACCCAGGGGAACGTCAGGCTGGCAAAGGTCCCGTCCCAGGCGAAGGATGAGGACGTGGCAATGCGGCTATGGAACGTGGCAGAGCAGCTGACAGCCTTGACATTCCCCCAACCGGTTATGGTGGCATGACTTGGGGTACTGCCGTTCTCGTTCACACGGATCGCGAATCAGGACATGACCGCGCAACCTGGGATCCGGTTCACCACCACCGTGCATACTGCACGGTGGTTCCTCGCGTTGCCTCACCCAGTTATCCGAAATGGCTCGATGCGGCGACTGATGACACCCGAAGGTGGGGTCGGAGGTTGCATGCAGAATCATCTGCCTTTTACATGATGCGATCGTCGGTACCGGCGAGTTGGCGAAGGAGTTCCGTTTGCCCGGTATGGTAGGTCTCATGCCAGTACAGGAAAGAGGCCATCTCGGCCACCGTCCGTGGTTCGCTTTTCGGCGCCTCCTTCTCGAGTTCGGCCGGCGACAAGCGGGTCAGCGCCGCCGCGATATTCACCTGGGACTGATCGATCGCGGCGAGCAGCGTGGCGAGCGGCAGGACTCCCTCCCCTTCGCCGAGGATCGGCGCTGATCCGCGGTCGTAGCGCGCGATTGGCGCCTCGCCGAGGACCTTTTCTTCGCCCAACGCCTCCAGTACGTAGTCCCGGTGAACGGCGATGTGACCCAGCACCCAATTGAGGCAGTTGCCACGTACAGGCGGTTGGATGAGGCTGTCCGCATGGGTGAGATCTTGAACTTGCTGGGCAATAAGACCGGCATTGCGAGCAAACGCGCCGGCAAGTTGTCGGGTGGTGAGAACGGGAGCAGACTCTGCGATGATGGTCGGTGGCGTCATGGACAGGTTCCTTCCAGGGTGACATCAAATGGGTGCGACGGCATCGGTGATTCACATCCTACGCATTCCCCGCCCAAGTCGCTTCTCATGGCTTGCGCTACTTCCCTCCGGCCAGCAGTTCACACGGTTTCGACGGACGAGTGGATGGGCCTCGTGCCTGCCTCTCAACCCGCTCTCCAGTTCACCACCACGTTCTATTGGACTCATCGAACCGGGGCCGCCAGAGACCGAATCCGAGCCACGCAATCCTGCTATCCTGCTACCCTGATCGCAGATCACGCACTTTTCATCCGAATCTCATCTCGAACAGGAGGGAATCGTTCCATGCAGATGAAACTCGAGCTCATCATGGTCCCTGTGACCGATGTCGATCGCGCGAAGGCTTTTTACACCGAGAAGATCGGATTTCACGCAGACCACGACCGGCAGGTCAACGAACATCTTCGATTCGTGCAGCTGACACCCGAGGGGTCAGCCTGCTCGATCGCGATTGGCACCGGGATTACCGACGCGGTTCCGGGGTCCTACAAGGGGTTACAGGTGGTGGTAGACGATATCGACGCGGTGCACGCCGATCTCATTCGCCGTGGGGCTGACGTCAGCGAGATCGAGGACCTTGTCTGGGGATCGTTCGTGTACTTCAGCGATCCGGACGGCAATGCGTGGGCGATCCAGCAAGGCGTGCCACGCAACCGGAAGCCGTAGACAGCCGATCTCTCACCGTCCGGAGTGCCGGAGCGCCGGCGTGCCTAGGATTAGTCGAGGCGACCGTCAAGTCGAAGCTTGGTGCGTCGGCTTCGCACGCTTGCCTCGGTGCGCCCGAGCAGGTGAGCAATCGATGCCGTGGTTTCGCTCATCGCGTGGGCGATCACGATGGCATCTTCGTCCTCGGACCAGAGCATCGCCGTGCGACCGCCATTCTCCGACGCTCGCCGGGGTCCCTTGACGAGGTATCGCTGGCGGTCGGTCTGAATCGCCCGAATGGCCTCGCCTGGGGTCGGTCGGCAATCCGCATGATGCGTACACGAACCTGTGACCGCCACATTGTTCGCCATCAGTTCACCGCACACGGTGCAGGGAACGTAGTCGACGCGACAGGTCCAGCCTTCGCGCCGAAGTTTCAGACGGACGCGCGTCACTATCACCAGCGGGATGCCAAGCGTCGCTGCCAGTGTCGCGCTGGACACCGAGGATGGCGCGCAGACGATCGTCCAGATATGGTGATCTGGCATGTCCTTCCCATGCCGTTTCCTCGCATCGTCGCGGACGCGATTCTCAGGATGAGCTCTATCCTGCATGCCCTGTCCTTTCGCTCCCTCCGCAGGCGTTCCCAACGACGGTTCTCATCGATCACCCTTCAGACACCGCGGGGGTGATCGACGCTCTCACTCCCGGTCGTCCGCGCTCCCCTTGCACTTGGCCTCTTGCGACGGGGAATCATTCCCAGAAATCGTCGAAGGAGCTCGTGGTTTGTCAACGGTGAATCGCGAGGAAGACTCATCAGCAGGAGACGATCCCTTCCCATCATTTTCGGCAGCGCGACGGGCAGCGCGACCGGCAGCTGTATCGAGCTGCCGCATCGAGTGCAGCCGCGAAATCTCTCTCCCACGTCGACTCGGCAAACGATGCGTTACACGCCATCAGGCGGGTCGAGACTTCTTGCGGCTTAGTGCAGCACTGACAACCGCCAGGAACCGATCGATGTCGAACGGCTTGAGGACCACATCGATCTGCAGCGAGCGTAAGTGATCTGCCATCCCGGTTGCCTGGCGGACCGATCCGGTACAGAGCACGATCGGAATGTCTCGTGCCGGAGGCATGCGGCGAATCGACTGAAGGAGTGACCAGTTTTCATCCGGTGTCTCCCATACGTAGTCGATAACGATCAGATCCGGTGCGCTTTCCACGACGCTCCTCGCGTCGTGACTGAGATGCAAGCCAGTCGACACGCGATATCCCTCGTCAGACAGCAGTTCACGGAGGACATTGATCACGTCCGGAGAATGATCGATCACGAGGATATGGGATTGAGTTGGTGTTGATACCACCATGAGAAAGCCCTTCCAGATGCGCACCGATCGTAGGGCTCCTTTTCCCGTCACAATCATGCGGTGGTGACGGGATCCCCAAAGGGGCGACCATAAACGTCGATACGTGTCTTCTGCACATATATCACGGGCCAGTGCTCGTAAACTATGGTGTTTCATGCATATTTTCGAAATGTATAACGGCAAATCGGTCACTCTGTGTCTGTCACATAGGCAAAGATGTCTTCATCATTCCCCAGTGAGGAAGGATGATTGCCGCCACCTCGGGCCACCATCCCCGAGGTGCACAACCAGTGACTGCACGGCAGGGTGTATCTTCCCAATCTTCCCACTATCCGCGTCATTGCCTCATTCGCCACGTTCCACCTGTGTCGAGAGAGATCGACGGGCGTCCCCATCCGCGTCCACTCGATGAGGTGACGTGTCGATTGGGTAGAAAAGGAAAGGGAAGGAAACGTCGACACTCGCGAATCGATAGTCGGTGAATGAGGAAGATTTGGCTGTCGAGACTGCATACGCGAGGGGATCTCGCCGAGCCACGCGATGAAAACGGGCAACGCACCGGATAACCCGGCTCGACCAATTGCCATCGAGGCGTGTTCGTTGAATCACGCCTCGATGGCAATTGGTCGCAAAAACCCGGAAGCTATGTCGCGTTCTCGACATGAATCAGTCGTACTTTCAGGGCCGAATATCGCCCGTCTGGCCAGCTGGACGCGATCTCGACCGCGCGCTTCTCATCAACAACATCGACGATCAGGAAGCCGACGAATTGCTCGTTCGCGTCGACGAAGGGGCCGTCAGTGACGTCGGGAAAGCCGTTGCGCACCCGCACGACGCGCGCATCGGCGGGATTGGCCAATGGTTCACCCATGATGCCCTCACCCGTTGCCACGAGTTCTTGCCAGCGTCTCCCACCCTCGCTCATCACCGCCTGCTGTTCCTGATCGGGAAGGTCGTTCCAGACGTCGGCGTTCTGATAGATCATGAGCATGTACTTCATGCGGTTGCTCCCTGCGTTTCCGACATCCGAATTGGATGCCCTTCACGTGATAGTCGAGTCTGGTTCCGCGTTCTCGACATCTGACGGCCTTCGCGATCTGCACGCCGCGATCGCTGGTTCGGAGTCTCGCCCCCGAGCAAGGGCGATCCACGATCGGACGAGCAGATCGACGGCATCGACAACGCTTTCGCCGCGTGTTCTTTCGGGAGCAATCAGGCGCTGGATGAGCAGGCCATCTTCCAGAGCATGAACGATCAGCACCAGCCCAGCATCGCACTATCCTCAGGAGGTGTCGTGCCAGTGGCGACAAACGCCTGCGCAAGTCCATCCGCGAGCGCTCCGCGGGCGACATATTCTCGTTGTGCGAGCCGCTCCTGAAGTACCGGATCCTCGCTGTGACGCACGTATAACCATACGCAGCATCAGCCATGACTGCATGTATGTCGCCCGATCCCGGTTTCATGCACGCAGCACGCAGCACGCAGTGCATCCATGTGCTCCACGAAAGACCCTTCCCTGCAAACCAGGCCATGAATATCGTCCGCCTCCTGATGCGTTCGTTTCTCGAGCAGTGCGATCACGAGACCGTGCTCGTCCGCGAAATTATTGTAGAACCCACCTCGACTGTACCCCGTTGAACACTCCTGGTGACTGACTTACTGACTTGCTGACTTGCTGACTTGCTGACTTCCCGACGTTGAATAGTGTCGTGAGTAGCCAGGAACGTCCATTCTCATCGCCAGCAGTCCAAGATCATTACCGGCACAAATAGCCTGCTTCGTTCAGCGCCCTCACATCCAGGCAAACGCATGCCATTATCCGCCTATCTGCCAACCTATCCGTCGGAGTGGGAGGGCACGTTCCGATCGATCTCTGCTTGAGATGGTTCAGAGCGAACTCATGACACGTTCGAGAAACTGGCGAGTTCGTTCTTCCTGAGGATTGTGGAAGAACTCTGCCGGTGGTGCCTGTTCGAGGATGACGCCACCATCGAGAAAGATGACGCGGTCGGCGATACGCTGCGCGAACGCCATCTGATGCGTCGCGAGCATCATCGTCATGCCGAGCGCCTTCAGTTCGACGATGATATCGAGCACCTCTCCTACCATTTCGGGGTCGAGCGCCGAGGTTATCTCATCAAGCAAGAGCAACTCCGGCCGCATCGCGAGCGCGCGAACGACGGCGACGCGCTGCTGCTGGCCTCCGGAGAGGCGATCCGGATACTCCCTGATCTTGTCCCGCAATCCGAACCGGTCCAGCAACGATTCCGCCTCGGCCTCGGATTCCGCCTTCGTGAGGCCCAGCACCTTCCTCGGACCAAGCGTGATGTTCTGGAGGACGGTCATATGCGGAAACAGGTTGTACGACTGAAAAACGAGACCGATCCGCCGCCGGATCTCATCCGCACGCACGCCGCGAGCGGTAATGTCGAGATCGTTGAGGTAGATGCTGCCCTGGTTGATCTCTTCGAGCAGGTTCGTGCACCGAAGAAGCGTCGACTTGCCACACCCCGAGGCTCCGATCAGGCAGACGACCTCGTGCTCTGCCAACTCGAGATTGATATTGCACAGGACGAGATGCTGATCGAAGGCCTTGTAGACGCCTCTGTAGCGAAGGAGGGTTTCGGTCATACCCGGCCCCCAACCTGACGGTCACGCGCGGTACGGGCCACAAGATAGTCGGTCAGGCGCGCAAGCGGAACGGTGACCAGAATGAAGAGGAGGGCCGCCGCCAAGTAGCTCGAGTAGTTGAACTTGAGGTTGGCGTAGATCTGCGCCTGACGGGTGGCATCGAGGGGGCCGATGACCGAGACAAGCGATGTCTCCTTCTGCAGGCCGACGAATCCGCTGAGCAGCGGCGGGATCACGCGGCGGACCCCCTGCGGCAGCACAACATGGATGAACGTCCGGAAACCGGAGAGACCGAGCGACCGGGATGCCGCCCGCTGACTCGGATGGATCGATTCGATCCCGGCGCGAAACGTCTCGGCGGTATAGGCGGTGGACGTCAGGATGCAGGCGACGGTCCCCCAGAATACCGGAGAACCGGGGAGCGCCTGAATGCGCAGGCCGGGGACACCGAAGCCGAGGGTAAGAATGACGAGGAGTGCCGGAGCACCGCGAAAGAGGTCGATGTAGGCAATCGCCAGCGCCCGCACCGGAAAGAGCACGGGATTACGCGTCCCCCGCATGATGGCGAGCAACAACCCGAAGGTCAGGACGATCGGCTCCGCGATCATGAAGATCCTGATGTTGAGCTTGAATCCCTCCCACACTTTAGGAAACGCGGCCTGGAAATCCTTCCTGCTGAAGAACGCTTCCTGCACGCTGGCCCACCCCTCGCTGCGCACGAGAAACCACCGCACAACCACAAACACGATGGCCGTGCTGACGATGGCGACCAGGAACGAGCGCATGACATCGGGGCGCCTCCAGATCGGGGGTTTGTGCAGGATCCGCGCGATGTCGTCCTGGGAAAGACCATCGGCGGCCGTTGGTGGGGGAGTGCTCATGCCGGATGCGGTCCCTCGGATAGGCGAAGTGCCGGATCGCCCGGAGGACGACTCGGCACTTCGCGATCGATTCCGTGTAAGGAATCGGAAACCTACTCAGCGTACTCAAACAGTCCCGGAGGGGTCGGAATCCACTCCTTGACGAGCTTCTCCTGCGTTCCGTTCGCGATGATCGCCGCGAGCGCCTTGTCGAGGAACGGAACCAGCGTGCTCCCCTTCTCGAAGACGAGGCCGATATCCGACGTCGTTCCGGGAACGATACCACCGAGCGCGAGATCGTCGAACTGAACGGTCGTGTTGTAGACACCGGTGCTCAGGTTCTGCAATACCAGATCGACCGTGTCGTTCTCGAGCGCGGTGAGGGAGTCCGCGTTGGTGTCGTAGACCAACGTGTCCTTATCCGGTTGAATTCGATCCGTGATGGCCGTCAGGTACACGGTACCGACCTGCGTTCCGAACTGGAACGGCTTGAGTTCCGCGATCGACTTGGCCTCCAGAACAGGGGAGGCTTTCTTCGTGACGACGACCAGCGGCTCCTTGTAATAGGGATCGCTGAAATCGACCGCTCGCTTGCGGTCTTCCGTGATCGAGACTTCCGTGATGTAGAAGTCGAAATCCTTGGGACCGGGAGCATAGGAGGCGTTGAACGAGGTGTACCCCCATTCGACCTGATCGGTGGTGAAGCCAAGCGCTTCGGCGAGCGCATAGGTGATGGCGCTTTCGAATCCCTTCCCGTTCTTGGGATCATTGTCGACAAACCAGGGCTCGTAGAGCGGTTGATCGGCATGCACCGTCAGCTTGCCACTGTTCTTCAGCGGCAGGTCGCCGATACTCGCGATGACCGGAAGGGCAATCGGAGAAGCCGCCGGCGAAGCTTCTGGTGATGCTTGCGGAGACGCGTCTTGCGCAAGGGCGCCGGGGACGGTGCGAGCGAGAGCGGCAGCGGCAAGTGCGGCGCCTGTGCCACGAATGAATGTTCGACGAGAAGCCATGATGAGGTCACTCCAACATTTGCCGAGCAATCACCGCAGTCCGGGCACGTGAGCCAAGCGTTCGAAAGTCAACAGGTCTATGCTACACGTTCGATAGTCACGATGGAAGTCATGGGTGACCATGGCGGCGCGACTAGGGTTTTCTGGGATTGACCTCGGCCGGAATCGGGCAGACATACGGCCGACCGGCGGTCGAGGCGGCGAACTCGTTCCTGGCCTCTTGCAGCAGCGCCGGATCGAGGATGAAGTCGGCGGCGACCATCGCCATCGCCTTGGCGGCATGAATCATCCCCTTCTGCCCGATCGTGATCCCGCTCGTGGAGGTAATGCCCCAGCTATGCCCGGGAACGGCAAGCGGGAAGCAGGCCGTCGTGATCTGGGAGCACGGCGTGATCCAGGAGACATCCGACACATCAGTCGAACCTGGCAGCACCTGCCCGGCATCCCGGATCGGCCAGACATCGCCATTGAGACCCTCGGACAGCAGCGATTCCGGCAAGTGTTCGGCTGCGAGGATCCCCTTGCGCAGCGATTCCGGGAACGATTCGGCAATGGTCCTGGCGTAGGCGACCTCTTCCGGCGTGAACTCGAGCGGTCCGAGTTCGTCGAGGACCGCGATCATATGGTCGCTAACGACCATGTTCGTGAGCATGTTGTAGGCACCGGACAGGAAGTTCACGGTGACCTCGGTCTCCGTCATCATCGCCGCTCCCTCCGCGATCTTGCCCACCCGCTCGGTGAGTTCCTCAACCTGGTAGCGCTCTGGCGACCGGATGAAGTACCAGACCTCGCAATCGTCCGGCACGACATTGGGCGCACCGCCGCCTCGAGTGATCACGTAGTGGATCCGCGCCGCGTCCGGCATGTGCTCGCGCAGGTAGTTCACCCCCACGTTCATCAACTCCACCGCATCCAGCGCCGACCGCCCGGTCTCGGGATTGGCCGCCGCATGCGCCGTCCTCCCCCTGAACCGGTATTTGATATTGTTGACGGCCAGACTGCTGCCGGCCCACACCGAGTTCACGGAACCAGGGTGCCAGGTGATCGCCATGTCGAGGTCGTCGAAGGCACCGGCGCGCGCCATGTAGACCTTGCCCTCGCAGGTCTCCTCGGCCGGACAGCCGTAATAGCGAACCGTGGCAGGCGTACCGGTCGCCTGCAGCCACGCCTTCACCACACTGGCGGCGGCGAGCGCAGCGGTCCCAAGCAGGTTGTGCCCGCAGCCGTGACCGGGACCATCGACCACGATCGGCGTTTGACCGGATTGACGTTCCTGGGAGAGCCCGGGCAACGCGTCGTACTCGCCGAGGAAACCGATGATCGGCCCACCGGTGCCAGACGTCCACTCCGCCATGAAGGCCGTCGGCAGGTCCCCGATGTTCCTGGTGATCGTGAAGCCGTCAGCGGCGAGATCGTCCGCCTGCAGCGTGCTCGCTTTGTACTCGGCCAGCGCGAGCTCGGGAGTGCTCCAGATCTCGTCGGCCATCGTGATGAAGCGGCCCTGCCGCTCCTCCAGCCATTCGACCACGTTCTCGTGGGTCTTGGCGACCCTTTCGTCCCTTGCGTCAACAACCATGCAGATTTCTTCCTCCAGGATCGTCACGAATGCCGGATACTCCGGGTACACGATGTATTGCGTGCAGCTTCGCCGAAGCAGGATCGCGATGCAATGCCTCGATTATTGCCAAGCTGCACGATCCACTTTCCCGTTACCGGGTTCTTGGGCGTTGCGTCGCGGTGGAGGTTCGAAAATCTGGAAAGATTGGCGGAAGGGGAACCTCATACGTCGTGAATGTTCGATACGATCTTATGAACCAATTCTGTATTCATGTGTGCCCCGTGACTTTCTTACGGCGAATTGCCAGGGAGTCCGGGAAGCGGTTTCGTCTGAGTTCAGCGACGTAGCATCACCATCGATGAGCAGTGCGGTCGACTTGCCGCTTTTAAATGCGAATATTCCGTGCGGTTGAGCGTTACCGGACACGGTGGCTGATAACAAGGGGTACAGCCGCGCGGAGATTCGAACCTGGTTAACCTCTCATGAGATCGAGGCCGTGATCCCCTGCCGGGAGGACGAAATCGGGGCCACGCCTACAGTCGCGAGGCGCACTGTGACCGTCCGATCAGCGAACGAGCGATCAACCGCTTCGAGCGCTTCCGGCGCATCGCCGCCGCCCGGTACGAAAAGCTAGCAGGCAGTTATCTGGCGATGGTGACCGTCGTCTGTGTCCGGAGTGGCGGCGAGTTTGCAATCACACCCTGTTGCGGTTTATGAGGAGTGAGTCACTCCAAGTAAACGAGCTACGTATCGTTGCCGCGATCCAATGTTATGACTACATTGCCTATCTTATGACCCTTTTCAACATACCTGTACGCCTCGACAATGTCTTCCAGTGGATATCTTCTGGATATCTTCGATCGATGAGCGGCTTGAATTTTCCCTTTTCGACAAGCCCTTTGAGAAAGACCAGGTCTTGTTTACTGTTTTTGGGTATTGGAAGTATGACTTTCTTGCTGCCAAATCTTGAAGTCCACAGGGCTAAAAAGGGATTCTGCCACAAGAATCCAAGGTCGGAGGAACAGTAGATCCCACCTGATTTAAGCAGTTTCTTGCATTTGCCAAATGAACTCTTGCCAACGGCATCAAAAACAAAGTCGTACGTCTCACCATCCCGTGTAAAATCCTCCTTCGTGTAATCGATGACGCGATCGGCACCCAGGGACTTGACCAGTTCCATATTCCCGGTATCACATACCGCCGTAACGTCCGCACCATAGTGTTTCGCAAGCTGGACTGCTGCCGAACCGATAGCACCCGTGGTGCCATTGATCATGACTCTCTGCCCGCTTGTGACATTTGCCTTCCTTATATCATATCGCTAAGCGCATAGTGCGCGCCCTCGGCAATAGGTGCGGCTTCGTCATAGGTCATATTCGCTGGCATATGTGCCAGCATGCCCTCCCCGGGCATCGTCTTATACTCGGCATGTGCACCAAAAACGGCGTCATTGTAGCCAAACACGCTATCACCGACCTTGAACGACTTTACGTCTTTACCAATTGATTCAATCTGGCCGGCAAACTCGTTTCCAAGAATCGGGTTTTTGGGCTTACGCAGCCCGTAAATCAACCGTATGAAAAATGGCTTCGCCCGAAGGACTCCACAATCCGTTCGATTCACCGTTGTCGCATAGACCTTTATCAACACTTCGTCGTCTTTGGGCGCAGGTTTCTTCACCTCCAAAAGCTTGAGAACCTCTGGTGGGCCGTAGTTGGTGTAGACAACCGCTTTCACGAGTCTCCTCCAGATACATCAAGGACGCAACACGATGATGTCGCAAACCCTTTATGGTACGTAGGACCCAAGGGAATGGTACCAGAGGCGAGGAATACGTACATTGCCTACAGGGCTGTCAACGATCATTTGCATGGTTCTGTCCGAGGCGATGGAGTGGTAGGCGTCTGGACCGGTATCCCGGTCCAGACGCCCCGCAGGCGACGGAGCAGATATCACCGTGCATCGGTATCGGTATCGTTTGTGACCTGGTTCAACCCAAGAGTCTTATCGATTGCGCGTTCCGTAACGCCGACTGGGTTCACCACTCCGTAGAGCCAAAGATGGTATGGCGTCTACCAGTCCATGATCCTGATGTCGAGCTTCCACAACCATTCTCTTAACTTGACGGACGTCATCGACTCAATCCAATGATGCGGTCCTGTTAGGGCTACTTCAGCGATGAATACGGCTAGTGGACTGTCAGCCCTCATTTGTCATTCCGACAGTTGTGTCGAGCAGCTGCATCGATCGGAAGCGAAGCGACCCGAGGAATCTCGGCAGCTTCGTCGCTGGTCCCGCGGGACCAATACGCCCGTGGTTGCGGGCATCTTGCCGACCCATTCGTCGGGCTCAGGACATGCCTACGGATCGGCTGCGACGACGCGGCTGCTGAGATCCCCAATAGGCGATTCCACGGGAATCGATGGGCCGCATTCGCTTCGCTACCGATGCGGCTGCTGGGATGACAATTCAGCGTGACGGTCCACCAGGGAGCCGCCCCTATTTGCTCTGGGCATTCATAGACGACCCGAATGGCTAGCCGTCTTTCACAGGCACACAGATCACTTGCGCTCGGTCTGCACCCATGCCTCATTGACAAGCTAACGTCGTTAGCATAGAGTTACACTAACAACGTTAGCTTGCTACAGGGAGGTTATGATGACCGGACGCATTGTTACCGAGATCGAGATCGCCGCTAGTGCTGACCGCGTTTGGCACGTACTGACCGATTTCGCTTCCTATCCCGAATGGAATCCGTTCATCCCTCGCATCGCGGGCTCACTCGCCGTAGGCTCGAGGCTCGACACGTTCATTAAGCCGCCCGGCAGCCGCGGCATCAGTTTCAAACCGACCGTATTGGCTTTGGTTCCGGGCCGCGAACTCCGATGGCTCGGCCAGCTGCTGATCCGCGGTATCTTCGATGGCGAGCACAGCTTCCGAATTGAGCGGCTGACGCAAGAGCGCATTCGCTTTATCCAGGAGGAGCGATTCTCTGGCATTCTCACCTTCCCACCGCTGTTCCGCATTCTGACGAGCGGCACCCAAGAGGGATTCAAGGCGATGAACCAGGCTCTCAAACAGCGGGCCGAGATCCCGGAACATTCCGACCCGTAGCCGTGTTGAGACGCCCGTCTCTCACGTTGATCAGGCCCGATATTCTTCTATTTCATGCCCGATTGAGGAGTTCCAGATGCGACCTACATCCGACTCAGTCGCTCCCGCCATGATCACGACCTCCATCGCTTACGGGTCGCTCTCGGTTGTACTCGGCGCGGCGCTGATTGGGGCGCTGATCGCCCTCGGTGGGGGAGGGTGGCAGGCGCTGGTGTTCGCCCTCATGCCGGATGTACCTGGTGTGCTCAGTATCGACTCCAGCCTTGCGCGCGGTCAGTTACACCCGCGGGCGGTCCCACTGTACAACGTCCTGCACGGTCTGGCTTGGCCAGTTGCGCTCGGGATTGCCTCCGTCACCTGGCTCGGGCTGCCGTGGCTGGTTGCCAGCTTAGCTTGGGCGCTCCACATTTCGCTCGACCGAATGATGGGCTACGGTCCACGCACAAAGGACGGGTTCAAGCGTGGTTGAGACGACAGCCCTCATCGCTCGGCCCCGCGCTACCGCCATCGTGACGGAAGCGCGGCGGATCCTTGACACCGAGGGGCGTGAAGGACTGACTATGCGACGGCTCGGCGAAGCCGTCGGTATCCGGGCCCCATCTCTCTACCGACACTTTCGGGACAAGGCCGCCGTCGAAGCCGCCCTCATGGACACCGGCTTCGACGAACTCCGCGCGGCCATTGATGCCGGTTTTGCGCGGGATGGCGAGTCGCTGGTGACACTCGGCGGCGTCTTTCGAGAATTCGCCCAGTCCCAACCGCATCTCTACCGCCTGCTGACGACCGGTCGACTCCCCAGAGAACGACTCAGACCCGACGTCGAATCCCGTGCCGCCGCCCCACTGATGCGGGTGGCTCGCGGCGACACGGATCTCGCCCGTTCCATCTGGGCGTTCGCCCACGGAATGGTCATCCTCGAACTCGACGGCCGTTTCCCCCCTGGAGCCGATCTCGATGCCGCGTGGGCGGCCGGTCTCGCCGCATTCGCCAGCATCATCCCGGTCAATACACAGGCTGAAGTTGAAGCGGACCAATAGGCTTCCCGTTTGTGGTCAGCCACGTCGTTGGCTGAAGAGATCGCCGGCTTCCAGAAATCCTTGGTGAATCGTTGCGCCCGACCGATCATCGGGAGGAACGAACGGCAGTCACGCTTTACTCGATGCCTTTGGGCCGATGTCTATCGGGAATGGAGTGAGCTGGCTGGTAGGGCGACCGTGCATAGCATGTGTACCGACAAATCTGGACGAACTGTAGTTACGCTTGGGTGGCCGCCCGCATCCTGAGAGAGGTGTTCCGACCCGGTACCGAGGATGCCCCTGTTCCGTCGAAAGACGGCATCAAGTTTTGAAATGATAGTGTCTCGGGTAATCGACATCACGCACGGGGGTTCGTGCGCAACCAGCAAACGCACCCGCTCCGGATGCCGGTCCGTCAGGTTGAGCCCGATCTGGGCGCCGCCACTCGTCCCGAACACGTAGGCTGGGCCGTCGCCGAGCGCTTCGATCAATCGCGCGGCATCGTCGCCATGAACATCGAGCCGCTGTTCCTCGGGATCGCCGTCGAGAGTGCTGCGCGAGCGAGTGCAGTGGCGCGGCCATCGCCGACGGGAGGCATCACCGGCTCCTCCCAGGAAGGACGGTCGTGCACAATCCGGCGCCGAGCGGTCGACGGGCGAGGGTGATGATCTCGTGTGCAGTTCTGATGAGGGGCGAGCGATCCCAGCTGGCGAACTGCGCCTCGATCTCGAGTCCGGCGTTGGCCAGGACGGTGGCGAGCGTGTCCAACTCGAGGAACCGCAACTGCCCCCGATCGACCCGCAGGGGCTGACCGCCGCGATCGCTGGTTATCTCGGTCAGCGTGACCACGTCGCCGGTGACATCGAGCACCTTGTAGCTGATCTGCAGTTCCCGACCGGCCGGATCGGTGACCCCCATCGGTTTGCCGTGGTGCCACTTCTCCCATTCGCGCACGGTCGGGTTGCGTGTTTCGAAGGCGAACGTGCCACCAGGAACCAGAGCGCGTTGGATCGCCGCAAGTGAATCGCGCACGTCGGCGTCACTTATGAGCGACTGGAACGCATGCCCGGTCATGATCGCGAGGTCGAACGCGGCATCCCACGGCATCGCGGCAGCCGTGGCCTGGTGCCAGGAGATCTCCGGCTGGCGGTGGGCCATGGTCAGCATCGACGGGTCGGGATCCACTCCAACCAGACGACCGCGGTGACCAGCTTCCCGGGCCCGTTTCAGGATCGATCCGATACCGCAGCCAACGTCGAGCACGGCGTTGGAGGTCATGATCGGGCCCAGGTACAAGTCGTCGGCCGCACCCCAGGGATTCAGCACGTCATAGAGCTGGGGAGCCCGGCATCAGAGTAGGTGGGTGATCGGGGGTGGCTCACTGGTGCCCCTCCGTGTCGTGGTCGTGCCACAGGGACCGCATCTCCGCGCTATGCGCCAGCAAAAAGTCAAGCGTGCCTTGAGCTTCGATGCGGCCTTCCTTCAACACGACGATGTGATCGGCGCGGCGCAGTGCGGTCCGCCGGTGCGAGACCGCCAGGCATGTCACTTGACCGCTGGCGAACAAACGCTCCCACAGCACCCCCTCCGTCTCGACGTCCAATGCACTGGAAAGATCGTCGATCACCAGCAGCTCAGCGTCGCGTATCAACATCCTTGCCGCCGCCGTGCGCTGGATCTGGCCACCCGAGAGCTTGACGCCGCGAGTGCCGACGGTCGTCTCCAACCCGTCTTCCAGCGTCTGCAGGTCACGCTCGAGAACGGCACTGTGGATTGCCGCATCCAGCGCCCCCGCATCGTCCGGCATTCCCAGAAGAATGTTCTCCCGGAGCGTCTCGCTGAAGAGGCGCGGGACCTGCGCCGTGTATGCCGCACGGGGTGGGACGAAGAAGGATGCGATATCGTCCACCACTTTACCATTCCACCGCACGTCGCCCGCATCCCGGGGAAGCAAGCCCAGGAGGGTGCGGAGAAGGGTCGTCTTGCCTGACCCAACCTTGCCGGTCACTACGGTGAGCGTTCCCTGTTCGAGCTTCAGATCGATCCCCTCTATGCCACCACTACCATATCCCGATTCCCGATGCCTATACGTCAGTCCGCGTGCCTCGACGACATCAAGGCGGTCTTCGGACTGACGAACGGATCGGTCGAACGCGGGAAGTGGTCCCCGCAGATGCAACGGCGTGTGTTCGACCAGGGCTTCAGGCGGCGCGTCGCCGAGTAGGACATCCATCCGCATGAATGCAACGCCACCCTGCCGGTAAAAGGCAAGGAATTGCCCGAGGTTGGTCGTAAAGTCGGTCACGAATCCGAGCCAGGTGATGAAGATCACGAATTCGCCAACCGACAAACGGCCGTCGCGCAAGGTGTTCGCAACCATCAGCATGACGATCCCGGTGCCAATCCCGGTGACGCTCCGTGAGATCGAGCCCATGGCCCGCGATGCAACCGCATCGGTGAGCATCGCACGACGCCGCTGCCCGTTGAGCTTCGAGATACGGGCGATTGCCCGATCCTCGGCACCTGCCGCCTGGATCACTTGCGTTGCGGCAAGGATGCTGCCGATCGCGCCGGTCACGTCACTCGTGGCCTGGCTGCTCGCCTCCCGGTAGCGCGTGAGGGCCGTACTTGCCCACTGTGTGAGCAACACCACGATCACGAGCGGAATCGTCACGACGATGGTGATCTGGAGGTCGATCCACGCCAGTGCGACGAGTGCGCCAAGCGCGATCAGGGAATGGACGATGATCTCATCGGTCCAGTCGATGACATCCTCGGCGGCATAGGCATCGTCACGGAAGCGGCTGATTGTCTCGCCGAGCGGATAGGGCAACGGCATGGCCCCCGCTCGCTTCAGCACGTGACGGAGCAGGTTGATGCGCATCAGGCCGCTCATCAGGAAGCGCATCCGGATCTCGATGAAACCGGCGACCAACCAGAGAGCAGACCGGACAAGTGCGAAGATCACCAGCAGCGAAACCAGACCGGCCAATCCTCCCGGCAGATGGGACCGCCCGGCAAGCGAATCGAGAAATGTGCCGACGAGCAGTCCTGGCAGCAGCGATGAGAAATTCATCACGTCCCACAGGATGCCGTGCAGGAGGCAGAGCCAGGGGGCATACCTCCACATGCGGGAGAGGTACTTTCGCGTCTGCAGCGGACGTCGTGGCGTCATCGTGGACGTGGTTGTGGTGGCGGATGTCGTCGTCATCGTGCGATCTCCAGAGCATCGAGACGCAATAGCGTCGCGAAATGCGAGGAGGGATCGGCTGCGAGCACCTCGCGCGGTCCATGTTCCCGAACTTCGCCATCGACGAGCACCAGGATGTCGTCGGCATAGGCCAACGTAGAGAGGCGGTGGGCGACGATGATCCCCGTGCGGTCTGCGAGCAGACGTCCGAGAGCGGTGTGGACCAGCCGCTCGGTGGCGGGATCGAGACGCGCCGATGCTTCATCGAGAATCACCACATCGGGATCGCGCAGCAGGATGCGGGCGCAACTGAGCACCTGCATCTGACCGGCCGAGAGACCGATCCCACCCGCTCCGAGCGGTGTATCCAGCCCTTGCGGCAGGTTTCGTAGCCAGTCACCAAGATCGAGTGCATCCAGCACCTCGCGAAGGCGATCATCCGGTATCGCATCGCGTTCGGAGCGGTCGGAGCGGTCGGAGCGGTCGGAGCGGTCGGAGCGATCTGCGAACAGGGTCAGGTTGTCGCGCAGGCTGGCATCGAAGAGGTGGACATCCTGGGTGACGACGCCGATGCGCCGTCGCAACTCGGCGAGGCGGGTATCTCGCACATCGACCTCACCGACGCGAACGATGCCGGCCGTCGGATCGAGGAAGCGTGGCACGAGCCGGGTCAGCGTGGTCTTCCCACTGCCGGTCCGCCCGACGATCCCGAGGACGCGGCCCTGCTCCACCCGCACGCTGACATCGCGCAGGATGGGTGCATCGGGAAGATAGCCAAACGTGATGCGATCGAACTCGACGGGAAGTGAACCGGACGGCAGAGGTGTGCCGCAGCCATCGACGATGCGCGGCTGTTCGGCCAGGAGAGATTGGATACGCCCGAGGCTGGCATCGGCTTGCTGAAAATCCTGCACCTCATCGCGCAATTGTTCGGTCGGGCCGCGCAGCATGTCTGCCAGTCGAAAGACGAGGAAGACGGTGCCAAGCGTGAGCGATCCCGCATGGAAAAGCACTCCGCTAACTCCGAGCGCGAACGCCATTCCCAGCGCGAAGACGCCTTGGCTGGTCGCAACCATCGCGTATCCCCACATCTGGGCCTGCGTCGTGATCTTCAGCCATCCGCGCATCAGTTCGTAGAACCGACGGAGTACGAACGCCTGGGCGCTGTGGCCACTGGATCGCACATCCTCCAGCCCCGCGAGGTATTCGCCAAGGAATCCGTAGAAGTCGGCGCTGGTCTGCCGTTCGGCGACCCAGGCGGGCGTTGCGACCTTGCGGATTTTCAGCATGGCAACGAGGGCGATCGCCACGAATGCGGTCAACCCGAGACCGATCCGCCAATCGATTACCCACAGGAACCCGAGGATACCGGCGATGAGGACACCGTTCCCGACCACATTGACGACGAAGCGCGAGAAGAACCGGGCGAGGGTGCCGACATCGCCATCGACGCGCTCGATCAGCTCCCCTTGGGTATGCGCGTTATGGAACGAGGCATCAAGGCGCAAGAGATGTGCAGCGAGGTCGATGCGCAGTGCATTCGTCGCGTCCCAACTGACGCGCTCGGCTACCCACGTCTCGACAACGGCAAACGCCTGTCCGACGAGCGCGAGCAGCATGGTGGCGACCGCGAGCGCGATGAGTCCGCGCAGAGGTTCGCCTTCGGTCGCGTGGTCGATGAAGCGAGCGGCGATAAAGGGAGTGACGATCTGGACCGCGATAGTGACGGCGAGGATCGCGCCGAGCAAGCTCATTGAGAGACGGTGTGGGCGGAGATAGAGACCGAGAAATCGAAGCGAGGTGGGCACGTAGGGGCATCTCCGGATGGCAGACGACACGACAAACACCCCATGACAGGTTTGTCACGAGGAAAGGTCGAACGCGCGATGCGGTGGAGAAAACCAAGTCGACGAGATGTCGGGAGCGGTTACGTCAAAAATCCGGTCCATCAGCAAGGATCAGCGCCAACGAGCAGGAAACCAACGGCATCAACCGAGGTGAATGAGGCTCATCCAGCATGCGCATGGGGAAGTCGTTTGGGTCATGTCGATAAGCCTCCAGAGGGGAGATATTCGAGAATCCAGAGAACATGCGTCCCTGACGTGCCCAGCATAGCGACTCTGGCGGGATGAGTCAATCCGGGGAGGGACCCGCCGTAGACACGACCGTTGAGAGCAATGCCTGCTCGGGCAAGGAGCATGTGCGAAGTGCCACAGCGAACGATCGAGCAGGACTCTCGATCTCGCCATCGATCGTCCGCTGCCACCGCCGGTCCGGATTGTTCGCGATGTGTTGCCGAGTACGCTCAAACTCATCGTCGTCGCGAACGATGTAGTCGTTGAAACCGACATGACAGAGCTTGCGATCGAATGGGGCCATCACTCCTGCCAGATGTGCCGGATATACGTGTTGGAGGTAATGGCATGACCTGGCTGGGAGAGAGCCGTGGATGCTCGTTCGGCAGAGGTGTATCGAGGCGAACGATACGTCCATGCAAATGAGTTGACATGAGCACGCTCTCGACCCTATTCACCGTTGGAAAACGTGCAGGAACTTTGGACAAGAAGCTCATCACCATCACCCAGCTGGCCTGAAGCGCATCTGGCCATCTGGAATGACGCCAAAGCGAGCCTGCCACTTCTTCGTATTCGAGGTCATGAACCATGCGTTGGCCCGTCGATAGCCGTATCCGAAGAGTCTTCGCTGCTTCCGAGGTGACCCTACGCTCGGAAGGTAAGGTCGTGGAGGGCGCCCCAGGCACCCGGAACGTCGAGGTCGCGAGAATGACGGAGATCACGAAGGCACTCCCCATTCTCGCCGCCTACGACATCCCCTACCGCGATCGCGGGCAATACTGGGCGGGCGGGCAGAACGACCCCGAAAGCTACCCGGCCTGGGTGCAGGCGTACGCGGATGGAATCGGCAATCGACCCGCCGCCGTCATCCTGGAGCCAGACGGGCTGACGCTGACGGATTGCCTGGACAAGACGCAGACGGCGGAGCGATTCGAGCTGCTGCCGGCGGCTATCGACACGTTCGAGGCGAAGCCGCAGGTCGATGTCTACATCGATTCCGGGCACGTGGCCTGGTTGCCGGCGGCGGAGGCGGCGCGGCGCCTCAAGCTGACCGGGATCGAACGAGCAGCCGGGTTCTCGATCAATGTATCCAACTTCCAGACGACGGCCGATTCGGTCGCGTATGGGTTAACAGTCTCGGATGCGATCGGTGCGGAGGGCGGCACGCATTTCGTGATCGATACGAGCCGGAACGGGAATGGGCCATGGGAGTCGGATGACCCGGAGGCGTGGTGCAACCCGCCGGGCCGGGCGCTGGGTGATGCACCGACGGTGAAGACGGCGGATCCGCTGGTGGATGCCTACCTCTGGTTCAAGCGCGTCGGGGAGTCGGACGGGTCGTGCCGCAATGGTCCGGGGGCCGGGCAATGGTATCCGGACTACGCGCTGGGGCTCGTCCGAAACGCAGGCGACCCGACCGCGAGTCCGGGCGCCTCACCGGAGACCCAGGCGGCAACACCGGAATCCGGGGGGTAATCGCGCGCGACAGCATGATCTAACGTACGTGCTTTCACGAGATTGGTGGTAACGCCTGGGCAGGTGCTGCGCTGCCCGAAAGAAAGGCGAACGACCTTGACCGATCGCGATCGTGCAGCCGGCGACGAGATCGTGCGGCTTCAGCCGAAACCGCGCCGTCTCGCAACGTCACGGCGCGCGTGACATGCACTACTGCATCCTATTCCGGCTTGGACAGTGACGCAGACAAGAACCGCGCTCACCCGTGTGGCTTGTGCAGAGGAGGCGGAAACGCACGCCCGGATGTCGGTCTTGCGCGAACAGGTTGAATCAACAGACGTCGGCCGCTGTTCCGTCCTTCGGGTTGGATACATTGGTACTGAAAAACATCCTGATGAAATAAAGCACCCGCTCAAGAACGTCGTCAGGCGCGATCCCGTGGCGTCTCCGGAAACGTCGAATGTCCTGGGATTTCACCTGATCGCACATGACGAATGACGTTTGCCTGAGCATACCTTCGATCGGCCCCATCTTGATATGGGAATCCAGTCCGCGATCGCGTGTTGTCAATGGGCATACAATGAAAAGATCGTTCGGCACCGCGTTGAACTGGTCGCTCGATACCACGAGTGCTGGTCGCAACCCTGACTGCTCGCGGCCAACCTGAGGACTGAAATCAACGAGCCAGATCTCTCCGGCCCTGGGTGATGCATGGGATGTTTCACGGTCCTCCGGCGAATCGTTGAGCTGGTCAGGCACCTGATTCCCCTATCCCGTTGCGAATCTCCCGTTCTTCCTCGGCAGTGAAATACGGCTCTTCGTCGCCGAGCCCATCCATCGAGCCACCTTCAAGCAACGCGATCTCATCCTTGTAATCTTGCCAGACAGCCGGATCGGCCTTCAGGCGAACATATTGCTCGTTGAGGCGGTTCCAGAACTGCTCCACCTCATATCGTTCGACCAGATCGGTGACGATCTCACCCATCGGTCGTGCTTCCATTTTGGAGAGCTCCAGCAGCTTGGCGTGGGTTGTGGGCTTGAGCTTCACAACTGGCGCCGTCATCTTTCTCGTTGGGGCCATGGATGCATGCTCCTTTACGGCGAATCCCTCGACGTGACACCAAAGCGGTATACTGAATCAGTATACCTCATTTGTTTACCTCTTGATACTACCTGTCTACACCAACCACACGATGCAGAAAACAGGAACACATGAAGCCGCCTACTTCCGTTGGAGGAAGGCGGCTCTGGTGATGAGTTCAGCCAGGATGACGACTATCCCGGATTATTCATGGACAACACCTGCGCGCTTACCGTCATTTCGAGCAATGAGCCTGCCCTGGCAGCGGCACGGGTAGCTACATCGCGCCGCGCGGTCGAGCGACGTCGAAGGGCTCGACATGACGAACCCTTGGGCCAACAGCAGGTCGATGGCTCTCGTCAATAATCCGGGCTATCTCCCCCTATCAGGAAGCATGAACGCCCCATCCAGCACGGAAGACCGTCTTCCCCGCGATCCGGACCCGATCGCCCGCGAACGTCAGGCGTACGTCACCGCCTCGCGCGCTCAGCTGCCCCGCGGCCAATACATCCTCGACCAATCGCTCGCGCCAATACGGGCCGCGCGTGCACTGGATGGACCCCGTCACCGAATCCTCCGGGATGCCGAATGCCGGGGCAATGCAACGACAGACACATGCGCGAGTCCATCCGTCTGGCCAGAAGCGGTCACGACCATCGTGCAAGGAGAAATCGACGCGATCGCATCGATGTTCGGCGGGAGAGTGCGCACGGTGCCGGCGACAACAAAGACCGCGTGGAGTTCGCGTGCCAGCAGCATCGTCTCAGGCCGGGCGCCGGGCGCCCTGACGATCTCGTCGGTGATGGGAAGCTTTCTGACGGGTTGCCGCGACGGGAAGTCGAGTTCGAGCAGGTCACCATCCCGACGCACGATCAGTGTGCCGCTCATGCTTTGGAAGACAACCTGTTCCAGTTCCGGCTGCAGATCGCGAAAAAATGACGGCGGCGGTGCCAATGTTGCGTGCCCGCAGAGGTCGATCTCCTTGGCCGGGGTGAACCAGCGCAGCTGATCGTCGATTTCCGGATCATCATTCACCGGCTCGAAGAAGGCCGTCTCGGAGAGGTTATTCTCCATCGCGATGCGCTGCAGCGTCTCATCCGGCAACCAGGCATCGAGCAGGCAGGCGGCGGCGGGTTGCCTCCGAAGACGTGATCGATGAACGCATCGATCTGAAAAAGGGGGAACTGCACGACATCGCTCCGGTTGCCCGAAAACGAATCAGCGCGAACGCTTGTGGCCAGCAATAACCTTCAACCCGCCCCGCATCGACGAGACCGTTCCATCTGTCACGGCCAGTTCGGTCGATCATCACGGGAATCAGCTCCGAACCGGAGCGCGAGAAGACCGAGCAGCATGAACACCAGCACGAAGACCAACAGTTCCATGGAACTACTCCAGCCACATCGGAACGAGCGACACCACAACCAGGGACCCGAGCGCAATATTGACGAGTTGCCAGTGCCGATCCGTGCGCAGCGTGCGCGCGAGTGCTTGCCCGCCTCCGCACCAAAGCGCCCAGTTCGGCACACCAATCAGGGCAAAGACGAGCGACAGGATCACCGCCAGTTGGAGGGCGGTCGGCGCAAGGGCCGTGTACCCGGCAGCGGCACTGAGCGCCATCGTCCATCCCTTCAGATTGAGCAGCGAATTGATGAAGCCGGTCATGAAGCCTCGCCGGTGCCCACGTCCACGTCCACGTCCACCATCCGGGATCGAGAAATCCGGGACGCCAGCGTGCGCGATCTTCCATCCAAGCCAGATGAGGTAGACCGAACCGACGAGCTTCAGGACGATCCGAATCGACGGCTCGGCATGAACGATCGAGGCGAGCCCGATCGCCGAGACGGTGAGCAGCAGCACGATTCCAGTGACGACGCCCAGTCCGAGCGGAATGCTCCGCCGCATCCCGACCTGCACGCCAGACGATGCCATGAGCACGTTGTTCGACCCCGGACTGCACGTCATCGCGATCGCGAAGATCACAAGCGAAACGAACTGCTCACTCATGACGATGCCACTCCGGCCATCAGAACCGGCGCCCGTTCGACGTGCCGGGCACGAAGATAATTCCTGGCTGCTCGAGGAGCTTCAGGAACTCCCGAATCTCGGAAGGACGCATCCGATCGATGCGATTGGCGAACGCCTGGTTCCATCCAATCGGTGCGTGCGGCGACTCGTACATCATGGCGAGCGTGTCCTCCGGGCAAAGCGTGAATCCGTGATTCGAACTGTATCAGCACTATTGTGAAATGTCACTATTATTGTCACTATGACATTCATGAAGTACTATCAGCGCATGAATGAATCCTGGTTGCCCACACTCACCGCCACGAACGGCACGCTCCACGAGCGACTCCTGCACGCACTGCGGCAGGACATCGCCGCCGGTACGCTTCGACCGGAGGGGAAGTTGCCCCCACACCGGGAACTGGCGAGTCGACTTGGGATCGGCGTCGGCACGGTCACCAAAGCCTATGCGGAGGCGGAACGGCTCGGTCTGCTGACGAGCGCGGTCGGACGGGGCACGTTTGTCGCCCGGACCGCTCCACCGCCTCGTGAATCGACCGCGTCCTCCCCATCGTTCCACGGTGACCCCGATGCGATTATCGACCTCTCGCTGAACATGCAATCGCTCGACGCGGCTTCGGCCAGGATCGGCGATGCCCTCGTGCGCGTGCACGACCGCCCCGACATCGGCGACCACGTCACGTTCGCCCCTCACGCGGGGATCGACTGGCACCGGCAGACGCTGGCGGAATGGTTGCGCAAGGCCGCGCAGTTCACGACGGTCGACTGGCGGCGGCTGATCGTCACGACCGGGACGCAGCATGCGATGTCTCTCTCCGTCGACGAGCTCTGCCAGCCGGGAGATGTCGTGCTGACAGAAGCGGCGACCTTCAACGGCTTCCGCGCGATCGCGGACTATCGGCGGCTGCGCTGCGCCGGTGTGGCGATGGACCGTGACGGGATCCTGCCAGCAGCACTCGAGGAGGCGATCGTGACGCACGGGAGTCGCGTCCTCTACGTGCAGCCGACGCTCCAGAATCCAACGACGCGCACGATGCCGCGAGCGCGTCGCGAGGAGATCGTCACGATCGCCCGCAGACACGACCTGACGTTGATCGAGGACGACGTCTACGCGCCGATCGCCTTTGCGCAGGGATCGCAGGCATCGGATCTCGTGCCGCTGGCGATGCTGGCGCCAGAGCGGACGTTCTACGTCAGCAGCGTCTCGAAGGCGCTTGCGCCGGGATTGCGCGTCGGCATGCTCGTCGCCCCGGATCGGGAGCGCTTCGACCGCCTGGGCGTAGCGATGCGCGCGACCTCCTACTCGACGAGTACGCTCGGCCCGCTCGTCGTCTCGCAATGGATCAAGGATGGTGTCGCGGACGAGATTCGCGGGGTATTGGCGCAGGAGGCGTCGACGCGGATGATCCTCGCGCGCAGGATGCTGGGCGATGCGATCGAGGCGCCCTCCTTCCCGACGAGCCTGCACGCCTGGCTCCCGATGTCGGAGCTGCGCGCGGAACGGGTCGCGAACAGCGTCCTGCGGCGGGGTGTGATACTGACACCGCCCTCGTCGTTCATCGTCAACGGTGAGTCCGTCTCCGGTCTCCGTCTCTGCCTCAACTCAGTGACGCGACCGGAGATGGAGCACGCCCTACGGATCGTTCGCTCCGTGCTCGCCGACGAGATCGTGCCCGGCCGCATGGCGATCGTCTGACGCGCACGATGAATCCAGGGTCGATATGGAGCCGACTCCGGATTTCCCATGCCGGAATGCGATCTGACAAGAGGTGCAGCTCACCCTTCCGAGAACATGCGAACGTTACACCCGGAAACCCAGTTCCCGGAGGGCGCCCCAGGCACCCGGAACGTCGAGGTCGCGGGCGGCGCAGGCGGCCGTGAGCAGCTCATCGCTGAGATAATGGTCGTACTTGTCTCGATCCTTGCCGTGCGCCTTCGCCGCCAGGTCGATCGGATCCGCCATTGGCCCAACTTCTATCTGGTGCAGGATCTTCCGGATCTTGACGGCTGAATCATCCCTGCAGATCAGGGCGACCCCTTCGAGGCTGACGTTGACACCCTCCCGGAGGAGGACCATCGCGATCGTGTTCATGATGCGATCCCCTCGCCACGGAAATATCAGCGTATCCCCATCCCAATCGATGACGAAACTGGTGGCGAGTTGGTACCGACGGTAACTGGCGCGCCCCTCATGGAGGAGCCGCTGCGCAGTGGCATCCAGATAGGCAGGAACGCTGTCGCCCTCGTAGAGCACGCGCATCTTCCGCCGGATGCCATCGGCGATCTCCGCCTTGGAACCGCCGAACCGGGCAGCAGTGCCTCCACCCGACTGGGCAAGTTCGATGAGCTTGGCACTGCCGTCGATATCGAGGACTTTCCAGCGGCGTCCGGCGAAGACAAGGAGCTGACCGACGACGATGGGATATTCGACCGGCATGGTGCCAAGCGTGCTGCCGGCGCTCATGAGCCGGTATTCCTCAGGAGTCTGGAAGGCGGTATAGAAGGTGTAGTGGTTGACGAGATGGTCGCCCTCGCCACCGGGAAGCAGGAGTCCATCGCTCGATTGCGAGATCACATCCTGCGCGCCAAGTTCCCGCAGGACCTGAATGAACAGCGGTCGGGTCACATGCACAAACGGACCGTTCGCGCAGAGAACACTGAACAGCTGTGGCGCGGTGGCGCCACCATGCTGGGCGATGACGGACAGGATCTGCTGTACGAGCGTCGAGAGGTGGAGACCGGCGGCGTTGGGCGGCTCGTACCACTTCTCGAGCAGCAACTCGATGACGGCGACGGACTGAAATATCTCGGGACGCAAGCGGTCGACGGGACTGGAATGCTGTGTGACTTCTTCTTCGGTCACATAGAGACGCAACGTCGCGGGCTGACCGCGCCGACCGGAGCGGCCGAGTCGCTGGCGAAGTGAGGAGACGCTGTTGGGGGCGCCGATCTGCGCGATCGAATCCGCGGAACCGATGTCGATGCCCATCTCCAGGGTCGAGGTGCAGATCGCGGTGGCGTGTTGGTCGGACGATTTGAGCATGCGCTCGACGTCCGACCGAAGCTCCCGGGAGAGATTGCCGTGGTGCGGGAAGAACTCGTTCGGAACCCGGTTCGCTTCGCTCATGCTCTGCAGCAGCGTCGCATAGATCTCGACGACACGACGCGCGTTGGTGAAGACGAGATTGTCCTTGCCGCGCAACGTCCGGTAGAGGTGATCCGCGATCGAGGGGTTCTCCATGTGATCCGGGTTGTACGGCAGATCGCCGGCCGGGTTGCGCGAGAGCGTGAGGGTCTCGCCAAAGACGTAGCCCCGCATCTGGAGGCGGAGTTCGGACGCGTCGTCATGTGTTCCACCGATGATCGTGACGTCCTCACCGTGGCCGGGACGCAGAAACCCGGCGGCGATACGCGGCGCGGCGATCGTGGCCGAGAGGGCGATACGAGGCACCCGGCGACGGATCGCGAGCTCGACGCGGTGCAGGAGCGATTGCAACTGGGCACCACGTTCTGTTCCAATGAACGAATGCAATTCATCGATGACGACATAGCGGAGACCGTGGAAAAGCGTTGGCACCCGCGAGCCCTGATTGACGAAGAGCGCTTCCAGCGACTCGGGCGTGATGAGCAGAATGCCATCCGGGCGCTTGAGGAGGTTGGTGCGATCGGCGCCCGTGACATCCCCATGGCGACGAAAGACGGGGATATCGACCGCACTGGCGAGGTCGCTCAATCGTTCGAACTGGTCGTTGATGAGTGCCTTGAGCGGGCTGATGGCGAGGGCCTTGACGCCGACATCGGCGGTACCGGCCTCCTCTTCGAACGCGAGCGCAGAGACGATCGGCAGCCAGGCGGCTTCGGTTTTTCCGCCTGCCGTTGCCGCGTTGACAATGACATCGACCTCCCCTGCGAGGACAGGCCCGACGGCCATCGCCTGGATCGCGCGAAGCTGTTGCCACTCCTGAGCCCAGATCCATTGCTGAATGTTCGGATGCAGGCGGGCATAGGTGGCTGCGAGGTCGACCGTGTCGTTAATCGCGCTCCCGGCGTTGTAGTCGGTTCTGGTGCCGACGTTTCCGCCATCATCCGGCTCGCGCGGGTCAGAGCTTGAAGGAGGCAAGTTCATCGTCTTCATCATTGCTGACCGCTTGCCCGGTTGGCGCGCCAGAACCGTCCGGAGCTTCCGATCCTGCATGGATCGGCTCAAGATCGGGATTGACCTCGAGTTCGACCGTGACAGCATCGATCAGGTTGCTCCAATGCTGTTCCGGATTTTGCTCCAGCACGGCGAGCAGATCGAGGAATCCCTTGATCGTATTGCGCGGAGTCCGGAAATAAGCGTCACCGATCCGGTTCGCGCAATGGCTCATGTAGGAATGCAGGCCATCGTCGGGGATCAGATACGCGCTCGGGTTGCCTGCCGCCTGCACGTGGCGAAGCTTGGTGAGCAGGACGTAGAAATCCTCCGGCGTCAGGTTGGCGAGGCGAATCACTGGTCCCGAGTAATCGACGAGTCCGTCCCGCGCAAAGCGGTTCTCTGCCAGTCGTGACTGCAATGCGGCGTAGGAATACAATCCGCGACGGGTGTCGAGGAGAAAGTCGGGAGTGCCGCCGAACACGAAACCGATACCGGCGGCAGTTCCCTGGGTCGCATCGTTGAGGATGCGCAGAATCTGCTCGTAGTTGGCGTTTCTCGCTGGCGAATTGGCGAGCTTGTAGAGGTTCACCATCTCGTCGAGGACAACGAACAAACCGCCGAAGCCCGCGAGACGGACGAAGAGCGCAAGGAGTTTCAACTGATCGTAGAAGTTCGCATCGTCGACGATCGTGCGAACGCCAAGCGATATCCGGGCATCGGTTCGGGTGCGAAATTCTCCTCGCAACCACCGAACTGCATCGCTTTTGAGCTGCTCGTTACCGGAGTCATGACCTTGCCAATATTTCGCAATCACCTCCGCGAAGTCATAGCCGCCAGTCAGCTCGGAAAGCTGGGCGAGGCCGCGCCGGATGACTGTTTCTGGTTCCTCGCCGGTTTCCCGTGCCTCCGTCAATGCCTGGGTCACGAAGCGCTCGACGACACTCGTCATCGCACCGCCCTCCGGCTTGGCGCGGGTGGAGATGTTGCGCATCAACTCGGCGTAGAGACTCCGCGCCTGACCACCGGTCGCATGGAGGCGACGATCCGGTGAGAGGTCGGCATGGACCGTTACGAGTTTCTTCTGCAGGGCGATCGCCCGCACAACATGGAGGAAGAAGGTCTTGCCGGACCCATACTCACCGATCACGAAGCGAACGCTGGAGCCGCCGTCGGCAATGCGATCGATATCTGCCAGCAGTGCCCTGACCTCGTTGACGCGTCCGACCTGCACGTGTTGCTGACCGATGCGGGGAACGACACCAGCCCTGAGCGATTGCAACAGGGCGTCGCGTTCGCGAGGGCGGATAGCGGCGACAGTCGTCTCGGTCATGAAAAGAACTCCTGGAACACGGTCTGATCGATGATGAGCAGGTCCTCGCCGGCGATCAGGGGATCGCCGGCGAGATCGAGTGCGGCCTCGTTCAGGACATCAATGGCACCCGCTGCAAGAAGATGATACGTCGCCGCGAGGCTGGCGAACTCGGCAGTCGAGGAGGTTTCGACCCCGGCGAGGGCGCGAAGCAACCGCGAGTGGGCAAGGTCGAGACCGGCGACCGAGTTCACGCCCGTTATCTCCGCACCTTCAGGGTGCGACGACGGGGCGGAAGCCGGTAGCGCGATGTCTCCATGCTCATCATCCGCAAAGATACTCCCGAGAAGATTGGAGACGGCCGATGTCTCCCGTACCTTGGCATCGATGAATGCCTGGTCCAGCGTCAGCAGGCCAGCCGTCCTCTCCCTGCTGGCAGCCGGCAGGCGGCTACTTCGGCTGGTGCCGGGGCTGCTTCGCCGGTTTCCATGTTGCCCTGTCAATGCAGCATGCAGGCGACTCGTCACCGTCTCCAGATCAAGACCGAGCATCTTGAAGGCCTTCATCAGCATCGTCACTGTCGCCGGCGAGACGGCACCATCGGTCGTGGCGACTGCGACCAGAAAATCGCCGATGGCTTCGCGTTCATCCTCCGACAGCGTCTCGATGCGCTTGCCGAGCCCCGTCAGCTTGATCTCGGTGGCGGCAAGTCCGACCAGAAAGGCATGGAGGCGTGCCATTTCCGAGGGGGGCAGCGCGTCGGACAGGGCATCGGGTAGCGTGTCGTCGAGGGCGATGATACCGACCAGCTCTGCGAGTTTTCCCGCCGGGATCGGTCCATTCGCCGCAATGACCGCGGCACCCAACGATGCCATCAACGTCGCGAGTGGATAGGCGGTGGAGGGCGCTTCCTCGATCGGCGATTCGAGACGATAGAGGACAACGGGCTTGCCGAGGGAAATCGGTGTTCCACCGAAGCGAACATCCGGTTCGACCCCGATATCGAAGCGCTGAAAGACCCGGGCCAACGCCAGGGAATCCGCCCTGGAGAGCTTTCCAACAGGCTCTTCCGACCAGAGACCAAGCACTTCGGCGGGATCGACGGGTGCGGCACGCATACCGAGGAGGCGTCGCTCGAACCAGTCCAGCAACTCTTTCACGTCGCTACGCGGTTCGGCGAGGAGGCGGGCGGGCAGCTGGCCGAGCGCAGCGAGCGTTCCTTGGCGGTCCACATTTCGCGCTAGCCACCGGCTATAGGGGTCCAGTTCACGGGTGACGCGATCGACGAGATCCAACAGGATCTCACCCGCCGCCTTCCGCATGAAGATATCCGGGACCTGGCCGATATCGACCGACATGCGGCCAAGTCCATTGTTGACCGGCGAGTAGTCCACGTGGAGGACGGTTTTGCCCTGGCGTATCTTCATGCCGTCGTCATGTTCGCTGAAATACCGGATCCTGAATAGCGCCGCGAACTCCTCCGGGCAGCGCATGACCGGCGTTCGCAGCGGGATATCCGGACGGAACCAGGCCCAGGTCAATGCCCACTCTGCCGGGATCGGTTGCCGGTTCGCAACGAACCTGCCCAACCCGACAGCGAGCTTGATCGGGACCTGCCATCCGCCACCATCACGGGAAGGAGGATCGTTCGACGAGATGCCTTTCTCGCGGGTCATCAGGTCGAGCATGTCGAGAAACGCGGAGACCTGACCGTATAACAATGCCGTACCGTACGTCTCGATCAACGCCGCGACTTCCGCACGAATCAACGGCAACTCCCCTTCGAGCGCGCGATTGCCAGTAATGTCGACAAAAACGCGACGCTCAAGACCGCAGAGGTAAAGGGATGCGAACCCATCAGGCACGTTCGGATCGCGTCTTCCCGTTGCAAGCCAGGACAGGTAGGTGCCACGCTCACGTGGCTTCATGGACGCGTAGGGCTGCCAGTGAAGCGTGATGCGATTGGCGGCGATGAGATCTGGAACGTCTACGCGACGGCTGGTATCGATGGCGGACATCTCGTGAGAGAGGGCATAGATGTCATTCTGCTGACCGACGTACACCATGCTGTCCGCGAGCACGTAATTTGCGATTTCGACCGATTGCCCGACTCCGATCCATTCGAGCACGTCGTTCGACTTCAGCGCGTCAACAGGATCGTCGATGTCGGCATCATCGAAGTAGTAGGTGCGTGGTTCCGTATAGTCGCCGTAGCGTCCCCAATGATTGCTCATGACGCACTCGTCTCCGGATCAGCAGTCCCTCGACCGTTCATGCGAGCAGCGCGTCGGGCAGCGCATCGGGCAGCGCACCGGGCTTGGTGTAAAGGACAAATAACATGTATCGCACCGTCTTCTTGTCCTCGTTCAATAGTTCGGCCGCGATCTTGCATGTGACGCCGTTCCAGATGGGATGGTCTTGTTTGACATCGGATCAGATGGTTGATGGATGAGATCGCACGATACCGACTGGTTGAATTCTGCCATTTCCTGGCGCTGCCTGAGTGTCACTGGCCGACACGTCCACGCTTGGGGCGGAGCGTCAACGCTTCCCAGACTCGGGGGTAGGGGGCAGGGGTTTTGTCTCCAACACCTGTAGTGAAGACATGCGGCGCAGACCAACACGTACATTATAGAACATGTGGTCTCATTATCTCCCGCGACAGATCAGATTGGCATGCGTTTCGTGGACAAACCGCGGCCGGGCGAGCGGATGATGTGCCGGTCATATCAGGGGTTGCAAGCGGGAGGACGTGGTCAGGATCATGTGGAGTCGCAGATCAGCCGTCTCCGGATCGAGACCGGGGATTGTGCAGGTCTTGTTTCGTGTCGTCACGGATCTGAACTCGATTGACGTATCTCGAACTCGGCGACCGTCAGGACCCGTTCGATCGGAGCGCTCTTCGATAGTTCATTGGCGCTTGTGAACCAGTCTTCGTCGCATCGTACGGAAAGGTCTCATGAGTGAATGGAGTAGGCCTGCAAGGTGACGACCGGTGCAGGTGCTTGACTGATCGAGGCGCGGTGCCGCGACGGACGCATCTCCGTCGAGGCATGCTCACCCTCCCATGCGATTGGCGGCCTCTACTTGTCAGCCACGCGCTCGAATCGCCCCAGGTCCGCATGATCGAACCCGATCGCCAAGCCATCCGGTCCCACCGTGAAGGTCATCTGACCCGGAATCGACGTCACTGTGCCCCAATCGAGCAGGAACGTGTCGTGGTTGAAGTGTTCGAGGGTTGCCTGCTTTTTGGCTGGTCCCGCTTCGAGGCGCATTGCATCGCCTTCCGCAATCACCCGGAACCCGGAGTAGAGGGCGTTCTGCTACACGCCTGCGAACGACTCCAGCGGTACGGATGGTGCAACGGAGTTCGCGGGTGGTTCAGGCAACGATGCGAACTGCGCGTCGAGCATTGCTCCGGCCTCCCGGATTTCCTGTTGCACATCTACATCTGCCTTGCCCAGCAACTGCTCAAGCCAAAAGCCGCGCACGGCCTCGGGCAGCGCGGTCAGGTTGAGATTTGCCACCACGGCGATTCCCGCGTTGAGCTGCGGCACGACACAGACAACCGTCCGCACGCCATCCAGCGCCCCACCTTTTTCCATGATTTCATACCCGTGGTAGTGATAGTTGGCCCAGCCCAAGCCGTAACTCAATCCGGAGTGCGCATCGATTGGCGCCATTTCCGAGAATGAAGTCGCCGCCACCATGCTTGGCACGAACATCTCGTTCACGGTTTCCGGCTTCATGAGCTGCTTGCCTTCGGCCCGGCCTCCATCAAGCAGCATCTGCATCCAGAGAGCAAGGTCGTGTGCGGTGGACATCGCCGACCCGGCCGATCCATAGACGCCATGATCGTCTGCCGGGACCGTCTGGAGCTTGCCATCGACCATCCCGTGGTTGGCCGACATGTTGCCATCCGCCGGTCGGTCGGTCAGTGATGTCCCGCTGCGGCTCATCCCCACGGGGCCCAGCAGGCGGGCTTGCATGGCGTCTTCCCAGGGAGCGCCCGTCAGCCGGGCGATGACTTCCCCGGCGATGAAAAATCCGAGGTTGGAGTAGGCCGCGACAGACCGGAACGAGCTTGCCGGAGGAACGTAGCGGAGGCGGCGAAGCATCTCGGCGCGATCGTAGCCGATGTGTCCGAGCAAGTCGTCACCGAATGCGGGAAAACCCGAACGATGGGCGAGGACATCTCGAGACGTGAGATAGCGAGTCGGGTAGGTGTCCCACAACTGGAACTCCGGCAACACCTCGGTGATCGGCGTGTCCCAGTCGATCAGGCCCTCATCAACGAGCGTGCCAAGCGTGAAGGCAGTCATCGGCTTTGTATTCGAGGCGAGCTGGAACACGGTATCGGCATCGACGGGGGCGTCGCTTCCGAGTTCGCGAATGCCGTATCCCTTGACCAGAAGGGGGTCGCCATCGTGGATCACCGCAACCGAGGCGCCGGGAACGCCATAGCTTTCCATCGCACCGGATATGAACTCGTCGATCGCACTCACATCGAGCGGCGATCCGGTCTCCGGTGTGGCTGCGCCGGTTTGCGCGGCGCCCGCCAGGCGTGGCAGCGTTGCCGCGGCGGTCACCGCGAGTGCTGCGCCGCCGGTGCGCAGGATATTGCGACGAGAATAGCGGTCAACCAGGATCCTGGCGGAGTGAAGGGAGTCGGAACGGGTCATGAGGCATCCTTTTCAGATAGCAACGACTGGATCGAGGCACGCCAACCGCTCGATGCCAGATAGAAGCAACGATCGATGCAGTTGACATCTCGACTATAGGGACATGTACCCTACAAGTATGTATCTGTGCGTCCCGATCCCTTGTCCATACACTCCCAATATTCCGGATACCGCCGGGTGAGAAGTAAGGATGTCGAGGGATTGAGGCAGCGAGCCTGGCAACTCGCTGCCGGGAAAGGATGCTGCGACGCCATTCACACATGTCAGTAGGACGAGGTAGTGCGGACCCGTGGGGATCAGGAGTTTGTGAGGTGAAGTTCCTTGCACGGAGCAAAGGATGCTGCGACGCCATTCACACATGTCAGTAGGACGAGGTAGTGCGGACCCGTGGGGATCAGGAGTTTGTGAGGTGAAGTTCCTTGCACGGAGCAAAGGATGCTGCGACGCCATTCACACATGTCAGTAGGACGAGGTAGTGCGGACCCGTGGGGATCAGGAGTTTGTGAGGTGAAGTTCCTTGCACGGAGCAATGGGTGAGCGATCGGGATGTCGGCGAGCAAAGAGGCTCTTAGCGAGTAGGCGCTCGCCGAAGTGCTGCAGGGGCTCATCACACAGGAGCAGGATCACCAGATCGATCTCGCGTCGGCTCTCGGCATTATTCCTCAGGAAAGCCAACGCAAGGGAGATGGTCCGAAGGCGAAGACCTCCTGAGCGTCTGCTCTACCCGAAGGAAAGCCTCGTTCCCTGTCGTGGGAGCGGGGCTTTCATGCAGATAACGGCCGTGTAAGGGAATCGTCATGTTTATGTCGATTTTTCGGAAGGAAAGCTACTCGTCCAGATCATCCCGGTAAAATGGATCGTCCAGGTCCTTTTCTTCCCAGCCAAGAATATAGACGTCCGTGCGTCGTGTCACGATATCAGGCTGACGATCAGGGAAGGTGCCCTTTGCATATGCCTTGATCGATGCTATTCGGTACGGATCACTCAACTGAGGTGCCACGTCCGGATCAGCCATCAGATCCTGGGCAAACATGATGTCGGGGTCGAGAAAGACGGACGTCATGGGCGTCTCTGTCATGAATGCATTTCTTCCATTTGGTGGGTGAACCGCGCGCGATGCTCCTTGAAAGTACTTTTCAATTCATTCTCTGCCAGAGTAAATGCATCGTTGAACGGCGCTGTAAGGTTCAACCATATCTTATTGTAAGTCATGCCTTTGGGATTGATATAGTCAATATGCGCTTCATCATGAGCACTATCGTACCGAACCACGGGTACCCATCCTTCCTCGAACAGCAATTCTAGTTGGAGCGTGAACTTGCTAACCATTCCCCGTGCGCTAGTGGTCATTCGAGTACGAATCCGGGTTTCATGATCGATATAGTTGAACCAAAATTGTGGCGGCATCAGGTAGCCTTCATCGATCCAAAAAGCATGCAGGAGGAGACGTGTACCGTCTCCTCCCTACCATATCCGAGAGTCTCTTACTTCGACTCTTTCACAGTCGTATTGGGATGCTTCCTTGCGTACGATCCAGTGACGTACTTCCCTGTTTTTGCGGATCGGAAGTTCGGAGACTTCGATCCAGACTTGGATACCATCGAATTTCACCTCCTTTCAATGAATACATGTAATTGTCTACTCCCAGGAGAGGCTGGAGCCCTTCTGGTAGTCGGTGACCCGGCTCTCGAAGAAGTTCTTCTCCTTGCCGAGGTCGATCGTCTCGCTCATCCAGGGGAAGGGATTCTTGTCCATGTACTGGCGAGGAAGACCGATGCGCTCCAGACGACGGTCGGCGATGTGGCGCACGTACTGCTCGAAGAGCTCGGCGTTGAGACCGAGGACGCCGTTCGGGAGGCAATCCCGAGCATACGCCTCTTCCAGCGTCACCGCCTCGCGAACCTTGGCGACCATCTTCGCGCGGAACTCTTCCGTCCACAGCTCCGGGTTCTCGTGGATGATCCCGTTGATGAGATCGACGCCGAAGTTGAGGTGAACCGTCTCGTCGCGCAGGATGTACTGGAACTGCTCGCCGATTCCCTTCATCTTGTTCTGGCGCTGGAAGGAGAGGATCATCGCGAAGCCGGCGTAGAAGAAGATGCCTTCCATGATGACGTAGAAGCCGATGAGGTTCTCGACGAACTTCTGGGCACCGGCAAAGGTGGCGGTGGAGAAGTTGGGGTCGACGATATCGGCCGTCAACTCCATCTCGAACTCATCCTTGGCGCGGATCGCCGGGATGTCGTGGTACATGCCGAAGACTTCGCGCTCGTCGAGGCCAAGGCTCTCCACCACATAATGGAAGGTATGCGTGTGGATGGCTTCCTCGAACGCCTGCCGCAGCAGGTACTGGCGGCACTCGGCATTGGTGACGTGCTTGAAGATCGCAAGCGTCAGATTGTTGGCGACCAGGCTTTCGGCGGTGGCGAAGAAGCCAAGGTTACGCATGATCACCAGCCGCTCGTCGGCGGAGAGCTGATTGCTGCGCCAGAGCGCGATATCAGCGCCCATCGGTACTTCCGTCGGCATCCAGTGGTTGGCGCAGCCGTTGAGATAATGCTCCCATGCCCATTCGTACTTGAGCGGCATGAGCTGGTTGACGTCGACGGTGCTGTTGTTGATCAGCCGCTTGAAGTCGGGGTTGTCGACCGCCTCGCGAGGAGCGGTCTCGACACCGAGGGCGGTAGCTGTGGAATGAGCGTCTATCATCGTGAAGATTGCCTTTCCGAACGTATGCCGACCCAGGATCGACCGGGAACTCCCTGTGACGTTCCCTGCGAGATATGTGTGGGCCCGATCGGGTCATGACAGGGCGGACCCATTCGGCGCCGCTGCCAGGGCGGACATGGAGTCCGCCCGTACGGTTGGAGTCAACTCCAAGTCGACCCCGCGCGAAGACCCTACTGGCAGGCCTCGCAGCCAAACTCTTCCTCGACCGAAAGCTCGTTGCCTTCCGCAGTCGGTCGCGCCTCGAGGTTCGCCATCGGGACGCCATTGCTCAGCATGGCGGCCGGCCCACCGGTCGGTCGTGCCACGGGGGCCGGTGCGGCGACCGGTGGTGTTCCTGCGGGCGATGCACTTGAAGCATTGCGCTGAACGGATGCCGCCGACGGTTGTGCCGCGATAGGCGCTGGTTGGGCGACGACAGGTGCATTCCGCCGAATAGGGGCGGCCGGCGCTATCGCTGATGAGTCAGGAACCATCTCGCGTTGTATGGCTTCGGCGGTTGCGTTCCGCGCCGTGTTCGAGATGAACGAACTCGCGGACGCCCCCGGGCGTGGCGTCAACATCGATGCGACGGGGGCGATCCCGGTTGCGGCCACCCCTGGCTGGTTGCGCGTGATCTGGACCGAACTCGATGCACTCTGCGACTTCATCCAACGGGGTTGGATACCAAAGCGATTGACATCCAAGGTGGATTTCTCGGCTTGGGTAGCGCCTCGTGAACGAAGGTAATACGTTGTCTTGAGCCCCTTCTTCCACGCCATGAAATACATGTCGTGGAGTTTCTTGCCACTCGGCTCGGAGATGTAGAGGTTCAGCGACTGCCCCATGTCGATCCATTTCTGGCGACGGGAAGCGGCCTCGATCAGCCACGCGGGCTCGACCTCGAAGGCCGTCGGATAGTGCATGCGGATATCGAGCGGAATGCGGTCGATCAATGCGATCGACCCGTCCCAATACTTGATCTCCTCAAGCATGTCGGCGTCCCAAAGCCCCTGGGAATCAAGCTCATCGACCAGCGACTCGTTGGCGACCGTGAACTCACCGGACAGGTTGCTCTTGACGAAGAGGTTGCTGAAGATCGGCTCGATCGACTGTGCGACACCCTGGATGTTGGAGATCGTCGCCGTCGGCGCGATCGCCATCGTGTTGCTGTTGCGCATGCCGTTGTCACGGATCGACTGACGAACCGGTTCCCAATCGAGCGAGACGCTCATGTCGATATCGATCGCCTCGCCGCGCTCGCTGGCGAGCAGCGCGATGGTGTCGATCGGGAGGAGGTTGCGATCCCACTTCGATCCGGGGAACGACGGATACGCACCACGTTCGGCGGCAAGCTGCGAAGAAGCGTAGATCGCATGCCAGGAGATGAGCTCCATCGAGCGGTCGGCAAAGTCCATCGCATCGTCCGACGCGTAGGAGAGCCCCATCTTCCACAGTGCATCCTGGAAGCCCATGATGCCCAGACCGATCGGGCGATGCTGACCGTTGGAACGAGCGGCTTCTGGAATCGGGTAGTAGTTGATGTCGATCACGTTGTCGAGCATGCGGATCGCGACCTTGACGGTCTCGCCGATGGCCTCGGCGTCGAGCACGCCATCCTTCATGTGCGTCAACAGGTTGATCGACGCCAGGTTGCAGACCGCAACCTCGTCCTTGCTGGTGTTGAGCAGGATCTCGGTGCAGAGATTGGAATTGTGGACGACCCCAACGTGATCCTGCGGACTACGGACGTTGGAGGGATCCTTGAACGTGATCCACGGATGTCCGGTCTCGAACGTCGCACTCAGCATGCGGCGCCAGAGATCGAGTGCGCGGATCGTGCGTGCGTGCGGGAAGGCGCCCTGCGCGTGCTGGAATTCATACGCTTCGTAGCGTTGCTTGAAGGCGGCTCCGTAGAGATCGTGCAGATCAGGCACTTCGTTCGGGCTGAAGAGGGTCCACTCGCCATCTTCTTCGACCCGCTGCATGAAGAGGTCCGGAATCCAGGTTGCGGTGTTCATGTCGTGGGTGCGGCGACGCTCGTCACCGGTGTTCTTGCGAAGGTCGAGATACTCCTCGATGTCGCTGTGCCAGACCTCGAGATAGGTTGCGACCGCGCCCTTGCGCTTGCCACCCTGATTGACGGCAACGGCGGCGTCATTGACGACCTTGAGGAAGGGGATGACTCCCTGGCTCTCGCCGTTCGTGCCCTTGATGCGACTGCCCAGCGCGCGGACGTTCGTCCAGTCGTTGCCGAGACCACCACTCCATTTCGAGAGCAGGGCATTGTCACGAACACTCTTGAAAATGTGATCGAGATCGTCCGAGACCGTCGTCAGGTAGCAGGATGACAACTGCGGATGCAGGGTTCCGGCGTTGAAGAGGGTCGGGCTGGAGGAGCAGAGGCGGAAGGTCGAGAGGACCGTGTAGAACTCGATCGCCCGATCATCGCGCTCTGCGACGTTCTTCTCGGCAAGCGCGAGTCCCATCGAGACACGCATCCAGAACGCCTGCGGCAACTCGATGCGGCGACTGCGATTGTGGATGAGGTAGCGATCGTACAGCGTCTGCAGACCGAGATACCGGAACTGCTGATCGCGGTCCGGCACAAGTGCCTGACCGAGCCGCTGAAGGTCGAAATCCGCGAGATCGGGGGAGAGCAGTTCGTATTCGATGCCCTCATTGATCTTGGCGATGAAGGTCTCGGCGTAGAAGGAATCCGCATCGGCAACCGTCACGCGGCGTCCGACGACATCGCTGTAGATGCTGCGCAACAGGGCGCGGGCGGCAAACGAGGAGTAGATCGGGCGGCGCTCGATGCGCGCGCGGCCGGCCATCACGATTGCCTGATCGAGTTCGGTCAGCGCCATGCCATGACGGACGGTGCTGAGCACGTCATCTTCGATTTCCTTGGTGGCGATATCGCCGCCGAGGCCGATCGCGGCATCGTTGATCCAGCCACGCAGAACCGCGCGGTTGACCATCATCTCCTGGCCGCTGTGGTCGCGAAGGCGGAGCTGCTCCTCGTCGCGGGTCCGAGCCCGCGCCTCACGATAGAGGATGTAGCGCCTGGCAACCGAATAGGCGCCGGTGGACATCAGTTGACGTTCGACCTCGTCCTGAATCTCTTCGACGGTGGCGGCATTGCTGTGCGAGGCGACCGCCGGGAGTGACGAGACGACCGCATCGGTCACTGCTCGAATCCGCTCGGCAAACGTGGAGGAAATCGGATCGGGATAGGGAATCCCCATCTCGGCCCGAAACGCCATCTCGATCGCATGTGAAATCCGGGCATGGTCGAAGGAGACCTCACGCCCATCGCGCTTGCGCACGATGATGCTTGCCTCGTCGTCGATATCCATTGCCGAATTCGAATCCGACTCCGATCCTGAAACGGATCGCTGTTCATCCAGAACCATAAGACCCTTCTCCAACCCTTCACGCCGTCCTCTGCGGGATGACGCGTGTCCCCATCGGGGAATGTATGGAGCGGAAGCGCGATGCCGGAGAGCCACGTGCAGTTTCTCTCCCGGTCCGCCTTGCCGACTCCCGCCCGCGAGTCCAGTGTTTTCGTGTCATCGACCGCTATTCGCGTCAGCGGCCGAGCGTTCTCACCGTGTCAGCCCGACGCATGCGTCGGACCATTCGACCTCAAAGAGACTGCTGTTCTGATTCGTTCTCGATTATGAACGAATCACCATACAGATACCACATCTTGTGCCACCGGATCGGCAGAAACCCATCATATGGTGCATCGGGGCATCCGTCAACCCCAAGCTTGCCCTATCCTCGCATGCCTTGAAGGTCCCAGTCGACCCTGTACGTACGATAGATACAACCATCATCGCATATGTACGTACACCAGTGTCAATGTCAGGATAAAACGTAATTGCCAACTATTAAGCAATAACCCGGGAACACTCCAGCGCGTCCCCATACGAACCCGAACGAGCATCGAGCGCGGCCCGATGCCGGGCGGAATGGAGCGCGATGGAGCAGTTACGACGATCGATGGGGTTGTGGAGTCGGCAAGGGCAGAGGATATCCACCAGGCATGCATATGGAAAGGAGGAAAGGACATCTCCCGATGCCACCACAGGAACTCGCAAATGAATGAGCGTGCTGGCACGAAGCACCCGAGCGCTCTCGCTATGCTGCGCGCGGGGATTCTTCGCGATGCTCAGTGGTGCGTCTGGGCCAAACGGTCCATTACCGGTCTCGCCAGACAACGTCGTTCCATTGTCATCCTGAGCTTGTCGAAGGATACCTTCGGGGAACGGCCTGGCCTCAGCGCAACCTCCAGCCGTTGCAGGGAGTTCGCGGTGTGCACCCAACGAGCGAGAGATTTCTCGACTTCGCTCGAAATGACGGAGAGAGGGCACCGGAATGGGACACGAAAGCCTGAACAGTCCACCCAGAATGACAGGAAGATCGCGAATGCAGAGATAGGAGACGTGAGCTTGTCCCTCGCATTCCTCGGGACGGCAGGGAAGCAGGCACATGGCAAGACATCTTGCATGCCAACCTCTCCCTCAGCTCATTCCGGATAACGCAGGGCTGCGGGAGTAGAGACATGGGTTGGACGGACGGTGCGAGGAGCAAGGCTGAGGCGAGGTTTCGGGAGGCCGGGGGTCCGGGAGGCTTGGCAGCGCGCCTTATTGGGAGACAGGAGTGCTATAGACGCCCATCGCCGTCGCGATGAGATCCATGTCGTGCTCGCTGAGCGGCAACAGCCCAAAGCGCATCTGATACCCCCAGTTTGACTTTCCAGCGGTCAATTCGAGCTCTGGCAGCAAGGGCTGGATCGGCGCGTCCTGCGACTCCAGCCAAGCAATCTCGCGCCGGAATGGGCTGAAATCGGGGCTCATCTCGACCTGATACGGTTCACCCTCGCCAACAATTCCAATGGCGGTGAACGATTGCAGCCTATCCTTGCCACGAAACCCAGTGCTCGGCGAATAGCAGACGACGCGATCGCCTGGCATTATCCGGCGTAACGGCGGCAGCTTGCCGTGATTGACCTGCACGAACCCTTCCGCCCGGCCACGACGAACGTGGTCGGCAGCGGCGACGATCAGCCAGTTCCTGGCCGGACGCGGTTGCTCACTCATTCGGTACTCCTTGTGCGATCGCAGGTCTTTGGCAGATGGTGGCGACCTGAATCCGTTGCGGCGTGCGTTGACCCAAACACCTCACCCAAAACGTCAAACTCGATCATCACCACGGATTTGCTCCAGTCAACGCGCAGGGCTCGACGTTCCCGCGACTCGATTCTGGAAAGCCGATCACACCGGCACAGGCTGGATCTTCTCGTGCCGGTGTCGACCCGAGGTACCAGGTACAGGTTCTAATTGGTGACGACGCGTCTCTCGCAACGGGTACTGCGCTGCAGGCACATGGCCACTGGCATCGACCGCCTGATGTCATGTGGTCTCATGCGCACGCCCTACGCATCCTGCTCCTGAGCATGTTCGAGCCGTGCCGACGAGATGTGGGCGCGTTCGGCAGGCGCGAACACGCGCAGCCGATGACCGTCCGGGTCCAGTCCCACGAACGTGTAGCCAAAATCCATCATCATCGGCTGCTGCTCGATGCGGATGCCTCGCTCACGCCAGACTGCCATGGTCGCGTCGACGTCCGTAGACGACGCAACCGGAAGGCAACATTCGACGCCGCCGGGTGCGGTCGCGGCGGGCGCAACATCATCCTGCTGCCAGAGAGCGAACAGCACTCCGGATTTCAGAGAAAACATCGTGAAATGCTCCGACGTCTCGATCGGAGAACCCCCGAACAGATCGGTATAGAACGCCACACTCGCTGACATCTCGGCCACATACAGAATGAAAAAACTGGGTTCCATGGCGTGTACGCTCCCTTGCCGTTGGCTAGATCTGGCGACCAGCCGGTTCTGGTCGTTGATTCCAGTGTAGGAGCGGGTACTGTCAGTTTCTGTCAGGAGTTGGCGGCGACTTTTCGCTGCTTCCCGAGGGGTTTCCAGGCTGGGCAGGAATGTTCTCGGCCGCGCGCCATTCACGAAGCATGGCCTGCCGGCGGCGCGGATAGCGTTCTCCGGAGATCGCGAGATGGCGGATGCCATCCGTCCGGAAATGGCGATATCCCTCACGCATCTCGCACCAGGAAACCACGATCCGCACGCGATCGAAGAACGCGAGGGCGATGGGCCAGATGGTGCGCTCACTCTCTTCGCCGTGAAGATCGGCATAGGTGATGATCAGCTTGTGCTCGGTTCGGATCGCCTCGCGAATGCGCGCCAGTTCGCGGTCGCCCGTCGCCACCACCTCTCCGCGAGGAATCAGCAGTGACGACGTATCGAGACTGTCGCGCAGGTCCTGCGGGAGGACCGCCGAGATCTTGGCGAGCGCGTTCTGGGCCGCAAGCGAAAGGGCGCTGTCAGTGCGGGTGGCGACCCACCGCGAACCAAGCACGAGGGCTTCGATCTCCTCTTCCGAGAACATCAGCGGGGGCAGCATGAAGCCGGGTCGGAGCACATAGCCAAGCCCGGGTTCACCGTCGATCCGGGCTCCCTGGTACTGAAGTGTCGCGATGTCCCGGTAGAGGGTTCGCACACTGACGCCGAGTTCTTCCGCCAGCCTCGCACCGGTGACCGGGTAACGATAGAGCCGCAGGAGTTGCATCAGCTGGAGCAGGCGTTCGGCACGGGACATGAAGAGCGCTCCTTTCTACGCGGACTATAGCGGGTTGGACGGGTTGGGCGGTATTCGGGTGGCCAACCGTTATCGCTTACCGCTAAAGCCTCATTACGTCATCCTAAAAGGGGGCCGGTACGTGATAAACATATACGTCCCCGGAACACCCTAAATACGACCTTCTGCGGATGCGAGCGAGGCTGCCGAAAGCCACACTGAATGCTGGGTGACATACGCCTACCGGCCAACCGCTGTCTCCAACGATCACACGCGCACAGTGGAGGAAACCATGACGACGCTATCCGCAACATTCCAGGACTTCCCGATTGTTGCCGACGATCTGCGGCGGTCGTTTCGCAAACGCAGCGGCTGGTTTCGATCCGGTGAGATGGTGGAGGCGGTGCGAGGCATCAGCCTGTCGGTTCCGCAGGGCACGATCTTCGGGATCCTGGGACCAAACGGGGCCGGCAAGACGACCACGATCAAGATGCTGTCGACGCTGCTCGTGCCGACGAGCGGAACGGCACGCATCAATGGCTTCGACATCGTGCGGGAAGAGCTCCGCGTTCGCGAACAGCTGGGAGTGCTCTTTGGTGGTGACCGGGGATTGTACAACCAGCTCTCGGGATGGGAGAACCTGCGGTACTTCGGCCGTCTCTACGGGATGAGCGACGATGCGATCCGGCGTCGCGGAGCGATGCTGCTCGAACGCATGCGGTTGAGCGACCGGGCATCGGAACGGGTCGAAAGCTATTCGCGCGGGATGAAACAACGCCTGCATATCGCGAAGACCCTCCTTCACGATCCGGCGGTCATGATTCTCGATGAGCCGACCATAGGGCTCGACCCGTCGGCGGCGATCGATATCCGCGACCTGATCGCGAGCCTGATCCCCGAGCATACGGTGCTGCTGACAACCCATGACATGCATGAAGCGGAAGTCCTCTGTCGAGAGATCGCAATCGTCGATCGCGGGCTGATCGTGACGCAGGGAACACCAACCGCGCTCAAGGCAGGGGCGAACGCCGAACGCCACGTCATCATCATGCTGGCTGTCGAACTCCATGGGCAGCAGGATGCAATCCTGCCACGCCTGCTCGGGCTTTCCACGATTACCGATGTTCAACAGCACACCAGCGAGACGGGTCGTCCCGCCCTGGTCTTGCAGTGTTCCGAGACGACGCAGGCACTGGATACCGCGTTGGCGACCTTGCGCGACATGCATGTGCCGATCCGGGAAATACAGGTACGAGAACCGTCGCTGGAGGATGCCTTCATGAACGCGACCGGACGCGAGTTCGAACCTGCAGGGAGAGTCGTGAGCGCCGGGTTGGTGACGACATGAGTGCATCTCCCATCTCCACACGTCGGGCAGCGATCAGGACGCACGCACGGGACGCATTGCGACTGAACTTGCTGGTGACTCTCGCCACGGCCCGCGCCTACGTGCTGCGTTATGCATCGAATCCGATTCAACTCCTGCGAGCGCCGCTGTCGCCTGTCCTGCAATTGGCGGGATTTGTTCTGGCATACGACATCTCCGGGCAGACGAGCGTTCCAGCCAATCAGGTGATCGGATTCCTGGTGATCGGCATCTTCATGACAGAAGCGTGGAGTGCCACGGTGTGGGGCAGCGGCAACGCGCTGCAATCGGAACGCCAGCTTGGCACGATCAGCGCGGTAATAGCCGCCCCTGCAAGCACGGGATCGATCATCGTCGGCTACACCCTCGGCAATCTGATTGCCTTTCTGCCATCGATTGCGACGTGCGCGGTGGTGGGGATTATGGCGGGTGCGACGTTCGATGTCGCCAGCCCGTTCGCGGTCGCCATCGCCCTGATGACGGCATACATCTGCACCTTCTGCATCGGGTTCGCATTTGGCGGGCTTTTCATCCTCTCGAAGAACTCGAACTCGCTCTCGAACTTCCTGCAGACACCCATCTTTCTGCTGGCCGGTTTCTACGTTCCGCGTTCGGTGTTGCCGTCATGGCTGCAACGAGTGTCCGACCTGATTCCGCTTTCCCACGCCGCCGATGCCATGCGTGGGGCGCTGCTGGAAGGGGAAACCACGCGCGATCTTTCGACCTCGCTGCCGGCAGCACTCGGGACAGCAATCGTCTTTCTGATCGTCGGGGTCTGGGCGACGAGCGCGGCAGATCGCGCGATCCGGACGAGTGGGACACTCGACATCCTGTAGGGAGTAGTTCATCGAGGAAGCATGTTCGATGGTGTAGCAGGAGCACCAACAGGAAGCGGTCGTCCGGACGGATGCATGCGTAGGGGAGGATTTGCGGCGGCTGAGACCCGGTTGCCCGTACGAGGGCGCCGCAATGTCCTTCCGCCCTGGCGTATCGGGCGAGCACTGCGCCCGGCGAGACGACATTGGATTGCGCCGGCGCCTTCGCAAATCGCTTGGCAGTGCTTCCACGTCGTCCCCGACAGGAGGCCAGCCGGTGCAGGTACATCGAGCGCACGATCGCAATCTGGTGTCGAGAGAAAAGGAACCACTCATGACTCGCTCCCACATCTCCAACGCGAGTTCACCAGCCAGCGTCGCGCGGATCGCGATGGCAACCGCCGGAACCGTATTCAGAAACAAGATTCAGGCGCTGGGCATACCCTTCTACGTGCTGACCTTCACAACCTTTCCCATCTTCCAGCTCCTCCTGGTAGCGCTGATCTATCGCGACAACGAAACCTTGCAGAGCTACGCGGTGATCGGCGGGGCCGGGACCGCAATCATCTTCGCAATGCTGTTTGTCGGCGGGGAAATCATGGAAGGCGAGCGATCGCGAGGCATGCTTGGCAACCTCTTCATCTCGCCCGCTCCACGATTCGCGTGGCTGCTCGGTTTTCAGCTGTCCGCGATATGCGAGGCTCTGGTGTCGGCGATCGTGACAATCGTGCCAGGCGTACTGATCTTCGGCACGTCGCTCTCGATCAACCTGCTGTCCGTGCTGGTCACGCTCGTTCTCCTCATCGTGTGCATGTGGGGGATAGGGATGATGCTGAGTGCGGTGGGTACCGCCATTCGCAACTCCAACCAGCTATCAAACCTGCTGTTCCCGATTCTCACACCGTTGGCGGGAACGATGTTTCCGATCTCTGCGATGCCGGACTGGCTGCGGATTCCTGCCCGCTGCATGCCCTTCGGTTACGGCATGCAGGCGCTGTTCGACGCGATGACCCGCAACGCCCCCCTGATGGAGATCCGGGGCGATCTGCTGCCGCTGACCGGGTTCGCGATCGTGTTGCCAGTGCTGGGGATGCTGGCGTTCCGGCGACTGGAGCAGTATGCGCGCATCCAGGGACACCTGGAGATGGTATAGAGCGACTGAGGCACATCTGCCCGGTGCGGCCGCCCGACGCGGCTGCCCGACGCGGCTGCCCGGTGCGGCTGCCCGGTGCAGAATGCAACGAGAGCATCGTATTGCACCCGTGAAGCGGGATTGATAGAATCAGCTCATCGACACGTCCATCTTCCATACGAGGGGTACTCACCATGCTGATCTTTCACGAGCTGCACGCGGATAGCCTGATTTCCCACCTATCCAACTGCAAGCGAGGATCGCATGACCCAAACACCACTCCGGACGCCTCATGTCCACATTCACGTTCAAGAACTGGGCAAACGCTATAACCAGACTGCGGAACGTACCGATCCGCAAAATGTCATTCCATCGGCAGACACGACAGTGGCATGGGCGCTGCGGGGCCTCACCCTGGACCTTCCGTTCGGCTCGCTGATCGCTCTCCTGGGCGCAAACGGGGCTGGCAAGTCAACCTTCATCCACCTTCTCTGCGGCGCGATCGAGCCGACTTGGGGATATGTGGATCCCCTTCCCAAAGGAATGTCGATCGGCTGGTGCAGCCAGAAATCCAGCATCGACTGGTACATCAATGTCTTCCAGAACGTGCGAATGGGTGCGAGGCTGGCCGGACGTGGCCGGGCGGAGAGTCGCATCCTGACCGAACGCGCCCTCGAACTGGTAGGTCTCACGGGACAGGCAACCAACAACGTCGACGAACTCTCCGGCGGTCAGCAGCAACGCGTCCAGATCGCGCGAGCGCTTGTAGCTCACCCCGATGTCCTGCTGCTGGATGAGCCGACCGTGGGGCTGGACATCGAAGCCTCCGACCGCCTGCTCGGCGAGCTCCGGAGCCGAGCAGATGGCGGAGCGCTCGTGATCGTCTCCTCGCACGACCTCGGCCTCCTCGAAACCTATTGCGATCGCGTGCTGCTGCTGGCGGACGGCAAGCTTGTCGCCTTCGAATCACAGACGACATTCATGGCACGGTTCGGTGGAGAAGAGATTCTCGAGCTCTCGGTTGCCGGTGACCTTACCGGGGTGGCCCTCGATCGTCTCCAGGCGGGAGGCGTGCGCGTCATCGAGACGAGCCCTCTGCGACTCGGCATTCCCCGCGGCACACCACTTGGCGTCGTGCTCGACCTGCTCGAACACGACGTCGCGATCCTCGACATCCGGCGCCAAACTCCGGGTCTCCGCGACGCCTACCTGACCTTTTCACACCACCACGCTGCTCCAGACTGATCGCCGACGCAGCTCTCGTCCTCGTGTCATCACGTGTCCACGACGTGGACACGATGGACGAACCGGCTCCCGATGTGCTGTTCGCCGTGCTGTTTGCATGGCAATTGGGACTGCCGTCAGGACTGTCGCGAACACCGCCGTTGGCTGGAAGGATTTCCTGTGTCAATTTCCCCATCTACACCGATCGCGCCTGCAGCAACCAACAATAGTTCTCCACCCAAGCCACACGAGCGGCGCTGGTCACTCGCGCGCTTCATGCCGGTTATGGAGCTCGAGCTGATCGCATTCTGGCAACTCAAATCCGGTCTGATCGTCGATCTCCTGGTCGGCCCAATCGTCTATTTCGCGCTCTTCGCGGCCGGGGTTGGCGGGGTGATCAGCAGTGCCGTGAACGGCGACGGCAACGCGGGCACAAGCGCGAGCGATTATCTCAACTTTGTTGTCCCTGGATTTCTCGTTCTGCAGGGGTTCAACACCTTCTCCCGTTCGATCTTTCGGGCAACGATCGACCGGCGGTGGGGTTTGCTCGCACTGAAGAGACTGCTGGGCACGGGCGGGTTGGCGTACGTACTGGCCATGATGGTCGTGCCGATCATCAACTTTCTGGCGAAGTCGGTGGCGATCACGATCATCGCCCTGATCCTCGGCGTGCGGATGCAGCCCCTTCCCTTTCTCGGCGCGATCCTGCTGACGTGCGTCTTGCTCACATTCTGGACCACGTTGGCGATTCTGATCACGGCGTGGATCTCGAACTACGAGCAGCGCGACATCATGATGGGTCTGCTGATCCTGCCCATGACGTTCGGCGCACCAGTCTTTTATTCGCTGGATACAGCACCGCGATATCTGCAGATCATCGCATTCTGCAATCCGTTGAGTTATCAGGTAATGGCGGTGAGGAATGTATACAACGGCGAGAATCCCGGCTGGTGGCTGATCGCCACGCTCGGGGCTACCGCCGCGATTGTGATCGCTGCCTTTCGCAGCGTCACGCGGGGTGAACTTCTCGGAAAGGAGGGGTAGCCGAGTTCTTTTACCAGCTTCGGACCGATAGCCAGGTAGCGGCAGTGCCGGTGGAGTTGCATCTACAGGATATCGACCGTTGGTGAATCTGGAGTCGACCGCCAAGGAAATGGTCGCATCGGCGAGTTCCCGATCGAGGTGCTGGTTACCTGGTGTTTTGCGCTACTGGATGCGAGCCAGGGGGCAAGAGCGCGACCGGGAAGTGAAGATCCAGCCAGCATACTACCCTCACCCGAGGGATGCCGAAAGGCAGGGGTGAAGGTATCGTGCTGGTGGGGGCAATGATGACGATCGCGGGAGCGTAGTGGGGCTGGACAACAAGGGATAGCAGACGGGTACGCTCGACGAAACCATGCGGAAGCGGAGTGGCATGCAGGCTTTGCAACGATAGCATGGCTATGATCCTACGTACCCGGATTACCCCTTGAACCGAAGGACCGATGCGACGTTCCCCATCGACCAGGCATCGTTCAAAGAGTTCGATGCGACCGCCACAGACCGTGTCCTGGAGATCTGGTGGTGGATGCACTACTCACATGATTTCACGCTCGGAGCAAACCAAAACGATAACCGTATGAATATACCCTCGCACCGTGATAATGATTTTAGACAAATTTGTCCTATGGCGACCCAGGAGTCGAGACCTGTGGATCGATGCGGTCATGGTTTTTACGAATTCAGGGTATCCGATGTCCCTACTTGCCGTGCCCTTCCCGCATCAAATTCTTCGGATATCGTCCAGACGGATGGTCTCGCCGCGAGCAAAGGATGCCTCGATCGCGCAGATGACCTCGGTGACGAGGACGCCTTGATCGACGCCTGGGGTGGTAACCATGCCTGAAACAAGGTTAGACGCAAACTCCTGTGCCATCCAGACCGACGCCCCAACCTGAGAGTTGCCGATGCGACCTGACAGCGTCCCCTGCGCATGCCGTCGATCGGTGACGAGATCGAGCCCCTGGTGGATGGGGTCTCCGGCGATCGACCCTTCGGTGCCGATGAACTGAAAGTGAAAATCGACGATCGCGTCGGCGCCATCCGGGAGCGTCCACGCCGACGTGAGCGAGGCCGTGGTTCCGTCATCGAATGCGATCAGGGCGTGCACGACGTCGACGGTATCGATACCGCGTGCTTTCAGGATGCCGCTGGAGGCGATCGCCGAGACCGCAACCGGGAGTCGTCCAGAAAACCAGAGCAGCATGTCGATGGTGTGCGGCATCAGAAACCATGCTGGCGACGATTTCGCCGCCCACGACAGCATGGTCGTGGGGACGTAATACGAGTTGGAGAGCGTTGCCGACGAGGTGATGTGAGTGCCGACCGCGCCCGACTCGATAGTTCGCCGCGTCTGCAGCACATGCGGATTCCACCGGTTCTCGAAGCCAACGAGGCATGTCGCGCCGCCACGCTCGACAGCATCGCGAATCGCGTAGGCGTCATCGAGGTTCGTGGCGAGCGGCTTCTCGACCAGCAGATGCTTGCCCGCCAGCGCGACATCGACGGCGGGGTTGCGATGCGCAAAATCGGGAGTCGCAACGATCACCGCATCGAGGTCGAACCCGTCGAGCAGATCGGAATGCGATGCCACCACCGGCAGGCCGGTCGCGACGCGGGTCGCCTCGGCAGCTGTAGTCGATAGCTCGGCAAACGCGACCACCTCGACCTGGGGCAGATCGCGTAGCGCTCCCGCATACATGCGCCCACGCAATCCGGCGCCGACGATTCCAACCCTGACCATGGACAATCCTTTAGATTTAGATGATGAATGCCGGAAGAATGTCGACCGCTTGCTCACTTGCTCACTTGTTCAACCTATCGCGGTCGTTCGGCGACGATGAGAGATTTCTCCACTCCGCTCGGGATGACGGGTACTGCGGGGTCCGGGGTCGAGAAGAGTGGAGCCGATTTCAACGAATGAGACCGAGATTCCCCTCCGGTCCGACAGCCCGACAGTCCGACAGCCCTATGCTGAGCGGGAACCCATGAACGGTGCGACCGCGAGTCTCCTGACCGCTCATCGCCCGAACTCCCGTTCCCCAATGCTCCCCAAGGTTCAATCGGGTGTCGCTGAGCGTCGGTCTCCCCTCCGGGCCCCAATCTAGAACAGCGTGAAGCCGCCATCGACGGTCACGATCGAGCCGGTCATGAAGCTCGAGGCATCACTCGCAAGGAAGACCGCAACCGGACCGAGTTCCTCCGGCATGCCGTGCCGTTTCATCGGCGCGGGATCGACGCACCAGGGCTTGAACTCCGGCTGATCGACCGGGGACATCTCGGTCAGGAAGTAGCCGGGAGCCATTGCGTTGACGCGAATGCCATGTGGCGCCCACTCAGCCGCGAGCGCCTTGGTCAACTGGTGAACGGCCGCCTTCGACGCCAGGTAGGCCGCCTGCCAGCGCGGCTGATTGACGATGAAGGCGGACATCGACCCAACGTTGACGATGGTTCCCCCACCACGCTCCGCCATGCGGCGGCCGATGGCGCGGCTGCAATGCCACACGCCATCAACATTGGTGGCCATCACCTCGCTCCAGTCGGCGTTGGTAGCATCGAACGCCGTATGCCCGATGGAGATGCCGGCGTTATTGAGCAGCACGTCGATCGGGCCGAGACGATCGGTCACCTCCTGCACCGCACGCTCGACATCCTCCGGATCGGTGACTTCCAGCTGAACGCCGATCGAGGTGATACCGAGCGCCGTCAGTTCAGCCGCGGCGGCCTCTGCCGAATCGAGCGTGCGGGCGGTAACGGCAACCTTGGCGCCAGCCTCCCCCAGCGCTTGCGCCATCGCGCGACCCAGCCCCCGGCTGCCACCGGTGACGAACGCGACCTTGCCGGTAAGCAGGAATGTATCGAGAACAGACATGTTTATCTCCAGAATGACTTCGAGGCGGCATCGTCGATTGCAGTGCCAGCAGTGCCAGCAGTGCCAAAAGTACCAGCAGTGCCAGGGGAGTCGGATTCACAAACGCCGGTCAAGCCCATGCAGGGCAGAAAAGGCAACCGAGCATCGCGGACGCAGCGCGGACGCTGGGCGAGTTTATCCGAATCATCGCGGAAACGGAAAAGGCAGCGCCATGATGAGCCCGCCCCGAGAGGACGACCGGGACGAGTATCGCGTATCGGGAAGAGCTGTTTTCCCCAATTAATTGACATTCACCAAACCCTCTTTACAATGACTTCATATTCTCGATCACTGCCATTTCCAATAGACCGAAGGCACCATGCGCGAGCATGACTCCCGTTTCGGGAGAGGCGCCTTGCATATGGTTGGGTTTCCAACCGGAGTACTCGCTCGCATCCCGAACCATCGGGCGGCGGCCTGGCAGTCGCAGCGTTCTCGCCGATGTCATTTCCGCAACTGCGACCGCAATTGTGTCCGCGACCGCGTTGGTTTCCGATGAATATATCCGACCGCCGCATGCGCACGCGGCGCTTGAGACCACCGAGTTCACCCTGCACGCGCCTGTCGGCAGGGCCCAACTCACGCAAGGAGCGATGAACTCATCACAGGCGGGGCTATCTGGGGCTATCCGATCTTTTCCGGGCAGATCGAATGACCGGCCAACGGAGAGAGAACGCCAGCAACTCGCTATCTCTTTCGCTGCACGACATTTCAGGAGGCAAGAGATGAACGATATTCGCAAGACACGACGCGACATCATCCGCACTGCTGCCGGTGCCGCTGCCGGTGCTACAGCCGCAGCCGGAGCCGTCGCCCTGGGCGCCCGAGGGGTTGGCGCATCCGCACTTCCGGCCATTCACGCCCCAGCTGCAGTTCTCGCACAGGACACCACCGAGCTGACCTGGGCGATCAACGCGGTGTCTGGGACCGAGATCGATCTGGTGCAGAAGGTGGTCGACGCCTTCGTTGCCGCGAATCCGACGTACAAGGTCACCGTACTCAACTATGACCCAACTACCTACGATCAGAAACTGCTCACCGACATCTCGGCTGGGACAATGCCAGACATGTTCGTCAGTGCCGATGTGTTCACGAAACCGTTCTTCGATGCGGGACTGACGGCGGACCTCAAGCCGCTCGCGGCCGAAACCGGTTTCGACCTTACCGAGTTCGACACGAAGTTTCTCGACCTCGGCGTCTATCAGGACAAGCTCGGATTTCTGCCCCGCGCCGCCGATGTCGTCGTCACCTATTTCAACAAGGACATGTTCGACGCCGCTGGTGTGGCCCATCCCACAGCCGATTGGACGTACCCGGACATGCTCGCCGCAGCCGAAAAGCTGACGATCAAGGCGTCGGACGGCACTACCACACAATACGGCGTTGCCGCGGGGTATTCGTGGTGGGCCTACTGGGTGCCGATGGTGATCGCCGAGGGGGGCAAGATCCTCTCCGACGACAACACGGAAGCCGTCTTCAACTCACCCGAGGGCCAACGCGCCTGGGGCTATATCTTCCAGGGCCTAACCAACGGATGGTTCGCCCCTCCTTCGGTGCAGAAGACGATGGGTGGCGATGGCGTCCCCTTCCAGGTGGGCAAGGCGGCGATGACGTTCACGGTCCGCGCCGCGGTCCCGACAGTGCGCGACCAGCTCAAGGCCGATTGGGATGTCCAACTCGTGCCGAAGGGCTCTGCGCGCCGCTGCACGGGGATGGGCGCGATGGGATACGCGATCTCGTCGAAGACCAAGAACCCGTCCGCAACCTGGAAGCTGATGGAATACACGTACTCGGACGGCATGAAGTTCTTCATGGAATCGTACCTGGTCGTGCCGCCGATCAAGTCCTTCTACGATGATCCGGCGTGGAGAAACCTGCCCGGTCCGCCATACGACAACGCCGTGTTCGTCAGCGCGACCGATGACGCGATGCTCCCGCCACCGCTTCCGTTCTATAGCACCGGCACCTTCAAGAAGGCGATGGAGGACGGCATCGACGCCGTGCTGCTTGGCCAGATGAAGCCGGAAGATGCGGTCAACAAGATGGCGCAGGAAGCAACGCGCTCCCTCAAGCGGGGATAGCGCGGAGCGCGGAACGTGGACTGGCGGCGGGGACCTTCCTCGCCGCCAGCTCCTACCCATCGGTGCAGACCTTAACGTCCCTGGATTCCCCGCTATCGGGAGACAATGTCACGATGCAGCGTGCCGCACCCAGTGCTCCGGCGACCGTCTCCTCTGGTCGTCGCATGCGCAGATTCAAGGAAAAGAAGGATTGGCATGCGGGTCTGTGGGCGCTCTTGTTCCTGGGCCCGAATCTCGTGCTCTTCCTGCTGTTCACCGCTTATCCGGTGTTCTACGGGCTCTATCTGAGTTTCTTCGACTACAGCGTGCTCACCCCTGCGACGTACATCGGCATCGAGAATTACACCTCGTTCTTTCAGGATCCGCTCTCCGTCACCCTGATCAGGAACTCCCTCTATTTCGCATTCGGCGCGATCATCCCATCGATGATCCTGCCACTTGCGATCGCCGCGCTGCTCAACAACAGTGTCCACCTCAAGAAGATGTGGCGAGGGATCTACTTCTTGCCGCTGGTGACCTCGCCGGTGGCAGCGGCAGCGGTCTGGAAGTGGATGTATGCCAAGGATTTCGGCCTGATCAACTACGGGTTGCGCCAGATCGGATTGCCACCGATCGACTGGCTGTTCAGCCTGGATTGGGCGATGCCCGCCGTGATCATCATGACGGTCTGGCTCCTCTTGCCCTTCAACATCATCCTGTATACGGCAGGTTTGCAGGAGATCCCACGCGACTACTACGAAGCGGCACAGCTTGACGGTTCCTCCGGTTGGCAACAATTCCGTCACATCACGATCCCGCTGATCACCCCGACGACGTTCTTCGTCGGCCTGACCACGCTGATCGGTGTGCTGTTCGGTGGGTTCGACACGATCAACGTGCTTACACAGGGTGGGCCGCTCGATTCCACCAATGTGCTGATCTACGACATCTACCAGAACGCGTTCCAGTATTTCCGGATGGGCTATGCCTCGGCAGAGGCCTACATGCTCTTCATATTCGTCTTCATCTTTACGACAATGAACTGGATTCTCCAGCGAAAGTGGGTGCATTACTGATGACGACGCGCACGAGCAGCGGCCCGAGCGGCCGGATGGGCAGCGATGACACCGATCGCGAGAGCAGCAACACCCCCATCCACATCGAAGGTCGCGCGGGTGGCAGGACGGGAAGTCGCACAGGGAGCCTGACGGTGAAGACGCTCATCCTGCTCGCGATCGCGATCGGTGCGGCGGTCAACTTGATCCCGTTCATCTGGATGCTTTCAACCTCGTTCAAGGACAACGCGCAGGCGTTCAGCTACCCACCGACCTGGATCCCGAATCCCTTCCAATGGCACAACTACGTGGATGGATATCATCGCGTCAACGGCCGGGTGTTCGCAAACTCGTTCTTTTTCTCGATCTGCATCGTGCTGTTGCAGGGGTTGTTCACGACGATGGGGGGGTTCGCCTTCGCCCGGATCACGTTCCCGTTTCGCAACGTCTTCTTCCTGATCTATCTCGGGACGATGATGATTCCGCCACAGGTCACGCTGATTCCGACCTACATCATCGTGGTCAAATTCGGTTGGGTGAACACCTATCAGGGGATGATCCTGCCGATCGTCGCCCAGGGGGCATTCGGCACGTTCCTGTTCCGCCAGTTCTTCATGCGGTTGCCGGACGAGATGTACGAGGCGGCGAGACTCGACGGGGCGAATTACTGGCAACAATTCTGGCGCTTCACGCTGCCACTCTCCCGTCCGGTGCTGGTTGCATATGGCGTGATCACGTTTCTCTCGGCGTGGAAGATGTACCTCTGGCCATTGATCGTGGTCCGCTCGCCGGAACTGAAGGTGCTGCCGATTGCGATTGCAGAATTGAGTGGCAACGCCACCCAGGATCGCGGCGTCATGATGGCGGCGGTCGCGCTCTCGGTGCTGCCGATTCTCATCCTCTACATCGCGGCGCAGAGATGGTTCGTCGAAGGCATCGCCATGTCCGGTCAGAAAGGGTAATCGGGTCTCATGTCAGCAGTCATCGCCTCTGTACAGCCCGCTTCGGAACACACGCATGCACTGCGTTTCGCCTACAGCACGATCAACTGGGGAGCAACCTGCGATATCGCCGCCGTGCTCGCTGATATCCGCGAGGCAGGTTGGCGAGGGATCGAGTTCTTCGGGCATCCGCTGGACCTGCTCGGGACACCCGCCAGCCTGAACGCCCAGCTTGGTGATCTGACGCCGGCAACGCTGTTTGGGAGCATCGAACTGCCGGTCAGCGATCTGCACCGCAGGGTTCACAAGAACCACATTCACTTTGCCTCGGAGATTGGTGCGGAAGCCTATGGGCTCGTCGGGGGCGGGCGTCTGCGATATCGTCCACCGGTGGCACAGGAATACGCCGAACTCGCCGCGTTCTGCGAGGAACTGGCCGTCTATGGAACGAGCGTCGACGTGACGGTCAGTTACCACCCGCATGCACTGTGCACGATCGAGACATCGGACGAAATCGATCTGCTGATGGCGCAGACCTCCGAGCTGAAGCTCTGCCTGGACGCCTCGCACATCGCGCTGGTGGGTGAAGATCCATTCAGCGTGATCGAGCACTGGTGGGATCGCCTTGGCTACATTCACCTGAAGGATTGGGGCAACGGAAAATTCGCCGAACTCGGTCGCGGCACACTGGACATCGATTTCGCGGCGATCCTGCAGATGCTGAGCGATCGTGCGTTTCCGGGCTGGATTGTCCTCGAGCAAAGCCAAAGCGCGGCTTCGCCACTGGAAAGCGCTCGCATCAACGCCGAGTATCTGCGCGGTCTCGGGTATGACATCGGAAATACGTCGACATAGGGTCGACATGGAGTCGACACGTACCAGACAACACCGTCGTTCCGACTCTCCCGACATTCCGAGTAACGCGAGAGAATACTCGACGCACATTCGCCTGCCCTCCGGTGTGGCAAGCGAGCGGTTTTTGGAACAGAGACGCGTTCTGCGCACGGGTTCCTCGCGATCCTCCGGCGTTACCGCTCGATCCGCTGCCCGACGCGCTGCCCGAATGACAACCACACAAGGAGTCTTCAACCAATGCTTACGCTCGTTCTCGTCGGTTGCGGCGGCATGGGGTGCCGTCACATCAGGGGGTTGAAACGACTTCAGGAAATCGGTGCCCTCCCCTTCCGGCTTGCCGGAGTCTGCGATATCTTCGCGGCCAACGCGGAGCGCGCCGCTGATCTCGCGCACGACCTGCTGGGTCATCGGCCGCGCATCTTCGCCTCGTTCGCAGAGATGCATGCGGCGCTGGGTCAGATCGACGCCATGATCGTCACAACCGCCCCGGACATGCATGCCGGCGTCGGAATCGAGGCATTCGCGGCAGGCGTCAACGTGATGGTCGAGAAACCGATCGCGTTGACCGTGGTGCAGGGCATCACCCTGATCGACGCGGCGGTGCGTGCCGATCGCAAGCTCGCGGTCGCGGAGAACTATCGCCGCGATCCGAGCAACCGGCTTGCCAAAGCCGTGCTCGACGCGGGTGTCATCGGACCGATTCATCTGTTCGTCCAGTCGTCGTCGGGATCCGGCGAAAAAGTGATCATCACACCTTGGCGCCACAAGAAGCATTCCGGTGGCATCGTCGTCGACATGGGGATCCATTACGCGGACCTGCTCGAATATTTCATCGGTCCGATCGCGAAGGTCTTCGGATTCAACGGGATCGTCGATCGAACGCGAGTCGATGACGCGGGAAACCGGCACGATGCCGACGCAGAAGATCTTTCTGTGGGCGTGGCGCAATTCGCCAACGGCGCGATCGGCAACTGGGTGATCGATTTGGGAGGACGGGGCCAGGGACACTTCTCGCGGATGGCTTACGGGTTCAACGGGACGCTTGGCATACCCAGGGACCGATCCGGCACATCGCTCGATCTGACCCTTCGGCAGGGAGGCAAGGATATCCGGATCGGTGATGAGGAGATACTCGCGCTCGTCCCGGATTTTACGCTGGACGAGGTTACGGCGAAGCTCTTTGGCGGGGACCGGCTGGCGTCGTACCAGATGGATTTCGCCGATATCGATTCGAATCTGCTTGCCATCGAGCAGGCTGATTTCGCCGCCGCAATCGTGGATAACCGGCCGCCGGAAGTCGACGGCGCGTTCGCCCTGCGCTCGCTCGCGATTGCCTACGGCTTCATCGAGGCGGAGCTTGTCGGGCGGGTGCTCGATGTGGCGGCGCTGATCGAAAACAGGGATTCACCGTATCAGGCGGAGTTGATGGCGCCGCTCACGTCGTGACGTAACCACGGGCCGTGGCGGAACCCATATCAGGGTTGAAAACATGAAGCGGTAACGCGGAGGTATCGGCCGTTGGCCGATCGGATCGGTACAAGACCGATCCCTACAGGATGTCAACCATCGCAAACTTCTCTGTCATCCGTTTCCGGGAGGATATCCGTGAGCAAGATCAAGGTCGTGGTTCTGGATAACATAGGCAATACCATTCTCGGGATGCGGAGTTGGGACGAATGGCCGGAGAGCGTCAGGGAGCGATTGCTGATCGAGGACCCGGAGGCCCAGGCGCACGTCGTCTCGTTCGCCGACTTGTTCGCCAACGACGACATCGAGATCGTCTGGCTCTACGATCCGGTGAAATATCTGCGCGGATTCAGCGGCCTGTTCCACGAGCATGAGGAATGGATTCGACCCATTACCGGACCGGAGACCATCCGTCAGGAGCTGGCCGACGCTGATTTCTTCATCCTGCACAAGGAACATGTGCCGGCGGAGGCTCTGCAGGATGCACACAAGCTGCGCCTGATTCAGCACCTGGGCCAGGATTATCGTGGCGTGCCGATGGACGTCGCACGCGAACGTGGCATCCCGGTCGCGGCGACGCCGCTCGTGAACTACACCGCCGTTGCGGAGCATGTGTGGGCGATGATCCTGGAGCACGTCAAGCGGTTACGCGACCAGCGCGAGTACATGGAAAGCCGGGAATACCTGAACGAGTGGGGTGCCTATCATCCCGGCGTTCCGCTCCTGAGCGATCTCACGCTCGGCCTGCTCGGTATGGGCGAGATCGCCCGCCCGATTGCGCGAGTTGCCCAAGCGTTCAACATGCGGGTGATCTACTGGGACATCAACCGATTTCCCGAACTCGAATCCACCTACGGAATGCAGTTCGTGGAGTGGGACGAGATCTTCAGGGAATCGGACATCCTCTCCACCCAGCTCGCGCTGAACGAAAAGACGGAGGGCATCATCGGCGAGCGGGAGTTCGGCTCGATGAAGCCGAAAGCACTCTTCATCAATACCGCTCGTGGCAAACTCGTCGACCAGGATGCATTGATCGCCTCGTTGAATGCCGGCTCTATCGGTGGCGCCGCGCTGGATGTCTATGCCGAGGAACCATTGCCGACCGATAGCGCACTGCACGACATTCACGAAGACGGAACGCATCGGCTGATCCTCACTCCGCATTCTGCCGCGCAGGGTCCGTGGACGTGGATCCGCGATTCACAAGGTCTTTGGTTCAACATCAGGGATGTGCTCGACGGGAAACAGGCCAAGCACCTTGTCGAGTAAGCGGTGGATTGCCTTGGTTGTCGCCGCCAACAGTCGATTTCCCCGACTTCGTGGCGGATAGGATGGACGGGCTATCGTACGACAACCGGTCGCGCTCATCCCGGCAAGGTGAGCCGATTCCCAGGAACGAAGTCATTCATTACGGAACGCGATACCAATCGAACGGTGCGGGTCCATACTCCTCGCCGTCAGTTCTCTATCGAAGGGATCGATCCACTCATGATCGTGCTGATTGCCAAGTATTACGTCAAACCCGGAAACATCGATGCCGTGCTGGCGGCTTTCGCCGAGGCGGTTCCGTTGGTTCTCGCGACGGAGCCGGGGTGTTCCCGCTACGAGATCAGCATCTCGACCGAAGACCCGAACCTGGTGCTCATCAACGAGCGCTATACCGACATGGAGGCAGTCGATGTCCATCGAGGCACGTCGCATTTCAAGGAGATCGTGCAGGGACAGATCTGGCCGCTCCTCGAGAAGCGCGTTCCGGAGTTCTACGAAACCGTGATCGCGTAGCGTCCCCTCATGCTCCGAAGAGCCGGATCCTGACTGTCCGCTTCGACGCTGCCCGCGTCCTTGGGCCAATCGTGGACGCGTGAAAGCTCCATGGCTCCGTGCACACGATGCACCATGATGTGAGGAAGTGAGTAAGCTGAGATGCCGTACCTTCAACCACCACCGCATTCACGACCGCGACCGCGACCACAATTCGGGTACTGCCTGCCCATCTTCGCCAATCCGACTGCCGGCCTGTTCCGGACGCCGAACTACCGCCAGGTCGATGCCCGAACGACATTGGACCTTGGTCGTCATGCCGAGGAGATCGGGTTCGATTCCTTGTGGGTGGCAGACCATCTGATGCTTGGCAAGGACGAGGCGGTCCTCGAGGGATGGACGATTCTCAGCGCGCTGGGCGGCTCGACCTCCCGTGCGGCGATCGGCATGATCCATCAGGCGCACTATTTCCGAGCGCCGGCATTGGCCGCGAAGATGATCGCGACCCTCGACCAGATCACCGCGGGGCGGCTGATTCTCTTCTATGACTTTGGACGTCAGCAGCGCGAACATCAGGCATTCCACCTGCCGTACCCTGATGATGTCGAAACGCGCGTGCAGGAAACGATCGACGGGCTGCATCTGATCCTCGACCTTTGGTCCGCCGATGCGCCGCTCACCGTGCAACACGGTCCGTATGGCGTGACGAACGCCGTGGCCGGTTATGGTCCGGTCCAGCGACCATATCCCCCGATCTGGTTTGGGGAGGTTGAGACCGGATTGTTGCAGGCATGTGCCGAATTCGGGCAAGGCTGGAATACCACGCCGTGCGGACTCGACGAACTGAACCGGCGTTTCGGGATGCTGCGGAATGCCTGCAGCACGGCAGGACGCGCGTACGAGGATATCGAGAAGAGCGTCGAGTTGCAGATCCTGATAGGCAAGGATGATGCGGACGTCCGCTCGCAACTCAGGGGGTTGCTGGCCAAGGCACCGGATCAGGAAGCAATCGATCCCGACCTCCTTGCGTATGCGACCGGCTCGGCGGTGACCGCTCCCGCATCGTTTACGGATTCGACACTGATCGGATCGCCAGCGGACATTTCCAGGCAGCTGCGATCCTACGTCGACGCGGGAGCAGACCATTTTTTGCTGTGGTTCCTGGACGCTCCGGATCGCACAGGAATGGACCTGTTCGCAGAGGCTGTCGCTCCGGCGTTTCAGGAGGGACGTGACGCCCCCCAGCACGCTTGATCACTACCCAAGTTGAACGGATCTTCGACTGATGGCTGCCGGGCGGACATCCATGTTCGCGCCCTGCTGGCGCGAGATGGTTTGTCGCCAGTCCGCGTCGGGATGGCTGAATCCGAGAACGTTCGACCCCGGCAGGCGAGGTCGAACAGGTGATTGCGACGCATTTCTTGAAAAAGCAATGAGGGGAAGGTGGCTCCCTGCCCGGTGATACCACCGTCCGCGACCATTCGGTGACCCTCAGATGTGCGACCAGTTGCTTGTGTCTCGCAGATATCCGATCCCAACTTCAGCCAATATCCTGCTGGCGCGATCCGGAGCGTAGCGCGCGGATGGGACTTTTCACCGTCGAACATCTACATCTGCATCTAGGCGACGGTTCGACCCGATTGTCGTGGGCGCTGATCGAACTTGTGGCACAGCGTTGCCCTTAGGCACACGTCCATCCCACGGCACCGAACCCCCCGGATCCGCTTCTTAGCGGATCCGGGGGGTTCGGTGCATTCCTGACGACGTCAATGGATCGGATGCAGGAGCCTGGGATGTCCCTCGGTCGGTAGTGGCGGGGTCCTCTGGATTCCCTCCTGAATCGGGCGCGATGACCATGTTTCGCAGATTGGTATCGCAAAAGCATAGACAACACAGGCGGGTCGCAGTAGAGTGTGCCGCCAAACGACATGAACATCTCGTCTGACTCGACCCGTCATCACCGTATCTAGCCAGAGGGCTTACATGACCCATCAAAGCACCATTCGGCTCGGCATCGTCGGCGCTGCACGCATTCTCCCCGCGCACATGAGAGGTCTGAAGCTGATCCAGGATGCCGGACTCGCCGACGTCCGCATTACCGCGATTTCCGCCCGGCGGCTGGAGGATGCGACGATGTTTCGCTTGCGCGGCGAGGGCCCCCCACCACGCCCACCGGCATCTGCCAACGACAAGGACCCGCTCGGCGCACCACACGTCTATGCCAGCGACCTTCACCCCGAGACGCTGCCCTCCGTCCATGACGACTGGCGGGCGATGCTCGAGGCCGACGACGTCGACGCGGTGCTGATCCTCGCTCCGGTTGGCCTGCATCACGAGATCGCCCTGGATTGTCTCGCGGCCGGCAAGCATGTCCTGATCGAGAAACCATTCACGATCAGTGTCCAGGCTGCTCACCTCGTGGTCGATGAAGCCGAGAAACGCGGCCTGATCGTGGGAGTCGCCGAGAGCCTTCGTTATGTGGAGTCCGTGCGTGCGTCGAAATGGGTGATCGAGCAGGGCACGATCGGCGATCCGCAGATGTGGATTTCTGGCGGCGTTGGCGGCGAGTGGTCGCCGGACAAGATCGTGGCGCGGACCGCCTGGCGACACCAGAAACTGCTCGGCGGTGGGGGTGGCACGATCGATGTCGGGGTTCACCTCTTTCATCTGATCCGGTACTTGATGGGACCGGTTGCCGAGATCAGCGCCTACACCAGGCAGTTTGAACCGGAGCGGTTCGAGACCGATGCCTTTGGCACGGTGATCAATCGCGTTCGGAACGAAGTCGAAGATGCCTTTTTCGCCAACCTGCGCTTCGAAAGCGGTGCGATCGGCACGACGTTCTCAAGCTGGGGCGGCCACGGTAGTGCCAGCGGCTTCGGCAAGGGTTCGACGGTCTACGGGTCTGCCGGCTCGCTCCAGGGTGACGACATCAGCCTCGACGACGGGTATCACGGAACAGCCGGCGAGGTCTTCACACGCGGGGCATCGCCGGAACTGCGGCAGGGATTCTTCCCGGGCGGGGTCCGCGATCCATTCGCCCTCGAAATGCTTGATTTCCTCGGCGCAATTTCATCATCGACGCCCATGGAGGCGTCCGGAAAGGAAGGTCTATTCGACCTGGCCACGTCGTTCACCGTCCTTGAATCCGCCACCGCAAACCGCCCGGTGAGCGTGGCGGATGTGGTAGACGGAAAGATCACGGCGTACCAGGACGAGATCAATCAGCATTACCACCTGTGACATGGCGCCTCGTGGACGCGGCGCAGAGTGAGGCGGTCAGGAGGTCACGAGGTCACGAGGTCACGAGGTCACGAGGTCACGGCACCACACGATATCTTAACTCTGCACAGATGTTCGGCATTCAAGACAGCGCAGTGAACGGGAGAATACTCCGGTGGCAGAACGACAACTCGGAATCGGTGTAATCGGTTGTGGCGGCATCGCCCACGCGGCTCACTTGCCCAATATCGCCCGCAACCCACGAGCAAAACTGATCGCGGTCGCCGATATCGACCTCGATCGTGCGAAGGCGACCACAGATCAATACGGTGGCGTCGCGTATCAGGATTATCACGAGTTGCTGGCAAACCCTGACGTGGAAGCGGTGTGTATCACGAGTTGGGCAGCCGCGCATGCCGAGCAGGTGATCGCTGCGGCCCAGGCCGGGAAGCACATCCTCTGCGAGAAGCCGATCGCGATCACGCTCAAGGACGCCGATGCCATGGTCGAGGCAGCGGAACAGGCGGGCGTCAAGTTCACGATGGGATATCAGCCGCGATTCGGTACACAGTGGCCGCTGGTCAAACAGTTGATCGACGACGGACTGTTGGGTCAGATCATGGGCGCGACCGTGATCGCCGCCTCACCGTCTTCCCATGGTGTTCCCTGGTTTCTCGACAAGTCACTCTCCGGTGGCGGTGTGCTGATCGACTGGGGGATCTACACCGCCTATACGTTGAACTGGTGGCTGGGACCGGTCTCCCGCGTATACGCAACGAGTGCGATCTTCCGGAAGGACGTCACGGTTCGAGGCCAACTGCTGAAGGACATCGACGTCGAGGATACGGTCGCGGCCCAGCTATCGTTCGCAAGCGGGGCGATGGGCACCTGGTACAGCGCGTGGGCGGTCAAGGCAAGTCATGGCGGAGTTACGATCGATGGGACTGAAGGATCGATCGTGATCGAAAGCGGCAAGCACACCGTCCGTCTCCTCAGCAAGAAGATCGACGAGCCTGCCCAGATTGCCGGCTGGCACGAGATTCCGGCGAACGATCCGCCGCTCGTGGAGATGCATTACCGAAAAATCGCACATCTGGTAGATTCCGTACTGGACGACACGCCACTTGTGCTGACGGGTGCCGATGGCCGGGACGCGCTCGAACTCGTGCTCGGAATCTACCGCTCGGCGGACACCGGACAACCGGTCGATTTCCCGGTCGCGCGCGGGTAAGCAATCCGATCCGAGGGACGGGCATCGTCCCTCCACGCGGGTCGACACCGGGTCGACCCTTACGACAAGGGCACTACACCTCATGACTGACGCAAAAATTCGCTTGGGATTCGTCGGTGGCGATCATCTCCACTTTCACGATTTGCTTGTTACCGCATACGCCTCGCCGACGGCGGAAGTTGTCGGCGCCGTCATCGATGACGATGAGCTTCGTGCCTTCTTCGTCGACAAGTTTCCAGAGCTGCGCACGTTCGACTCGGCAGACGATCTCTACGGGCGAGCCGATCCGGTCGCGATCGTCACCTGTGCGGACAACCTCAACGCGGCCGATATCGTCGCGGACGCCGCCGAGCGCGGCATCCATGTGATGAAGGAAAAGCCGATGGCCGCGTCACTGGCGTTGGCCGAACAAATGGCAACCACCGCGGCTCGTCACGACGTGCGCCTGATGATCAACTGGCCGAACAACTGGTCACCAGCGATTCAGCATCTGAAGACGCTCGTTGACGACGGTGCGATCGGCAACGTCTGGCAGATCCACCACCGGGCCGGACATGGTGGGCCGCCCCAGAACTATCTGTCCGGGAGCCCGATCGGTCGTGTCGGCTGGGACTGGCTGATCGACCGTGACCGCAACGGTGGCGGCGCCGCGATCGATTTCTGTTCCTATGGCGCGGTGCTTAGTCGCTGGATCATGGGTCAACCAAGCCGCGTCATAGGATTGGGCGGCCGCTATTCCAAGGAATTCTTCACCGTCGAGGACAACGCGATCATGATCCTCGGGTATCCGAAGGGACATTCGGTCTGCGAAGGCACATGGACACAGCCAGCGGTTCCGGTGAGGATTCCGGCGATGGTCTATGGCGACAAGGGTGCGATCGCCATCCTGAACAATACGGAACTGAAGATCGCGAACAAGGGTGTTCCGGGCCAGCACGAGCGGATTCCCGAAGATGGCGAGATCATCACGGCACCGGCGCTTCCCGCCCACTACCGCTCGGCGGTAGATTATTTCACTTACTGCCTGCTGCACGATGAACCATTCACCGGGATGGTTTCCCCTCAGGTCTCACGCGATGCACAGGAGATTCTCGAAGCAGGCCTGACGTCGATGGAATCCGGTGCCGAAGTCGGACTTCCATTGCCAGCCTTCCTCAGCTAACGATAAGTAAATGTACTGTCGGAAGATCGCTTAGCGAGCGATCTTCCGCAACAGAGGTACTACTGCTAATGAGTACCAGTGATTTTCTTCTGGGTGTTGGGACCGTTACAGGTGGAGCACTTCTAACCATTCTTATCGAATCGCTACGAGGTTTTTTGGAACGGCAACGACGCCTACAGGATCGGCACGAGGAGTTTCAAAGAGAGACACTATTGGATCTTCAACTATCTTTGCATCAATTAGTTCGGGCACTTTATAACGCAATGACTAATTATCAGCATGTTGTCAAGGATCAACCTCCTCTTAACTGGCCTCCTGAAGAGGATCCTCGTAGCCTTGGAGCCGGAGCGAGCGATCGGATCCTGATGCTTACAGCTCGGATCGAGGATAAAGAGCTAAGAAGACTCGTCAAGCTTTATCGAGATTCTCACACGGCGTTATTTGCTACAGAGCAGACAACTGACCAGTTTTATAAAGCTCTTGATCAATTGTCAAAGGTGCGCGAAGATGCAAGTGAGCGGATAGGACTTTTGCTAAGAGATCTTTAATATTGGCTGTTTCACGGATGGGCAGGATTCGACGAATGAAGCTACACTTAAGAATTTAAGACTAGAAGCTGATGCCTGATACGTCACACATTTGCGGGAACTAAACCACGGCACAAAAGCGCCGCGTATTGTGCACGTGAATCAGGCTAACCCTTTGCTGCCAGAGACGTACCTGAAGGAGAACAGTTCAATGCCAAACGTGGTTATGGAAGGTATCGGCGAGACGACCTGTGATGAGGGTCGACGACTCGTTCTCTGCATTGAGGAGGCAGGCGTCGACATTCTTCATCGCTGCGGCGGAAATGCGCGCTGCACAACCTGCCAGGTAGAGATCATCGGCGGGGACGCAGGTCCGATGACTCCAGCCGAAGAGCAACGACTGGCCCGGATCGAGGATCTTCCTGACAATCTGCGCCTTTCCTGTCAGGTCCAAGTGCGGGACGACCTGACCGTTCGGGTCATCCGCCGTCTGCAGGACAACCCGGAGATGGGCGATGCGGGACCGCCGCCGATCGAGTGGCCGGCAGATCGACCGTTGCCGCCCGAGTAGCTTTCAGCTCTTGTCGCATCACAAAACACCCCCATGCCAGACACATGCGGGGTGTTTGCTATTTCACCGGCCAGGCGATATCGCAGACCTCGTCATCCGGAGCAGCGTTGAAGAAGTCAGTGAAATACACCTCTCGGGGGCTGCCGCGATCTCCAGTCCGTGAGAAAGAACCCATGCCTCGACTCCCTCATATGCCCTCCACAGTTCCGAAGTTCCGACGGCTCCGCTTCGGATCGCGCAAGCCGGACAAAGGCTTCGCGGTAGGCAGGTACGTGCCGTACCTGCCTACCGGCAGACGTCATCGCCGCATCGTCCATGGGGATGACCGGCGCCGTGACCTCGACCGTCATCGGCCCATCAGACGGATTTCCATCGTAGATCACGATGAACACCGGCTCAGGAGCAAACTCGCCACGATTCGGATACGTCTGGATATCGGTGCCGGCGGAGCCACCACGGTCTATCACCACCTGAGCAACCCGCGACATGGCTCCCGGAAGCCACGCTTCCAAATCGTCCTGCCGCTTGACGGCGCGTTTGGACGCCACTATCTGCCCGGGAACGTCACGTACCTGAATGTTGAACACGATAAAAACTCCTTCCTGGGTTTTGGCACATCTCGTTGCTCCATCCTCATCATGAAGCACCGGTTTCATCTTAAAAAGGGCATACAAAAACCACTTCTCTCCGCTTGCGATGTGGGCCTGATCGGGATCTCGTCGAAACTGGACCCGGCTACGAGAAGCTGCCGAGCCCTCCCATGTCACCATGGCCGAGTTTGCCGTCCTGCGACTGAAGCCAGCCTTCATGCGCTTGAGACGATACGGCGGCAATCAATTTTCCTGCGGTCTCGCTCGTCGAACAATCCCCGCTCGACGCGCGTCAGACGTCTGGGGCCGTTTTCTTCCAGCCACCTTCAACTCCGACGGCCCGGAAGCCGACCGCTTCGTTCACGCTCAGCATGTGGCGGTTCTCTTCGGCATTGAAGGTCGAGATAAGTGGGGATGACGGATTGACCTCCGCCAGGTGCTGGATGTTGGCAATCTTCAGCAGCATTCCCAGACGATGACCGCGATGCTCGGAAAGCACGAGCGTATCCTCCTGCCCCACCGGACGACTGCGATCGCTCGGGATCGAGAGCTGACTGAAGCCCGCCAAGGCACCGGTTGGAAGATGCTCTGCCGCGACGATCAAGACTTCACGGCCACCCGCCCCGTCGTTCGCATCACGCTTCACGATCCGGTCCGCAGTCCATGCCTCTTCGACAACGGTCATACCGGCGGCCGGCATGTCGGTGCTCATCCGGGTACGGAGTGTTACCAGATCGGCGATCCATCTCTCCGGCGTGGGCCCGCGCCACCTGACGATTCGATAATCCGGCCCTGCCGCGCGCTCGGCCTCTCCGAGATGATGCGCGAGTTCCTCGGGATCAACCGGCAGATCCAGAAAGCTGATGCGCTCGACCTGTTCGAGCCGGTAGCCTCGGCGCTGCAGGAAGCGGACGCCTGGATCGCTCATCGGGGCGCTGCCGAATCCGGTCGGCGACGCCAGACGATCAACCGGCGTCCCTTCCGGCGGATTCGCGTGCATCTGATACGACTGCCAAATCGTGCGATTATCCGTGAGTGCCAGCTCTTCGAGACGGTCGACAAGCCTGGTGCCAATTCCCCGACCGCGAAACGATGAGAGGACTTCGGCTGAGATCCAGGCGATCCGTGCACCATCGTCGTCTTCGACCGGCCACTCCAAGACGCCTCTGCCGACGATCTGACCGTCGAGCCGGGCGACAAGCACTCGCTTCGGATCGTATTCCTGATTTTGATAGAGCGGCAGCAACTCGCTGGGGCTCCATAGGCAAGCGCATCCGAGCCGATGATCTCCGCCTCGACCGCGTTACGGACCGCGACCATCGCGACGAAATCCGCTGCAGCGCCGACCGCAGCGCCGACCGCAGCGCCGACCGCAGCGCTGGCGTCGGTCGAGAGAGATGCGGGGATCACGAGTTCTTCGATGGTAAGGTCCAGGTCAGTCACTGGTGCGCCTTGCTCCTTGCTTCTCACTCTGCGATGGTTTCGCGCCTGGTCATTTTCGACAAGCCTATCCGAAGACGATCATACGCTGCCAAAGTGATGTGAGAACACTATTGCCGGGACAACCAGAAAGGGCCGCCACCAATCTCACATGAGCTTGGCGGCGACCCTTTCTGATGGCAGATCACTCCGAAGCGGGAGCGTGACCGCCGCCCGCTGCTGCCCGCTTCGGCAGGACGAAGACAAGCAGGAAGGTGATCGCCACCAAGACGAACGATATCAGGAGGGCCTTCTGCGCGGCGCTCGTGAAATTATCCGCCAGGGCCGTCGCCCCTGCTTTGGCAAACGCCTGGCTGACGGAATCGGTTGCGTCCGTATCGATCGCTGGACACCCCTCGGGAACCGCGCTCGGATCGACCGCCGCCGCCCGCGCCGCGAAGCACCGATCGAACGTCACCACGGCGCTGTCGATCTGACCGGCTGGCATCCGAGCGATCGCGAGATCGTTGCGCAGGTTATCCGCCGTATGTGTCGAAGCCGTATTGGTTCCGGTTTCCAGTGCCCCGAAAAGGATGATGCCAACAAGGCAGACACCGATTGCTTGTCCGATTCGCTGAGTCGCACTGAGCACGCCACTCGCCGATCCGGAATCCTGGCGTGGCGCACCGGCAAGCACCAAGGTGACGTTTGGCGCGATGATCAGCCCCGAACCAAAGCCCGATATCAGGAACCACGGTGAAAGCTGCCAACCTGCAAGATCGACGCCCTGCCGCCGCATGGTGAAAATCAGCCCACCAATGCCGATCAGCACGAGCAGTGCACCGATGACGAGGCAATTTCGTCCCAGGCGCCTGGCGATCTTGTCCGACTGCGACGCACTGATCAGCGAGCCGATCGAGAACGGCACGACCGAAAGGCCCGAGTAGAGTGCCGTCCGCGCCATACCGTTTTGAAGGAGAAGCGATGTCACGAAAAAGATGCCGACAAATCCCCCGAAATAAGAGAGCGCAATCCCCATCCCGGCCGTAAACGCCCGGTTGCGAAAGAGTCGGACATCGACCAGCGGAACCTCATCGTTCCGCACCCGGTGAAGCTCCCAGAAGCCGAAGATCGCAAAGACGACGAACGCAAACCCTATCGACAGATAGGTCCACAGCGGCCAGCCGACCGATCGCCCTTCGACAAGCGGAATCGTCAGCAAGAGGACCGCCGCACTCACGAGTGCGATCCCGCCGAAATCAAGCGATCCAGCCCGCCCGTAGGTCTGCTTCAGCGCGCGGATCGCCATGATGAGGGCTACAACACCGATCGGTACATTGATGAGGAAAATAGGCTCCCATTCAAGACCGCGGAAATTCGCGGCGATCAACAGACCACCGACGAGTGGACCGAGTGCGGTGGCGATCCCGATGACCGAGCCATAGATGCCGAAGGCCTTGCCACGTTCGCGGGGAGGAAAGGCAAACTGAATGACGGCCGTGATCTGGGGGTTCATAACCCCGGCCATCGCGCCCTGCAAGACACGCCAGAGGATCAGGGAATTCGCAGAGTTGGCGGTTCCACAGAGCGCAGAGAAGACGGTAAAGCCAATCAGCCCAATGATGAACAGGAGTTTGTGACCGTAGCGATCGCCCAGTCGTCCGGATGGGATCAGCAAGAGCCCGTAGGCGAGAGCGTACCCGCTGATCACCCACTCGATACTTTCATAGCTGGCCTTGAGCGTGGTCTGAATCGAAGGGATGGCGACGTTCACGATGGTGCTGTCGAGCAGGATCATGAACGTTCCGATCAGGACGGTGGCCATTGCCCACCACCGTTCGGACCCTGAAAAAGGGGAAGCCGTCTGTTCTTGGGGCGCGGATACCGGCGATGTCGATTGAGCCATGCGTAGGGTTCTCCGAACTAGGACGCGTGAAAGGACATCGCGATGCAACAATGCGCCGGGAGCGCGCCATCCGATCAGATGTCATCGGGTGAAATCGATACGAGCAATTCCGGTAGCCGTTGCAACAGCTCGTCATGCCATTGCAACTCCAGATCGAGGCGACGCATGGCATGTCCATAAACCATGCGCTCCATGTCGTTGAGAAATGGCTCGGCATGCTCGCGAGAGCTTCGCCAAAGTGCGATCTGGTCCTTGATGTCCCGATGCCGGAGAACCAACTCCAAGCGGGCTTCTTCGGGCGTCATGTCGTCACGCAGAAACTGGATCGCCAGATCGACCGGGTCCGGCTTCAACCGGGCATCACGCAAGATGGAGTCCCGCAACGTGAGCATCTCGGCATGCCCCTTGGGTGTAATCTGGTAGACCGTGCGCTCGGGCCGATTGCCCTCCTGCTCTGTCCGCACGATCTCGATCGCGCCCTCCGTTTCCATGCGCTGCAAGGCACCATAGAGCGATCCTGGTTTCACATTGGACCAGGATTCCGTGCGACTGAGTTGCGCTTCTCGCCGGATCTGATGGCCATGCATGGGTCCGATCCGTGCGAGCGCTCCGAGGATAAAGAGTCTCGTAGTGCTCATGAGATGAGTGAAACGAGCGTATTACAGGAGCCACATCCCCGCCCATTGCCGGCACGCGAATCACCAATTCCGGTGATCGCCGCCGTCTGGCTCAGGCGATCAGGCGTTCGGCAGCGTGGATGAGCAATTCCAGCGCTCGATTGGTGCTCGCCTCGATGATGGCCTCACGATCGCCAGGGAAATGATGCTCCTCGACCACAGTGCTGTCAGGTGTGGCGAGGGCGATATAGACGAGTCCCACTGGTTTGAACTCGGTGGCGCCACCAGGGCCGGCGATCCCTGTCGTGGAGACGGCGAGTGTGGTGCCCAACGCCCAACGCGCACCCTCCGCCATCGCGCGTGCACATGGGTCGCTGACGGCGCCCGGGTTGACCAGCACCTCCTCGGGAACACCGAGCAGGGCGGCCTTGACCGGGTTCGAGTAGGAGACGATGCCACCCAGAAAGTAGGCGGAACTTCCGGCGACCCGCGTGATGCGATGTGCGACATTGCCGCCAGTGCACGATTCGGCGGTTCCGACGGTTACGTTAGTCTGACTGCCAAGTACCTGATGCAGACGTTCTTCCAGTGATTCGGAATCCGATGTCATGATGTACCCTCTGTTGGCTTCGTGTCGTTCTGCGCGATGACGACCAGATCGGCGGGGTCGATTCTGACTCGAACGGCGTCATACTCCGCAAAGGTCGCCGCCTGTCTCGCGTTGATTTGATCGGCGACGAGTGGCGTGCCGTCGGGCAAGGTGATGCTGTACGACATGGAAGCGCCCTTGTAGGCACGATCCAGGATCTTGGTGGACCAGTCAACCGACAGATCGCCGATCGTTGGTGCGTCTGGTGCCAGGGTCACGCGCTCGGGACGAATGACAACCGTCACGCGTTGATCCGCGTGCAGGCCAGCGACAGGCACTACCGTCGTCAGACCTCCGAAGGTCACCGTTGCGGCGTATCCTGCCGACGAAACAACCCGGCCATCGAGGACATTGCGGGCGCCGGTGAACTCCGCCACGAAACGGGTGGCCGGTCGTTCGAAAATTTCGAGTGGCGTGTCGTCCTGCTCGATGGCGCCCCGATTCATGACCACGATCCGATCGGACATGGACATCGCTTCCTCCTGGTCGTGCGTCACGTAGACAAACGTAATGCCCACCTGGCGTTGAATCTGCTTGAGCTCGAACTGCATCTGCCGACGCAGGCGAAGATCGAGCGCGCCGAGCGGTTCGTCCAGCAGCAGCACGGTCGGTTCGAGCACGAGAGAACGGGCCAATGCCACCCGCTGCTGCTGACCACCGGAAAGCTCGCGCGGTCGTCGGTCGCCATAGCCAGGCAACTCGACCAGATCGAGCACGGCGTCGATCCGGGACTGGATCTCGGCGGCCACCATTTTTCGCTCACGGAGACCGAAGCCGATGTTCTGGGCGATCGTGAGGTGCGGAAAAAGCGCGTAGTTCTGAAAGACGAGCGAGACAGATCGCAAATACGGCGGTCGATCTCCCATCGGTTCACCGTCGAGCGAAATGTCGCCGTGATCGGGACGATCGAAGCCACCGATCAAGCGCAAGGTGGACGTCTTGCCACAACCGGACGGTCCGAGCAGCGTCACAAATTGGCCATGCGCAATCTCGAGAGAGAGATCGTCGACGGCGATCACCTCTCCGAATCGCTTGCTGACGTGACGGAGCGAGACAGCGGATGTCACGAGCAGAGGGGCGCGAAGCCGCCGGGATACCACATCCTCCACCTGGAACCCAACATCGACCCCTCCAGATCGTCGCAAGGACGTCCATCAGCGATCATGGCCTGCCGGAAGCGCGCACTCTCGACGAATCCGTTTTTCTTGCCAAGTCGCATCGTGCCATGGTCGCCGGACCATGTACCAGGATCGAGGCGAACGATGGTGGGCATCGTGGTGAGGAGTCGGTAGATCCACAATCCACGCGCTTCACATCCGATCCCTTCACCCCGGGTTGCGAGATCGACGATGCCAATACTGGGCCAATCGGTCTCCCGGCTTTCCCGGTACCGACTCTCGACCTCACGCAGTTCTCCTGATTCGCGATCTGCGATCACGAGGGATGAGCGGGTAACAGGCCAGGTGCCCGCCATGAACACCAGATGCAGGCTCGCACTGAACGCGCAGGTTTCACCTTCGTGAACGTGCGGACAGCAGGAACTGTCGAATTCCTTCCAGCACTGGCGCGGTTGTTGGCAACAGGTGTAGCGATCGAGGTCTTCCAGCGTCCAGTCACGCGATGCGGCCATCTGGCCATGCAATTCGCCTGGTATCGCAAAGAGATCGCCGTCGCGGTTCATGCGTTGGTGCGTCCAGCAGCCTTATCCGAAATCCGTTGCGGCCCAACCGGCAACGCGACCGGATCGGACGGTTGCTTGCGACCACCGCGAGACCGTTCGTCCAGCCACAGCTGCTTCTGAATCTCCGCATGTCCGACGTGAAGCGCGGTGTGATCGAGCGCGTGCAGCAGAACCCGGGCATTGGTCCAATCGCGATCGTTGTAGCAATCGTGCGTGTTCCTGGATGCAAGCTCCTCCTCGCTCAAGCGCTCGAGGAGGAGGTGAAGCTTGGGCAGCCAGGAGTCGAAGCGGTGCTCGATCTCCTCACGGGTGGCCGTGGCGACGAACTCCGCCTCGCGGTCGCGGGCGACGGGAGCGCCACCGACGGCGATCAAGGTCATGAATTCGCCGGCCCCGACGATATGGATACCGAGTGCCGCAACGGACGTAACCTTCTGGCCTCCCTCGGTCGCCATCGCCGGCTTCCAATTATTCAGATCCTCCTCCGGGATGCCTTCGATCGTCGCGAGAAATTCATCGAGCAGGGACCTGAGGTGAAGTTCATAGGCGTCGCTGAACTCGCTCATGTTCGATATTCTCCTGATGAAGACGCTCGTGATGTCGCTCTCCAACCGGAAGATCGACGGGGCGTGCCCGGTAGCAGACGGGTTTGCCGCTACGAATCCCTTGTGGCAGCAGCCGCGTGCTCTTCCATCCACGTGCGCTCGGCACCAAAGGTCGTGTGGGTTCCGTGTCCTGGATAAATGGTGACATCACCGGGGATATCGAGCAAGCGCTCGATCGTGTTGTCCATGGTTGCCTGATCGGAACCCGGGATCTGCGCGTTGCCATGGCCCCCCGGGAAGATGACATCTCCGCCGAAGAAGACCTTGTCCTCGGCACCGTAGAGGGCGATATGGGCGGGATCATGACCGGGAACATGAAGAACAGTGAAGCTGTGGGAGCCGACCTCGATCAAGTCACCATCGTCCACTTCGCGATCGACTGACCCGGGCGCGATCGGTTCGGGGCTGGTGCCGGTAGGATGCGTGATGCGTTCGGTCACGCCAGGGTGGGTGAGGACCGGTGCATCGAGCGCATCCTGCAGAGCGCGGACATCCACGATGTGATCCCAGTGACCGTGAGTGATGAAGATCGCCCCTACCTTGTAGCCACCGTCGGCGACCGCTTGCGTGATGGCATCGGTTATCTCTGGTGGGGCATCAACAACGATCGCATCCCTGGTCGTTTCATCGGCGACGAGATAGGCATTGGTTTCCGCAGAGCCGCCGGTAAACTGAATGATCGATAGAGCCATGGTGTAGGAAACGTCCTCTCAATAGGTGTTCTTGGGGATGTCGGGGAACGCAAAGCGGTCCGTCAACCAAAAGCCTAGCATCTCCCTGCCAGATTCGGACCGGAAGGTCGCTTCCACCTGCGTCGACGATCAGCGGGCAGGCCCCAGCGCGTCAGATGCAGCATCGACCGCGTTGCGTTCGGCCAGCCTGGCCCGCCTGACCAGCTCGGCCTGCTGTTGCTTGCGCTCAGCGCTGTAGGCCCACCACGGTCTTGCAGGATGGCCGTTCGCCTCGTCGACAGCGGCCATGAACGTGTCGAGCACGCAGGGATCGTGACGTTTGCCATCGAGCGCGCAAAGGCGCGCATAGAGTTCGTCGGCATTGCTGCCAGCGAGATCCGATGGTTTCTCCATGCCCAAACGCATGAGATCCTCGGCCATTGCCGGGCCGATGTTCGCCAGGGACTGCAGATCCCTGGCGATCGCGCGGTCGCGGTCAGTTGCATGGAGTATTTTTCGACTGGTTCGGGTCAACGGTGGCTCCATTCCCGGGATCGATACCGGATGCAACGGGCTTGCAATGAACTTGAGACGTGAGACGGCATACCACCTTTCGCGTCGGAGCCATGATCTCCGAGAATTGCGGGGTAGCTTCCTTACCAGCGTAGGACGTGAACCGTGACACGAGGCTGTCACCGTTTTTGGACGATTCCTAAAATTCACAGCGAAGATCAAAGGCTCTCGACACGCCGATTGCATTCGTGTCGCAGCACATCGAACTGATCGGCAGTGATCCAGACTCCGGGCTGACCGATCTTGCTTCCAAGATCACTGACCTGCATTGCCCACGCCCAGGCGTCGAATGCATTTGCATGCGGATCCGTACCGCAGAGGCGGGAGTACTCGTTCATGAATCCTCGTTCGAACTGCTGCAGCATCGGACGCGCATCGGCCGGCACATCTGGATGGAACTCGAGGATGCGCAGGATCGATCGCGATCGGGCGAGATCGGCCGGTGGCGGCCCGATGCAGACATTCGCCCAATCGATCACCGCCGTTACCACTGGCGACACCGCTTGCGAGACCGCCGCCGACACCGCTGACGAGACAGCATCGATATCATTCTGGACCAGGATGTTCTCTGGATGGTAATCCATGTGCAGGAGGCGATTCTGGGGGATGCCGGCACAGGCGCCTTCCAATAGTGGACGAAGCCGCTCGGCATACGGACCCGCTCTGGATATCCAGTCGACCCCGTGGAACTCGTCCGAAGAAACGGAAATGCCATGGATGCGAGCAAGGGTTTCGCCGCACGCTTCCCCGATCCGATCGACCCGATCTGGTGCATTCCGCAGGTGATCGGCAACGGTTTGGCCGGGGCACCATGTGAGCAACAGCACGCTGCATGAGCCTGACACACCGCTCGCGATGACGTCCGGAACGGGCACTCCCGATCGAGCGGCGAGGCGGTGAGCGATCTCCTCACGAGTAGCTACGTCCCGCTGACCAGCCGGAAAGATGCGAAGCAGGAGGGCGGTGGGATGCTCTCGACGCCACACCCGCCAGAGCATCGTCCCACCCCAGCCTCCCGGCTGCGGAGTGACATCCGTAACGCCCCCGATGCCGAGATCGTTCAAGATGCCGATTGGCACGTCGTTTGGCACGCTGTCCGGCACAGCGTGCAGGTCGATCCGATCAGGCATGAAACCTCCCTGCGTTCAATCTTCCAAGGCGCATCTGCGCGTTGGGATAGTGGGCTCTCGACATGGCGGAATTGGTGGCACCGCCTTCAGGTTCAATCACGACTCGGTCAACTACCTCAACATCATTGCATTCCCGGAGCGATCCCGACGACACTGCCAGCAGAGGTAACGTGCCCTGAGACTCGAGCATGAATCGATACCGTTGACGAGTTAGCGGTCGTGAACGGTCGATGCGATGCCACGGCACTGATATTGCTCAGGCATATGAACCCGTATGGTGTCAGGAAAGGGCGAGATTATCTCCAACCAATTTCCGATACCCGGGTTACCCGTCTTCGCGATGTTTCGGCGATGGTCCACCTGCATCTCGCAGGGTCGATGAAGTGTCGCTTTTCGGATTGAATACGTGTAAGTAGAGAAGAGACTGTGGTTTTTGCCAACTATGTAATGGAGCATCAGGTGGATCGTGGGGCCAAACCGCTCGTCCTGATTGTTGATGACGAGCGACACATTGTCGATCTTCTGACGGAATTGCTCGAAGACGAAGGGTATCGTGTCTTGAGTGCGTATGATGGCGTGGGGGCATTGGAGATCGTCAACGGCCAGGGTGACCTCGACCTCGTCCTCGCGGATATCATGATGCCGCGACTCGATGGTTTGGGTCTGCTCAGCCAGGTTCGGGAACGCAATGCGTCCCTGCCCTTTGTATTGATGAGCGCGGCGGTCACGCCCTTGACGCACGACGCTCCGTATATCTCGAAGCCGTTCGAGATCGACGAGTTGCTTGCCGTCCTAGCCAAACAACTCGCTCGCTAGCCCGCCAAACGCTTCTCGCGATTGCTGCGTGCCCACCGCAAGCGCCCCGCTGGCACACCGCAAGCACACCGCCTTTTAAGCAACTCCTCCCCGTTTGCACCAAGCATGTACAGAAACGGTCCAACCTGCGCGGTGGATCGTGCGCAAACTCCCTCTCTGGCAAAACACGAAGGTGTGCCGGTTTTCGACTTTGCGGTTGCCGTCGACGTCGACGTCGACGTCTCAGAACGGTCTATGCATAACGCACAGGCCGGCGTTCGGAGCACCGAGTCGCACTGGATGAATGGGCAAAAAAGATGCGTATTGCGCTTGAGTGCTGAAACAACGATGTTTCACACGCCTGTGCAACGTCCTGCGCCGCAATGCTGACCGTTGGCAGGGCGGCAGGTTGAATCAAGAAACGTTGACTCACGATTCAAATCCCTGAAAAGCGAGGTCAATCAGCGAGAAGCGCTTCTACTTCCCGCATGGTCGGGACGGAACTGACACCGATCTCGCGCAAGCTGAGCGCGGCGACCGCGTTGGCGAAGCGACCCGAGTTCCTTGCCGACGACGTACGGTCGGCAGCCATCAGAAAGAACGCGGCGGCGAAGACATCTCCCGCGCCGGTCAGATCCTTGGCGGGAATCTTGAAGCCATCGATATCGATCGGTTGACCACCAGCGATGATCCGGGCGCCATCCTTGCCCTTGGTGACAACGCTGAGCCTGCGCTCACCGATTCGCTCGACGACATCCCGCGCGTAGGCGATCTCCTCGACGCTCACGATCGCACAATCGACGCGCCCCATGAGCGAGCCCGGCAGCTTCAACTGGATATGATGAACCTTGCCCCCGGTCTGACGTGGCCAATCGCGCATCCAGCCCTGGGGGGTAATCCCGAGGAAACTGGTGGTGAGTCCCACCGCCTGACTCGGGTTTATCTCGTCGGCGATCGGTCCCAGATGGACTATAGGGGTATTGCGCCAATGCGGGGGAAGACCACGGAGATCGATCTCACCTGCCCAGTGGGGAAGGGTCTGAATCCGCAGATCGGCCCGGTATTCATTGATGAACGTCGTCGGAACGTCTGCCTCTTGCGAGATGATGCTGATTTCCTCGGCATACTCATCCAGTGACGGAACCTTCATGCCCGCGACTTCGCGCCCAAATACCCCACGTGTGAGGACAGCAACGCGCGCGCCCAGGCGAGCGGCAGTCAACGCGGAGTAGAGGGCAGTACCACCCAGTACGACCTCGCCGTTCGGCTGAAGATCAGCGGTGACATGACCGATGACAAGGTAATCCGGCGTTTTGGAAAGTTGTGTCCCACGATACTGGCGTCCGGGCTTGAACGATTCCCGCGAACCCGTCGATCCGGCTTTTGGAATCGAAGGCGTCGTTTTTTCTGAGTCGGTACCGTCCGTCATCGTGCTCTCCAAGGTCGTGATCGTGCGGACATCCCCGCCGCAGGCGACTGACAGTCAAGCAGTCAGGCCGGCGAAACAGCTTGGGGAAGCCAATATAAACGGTCGAAGCGGATTCGACCTGATGGGTTGGTAACCGATACGCCTTGAGGCATTTGCCTGAAGATCATGTGTTTGGGGGTAATCAGATGGCAGATCGCAGGTGTGCAACAGATGGAACCGTGACTATCCGTTGAGTTCCACGGTTATGTGGCGCTGGTTGCCTTCACCACTGCTCCGAGTCGCGACTTCCGGATGCTGGCGGAGTGTGAGGTGAATGATGCGCCGCTCGTTTGGTGGCATGGGCTCAAGGGCAATCGGGCGCTTGCCGCGAATGACCTGCCGCGCAACGCGTTCGGCGAGCGCCACCAGCGACTCTTCCCGACGCGACCGATACCCCTCAACATCGAGCACAACGCGCGTCCACGTCTCGATTCGCCGGTTGACGACCATGTTGACGAGATATTGGATCTGGGCCAGATGATCGCCCCGGCGACCAATCAACATGCCCAGGTCGGTGCCAAGGATATCAAGGAAGATCGTGGGGGGCTCTTCCTTGTCGAGCGGGACAGACGAAGGGTTATCGACCGCCACAACGTTCGCACGAACTCCAATGCGACCGAGCAATTCGGCGGCAACCTCTTTGGCTACCAGCTCGTCGGCAGCATCGACACGATCGATGGCAGGGATTCGGGGAGGGATTCCGCGCTGGGAGGGGCGATCCCCGGGACCGGTGCGGGCTGTTCGCCAATTCGCGGCGACGGGTGCATCGGAACCGCCACCGCTTCCACTTCCACCCTGGCCGCGACGACGCGATCGGCCATCCCGGTCTCCGCGAAGGGGATCGGAGGAAGCGGTGCCCGCTGGACTGCCCAAGCTGGCTGCAGCAGTGCCGGTCGCGCTGCCGGTCGCGCTGCGAGGAGCGGGTTGCGGCGCCTTGCCGCGGGCAGTGACCCGAACGAGTGCTTCGGCGTCTTCATCCGGACCCACATCGGAGAGGATCTCGATGTCGACCTGCTCGTGGGTCAACTCGAGTTGCTCCAGCGCAAGCCGCACGGCTTCATCGACGGAATAGGCCTGAATTTCGACACTCGTTCGTTGATGCATATTCCCCAGAATCCCCTTGCGCATTCGTAACCGGGCTCGCCTCCTGCGGCGCTCTTCCTGTGCAGATCATGTGTTGCATTGCATGGTACACGCGGAGGGCGTTCCGGTGAGCATTATCCGACCCGATCAGCGATTCGGCAGGGAGATAGGGGCAGCTTGCTCGCCGATGCGAGCGCTGCCCCGATACCCGCTAGGTGGTCGGTCGGCGTTTCGGTTTCGTTCGCGGATTTCCGGTTTTCACTGCCTTCTGGTTCGGAGCGGTGGCAACCGTGCCCTTCGCCGCGCCTGTCACGACCACAGCATCGTTGACGCTGGCCGCACCGTTGGCCGATGCGTCGCGAGTGGCACCGAACTTGGAGCCGGCCGTACGCGACTGGTAGTTGGCGGACCGCTGTTTGGAGCGAGACTCCACGACATCATCGACCTCTGCCTCGATGATGTCATCGTTGACAGCCGTGGTCTTGCCGTTTCGCCCATTCTTGCCGGCCGTGGTCTTGGCGGAGCCCGGAGCCGATCCTGCCTTTGCGTTCCTGGCAGAATCCTGGCGTTCCTGCGTCGTGTTCTGCGCTTCCATCATCTTGCGATTGATCCACGCCGACATGCCCTTGCCCTGCGGGGCAACCACACCAGCAGCGCCACTTACGACCACCACTTCTTCAAATTTGCCTGGCACCTGATAACCCAAACGTCGATGCTCCGGAAGCTCCGGAAGCCATGGGAACCACTGACCGAAGCTGCCCCAGCCGGTGATCAGCCATTGCTGGACGACGGAGTAGATGGCTTGGGTGACCCAGTAGATAACCGGACCCGAAGCGAAGTTCCAGCCGAAGAGAACAACCATGAGCGGCATGAAATTCATCATGGTGTTCATGATCTGCTGCTGCTGATCGGTCACCTTCTGGTTCGCTGGCCGCATCATGCGGGCCTGAACGAACTGGAAGAGCCCGGCGAGGATGGGGAGAAGTTTCCATGGATCGGAAAGATCCAGATGCGGAAGCCAGAGGAACCCACCACTCCAGACACCCTCGCCACTCTTGGAGAGGTTGGAGATCGTGTGATAGAGCCCGAAGAAAATCGGGATCTGGAGCACCATCGGCAGACAACCCGACATCGGGTTGACGCCGTGTGTCTGGTACAACGCCATGGTCTCCTGGGACGCGCGCTGGCGATCCTTGCCGTATTTCTTCTGGATTTCCTTGATCTTGGGAGCGAGCTCCTGCATGTTCTTGCTGGAGCGGATCGACTTCACCGTGATCGGAAGCAGGAGGGTCTTGACGATGATCGTGAAGGCGATGATCGCGAGACCACCATTATTGAAGATATCGGCAAGCCCGTTGAGCGCCCACTTGAGCAGATCGGTATATTGACCCCAGATCGGAATGGCGCCCAAAGGGAGCATCTGCAGCGATCCAAACATATCCAATACCACGAATAGAAGCCTCCTCCCGCCTGCGCGGGACTGGGTGGGTGAACGACATCGTTCTAATCCGAAGCGATGCTCGGCACGGATGTCGACGTCTGGCACCAACGAACCGAATCGGCTGGCAGCCCCAAAAGGAACACCTGAACTCTCGGTGCCACGCTTTCGGAGTATCGATCGAGCAAAAGATGAACGTACGCGGCAATGACTCGATCGAACCAGAACGAAGAGCAGGGTAACCACGTGTCACCATGCGTTGATGATGATTATCGATTCAGCCTCGAAATGCCACATCATCTTGCCAACTTGATGCACCGACTGCTGGTTTGTTGCCTACAGCGAAACTCGTGACCGGCATTCGCCATCAGGCGGAAAGGCATGTCAGGGAACGGGATCCCACCCTTTGCCGCCAAACGGATTGCATCGAAGAATACGCCATGCAGCAAGCCAGCCGCCTTTGATAATACCGTACTTGTCGATCGCCTCGTAGGCATATTCGGAGCATGTAGGATGAAACCGGCAGGAAGGCGGGAGACCGGGCGAAATCCGCCTACGATAGAACCGGATGATGGCAAGCGCAAATGATTTCATGGAAAACTGCTGTTCATGATCGGGAAGCATTCACGCAGGCAACCGCTTCCCCGTTCTTCCATCTAACTATGATGCCGTCGATTCGACATCGGTGCGAGATACGCCTTCCTCGGCCACGTCACTGCTGACCGCGTCGCTGACAACGTTGCTGACCGCATCAACGGATGAACGACGCAGAAGCCACGCCGAGGTGACGGGTTCACCAAAAACCGGAAACGCATCATCGCGAGGATGCCCCAACAGCGCAGCGCGCGTGAAGATGCGCTCGAGCGTTTCCTGCGCCTCGGGAAGTCCTGGCATCTCGACAACCGTGCCACGACAGACGATTGCGATATCGAACCCCTGGCGCAGGAAGGGATGAAAGCCGCGTATTGCTTCTCGCGTGATGCGTTTCAGGCGGTTCCGCTGGACCGACTTGCCGCATTTCTTGCCAGCGATCACGGTATAGCGATTTTGAGCCGGTTCAAGGGTGTTGGGAAGAATGCGGGCGACCAGAGGCCCATCAGCACAGGCTCTCCCGCGGGAACGAACTCGTCGGACGTCGGAATCTTCACGAAGACGGTATTGGCGGGCAACCATGATGTCATGCCTTTGCGGTCGAGACCGAAAACGGCGAGGAACTGGCGGTCACGTCCTGAACCAGGACACCTCGCGCCGTCACCTCGCCGTTCGCATGCAGAATGAATCGACGGGGTAGTCGACTACTTGTTCTGCGTGAATTTACCCTCGGTTGAAACCGACAACGAGTGACGCCCCTTGCGGCGTCTGGCGTTGATGACGGCACGTCCACTCTTGGTTGCCATACGGGCGCGGAAGCCCAAGGCACGAAGACGCGGGATGCGCTTCGGCTGATAGGTACGCTTGGTGCTCACGGTTGTACTCCTCTAAAGATGGTGCTGAGCATTCGAGTGTTGGCTCGGCTGCAGGAACGGCCCAGAAACGCAACGCGAACGCATGACGCCCTGCAGACCGGAAATCCGTGCGACGAGTGCGAACATGATGCCGCACACGAAACCCGCTTGGACCAGCATGTACTATCAGAAATGACACCGGCTGGCCGTGCAGCGGCGCACGAGAGACAAGTGAGTATAGCGAGCAGAGCGTCCCTGCGTCAAACAGGCATATTGAGCCGTTGGGTGGAACATACGCACTGCAACGTACGCTCGGGATTCGAAATACAGACGTTCCTAGCGTATCCGATCGCCAGTCCTGCAGACGCCTCGATCGAGGGGAATCGATGTGTGTGGTGTCGCCTTTTCACACGGTTCGCGCGCCCCGTCTCGCTCATCAAAAATGCACGAAAAAGGACGGTGCACTCGGACGCAATCATCTTATCCCTTGATGGTGCCATCTTTTGTGTCGTCTGGGATACCGCTGTACCACTTTGCCAGCCACCGTCATGAGTTCGAGGCAAAGTGTTGACAAAAATCAGACGGTACAGTACATTGCACATATTGGTCAGACAACATGATAACAGGGTGATTTATGGAACCTGCGTTCACGTCGGTCTCGGTGACGAGATCGTACGAGCACATTGTTCGACAGATTCACGATGCCATCCGCAATGGACACCTCGCCCGTGGAGCAAAGCTGCCGACGGAACGGGACCTGAGCGAGACGTTCGGTGTGAGTCGCTCTGTGGTGCGAGAAGCGGTCAAGGTGCTGGTCGCCCAGGGAATCGTCGAATCACGACAGGGAAGCGGCACGTTCGTGCTCGATTCTCCCGCGCCCTTCGTCTCACGGACGATTCTGCTGGATGTCCCGGTCGAGGAAAGTGCGATCGAGCAACTGATGGAGTTCCGGGAGGCGCTGGATACGCTCGCCGCACATCGCGCAGCGACACGGGGCTCGGACGAGCAGGTTGCCGGGATCCTTCAGGCCGCAAAGGATAGTCAAGCGGCAGGTGACAATTCCGACGCGTTCGGCGAGGCCGATCTTCGTTTTCACATGCTGATCGATCAGGCTTCCGACAATGTTTACGTGGCGATCGCGAGCAGTTCGGTCCGGAAGACGCAGGGAGAATTGACGCTCCTGTTTGCCTCGGAGCTGGGATCGATGCAGATCGCCTCCGCCCAACACGTGAAGATCGCGGAGGCGATTCGCGACGGTGACGCCGAGCTTGCCGCCAAGGCGATGGCCGAACACGTTCGCTATTCCGGAACTGTCGCCCTCCAGATTCCCAAAGACGTTCGCAAGCAGATACACGCGTCCCGGCCACGGACATGAACACGCGAACGCTCACCGCAAGCGCTATCGCAGCATGTGGAACGCATTCGCGGCCGGCCGCCGAGAAACGATGCGCAGAAAGGGGATTCACACATGTCACCCGCCGACCGCTCTGCTTGAAAACACCAGGTCGGTACGGTTCGAACAATGCCACGGGATCCAAATCTACATGACGCCAAGTTCAGTCCAAGGAGTCGAACCCAACATGGTCAATCGCAGCATGAATCGTCGTCGTATGGTTCAGGCAGGAGCGGGTATTGCCGGTGCCTCGATCCTGAGTATAGGTAGTACGGCCTCAGCCCGACCTCTGAACCCCGAGACCTATCGCTTGGCTGCCGAGCAAACCCTCTCGGGCAAAGTCGTCATCGGAATAAACAGCAACCCCGAAGATTCCGTAAAGAAGGCGCTCACGGCGGCGTACAAAGCTCGCCAGCCCAACGTCGAGCTCGTATGGGAAACGGCACTCCGACCGGCCGATGAATACGTGAGCTGGCTGGGTACCCAACTTGCCAGCGAGCCGATCGCGCTCGACGTTGTAGCTGGCAATTATGTGGCAACGTATCGTGGCTACGTCAACATGGACCAGTATCGCGGCACAACCAATCCCTATTCCGGACAGATCTGGGATGCCGATCTGAACTGGGACTTCTTCCGGGGAACAAATGCGACCGGCAGCCGAATTATGCTTCCGACTCGAAGCGTGCACATCAACTGGTTCTACAATGAGGCTCTCTTTGCGAAGGCCGGCGTTGTGGCGCCGCCCAAGACCTGGGCCGAATTCGTATCCGTCTCCGAGAAACTGGACGCGGCGGGAATAACTCCTGTCGGCATCAATTTTATCTGGCAGCTGCCTCAGTGGTTCTCGGAGATCTACTTCGATCAGTACCACATCGATTGGGTAGAAACCGTTCGCGCCCAGGATGGGGATTGGAACTACGATCCCGATCTCGACGGCAGCTTCACATTCGACGTCACCGACCCCTTCATCCACAACACCTACACATATAGTCCGCAGCGATTTTACAAGGCTGTGCAGGATGGAACGCTGCGCTTCGACACACCTGCCGTTACGGACCTCATCACCAATTTCAAGAAGATGTTCCCACGGTTCGCTACCGATGACTTCTTCGTGACGAGCGACACGTACACGAAATTCCTGCAGCAAAAAGTTGCAATCCTCGCTGACGGTTCATGGTCCCTTGGGCAACTGCGTGCTGATCTCAAGGCACTCAGCCCCGAGCGACTGGCGGAACTGAAGATAGAGCCGGGAACGGTCTCGACATTCAAATGGGCGATATTCGAGAACCCGGCCATGGAAGGGGATCTCATCAAGAGTGTTCCACGGTCAGTCGAATCAGCGACCGGTGAGTATATCAGCGTCATCGAGAAGGATCAGGCGCAGACTGATCTCTCAATCGATTTCGTGATGTTCTGGCTGAGTGCGGATGGGTATCAGGCCTACCTGGACGCTGAATGGGAGGTTGCAGGCTTCTCGCCGGGTGGTCCATTGCAAGTACGGGGGGTAACAGTTCCGGATAAGGAGAGCTCGCTCTTTTCCGGACTGAAGGAACTCGGAAACGCCGAGGTCAACTACAACGGCTTCTGGGTCTCGGGGGCTGGCGGGCCACATACCGAGAACCTCCACAACCTGATGGCGGAAGCGTTGAACGGCAAAATCACGCCGGAAGAATATGGCAAGCAGCTACAGGCCTATCACAAGAAAAACTTCGCCGACTATCTCGCACTCGCAGAACTCACCCAGGAAGATCTGGACGATCCGGCGCGTCAACCGGGCGCGTAGCCTGAACGTCGCCCGCATCTCACTCCGATGCTCTGGTGAGCATCGGAGTGACCCTTAAAACGCTCGCAATTTCCAGATTTCAGACATTGTCACGCCGGGAGGTTTGATGACCGGGTCCCATAAGCGTCTTCTGTTCACCGGTGTTCTTCTGATAGCCATCCTCGTCAATGCCATGTTCTGGTTTGCCACAAGGCAGGCGGATAGCGGGAGCTTGCTATCCGAAACGGGAATCGAGAGCAACCAGCTGATTCTTGCAAGCGTGCTTCCCAACGGTGATATCGCCGTCACGACGCGCAAGAACGAGGTACTTCTCTACGGACCCGATCTCGTACCGAAGGGGTCGGTCGCCATCGATGAAACCGTCGGCGCAATTGCCGGAGAGGCCGATGGAACCTTGCTTGTCGGTACAAGCAAGGGGATGGTCACGCACTATTCGTCGTCCCTCGAAGCGAATGAACGCGTCAAGGTCACTGGCCGCGTGATGGCGATCGCGGCGGCAGCCGATGGGAGCGGCTATTACATCGCACATGGCGTTGGTGCATTCGGGGTGCGCTTCTATCTGAGTTACGTCTCGAATGGCGTGACGAAACCGGACTTCACGTACCAGATATCGCAACCGGTAACCGCCTTGGTGCCGTGGCGGGACGGCGTGCTGTTTGGCACTGGCAATTCCCAAATCGGATTCTTTCACAAGTCTGTGCCCGATGCGCCCGTCTGGTCGACGCAGTTGTCGGCGGCCATTTCCCGAATCGCCGTCGCAACCACCGAAGAAACGATCCTCGTTGGCGATGAGAAGGGCGCTGTCACCCGCGTCGCCGCAGATGGGAAAGTGACATGGTCGACGAAGGTAGGCGAATATCCGGTACGGGGTCTGAATCTCGATCCCGATAGCAGCAACGTTCTTGTAGGAGACGCAAACGGGAGTCTTACCGTGCTGGGCCTGGACGGCTCGACCGTCTATCAAGGCACAGCCACGGGGAGCACGGAACTGGAGTCGATTCTGGCGACCAGCGATGGATGGGTTGCGATACCGCGCAGTGGTGCCTGGCAATCACTCGACCCGTCGGCTGCCCAGGGGGCGACAAGCGTCTCGAATCTCCGCCTCGGCTGGCTCGCCGCAAACGGTCTCCTGACTCTCCTCGGTGCGGCCACCGCGATCGCGTTGGTTGATTCGTGGAGTGTGTCGGCTCGCCGTCTTCTGCGAAGAATCTGGAAGGCCCGCGTCGCATATGTCTTCATTCTGCCAGCAGTCGGTTTCATCGCGCTTTTCAGCTACTACCCGAGTGTCATGGCCATTTACTACTCATTCACCAACTACAGCCTGAGATCAATCACGCAATGGATCGGCTTCGATAATTACCGGACGATCCTCTTTGATGACCCCTATTTCAGAGTCGGTATCAAGAACATGTTCATCATTACGTTGACCAGCGTCATCAAGACGCTCACGATTCCGCTTCTCATTGCAGAGTTGATCTTCTGGCTTCGAAATTCCTGGCATTCGTACGTGTTTCGGACGCTCTTCATCCTCCCAACAGTGGTGCCGGGGCTGGTGTTCACGCTTATGTGGAGACAGATCTACGACCCTGATACGGGGCTAATCAACGAACTTTTGCGCGTGACAGGTTTGGGGCATCTCGAACGCGCGTGGCTCGGGAATCCGCAAACCGCGCTCTGGGCAATCATTGGCGTTGGCTTCCCCTGGGTCGATGCCTTCGCATTGTTGATCCTCCTGGGAGGATTGCTGAACATCAATGGTGATTACTTCGACGCCGCAAAGGTCGATGGCGCGAGTGTCTGGCAACGCTTCCGGCACGTCGACCTACCATTGCTGGTACCGCAGTTTCGCATTCTGCTCTTCTTCGCCATCGCCGGAACGATTCAGGGATTCGTCTCGATTTTCATTCTGACGCGAGGTGGTCCGGGAATGACCACCTACATCCCGTCATTGCAGATGTACAACCGAATCTCTGATGGTGATTTCGGATATGCGTCGGCGGTAGGCGTGATTCTTTTCCTGATCATTCTTGTCGCGACGTTCATCGTTCTTCGATTCCGCCGCAATGATGGCGTCGAAGCCGCCTGATCCTCCAAGGAGTGTGTGAACCATGAAGACCCACTTCCCGGCGCAGGCAATGGCGCCCTCGATACGAAAACGACGATCGCGATCGTTCGTCTCGCTCGGCACATTCGCCCACTACGCCCTGCTGATCTTTTTTCTGATCCTGACATTCTTCGTCTTCGTGCTGATGGTCTCGCTCTCCTTCCGACGTTCGATCCTGATCTATCTCAAATTCTGGGACTGGCCATGGCCACTGTACTGGGGGAATTACGAGACAGCTTTTGTCGATTTGATCCCATCCGCGGTGCGGACACTGGTCGTGACGGGAAGCTCCATTCTGGGAATCTTGGTCGTCAGCTCACTCGCTGCCTACGCATTCTCGCGGATCCAGTTTCCTGGGAGAGAGTTCGTGTTTTATCTCACGCTGGCGGTAATGATGATTCCGGGTGTGATTCTGCTTACTCCGCACTTTATCCTCGCGAACAATCTTGGCCTGCGTGGATCGTTGTGGGGACTTGTCGTCTTCTATGTGGCAGGCGGTTTGCCGTTCGGCATTTTCCTGATCACGACGTTTTTCCGCAGTCAACCGGCTGAGATCTTCGAAGCCGCGCGGATCGACGGGGCGAGTGAATGGCAATCCCTGACTCGCATCGCCTTGCCACTCGCCTTCCCGATCCTGGTCACCGTCGCGATCATGAACTTCGTCTCCATCTACAGCGATTTTATCTGGCCGAGCCTGATGCTGCGTCAACACCAGCAAACGATCATGCTTGCCCTTGAGCAATACAACCCGGCATCCAGCGAATTCACCTCGCGACCCGATATCGGCAAACAAACCGCCGGGTATATCGTGGCGACTTTGCCGCAACTCCTCGTCTTCTCCGTTGGGATGAAATATTTCATCAAGGGGGTAACGTCAGGCGCCGTCAAGGCCTAGCAATGTGGCGAGCCCACTCACGTTCTACCGACATATGCAGGTATCACTTCTCCAAGGAGCACCTTGATGGCAACGACCCGCGACGCGCAGAGCAACCGACCTGGAACAATCCCGCCGAACTGGCACGAAGATGCGTTCTTCGGCATTCATTACGATCTGCACGCAGGACCAACCGATACGGAACTTGGACGTGAATTGAGTGTCGATCATCTTGTTGAACGTCTCGAACGGGTAATGCCGGATTGGATCCAGTGCGACTGCAAGGGCCATGAGGGGATGACGAGCTGGCCAACGACGGTTGGATACACCTCACCCGGGGTCATCCGGGATTCCCTCAAAATCCATCGAGAGGCGACGAGGCGATTGGGTATTCCCCTCGGCATGCACTATTCGGGAGTGTGGGATACGCAGGCAATCGAGCACCATCCCGAGTGGGCCCGTCTCGATGCAGAAGGAAATCCCGACCATCGGGAAATGCCATGGGCGATCTCGACCAGTCGACTCAGTGGCTACACAGAGGAATACATGATTCCCCAGATGCTGGAGATCATTGATACGTACGACGTCGATGGCTTCTGGGTCGATGGCGAGAATTGGGCGTCGAAACCGGATTGGCGAGATGCCTGCATCGCTGAGTTCACGAAGCGGACAGGCATTACCGACATCCCGCGAGAACAGGCTGATGACAACTGGCGAGTCTGGCTCGATTTTCATCGTGACCTGTTCGTGGAACATGTACGTACCTATGCCGATGCCGTTCATGCGCGAAAGCCCGAATGCGCGGTTGTCAGCAACTGGATGTACACCATGCGGCAACCCGAGTCGATTGCAGCACCAGTTGATTACCTGAGTGGCGATTTCGACTCGAAGTGGGGAGCCGATCGCGCAGCGGTTGAAGGGCGCCTGCTGGACGGTCGTGATGTCAGCTGGGATTTGATGGCATGGGGGTTTACCAAGGCAACGCCGCATCACGATCCAATGCCATGGATTCTGAAATCAGCGACGCAACTTTCCCAGGAAGTCTCCGAATGCGTTGCGCTCGGCGGCGCCGTGATGATCTATGACACCCCGCAACGGACGGGGTGGCTTACCGACTGGCATCAAGACATGCTGGGTGAAGTTGCGCGCTTCTGCCGGGCGCGCAAGGATATCTGCTTCAAAAGCGACTCTCGATCGCAGATTGCCATTCTCCACCCCTCCACCGACTTCTATGCCAAGGTGAATGGAACGTACTCCTTTGCCGACACCAATCTTCCAATCGAAGGGGCACTTCACAGCCTGCTTGAACAGCAGCGCTCGACCGATGTCCTCACGGAAGATGCCTTCGTGCGCCACCAGGATCGCTACCGACTGGTTGTGGTGCCGGAACGCTCCCAGCTTGCACCTGAGACGCATGCCACGCTCGAAGCATTCATTCGGTCGGGCGGGCACCTGATCATCTCGGGATCAACGTGTGCCACCGATTTCCCCGAGTGGGTGCACGCGACCCCTGAGGGCGATCCGATCGCGCATTTCGCGTATCTCGCCGTTGCCCAAAGAGCAGTTGGTATCAAGGGGCCATGGCAGCCAGTGACGGCCAGCGAAGGGACCGATGTGTGGGCGCATGCGCTCTCACAACAGGAACGAGCGAAAGACGAGAGTCAACGGGTTGTCATCACACACAACGTTTTGGGGGCTGGAAGCGTGACGGCCATTCACGGACCCATCTTCGAAGATTATCACTCCGGCCACCCACCGCTGACTCGTGACCTTATCCGATCACTTGTGGATCGAGTCGGCATTGTCTGGGAGGTCGAGGTGAATGGACCACCTGCGCTGGAAGTCGTTGTCCGGTCTCAAGGAGACCAACTGGCAGTCAACCTGATAAATCGTGGTGCGGGCGAGATGCTATCGCCGAATCGCCCACAGTTCGACGAACTCGATCCGATTGGGCGTGTGCTGATGAAGGTACAACGTGAAGCTCGACCCAGTCGGGTGACATTTGAACCCAGCGCAGATCCTGTCAACTGGAGTTGGGAGGATGGAATCGTCTCCATCATCGTGCCATCGGTTCGTATCCACGACATCGTGATGATCGCGTGATGCCGTTCATGGTGAAGGAGAGGGATGCGATGAAACACAGGCGTCAGACATCGAATCGAATGCCGACTCGTTCGTTGGCCAATATGTTCGCATGCAGATTCACGCGTCCCGGCCACGGACATGAGTACACGCGAGCGCTCACCGCAAGCACCACCGTAGCACGTGGAACGCATTTGCGGCCGACCGTCGAGATGTCGCGCAGGTCGCAGGCGGCAACGATCTACGGACCGCTGTTCGCGGGAATCGTGGTGGTGACGATTCCGACGATCCTGCTGTACTTCATTTTCCAGCGGCGACTGACTGCGGGCCTGCTTTCAGGCGCAGTTCGTGGTTAGCGATACCCTGAGCGAAGGGAGGGACGCGATGGAGATCGCTGCGATGAATTTCGAGTTCGCGATTCAGACAGCCAAGGGAATCGGCTAGACGGCATAGCCACGGCGCGTCATTCCCGGATGGCGATCACCGCGCGGGAATGACGCTGACAAGGAGTACTGGCCATGGCAGGCTCTCTGAGCCTCGATCAGGTGGACACATTCAATCGCGAAGGCTATCTCGTGGTGCACGGCGTCCTCGACCAGGATCGAGATCTCGACCCTATCATCAGGGAATATGGCGGGGTGCTCGATCGTCTCGCGCACGACCTTGTCGCCAGCGGCAGCATCACATCCCTTCATGATGACCTGCCCTTCTCCCCCCGGCTCACCAGGATCTATGCCGAGAGCGGAAAGGACCATTCGCAGTATTTCGACTTTTCGTTGCCGCAGGCCGATACGCACGCCAACACCCCATTCTGGACCGGGCCGGCGGTGTTTGCGCTCCTCCGCAACCGTGGCATCCTCGACGCCATGGAATCGCTGATCGGACCGGAACTCTACGCCAACCCGGTTCAGCACGTTCGGCTCAAACCACCCGAGCACCTGCTGCCGCCGAACGCCCAAACGGGGAAGAGGCAAAACAACGCGACGCCGTGGCATCAGGACAATGGCGTGGTCACGGAGGACGCCGACGCCACGGAAACCATCACCGTGTGGCTGCCACTTACCAATGCCACGCTCGAAAACGGCTGCCTGATGGTATCGCCCCGGATGCACCGGAAGGGGCTCTTGCCGCACTGCCCCAATGATTCGAGCGCGGTCAATCGCAATGGCGGCACGGGATTGCATATTCCAGATGCGTATCTGGCAGACGACGAGGCAACGGTTTCGCTGCCGATGGAATCAGGGGACATCCTGATCATGCATCGCCGGACGCCGCATGCATCCCACCGGAACACGAGCTATCACGTGCGGTGGAGTTTCGATCTTCGCTACAACGCGATCGGGCAGCCTACGGGCCGCTCCGCCTTCCCGGGATTCGTGGCACGGAGCGAAGCCCATCCGGAAACCGAACTTCACGATCCCATCGCCTGGACGGATCTGTGGCTGGATGCACGGGCACGCCTCAGCGGTTCGCCGGGCGCGCGGTTCAACCGGTGGGACCGCTCGGCGGTCACCTGCGCATAAGCCGATCACCAGCCGGACGACCACGAAGCACCCCATACCGACAAGACCGTTGACCTACCCCATGGAGACCGCATGAAGATCACCGCAGTGGATGTCGAAGTTACCATCGAGCCAGTCGTCGACCAGTTCGTCTGGCGAAAGGGGTTGCCGGGTTCCGGGACCGAACACGATACGATCAAGCTCACGATCCAGACCGACGAGGGGATCACGGGTGTCGCGTTCTCGAGTCATGGCGTCATCATGAAGGATATCGTCGACCGCCGACTGCGAGACGAACTCATCGGTGCCGACCCGCTCATGAAGGAGCATCTCTGGCAACGGGTGTGGGAACTCGACCGCCTCGAGGAGATTCCGATCTACGGGTTGGGGCTGGTCGACATGGCGCTCTGGGATTTGACCGGGAAGATTGCCGGTCTGCCGCTCTACAAGCTGATCGGCGGCTACCGCGACCGCATTCCGGCGTACGCGAGCACGGTCACCTACGCGACAACCGAAGAATTCCTGGAGATTGCCGACCAGTGCCTGGAAGCCGGTTTCCGGGCGATCAAGCTGCATGCCTGGGGTGACCCGCGCCGCGATGCGCAGCTCGGGCAGGCGCTGCGAGCACATGTCGGCCCGGACGTCAACCTAATGTACGACGGGTCGGCCGGGTTCGATCTGCTCGACGCGATCTATGTCGGGCGAGCGCTGGGAGAGGCGGGTTTCCTGTGGTACGAAGAGCCGATGCGGGAGTTCAGTATCGGCGCGTACCAGCGCCTGCGGGAGAAAGTCGACATTCCGCTGCTCTCGGGCGAGACATCGGACGGCGCGCATTACAACATCGCCGACTTCATCGAGCAGAAGGCGGCTGACCTGGTTCGCACGAGCACCCATTACAAGGGCGGCATCACGGGAGCGTTGAGAATCGCGCACCTGGCGGAATCGTTCCACATGCGGGCGGAAGTGCATGGCGGCGGGGCGCCGAACCTGCACATCGCCTGCGCGATCCCGAACACCACCTACTACGAATCGCTGGTGCGTACGAACCCGATCAAGGTCGAGGCGGGAATCGGCAAGGACGGCTGCATCTCACCACCGGAGGTTCCGGGCATCGGCTGGGATGCGATGGCGGAGTGACGTCCGGGATGTCGTGACAGGTGAATATTGTCACGCATCGAATGACGGGCTGCTGGAAAAGAGATGTTTCCAACACGCTCCGATATACGCGTCAGGTGTCCAGACTGCGACACAGCGCACCTGAGAGCAGTGATTGGAGAACAGCGGGCGGGAGAGATTCCGTCCGCCGTTCTCGTCGTCGTTGCCCTTGTCATGTTTGTCTGCACGGGACGTTTCATTTGTTCCAAAGGTTCGTTTTATCAGGATTGGTTGCCGTGGCAGGCATTTTGGAGCCGGGATGAAATGCAGCGGCAGGTGGCGGTCCTTCATTTCATAGGGGCAATGCCTGGTTCAAAACACTCCATTCAGGGCGGACATGGATGTACAGACCGGGGACATACCAGACACCTGGACGAGGACATACCGGACACAGCTGGGGGATGATCGGAGGGCTTGAAAGGAGCCCAGATCATGCCGCTCATGGGAGTGACCGTTATGGAACAACGTCTCGCCTTTGTCCTCCGGGCTACGGCAGAGGGAGCCAATATCCGTGCCTTCTGCCGGGAGTTTGGCATCTCCCCCGATACGGCGTACCGGTTGCGGGATGCGTATCGGGCCGAGGGGAGCGCTGGGCTGAGGGATCGGTCCGGGCGTCCGGCGACCAGTCCGGCCCAGATCCCAACGGAGATCGAGGCGCATGTCCTCGCGGTGCGCGCCATGCATCCGACGTGGGGTGGTCGCAAGATCCACGCATGGGTGCGCGATCAGGCCGGGATCGCGCACCCCCCAGCCCCCAGTACCATCACCGGCATCCTCCGTCGACACGACCTCCTGCGTGGTCCCCGGGCGGGCGTGCCCCGTGCCTTTCAGCGCTTTGAACGGGCGGCGCCGAACGAGCTGTGGCAGATGGATTTCATCGGTCACGCGCCGCTCACGGCGGGCGGCCGTGTTCATCCCTTGACGGTGATTGACGACCATTCCCGCTTTCTGCTAGCGCTGGTTGCCTGTGCGCACGAACGCGGCGTGGGCGTCCAGGAGATCCTGATCGCCTGCTTCCGAACCGTTGGCTTGCCGGCGGCCATCCTCGCCGACAACGGCCCGGCCTGGGGATCGTCGCACCGCGGATCGTTCAGTCGCCTCGAAGCCTGGCGGTTGCGGCTCGGCGTGCCGGTCATCCACGGCCGTCCCCTGCATCCCCAAACCCAGGGCAAGGTCGAACGCAGCACCCAGACCATCCAGCACGACAGTGCGGCAGAGTGGGGGCCGCTGGTGGATCTGGCCCATGCCCAAGCGATCTGCGACCGGTTCCGGACCGGGTACAACGCCGAGCGTCCGCATGAGGCGCTGGGCATGGCCGTCCCCGCGACGCGCGACGTCGCCAGCCCTCGTCCCTATACGGAGATCCTGCCCGAGCCGGTGTATGCCGCAGACGATGTCGTGTGCCGCGTGCATCAGCATGGCGCGATCTGGTTCCAGAACTGGTTCCAGAAGCGGATGGTGCAGATCAGCGAGGTCCTTGGCAGGCCAAGCGGTCGGTGTCCAGCCCACGGACGTCGACGGCGTCCACATCGTGCGGTATGGTCAGCGACAGATGGCGATCATCGACCTCCGCGAGGAGCATTGAAAAGCGTCTGACATGTCTCCGCACACCTGTCCGACATCTCCCCGGTCTGAACAATGGAGTCCGCCCGTATACACATGTCGATCAGCGGTGTTCCGATTTGCAGACATCGGGGGGTGATACGGCGACGCCGGTTCCCGGACATGACACCGACGCTTCATTCAGTGTCAGGCGAGGCGATATTCGGTGGTGGGCCGCTTTGCCGCAAGGATGCGACGGGTGCGGTGGGCGATGAGGTGTTGGATGAGGAGTCGATCGAGAGCGGCGCCGAGATCGGGCTTCAGAGGGTGGCCGGTGGCGAGGAAGAGTTCGGTGCGGGTGAGCCAGCCATCGTTGGTGGTGGTTTCGGCGAGGGTGCGGAGCAGGCGTTGTTCGAGCGTGGGAGCGGGGGTGGGGATGTCGCCGGCGTAGCCGAGCAGGTAGCCGAGGCGATGGATGTGAGCGCGGAAGAACTCGCCGATCCGGATGGCGTGGGTGATGGTTTCGGCTGAGAGCTGGCATGGAGGATCGGTGGGATGCCAGAGCAGATGGAGGATGAGGGCGATGCGCGCAACGTGGGCGGGGAGTTTCTGGTAGTAGCCCTGCAGCTGATCGGGAGCGGCGAGGGTGCGATCGATGTTCTGATTGAACCATGAGGCCCAGGTGGCAGTGGCGTCGGGATCGAAGGTGATGAGGAGGCCGTGGGGGTACCGCTCGCGGATGGTGAGGAGGGTGTTGAGCAGGTCATAGGTGATGTGAAGATCAGGTTCCGGCTGGCTGGCAGTGGTGCGCAGGTTCCAGTAGGTGAGGTGGAGATCGGCGACGACCGGGAGAAAGCGCTCGATGAAGCCGTCGCGATCGCGGGATTGGAGCTTGTGAACGATGCCGTGCTGAATGCCGCCGACGATGGAGACGACGGGTTCCTCGATCCGGACGCTTGAGGTTTGGCGACGGTCGGATGCGGTGAGGGGTTGGTGATTCCAGAGCGAGAGGTAGCGTTGACGGTCGTCTCCTTGCTGGGAGCGGTGCTGGTTCATGCTGCGGACGATGCCGATGAGTTCGTCGCGGACGATGGCGAGGCCGGGAGTCTCGAGGAGATTGCGGGTGATTGCGAGGAGTGAGGTCTCACTGATGACGAAGGGAACGGGTCTGGCGGGAGGCTTCACCCGAGGGTCGGGTTGCTCGCTCCGATCGGTGAGCCAGTCCTCAAGACGTTGGTCGTGGAGGTGATCGAAGGGGAGGCGGGCGGCGGCGAGGGCGGGTGATTTGCCGGCACCGGTGGGAGCGACGAGTGCGATCCAGAGGGTTGGGCGTTCGAGCCAGCCGTGACCGGGGGGGGCGCCTGAGGTGATGTCGATGATGGCCTGGTTACCGATGACGGCACCGGTGAGGGCGAGGACGGGTGCATCCCAGTCGTCCCCTACGGGCCCGGTCGAGCGGATCGGAATGGCGTGTATTTGCGGGAGGAAAGAATTCTTGACTTCGCTCCATGGCGTTGCCCGTGGCGCTGCCGAAATGACGGAAGGGATTGGAGGGCGAGGCGGGTTGAATGCCGCGGTTTCAACCGCTATTCTTTGTATAGTCGATAGCGACTATTTGGAGACGGCCATGAACGACATCATCCGCACGCCACTCGCGGTGAGCATTCTCAGCATTCTGAGGGAGCGTCCGATGCACCCTTACGAGATCAAGCAGATGATGCACGAGCGGGGGCACGATCGCGTAACGAAACTGCGGGGCGGATCTCTCTACAGCACGATCGGGCGGCTCGAGCGGGACGGCATGATCGTGGTCGTCGGGACAGAGCGTCAGGGACGTCGTCCGGAGCGGACGATGTACGGCCTGACGCCAGCTGGCGAGGCGGACTTCATGACCTGGCTCCGGGAGACGATCGCGATACCTGTGCGGGAATACCCCGAGCTCGGATCGATCTCGGCGTTCCTGGCGCATCTGATGCCATGGGAAGCCGTGCGACTGCTGAGCCAGCGTCTTGCGCTGCTCGAATCGGATGTCGGTCTGGTCGAAGCGGAAACGATCGAACGCTATGGCAGTGAGCTGCCACGTCTCTTTCGCATCCACGACGAGTACGCCTCCCGGATGCACCAGGCGGAGATCGACTGGGTACGCGACCTGATCGCCGACATCAAGACGGGGCGGCTCGTCTGGCCAGATGTGATCGTCGCCTGGCACCGGCGGCGCGGTAGCTGGGTCGAAGAGCCGGGCGAGGAACCGGTTCCCTGACGGCGAAGTGAAGAACGCCGGTTTTCCAGCTGTCCAGCAGTCGAGCAGCACATGACAAGGAGCCTGCACGTGTCTCATCAGTCATCACCTCCACCAACGTCGACCACGTCCCGCAATCGCTTCCGCGCGATTCTGGAATGGTTCTCCGGGATTCCCACCGATCGCCGATGGCGCTGGGTAATCCTGGTCTTCTGGATCCTCGTGATCGGCATAAGCGCGCCACTGGCGGGAAAGATCGGCGATGTCGAGGACAATGGCGCTGGGGCGTTTCTGCCGGGATCTTCGGATTCGCTCAAGGTTGCGAACCTGCGAGAAGGCTTCGACACCGGTAACACGATCACCGCGGTCATCGTCTACCACCGGGATTCGGCGCTGACGCAGGACGACCAGGCGAAGATCGCGGCCGATCAGAAGGCCATGGCGTCCCTGTCGTCGTCGTTCCGCGCCTCGCCTCCGATTCCATCCGAAGATGGACGTGCGGCCCTGCTGACGGTCACCCTTCCCGACGTGGATGACAGTCAGCTTTCGGACGATGTCGGGAAGATTCGCGACCAGGCCCAGAAGGATGCACCCGATGGCCTCGTGGCGAAGGTCACCGGTCCGGCCGGAATCGGGGTCGATCTCGGCAAGGTGTTCGAGGGAATCAATGGCCGGTTGCTCCTCTCGGCCGGGATCGTGGTCGCCGTGCTGCTCCTGCTGACCTACCGCAGCCCGTTTCTCTGGATCATCCCGCTGGCCGTGGTGGGGATCGGCGACCGGCTGGCAACCGCGCTGCTCTATCTCGCCGCGCGCTTCCTCGATGTGCCAGCGAACGGCCAGAGCATCGGGATCATGGCGGTCCTGGTCTTCGGCGCCGGGACAGATTATGCGCTGCTCCTGATCGCCCGCTATCGCGAGGAGTTGCGCGAGTTCGAAAAACCGTCCGACGCGATGCGGGTCGCGATCCGGCAGGCGGCACCGGCGATCGCTGCCTCCGGCGGGACGGTGATGCTGGGTCTGGCCTGCCTGCTGGTCGCGGACCTGAACTCCAACCGCGGACTGGGCCCCACCGGCGTCATCGGTATCTTCTCGGCGCTCATCCTGACCCTGACTCTGCTTCCGGCGCTTCTGATGATCGTGGGGCGCCGGGTGTTCTGGCCGTTCGTGCCGAAGGTGGGCGACGCCAAACAGGAGACGACGGGCGTGTGGGCCCGGATCGGTCGGCTGGTAGCGCGGAGACCGCGTCGCGTCTGGATCGGGACGACGATCGTGCTGCTGGTGCTCTCGTTCGGTGTCGCGAATTACTCGATCAGTTTCAGGCAGGCGGACCAGTTCACGGACAAGCCGGAGGCGATCCAGGGAGCGGAGCTGATCGCCCAGAGCTTCCCCGCCGGCGCCAGCTCGCCGACGACCGTCATCGCCGATCTGCCTGCCGCAGACGCCGTGCAGGCGGCGATCGGGCAGGTCCCGGGTGTGGCGAACGTCCAGGAATCCGGCAAGACGGATGCTCTCGTCGCCTTCTCCGTGACCCTGACCGCAGAACCAGGCACGACAGCGGCCTTCGATACGATCCGAGACCTGCGGTCGGCGCTGAAAAACGTCCCGGATGCAAACGCCCTGGTCGGGGGGTCGGACGCGGAGAACTACGATACCGATCGCGCCGGCGTGCGTGACCAGGAAGTGGTGATTCCGCTCGTGCTGCTGGTCGTGCTGATCGTGCTCTGCCTGTTATTGCGGTCGATCCTGGCGCCGGTGCTGCTCCTGCTCACCAGCCTGCTCTCGACGGCGGCGGCACTCGGGGTCTCGACACTCTTCTTCACGAACATCCTTGGCTATGACGGGGTCCAGCCATCGATCCTGCTCATCGGATTCGTTTTCCTGATCGCACTTGGTGTCGATTACAACATCTTCCTGATGAGCCGCGTGCACGAGGAAAGTCCGCTGATTGGCACCCGGGAAGGGATGCTGAAGGGTTTGGCGGTGACGGGTGGTGTGATCACCTCGGCGGGAATCGTGCTGGCGGCGACCTTCGCGGTGCTTGGTCTCCTCCCGCTGGTGGCGCTGGCGCAGATCGGGTTTCTCGTCTCGTTCGGGGTGTTGCTGGACACGCTGATCGTCAGATCGATCCTGGTGCCGGCGATCGCGCTCGACCTCGGCAAGCGCATCTGGTGGCCAAGCGCGCTGAGTCGTCGTGACGGGGCAGATGTCTGACCTGCGACCAAGAGACCACCGGAGGGATCAGGGATCTCTCCGGTGGTCTTTCCACGAGCACAGCGAGATTGGAATGCCGTGGCACGCCACGGTTCCGACGCGCTCACGGACTTATGGACTCACGGCCTCGCGGGTCGAGGAGCTGACAGGTCGACCGGGGAGAGATTTCTCGACACGCTCCGGCGCAGCTGCTGAAATGACGGGACGACGGGACGAAACGGCGACCAGGGCGTGACAGGTCACAGGATGGTGACGAAGGTGAGGGCATTGATGGCTTCGACGGTTCCAAGACCGGAGTTCGCCTCGGCAATGTAGCCACCGGTGGCGCGCACGATTGCCTTCAATTCGTCCTCGGCATTCCCGAGTGTGGCGGTGCGGAACCCGAATCCGAAGCGGCCATCGAGCATGGTGTAGTCGTTGGAGGAGTCACCGATCGCAAGGACCTGATTGTTGGGAATGCCAAGCATCTGTGCCAACTCCGCGAGCGCAGGTCCCTTGCCGGTCTGGACGTCGAAGATCTGCACGAGCCGGATGTTGCGATTGGTCGCCAGCGGCAGGTTCCGGGTGTCGATCTGTTCCTGGATCCACAGGCAGAGCGAGGCGCCCTGCGCCGCATCCTCACAGACGAGTGTCGGCAATCCGCGCTCGAAGGCGATCTCCTCTGGCTGGAGATGCTCGATCTCCCAGCCGCGACCTTCGGCTTCATCTTTCGCCTCGTTGAGGAGCGACCACGCCAGCGGGAAAAGCCCGACCCAGCGTGCGCGCAGCTCGTCGTTCCATTCGTTGTGCGATTGATACGCACCGTCTTGCGAGGTGAAGATCTCTCGCTCATCGCCGATGAGGGCCTGGATGACGTTCCCGGTGGCGGGATCCATCTCGTAGCGGGCGAAAAGATCGACCTGGAATGACGCCTGGCGACCAGTGGCCGTGACGCAGCGAACCCCCTGGGCGGTGAGCGCGGTGAGGGCCTCAATCACCTCGGGCCGAATGTGTTCGCCCGCTTCGAGGATGGTGCCATCGAGGTCCATCGCGATCATGGCAATCGGAGGGCGTTCGATTTCGCTGGTGTCGTGGCTATCGATGCTGTCGGTGGTCGATTCGTTTGCGGCGTTGGTGGCGGTCAAGGTTTCCCCCAGAAGATGGTGCGTGCGAGATTTGGTTTGCCCTCGAAGCCTAGCACGGAGGTTCGTCGCGTGGCGGAGAGGTCGTCAGAATAGAGATCTCGCGACTGCACTGCGCTCGAGATGACGGCGAGCGGGATAACGCAGGCGGCGCAGGCTATACGGTCCAGATGGTGATCGGCTGGTAGATTCCGTCGCGGAGCTGGAGCCAGGCAATCGTGTCGATCGTCCAGACCGGATGGACGGCAATCGCCGCGTCGAGGTCGCGGGCAGCCGCGCGGAGCTCGTCACGATGGGCGTCATCCGGATAGCGAACACAGGTGATGTGCCAGGTAAAGGTGGGATCGCCGGGCAATGTCAGGTGGGTTCCATCGTAGAGGCGGTCACGGGCGGCATCGAGTTCATCACTCTGCTGGACCGCGACGAAGAATGTGCCGTCCCGGTTCGCGAATTCGTGGAGTCCGCCGAGCCGAACGGAGATGGGCTGGGCGAATGCATGAAGAATCTGGGCTTCGAGGGCTGCCGCGTCACGCGTGTCGGGAGCCCAGTAGCACAGCGTGGCGTGCGGCGGGAGACGACGAGCCTGAACGGGATCATGCCGCTGACGCCATGCCTGAATTGCGTCACCTGCAGGACCGGTCGCGATGGCGACGAGGACACGACGTCCAGCCGGGGAGTCGGTGGGGTCAGATGCGGTTGCAGCGCCGGTGACGTCAGATGCGTCGGCAACGGTCGGGATCTCGGTGACGTCGGAGGTGTCGGGGGTAGAGAATGAGTTGGTCATGAAGTCATGGTTCCTACGTCACCTGGTAACAGCTGCAGATCGACGACCACTCCACGATGGTCGCTGGGAAATGCACTTGCTGACGGCGCAGCGGGATCGGCCCGATCGAGAACCACCCTCGCGTTGCTGAACGCAGGGTGCCACGCGGCGTCGCGGGAGACGGAAAGCAGGTAGTCGATGCACTGCCCCTCGGCAGGAGGGCGAAAGGCCGGTGAGGTCTGTCTCGGCGGCTGGCCATCGCCAAGCTCATACGTGTCGAGAAGCTCCAGCGGAGGGTGATCGTCGATGACGAGAGGGAGTGCGGGAAGCCAGGTGTTGAGATCGCCACCGATCACGCTGGCATGCCATTGCTGCGTGCCAGTGAACCACGGATGGGCGAGAATCGTGCCCATCTCGAGGCGGCGCATGCGATCGGCTTCGGTTCCGCGCAGATAGGTCAGGTGCAGATTGCCGATCAGGAGTCGATGTGTATCGGTCGCGATGAGGGCGAGCTGGGCAAGCCGTTCGCCGTCGTCGACAGAGGCAGGAAGCGGCACGACGGTTGTCTCGGCGAGCGGCCACCGACTGAGCATGCCAAGACCGGACCAGCTATCGTGCCGGTGATCTTCGATCTGGCGAATCTTGCGGCGGGCAGGAACGTACGCCTGATGAACATCGAGTGCGGTGGCGAGGGCACGGGTCGTATCGAGCGTTCCATCAATGGATCGCAGCGCTTCCTGCAAGAGGACGATATCCGGATCGAGCGCGTCGAGCTCGTGGGCGAGCCACGGAATCCGCCGGCTATAGGCGAAGTCACCCTTGGCAGTGTTGATGGTCACGATCCGGATGTTTGTCATGCTGGGCCTAGGCTCGCTCTTCATACAGTTCGAGGAAACGGTCGAGGTCGTTGAGATCGTCGAAGCGCGCGGCGATCACCTCGCGCGACCAATCCCACCAGGCGATCGCTTGCAGGCGGGCGGCAACGTCACGCGAGAAACGCTCGCGAATCGGCTTGGCGGGGACGCCCCCCACGATCGTGTAGGGTGGGACGTCCTTGGTGACCACGGCGGCAGAGCCAACGATCGCTCCGTCACCGATGGTGACACCGGGCATGATGATCGCGGCGTGCCCGATCCAGACGTCATTGCCAATCGTCACGTGATGATCCCGTCGCCACTGGAAGAACTCTGTGTCGTCGGTATCCGCGAAGCCGAACATCTGGCGACGATAGGTCATGTGATGCTGGGTGACGCGGTGCATCGGGTGATTGCCGGGATTGATGCGGACGTGGGAGGCAATCGAGCAGTATCTCCCAATCGTCGCATAGATCACGGCTGCATCACCGGCGAAGTAGGTGTAGTCGCCGATGGTCGATTCCGAGATGGTGCTGTGAGGACCGATATCGGTCCATGCCCCCAGCTCGCTCTCGTGGATGCGGGAAGTGGGATGAACGGTGGGTTGCTCGCCGAGCATTTTGGGTTCACGCGGGGTGTTCCGGGGAATTTCGTTTACGGCGGTCATCGGGGATGTCCTCTGTGAGTCTGCCAATCTGCAACCGGCTGTTCTCGTTCCGGGCGCGGTCAGAGATTCTTTGCATACGAGCGGGAGGTCTTGATGTGCTCGAAACCGATGCGCTCGTAGAAGCGATGCGCGTCGGTTCGAAGCACATTCGTATGAAGCCGAATGCTCTCGGCTCCCTGGTCCCTGGCCCATGCCTCGGCTGATGAGACCAGACGTTGCCCAATGCGATTGCCCCGTTGGTCGCTCGACACGACCAGCGCCCAGATCTCGGCGGTCACATCCATCTCCGGGTGCACGGGAATGACGACATGGGCCAGACCGACGATGCCATTCGATGCCGTATCACGGGCGAGGATCAGCGACGAAGGCACGACTTGCGCCATATGGTGCAGGCGATCGAGGCGGTCAGCCATGGTAACCGGGTCAACGGGATAGCCAAGCTCGCCAATCAGCAGCGCGATGGCAGGGATGTCGGATTCCATCGCCGGGGTCCAGGTATCGATGCGGATAGTGGATGGCGGTGGAGAGGTAGGGATCACGCGAGTACGTTCCTTTGGTGATGCGTTCCAGGTGAATGCGTGTGTCGATTCAGCCAATCACGAGACGTCGCTAGCAATGTGCCGCACCGTTGAGCGATGCATGTTCCACGCCTGACGGGATGCTCTCGATGAGTTCCGGCGGGTCGGGGTGACGGGTGAAGGTGAAGGCGGGGATGCCGCCGGCGAAGGTTGCTTCGACGTGTGGCCACCCATCTCGATCGAGGCGGACAAGTGCGAGATCGGCGAGCTTGCCGACGGCGATCTCGCCACGATCGGCAAGACCGACGGCCTTGGCCGGCGTGACCGTGATCATGCGAATGGCCGCGGGAAGATCGAGCAGCCCGTCGCGCACCAACCGGAAGGCGGATGGAATCAGGCAGGGTGCGTGGTAATCGGCACAGATGGCGTCGGCGAGACCGGCGGCGACCAACTCCGTAGCGTTCAGGTTTCCGCTCTGAGACCCACCGCGGACGATGTTTGGGGCACCGACGATAATCGTCATGCCGTGATCGCGGGCGTGCTGGGCGGCCTCGATGGTGATCGGGAATTCGGCGATCGTCGCACCCAATACCAGCTGTTCGTCGACCTTGGCGACGGTGTCGTCGTCATGGGTGGAGACGATCATCGGGAAGAGGATCAGTTCCTCGGCGAGGCGACGATAGAAGCCGGGAACGGTTTCGGTATCGGCGAGGTTGGTGCGCATGCGTTCGTGGTACCACTCGGGATCGGTCTGCTTGTCACTGCGGGCGGACTGGGACTGATTGGCCATTTCGATGAAGCGACCGACATCACGGTACTGGCCCTGACCGGGGGTATGATCGTTGAGCGAGATGTAGGGAACGCGAACACGGCGGAGTGTGGGAAGCGCAGATTCGAGGGCGTCCGGGGTGCGGACATCGAGGCGATGGAGGATGTGGTGTCGAACGCCATGGCGCGGATCGTCATCGAAGCGGGCGATGTAGGCGGCCTTGGATTCGGCATCTCCGATCGAACGATTCTTGTTCCTGCGCTCCTGAAACGAGACGGCGTGAAATTCGGTGGTAACGCCAGCGGCGGCGAGACGACGCTCCATCGTGCTGAGGGCGAAGGGAATCGGGAGGTTGGCATTGGCACGAGGATGGATCTCGAACTCGAGATTATCGTTGTGCAGATCGACGACACCCGGGATCAGGCAAGCACCATCGGCATCGATCACGATCTCCTCGCCGGTGGCAGTCGTGCGTGTCGACGTTGACGATGCGGTGTCGATCTCCGAGATCACGCCGTTTTCGACGCGAACCGTCGCGTGTTCGAGGATCTGGTCGAAAAGCACGACCGTGGCGTTGGTGACGGTGAGATTGCTCATGTGCGGAACGCCTCCGGTATCGATCGAGGTGCGGCCGGCCAGCGTGTGAACGGCCGGCCGCACCTTGCGTGAAATCAGTCTATCGCTTCAACGATGGAAGGTGACCACTCGGTACCATCCGGTTGGATTGGAGCATGTGCGGAGTTGTTGTCTACTTGCCAAACGACTTGAGGTCGAGGCCGAGTTGCTTGGCGATCTCGCGGAGCGGATCGTAGAGGGCATCGACATTGGCAAGACCAAGGGTCTTGTCCTCGGTCGGATCCATGTACCAGTACCCCATCTTCTTGATCAGTTCCGGATCGTTTTTGGTGTTGACCAAGGCATCGGTGATCGCCTGCTTGAGGCTTTCAGGAAGGCTCGAGCTGACGGCGAACGGAGTATTCGGGATCGGATTGGAAAACGCGATCGGGACGATCGAGCCATCCGGGCAGGCGTCGTAGTTGGCCTTGATCTCTTCGGCCGTACGCTCCTTGCCCTGCTTCCCATCCGGGAAGCCACAGAAATCAATCTGGCCTTCCTTCTTCAGGTTGTACAGGGTGGCCTCGGTCGAGGCGGCACCGTCGACCTTGTCGTTCCAGAGTGCGAGGGCAGAGGTCGGGTGGCTGCCAGCGAAAATCGTCTTCATATCCTTGTCCGGATTGATACCGGCCGTGACGAACTCACTGGACGGGATCAGGAAACCGGAGGTGGAGGCAGGATCGACAAACGCGAAGCTCTTGCCGCGGAGATCGTCCAGGGTTGCGATGCCGCTACCCTTCTTGACGGAGATAACGCTGAAGTAGGCCGGGATAATGCTCGGGTCGTAGACGGCATTCTCTGCGTCACCACCCGGATAGACTTCGACGGCGAGCGCTTCGGCTCCGGCTTCCTGCACCGCCAGGACGTAGGAGAACGGACCGACCGTGCCGCAATTCGTATGGCCGGCGCGCATCGATTCGATGACGGCGTTGTAACTGGTACCGGTTGTGTACTTGACCGGGATGCCAAGCCAGGTCGCGAGGTAGTCGGCGAGCGGAGCGCCGCCTTCGAGTGCCGCTTCAGAATCGTCGCCACCGAAGAGGCCGCAGTTGAGCTCGGCCGGCCAATCAGTCTTGTCATAGGTTGCAGGAGTCGCGGCAACGACCGGGGAGGACTCAGGCGATGCTGTCTGGGCGGTGGCAATGGCTGCGGTAAATGGCGCGGCACAAAGCAGGGCCACCGCTACGGCGAGTGAGGTTATGGAGCGAAATAGCTTCATGATGAACTCCTGTGAGCGGGTCAGCTCGCGGATAGGCTGGAGCCGACCAATACGAGAACGATGTGGTTCGTCGATTTGCGCGAGGATGAAGTTCCGGCAGCCGTGAGCTTCAGACAGCTGTTGCGCACTGGCGGTCCATATCCGAAGTCCGCAGTCGAAGTGGGTCACACTGATGGTGTCTGCTCTAGATGATCCTCCTTCGAATGGCATCGCTGAAGCGATCGATAATGGTGACGGCGACAATAAGCAGGACAAGGGCGCCCATGAGCTCCTGGTATTTGAAGAGCGCCATGTATTTGTTGAGGATGAGACCGATACCACCGGCACCGACGATGCCGAGAATCGACGCGGAGCGGACATTGCCCTCAAAGAGCAGGAGCGAATATGAGGCGGCGAGGGGCAATGCCTGGGGAACGACGCCATAGGTGAATGTTTGAAGGCGACTGGCGCCGGTGGCGTTGACCGCCTGAACCTGTGCGGGATCGATCGCCTCGATCGCTTCCGCATAGAGCTTCGCGGTCGTGCCGATCGATCCTACGGCAAGTGCGAGGACACCAGAAAACGGGCCGAGTCCGACGGCGGCAACGAAGACGAGCGCGATGATGATATCCGGCACGGCGCGGTTGATATTGAGCAGAAGGCGCATCCCCTGGTAGACCACCCGATGGGGGGAGACGTTCCTGGCAGCGAGCAGACTGAGTGGAATCGCGACAATGATCGAGAGCGTCGTGCCAATAATCGCCATCTGGATCGTTTCGATCAGATACGGCAAGACCTCCGGTACGGAGAAGGTGCCAATCGACCAGGGACCGATTCCCGGCGAAACGTCGGTCATGATCCACTGGGCAGGAAAGAGGCGCGTCAGAAAATCCCAGATATTGGGGATGCCGGCGACCAGTTCGCTTGGCGACGCATTCGTGGCAGTGATGCCCCAGGCATAGATCACGACGATCGTGACAATGATGCCGATCTCACGCAGCCCGATGTGCGGGCGCGGATCGAGGAGGCGTTTCCGCTCCTTGTCGATTGGTGGAACAACATTCTGAATCGGAACGGAACCGAGGCCCATCGCTATCGTCCTCCGTACATTGCGGCACGCATCTGATGATCGGATTCGGGAGCGGGCATGTCGACAGGGCGATCGAAGCGATAGATCGCGTCAAGCGCCGTGCGATCGAGGGCACCCGGTGGGCCGTCGAAGATGATCCGACCTTGGGCAAGGCCGACGATCCGATCGCAGAAGGCCTTGGCCAACTCCACATCGTGAATGCTGATGAGGGTTGGCACCTGCTCCAAGCGTGCGACACGAACGAGATCACTCATGATCTGCCATGAAAGCTCGACATCGAGACTCGCGACCGGCTCGTCGGCGATCAGAATCTCCGGACGCTGGGCGAGGGCGCGGGCAATCGAGACACGCTGCTTCTCACCCCCGGAGAGACGATCGGCGCGCTGGGTGGCTCGGTGAATCATGTTGACACGCTCGAGACTTTCGACCGCTATCTGACGATGATCGGTGCCGAACCAGTGAAAGAAACTCTCGACTCCGGAGACGTATCCGAGGCGCCCCGAGAGGACGTTTTTCATGACCGACAGGCGCTCGACGAGATTGTGCTCCTGCCAGATGAACCCGATCTTGCGCCGGATGGCCTGCAGTTCGGCGCCGTGCAACGAGTTGATGTCGGTGCCGTGGAGGACGATCCTGCCCGACGAAATCGGCTGGATGCCATTGATACAGCGCAGGATGGTCGATTTTCCGGCACCGGAACGTCCGATGAGGGCGACGATCTCGCCATCGCGGGCGGTCATCGTGACGGACTTCAGGGCCTCGTAGCCATTGGGATAGACGACACGCAGGTCATTGATCTCGAGCATGATGCTCAAACCTCCAGGAGGGTGGGAGCGGGGGAATCGCGGTGGGATTCCATAGAAGAACGGGCGACGGGCTGAACGAGCCCGGGGCGAGCGAGGATGACGGGTGCTCCGTACGCACGTTCCGCCTCCTCCGCGAAGACCAAGCGATCGAGACCAGGCCAGAAATGCGTCAGCATGAGCTGCCGGGCGCCCGCCTTGTGGGCGAGGACGCCAGCCTGATGGCTTGTGAGGTGATTGGCGCTGCCCTGCGTCAGTGCACCCGCAGGGCCGGTATGGGTCGATTCGCAGACGAGCAGGTCGGCGGCGGCGGCGAAGCGTTCGATCTCGATCGATTCCCGGGTATCAGCGGTGTAGACGAGTCGAGCTGTCCCTGCCACCGCGCACGCCCATGTGGGTTCGTCGTGCGTGGTGCGTTGAAAGCTCAAGCGAAACGGTCCGACATGCAGGATCTTGTCCGGGTCGATCTCGACGATCCTGAAACTTCGGGCAAAGAATGTGGGCGAATCGCGGAGCGCCGTTCCGAGCCGAGTCAAGAACTGGATGCCACCGGGAGGTACGAACACGAGTGGCCGCACCGGTTCGGTGAGGCCGTAGCGAAGGCCGTAGCGCATGGGGATGAGATCGAGATAGTGATCGGGGTGGAAATGAGAGATGACAATGGCGGAGAGGGATTCAACCGTGGAGACCTTGCGCAGGTTGCCGAGGACACCCGAGCCACAATCGAGAAGCAGGCGTGCGTCACCCTGGCTTACGAGGTAGCCTGCGCATGCATCGCCCGCATCTGGTGAAGAGGCACTCGATCCGAGGACGGTGAGCGACATGTCGGTTGGGAGGATGTGATTGTGGTCCAAGATCGAGTCCCTTTCCGTGCGCGCGAGCATGCTCATGGTGATTCGATCCCCTACGACGCGATGGCGGCGGGTGTGCTGCGGGCAGTCAGGGATTCAGTACTGGTGACGCGTCCGTGCGCCATATGCACCAACACGTCGGAGAGCTGAGCGAGCAGATTGGCGTCGTGCATGATGCCGATCATGGTGGTGCCGCGATCCCGGCGTTCGATGAGAAGTTGGGCAACTTCCTCCTGGAGCGAGGCATCGAGCGCGGACGTTGGCTCGTCGAGAAGGAGCAAACGTGAATCAGAGGCCAGGGCACGGGCGAGATTGACGCGTTGCTGCTCGCCGCCGCTGAACAGAATCGGATAGCCATCCCAGAGATCCTCGGGAAGGGCGAGTCGCTGGAAGTAGCTGGCGACGCGTTCGAACGCCTCGTCGCGGGGCACTCCCCGCCGCAGCATGGGGCGGGCAGCGAGTTCAAGCGCGGGAACTCGCGGTGTGGGCCGCAGGAACTGCGAGACGTAGCCGATCTCGTCAACCCGGAGATCGAGCATGGTGTCGTCGTCGGCGGTCACGAGATCGATCTCCCCGGCATCTGGACCGCTCGAGCCGTTCGAGCCGTTCGAGCCGTTCAGACCCTTCGGCAGTCGGAACAGGATCTCGCCACTGTTGGCCAGATAGGTCCGGTAGAGGCACTTGAGGAGCGAGGATTTGCCGCTTCCACTCTGACCGGCAATTCCGACGAAGGCACCCTGAGGGACGTCGAAGGAGACATGTTCGAATCCGGTGATCTTCTTGCAGTGCAAGGTGTGCAGGGTGAAGTTCTTGCTGAGATCGATGACACGGACATGGGGCGAGTTCATGCAGATTCTTTCTATCGATGTCGGGATGTCGGCTTTTCGGCTTTTCGGCATCGGATCGACACGGGGTCGACCCCTACGAAACGCGACGGCGGGACGGCGGGACGGCGGGACGGTGATGCTTCAATGAGAGATGAACCTTGACGCTCTATCAGCGGTGCATCAGTGTTTCAGCGAAGAGTTCGGGTGGAAACGATTCACGATTGTCAATACATGCGTCGATGGGCGATGAGCCGGCGAACAGGCGGCTGATCTGGCGCCGCGCGGTCCGTTCGAGGGGACGTGGAGGCGGTGCGAGTAGGGCGTCGACTTCGGCGATCTGCGGCACGCCGGGACGCGAACCAAGATGACGCGTCGAAAGCGCGGCGGCGGCATTCGCGAACCGCACGGCTTCAGGTTGCGTGGCCCCTTTCAGCAGGGCGAGCGTGCAGGCGGCGGCAAAGCAATCGCCGGCACCGGTGGTATCGACCGGTTCGACCGGGAAGCCGGGAACGACTGTTCGTTGACCGCGATTGTGGATCTGCGCACCGAGCGCCCCGGCGGTCTCGATCACGGTGCCGCCGAGCGTTCGGCTGAGCGAGGTGACGGAGGGTTCATCGAGCCGGCGGGCGAGGTCCTGCAAGTTACGCTCGTTGCCGTAGACCACGGTCGCACGGCGCAAGGTTGCCCAGATCTCGTCATCGCTCCAGCCGGTCACGTGCCCGGTCTCGATATCCATGTAGGTCGGGCAGTGGGCGGGCACCGACGCGAGCACGAGTGGCGCGTAGTTGAACGGGCAGGCAAAAGCGACGTGCGGTGCATCGAACGCGGCGGACGGAATCGACGTGAAAGCGGGGATTCCCCGTTCCGTCCAGCGCGAGGCAGTCGATTGGACGAGTCCGGGTGCCTGGCCGGGAGCGCGTTCGAGGCGATCCGGTTCGGGAGCGGCGCCAAGAATCGCGCGTTGCCCCTGGGCATCGACGAGGATCATGCCTCGATGATTGGGACCGCCAACCCGGGTTCCAGCCCAGCGGAGATCGACACCATCGCGGATCAGGTCGTCCCGCAGGGCTCCGCCGTCGGGATCATCGGTGAAGTGCCCGACGAACCGAGCGGTAGCGGTACCGCCCAACCGGGCAAAGGCTGCCACCACGTTCCCCCCCATGCCGCCAGGGGCGAGGGTCGTCGCGGTCGGCACGATGCGATCGTTCTCCTGCGGGAGCCGAGGCACCTGCAGGATGAGGTCGTAGTGGATGCTGCCGCTGACGACGAGGATGGGCTGAACCTGGGGCATGAATCGTTATCCCTTCGACGACGCTTCACGTGCTCGAAAGACGAACCGGATCAGTGGATCAGGAGGAGGGCAAGAGGGCGGCAACGGCGGCGTTCCCGTCGCGCATGCCCGTTTCGACCGGGACATCGCCGGTGATGATCCGGGTCATCCAGTCCGCAAAGACCACGAGGGCCTCGAGGCCACGCTCGCCGGGCCAGATCGTCTCGTTGGTGAGTCCATTTTTCATCTGCTGGTAGGCGGGTTCCTGCCCCGGCAGAGGTGGGATATCGTCATTGGTAGCGACGAGATAGCCCGTCTCACTCCAGATCGTGACGCCAGCGGTGGAGCTCGCGAAATCGAGGAGCTTCCATGCCGCCTGTTGCTGCTCGGCATCCTGGGTATAGACGCCGAGGAAGTTGCCACCACTCGGCATGGATTTAGGATGCGTGCCCGTTGCCGGAAATTCGGCGGTGCCAACCTTGAAGCCTGCATTGGCATTGATGGCGGCCAGGCTGGCGATCGACGTGAAGTAGATGGGGATGTTCCCGGCGAGGAAACTTGGGCGCATCTGGTCGTTTGGCATGGAGACGTAATGCCCATCTTTGCGGAGCTTGTCCCAGACCTGCATGCCGGCGATCGCGGCGTCCGAATCGAAGACGGCCTTGCCAGCGTCGTCGAGGACGCGCCCACCATTGTTCTGCACGAACGTCTGTGCGGTCCATTCGTTGGTCTCGCCGACGATGGCGCCGTCGATGTCGGTGCTGGCCTTCAACTGGGTAGCGACAGTGGCGACGTCATCCCATGTTGCGAGGGACGTTCCTTCAGCGATCCCTGCCTGCGCGAAGAGATCCTGGTTGTAATAGAGGACAGGCGTGCTGAGCGAGAACGGGAGTCCGGCAAGCTTGTCGCCGACGCGAATGATGTCGGCAACCCAAGGCCGGAAGCGGGCGAGGATGGAATCGACCTGGTCGCCCCCGACCTCCCGAAGGTCGACGATGTTCAGCGCGGCGTCCGCGAAGAGTGCGTACTTCCAGCCGGTGACGACCAGCGCAGGTCCGATCTGGGCGCTGATGTTTGCCTGAGCGCGCTGCATGATTTCTTCGTAGTTGGCGCCATAGCTGGTGCCGATGACCTCGACGCCGACACCAGTGGCGTTGAACGCGTCGATCAGCTTCATCGCAGGATGCTTGGGATCGGAGAAGCTCTGGAGCAACGCCAGTTCGATCCGCGCATTACTTCCTTGGCGAGCGAGGGTGGGAACGGGTGCGAAGGCTGTGCTCGTGGCGAGGACTGCCGCCGACAATCCGATTCCCGCCATGCGGAGCGCATTACGACGCGAGATGGGTCGGATCCGTACGTTTTCGATTGAACTGGACATGAAGACACTCTCCTCTGGTTGTGATGTGACCTGTTGTTCGGGCCCCTCCCCAACGGCGTCGGGGTGTTGGTGGTGGTTGCCGGTGGGGATATTCACCCTTTCAAACCGGACGCAAGCGCCTGGGCGAGCTGTTTCTGCGCGATCAGGAAGACGAGCAAAGGGGGAATCGACGAGATCAGCGCGACGGCCATCAGTGGTCCCCAGAGCTGAACGCTCTCGGCATCGGAGGCATACGTGCCAAGTCCTACGGCGAGCGTTTGCGCCGAGACGGTAGGAAGAACCAGCAGCGGCCAGAGGTAGGCATTCCAGCCCTAGAGAAAGGAGAGCGCGGCGACTGCCCGAATGCCGGGACGAATCAGTGGGATGACGATATCGAAAAGCACCCGGATGGGACCCGCACCGTCGAGAGACGCGGCGTCATAGAGATCCGTGGGGATCTGCAAGATATGCTGGCGGAGCAGGAAGATGAAGAAGGCGCTGCTGGCCAGCATCGGCACGACCACGCCGGTCCGGGTGTTGATCCAGCCCAGGTTGACGACGAGCAGGTAATTCGGGATGAGCGTGACGACGCCGGGGATGATCATGGTGCCGATCACGATCGAGAGCAGAAGTCCCTTGTAGGGAAATCGCAGGCGGGCGAACGCGTCGGCTGCGGGAATCACGATCAGCAAGCGCAAGATCGTCGTCGCACCGGCGGTGATCGTGCTGTTCAGCATCCAGTTCAGCACGGGTTTGGATTGGAAGGCGGCGGTGAAGTTCGACAACGTCGGATGTGACGGGATCAATTGGGGGGTCTTCATGAAGATCTCCGTCGGCCCCTTGAAGGCGGTCGATAGCATCCAGAGCAGCGGAAAAATCATCAGCGCGGTGATCGAGATGGCGATCAGGTGGAGCGTGACGCGCGACCATCGCCGCGGTCTTCCGTGTGCCGTGAGTGCCGTGAGTGCCGTGAGCGCCGTGAGCGCCGCGCGTGCCGTACGTGACGTGCGGGAATGATCGGGCGCTGATGGCACGGGATGGACGCTAGTTGCCATAGTGCACCTTCCGATCGCCGATACGGAACTGAACCCAGGTCACAGCGAGAAAGAAGACCACGAGCATCATCGCGAGCGCGCTTGCCTCCCCTGCCTGGAAGAACTTGAAACCGCGCTCGTAGAGGTAATAGAGGACGTTGCTGGTGGAGCTGTACGGTCCCCCTCTGGTGAGGATGTTGATCACGGAGAAGATGTCGTTGTTCACGAACAGCACCGTGGTCAGAACGATGAAGAAGAACGTTGGCGAGATGAGGGGCCATTCGACGGTAAGGAAGACGCGGAGATCGCTCGCGCCGTCGAGCCGGGCGGCATCGCGAATGTCATGAGGGATGCCTTCGATGGCCGTGAGATAGAGGAGGATGTTGAAGCCGATCGAACTCCAGGCCGCAACAAGGATGATGGAGGCCATGGCCGGTCCCGGCTCTCCCAGCCAGTTGATGCGAGAGCCACCGAACGCTTCGACGATCTGGTTGGCAACCCCATTCAGCGGATTCAGCATCCAGAGCCAGATGACGGCCGAGACTGGCAGCGAGATGACCATCGGGAAGAAGAGCAACGTGCGGTACACCATCGAGATGCGCGAGGTCCCAAGCGCACGAAGGACGAGGGCGATCGCGAGCGGGACGATGATCTGTAGCGGGGCAAGGACAGCTGCATAGATTACGGTATTACGCATCGCCGTTGCGAAGCGACTGTCGTTCAGGATCATGCGAAAGTTATCAAGCCCAACGACGTGCTGGCGAGAGGTCGCGAGGTTCACGTCGAAGACCATCAGATAGAGCGATCGGGCAGCGGGCCAGTATTCGAACGTGAGCGATAGCAGGAGAACCGGAAGGAGCAGAACCATGCCCAGGCTGATGCCGGGCGCATGCGGCAGGCGGCTAATGGCAGTCAGCCCCACGCGTTGCGGTCCGGCATCTGGTGCTGATTCGATTGGCCGGATCGTGGAATGCTGCATGTGGTTACTGACTAGCTGTTCACGGAGCTTACAAGCAGCTGCGTATAAGGATGGTGCGGATCCTCAAGGATTTGATCGGTTATGCCACGCTCGACGATCCGCCCGTTTTTCATGACGATTGCGCGCTCGCAAAGGAGTCGAACAACACCCAAATCATGCGACACGACGATCAGCGCAATGTTGGCTTCGTGTTGTATTTCCTGGATGAGGTCGAGAACACCCGCCTGAACCGAGACATCGAGACCCGAGGTCATCTCGTCGAGGAGGAGGATGAGCGGACCATTGGCAAGCGCCTTGGCGATCTGGACACGTTGCTGCATGCCGCCACTGAAGGTGCCCGGCATCGCATCCATACGGCCGACGGGAATCTCCATCCGCTCCAGCAGAGCGGATGCACGTCCGCGAATGGCCCCGATTTGACGCCATTCGGCGGCCAACAGGCGCTCGGCGACATTGCCACCGGCACTGATCCCAAAGTTCAACCCCTGCTGCGGTGTCTGGTACACCATCCCCATTTCGAAATTACGTACTCGACGACGGTCTTGCGGGTCGAGGGCAAAGAGATCGCGGCCGGGACGGTCCGGAGTCGTGAGAAGGGCGGTGCCGGAAGTTGGTTCGATGTCGCCATAGAGCGAGCGCAGGACGGTTGTCTTCCCACTCCCGCTCTCGCCGACGATGCCGAGGGTGCGTCCTGGACGGAGGTCGAAGGAGACGTCGGCGCAGGCGACGACCGAGCCACAGGTCGGGCAGGTTGTGCTGTTGAATGCCGGTCCTGTGAGCCGGTAGCAATCGTTGCAGCGGGGCCCATAGATTTTCGCGAGATTGCGGACGGCGAGGACCGGCGATCGTTTCGCGCCTCCAAACGTGGCCGAGCGTCCTTCATGTGCGAGGGGAGCGGAGATCGTGGCACTCATAAGTTCTCGCCTTCCTGTCGGGTGGCGTGGTCGATGTGACTGATGGTGAGATCCGCGATGCGACCAGCGGTGCGACCAGCGGTGCGACCAGCGGTGCGACCAGCGGTGCGATCAGCGGTGCGATCCGCGATGCGATCGGCGCACCAGGCGGTATCCGAACACACGTCGTAGGAACTGCCATCCGCTTCCGGGGTAGCGACGAGAAAGGTGTCGGTGCTGCCGCAGAACGCGCAGGACTTGCCGGCGAAGGATTCGACCGCGAAGGGATAATCCTCGAACGCGAGGGGAACGACGCTGGTATGTGGCGGGATCGCATAGATACGCTTCTCGCGACCGGCACCGAAGAGGGAGAGATTTTCCGACATGTGCAGCTTTGGAAGATCCCATTTCGGGATCGGGCTCGGCGACATGATGTGGCGATCGTGGACGAGCACGGGATACCCGGCGGCGCGGGTGATGCGGCCGTTGCGCACGATGTCCTCATACAGCGCGACCCACATGCGGCTATAGTCGTTTTCCCCATGCATGCGGCGGGTTTCGGACTCGCGTCGCTCGATGACGCGGAGCGGCTCCGGCAACGGAACCTGATAGACCATGATTTGATCGCGGCGGAGCGCAAGCTCCGGTGTGCGATGGCGGGACTGGACGATCGTCGCGGCGGCGGTATCCGTGGTGGTGGTGACATCGGGAGCGGTACGTTCGATCAGGCGACGAATGTTGACCGCGTTGACGCTATCGTCGGCACCCTGATCGATCACCTTGACGACATCACCGGGGCCGATCAGCGAGAGGGTCAATTGCAGACCGCCAGTTCCCCAGCCGCGCGCGATCGGCAACTCGCGCGATCCGAACGGCACCTGATAGCCGGGGATGCAGACCGCCTTGAGCGTGGCGCGGCGGATCGCCTTCTTGCTCAGTTCGTCGAGGAACGCGTAGTTGTAGCCAGGCAGCGCGTCGGGCAGCGCATCGGCTCGAGTCTGGTCCGGGTGACGTTGGCTGGCCGGACTTGATGCGATCACTGCAGGTCTCCTTCACCATTCGAGGCGCTTCTGGCAGCGCCGGCGTTCACACGTTCCGGCTCATGGACCGGCGTTTCTAGTTCGTTGGGATCTTCCTGTTCATCGGCAGCAGCAACGACCGCAGTGCTGACTGCGGCGCTGGCAGCAGCGCCGGCAGCGGCGCCGGCATCGCTTGCCAGATTGGACGAGACATCGAGACCGGCGCCGAACGTGACGAAATGGGGAAGCTTGAGATGTTCGACGAAGCCGAAGCTCTCGATGCCGTCGGTATTGGACAGCACCATCTCCTGGTCGTTGGCGGGAGCGGGATTGCCCTCACCGCTCGCGCCGGCCATCAACGAGCTGTCGAGCAGCGACATGGAGATGGCCTTGCGCTCGTTCTGGCCGAAGACGAGCCCGTAGCTAATTCCATATTTTGGTTTGGACGCGGTGCCCGAGGATTCGTCGTCGGAACTGCCCTGGCGACTGGTCATCTCGCATTCGGTCACCTGGTAGGTGCCGACCGTGGTCGGTTCGCCGGTGAGCGGATGGATCACCTTGAGTGGAAGTGCGCCAACGCGGAGTTCGGCGATCGTGCCGTGTTCACCGCCTCCATACCCACGGAGCGAACTGTAGGCGAGGCAGACGAGGGCACCGGTCTCACTGCGAGCAAGTCCCTGAAGCCAGGCGGAGCGGCTGACAGGAAAGCGCATCGAGTGCCGCGTGATGTCATCGGGCGCAGCGAGGTCGTCCAGCGCGCCGGCATCTCGATCGTCGGTCGCGGGAAGCTGAGCGATGAGTCCCATCCGGCGCATTGCATCGGAGACCTTGAGCGCATGACCGTTCCACAGCGGCGGTTCCGTGCCGTCGGCGGCATCGGGCGTTTCCGCCGAAGTGCCGACAGGGGCCGATGGGATGGTGGCGGGGGTGGAGGTGGCCGCATCGAGATCGAGCAGACGCTGGGTGTAATCGCGGGTGCGCCCCAGAAGTTGCCCGTCGGGGACATCGCGAAAGGTGGAGGAGATGCGCCGCACGACGTTCATCTGGCTGCCACTGACTGGAATCGCATAGCCAAGACGTGGAAGGGTGCTGCGATAGGCGCGAAGCATGAAGGCCGCCTCCGCGAGGTCACCCTCAGCCTGCCTGAAGGCAAGCGCGGCGAGATCCGGGGCGTAGAGGCTGCCCTCACCCATGATCTGATCGACGGCTGCCCGCAGTTGATGGCGGACCTGCCGCAGTTCGAGCAGACGTTCGTCCGAATCGACCTGAAGTTGCTGAATGAGGCGTTCCGCAGCGGCAATCGCTTCCGCACCGCCCTTGACCGAGGTGTAGCCCATGGCTAGCCGGCTCTTTCGTTTGTCCGCGTGAGGCGGGTGAGGCGAGTGATCCGGGTGGTGCGGGGCAATCCAAGCAGGCACCCGTGAGTGTCGAGGACGAGGATGTCCACGCCCATCGGGTACTGCTCAACGACCTGTTCGCGCGCAGTCAGGAGTGCCGGAGAGAATCCGGGCAAGGCGACGACGACAGAGGTGGCGGTAGCGATGCCAGGACCGGTGAGGCTGAATGCATCAGGAGCGGTCGTGTCTGGCGCCAGCGAATCGACGAGGATGATGAGGGTGGCGGAATCGTCCGGGTACTGGAGGCTGCCCCGCCGGAGGCTCTTCAGGAGTGCCGCGAGTAGATCCGGCTCGACGCTCGTGACGTCCACAACGACGACATCGGCGGCGTCCGGAGCGGCGATCGCCACCCGGGTACGGCGCACAAGGAGGTCGGATAGCTCGTCCGCAAATGATGCAGGCAGGATGGCAAGAGAGATCTCGTGATCGAGCAGCATCAGCAGGAGTGTTGCCGGCCAGAGCGTGCGCTCACCTATCCGGAGTCGATCCAGGATGGGATGAGGAACGAGTTGCTGGATGGTGCCGGGCATCGCGAGCGCGTCGAGTGTTGCACGATAGGCATGCTGGGTGGCGCGGATCGGATCGCGACTCAGGTGAGTTGGGGGGGCAGATGCTGCCATGAGTGTCCTTTGCAACGTGGGAGGCGAGGTGGTGCAAACGGGGAATGGTTTGAGCCGATACAAGGACAAGGTCTATTGGGTGTCGAACTGGACGCGCGTGGTTGCGAGGCGGGCGCGTTCGGCAGCGTCGATGGTGTCCTGCATGGCGACCAATACCGCGACCTGGACATCGAGCTCCGAGAGGGCGGGATGATTGGCGGCGGAGGCGGCATCGATCGTGGCAGCGGCGAAAGCTCCGTGGGGACGACTTCCCATCAGCATGCTCCACCCCTCGTGATCGCCCACGCGGACCTGACTATCGGTTACGAGTACCTCGCCAAGGTTGAAGACTTCACCGCGAGCACCTTCACGAGCACGGGCCATGATCATGCCGAGCGTCGGTGGCGTGACCGGGATGATCTCGTCGCCTGTTTCGTCGGTCACGAGTGCGGCAAGGGCGATCAAGTCCCGGTCCGGCAAGCGAGCCAGCAGATCGCAGCGGTGGGTCCGCTCCATGGAAGCTCCATTCATATGGTCGAATTACGTAATACAATTCTCCGATGCAAGAAAGAGGTTGTTCATCTCCCCGTGTCTACGTCAGACAATAGAGGCTGGAACGAGATGGAAGGTTAAGTAATCTGTAAACCTTTACAGATGGTATTCGCATGAGTCATCCCATGAGGTAGGGTTGAGAAAGGTAACCGTGTCGCTTCCGAGTGCAGCGTCCATACCGGGTGCGGGCCAAAAAGGAGTCAGGGGCACGCGTATCCGACGCGGCTGCCCGACGCGGCTGCCCGACGCGGCTGCCCGGATGACATGTGGTGGCCTCCTGCGGCGTCTGACGTCGAAGTGGCCATGGGGTGATGTGGATAATGGGGAGGGATTGACAGGTGAGTGATGGCAATCGGGAGGCGACGACCCGCGTGGGAAAGCGACCAGCCTTCGTGTTCGCCTTTGCGCCGACAGTTTTCGGCGGCGCTGTAAGGAATGACTCGCGGGCGACCCCGTTGCGACAGTACCTGGAGCGTGTGCTGGAACGCCCGGTGGAGATGATCGCGCCAGACAGTTACGCCGCGACGCTCGCCGCGCTGAAGGACGGGCGCGCCGATGCGGCCATGCTTGGGGAGTTCGCGACCAGGCAGGGCCAGACGTTCGGGGGGATCGAACCGCTGGTGGCCGCGGTGGGAGCAAACGAGGAGATTCCAACCTATCGAAGTGTGATCGTGACGAGAATCGATTCGGGGATTCGCGATCTGGCTGGATTGCGAGGATCGGTCTTCGGTCTGGTGGATGAGCAATCGACATCCGGATATCTGGTGCCGAGGGCAATGCTGCGGGAGGCGGGACTCGACCCGAACACGGACATCCAGACGCGAATCTTCGGGCAGCATCGGAACGTGATCGAGGCGGTGATCGCAAGCGAAGTCGTCGCCGGGGCAGCACACGAGTCGCGCATGAAACCGCCATCTCTGGAACGAGGTCCGGATTACGCACGCCTGCGGGTGCTGGCGCGTTCTCGACCGATCCCGCTAGGGCCGCTTGTTGTACGCAGTTCACTCGATGCGAAAACGCGCGACCGGCTGGCGACCGCCATGCTGCGCGTGCATGAGGCCGATCCGGCAGCGGCAGCGGTGCTGATCCGCAGCGGACATCGATTCACGATCGCATCGCGGCCGGCCAGTCCAACCCTGAAGAGTATCGCGGCACTGGCGGGGGTCTCGTATGCGACGGTCTCGCGGGTAATCAACGACTCGGGATACGTGGCGTCAAAAACAGCGACGCGGGTGCGTGCCGTGATCGCGGAAGTTGGCTATGCGCCGAACGGAAACGCACGCGTGTTGCAGGGGCAGCAGGCGCCGATGATCGGTATCCTCACTCCCTTCGCAGACGGTGATGCCGAGGCACTGGTTATCAGGTTGGCGGCAGTGGGTGTGCCGCTGGTGCTCTGCCCGGTACCGGGTTTACTGGCGGAGAGTCCCTTTCTCGGCATTGCGAGGGACAAGCGACTCGGTGCGTTGATCGCTGGACGCGGCCATATCGGAGACCCCGATCTCGTGGACCTCGCGCGGACGGGGTATGCGGTTGTCGCAATCGATGTCACGGACCCACCGATGGGGATGATAGCTGCGACGTTCGACGATGCGGTGCCAATCATCCTGCGCTCGATCGGATGGGGTGAGCCGATAGCGGTCGCGGTCGCGGCAGCGACGTCCCGGCGGACCTGACGCTCTCGTCGGAACCGGGAGATGGCCTGGCGTCGTGCCGGATGAACCAGATTGACATGAGGAAGGCGCCGGATCGTACGATCCGGCGCCTTCCTCTCATATTTGACACGTCAATAAGAACGGTTCAAGGGGTTATGCCGTGGCTGGAACGATTGTCTCGTCTTCGAACTCGTCCGGGGAAGGCGCGCCCTCGACATCGAGACGAGGCAGGATCCGGTCGAGCCAGGCCGGGAACCACCAGTTGGCGTTGCCGGCAAGCGACATGAATGCGGGAACGATGACCATGCGGACGACCAGGACATCGATCAGGATGGCGGAGCCGAGGCCGAGGCCAATTTCCTTGATGGCGCGTGAATCTCCGAGGATGAAGGCAAGGAAGACGCAGGTCATGATCGCTCCGGCGGCAAGCACGACGCGACCGGAGGCACCGATCCCGTGCCGCAGCGCCCAGCTATTCTCCTTGCGATGCGTCCAGGATTCGTGGACCCGGCTGATCAGGAAGATCTCGTAGTCCATCGAGAGACCGAACAGGATACCGAAAAGGAAGATTGGCAGGAAGGATTCGATCGGTCCGGTGCGGTCGACGCCCAGACGCTCATTGATTCCCCACAGCCCTTTCTGGAAGACGAGGACGATAACTCCATAGCCGGCGAAGAACGACATCAGGTTGACGACGGCGGCCTTGAACGGGATCAGGATCGAACGGAAGACGGCCATCAGGATGAGGATGCTCAGCCCGGCAACCAACGCGATGTAGATCAGAAGCCGACTTGAGGTTGCGGTTGCGAGATCGGCGAATGTGGCGGTCGCACCACCGACGTACACCTTCAGGCCGCTATCGCCGACAGCCTGAGGGATCACGTCGTTGCGAAGTTTTTCAATCAGCTTCTCGGTTGCCTTGTCCTGCGGCGCGGTAAGCGGAATGACCTGGAGGATAGCGGTGTTGCCATCGGCATTGGGGGTTGGTGGTGAGGCGAAGGCGACACCCTCGGTCGTGCCGAGCGTCTTGGAAAGCGCAGTGACCGCCGCGAGATCGAGCGGCGTGCCGTTTCCGTTCTCGACCACGACCAGGAGCGGTCCATTGGCACCGGGACCGAAGCCTTGGGCGATCAAGTCATACGCCTCGCGGGTCGTGCTGCCGGCCGGATTGGTCCCAGCGTCCGCAGACCCCAGCTGCGCATCGAAGACGGATGAATAGGCCAGTACGCCGATGATCACGAGCCCGCCAAGCAGCCAAACCGCAGGCGCCTTCTGGATGCGATTGGTGTGCTTGTAGCCGAAGGTGTTCTCGATCGGACGATGCTTGTTAGGGACGAAGGCCCAACGATCCATCGTTGTGCCGAGCAGACGGAGAAGCGCGGGCATGAGGCCAACGGCAATCAGCATGCTGACCGCAACGGCGATGGCACCACCGGTCCCGAGGAACCCGATAAAGGGAATGCCGATAGCAAAGAGGCCAAGCAGGGCGATGACGACGATCGTACCGGCAAAGAGCACCGCACGACCGGCGGTATCGGTCGCGGTGACGACAGCTTCGTTGACGCTGCGGCCTCCCGCCCGTTCCTCACGGAACCTGGTGATGATGAAGAGCGCGTAATCGATGCCGACACCGAGTCCCATCATGGAAAGCAGCGCGGTGGTGATGGTCGAGAAATCGAGGAAGCTGGCGAGGATGGTGACGATCAGGATAGAAATCCCGACGCCGGAGGCGGCGGTGATGATCGGCAACCCCATGGCCACGATCGAACCGAACATGATGAGCAGGATGATGACGGCGGCACCAACGCCGACGATCTCGGAGATACCAGTTTGCGGCAACTCCTGGACGACCTGACCTCCAACCTCGGTTTGCAGACCTGTTCCACCGGCGTCGATCACCAACGTCTTCAAATCGTCGATGCTCGCCTTGGGAAGCTCCGGCCCGGGCATGTCGTACTGAATGGTGGCGTAGGCGATCTTGCCATCCTGGGAGATGGTGCCGGCATCGAACGGCGATGTGACGTTGATGACGTTGGGAAGGGACTTCGCCTTGGTCACGAAGTCATCGATCCGGGTTTTGGTGGCAGGGTCGGTTATGGCCGTATCACTCTTGAAGACGACCTCGGCGCTATCTCCCGCCGCCTGTGGGAAGCGAGCGTTGAGGGTATCGATCGCCTGTTGCGATTCGGTGTTGGGAACCGAGAACTTGTCGGCAAGTGATCCGCCGATGGTTATCGACAGGATGACGAGCACAACAAGTGCGATAACCCAGCCGCCGACGACACGCCACGGATGGCGTGTCGTGAATTCCGCCCAGCGACGCAATGGTCCTGAACGTGCAACATCTGAAGACATAAGGTGATCACTCCTTGTTTGCAACTACATTGCCGAGGGATTCTGATGCGGAAATTCTGGTTCCTGCATGGACACCAATTTCACAAACGCGTTATCATACTAAACGGTCACTCAGTGAAAGGCAAGAGGGGATACCCAATCGTGTGGTCAGTTGCACGACCAACCCTCAACCACCCCTTGCGCAGAAAACAAGACATGGTGACATTCATGTGGAGTACAAAGACATGACGGTGTGGACAAGCAAGAAACAAGCACCCAAGCAAGGGGCGGAGCTCCTGCTGGATGTCGCACAGCGCCTGTTCATGGAGGATGGATACGCGCATGTCTCCATGCAGCAGATTGCCGAAGAAGCAGGAATGACGAAGGGCGCTCCCTATTATCACTTTCAGAACAAGGAAGATCTCTTCACAAAGGTGTCGATCCAGATTCTGCGTGAATTGAAGGAGCGTATCAACGACGCCTGTTCCGACGAAGGCACCCTCGAGCAGCGGCTGAACCGGGTGATCGTGACCGTCGTGAATTCGACGACCGGCAATCTCGAGCAGTGGTTTGCAGACTTCTACCGCAAGCATTCTCACGAGCAGGCGATCGCCGCGCTCAGGGAAGCGCTCGAGATCGAAGACATCACCCAACTGCTGAACCCACTCTTCGCAGAGGCCGTCGCCCAAGGCGAGATAACGCGTGTCTCGGCCGATGACGCATCCCGTGTCTTTATCAGTCTGATGATGATGAAGGTGAAAGATCAAACGTATCGACAGCTCATGGGAAGTGGGAGGACGGGAGAGATGGAGCACGCGACGGCGGTGCTGGTGGATATCTTTCTTCACGGAGTGTCTTGAGAGAGGTTGGTGCGCCGCAGCTGCTCGACGCGGCTGCCCGACGCGGCTGCGTGAATGACAGCAAAGCGGCCGCTCGAGACGGAAGCGGGGGCGGTGCCAGATGCATGACGCAGAGTCGAGGCGGGGCCGCCTGTTACAAGGACCCGAGAGGAACAGAGATGAAGGAAACGGGGAAGGCAACGTTGCCTTCCCCGTTTCTCATGCAGGTTGAGCGAGCTGTCAGAAATCGTGTCTAGGTTGGCGAGAAGTCTATACGTACCTTATCGAGACAGGAGGCATCGACGGTACCGCTCGGATCGTTGAGGAACTTCGTGGCGATTTCGACACCGCACGACCCGCTGGTACTCAAGGGATCATGACCGGCGATCGGGCTTTCCACGAGTGTGCTGTTGGAGAGTGTCTTCGTCAGTTCCTCGCCATAGCTATGAGGAATGATCGGGTCGAACCTGCCGATAACGATCAGGGTCGGCACATCGCTCACGACCGGTTCGTTCTCGATCGCGGGTGAGGTCGGCAGGTTCCACGCCTTGCAGACGGCGAAGGTGCCGCTGACGTCTTCATCGACGCTGCCGGCAAGGACCTCGGGTCGAACGTTGGCATCCTTGGCGGCCTGCCTTATCTCCTGCGCGGAGGTGAAGGGAATCTCATCCTGACAGATGACCGAGTAATACAGTCCGGTTGCAATCCCTTCGCCGTTGAGGGCGAGGATCGGGAGAAGCTGGGAGAGCAAATCGTCGTTGCCCTCGGCTACCGTGCCGATCAAGGGAGCGATATTCGGGATGAAGGGACCAATGAAATCGAGCTGGTAGATCAGATTCATGAACGTATTGCCGTCGATCGGAGCCTTATCGGGTTTGCCGGTGGTTGGATCTGTGTAGGAGACGGTTCGTGGATGCTCGTTGAGCGCCGCGACGGTGGTGGAAAGCAGGGTGTCGAGATCGGGGAACGCCGCGTTGCATTGCGGATCGGCCTTGCAGCCGGCGAAGGTGGCGGTCAGTGATTCGTCGAATGCGAGGAGCTGGCCACGCAGAAGGTCCGCCTGAGGAGGAACCGGAGAGTTCAGGATCGCACTGTGGACAAGCTGTGGATAATTTCGCATGACCTCGAGGGCGAGCCACGTTCCATAGGACGTGCCAACCAGATCGATCTGCGTCGCGCCGAGTGCCTGGCGAACCGAATCGAGGTCGGACGCGCTTTGAGCGGTCGTGAATGTCGCGAGATTCGCGCCCTCGTCGGTGAGCGCTTGTGCACAACTGCCATACGCGCCAACGGCGGTCTGATCGGTTTCAGCTTGCGCGGTTGCCGCAATGTCGGCTACCGCCGTAGCAGTGGCGGCCGATGTGAGATCGGCGGGGCAGAGGAGCGATGGTTCGGAATGACCGGTACCACGCTGATCGATCAACACGACGTTGTGCGTATCGAGGAATGGCGCCCATGTCGCGATCGGGTTCTGGACCTTCTTGCTGAATTGTCCCAGCTGGTCTGATGCTCCCTGACCGGGACCACCCGCCAGAACAAAGAGGGGGATGGCGGAAGGATCACTGCTCGAACTCGAGATTTGCGTGAGGAACAGCGTGATCGTCTTGCCCGTGGGATTGGCATGATCCTCCGGAACCTGCAGGGTACCGCAGTGAAAGTTCTTGCCTTCGACGAGATCGGTAGGAACCTGTTCCTTTGTAAACGGGCAATCTACCCGTTGGATTTTGGCAGTACTCTCCGCAGCAGGAGTGGCAGCAGTCACTTGGGCGTTCGCACCAGCGGCCGATGTCATGGTGATCTGCGCGCAGGTGGTGATCAGAAGCGCGAGGACCAGCGTCCAGCGCGGGACGGTCCGATATCCATTCATCACGACATCCTTCATTCACCGGCGATCACAGGGACAATCGCCGGGACGCGTCCAGGTTCAAGGCGTGAATGTCATGATCGCACGCTTTGGCGGTGGCATTCAGAGCCGAATGCCTTCACGCACGAAATTGGCCACATCACTGGCTAATCGGTCGATTCGAATCACCCCCGACGGACGCTGGAAGGTGGGGCGCGACGTACGGTATGCAAAGGTCGTCCCTCGTGTTGCTCAGACGCACCTGCTGGGATGAGGGCAGGGGCACGTTGGGGAAAGGTGTTATGTGGGCGAGAAGTCGATGCCGAGGTCGTCCAAGCAGGATGCATTGACTTCGGCCCGCGGGTGGTTCAGGAACGCCTGGACGATATCGATGCCGCAGGTACCGCTTGTCGAGAGCGGATCGTGGCCCGCTATCGGACTTTCTACGAGCACACCGTTGGAAAGTGTTTCCAGGGCCATCTCGCCATTGACGGTCGGGGTGATCGGATCAAACTTGCCCGTCACGATCAACGTCGGGATCGTGCTGACGACGGGTGCGGATTCCACCGCCACCGAGGGGGCAAGATCCCAGGCGGCGCAGAGTTCGGCGTAGCTCTCGGCAGACGCCCGCTCGTCATCGATCACATACTGACTGATCCCGTCCTGCTCCGCTTCGGTCAGGATCTCGTCGATATCGAGAAACGGGATCTCGTCCTGGCAGTTCACCGCGAAGTGGAGTGCCGTACCGATCCCATCGTCTGACGATAGCAAGATCGGCACAAGTTGCGAGAAGATCTCACCATCGCCCCCGGCGACGGACCCGATGAGGGGAGGGATGAGGGAAATGACCGGACCGCTGTAGAAGAGATTGAAGACCAGGCTCAGCAGATCCTGACCGGTGGCGCTGGACTCGACCTGCTCCCCCGAGGTGGGATCCTCATAGGTCAGCATCATCGGTTCGGCATCGAGCTTCCCGATCGTCGATTGAAACGTGCGCTCGAGGTCTGGGTATGCGGCATCGCACTGCGGATCGTCCGCACATCTCGCAAAGACGCCATCGAGTGCGTTCTGGAAGCCAATCATGGCGCTTTGAAACAGGTCGGCCTGGGGTGGAAGGGGCGAATCGAGCACGACACTGCGGATGCTGTCCGGGTGATAGCGCATCATCTCGAGCGCGAGCCAGCTTCCATAGGAGACACCGATCAGATCGACGCGTTCGGCACCGATTGCCTGACGCACGAGATCGAGATCGGCTACGCTCTGGCGATTGTTGTAGGTTGCGAGATCGATCCCCTCATCGAGCAGGGCGTCTGCACAGTCACCGTAGTAGCCGGCGGCGGTGACGGCCCGAGCTTCATCGTCGACCGGCGCGGCTATCCCGGACTGGTCGACAGCGGGTAATGGATCGACACGATCCGCAGGACACACGACCGCCGGTTCGGTGCGGCCGGTTCCCCGCTGGTCGATCAGGTACGTATCGCGACCTTCGAGCAGGGGTGTCCAGCTCGCATACGAGCCCCAGGTGTCATCCGAAAACGCGCCAAGAATGTCCGAACCTGCCTGACCGGGTCCTCCGGCAAGAAGAAAGAGTGGCGTCGCGGACGATTCGGTGCCGGGAGTGGTGATCCTGATGACGAAGATATCGATGCTGTCGCCCTCGGGATCGTCGTGGTCCTGAGGAACGGTGACGCTGCCACAGGTCAGTTCATATCCCATGGTGAGGTTGGCGGGAGCCTTGTCCGGCGGGAAGTCGCAATCTGCCTCCGCGAACATGGGGTCATGGGACGGATTGGGATACGTCGCGGGTGGGATATCAGATTCGGCAGCCGTAACAGCGGGTATCGATGCGATCTGACTCACCGTAGCGAGCAGCAACGCCGCGACCATACCCCATTGGCGGAGAAGCAGGCACAAACACATGTCCTAAAATCCTTGCTATCCCGGACATGGTGATGCCGGGGCATATGAAACAGGACAAAATGTGACACGCCACATCTCCGGCGCGACAGATTGCATCGCCAACTCGTCTCAAGGTGTAGGTCAGATCCAATAGACAACGGTTTCGACCGTCTTGCGTGAGACGTTGAGGTTCCAGCCGATTCCCTATGATACCGACCGAGATCGATGCGCGCCCGTTTCGGGAGAAGCCGGTTGCTGGGATGCAGCCATTCCCGCATCAGGAGATCTGCAGCTGGAACCCGATGTCCACCTGAACGACGCACACCGCGCGATTTCTCACCGGGACCACTCATTCCGGTGATGCCTCTTGCGCATGCGGGGATGTTCCTCGCATCGACTGATGTCGAATGTACTCCTGTGTACCGTGTACCATTTCTTCCCGAATAGCAGTCTTCAGAACCGTCCCGAATCATTAGTGATTTGTAGGGTGTTTGCCAACGGTGCTTGTGTCTTGCCTGCCTAAACGCGATTACGTCAAGGTGCCTGTTCCGAATCGGATCCGGCCAGTCTGGAGCGGCTTGACTCGCGATTTTCCCATGGGCGGACATTGAGAACATCACGCAGATGCAGCTGTGTACACGGCATCCGGTTGCACGGGATGTGAACCAACGCCGCAGCCTGTACCGCTGCCCGCGACGCTGTCCGTACCGCTGCAAGTGCAGGTTCTCCGCTTGATCGGGCGGACATTCCTGCGGGAAGTCCGCCCTTACCGTTTGCCGTCGAATACTCAGCATTCAATCGGATTCCGTATGCCTCCCCCGCTCGTTTCTGCGATCTTGCAGACGGGTTTTGAAATATTTGGCGCAGTTTCTCCTGTTCGATGCGTTCGTAGTATCAGATAAATAGAACATGCGTTCTTTTATCAGGATGGACGATTGCCGTATCGACGAGGAGTACCGGATCATGACGTCTCCCACCTCACTTGCGTCCCCCACGTCTCCCCCGCACCCCCAAGAACCGGAACCGGATTCCGACTCTACAGCCCAGCCTGACCAGCCGGACCTGCCTGACCTGCAAGCGGCGACAGACGCATCATCCCACGTCATTGCCCCTGCATCGGAGGATCCTCACGACCTGGCTCCCGCGGCAACCACGGCGGAAGACCTGCTGGTGATCCGCGATCTCCTGCTGAAGGCGTATTCGGATGTGGTTCCGGACATGGTGATCGGTGATTCGACCGCATCCCTGCTCGCCAGTATCGAGCGAGCGCGTGAGGCCTACGCCCAGGTGCTGGCAAGGATCGAGGCGAATTCGATTCCCATCCGATCAGAAGGGTCTTCGCCGCCAGCGATCCCGGCCGGTGGCGGCTTGCCGCTCCCGATCGATCCCGACCGGCTGCCGGCATCGGAGAAAATCCGGCGCGGCCTGTCGTCAGGGCGTCGTCTTTCCTGACCTCCTGACCTCGCTCATCTGCTCAACCTGCCCTACCTGCCTGACCGGATTCGCCGGACCGAACCTCTTTCCAGACACCAGACAAGGGAAGCATCACCATGGCCCTGACCAAAACCGAGGCGGCAAAATTATCCAACGACCTGCTCGTGCGCGGTGTGATCGAGACGATCGTCAAGGAATCGGCGATCCTCTCCTACCTTCCCTTCATGGAGGTAACCGGCACCGCCGTTCGCTACACGCGAGAGGCGAGCTTGCCGGCAGCCAGCTTCTACATTCCCGGCGACACCTGGTCCGAAGCCACTCCAACGTACAGTTCCCAGCTTGCCGAACTGAAAATACTTGGCGGCGACGCCGATGTCGACAATTTCCTGCAGGCGACCTACGCCGATTCAAACGATATCGAAGCGGAGGTCATCACCTCCAGGGCCAAGGCGATCGCCCACAAGTTCAGCGAGGAAAACTGAACACAAAAGGATCACTTTCTGACGGCACGATGGGCAACGGGGCCATGGTGAGTTCCCAGCGGGGATTGTGATCCACGCGGAAGACGCGAACCGACACGCCGAGAGCTTCGAGAATAAGTCGCTTTTCCCTATAGGTCAGGGTTTTCAAATTCGTCGAAACGCGTTCGCACCAGGACATCACGCTGGCCAGCGCTTCCGTGTCGGCGTCCCGTGCTCCTGCTAAAGTGGTGAGGCGCCCATGCTCGGATCTCAGTTCCTTTGCCTCCTGACCGAGTTGCTTGAGTTCTGCGACGAGTGGCGCTTCGACATCGTCATCCTCAAGAGATGCGATGAGGCGGGCGAGGCGTTGTCGCCGCTTGTCGATATCTTGCAGCCGGCGTTCAAGAGCTTTGATGTCTGCTTCGAACGGATCCTGATTCCTACGGTGAGCAACTTCGCGGGCGATAATGTGCGGATTGAGGAGCACCAGCTCGACACTCTCCCACACAGCTGGATCGAGAATATGCGCCATTACACCAAATGACGGACACTCATGGCGCTACCGCCCTAAAGGATGGCATCGATACATATGCGGCTTGTCCTTGCGTCGCGTCACCTGGAGCGGATACCCACAGTATCCACATCGACCAATACCGCAGCGCAGAAGCGTCGCCTCCGGATTTGCATTATGGCGTGGCGATGCCGCACGGTTCATGTCCAGACGGGATTGGACAGCCGTAAACTCACCCTCGGACACAATCGCGGGCGCGATATCGCCGGGAAGCTCGACCCATGACGATGGCGGTTGATAGCGAACACTATTTCGCCCTCTGACTCGTTCTACCTTTGTCCGGTACGCAGCGGGATGTCCGGTGTAGACGGGATTCTTCAATACTATATGGAGTGTGGCGACTTCCCACCGTTTGGCACGGCCCGTTGGTGTTTGAACCCCTTCACGTGTCAGTGCCTGCGCCGTCGCGCGCAGGGTATTTCCTTGGAGAATCGACTCGTAGATGCGTCGTACGATGGGATACTCCTCGTCATTCACCACGTAGCCAGACCGCTTGGCATCTCGCCACATGTAGCCATAGGGCGCCTTCTGGCCCGGGATCGGTTTGCCACTCTTGACGCGCGCCTGCACTCCGCGCTGTGTTCGCTCCCTAATTTTGAGCCGTTCTATCTCTGCCACGAATCCTCGAACACTCTGAAGGAGGCGGCCTTCAGCGGTGTCCGCGAGTTCCTCAGTAACCAAGGCAAGGCCGACACCCAGATGGTCCCATTCACTCAAGAGAAAACCGAAATGGGCTTGGCTACGACTCACCCGATCCAAAGCATAGGCAAGCACCATATCGCAGTCCTTCCCTCGCACCGCCTCACGCAGGCTTTCTAATTGCGGGCGCTCAAAGAGTTCGGATCCGGTATGAATCTCCCGAAAGACGCGTACTACCTCCCATCCCTGCTTCGTGGCATAATCGCGACAGCGAGTTTCTTGGGTTTCTAAGCTTGAGTTGTCTTCTTGGGCGGCAGTGCTGACGCGGCAGTAGATAGCGACACGTGGATGGGTAACGATCGAAGTGGAATCGTGGGGCACGAAAGGGCTCCTTACCATGTACTGGAAACCGGGTGGGGATGAGAACATTGAGAGCAGATGGAATGATTTCTTAACGGACCATAAATCTCATTGTAGGAAGTTTCTCGCATCGACACAGCTGCCTCGTCGTCCGCACCTTGTGCATGCGCTCCTGTTCCTGCTAAACTACAAATCAGAACGTTAGTTCTATTCTGATCGGTGGTGCTGTGGGTCATACGATCGTCGGCGAACTCCCCAAGACCATGAAGTGGAATCAGGTGATTGCTCTCCTGCAAGCGCCTGAGGTTGACCCGGCTGCCGTCGCCAGCGCGACCATGGCCGCGGCCGAGCGTCGCTTGCTTTCCCTCCGAGGCGATCCTTCGATCACTTACTGCTTTTGGATGCTCACGCGGCTCGCCAGCGCCGCGCGTGGTCCTGATTTCTACGCGGATGTCGCCCTGCTCGGCCTTAGTGTCCGTCCAGAGGATCATGTCCTCTCCCTCCTAGCAAAGGTTAGTGATCGCGTCCGTGAAGAACTCGTTAAGTTTCCGGAATCCGGTCCCTTCGGTGATTTTTCTGCTCTCGCGTTGAGGAGCACTCTCACACAAACGTTGGGCGCACAGAATCTTCCTCTGCTTGGAAGTTCGGTCGAGGATCTCGCGCGTGTCTTCCACCGTCATAGTTCCGCCACCCAATTTGGTGAACTGGCGACACGCTTCTTTGGAGACTTCTACGCACGAACGCTGCGCTATTATATTGATCGGGCGATTCCCAGGAGTCTTGGACCGGATGACGGACTAGGGAGCCTAGCAGACGCCGAGCGGTTCCGATTCGCGCTTGACCTCCACGCGCGCGAATCGGCTCGAATCGTGGACCGGTTCGCGGCTGAATGGTTTGTCAAGCACGAGGGAACACATGGCGGTGCAATCAGCCGAGAAGAGGTCCAAGGTTTCAGTGCCCATGCCCTACGGAAGCTGCGGAAAGAACTGCAGGTGGATGCAGCATGAGTGGGATCTCCACGCTGCAGGCGCTGTTTCGCTGCGATGGGGCCGGCGTGCCGGCCGATGTTGCGGCGCAATCGTGGGATCGACGTGAGGAGATTACCTCCGTTGCGGACGATGGGGAAACGAATTTGCGGCTCGATACGCTGGCGGCGAAACTCGGCGGTCACGTTCCCGAACGCGCCCAGGATCTGGTCTACATCGCGAGTTACTGTGCTGCGGCTGACCAGCAGATCAATCGGGGGTCGAAGAACGTCGATATTCATCGTGAACAGTGGCGGAGGCGGCTGACGCTTTGTATTCCGGTCGCGGACATCGCATTCTGGAGCCGGTCCGACGTCACCCTTGCGCTCTCGAATGCCTTGTACTTCGCCACTGAAGACACCTGGTCGTTTGTATTTACCGAGCGTACGCGAACCAGCAACATGCAGCTGAGCATCAACGAGCTGGACGACCGATCCTTGATGGGGTCGCCGGATTGCGTGCTCCTTGTTTCCGGCGGAACCGACAGTCTGTGCGCGCTGGTTGAGGCGATCGGCGATCAGGGGTTGCATCCGATTGCCGTCAGTCATCGACCAGCGAACCATATTCACAAGTGGCAGACGGATCTGCTCGATGAGGTGCGGCGGCACTTCCCGCATTGGAACTTGCCGCATGTCAGCTGCACGATGCATCGTAAAGGACAGGATGACGCAGATCCCTCGCAACGCACACGACCATTTCTCTTTGCGGCATTGGGCACGGCGATCGCGGCCTCTTATGGTATCGACCGCGTGCTGCTGGCTGACAATGGCTATGTAAGCATCAACCCCCCGATCAGCAGCGAACTCGCCGGAGCCCTTGCGAGCCGCGGCACTCACTCCACCCTGCTGCGTCTGTTGACGAATCTCAACAGGCTGATGGCGGAGCCCGGCGAGCCAGTCGTTCAGGTTGAGAATCCGCTGGCAAATCGCACCCGCGCGGAAGCCCTGAGAATCCTGTCTCGCTTCGAAATGACGAATCTGTTGTCCCTGACTCATACGTGCGGGAAACATCGCAATCGTCCTCGGCATCAGCCGCATTGTGGCTTCTGTTCCCAGTGCGTCGATCGTCGGTTTGCAACTTTGTCCGCCGGTCTTGCCGCATTTGACCCGGCCGACACCTATGGCGTGAACGTCTTTACCGATGAGCTGGCGGTAGGCGAAGCACGCAAGATCGCGATCTCCTATGTGCGATTTGCACGGGAAACGCGTAATCTCGAGGACGAAGAATTCGTCCTCCGTTACCCGGAGTTGATCGCCTGTCTCGATCCCGATGCACCGAACGCGCCACTGATGTTGTCGAAAATGGCTGATGTCCTGCGCCGACATGCTGCCGAGGTTCTCGCGGTGGTGGGCGATCAATATCGCGAACATAGCAATGCCTTGGCTCTTCAGACCTTGCCCCCCATGTGCCTGCTGCGATTGCACGCTGCAATCGGACCCGATGGAGTGCTGACGCCGATCACTCCCACGTCGGATGACCAAGGGGGTACTCACAAACCACGCTGTGAGATCATCCTCCAAGGAGATTTCTGCCATATCCGGTTCGATGACGAGAAGGCGACGGTACACGCCTTCGACAGGGATGCGACAGCTCGCACGATTGCTCAAGGCCCCTGGACGGGAACTGACGGCCCTCGATCTGAAGACGGGATCGTCCCCCACTGCACATCCTGATGGGCGACTTCACGATGATGGCCTGTCGACGGGTGGGCATCGTGATGATCCAGTACTCGACGACGCCGCACAAAAGGATTACCGAGCCCGGGCAGCCATCATCGGCGACAAACTCAAAGGGGACATCTCTCCAAGTCTGAGAGATGAACTGCTCAATGAGCTTGAATGGATTGAGGGTGAACTCAAACGGCACGTTGGGTTGAAGGGTAAGTCGCGAAGTCACAACGATCCAGCCGAGCGGGCACGCACATTGATAAACAAGAATATCCACAAGTCGCTCGCCGAGATCGAGCCAGTAATGCCCGGGTTGCATGCACATCTGAAAGAATCCCTCCGTCTCGGTACCGTCTGCTGTTACGAGCCGCGTCCTGTCCTGACCTGGAAGATCGCCGCCTGAGCAGACCGGCGCCTTTCTCCCATTGCGTGAACGCGGAATTCCCGGTGGCGACTACTCGATTCACCGTCGGGAATTCCACGTTCGTCGTCGTGAACTTCCCCATCACGCCTCTTGTTCAGAGGCAGCGGTACGAGCCAGCACCGTTATCACGGGATCGCGATCCTGGCAGCCGACCTACCGCTACCCTTGCCCCAGGAATGCCTGGAACCGGAGGCGATGAAGCATGACTACATCACACAGCACTGCTCAGGACGGGACCGGCACGAAACGCAAAACAGACGGCATCTTGCCTCTGGCCGTGCGTCAGCGACTCTGGGATCAGATCTGGGTGTGGTTACTCGCACCCCCGGCGGCGCCAAGCGACCGCAGCCTCACCTACACAGACACGGAAGCCGCCCCGCATGAGGGACACGCGAGATGACGACCACCTCTTCACTATCTGAGATCCATGCGCTTTACGCGCGCGGGTGGTCCCTCGTCCCTATTCCTTTCAAGCAGAAGGCCCCGGCCCGTCAGGGATGGCAACACCTGCAATTACGCGCGGACGAACTCGCTGCGGCCTTCCGTGCTCCCACCAACGTCGGCGTTCTCCTCGGGGCACCGTCGGGCGGCCTGATCGATATCGATCTCGACAGCAGGGAAGCGCTGATCGTGGCCGCTCGCCTGCTTCCCGCGACAGCGTTGCAGTCAGGCCGTCCTGGCGCCCGGAACTCGCATTGGTACTTTCACGTCGATGACCCGATTGCAACCAGCCGGTATCGCGATCCATTTCTTATTCATAAAGACGCGCGCGCCATGATCGTCGAACTGCGCTCGACCGGCTCCCAGACGCTAGTCCCACCGTCGGTCCATCCAAGCGGCGAGCACCTTGACTGGGAGAGGCATGGTGAGCCGACACCAATCGATGCGGCGGTCCTCCATTACGCCGTGCGGAAGGTCGCGGCGGCATCCCTGCTGGCGCGGAACTGGCCGTCTGAGGGGAGCCGCCATGAGACTGCCCTTGCCCTTGCCGGTGCCTTGCTGCGCTCAGGATGGACAGAACAGGACGTCAAGGTTTTCCTCCATTCGGTCTGCGAGGCAGCTGGCGATACCGAGATTCCGGATCGGCTCGCAACTGCCCGTTCAACGGCGCAAAGGCTCACTGCCCGCCAGAATGTCACGGGTTGGCGTCATCTGGGTGATTTTACCGATCCCAAAATCGTGAGCGTCGTGCGCGGCTGGCTCCACGTGACCCAAGAGCGGGACGAAACCTCTCCCCCATCTGAACCTGGACCAAACGCAGATCAAACCGCAACGGCCCCATCAGCACCACAGCGAAAGCAGGAACCATCGCAAGCGACCCGGATCGTCGAGCTCGCATACGAGGCCGGGGTCGTACCTTTCCGTGACCCTGACGGCGATCCCTACGCCATCGTTCCGATCGCAGGACATGAGGAGGCCTGGTCGATTCGCGCAGACGGGTTCAAACTTCATCTCGCGCAGCTTTACTATCGCGAGAGCGACAAAGCGCCTGGCAGCCAGATGCTCGTCGACGCCCGCAATATCCTGGAGGGCGATGCGCGCTTTGCCGGTCCCGTCATTCCGGTCGCGGTCCGGATCGCGGAGTCCGCAGGAATGCTGTTGCTCGATCTCGGCGACCCCTCCTGGCGGGTCGTCTGTATCAGTGGCGCGGGTTGGACGATCCGGGAGGCGGGCGATGTCCCAGTCCGATTCCGCCGACCGAAAGGACTCCAAGCGCTGCCCCTTCCCGCACAGCCTGGCGACATCACGCTGCTCCGGCCCTTGCTCAACCTCGACGATTCGCGTGATTTCGTGCTCGTTGTCGGATGGCTGCTCGGTAGTCTCTATCCGCTCGGCGCGCGTCCCCTCCTCCAAGTGCTAGGGGAACAGGGCAGTGCCAAGTCCTCTGTCGCTCGAGTGCTGCGCGGATTGCTCGACCCCAATCTTCTTGCCCTGCGTGCTGCGCCCAAAGACGAAGGTGACCTTTTGATCGCGGCTCGCAACAACGCGCTGCTCGCGTTCGACAATCTCTCGTCGTTACCCCGCTGGTTCAGCGACGCACTCTGCCGGCTCGCCACAGGAGGCGGCCTCTCCAAGCGCGAGTTGTATACCGATGTCGACGAGATTCTGCTCGATGCCCGTCGGCCAGTACTGCTGACCGGCATCAGCGAAGTTGCCACGGCCAGCGATCTGCTCGATCGGGTAATCACGGTGACCTTGCCACCAATCCCGGCCGACCAGCGGAGGACGGAGCGTGGTCTACAGCAAGCGATCGAGCGGGCCAAGCCGCAGATCCTCGCTGGCATTCTAGACGCCGCGGTCGTGGGGCTGCAAAGGGTCGAGGATCTCGTGCTGCCGGACCCACCGCGGATGGCCGATTTCGCAACGTGGGTCGAGGCATGTGCACCTGCGTTGGATTGGGAACCGGGCCGGTTTCTCGCGGCACTGCGTGACAACCGGCGGCGCGCCGACAGCGTGGCTATTGAATCTGTACCGATTGGTCCCGCGCTGCTGGCTCTGATGGAGATGGTCGACCGATGGGAAGGCACCAGCAGTGAACTCCTCCTGCGTCTGGGAGGGCTTGTGCCCGAAGCGGTGCGTCGTGAACGGTCCTGGCCGGCCCAAGCCAATCAACTTTCCGGTATGGTCCAGCGCTTGGCGCCGAATCTCCGCCAAGTGGGGATCGACGTGCGACAGCGTCGTACCGGTGGACGACGACTAATCACCGTCGAGCAACGTCCATTTGCTAATATCGAACAAGATTCGACGAATGACTCTAATAATGCCCATTGCCGCAGCTGTGATAGTCTGCTCGTCGGCAATCACGATCTCTGCCCGGTGATATGTGCCCGACGTGGAGATCTGACATGAGCCGATCCTTGTGGCGTTGCCACAATTCAACGTGTCCGCATCCGCATGGAGCCACCTTGGGACGCATCACCGACGATGGGGGGCTCGTCCTCGATCCCGGCGTGCGCTCGTTTGTCGCATATCTTGACACTCAAAGGGTGCACGTCACCTGCCCCCATTGCGGGATGAAGCGAGAGTTCCGCGGACCGAGTGTCCGCCGTGCGGGGTGACAGGAGATACAGCGGGATCATGGCTCGCGAGCGGCGACATGCCCACGCTCCCTATGGGGTGTGACGCCACGGACCGGACTTTGAGAAGGAGAGGGAAGATAATTCGTCGGCACCGGGTACGCGATCTCGCGGACGTTCTTCATGCTGGTGACGAGATACACACGTGGCCGTCTTCGCAACACGGCTCAAAACCAGATCAATACCAGCTTAGCAGTGTTTGCTTGATCGTTCGCTTTCATTGCCTTGCTGATCACGAGTGAGGTCAACGCACTCGCCTGTGGACCTCTCCAATATCTCTCCTGATCGCCTTGCCGGCGAAGGCCAGCAGCGTGCCGTCCGTGCCGGAGGTGACGATGTATAGCGTACTTTGTCTTAGTGTCCAGGCGCTGGACTTGACTAGCGTCACTGTTGTGTTTTCCTCCACCCCTAAAGGACGTACGGAACGATCGTCACGTAATCTTGAAACGCCCGAGAGATGAGTACTATCGCGTGACGATTCCTATCGTCATCCACCGTCACTTGTCGTCACAACCCTTGAAGCACAATGACCTAACAGTCCCGGCCCCTCAAATGTTCCCCGATTTGGTATACTTCAAACAACAATCAAGTGGTGGACGCATGGGCCGCCGGCATCGAACAGACAGCTGTTCGGCCGGCGGCTTTTCGTTTAGGAAGGACCTGGAGCATGACCGCATCACTGGAGACCCTGCAGCCCGATCCCCGCAACGCGCGCCGGCATTCCGCGGAGAACCTCTCCCTGATCACCGGGAGCCTGCGCGAGGTTGGTGCTTCCCGCTCGATCGTGATCGACGAGGACGGCGTGATCCTCGCCGGGAACGCCACCGTCACCGCCGCCCGCGCGGCGGGCCTGACGAACCTCCAGGTCATTGACGCGGACGGTGAAACCGTCATCGCGGTCCGTCTCACCGATCTGACGCCCACGCAGAAGCGGCGGCTCGCCCTCTTCGACAACCGCACGTCCGAGCTCGCGGACTGGGACGGTGATGTCTTGCGCTCCCTGGCTGACGACACCGACCTCGCGGACCTTTGGTCGAATGATGATCTGGCGGCCCTGCTGGGGCAGGCGCCGGACATCACCTTCCCAGAATACGACGAATCGGCTGCCGAGGAGGTTGCCCATGTCACGTGCCCGGAATGTGGCCATACCTTCCCCCGCTGACTACCGGCAGCTGCTCAGCTCGGCGTGGCAGGATGCATTCACCTCCCGTACCGACGATGCCCCCACCGTCGTCAGCCTCTTCGCCGGCGGGGGCGGATCGTCCCTCGGCTACCGGATGGCGGGGTACCGCGAGCTGCTGGCGACCGATTGGGATGCGCGGGCCGTCGAGACGCTCGGCATGAACCTCCCTGATGTGCCGACCTGGCAGGGAGATATCGCATCGCTGACAGTGGAGCAGGTTCTGGACATGACAGGGCTCGTCCCTGGCGTTCTCGACGTGCTGGACGGGTCGCCACCCTGCCAGGGGTTCAGCACCGCCGGCAAGCGACACCTCGCCGATGCGCGGAACGGGCTCTTCCAACAGTACGTCCGGATCCTCGCGGCACTCCAGCCACGCGCCTTCGTGATGGAGAACGTCGCCGGCATGGTCCGCGGCAAGATGCGCCTCGTCTTCGTCGAGTGCCTGACCGCCCTGAAGGCCGCCGGCTACCGCGTCTCGGCGCGGGTGCTGGACGCCATGTACTTCGGCGTGCCCCAGCAGCGGCAGCGCCTGATCGTCATCGGCGTGCGGGATGACCTGGCGCCCGAGCCGTCGCATCCGGTAGCAGTCACCTGGCCGATCCCGATCAGGGTCGCCCTGGAGGCGGCGCGCCTCGTGGGGGACGTCGAGGGTGATGCCGCGCCCCCGGACCTGAGGGACGCGTACGGGCGACTCTGGCCCGATGTGCGACCCGGGACGTGCGCGTACCAGCTGATCGGCAAGGGGTTCTCCAGCTGTATCAAGCCTCACCTGGATCGTCCCTCGCCGACCCTGACGAAAACCCAGACCGGGCGCGGCTTCGCCACACCATCGTCCACCCTGCCGAGCAACGGGCGCTGTCGATTCGGGAGGCGGCCATGATCGGCTCGTACCCGCCCGCGTTCCGCTTCAGCGGCTCCTATCAGGAGCAGTGGGCCCGGATCGGCAACGGCGTGCCGCCGCTGTTGATGCGGGCGATCGCCGAGCATCTCCGCGCAATCGTGCTTGATGGTGTTGTCCGTCCGTCATCGGTGGGGAGTGCCTGAAAATGTCGGAGAATCAGACACTTTCGACCAAGCAGCGCAAGGCCCTGGAGGCATTGCTGCAGTCCGGGGAGATCTCGCATGCCGCGACGACGGTGGGCGTGAGTCGTGACACGATCTACCGCTGGATGAAACAACCAGCGTTCGCATCGGCAGTCCGGCACGCCGAGGCACAGGCGATCGACGAGGTCTCCCGGGTCCTGATCCGGCTCTCCCGCTCGGCGGTCGGGACACTGGCAGCCGCGATGGCCGACCGCGAGGGACCATTCGGACCACGCATCCGCGCGGCCGACATCACGCTCAGCCGCCTGCTCCAGGTACGGGAACTGGCGGTGCTGGAGGCGCGGCTGGCCGCGCTGGAAGCCGCCGCGGGAATCGATCCGGATACGCGATGAATCGACACCGCCTCGCGGCCCGGCTGGAGGCGCTGGAGACGCGTTACCATCCCGCGTATCCCGTCGACCTGATTCGACGTCTGGCCAGGGAGTCTGGTGTCTCCGAGGCCGAGATCGTGGCCAAGGCGGACGCGCTCGTCAGGCGATTCGCGGACGCCGGGGCGACCACGCCTGGGGCGCAACTGCTGCTGGTGGCCGACGATCGCGGCATCTCCATCGAGGACCTGGAATCGGAACTCGCGTCGATGGACGTGGCGATCGGATGAACAGGACCCTGCGACGACGCATCATGGCGCTGGAATCGGTGGGGGTCGCAGGGTGCGAGACATGCCGCGCCTGGTACGGCACGGTCCTCCGCGACGACGACGGGCATGTCAGTCGCCCGGAGCAGTGCCCGGTGTGCGCCCGTGTCGTGCCGATCACCTGCGAGCTGCACCTCGTCGGTGTTCCCCTGGACCTGCCATGAAGCAGGGGCTCACCCGTCGTCTGGCGCTGATCGAACGGAACCTCCGACGCATCCCCGCACGGGACAGCATGGCCAGGCTTTCCCGTCTCGACGATGCAGAGCTGGCGCGGCTGGAGGTCTTTGCCCTGCGTCGGGCGGACTGGCCGGGAACGGATCGCGACTGGATCCGGAGCGACCTCACGGCCGACGAACGGCTTGAGCTGGACGCCCTGCTGCAGTCGGCAGGGTAGGGAGCCCGCTCACCAGTTCCGGTGCCGAAAGGGGCTGTCGTGGAATCCGGCACCATCTACGTTGATACAGGGAACGTGTGTTTCCATCCCGAAGCGTGCGGTGATGGGTGACTCTGTACTGCTGGAGAAAACGGTTCATGCAAGGATCAGTCAGGAAGGGCTCGGGAACGAACGGTACCACGTGGACGGGAGTCATCGACCTCCCACGTGATCCAGTCACGGGTGCGCGCCGGCAGTCACGGCCAGTGTCATGCGTCTGGCCGCCAGGCCAAACGAACTGGGGGTCGTGCCCGTGCTGATGTACCACGCCTTCACGACCGATCCCGGTCTGACCGGACCATGGGTGAAGACCCTGGATGAATTTACGGCTGATCTTCAGTGGCTCTACGATCACCAGTTCTCCGTGACCTCCGTACGCGAACAGATCGAGAACCGGATCGATGTACCGGCGGGGAAACACCCGGTGATACTCACCTTCGATGATGCTTCTCCCGGGCAGTTCCTCTTCGATCAGGATGCCGATGGTGCCTATCTTCCTCGTCCAGCATCGGCGGTCGGGGTGATGGAGGCATTCTTGGCCGCGCACCCGAATTTTGGGCACACTGCGCTCTTCACTGTCGTACCCAATTACTGCTTTTCCGACTCGGAGATCGATCAGCTCAATTCCTACGACACCTGCGATGCCAAGATCACTTGGCTCGCAGATCATGGGTACGAGATCGCCAACCATACGCGGACGCACGCCAATCTCGGCGACGTCACACCGGACCAGTTTGCCGAGGAAGTCGGCGGCACCGCCCAATGGATCGACGAGCACGTGTCAGGCAGCGGCAATCTTTCCCGCGTGCTCATCCTGCCTTATGGTGGTCGACCCGATCCCGATCACTCGCCGGATGTCGTCTCCATGATGAAAGACGGGTTTTTCTACAAGGGCGAGCGGATCACGCTCGAGGGGATCGTCGATGTGGGCGGTGGGCCGGCATTCTCCCCGTCCAGTACCTGGTGGGATCCGGGACATATCACCAGGTTCAACGTCGATCCCGATTCGCTCGACTACTGGTTCACCGCATTCACCGATGGAGAGGTGACGCTCTACACCAGCGATGGTGATCCGGACGCCATCACCGCCAGCGGGAAACAGCTCATCCGGTACAACGAGCGCACCGGTGAACCGAAGTGAACCACAGCCGAAACGCTCTCCCATATTTGTGATACACGTGAATATCTCAACCGTGCCGTTCGACGTGATGGCAGCCACATATTTTTTACATGCTGTCTGGATGCCTGGCTTTCTTGCGGATGTACTGGCATACACCCAAACAACGGGACAATTCTCTTTAAAAGCGCCAGTACTATCAGTCTAGCAATGTGATACATTGCATAATGAACTCGTGCCTCAGTCGCTTGTCGTAAATCGGGGAGGAAAGAAATGAAGGGGTTTCTTTCACATCGGTGGTACTCATTCTCGGCAATGTTCTTCGCCCTGCTGCTCATGCTAGGCGTGACAGGTTTCGTGCCAGCGGCCAGCTCCGATGCGCAAGCGCAAGGTTCACCACCCGCTGTTGGTGAGATTGTGCTGGACGGCTACGATTGCGATACCGAGACGCTGAGTTTCCATGTGTACGTTGAGAATCTGCCGCACGTTGAGAGTAACAGCGGATACGATTGGCCCCTGTTCCATTCCTTTACCTCTCATTATGCCGTTGGCTCAGCTTACTCTCCAAGCAAGTTCTCCGCCTGGAATCCTCCAGCTGATCAGGATCCTTTCACCGGCACCGTGGACTTGACATGGTACATCCCGTCAACCAACGTCAGTGGTGCTCAGCCGGGGACCGGGGCACTAACCTCCGTCGACCTCCACGTCGGCGTGAGTACTGTCGGATATGTCGAGACGTTGGACAGTACGGATACGTCGTTTCCTATCGACTGTAGTGGTGGCGGGGAGCCCGGCGGCGATCTCGATCAACTCATCCAGGAGATCATCGCCATCCTGATCAGGATCATTGGAGAGATCCTCGCAGGGTCCAACTAGTCTCCACAGCGGTCTTTCCACGAATAAGCCACCCCGGCGGACCGGTGCGCCCGCGGGCCGTTGGGGTGGACATCGACGCCTCGGCGCCGGGAACGCAAGGCCCTCGCCTTCCCGGGTTTCGGATTTTATGTCCCGGTGCCTACGGGTGATCCATTCGCCATTCGGGGTTCCCCGCTTTTCGATGTCAGCACAGGAGACTTCATGGAGCGTTCCCGCCGCTCACGCCCGTCCAGCAGGACGTCTGCCCCATCGCCTTCGGCATCGCGGCGTCCCCTGCCTCCACTGGCGATCCTGGGCCTGAACGACGACGCGGTGCTCGATCCGGACTGGTGGCCCTCGACC